>Ga0185299_10000013_pt1 | contig 584649 bp, 578 predicted proteins | sample PaiPotPPA55metaG_FD_128002 | JGI IMG/M metagenome (GOLD analysis project Ga0185299, IMG submission 128002) | Iron sulfur acid spring bacterial and archeal communities from Banff, Canada, to study Microbial Dark Matter (Phase II) - Paint Pots PPA... ...
TTGGGATTACTCCCGTCCGCCTGTTCGACCACGACGTAAAAATCCTGGTGCATATCAATCCCAAGCTTGATCACCCCAGTGCTCCGATTAAACTCGAAGCGGGTTTCCTCGAGTGAGGACAACTTTGTGTTTTCAATGACACATTTCATATAGTGCGGGTGAGCCTAACAACTTGCCCGCACTCTTTACATGTCATCTAGGCGATGGAGCGAACCGCCGCCCGTCGTGCATTCACATTTAGATGATTAAAACAGTTTCAGTTGCAGCCGCGCTCGCTCTCGGTGGCGGTCGCTCAGCTTAGTCTCGTTAGGCTCCGGACAGATTCAAAACTTCACGCGCGCAACCCCAGGAGAGAGTGAATCCGGAGCCGCCGTGGCCGTAGTTGTGAATCACGGTACGCCCGTCGCGGAGTTTTTCCTTTTCGAGTCGCACGCCTGATTTTCGAAACGGGCGGAGACCGACGCGTTCGCGAAGAACGCGCGGACTCTCAATTTCCAAAACCCGGCTGCATTCGGCGACGATCGCCTTTGTGGTTTCAGGATTAGGATCGAGATTGTCGCTGACGTCATTCGTTCCGCCGAAAACGCAATCGTTCGTTCGTGGGATCGCGTACATCAGCGTCGTGTCGTCGCATACGATCGCGCAGTCGAGATTGTCGATCTTCGGAACGATTGCGATCTGGCCGCGATGCGGTTCAAGGTCTGGGTCACGAGCGAGCTCACGCGCGCCGATGCCGGCACAATTGATCGCGTGATCAAATTGACGATCGACATCTTCGAGTTTTTCGAAACAAACATCGTTCTTGATTTCGCCGCCGGCTTTTTCAAATCGGCTGACGAGGTAATCGACGTAGATCGTGGTGTCCATGAGGGGAACGCGGAGCGAGAAGCCGTCCGAGAAGTTGTGGCCACCGACGTCACGCCCGCCTTCGCATTGCTCCGGCGTGGCAGGCAGCGCCGTGGCTACACCGCCCAATTTGTGAGCCCAATTCGGAACCTTGATCGAGTCGGCGCGGCAATATTGACGGAGCTCAATCATCGAAACGCCTGTTTGCAAACTTGACGGCTTAAAACCGTCAAGTTTTAGCGCGAGCACAGACGGATTGTTGTCACAAAGATCGACCAGCACTTTGTAGGTGGCGAGCGCCCACGGGATGACTTTGTCGGCCGGTTCGGCGTCGTAGGGAAACCAAAGCGCGCCGGCCGCTCCGGACGTTGTTTTCGTGCCGACTTGTTCGGCGAAAATTCTCACAGCAAACCCGCGCTCAGCGAAAAGAACACCGCAGGTCAGCCCAGAAACGCCCGCACCGATAATCGCGACCGATTTCGCCATGCACGTAGTTGTAGGGCAGGCGCACCGCCTGCCAACCCAAATCTAGAAAGCGGCAACCGGAGCAGCTGCCCTACAATTTCAAACTGCATAACATGCGCGCGTGAAATTTTGGATCGCGCTCGTGTTTCTGAGAATGGTGAGCCCGCTAGTCGCGCAACCGGTCGTGAGCGAATCGAAGTTCGCCGACGCCGATCATCTCAAGGTGCACTACACGAATTACGGCAAAGGCGAGACCGCGCTGGTTTTTGTTCTTGGCTGGGCCTGCGACGAAACAGTTTGGAGCGAGCAAGCGCCCGCGCTCGCGGAAAAAATCCGCGTGATCACGATCGATCTTCCTGGCCACGGCCAAAGCGACAAGCCGGAGTCAATCGAATACGACAAAGATCTCTACGCGCACGCGATCGACGGTGTGATCAACGACGCCGGCGTGAAATCGGTGATTTTAGTCGGTCACAGCAACGGCACGCCGTTCACCCGTGAGTACTACCGACAATTTCCGGCCAAGGTGAAAGCGCTCGTAGTGGCAGAAGGACTGCTGCACGCGTTCTTTGATCGGGACACGATGGAGAAGTTCGTTTTGCCGTTAAAAGGCGACCATTACGCGGAGGCGGCCGGCCGCGTGATTGATGGAATGACAAAGCCAGTCAAGGACGCCGCGCTCCGGGAAAGATCAAAACGTTGATGCTGAAAACGCCGCAGCATGTGGTCGTGAGCGAGTTTGAAGCGACTGCGGACGAAGATTTATGGAAAGAAGACAAAATCAATGTGCCGGTGCCGATGATTTTGGCGAAGCAACCGGCGTGGTCGCCGGAGTACGGGCAGTTCGCGCGCAAACTGGTTCCGGAACGCGACTATCAGATTTGGGAAAACGTTTCCCATTTCCTGGTGATGGAAAAACCGCGCGAGTTCAACGGGGCGGCGCTGAAGTTCCTCGAGCAAAATCAGCTCGATTGATACCCAATCTCGCTGCCCGGCTTCCCTAGGTGCGCTCGCTATGCTCGGCACCTCCCGCCGTAAAGTTGGCTCCCGCCAACGCCTCAAATCGCTCGTAAGGCGAATACGATTCGGCTAGATTGGAACGGATGGTTTTACTGAATCAAAACGGGCTCACCGACAAGGTCCTCGCAGGCGAGAGAGTCTCGGCGGACGAGGCGATGACACTTTATTGTTTGCCGCTGGAAGAGCTTGGCGCGCTTGCAAACGCGCGGCGAAACCTCGCCAAGGAAAAAAGTTACGACGGACGCGGACGCGAGATTGTGACTTACATCGCAGATCGCAACATCAATTATACCAATGTTTGCAACGTCTACTGCAAGTTCTGTGCGTTTTATCGGACGGAACGCGACGAAGATCATTATGTGCTTTCGCTCGAGCAGATCGACCAGAAACTCGACGAACTTTCGGCCGCGGGCGGTGTTCAAATCCTGATGCAGGGCGGACATCATCCGAAATTGCCTTTTCAGTGGTACCTCGACCTTCTGCAGCACATCCGAAAAAAATATCCGCATATCAACATTCACGGATTCAGTCCGCCGGAGTTTCAACATTTCGCCGAAACTTTCCAGATGCCACTGCGTGAAGTGATTTCCGAATTCAAAAGCGCCGGACTCGGCTCGATTCCCGGCGGCGGCGGCGAGATCCTGGTCGACCGCGTCCGCAAAAAAATCGCGCCGCTAAAGATTAACAGCGACCAGTGGCTGGAAGTGATGCAGGTGGCGCACGAGCTCGGTTTGAAATCGAGCGCGACGATGATGTTCGGACATGTGGAGACAGCCGAGGAGCGCGTCGAACATTTGCAGCGAATTCGCGATCAACAGGACCGAAGCGGCGGGTTCACCGCGTTCATTTGCTGGACATTTCAGCCACAACATACGGTTTTAAAGGTCCAACATCCGACGGGCGTCGCGGAATATTTGAGGATGCAGGCGTTGTCCCGCATTTTTTTAGACAACATCGACAACATCCAAAGCTCGTGGGTGACACAAGGACCCGGAATCGGCCAGGTCGCGCTCAAGTATGGAGCGAACGACTTCGGTTCGGTGATGATGGAGGAGAATGTGGTGAGCGCGGCGGGGACAACATTTCGCCTAAACGCGGCAGATATTGAATCGTTGATTCGAGATGCCGGATACGAACCGCGCCGGCGAAATAATTCCTACGAACTGTTGAACTGAACCGCATTTCGCGCTGTCTATGAGGACGCCTTAGCCACTTTCGACTAAATCCTGCCTTGACGATCGCCGCCTTCTCCTCTATTTGCCGCCTGTCCCGCGCCGTTTTATGCGCTGCGCGGGATTCGGCGTTTTGATTGATATGAGAGAATCCTGGGGCATGGGGCGGGGCTGGACGTTAGCGATGCTTTTCGCCGCCTCCGCGATGTGGTTTGGGGCTGCGTCGGCCGCACGCGGGCAAGGCGCGCCGATTATCCATTCCATTAACGTGCAATATTCCGGTCCGTCGACCGTAAGCAAGGAACGTATCCTGGCTCAAATGCGGACTGCGGTCGGCCAGCCTTATTCGGACTCAACCGTCGAGGACGACATTCGCAATCTCTACAAAACGGGAACGATCCAAAACGTTCGCATATTCGCGCAACCGGAAGGCGACGGTGTCAAAGTGATCGTTGCGGTGCAGACACGGCCAGTGATCCGCGAGTTGGTGATCGATGGTGCGCAGCGAGTAAGCGCGAAGAAGCTCCGCAAGGAGATTGCGGTTAAACTGAATGCACCGGTAAACGAAGACGACCTGCAGAAGGCCCGAACGAAGATCATCGACATTTATCAAAGCAAAGGCTTCACCGATGTGACGGTGGATTTCCGCACCGAGCCCATCGACGAGAGCAAAGGCACGGCGCGCGTGATTTACACGGTGAATGAAGGCGCGAAGGGGGCAGTGCAGCAGATTCAGTTCGAGGGCAACGAGCATTTCAGTGGCAAGATGCTGCGAAAACAGATGAAGACCCGCGGCAAGACGTTTATATCGTTCGTTGATAAATCGGGGCGACTCGATGAAGTCCAACTCCAGCAGGATCTCGATAAGGTCAAAGAATTTTACCAAAACCACGGTTACATCGACGCGGAGGTGCAGGAGCTGAGTCGAGAGCGGAAAAAAGGTGGGCCACTCAGTATCAAAGTCGGAGTCAAGGAAGGCACTCAATACCACGTCGGCAAACTCACGTTTTCCGGCGAAAAGCAAACGACCGAACAAAAGCTTCGGGCGTTGCTGAAAATGAAAGAGGGCAGCGTCTACTCACCTAAACAGTTGCACGATGACGCCAAGGCGGTCGCCGACGGTTATGGCAGCGGCGGCTATGTCGATCTGGTGATTCTGCCGCAGGGAACACCGGCGGGTCCCGGACTGATCGATGTCCATTACAAGATCGAAGAAGGAAATCGCTCCTTCGTCGAACGGATTAATATCGTTGGAAATACGCGGACCAAAGACAAGGTCATCCGCCGCGAAATTCTGCTGAAGCCCGGCGACGTATTCAACACTGTCCGGGTCGAGACCACGAGGAAGCGACTCGATAACCTCGGTTACTTCTCGAAGGTGGAGGCTTATCCGGAGGAAACCGGAGTGGAAGGCCGCAAAGATTTGGAGATCCAAGTAGAAGAAAAACGCACTGGCTCGCTCAACTTCGGCGCGGGTTACAGCACGATCGATTCGTTGATTGGGTTCGTCGAGCTGACCCAGGGCAACTTCGACATCGCAAACTGGCCGGGGCTCACCGGCGCCGGACAAAAATTCCGCGCCAAGGCGCAAATCGGATCACAGAGACAAGATTTCGTTGTCGCTTTAACCGAACCGTGGTTCCTCGATCAACCACTTTCTCTCGGAGGACAGGCGTTTTATTCGGACGCCAGCTATCTCAGCTCAGTTTACGATCAGCGAAATTATGGCTTCTCTGTTGAACTGCGAAAGCCGCTGTTCTCCTGGGTTTATGGAGTGCTCACATACAGTCTGCAGAATTACGAGATCTACAACGTCGCCAACGGAGTTTCACCGGAGATTTTAGCGGAAGAAGGGACTACGACCAAGAGTATGGTTTCGACAAGTCTTGTCTGGGACCGACGAGACAATCCGTTCCTGACCCGTAAAGGTGAGCGAATTTCGATTACACCTTTCGTCGCCGGGGGTCCGCTCGGCGGAAATGAACAGGTTTACGGGTTAGACGTCGAAGCGACGAAATATTGGCGCATCTGGAAAGATGTCATTTTCCTGGTGGACGCCGAAGCTTCAACGATTGACGTGTGGGACTCCCCGGAATTTAAGAACTTCCTAACTAACGGCGCGGTGGTGACCGGTCCACATCAACAGCTCGGTCATGACTCGATGGGAAACCCTTGCACATTTGGGTCACCTGGTTGCGATACTCCCGTAGTGCAACAGTTTACAGAACAGATCCCGACGGTGCCGATTTACGATCGTCTTTATCTCGGTGGCTCCAACAATTTGCGTGGCTTCCAGTTCCGGGCCCTCAGTCCGAAAGACAGCAATAATCAGCCGATCGGCGGTCAATCGATGTGGCGGGCCACTGGCGAAATTACATTTCCCATCATCGAGAAAGCCCGCTTCGCCGTATTTTCAGACGTAGGTGCAGTCGACCCCGGTCCGTGGACATTTGGTGACGAGATGATCGCAATTCCACGTGGTCCGAATCAGATTGCGACGTTCATATACCAGTCGCAGCAAGCCAAATTGGGCCTTGGCCCACCTCCGTCCCCACTTACCCCGCGACGCAGGGTCGATAGCCTTGGCTCCGATGTTGGTATTGGCTTGCGCCTCGACCTGCCGATTGGCCCGCTGCGGCTCGACTACGGCTTCCCGGTCGATACCGCCGGAAATGCCAGTCACGGGCACCTGAATTTCAGCGTTGGCTACCAGTTCTAACCCTTAATATTGCCACTTGCGGTCAAGCCGGTTTCCGGCGACTTGTTTACCCCTTCTATGAAAAAATTGCTGTTTTTGACGCTTGCTTCCTTGCTCGTCCTACCGGTTGCCGTCCGGGCGCAAGGAATGAAAATTGGGACGGTGGACATGAACCGGACCTTCCGGGAATACAACAAAACCAAGGACGCCGAGGCGAAAATTAACGACGCCAAGAATCAGGCCAAGAAAGAATACGACGAGCGCGCCGATGCCTACAAGAAGGCCCTCGATGACGTCAACAATCTCAACAAGCAACTTGAAGCGCCGGCCCTGAGCGCGGATGCCAAAGCCCAAAAGGCCAAGGAGCGCGACGACAAAATCTCCAACATCAAGAACATGGAGCGCGAGATCACTGAGTTTCGTCAAACTCGTGAGCGTCAGCTTCAGGAACAAGCGCTCCGCATGCGCGAGGGCATCGTCAAAGAGATCACCGATGTCGTGATGGACAGGGTGAAACAGAACAATCTCGATCTGGTATTCGACAAGTCCGGAAACAGTCTCAACGGCGTACCGGTGCTGATGTATTCGCGGGACAGCGTAGATTTCACGAATGACGTGATCACTGTCCTGAACAAGCCTGGACGACCCAGCTCGGTCAACACCAACATGACCAGTCCGGCGGCCGACGCTTCCGCGACCCCAAAGAAACCTTAATCGCAATTTTCGAATTCGAAAACACACGCGGGAGCAAGCTCGCGTGTGTTTTTTGTGTACCGCCGGAAATCTGAACTAAATTGCGGCTGATCGACACCGTGACGAATCCACCACAGCTTTTTCTCGCCGTCAGCACGTTCATGTTCGGCCTGGTTGCGCTCGTTTCGGCAGCGGCGCCAAGCTGGGAAGCAACAATTACCAAAGATCCGCCCGGAAATTTTCCGGAACTGCGTCCGGTACGGGCAACGTATCATTTCGGGTGGTCCGGAATCACCGCCGGCAAAGGCGACATGCATTTTAGCAAAGTCGCCGAGAAGCGGTTCCAGCTCGAAGCAGATGGCGGAACCACTGGTTTCGTGCGCGCCTTATGGAAACTCGACGCGACCTACCGCGGACTCGCGAATGCCGAAACTCTTCGCCCGATCGAAGGCAAACAGGTCGAGGCATATCGCCGGAAGAAAATCACGACCGAGCTGAATTTTACCGATGCCGGCGTTACTCGCACGCGCGCTGAAACTTCCGGGACGAAAGACAACAAGCCGAAACCGTTCGATTTTCCCGGCTTGTTCGATCTGCATAGCGCCCTGCTTTATCTGCGAAGCCAGCCGCTTAACGATCATGCTGTCTATCGGATTGTTGTTTACCCGGCCACGTCCGCTTATTTCGCGACAGTGACGGTGTTAGGCCACGAACGAATTTCAGTGCACGCCGGAAGCTACAAAGCGATCAAGTTCGACATTCAACTGAAACGCGTTGGCAAAGACCTCGAACTGGAGCCGCATCGGAAATTTCGCCGCGCAACGGTTTGGGTATCGGACGACGAAAACCGCATCCCTCTTCGCGTCGAAGCGCAGATTTTTGTCGGGACTGTCTTCGCCGAACTCTACGCCGTGCATTTCGACTAGAAAAAGACTGGACGGTACGGAGCGTCAGCGATCGCGAATCCATTCCCCGCGCACCGGCTCTTGCGACGGTCGGCGGCGCGGAACGTAGACCGGTCTGTTCCCACCGGGCAACAATTGGAGAGCAGCGAGCGTTTCCAGATCGAGTCTGCCGGTAACCGGCAAGTGCACCCGCGCCTGATAGGCACGCAACGAGAATTCGAAATCCGGCCCGACTGAGCCATCCATCGGTCCACGATAAAGCCCGCGTTGCGCCAAAATATTTTGGGCCGAAACGATCACATTGCGCTGAACCTGCGGCGGCGCTGTTTCGTACGGCGTGCCGGCAAGATTTTCCGCCGGGTGGGCCGGAACCACATCGTAGCCGGGTTCGGACGGTTGCTGACCTTGCCGCTGCGGTTGCGGGAATGGCTGCCCGGTCATCGGATTCGTCGGCTCCCCCGTTTGTTCGGGTTCCGGTTCGGCCTTCAGGGCGGCTCTCGAGTCGGACTTGTCGGGCGCTGCTGCAGTCGGCGATGCCTTCACCGCAGCGCGGTCACCAGAAGAACTAACTCCCAGCGCTTTGAGCGTTTCGTCGTTCAGATCGCCCGTGATCTGCAATCCGTTGCGAATCTGGTAACGCCGGATCGCCGCTGTCGTGTCGGCGTCTTTGTTGCCCGTCACGTCGCCGTAATAAAACCCCTCGTCCTTCAGCGCTTGTTGCACACTTTCGACCTTCGGATCGGCAAAAAGCGACCTAGCCGACAGAATCAGGATCAGGACCGCAGTTTGGAGTTTCATATGGTTGCTTGCTTTGACGCCGAAACTTTCGACCTATTCAGGAAGCGGATCAGTTACTGCGAGCGTTAATTGACGCTCCTTGAGAACGTCGCGGTAGCGCAGAACCCCCTCGCTAATCGCCGCCGCCATTTGGTCCCGGTAATCGTTGCTCTCCAGCTTTGCGAGGTCTTCTTTGTTCAGGAACCCTCCTTCCACCAAAACGGCCGGCACACTCACGTTTGCGATCACGAAGAATTGTTCGGCCTTCGTTCCCCGGTCCGGCGCTTTGGTTCGCGCGATCATTGCTTCTTGAATGAATCGGGCCAGGCTCTGACTCGCTAAAGTGGGCGATTCTGCGGCTGGTATTTGGGAGAAAGGAATCCACGAAACAAGACGTGGGGCCGGCGCGGTTTGATGCTCGGCGTAATAAGTCTCGATTCCACTAACCGGCTTTTTGCTTTCGTTGAAATGAATGCTCACGAAAATGCAATCGCGGGCGCGGTTGGTGACAGCGGCGCGGTCTTGAAGCGAAACATAACTGTCCCCCACTCGTGTCATCAGGGTAGCCAGGCCCTGCGCCTGGAGTAATCGGTCAACTCGCTGTGCGACGTCGAGAGTAAGGTCCTTCTCATAAATCGCTCCGCAAATTGCCCCCGAATCCTGTCCACCATGGCCTGGGTCCAGAACAACGAGCGTGAAGGGAGCTGGAGCGCCGGTTCGTCCGGACGAAGTCGCCGACCGCGGAGTCAAAAGAAATTGCCACCAGATGAACGAGGCCACCATCAGAGCAAGCCCCAACCAGGCGACAATGTTTTTCATCGCCTCGCCGAAACCGGATCGCCCTCGAGACATCGTTACCTTTGCAGGTTGGAGCGCAGTTCTTCTTCCGCCAAAGTCCGGTAACGAATCGCACTGCGACTATCACGTTCGAGCACTGCCGCTTCGATTCCGGATTCAGCCAGTTGGTCGTTTCGATGTTTGCGAACCGCGTCACTCTCGGGCAATTCCTTGATCGCGCTTTCACCCAATCCCATGCGCCCAACGCTCCATGCGTCCGCCGCCAGAGTAATCGCTTCGGGGAGCGTGGCGTCGGTCACGTGATTCTGTTGCAGGAATTTTTCCATGAGTTCGGCGGACGATTTGGTTCCACTGAGAACTGCGAAGCGTTGCCGGGGTTGTGCCGTCGGGCCGTCGGCCGCAATCGAGCCATCGTAGTCGATTCGAAAAAACAAATCTTCTTTCGGACTCGAACCGATCTCGGCGAAAAGCAATCTCGCCAAGTAAGGCGGGCCATAAACTTGTTCGAACGCCGCCTTCATCACCGGACTAAGCGAATAATGCGCCAGGCGTCGCAACGAAACATCCGCGGCCGAGCGGGTGAACCCTTCCGTGCTCGCCAGTTCGATCACCGCCAGTCGCAACCGCTCGATATCGCCCGGGTGGCCGATCGCTCCCATCGCGATCCGGTCGTAGATCTCGTAGATCTTTTGTCGGGACCGGCGGCCGACGGTCAGGAAAAGTATTCCGTCACGGTATCCGACCGCCGCAATCGGGCTGCCCTGGGCGAGCTGCGTCTCAACGTACTCGCGCCGGTTCGCGATCGCCTCCACCCAACGATACGGTTCTTCGATCATGCCACTCTTTGTTTGAAAATCCCCGACACTTTTCCGTCAGACAGTGTCGTAATGCCTTCGTGAGAGACGATCTTGATCAGCGGAAAGACCTTGCCACTGCGGTCGACCCCACCGGTTGCCGTGTCCGACTCCGCCGCAGTGTCTAATGCGCGCAGAGCGATTGCGACCGCCTCATCCTCGTTCAATTCATGAAGCTTTTGCGGGCCCCAATTATTCTCGTAATAAAGAATGCCTCGGACCGCCGGCGACCCGGAACCGGTTGCGGCATAATCGGTGACTTCGAATTGCGCACCCATCGCGTCGTAAAAATAAAGGCGCGCTTCCGGTTTTGAATTTGTGTCGTAAGTCGCAAAGATTGGAACAACCACGCCGACGCCTTGCATTACAAAACCGAAGTTGTCCCGCAGCAATTTTGAAAGAGCGCGTACCTTTCCATCCACGCTCATTTCCTGCAATTGCGTCCGGCGAAAATACTGAAACGAATGTTCGAGCACGCGGGCCATTTCCCAGGCGGTCGCCGGAACGCCCGCGATCGCCATGATTGAATGGCGGTCGATTTCCAAAACCTTGTCCGCGCGATCGTAAACAACCGTGGTGCCGGCAGTCGCTCGCCGATCCCCCGCCACCAGAACGCCGCCGGAAAATTTAAACGCGAGTATCGTCGTCGATTCTGTCGGAACAAAAGCGTGACCGCCGGCCGAGCTACTAACTTCAGGCGCGGTCTGCAACAGTCCTTTGCGGCGCAGGACGGCTGGAAAATCTTCGCTCGCCCCCGAAAAATTCGGATCAAGCGCCAGAGGTGGCTTGTCCATTATTGGCCCGTCCGCTGCCGGTAGCGCTTCGACTGGTTGGGGTCCACCTTGCGCATTTTCTTGAGTAAATCCTTGGTGTCTGGTCGCGAAATGTCGGGCGAGCGAGGACCCCCTTCGTCCCCCTGCTTCGGACCCCAGGGAGCGGGATCGAACGGCTTTTGGACGCGCTCCGGCATACAAAAAATTTATGGAGAAATAGTGTAAAGGCAAGCCGGTCCAACCCGCCGATTCCACCTTGCTTGCCAGTAAGAGCGGCTGATGGCAAAATCTTATCCCATGAAATCGTGCGCCGCGAAAGTTTTAGGCCTGGCCATGCTGGCAGGATTCGCGACGTCTCACGGTTTTGGGCAAACGATGGCGCCAACGCCGAACCCTGCGGTCAGTCAAACGGCCCAACTTCAGGAACTCACCAAAAAAATCGACCAGCAGAACGCGAAGATCGACATGCTCTCGCAAGAGATTCTCAAGCTTCAGGTCGAAATCACTAATCACCGTCCCGGCGTTATGATCGGGGAAGGTGCGCCGGCAAGTTCAACCTCCGCGTCAGCCGCATCGACGTCGACGCCGGCCGAGGAGCCGTCCGCCAAATCTGGCAATGGCAATAGTCACGTCGTCGCCCGCGGCGAAACGCTTACCTCGATCGCAAAAATGTACGGCGTGAGTGTGGGCGAGCTCCAAAAATACAATCACATCGATAATCCGTTGAAGTTGCTGGCCGGCCAGACTCTATTGATTCCGCCGTCACCGATCCCGTCGCCATCTTCATCCGGCGAATAGTAAACCGATTACCTTTGGTCTCGCGCACCTATGGCGAGGCAGGCATCTGCTCGTCCGGCGATTCGATCGGTGTCGTCAATTCCTCTTCGGCCCCGTCAACGTCACGGCGCGATTCGAGCAAACTTTGTTCGCACAAACGCGCATATTTTCCGCCGTGCGTGATCAACTTCTCATGCGTGCCGCGTTCAATGATGCGGCCATGATCGAGGACGAGAATCTGATCGGCGTGAAAAATCGTCGAAAGGCGGTGCGCAATCACGATTGATGTCCGGTTCGCCATCAGATGTTCGAGCGCTTCCTGAATCAAGCGTTCCGTCGCAGTGTCCACGCTTGCGGTCGCTTCATCCAAGATCAGAATGGGCGGATCTTTTAGTAACGCGCGGGCAATGGAGAGCCGTTGTTTTTCGCCGACGCTCAGTTTCACGCCCCGTTCGCCGACGACGCTCTCCAATTTGTCAGGCAAGCGGTCGACGAAATCGCGCGCGTTCGCCGCGTCCAGAACGCGCCACAACTCAGCGTCGCTCGCGCCCGGTTTCCCCATGAGCAAATTCTCGCGGATGGTGCCGTTGAAAAGAAAACTTTCTTGCGTCACCACACCGATGGATTCGCGCAAGGCGCGCAAGTCGTAATCGCGAATCGATTTTCCGTCGATCAGAATCTCACCGCTGCCGAATTCGTAGAACCGAACGAGCAGGTTTACCAAACTCGATTTACCGGCGCCCGTCGCACCAACGAGCGCAATCGTTTCGCCTGGTCGCGCATGAAATGAAATTCGATTCAACGCGAGGCGCCCGTCGCTGTTGTAACTGAAGCTGACATTGTCGTAGCGCACATCCCCCGCAATGCGGGTTTTCGATCCAGGTGTTAGCCAGCCAGACTCGATCGGTTCGTCCATGATTTCAAAAACGCGCTCACCCGCGGCGCGACCGGCCTGAAGCAATTGATTGAGCTGATGCAATTTCCCAACCGGTTCATAAAGGTAACCGGTGAGCAACAGAAACATGACGAGAGCGCCTAACTGCATACTTCCCGCGAGAACGGCTTGCGTTCCAACCAGCACGGTAACGATGACGCCGAGAGTGCCGATCAAATACATTGAGGGGTTGTACATCGCCCAGACCTTCATCACGATCAGGGTGGCGCGGCGCAGTTCGTCGCTGACCCGATTGAAGCGGCGGTGTTCGTTCTCTTCGCGGGCAAAGCTGCGGATTTGGCGAATGCCGGAAAGATTATCGTGCAGCAACGCGTTCATGGCGGAGGCGGCGCGGCGTTGCAATCGGTAGCGCCGATGCGCGGTCAGCGTGTACCAAAGCGCGCCGCCGGCGAGAAAAGGCACCGGGCTGAGCGCGAACAGAGTCAGGTTGAAACTGATGTAACACATCCACGCGAAGACGACGACGATTTGCAGAATGGCCATGACCCCCTGCTCGATCCCGTCGATCAACACCCGCTCTACCGAGGTCACATCTTCCAGAAGCCGGGTCATGAGATCTCCGGTGGCGCGATTGTCGAACCACTTGAGCGGCAGAAACTGAATATGCGAATATAAATCGCTACGAAGATCGAAGATCACCCGCTGCTCGAAGGTATTGTTCAAAATAAGTCGTAGCGAGTTGAGACCGTTTTGGAGCAGCGCCGCCAGCACCGCGAGCATCGCTAACGGAATCAATTTTTGCGGTTGATGCTGCCTAATGACGACGTCGAGGACGTCTCTGGTCACCAGCGGAAACACCAACACCATCAAAGTGCCGACGAGGGCGCAACCCAGCATGCCGATCGCCAGCGCTGGATAACGCTTCAAGTAACGAAAAACGCGCCAGATCGTCTTCATTTTTGACGTAGAATCCGAAGGATCGCCCGAAGCGACCGACTGATTGCCGTGGAATCCGCGCATTCCCTAATTTACACCCGATCGCTCCCGCCGCCGCGGGATTTATGACGACCCTTGAACGTAAGTTCGGCAATTCCGGATTTGTCGAGTTCGCCCAGGTCTTCCGCGATCATGCGCTCGTATTGCTCCTTGGTCGCGCGGGCAAGCGGAAGTTCGAGGCCGAGCTGACGCGCAAGCTCGTAGGCGATGCCACTGTCCTTCGCCGCATGAGCCGCCGAGAAGAAGCAGCTGTGATCCCGATTTTGCATGTCTTCGCCGTCGGTTTCGAGGACGCGGGAGTTCGCGCCGGTTTGAGCGAAGACTTCGCGAAGCATTTTCAGATCGAGCCCTAGTGCTGCACCAAGACCGAGACCTTCAGCCAACCCAGCGGTATTGATGTTCATCACCATGTTGACCAAAGCCTTCACTTTCGCGGCTTCGCCTGCTTTGCCGATGAAGCGAACGCTCGCCGCCAGCTCTGTCAAAATCGGTTCGGCTCCGCGAAAAGCTCTTTCGGTCCCGCCGCACATCAGATAAAGTTTACCTTCGCGCGCCTGCGTAATGCTCGACGCCATGCAGGCTTCGAGTGATTCCGCGCCGGCTTTCTGTGCCAGCTCCGCAACTTCCACATGCACCTGCGGCGAAATGGTCGCGCAATTGATGAAAAGTTTTTCGCGCGCGTTCTTCAGCAAATTGTCGCCGCTCCCGGAAAAAATCTTCCGCATCGCGTCGTCATCCGTAACAACCGTGAAGATCACGTCGGACTCGGCTGTAACTTGCGACAAATCCTGCGCCGCCGCGCAACCGAGTTCCCCCGCGAGATCTGTCGCCACTTTGCGATTGGCGTCGTAAACCGCCGTAACGTTAAACTTTTGGTCTCTCAACCGGCGCGCCATGTTCGCGCCCATCCGACCTACGCCGACAAAGCCGACATTCATGTTTGAGGTTTGATGTTTGGGGTTTGATTTCTGCTAGAAGTTCGCCGACCCGCCGTAAAAATGGCAGTCAGTTCGTCGGCTTCTGTGAGCAATTCATTCAATTTGTTTGCCGGCAACAGATTTCCATCACGAATAAGTTCCAGCCAATAAATCGTTTCATCAGCTTCTTCTGCAACAACTCCGAGTTTAGCGGCAAATTCAGCTCGCGACCGCGAACGACAAGCTGCGCGGTAGTTTGCTCCGATCGACGTTCCGCTTCGAACCAATTGATTTCTGATTGCACGCCCGGACGTCGTGCGCGGCAAATGGTCTACCAATTTCAAAATCCGTAAACTAAACGCTTTTGTTCGTGCGATTAGCTCGGCCTTGCTCACCCGCGGATGCTACATCAAACCTCAAACCACAAACATCAAACATTTAGCGCACTCTGTGCGCAAAAAACGGATTGTGCCTCTTCTCCTCGCCCACCGTCGTCATCGGACCGTGACCGGGACAAATGATGGTCTCGTCAGGAAGCGTGAGAATTTTCTCGAGATTATTTTGCACCGCGTCTTTGTAGGAAACACTCCCTCCTCCCATCGATCCGGCGAACATCGAATCGCCCACAATCGCGATCGGCCGCGCCAGACCTGTGCAGACAAAGGTTATTCCACCGGGCGAATGTCCCCAGGTCAGTCGCGCCTCGATGTCGAGCTCGCCACGGGACGAGTCCGTCCGACTGGCGGACTTGCCGAGACGAAAATGTTGTCCTTCGTCGATCTTGTCCGCGCCGGGAACTGGTTCGCGCGCGGGCGCAAAAACTTGAGCGCCGGTTTCTTCGCGGAGTCGCGGCAAGTCCGCGACGTGATCCGGATGCGCGTGCGTGAGTAAGATCGTTTTGATGGTCAGGCTTTCCTTGGTCGCGAGCTTGAGCATCGAATCACATTCCGCGCCGGTATCGAACGCGACCGCGCGTTTGCTATCCGGGTCCCAAACGAGATAAGCGTTTACCAGCATTCCGTTGTAACTCGTGGTGAACTGCGCGAGCCCATCGAGATTCTCAAGTGGAGCGGGTTGGTATTTCCCCTGCGCAAGATCGACCAGCGTGCCAGCGTCGAGATTCAGAGCCGGCGCAATCGCCCGAAGAGTGCCTTCTTCAAATTGGCCGTCTCGCACTTTGCGGATCGTGTCCGCATTCGCGCCGGATCTTTTTGCAAGCTCGCTGTCCGACATTCCCAAACCGCGCTGGGCCTTGCCGATGACGTCGCCAAAGTTGTCTTCGAGTTCCATCATAATCTTGGTTCGTCAGCGCGTAAGCGAATGCGCCTCCTGATCGCAACGTAAATCGCGGATCTTGTCGCCGACAAACTTCTCGAACGTTCGCGCAATATCGACAACGGCAACCGATTTGCCGGTTTCCTTTTCCATCGACGTCATGGTGACGTTCGAAATTCCACACGGAACAATGTGGCCAAACGGCGATAGATCGCCGTAAACGTTGAGCGCGAAGCCGTGCATCGTGATCCAATGTCGGACGCCCACGCCGATCGACGCGATCTTGCGATTAGCGATCCAAACACCCGTTAAGCCTTCACGCTGCGTCGCTGAAAGATCGTAGGTCGCGAGAAATTCGATCAACGTTTGTTCGAGCCAGCGTAAATAGCGATGCAAATCCTGACCGCATTGGCGGAGATCGATAATCGGGTAGGCCATCAATTGTCCGGGGCCGTGATAGGTCGCTTGGCCACCGCGATTGATCCCAAACAACGGATGCGGCAAATGCGCTGCGCCTAACAAGCTCGATTTGTCCGGCGTGCGGCCGATTGTGTAAACCGGCTCGTGTTCGAGCAAAAGGATTTCGTCGGGAGCATCGAGATCTTCGCGTTTACGCGCCACGATCTCCTCCTGGAGCGCGAGTGCATCGGCGAAATTAACACGAGCGAGCCACTTGATTCGAAGGCCGCTTGCCACGCCGAAGGTCCGAGCCGGACCGGCGACTCGCGAAGGCGGGCTCATATTTGTTTGGCTCCGGGAATTCCCATCCGGGCGGTTTCCTGCGCACGGACGTGAGTAAGCCCAATCGCAAGCGCGTCGGCGGCGTCTGCGTCCGGAGTTTCAGTTAAACCAAGGAGCGCTCGCACCATGAACGCGACTTGGTTTTTCCCCGCGCCGCCGCGGCCGACGGTCGCCTGCTTGATGCGCGTTGGCGGATATTCGAAAACCGGGAGCCCATTTTCAGCCGCGGCCAGAATCGCGGCGCCGCGAGCCGCGCCTAACAAGATCGCCGTCTTATGGCTCTGGACGTAAATCACCGACTCGAGCGCGCAACAATCCGGTTCGTGTTGCCTGATCAATTGCGCGAGCTGATCGCGGATTGCGACCAGGCAAGAAGAAGATCGCACCGATTGCGCGTTGTGAATCGTGCCAAAGTAAAGCGCGCGCGCTTTTCCGTTATTTGCATCGACCACCGCGACGCCGGTGTTACGCAACGAAGCGTCAATGGCGAGAACGCGCATCTCAATGAGTGAAACCGAGAGCGAGAACGAGAAACACGCATCCGGCGGCGCCGAAGAGCAAACTCACGATCCAAAAACGCGGCTTCTTCGTGAGCGCAGAAATCGCGGCAACCGCGATCGCGATCTGAAACATCGTCACGCCGCGAGCAAAGATTTCGTGCTGATGGAAATTGGATTTGGCGTCGTTCTGCTTCTCATTCGCCTCTTTCTCAATCTCATTTTGTTCTTCCTGATATCGCTCAGCCTTTGTCTTGTCTTCTTCGTTGGCAGCGCCGCTCAAAGACATTTTTGCGTCGAGCACAGCGGCTTTGATTCCTTTAGCCTGGTAAAAAGCCCACTGGTCTGAAGATTCGATCTGGCTCATCATCGCTTCGTTGGCGTGCATCCCGGAAAGCAGCCCGGCGATGGCAGCCAGGACAGCAAGAATGGCCGTGCTCAGTGCGACCCATGAAATCCACGTTTCGCCGCCGTGCTCGGCCTGGTGATGGATCTCTTCGTGTAAACCTTCCAGCGGAACTTCGGCCTCTTCCATCGTTCTAGCTTAAGGTCGACATCAACGCCTTCAAGGCCGAAACGTATTGCCGCATGTGCGCAAAAAAAGCTGGACCCGAGCTCCTTCTCGAGCCCGGTCGTGGTTTCGGTTGCGACCTTGCTAATGTTCGGAGCGGCAATCGGGATGTTCGTGTTCTAGAAAAGCGCTCTTGTCGCATCTAAAGTGGTCTCAATGAAAACGCGCCTGGCTTATCTCGGACTTCTTGGGATCGCGCTTGCCGCATGCAGACGAGAATCTGAGATCAAAGTTTATCGCGTCTCCAAAGCGCCACTCGAGGAATCGGCACCCGACCAACAGAACGCGATGCCGGCCAATGCGCCTTCGCCTTCGATGCCGGGCGGCATGGCGCCGGCCACATCTACAGCTTCAGTCCCGACTCCGCCGAGCTGGCAGCCGCAACCGCTGTCCCAAATGCGGCAGGCAAGTTTTCTGGTCAAAGGCAACAACGGCGCGCTGGCCGACGTCTCGTTCGTCAGTCTCGGCAGTTCCGCGGGCAACGTTCTTGAAAATGTGAATCGTTGGCTGTCCCAAATAGGCCAACTGTCAATCAACGAAGACAAGCTCAATCAAATTGCGCAACATCTCATGACTTCGATCGGCGATATGACAGTCGTCGATCTGGCTGGCCTGCCGAACGGCGCCGATCCCGCAAAAGATGGGAGAATCATTGCGGCGATGACATCGACGGGCGGATCGACATTATTTTTTAAGATCCGCGGCAATGACGCGTTGACCGAATCGCAGAAAGCCAACTTTATCAAATGGGTTGCAGCGGTCTGCAACACGGCAGGAGACAACAAACCGCCGGCCCAGACGGCGAGCGCGATGTCTGCCCCACCCGACGCCAATCCCCAAATCAAATGGAAAACGCCTGAAGGTTGGAGCGAAGTTCCGCCGTCATCGATGCGCTATGCCAGTTTCAGCGCCGGGGCGAATGACAATAAGGTAGAAGTCTCGATCGTTACATTTCCCGGCGAAGGCGGAAGCGATGCCGACAATGTAAACCGCTGGCGTCAACAGATTGGATTGCCGCTGCTCACCGACGATCTGAGTGGTTCAAATTTCGCTCAGCTCAAATCTCCGGACGCAACCTTTGCGACAGTTGATATAGCTGGTCCAAACGCGCGCACACTCGCCGCCTGGACACGACGCGATGGCCACGTCTGGTTTTTCAAAGCGACCGGCCCCGGCTCCGCGGTTGAAAAAGAAAAGACGAACTTTGTAAAATTCCTCCAATCGATCAGATTTTAGTCAATGCTTCGCAAAATAATCGATCTCACGACATCGCTGAAGCTGACGATTGTTTGTCTAGCGGCGGGGATGGCGCTCATCTTCGCCGGCACGCTTGCGCAAGTTCATCTCGGAATTCATGAAGCGCAGCAGCGGTATTTCCAAAGCTGGCTGGTCTGGTGGCCGGCAGAGGGAAACGGCGTTCGAATTCCAATTTTCCCCGGCGGACATCTCATCGGCGCCGTATTGCTCGTTAATCTCGTCGCAGCGCATGTGAAACGTTTCCGTTGGACGTGGCGAAAGTTCGGCATTCATCTCACGCACGCAGGACTCATCATCATGCTCGCCGGCGGCCTGTTTACCGATCTGTTTGCGGTCGAAAGTCATATGCAGCTCGAGCGCGGCGACACGAAAAATTATTCGGAAGACCAACGGCACACGGAATTGGCCGTCATCGACACTACCGGCAACGAGCTCGATCAAGTCACCGCGATTCCGGAATCGGTTTTGAAAAAGAATCGGACGATCGATCACTGGAGTCTGCCGTTTCGGATCGTGATAAAAAATTTCTACCAGAACGCCAGCTTGAAAATGTCGAGTGACGCCGGAAGCAGTGCGACTCCGATCGCAAATCAGGGACCGGGCGCAATGATTGCCGTACAACCGTTGCCACCCACCACCGCGCAGGATGAACGCGATGTTCCGGCGGCAGCGATCGAAATTCAGCCCAAGGACGGCGGCGGCTCGTTAGGCACCTGGCTCGTTTCCGATGGGCTTGGCGCGCCCCAAACATTTTCATGCGGTGACAGGACCTGGATGATCGCGATGCGCACTGCGCGTTATTACAAACCGTACAGCGTTACGTTGCAGAAATTCACCCATGAAAAATACGCCGGTACTGAGATCCCGAAAAATTTTGCCAGCAAAGTCACATTGATCGATCCGGAGCGGAACGTGAATCGCGACGTTCTAATTTACATGAATCATCCGTTGCGCTATCGCGGCGAAACCTTTTATCAGGCCGGATTTCAGCAGGACGATCGCGCGACGATTCTCCAGATCGTGCACAACCCGAGCTTTATCGCGCCGTATGTCGCGTGTGTAATCGTTGCGGCCGGCTTGCTTTGGCAATTTGGTTTTCATCTCGTCGGCTTCGCCCGGCAAAAACGGGGAGGAACGGCATGAAGCGGTTCGTGCCCTTGATTGTCTTGTTGGTGATGGCCGGCTGGATCGCCGGAAACTGGATGCCACCGAAAACGGCAAAAGACGACGTCGATCTGGCGAAGTTTGGGAAAATCCCGGTGCTTGTCGGCGGTCGCGTAAAACCGCTCGACACGGTCGGGCGCAATTCGCTTCTCATCATTCACGGCAAGCAAGAACTCCGACTCGAGAACGGTCACACGCTGACTGCCATCCAATGGTTGACCGACGTTCTTTTCAACGCGCCGGTGGCAGATCAGTATCCGGTCTTCCTCGTCCAAAACGATGAAGTTCTTGGTCTGTTCGGTTGGGAACAAAGCCAGCGAAAATATTTCAGTTTCACCGAGTTCTCGCCCTTCCTGAAGCAAATCGAAGAACAAGGCGACCAGGCCGACAAACTCGAGGCCGTGCAGCGCTCGGCGTATCAAAGCGCGATTCTGAATCTGCGGAACAGCCTCACCCTTTATCAACGATTGAAAAACAGTGTGCAGTTTGAGGGAACCAAAGATTTCGCGGCTGAACTCAACAGCTATATCGCCAACCTGCCCGACGCTGCGAAAGCCGCCGTCCACGCGCAGCGGGGCGAAAATTTCGATCGGTCGAAACTCGATGAAGTGGCCGAGCTGATTCAAAAATACGAAAAGATTTCGGAGATGGCCTACATCCTTGCCGTCCCACCCCTCGATCGTAGCGGTGAGTGGCATTCCGTAGGCGACAGTCTGCTGCATTCAGTCGCTACCGGCGAAATCCATCCAACGGTTCTCGAATACTCGCAGATCGGCGACGCTTATCGCGCAAACGATCACGGGCAATTCAACCAGGAGGTCGATCTCTTGACGAGTTGGTTCGCCAAAGAACAACCGAACGCGGTGAAGCGAGCGTCATTTGAATCTCTCTTCAATCGCCTTCAGCCGTTCAGCCAAAGCATGGCTCTGTATGTTCTCGCCTTTCTGCTCGCCTGTGCTTCGTGGCTCGGCTGGAGCCGGACACTCAACCGTTCCGCGTTTTACCTCTTATTACTCGCGCTCGCGATTCACAGCTTCGGTTTGTTTTCGCGGATGTATCTGCAGGAACGGCCGCCCGTCACAAACCTGTATTCGTCGGCAATTTTCATCGGCTGGGGCGCAGTGATCGTCTCGCTCATTCTTGAACGAATTTTTCGGGACGGAATCGGCGCTGCGTGTGCCGGCGCGATCGGTTTCGTCACCTTGATCATCGCGCACCATTTGGCGGGTAGCGGGGACACACTCGAGATGCTGCAAGCAGTTCTCGACACCAACATCTGGCTCGCAACGCACGTAGTCGCGATCACTACCGGTTACTCGGCAATGTTTCTCGCCGGCATGCTGGCGATCATTTACATCGTGCGCGGTGTCTTCACCCGCTCGCTGAACAAGCAAACGGCTGATTCGCTTGCACGGATGACCTACGGTGTCGTCTGCTTCGCCACGCTGTTCAGTTTTGTCGGCACAGTGCTCGGCGGGATCTGGGCCGATCAATCATGGGGACGGTTCTGGGGCTGGGACCCGAAGGAAAACGGCGCGGTGCTGATCGTTCTTTGGTGCGCAATTATTTTGCACGCGCGCTGGGGCGGATTCATTCGCCAACGCGGGCTCATGATGATGGCAATCTTCGGCAACATCGTGACCAGCTTTTCCTGGTTCGGGGTGAATATGCTCGGCGTCGGCCTGCATTCCTACGGCTTCATGCAAAAAGCCTTTCCATGGCTCCTTGGCTTCATGATCAGCCAACTGGCGTTGATCACGATCGCGAGTATACCGCTCGAACAATGGAGAAGTTTTCGCACAGCGGAAAACTCGCCTGACGAACAGATGCCTGAGCCAACCGAGGCGTGACTCGCTGATAACCGTTGGGCTGAAATGCGGTGGAAAAGCGCAACCGAAAGGCGGTATCATGGTTTCATTAGTGAAGGGATGGGCATGAAGGATTTACCGGGAGCAGTGGCCGCGATCGTCTTAATCGGATTCAGCTGCGACGCGTTCGCCAAAAGCGGCGGCGATTCGAATTCCGCGCCACGGCCGGCTCCGGTACATCACGGTGCGAGTGCACCGGTAGCAGCGCCCATCGGAGGCGGCATGCCGCACAATTCGGTTGGGGGCGGCGTTCCGCACAATTTCTCCGGGCCGGGGTCATATCGGCCCATGACGACCGTTAATGGAAGCGGTCAGCGCATGCTCGTTTACCCGGGAGTCCGTAACTCGACTATTCATCAGCCAACGAGTTCGACCTTGAACGGCGTCCGCACCGGAGGACAGCAAGGCAGTGGCAAGTTGCACTCACCTTCCGGCATCGCCACCATCGGCAAAACAAAACTCGATCCACAAACTTCAACCCGTTTGCGCAATTGGAGTGGAGGCGTTTCGACCACCGCGCAAGCGCACCAGATCAACGCAAATAACCACCACCATCATCACGATCACGATTGGTGGAGGCACCACTGCGCGGCCCTCATCTTCTTCGATTGGGGCTGGTGGGGTTGGGATGACGGCTGGTGGTATCCGGCCTGGGGCTACGATCCCTACTCTTATTATGAGTACAACGAGCCGATTTATGGCGACATCGCGCCGGAACAGGTCGTCGCCGGCGTTCAGGCTAAATTGCAACAGCTTGGTTATTATACCTACGCCATTGATGGCAAGATGGGCCCGCTCACGCAGTCAGCGCTCGCGCGCTACCAAAGCGATCATCAGATGAATATCACGTCGGGCATCGATCCGGCGACCCTGAACTCCCTCGGCGTCGTTCATTGATTTGCATCAACCGCGAATTTGCGGTTGAAGAGTTATGTGTCCTCAACGCGCAGTCGCGTCAGTGCCGGTCTGCTGATGTTCCGGCGGAAAAACGATTCGCTCGAATTTCTGCTCGTTCATCCCGGAGGGCCTTTTTGGAAAAACAAGGACGAGGGCGCGTGGAGCATTCCTAAGGGCGAAGCCGCGGATAATGAAGATTTACTGACTCGCGCGCAGATTGAATTTGAAGAAGAGGTCGGATTCAAACCGTCGGGCACCTGGATCCCGCTCGGTTCGATCAAACAGAAAGGCGGCAAAACCGTTCATTGCTGGGGGTTCGAGGGCGATCTGCCGGAACCGTTCGAGTTACGATCGAACAAGTTTCAGCTCGAATGGCCGCCCCGCTCGGGAAAATTCACAGAGTTTCCGGAAGTCGATCGTGCGGAGTTTTTTCCCGAAGAAATCGCGCGGCGCAAAATCAATCCAGCGCAGGTGCCGTTTCTCGAGCGCCTTCGCGCGGCGTTCGCGGCGAAGTAACTATCGACTTTCGGAGGTATCAGCCGCGAGCACGCAGCGAAAACCGTAGATGACATCGCGTTCGTTCCGATCGACAACGTTTCGATACGACGATTGCATCTCCAAACGGTTGGTAGTTGCCCAGGAACCGCCGCGAAGAACTCCCCAATCGCGGCCGGTCGCGCTCGTTCCGCCTTTGTAGGTGTCAGCACACCATTCCCAAACGTTGCCGCCGAGATCGTACAAGCCAAGCGAGTTGGGTTTGAAACCTCCGACCGCGGAAGTCACTCCGCGTTTTTGCGGAATTCCATAGTTTCCGGCGCCGCTCGGCGGTGGCCATTGTTTGCCCCACGGAAATTGATCTTTGATCTTGCCGTCGCGCGCCTGCGGCGTCCCGCCGGGCTCGTTTTGTAGTCCAACTGCCAGACTCCATTCCCGGTCGGTCGGCAATCGGTACGATTGTCGATCTTCGATGAGATTTTCGTCATGCTCTTTTTCACTGAGCCATTTGCAGAATGCCACGGCGTCGAACCAGTTCACTTTTACGATTGGATGCGCAGGCGCCTGCTGAAAATCGGTTGGTTCATAACGTCGACCTGTCGCCTGCAAAAATGTCGCGTAATCTTGCACCCGCGTTTCCCAAATGGAAACGCGAATGTCCCCAACTGGAACGAACTTCATGCCTAACGAGTTAGTAAACGGCTGTCCCGGCGCGGGACCGACGCTTTTTTCCAATCGCGCGGCCAGAAAGGTTTGCTGTTGCGGGTCGACTTTGCCGGTGACGGTTGTCGGATTGTAACCGGACAAACGCAGCTCGTACGTCACATCGCCCGGTTTCACTTCCTCGATCACGAGCGGTGTTTGCCCGAGCTCCTTGCCGTTGGCCCGGACCGTCGCCCCGCCCGGCGCACTGGTGATTTTCACGCTGCCGTTGGCGAAAACAAAGTGGGCTGTGTTTGATTGTCGCCCTGCGATTTCGATCTTTTGTTCTTCGTTAGGCCAACCTGCAAGATGCGCCGTGAGCAGATGGGAGCTGGCTGGCAGATCGAGTTGCAAAGGCGTACGCCCGCGGGACGCTCCGTCGATCGCGATTTCAGCGCCGGTCGGTTCGCTGGTGATCTTCACCGGCGCGGTAACGAACGCGAACGTCTTTTGCGCGGTTTCACCGCGCTGCACTTCAACTTGATCGCGCATCTCCCAATTCCCTCGATGGACCGCCACCGAATATTTTCCGGTCGGCAAGTCGGCTATCGACTGCGGCGTGCCGCCTTCGCGGGAAATCAGACCGTCTTCGCTTCGTAAGGAGAATTGCGCTCCCGGAGGATCCGATTCGATTTGGATCCCTCCTTTGCTGCGCGCCAGATGAAATTCCGACGGCTGCGGCGCACGCAGCGCGCCCAGATCGACCGTGGTCTCAATTGGATCGTAACCAGGGCTCATGATCCGGAGCCGGTATTTGCGTTGGTCCAAATCTTCGAACGTGGCTGGACTTTTTTCCGCGTGATCGCCCAGGATGACCAGCGCGCCCGGCGGATCGGTGCGGATCGTCGTTTTCAAATGCATCTCTGGGCTTGATCCGCCGCGCCAGAAATAAAACCAAAGGGCAATGGCTCCGATTGCGAGGATTGAGACAGTCGCGGCTAACATCCGCCAGAAGGGTTTTGGGCTCGCCGGAGGCTGGCCGTTTTCCAGCGCCGCCAGATCGCGATTCATTTCCGCCGCCGTGCGATAACGCTTTTTCGAATCGTGCGCGCACGCCTTAACCAGCACGTCATTAAGTTGAAGGAGCTGTTCGCGGTCCGGACGCGTGCTCAGCTGCGAATCGATTTCCGGAAAATCGAGCCGATCTTTGCCGGTGCTGACTTCGTAAAGGAGTTTACCCAGACTGAAAACGTCGGCTTGAGCGGTGCCCGGCCCTTCCGGCGGCACATAACCTTCCGTTCCGACAAACGATTGCTGACCGCTGGCTGCGACCAATCCGATGTCGGCAAGTTTCGGAATGCCGTCGATGAAAATGATGTTCGACGGTTTAATGTCACGATGGGTAAGGCCGTGTTGATGCAACGCCTCGAGCGCTTCGGTCAACGAAACACCGAGTTGGATCGATTCATCGGCGGACAGGCGTTTGTGCCGGGCCAGATCGCTTTTCAAAGTGCGCGGCTCATAATTAAGGATATCGATCTTGCGCCCGGCGAGATGATCATCCGCCAGCTCCATACTGTAATAGAGATGTTCAGCCGTGCGGCCAACGTGCAGGATGTCTACGAAACCAGCGTGTCCACGCGAGATCGGCTCGAACGCTGACATTCCTTCAAACTCTCGGAGAAACGTGCGCTCACTTTCGAACGTGCTGCGGTAAACGATTTTGACCGCGCGCAGCCCGCCGGTCACCGTACGGGCCATCCAGATTTCACCATAAGCGCCACGACCGATCACGCGCAATAGTTCGTGATCGGGGACGACAGGGACTTGAGCGGAAACGTGATCGGGAATGGCGCCGATTTTACACAGTGGCAGCGTAAGAGGCAATTCCGCCGACGCGCCTACGGCTAACGACTGGCCTTTTCCAGTGCCCGGATTTCCTTCTTCAGCGCCGCGCCGACACGATGCCGGGCGAGATAAACCTGTCCGACGCTGACTCGCAATTGCTCGGCGACTTTCTGGGCGGGCCACTCCTTGCGCACGTAACAATCGAAAATCTGGAACTGCTTTGGATCGACTTTTTTCTTTACGCGCGCGATCGCTCCCTCGAACAAGTTTTCCTTCCATTCCGCTTCCCAAACCGCATCGAGATCGTCGACGCGGGAATCGGGAACGCGCTCAATCGTGGCGGTGAGACGGTCTTCGGCAGAGCGCGGCGGTTTGGCGTTTCCCGGTTCACGTTTGCGGAATTGATCGACAATCCGCCAGCGCGTTATTTGCAGGAGCCAGCCTTTGAACGAGCCCCGATTGGGATCGTATTTCAACTTGTCGATGTTCTTGGCGACGGTGATGACGGTTTCCTGGACGACTTCCTGCGCTTCTGCGTCAGTCAGGCCGGACTTGCGCGCAGCCGAGTAAATCAGTTTCCAGTAACCGTCAAAAAACTCCTGCCAGTGTTTTCGATCGTTCCAGTCGGCCAGCCGCTCGATCAAACTACGTCGGGTCGCCACTAATCCGGTCATTTTCATCGCTCGCTCTAAGGCCCTGTCTTTTAGCAGAATATAGAATCGATTTCATGAAAGATCTGCGGTCGACTGGCGTATTCACAACATGAAAATTCCAGCCTCCCTTTCCAAACTTCTCCGACTCCTCCTTCGGCCGATTTTTTGGCTCGGCCGCTTATTCTCGAAAATTTGTTTCGCCATTTTCGGGCGCGTTTCCTGGAATCCCCCGGGCTGGCTTTCGCGAGGCGACGCCGCCTGGTCTCGTTTCGGTAATAGTCGCCCATGGACGAACGCATCGATAGTCATCGCCGTCCTGTTAATCATCTGCGGCTCTATCTGGACTTGGAAGTGGTATCAAAGTCGACCAAAGCCGCACCGCGTTTCCGCGTCCATTGTCGCGATCCCGGTCACCAAGCTGGACAAAGAGCTGCAATATCCGCCACTGGTAATTCGGTTCAGCGATCCGGCGGCGCGTCTGGAAGATTTGAAGAAGCCTTCGCTCACCGGCGTTCGGCTTGAGCCGAAAATTGCCGGCGCCTGGTCATGGAATTCAGACAAAGAGTTAATCTTTCGCCCAACTGAGGATTGGCCGGCCGATCGAAAGTTCCAAATCACCTTCGATAAAGGGTTCTTCCCGCCACAAGTTTTAATGGAGAGCCTGACCTACGAAACGCGAACGCCGGCGTTTTCAGTCGCGATCTCGCAGCTGCAACTTTATCAAGACCCGACAAATCCGAAGGAGCGGCAGGTCACCGCAACGCTCGAATTGACCCATCAAGTCGAACCCGGCGAGCTGGATAAACACATCAAACTAACAATGGTCGGCGGTTCGACGGTTTTTCCTCCATCTGAACCGCCACCGCATTTCACCGTCACCTATGGGTTGCATCATCGGCAGGCCTACTTGCGCAGCTCGATCGTCGCACTTCCGGAAAAAGAAGATTTCATGAAGCTCGAAGTGAGCAGCGGCGTGCGAACGACACAGGGCGGCGCGCAAACTCACGACGCGGTCGAGCAAAAAGTATCGATTCCGTCGATCGCCAATGCGTTCCAGATCAATTCGATTGAAGGAAACATCGCCCGGAACAAGAACGGAGAACCTGAACAGGTCCTCATATTAAGTACGACCGCCGATATCAGCACCAAAGACCTGGCCAAAGCAGTCAAAATTTGGCTGCTGCCAAAACGCGAGGTCGAGAAATCCGATGATGAAGATTCGGATTCGGGAAGCGCGGATCAAAGCGACTCCTCAAGCAAAGAAAGCAGCGACTCGGAAGAATCTGACGACACCAGCGAGTCCAAGAAGGAGAAAGCGAAGTGGGAAAGCGCAACCGACGTCCCGGACGAGATTCTCGAGCAAGCGAAACAGATTCAATTCACGCCGCTGCCTTCCGAGAAAGCGCAGGACCGGCAACATGCGTTCCGGGTTCGCGTTGAAACGGAAGGCGAGCTTTATGTGCGCGTCGCCAAAGGCGTGAAAGCATTTGGCGACTATCCGCTGGCCGAAGATTACAACGCAGTTGTTGCTGTCCCGGAGCTTCCACGCGAAGTGCAAATCGAGAGCCAGGGCGGATTGCTCGCGCTCAGCGGCGAACGAAAATTATCGATCCGGTCCCGTGGACTGAGCGCAATCGAATACGAGATCGCGCGCGTCGCCACAACGCAGATCAATCACCTGGTCAGCCAGAGCGAAGGCAAATTCGAGGATCCGGAGTTCAAAAATCCAAGTCTGTTCAATCAGGAAAACATCTCCCGGATCGCGATTCAGCATCAACCGATTGCGCTCCAGGACAAATGGAAGGCGAATTACTCCGCGTTCGACTTCTCCGAACAACTGCGCAAGCCCGCCGATGGCGGGAGTGAACGCGGTCTTTTCTTTTTGACCGCACGCGGTTGGGACCCGGATAAAAAGAAATCGATTAGCGGAATCAAAGACAGCCGGTTCCTGCTCGTTACCGATATCGGGATTCTCATTAAGAAGGGCACCGACGGTGGAAGCGATGTCTTTCTGGTTTCGATCAAAACCGGCAAGCCAATCGCTGACGCCACAGTCGACATTTTGGGGAAAAACGGCATTCCAATCCAAACCGCGAAAACCACTGCAGACGGTCATTGCAGTTTTCCTTCGGTGGAAAAATCCGAGCGCGAGAAATCGCCGGTCGCGTTTGTCGCGCGCAATGGCGACGACCTCGCGTTCATGCCGTTCGCGAGTGAAGACCGCGTGCTGAATTTTTCGCGGTTCGACACCGAGGGCGCGGAAAACATTGGGCCAGATGGCTTGGATGCCTTTGTGTTTACCGAGCGCGGCGTTTATCGGCCAGGTGATGAGATCCACGCGGGGATCATCCTCAAACAGCGCAACTGGCAAGGGAACCTCAAAGGGTTGCCGGTCGAAACCGAAGTGGTCGACGCGCGCGACCTGAAAGTGCAAACCAAAAAGGTCACGCTCCCCGACAGTGGGTTCGTAGAGCTGAGTTATCTCACCGCCAATGAATCACCCACCGGCACCTACACGATCAATGTCTACCTGATAAAAGACAACAAACGCGGGACGCTGCTTGGGTCGACGACGACCAGCGTAAAGGAATTCCTCCCCGACCGGATGAACATCGAGACGCGGCTCTCCAAAGCCGCGCCGAATGGTTGGATCAGTCCCAACGACGTGCACGCTACGATCGTCTTGGCCAATCTTTACGGCACGCCGGCCAGCGATCGCCGGGTCACCGGCAAAGTCGAGCTCGAGCCGGCGGCGTTTTCATTTTCCGAGTTTCCCGATTTCACGTTTTTCGATCCGCTGATCGACGAAAAGAAAACCAGAAGCGAGCAAACATCGGATCTCGGCGAGCAAAAGACCGACAACGACGGGCATGCTGACTTCGATTTGCAGCTCGAGCGGTTTGCCGATTCAACCTACGCGATGCGTTTCATCGGAGAAGGTTTTGAAGGCGAAGGCGGCCGCAGCGTCACCAGTTATGTGAGCGCGCTCGTATCCGCGTTGCCCTACGTGATCGGCTACAAACCCGACGGCGATCTTCGTTACATCGACATGAAGAAAGCGCGGGCGGTCGACCTCATCGCGATTGATCCACAGCTGAACAAGATCGCGGTCGAAAATGTAACGCTCAACGTCATCGCGCAGGAATACGTTTCCGTGCTCAAGAAGCAGGACAACGGAAATTACGCTTACGAATCGGTCCTGCGTGAGCGACCGCTGAAGTCGGAAAAGATTGCCGTCGCCGCGACCGGCCTTCATTACGCATTGCCGACAAATGATCCTGGGGACTACGTCCTCGAACTGCGCGACGACAAGAACCGCACCGTCAGCAAGCTGCGCTTCTCGGTAGTCGGCCAGGGAGAGGCGTCACGCTCATTGGAGAAAAATGCCGAGCTGCAGATCAAACTCGACCGCAAACAATACAATCCGGGCGAAGACATCGCTGTCAGCATTATTGCGCCTTACGGCGGCAGCGGGCTCATCACGATCGAGCGCGAAAAAGTTTATGCGTATGCCTGGTTCCAAACCGGCACCCCAAGCAGTGTCCAGCACATTCGGCTGCCCGAGAGCTTCGAAGGCAGCGGTTACATCAACGTCTCGTTCGTGCGCGCGCTTGATTCGAAGGAAATCTTCGTCAGCCCGCTGAGCTACGGCGTCGTTCCGTTCACGGCGAATGTTGAAAAACGCCGGCTGAAAATCGATATCGACAGCGCAGCCACCGTGAAACCGGGAGACGCGCTGCACATCGGTTACAAGACCGATCGGCCGTCCAAGATCGTCGTCTTCGCGGTCGACCAGGGAATCCTGCAGGTCACCGATTATAAAACGCCAAAGCCGCTGGAGTATTTCTTCCGCAAGTGCGCGCTCGGTGTCGAGACCGCGCAGATCGTCGATCTTATCATCCCGGAATTCTCGCTGCTCCGTTCGCTCTCCGCGTTCGGCGGTGATGGCGGCGAAGAGAAGAGACTCAATCCATTCAAACGCGTAACCGAAAAGCCGGTCGTGTTCTGGTCCGGAGTTCTCGACGCCGACACAAACCGGCGCGAAGTCGTTTACAACGTTCCGGATTTCTTCGACGGCACTTTGAAAATCATGGCCGTCGCCGTTTCAAGCGATACAACCGGCTCATCCGACCGTGATTCACTGATTCGAGGGCCGTTTGTTGTTACGCCGAGTGTGCCGGTCCTCGCCGTGCCGGGCGACGAGTTCGAAGCCGGGGTGACGGTTGCCAACAACGTCGAAGGCTCTGGGGCCGATGCCGAGATCGAGCTGCGGGCCGAAACGTCGCCCCAGTTATCCGTGAAAGGACAGGCCACCCAGAAGTTGCAGATCTCCGAAGGCCGGGAGAAAAGCGCGGTTTTTCGCTTCCACGTGAACGACGCTCTCGGCTCCGGCGAAATTAACTTTACCGCCAGCCGAGACGGAACCGAAACAAGGCGGCGCGCCACGCTCAGCGTTCGCCCCGCAGTTCCCTACGTGACCGATGTTCGCAGCGGCAGTTTCAAAAAGGCGAGCACTGACGTTCCGATTAAACGGCAGATCTATTCCGAATTCGCCAAGCGCGACGCGACGCTTTCCGCGACTCCGTTGGGTTTGGCCAACGGTTTGGATGCTTACCTGAAAAGTTTTCCTTACGGATGCAGCGAACAAATCACGAGCGGGTCATTCTGTCGTTTGGTTCTGGCCAGCGAAGCCGACTTTGGGCTCAGCCGCGCCGAAGTGAACGCACAAATGGAGAGGACGTTCAGCATTTTACGTCGTCGCCAAAATGCTCAAGGCGCGTTCGGCTACTGGGCGCCGGAGAATGGCGAACATATCAGTTTCAATTCCGCCTACGTGATGGATTTCCTTAGCGAAGCGAAAGCCGCCGGTTTTCCGCCGCCGGCCGAAATGTTCGCAACTGGCCTGCGCAGCCTACAGCGAATGGTCGCCAAGCAACCGTCGGATCTGATCGACGCGCGGAGGATCGCCTATGCGATCTACGTCCTGACCCGTGAAGGCGTCATCACCACCAACTACATTCTCAATCTTCAGGACTATCTGAATAAGAAACAGGCGGACGAATGGGAAAACGATTTGACCGGCGTTTATCTGGCCGGCTCGCTCAAGCTGCTCCACAAAGACAAGGAAGCGGAAGCGTTGATCGACAAGTTCAAAATCGACAACAAAACCGAGCGCACTTACGAGGATTTTTGTCAGCCGCTCGGGACGAATTCGCAATATGTCACGGTGTTAGCGCGGCAGTTTCCCGCACGACTCAAGAAAATCTCGGCGAATCAGTTCGAGCAAATCCTGAAACCGATTGGTGACGGCCAGTTCAACACGCTTTCCGCGGCCTATGCCGTTCAGGCGCTGAAAGCTTACTCGCACGCTCTCGCGCAGAATCCTCCACAGCTGACGATTGCCGAAGTCCACGGCGACAAACGCGAAGTTAGCCTGGCCAGTTCCGCGAAATTGCTGCAACGCGCGGCCTTCTCCAAAGACGCCATCGCACTTCGGTTCAAGAGCGCGCCGCCGATCAGCGGACCGGGCGCGTTTTATCAGGTCGTTGAAGCGGGATACGACCGTCACGCACCTGAAAAAGTGATGAACGAAGGCCTGGAAGTTTTCCGCGAATTGCTCGACAAGAACGATAAGCTGATCACTCGCACGAAGCTTGGCGAACCGGTTTATGTGCGCGTGCGGGTACGGAGCACCAAGAAGGACGAGACGTTTACCAACGTCGCCGTGATCGATCTTCTGCCGGGCGGGTTTGAAGTCGTCGGTTCGTCGTTGCAACCAGGCGTCTCTTCGATCGATGGCGTGGATTACGTCGACGTTCGCGAAGATCGCGCGGTTTTCTTCGGCACTGCGACCGAAAATGTTCTCGAAATCAACTACCAGATTAAATCAACGAACCGCGGCGAATTTGTTGTGCCGCCCGTTTTCGCCGAATCGATGTACGAGCGAAACATCAAGGGCCGCGGGGTAGGCGGCAAAATCACGGTGACGGAGTAAGACATGAAAACGCATGTCATCCCGAACGTAATGCCAGTCCGGCTCGGACTGAGGGACCTCTCAAAAGGTGATGGATCACACAAGTTATCTCGTGTGATCCGCGCTTCGTGGGCGAGGTCCCTCGCCCTGCTCGGGATGACCGCAGTGCTTGCATGGCTGTTCCTGCCAAAACCGCCGCTGCTCGACGGCGTTTCGTTCTCGCAGTGCGTCCGAGACCGCAACGGCGAATTGCTGCGCGTCACGTTAACCTCGGACCAGAAGTTTCGAATTTGGACGCCCCTGTCGCACATCTCGCCCGAGCTGATCGACGCAACGCTGCAATACGAAGACAAATATTTTGCGCGACATCCCGGGGTGAACCCGATCGCTCTGGCCCGCTCGGGATTTGGAATTGTTCGCGGCGGCGCACGGACCGGGGCGTCAACCATCACGATGCAAGTTGCGCGTCTGCGTTTTCATCTCCAAACGCGAACGCCGGGCGGAAAACTTCGGCAAATCGTCCGCGCCCTCGAGCTCGAGCGGCATTATTCGAAATCCCAGATCCTTGAGGCGTATCTGAATCTTGCGCCTTACGGCCGCAACATCGAAGGCATCGGCGCCGCGAGTCAGATTTATTTCGGCAAGAGCGCAGCGCAGTTGAGCCGGCCCGAATCGATTTCGCTTAGCGTGATTCCCCAAAGTCCGACGCGCCGGGCTTTGCACGCAGACCGCGACAATCGTTCGCTGAACGCCGCGCAGGACAATTGGTACGACCGCGCCAATCTCGATGAGAAATCGCCCGCCCGAGAATTCAGCGCCCGGGCGGAAGCCGAGCGCACATTTTTCGCTCCGCATTTCGTCCAGCAGGTGTTGACGACAACAAACGGTCGCGATGCAATCGCCACCACGCTTGATCTGGAAAAGCAGCAGCTGATCGAACGGCGCGTCGCCGATTATATCCGGACCAATCGAAATCGCGGATTTCAGAACGCTGCCGCGATGCTGGTCGATGTCCGAAACATGGATGTGCTGGCGCAAGTCGGGTCGGCCGATTTCTTCAGCACGGCAATCGAGGGACAAGTTGATGGAACCCGTAGTCCGCGCTCGCCTGGTTCGACGCTCAAGCCGTTCGTTTACGCGCTCGCGCTCGACCAGGGCCTGATCCATCCGTTGTCGATCCTCGCCGACGCGCCGCGCAGTTTTGGCGATTACAATCCGGAGAATTTCGATCGCGATTTTCTGGGACCGATTCGGGCCTGCGATGCTTTGGCTCGAAGTCGCAACCTTCCTGCCGTTGAACTCGCATCGCAATTGGCGAACCCGACGCTTTACGAATTCCTCCGCGGCGCCGGCGTCGCGCTCCCGCGATCGGAGTCGCTTTACGGATTAGCCCTTCCGCTTGGTGGCGCGGAAATCAAAATGGAAGATCTGGTGCGGCTTTACGCCGCGCTCGCTCACGACGGTGAGCTGCGGCCGCTTCGCCGAAAAGAGTCTGATCCGACGCCGGCGCACGGCCGCCGGCTCCTGACTCCGGAAGCGGCGTTCTTGACGCTCGAAATGCTAAACGTCCCGCGACCGGAAATTGGTTACGTCGATTCGAATAATATAGCGCCAGTGTTCTGGAAAACCGGAACCTCCCACGGTTTTCACGACGCCTGGTCGATCGCTGTCTTCAATCATTACGTTCTCGCGGTTTGGATTGGAAATTTCGATGGCAAACCGAATCCGGCGTTCATCGGGCGCGCGGCCGCGGCGCCGCTGTTGTTTCAAATCATCGATACGCTGCGCGCGAGTTGGCCGGAGCCGATCGAGCCACATCGTCCGCCGCCAAACGCAAATTTGAAGCGCGTGGAATTCTGCGCCGTGTCCGGTGATTTGCCTGGCAAGCATTGCACACAACGAGTGGAAGGCTGGTTCATTCCCGGAATCTCGCCGATTAAAACCTGCGACGTGCATCAGGAAGTGCTGGTCGACGCGGCAACCGGCTTGCGAGTGCCGATAGACGACGGAACGCGAATCCTGCGACACGAAGTCTACGAATTTTGGCCAAGCGATCTTTTGAAACTTTTCGAGCGAGCCGGCTTGCCCCGACGTTCGCCGCCGCCGTTCTTGCCCGGAACCGAATCGGACCTGACCGCGCGCAGCGGCAATCCACCGAAGATTATTTTCCCCGCCGAGGGCAACGCCACGGTCCTGGAAACCTCGGGCGAAATTCCACTGCGCGCGAAAACCGACGCCGACGTTCGCGAGATTTACTGGTTTGCAGACAAGAGCTTCATCGGAAAATCGCGCGCGACCGACATGCTCAGCTGGAAATCGTCGCGCGGCAGTTATCAATTGATCGCGCTCGACGACCACGGGCGCTCGACGTCGTGTCACGTAGATGTGCGTTAATTGCGGCGGTCATAGACCGCCGCTACAGATAATGTGTGTCCCGACAATACACGCTCCATCGCCCCGCAAGATCGACATCGATCCACATCGACTACGCGGCTGAGCTCAACGAACAGCAGCTCGCGGCTGTCACTGCGCCTCCAGGACCACAGCTAATTATTGCCGGCGCAGGCTCGGGCAAAACGCGAACGCTGACGTATCGCGTTGCCTATTTGCTCGAGAACGGCATCGATCCGCGAAATATTCTGTTGCTCACGTTTACCAACAAAGCCGCACGGCAAATGCTGGACCGGGTAGCGAACCTGTTGCCCATCGACGCCAGCGGAATCTGGGGCGGGACATTTCACTCGGTGGGAAACCGGATCCTGCGACGCCACGGAAGCGCGATTGGTTACAACAGCGGCTTCACCATCATGGACCGCGAAGATCAAAAAGATTTGATCAACACCGTGGTGGCAAGCGTGGGCATTGATCCAAAAGAAGTCCGGTTTCCAAAAGGCGATGTGCTCGCGGAAATTTTCAGCTTCGTTATCAACACCGAAACGCCGTTGGAGGAACTGCTTGCGGGAAAGTTTCCTTATTTCCTGCCGCTGCTCGACAAAATCAAAGACGTCCAGGACCGCTACGAAAAGAAGAAGAAGGCCACAAACTCGATCGACTTCGATGATTTGCTCCAGAAAACGTTGTTCATGTTGCAACAACACGCAGGCATCGCCCAGTCTTATCGCCGTCAGTTCCAATTCATTCTCGTCGACGAATATCAGGACACGAACAAAATTCAGGCCGACCTCATCGATTTGCTCGCGCAGGAACACCGCAACGTAATGGTCGTCGGCGATGATGCGCAATCGATCTACTCCTGGCGCGGCGCGAATTTTCAAAACATTCTCGAATTTCCGAAACGCTATCCAGACGCGCAGGTGTTTAGGATCGAGATGAATTACCGGAGCGTTCCGGAGATTTTGCAGGTCGCGAACTCTGCTATTTCCGCGAACGTCGACCAGTTCAAAAAGAACCTGCAGCCGGTGCGCGAATCGAACTCGGTGAAACCGGCTGTCGTGGCGTTGAATGACGGCAGCGAGCAGGCGCAGTTTGTCGCCCAACGAATCCTGGAATTGCGCGACGAAAATGTTGATCTCAATGAGGTCGCGGTGCTTTATCGGGCGCATTATCACGCGCTCGAGTTGCAACTTGAGCTCTCGCGCCGCGGAATCCCCTACCAAATCACCAGCGGCATCCGCTTTTTCGAGCAGGCCCACATCAAGGACGTGATCTCCTTTTTGCGGTTGGTCGCAAATCCGCGAGACGAAGTCGCGTTCAAGCGAATGGTGAAACTCCTGCCCGGGATCGGCAACCGAAGCGCCGACAATCTTTGGAACGCGTGGGAGAAATCGCTAAGCGAACGGGGCGAAATCGCTTCATTTGGCGAACGATTAGTCCCGATGAACGTGAGCGCGAAGTCGAGGAAGCACTGGACGCAGCTCACCCATACCTTGGATGAAATTGCGCCGGCCGGTCAGCCGAATCCGCCGTCGGAAATGATCACCTCAGTGGTGGAAGCGATTTATGACGATTACGCGAAAGTGAATTTCACCAATTACGAACTGCGGAGGGAGGACTTGAGTCAGCTGGCGGCGTTCGCCCGACAATTCAAAGACATAAACGAATTTCTTTCCCAGCTCGCGCTGATCAGCAACGTCGACGCCGAAGCTGCGCCGAACCAAACGGCGGACAGAGAAGCGGTGAATCTGTCGACAGTTCATCAGGCCAAAGGACTCGAGTTTCGCACCGTGTTCGTGATCTGGCTGACTGACGGAATGTTTCCGAGCAGCCGTTCCATGGATCAGCGAAAAGACCTCGAAGAGGAACGGCGATTGTTTTATGTCGCGATCACACGCGCCAAAGACGAGTTATATCTCGCTTATCCGCATATGCGCCTGACCGGAGGGTACGGCGACGTTTTCCAGCGGCCATCGCGGTTCTTGAAAGAAATTCCAAACAAACTCGTCGAAGACTGGCAGGTGCAGCGGAGCTGACGCACTTGCCACAGACCAACACAGATTTACACAGATAGATGCTCGAAATAGGGCCAGAGACTGAAGCGCATTTTCCTCACAAGGAAATTACCGAAGCGATAATTGGGGCGGCTTTCGAAGTCTACAACGAACTCGGCTGTGGATTCCTTGAACGTGTTTATCATCGCGCCCTCCAAGTTGAATTAATTCAACGCGGCTTTCGCGCTGAACTGGAGAAGCGTCTCACAGTTCATTATAAAAGCACGATTGTTGGGCAATATGACGCGGACTTGATTGTGGAAGACTGCGTTGTTGTCGAAGTCAAGGTTGCCCCACAATATGACAGGCGCGACGAAGCTCAGTTACTAAACGAACTCAAAGCAACACGGCTTAAGGTGGGCCTGTTGCTCCATATCGGTCGAACCAAAGTCGAGTTCAAACGTCTCGTCTTTTAAATCTGTGTTTGATCCGTGTTTATCTGTGGCCGAATGAATTTGTCGCCGGGAAAAAAAATCGCAGGAATCCTCGCGCCGTTGTTTGGGCTGCGAAGCGAAAACGACCTTGGAATCGGCGACGTCGCCGTGTTGCGCGAGTTCATTGATTGGGCGGCAGAAATCGGATTCAAACTGGTTCAACTCTTACCGATCAATGAAATGGGCGCGGACAACAGCCCTTACAACGCGATCAGCGCGATGGCGATCGAGCCGACCACACTCCATCTCGCGCCCGGTTCGCCCGAAGATCTGACGCGCGACGACTTCGACGCCATCCTCGCAGAGGTCGATCTTCGGAAGGTGCGCCGTAGCAAAGTACGATACGGCGATGTCCGAAAACTGAAACGTCGATTGCTCGAGAAAGCGTTCGCCAATTTTCACAGTCGCGGGTCCAACGATCGACAGGCCAGGTTTCGAAAATTTTGCGAACGTGAATCACTTTGGCTTAACGAATACGCGTTCTTTCGCGCGTTGGTTGACGCGAACGGCGATTACGAAGCGTGGGACCAATGGCCCGCCGAACAGCGCACAATTGCGTCGGCCAGGGCCTGGTTAGCGCGGGAGACGTTGGAACTGCAAACAGAACATTCGAGACGCGAAGAATTCTTTCGTTACGTGCAATGGATTGCCTACGAGCAGTGGTCCGGCGTCAAAGGATACGCCGAATCAAAAGGCATCGCGTTGATGGGCGACATTCCGTTTGGTGTCAGCTATTACAGTGCGGACGTGTTCGCCCGGCCGGAGCAGTTCGCGCTCGATTGGTGCGGCGGCGCACCCCCTGAAACGCATTTCAAAGACGACAGGTTCACTCAAAAATGGGGACAGAACTGGGGGATCCCCCTGTATCGCTGGGCGGCAATGCAGGATCGCGGTTTCGATTGGTGGCGGGAACGAGTCCGCGCGGTCGCCCATTGCTTTCATCTTTTCCGCATCGACCACGTTCTCGGTTTTTATCGTATCTACGCGTTTCCCTGGCGCCCGCGGCAAAACAAAAAGTTTCTCGAGCTGGATTGGAACCAAATGTTCATGAAAACCGGCGGCCGGACGCCGCATTTCGAGCCGCGCGACGATTCGACCGCGGAAAATTGCTACGCCAATTGCCGTGAAGGTGAAGAATATCTGCGCGTTGTCGTGGACGAGGCCGGAACAGGGAGGGTGATCGGTGAAGACCTCGGAACGGTGCCCGATTACGTACGGCCAAGCCTGCGTTCGTTAGGCATCGCCGGATTCAAAATTCCGCAGTGGGAATTTTACCACGGCCGGGTTACCCCTGGTTCCGAGTACGAGCGAATATCGGTGGCGACTTATGCCACTCACGATCACCCGCCGGTCCGGGCCATGTGGGAGGAGGCACTTCAGGGCAGCGGCGATGTCGCGAACCAGGCCCGCTCGGATCTGGAGAAAATTGCAACATTCGCCGAATTCAAACATCCCGAACAACAGCTCGATTTTGAGCGCGATTTCTATCCTGCAATCATGCAGGCGCTTTTCAAAAGCGAATCCTGGCTCGCGATCGTCATGGTCACCGATCTGCTCGCACGAAAATATCGGTTCAACGTTCCCGGCGTCAGCGCGAGCTCCAACTGGACGCGACGGATGCAACGCAGCATTTCCCAACTGCGTTCGAGCCCTCGAGAACGGAAGCGGATGGAATTGATTCGGCATCTCCTCGAACAAACAGGCAGGGCTTAGGTGGGGACGATTGACCTCAATCGCCCGCGGGCGGTTCTGGTGAACCGCCCGTACCTTAGAGAGCAGAAAAATCTGTGTTTCATCTCTGTAATTCTGTGGCAAGAGAATCCTTATGAAGTCTCCGATTAAAGTCGCCGTTACCGGCGCTGCCGGCCAAATTGGCTACGCCCTCCTTTTCCGCATTGCTTCGGGCGAACTGTTTGGGCCGGAACAACCGGTAGCGCTGCATTTGATTGAAATTCCGGCAGCACTCAACGCGCTCGAAGGCGTAGTCATGGAACTCCACGACTGCGCGTTTCCGCTTTTGCAATCGATCGTGCCGACGGCTGATCTCGACGAAGGCTTTCGCGACATCAACTGGGCGTTGCTCGTGGGCAGTGTGCCTCGCAAAGCCGGCATGGAACGCAAAGATCTTCTTGGCATCAACGGCAAAATTTTCGTGGGACAAGGTCAGGCAATTGAACGCAACGCAAACGCCGATGTTCGCATTCTGGTCGTCGGCAATCCGTGCAATACCAATTGCCTGATCGCGATGAACAACGCCAAGGGAATCCCGCGTGACAGGTGGTTCGCGATGACGCGACTCGACGAAAATCGCGCCCGCGCTCAGCTCGCGCACAAGGCCGGGGTGGAAATCACTCGCGTTACGAACATGACGATCTGGGGAAATCATTCTTCCACGCAATACCCCGACTTCTACAACGCGAAGATCGACAACAAGCCCGCGGACGAAGTCATTGGGGACGAGAAATGGCTGAAGGACGGTTTCATTGCCGCGGTGCAGCAGCGCGGCGCAGCAATCATCAAAGCGCGTGGACTTTCCTCGGCGGCCTCAGCCGCCAACGCGGCCATCGACACCGTGCGTTCCCTTACCAACGACACACCAGGCAACGATTGGCATAGCGTGGCCCTTTGCTCGGACGGAAGTTATGGCGTCGAGAAGGATATTATCTCGTCGTTTCCCACCCGGATTCGGAGTGGAAAACTGGAGATTGTGCAAAAACTTCCAATCAACGATTTCAGCCGCGACAAGATCGATAAATCGGTTGCCGAGTTGAAGGAAGAGAAATCGCTGGTGGCTGATCTGCTTGGAAAATAATTTGTAGCGGCGGTCTATGACCGCCGTCGGCGCTCATAGAGCGCCGCTACAGTTTTAACTTCTCGCCAGTAAGACGCTCGAACGCTTCAACGTACTTCGCGGCCGTCCGTGCGATCACGTCACCGGGCAATTTCGGTCCCGGAGGCGTTTTGTTCCAATCGAGCGTCTCGAGATAATCGCGAACGAATTGTTTGTCGAAGCTGGGCGGACTTTGGTTCTCTGCGTAATGATCGGCCGGCCAGAACCGCGACGAATCGGGCGTCAGGACTTCGTCGATCAAAAGCAAGTGACCATCGATCGTCCCAAATTCGAACTTCGTGTCGGCCACGATAATTCCTTTCTTTTCGGCGTGATCGCGACCAGCCGAATAAATTTGCAGACTGAGATTTTTAACGCGCTCGGCGATTTCATTCCCGAGAATCTCGGCACACCGTTTCATGTCGATGTTCTCGTCATGGCCGGCATCGGCCTTGGTCGCGGGGGTAAAAATCGGCTCGGGCAGTTTGGACGCTTGCTTCAACCCGGCCGGTAATTTGATGCCACAGACGCTTTGCGACTCCTGATATTCCTTCCAACCGGAACCCGCCAGATAGCCTCGCACCACGCACTCGACCGCGAGCGGCTTGGTTTTCTTCACGATCATCGATCGCCCTTCGAGCTGTTCACGGAAGGGCCGCAACTGTTTCGGGAACACGTTGAAGTCCGTCGTGATGAAGTGATTCTCGATTTTGCCGAACTTGTTGAACCAAAAAGCGGAGAGTTGGTTCAGGACGGCGCCCTTTTTTGGGATTGGGTCGGGCAAAATGACATCGAACGCCGAGATCCGATCCGTCGCGACGAAGAGCAGCGTTTCGCCAAGATCGAACACTTCGCGGACTTTGCCGCTTCGAAGTTTTTTGATTCCCGGAAGATCGACAATCGATTGCGCGTCGGTTTGCATTTACCATTCTTTGCCATGGCCGGACTAATCGTCAAACCGCGAGCGCGAATTCTTCATGGTCACGACTGGGTTTTTTCCAGCGAAGTCCTGAAAATCTTCGGCGACCCGGCCGATGGCGACGTCATCTCGCTCAAGGACGGGCGCGACAAACTGATCGGCAGCGCGATTTACAATTCGAAATCACAAATCGTTGCACGGCGATTCTCCCGCCAACGACAAGGGCTCGATCTCGATTTCTTTAAGCGTCGGATCGCGCAGGCTTCGGAATATCGCGACCGGCGGAAGATCAATCCGAACCTGAGGCGAGTTGTTTGGAGTGAAAGCGACGGCCTGCCGGGCGTAATCCTCGACCGATACGGCGATTATTTCGTGCTCCAAACACTGACCATGGCGATGGACCAGCGTAAGGAACTGATTGTCGATGCGATCGATAATGTTTTTTGTAGGGCAAGCGCATCGCTTGCCGGCGATAAAAAGATGGCAGGCGGAGCGCCTGCCCTACAATCGATTATCGAAAGGAACGATTCTCCGGTTCGTCGATCGGAGGGTTTGGATTTACGAACAGGTGTTGTAAAAGGCGTCGCGCCTTCGGCGCCAGTTACAGTCGAAATCGATGGCTTGAAGTTCGATGTCGACCTTCTGCACGCCCAGAAGACTGGATTCTATCTGGATCAAGCCGCCAACTATTCAATCGTCGCCGGGTTTGCCCCGGGGCGTCGGGTTTTGGATTGTTTCGCCAACCAGAGCGCGTTCGCGCTGGCTTGCGCGCGCGCCGGCGCTGTTGACGTCGCTGCCGTCGAAGAAAGCGCCGACAACGTTGCCGCAGGAAAAAAGAGCGCGGAGCGGAACGGATTGAAGGTGCGATGCATCGAGCAGGATGTTTTCAGTTTTTTGCGCGGAGCCGAAAAAGCAGAGGCGGAATACGATCTAATCGTTCTCGACCCGCCATCGTTCACTAAAACAAAAAGCGGATTGAGCGATGCCCTTCGCGGCTATCGCGAGCTACACGTGCGCGCGTTCAAACTGCTCTCCAAAGACGGCTTACTGGCGACGTTTTCTTGTTCGCATCACGTGAACGAAACCGCGTTTGAGAATACGGTCGTTGACGCGCTCGTCGACGCACGTCGATCCGCTCGACGGCTGCGTCGATTCGAACAAGCGCTCGATCATCCAGTGCTGCCGACGATTCCAGAGACCGAGTATTTCAAAGGCATTCTTTTAGAGATGATGCCGGGCAGATAAATACCGGCGCAATCGATGAAAATAGCCCAGCGCTTCAGCGCTGGATCCGGCGACGCAAATTAATCAAGTCCTGATAAGGACGACAGAACCGTTCTTTCGTCCCTGTCGGGACTTCGATGATTCGGTAATCTTGTACCCAGCCTTGAAAGGCTGGGCTATTTTCAACCATGCTCAAAATTCTTTCGGGAAAAATCTGGAATTCTCGGGTTAGATCGTTAATGTGCGCCCAGCGGCAACCACGCGAGAAGTGAGCAACGATTGAAGAAGTTTGACATGCCGGAAAAAATTCGACCGATCGAACAAATGTTGGAATTGAGTGAAGAGGAGCCGCTGTCGCCGGAACATCTGGATAATCAGGTCCAGAAAGCGCAGGAGCAACTGATCCAACTCAAGCGTCAGCAGGACCAGATCGAAAAGCAGAAGCGCGAACTGGAGGAACTGAGCCGGAAACAAGAAGAACTAGAACGTGGCCGGGCCGAGATGTCCGACAAGCTGACGCGGTCGCTGGTTGTGCTCGAACGCGAAGCCTACGACGCGCAGAAACGTCTCGAGCAGCTTCGGGGGATCCGGGAAAGCTTTGGGCAGCATTTGGAATTAATCGAGGCGATCGACCCGAAAAGCTGGAACCCGTCGGACTTGCACAAGGAATTGAGCCGGGCGCTAAGCACGGTCGAAGGCGCGCGGGTCGAATTCACTCAACAGCGCAGCCGTTTGCAAGCGACGAGCGAAAGTGAAGGTGAGCAACCTCTCGCCGAAGTGGAACCCGTTTTTTCCAGCGGCGGCCGTTCGTTGTTGGAATGGATGAAGATCGGTTTCGCCTTCTGCCTGCCGGTCATCATTTTCGGATTTGTCGCGCTCTTTGTCTTTTTCTGGGTCGCGTCGCACACTCGGTGACGCCGCATGCTTCGTCGTCCGTCTAGATCGACAACGCCACTCGATCAAACCAAGCAGAACCTGGCCCGCCAGGAATCGGAGGTGCGGGAACAGATGCAGCGACTTGAAAAGATGATCGCCGACGCGCCGCGGGTGGCGGAGGAAGTAGGAAAAAGACAACGCGAAGAATTATTGATGCGCGCGAGTGAAGGCGGAAGCCGCCTTAATGTTTCCGCTGCGTTACAGGACAAGCGTTACGGTGATGACAGCGGACGCTCTCGACCGCGCGGTTCCCTTCGTAAAGCGCGACGCGAAGGCCGGATCGTTTTTCTCGTGCTGGTGATTGCGCTCCTGGTCGCGGCGCTTTGGTTACTTAAAAATCTCCATTTCTAATTTATGGCCAACGCACCTGAATTCGACGTCGCCTACGTGTCGAAACTTGCCCGTCTCAATTTGACCGACGACGAGACGCGTCTTTTCCAAACGCAACTGGCCGACGTCTTAAAATACGCTGAGAAATTGCGTGAGGTTGACGTCGGCAGCGTTGGAGCAGCCGCGCACGGCGTGCCGATGTTCAACGTGTTTCGGGAAGACGAACCGTGCGATTGGTTCACAGCCGAAGAAGCACTGAGCAACGCGCCGCACAAAGCCAATCAGCTTTTCATCGTCACCAAAGTTGTGGAATGAGCCGGTCTGATTTGCCGGCGTTGACGATCGCCGATCTCCAATCGCTTCTTCGCCGCAAAGAAGTCTCGCCGCGGGAAGTTCTCGAATCGCTCCGAGCCCGAATTGAACAAGTCGAACCGAAAATCGAAGCCTATCTCTCTATCGATTTCGATGCCGCTCTGAAAGAAGCGGAAAAGGTGGATGTCAATCTTCCGCTCGGAGGAGTCCCCATCGCCGTCAAAGACATCATCAACGTCGCGGGGCAATCGTGCACCTGTGGTTCGAAAATTCTCGGAAACTATCGCTCGCCTTACGACGCGACAGTCATCGAAAGACTGCGGGCGGCGGGGGCGATTCCATTCGGCAAGACCAACATGGACGAGTTCGCGATGGGTTCGTCGACCGAAAACTCAAGCGTAAAAGTAACTCGAAACCCATGGGACCTATCGCGCGTGCCCGGCGGCTCGAGCGGTGGATCGGCTGCGGCGGTCGCGGCAGACGCGGCGTTTGCCGGCCTCGGCACCGATACCGGCGGATCGATTCGTCAACCGGCATCGCTCAGTGGCGTCGTCGGGGTGAAACCCAGTTATGGTCGCGTCTCGCGCTTCGGTTTGACAGCTTTCGCGTCGTCGCTCGATCAAGTCGGACCGTTGACCAAAACCGTGCGCGATGCGGCGATGATCATGAAAGCGATGGCCGGTCATGATCGGCACGATTCGACGTCGCTGCCCGATCCCGTTCCGGATTACGTAAATAATCTCGGCCGCGATTTAAAAGGCGTTCGACTGGGCGTTCCAAAGGAATATCGCGTCGAAGGGATCGATCCCCAGGTGAGCTCGGCCGTGAACGCGGCGATCAAACAGTTGGAATCGCTCGGCGCGGAGATTGTCGACGTTAGTTTGCCTCACACCGATTACGGGATCGCTGTTTATTATTTTCTCGCGACGGCGGAAGCGTCGGCGAACCTCGCGCGCTTCGATGGCGTTCGTTACGGATACCGCGCGAAAGACCCGAAAGACCTGCTCGATCACTACGGTCGCACTCGTGAGGACGGTTTCGGCGCGGAAGTGAAACGCCGGATCATTCTTGGCACCTACGTTTTGAGTTCCGGGTACTACGACGCCTTATACGTGCGCGCCCAAAAAGTTCGCGAGCTAATTCGTCAGGATTTTGTCAAAGCGTTCGAGAAAGTGGATGCGATCGTATCGCCGACTTCGCCCGAGCCGGCATTCAAGCTGGGCGAGCGGACCGCGAATCCACTGGCGATGTATCTCGCCGATATTTTCACTAACACCGCAAACCTCGCCGGCATTTGCGGGATCAGCGTTCCGTGCGGTTTCGCGAAAGTGAACGGCAGCCAATTACCGATCGGTTTGCAGATTCTCGGTAAACCGCTCGACGAACCGCGGATTTTCCAAATCGCGCACGCCTATGAGCAGTCGACAGATTGGCACAAGCAAAAGCCCAAGGTTTAGGCAGGACTGCCGATCCGCGTCTGCGAAAGCTACGGCGTACAGCTCCGAAAGCTTTCGAAGCTGGAGCCGACGACCGGGATTGAACCGGTGACCTACGGTTTACGAAACCGTTGCTCTACCAGCTGAGCTACGTCGGCGCAAGGCGGGAAGATTACATCCCTGAACGCTCCAGACAAGCAGCCACTATTCCGGGACGACAAAGGTTTCGCCAATTTCGCGTAGGGCGATCCGGTGTGGTTCGTCGCGAAGCGCCGCTTCGAACCGTTCAATCGGTTCCCGGAATGGCTCGAAGCTCAAGCGGAATGTCTGGTGGTGAACCGGCATGATAAAGCGCGCGCCCGCGTCATTGGCCATCTGGATCGCTTGTTCGGGATCGGCGTGCGACCGGATCCACGGGTTGTAAGCGGCGATAGAAAAGATTGCCAAATCGATCGGACCACGGGCGCGCAGTTCGGTAAACGTTTCGGTGAACGCAGTATCGCCGCCGAAAAGAATCCGACAATTATTGCGCTCAATCAGGTATGCGTTGTAACCGCGATGATCGTCATGTTGCATTCGCGCGCCCCAATGTTTTACGGGCACGGCGGTGATGTCGATCGTGCCCGCGCTGGTCTGGATTGATTTGCGTTGGCTGCGCGGATGCTCGCCTCCAGCCAGTGAGCGTTGCTTTACACCCTTGCGCTCTCCGCCCCACCGGTCGTCCCAACCTAATTCAGTAATATCGCGGAGTCGTGTCCAGTTCAGCAAATCGCGAGTGCGCGGCGCGGTGACTACCTTGGTCGCACGATCGAGGTGGCTCAGCGTTCGCCAATCGAGGTGATCGAAGTGCGCATGCGACAGCAGAATGATGTCGATCCTGGGAAGTTCGTCGACTGTCAGTGCGGGCGCAGTCAAACGTTTCGGGCCGATCGTAAACAAAAATGGAATCCGAATTCCGATGCGTGGAAAGAGAACGGGGTCGGTCAGAATATTGATCCCAAAAAAATTTATCAGAACGGTCGCATGTCCGAGCCACGCCACCGTCACCTGCCGGTCGCTCCATTGACTCGGATTCGGTTTGGCAAACGCGGGAGCGATCGGGTGCCAACTCTTCAGGATCGCTTCACGCCACAGATGCGAAGCCCATCGCCGGACGCGCGGGTTCCGGTAACTTGGTTTTACAAGCGCGTCGCTCATTCCAATTAAAACAAGACCAATGCGTCCATCAAGCTGTGTCCGCCAGCCAATTGCGGAACTTGTTTCGCCTTTCATAAGGCGGAGCCGGACAATCCCAGCAGACTGGTCATTTCTACGGCTCATTGTTGAACAGAGTCCGTGACCACCTGTCCAAGGCAGATCAACCGACTGCTTCTGATCTGTTAATGGGCGAACGCGCAGGAAAAAGTATCGGGATCATCGGAGGCGGCATCGGGGGAATTGCGGCGGCAGTCGCTCTCCATCGAATTGGCGTTGATGTGTCGGTTTACGAGCGAGCGGAGCAACTGCGCGAAGTCGGCGCGGGAATGATGCTTTGGCCAAATGCCACTCGCGTTCTGCGCGAACTGGGCCTGCTCGAACAGGTGATGGCGCGCAGTGGCCCGAACACACATTTTCTGGTTCGAAAAAGCACCGGCAAAATTTTAATGAGCATTGCGCTGGGACAATTTGAAGTCCCCGCCGTTTGCATGCGCCGCGCCGATCTCTTGTCGATCCTATTAGACGCGTTGCCCGAGGAATGTTTGCACTTGGGATGCGAGTTCGAACGGTTGAAACAATTGGACGGCACGGTTCGCCTCTACTTTAAAGACGGTCAGGAGGTCGAGCATGACGCAGTTATCGGTGCCGACGGCATTCGCTCCAGGATTCGGGCGCAACTCTTCGGAGCTTCGAACCCACTCTACCGAGGCTACACGGTCTGGCGCGGTTTGGCTCGATACGAGGGCACTGCAATCACGTCAGGGTTCAACAGTGAATCGTGGGGAAAAGGAATGCGATTCGGAATCCTCAATACCGGCCACCGGAGATATACGTGGTACGCGACCGCGAATGTTTCTCTGCATCATCTCGACGCACCGGACGGACGAAAGCAAGAACTGCAACGGTTGTTCGCCGGATGGCACGAACCGATCGCTGATTTTCTCGAGGCGACCAACGAAAACGAGATTCTAAAGAATGGTGCACGCGATTGTGCGCCGCTTAAGCAATGGGGCAAGGGGTTAGTGACACTGCTCGGAGACGCGGCGCATCCGTGCACGCCAAATCTCGGGCAAGGCGGCTGCATGGCGCTCGAAGATGCGCTGGTTCTGGCCAAGTGCGTAAAGAGCGAGATGTCCCTGCGCGAGGCGCTGCGTCGCTACGAATTGCGGCGCATCAATCGAACCAGGCACATTCAGCAGCGATCCCTCTTGATGGGGTACATCGGACAGTGGCAGAACCCGATCTTCGTAACCGGACGCCACATCGTGGCGCGCATGCTGCCGGCGAAAATATTCGAACACAACTTGCGCAAGGTTTACTCCTATCAAACGTGACTGCCATGCGCCCGACGTTCAGCGCCGCTCTCGTTCTCGTAGCTTCGATCGGAACGGCGTTCGCCAATGAAACCAACCTCAAATCGGACGAAGTTTATTCCGCCTGGTTGCAGATGTACGATCTAAAATTCGACGAAGCGCATCGTCAGTTGGCACGTTGGCAGGAAGCGCATCCGGACGATTCGCTTGGCCCGGCCTCGGATGCCGCAGCCTATCTTTTTTCGGAGTTAACGCGATTGGGTTCTCTCGAATCTGCACTTTTTGTCGACGACAACCGCTTCAAAAATCGAAAGACGCTGGACCCCGACCCGAAAGTGAAAACTTCCTTTAACGAACGGATCGACCAAGCCGACCGGCTGGCGGATACCGCGCTTCAGAAATCGAATGTCGACGCCCGCGCGCTTTTGGTGAAGACACTGACCTACGGACTTCGGGCGGATTACGTCGCGCTGATCGATGGACACGGAGTAAAAGCCTTGTCCTACACGAAAGCAGGCCGCATTTACGCGGAACGACTGCTCGCGGCCGATCCGCAGGCATTTGATGCCTACCTTGGGCCGGGAGTTGAGAATTATTTGCTCAGTTTGAAGCCGATCCCGCTTCGGCTTTTGCTAAGACTCACCGGGTCTCAAGTCGATCGGGAAGCAGGTCTGGAGAAGTTAGCAAAGACTGCGTCGCAAGGGTACTATTTAGAGCCTTTTGCAAAGCTACTCTTGGCCGTCGCCGCGCTACGTGACAACCAGCCTGAAAAAGCTCGCGGGATCCTGGCCGAGCTACACGAACGGTTTCCCGACAACGAACTTTACGCGCTCGAGTTGAGCCGGCTCGCTTCAACGACGCAGTAGACATTATGCAATCGCCGCAATTTAAGGTTGATACTCGCGAGGTCCAAAAACATTACGATCGCTTGTCGCGCTTTTACCGAATGTTGTGGGGCGAGCACCTTCATCACGGCTACTGGGAAAACGGCGAATCGATCGAGCGGGCCCAGATAAAGCTGATGGAACGGCTCGCCGAAAAAGCACAGATCGCCCGCGGTGCTCACGTTCTGGATATCGGTTGTGGTATTGGCGGGTCAGCACTCTGGTTGGCCGATCAATACGAGTGTCGCGTTACCGGACTTACGATCAGTCCCGTCCAGGCAAGGATGGCGACGAAAAAGGCGAAATCAAAAGGACTGGCCAACCGTGTGAAGTTCCTGGTCACTGATGCGAACACCTGGCAACCGCAACCTGAAAGTGTGGACGTCGTCTGGATCATGGAAAGCAGCGAGCATTTCGAAAATAAAAAAAACTTCTTCGCGCGCTGCGCCTGCGCCTTGAAACCAGACGGCGTTCTTGCGGTTTGCGCCTGGCTTCGAGGAGAACAATCTGAAAGGGAACAACAATTGGTCGCGGCAATCGCAGAGGCGATGTTTAGCGCGAGCCTCGATACCCTCGGCCAATACGCAGCCTGGATGCGCGAAGCGAACCTGGAAGTTGAGACGGCTCTCGACATTACCCAAAACGTCGCACCGACATGGGGACATTGCTTCCGAATGGCGCGTCGTTTGAAGTTACACTGGCTGGTACATCTTGCCGATGCTCCAACCCGCCGCTTCATCCAATCGTTTCCACTGATGAGCCGGGCCTACGCCAATGGCGCAATGGCTTTTGGTCTTTTCGTTGCTCGAAAGCCTCTGCCAACCGATAACTGTGCGAGCAGAGATGAATCGGCTGGAGGAAATTCTTCGAGTTAAGTGTGCTGAAGTTGAACAACTTCGGCAGCGCGCATCAGAATTAGATCGACAGGCGCAGACCCGGCAGGATTTTCGGAACTTCCGCGCGGCGCTCCAGCGAGATGATCACAAACTCGCAGTCATCGCCGAAGTTAAGAAAGCGTCCCCGTCGGCGGGCGTCATCGCGCGGTCGTTCAACCCGGTCGAGGTCGCGAAAAATTACGAACGCAATGGTGCTGATGCGATTTCGGTTTTGACAGACACAAAGTTCTTTCAAGGAAAGCTGGAGGATCTCGCAAATGTTCGGCGCAACGCTTCACTGCCGTTGCTTCGCAAAGATTTCGTTCTCGATGAAATTCAAATCGCCGAATCGGTAGCGAACGGCGCTGACGCGATTTTGTTGATCGTGGCAGCGCTTAAGGAACCCCGACTTCTCGATCTGCTGAAAGCTGTTGCAGATTACAAAGTCGACGCGCTTGTTGAAGTGCACACTGAGGAAGAGCTTCATCTCGCGCTGGAGGCGGGTTCAAAGATTATTGGCGTAAACAATCGCAATCTCGGCACGTTTGAGGTCGATCTTGGCGTTACAGAAAAGTTGTGCCGGGATGTCCCGGACAACGTCATTCTCGTGAGTGAAAGCGGAATCAAAACGCCAAAGGACGTGGCGCGACTGAAAGGGTGCGGCGTGGACGCAGTTCTAGTCGGCGAAGCGTTGATGCGCGGCGAAATCTCGGTCGATCAACTTAAGACCTAGACAATCGTGCTGGTCGCCGTCCGCGGCTGCGATTTTTAATGAATGCAGGCGAGACGCCCGCCGCCACAGATTCATGATTTAGTCGTAAATGCGCGCCGAATCGATCGCCAAAAACTACGCGGCTCCGCCATTGAACCCGCGCGCACCACCAGCACCGGACAACTGGCGTGATTCAAAATCGTCCGGGTGAGATCGCCCATGATGTAATGCCGCAACATGCCGCGCGCTCGGGACGACCCCGTTACGACCAAATCGTAGTGCTGCGCTCGGGCCTCGGCAAAAACCTGGTCGACCACGATTCCATGCCGGATCCGCACTTCCGCGGGCACGCCAAGTTTCTCCAAATCACCTTTTTGTGCGCGCAAGTTCATCCCAAGTTCTGATTTTGACGCCATCAAGCGATCGACATCCTCTTCAAGCCTGACCAGATCGGCGTAGATCGCGGGCGGCTCGGCCATGACATGCAACAAAGTGACCGAGGCCCCGACAGCCTTGGCAAGTTTTCCGGTCAATTGGACCGCTTCTTCGATGAATTCTTTTCCACCCGTGCAAACGAGAAAACGTTTGAGCTGCGCCCATTCTCCCATCGCTACCAAAACCGGTGGCGATATGGACTTGATCAGCTCGTACATTTTTGCCGAGCGCCAATGCAAACCGGTCGCACCGGTTTTGCGCGCGCCAACAATGACGAGATCGTATTTGGTTTTCGAAGTCTCGTTCGCAATCTGACTCACCGGACTGCCGGCACACATTTCAATCTTCGGTGAGACGTTTTGAGCGCGAAGCGCATCTGCCTGTTTCTCCAGCGCCTGCTGGAGCGAAGATTCGTCTTCGGCCTTCTCGGCGACGCCGAGCACGACCACATCCGCTTTGAGCGGAGTGGCAACTGCCGCGCCGAGTCGCATGGCATTCTCAGCTGCGGGCATTCCATCACTGCAGATCAGGATTTTCATGCGTCTTTACAATTTGTGCCCTATCACCAGAGTGTAAATCACGATCGCGGCACCGATGAGGGGCAACGGCACGAAGGCGAGCCGGATTTTCGGACCGGCAAAATATTGAGTTGAAATCGCACCGATCTGAGCGCCGACTGCCGCTCCCGTGTTCATGACGAGCGCGATTAGAATGTCGACATTGCCTTTTACCGCGTGGCTGAACGTTCCATAACTGGCGGAGATAATGATCTCGAACAAATCGGTGCCAACGGCGAGATGCGTCGGGATTCCGAGGACATAAACCATCGACGGCATGCGGATGTAACCGGCGCCGCCGCCCAGAAACCCGCTGAACAGTCCGCCGACGAAGGCGACGACCAGAATGACCCAAAGCGAGATGGTCACGCCGGAGACGGGAAGCGTTATCATCGGCCAAATGTTCATCCGTTGGATGGCGCGCGCCACGTGTCCAAACTCCGAATGGTCCTGCTTCCCTTTTTGTCGCCGGCCTTTTGCCGAACTCAGCGTTTTGCGACTTTCCCAAATCATGAACGACGAGATGCTGACGTAAATCGCGATCGAGACGACGCTCACCACGAGGTTCACGTTGCCGGCGCGCTTCAATAGTTGGATCAGCTGCGCGCCCACTTCGGCGCCGCCGATCGTGCCGATCGCCATGATCAACCCAAGCTTGAGATCGACATTTCCCAATGCGCGGTGACGCTTGGCCGCCACGACCGATTTGCCAACGATGTGAGCCAGGTCCGTGCCGACAGCGAAATTCCAATCAAGCCCAACCGCTCGCAGCGCCGGGCCGGCGATGAAGCTGCCGCCGACGCCGAAGAATCCGCCAAGGATCCCAATCAAAAAACCGACCAGCGCGAGATAAATCGGGCTGATGTGCGCCCCAGAAATCGGAAAAAACATATCTATTCAGATCGGCCGCGAAGCATTCGCAGAAGAAACGTGGTCACACTTTCGAGCAGGACCGCCTGGCCGATGATCAGGAGAATCGCAACAGTCGCATAGGAGTAACGATGGCGTGTTTCGAGGTGATGAAGCCATCCACCAAGGAAATGAAGAACCAGAAAAAAATACGCCACCACCAAAACCGCGTAGACGACCAGCTCGATTAAGAATGCCCGTAGAGTTTTGGCTGTTTCCTTTTTCATTCGTTCCAGATTCTTCGCTTCGAACCGCATCTACGGTCGCGTGCAATTTCACCAAAGGTCAAATTCCGTTGCGCCCGCAGTTCTTCTCCTTAACGTTTCCGTCTTCTCAATGGGATAAAATATGGCGGACGCAGCAAACAAATATCCTGAGAATGCATCCGGAAAATTCTACGTCGATGAGCAATGCATCGACTGCGATCTATGCCGCGAGACGGCGCCGGCAAATTTCAAGCGCAATGACGATGGCGGGCATTCCTATGTCTACAAGCAGGCGGAGGGTCCCGAGGAAGAAGCTCTTTGCAAGGAAGCAATGGAAGGTTGCCCGGTCGAAGCGATCGGTAACGACGGCACGTGATTGAATCCATTCCGGTCGCATTGACCATCGCCGGCTCCGACAGCAGCGCGGGCGCGGGAATTCAGGCTGATCTAAAAACGTTTAGCGCGCTCGGCGTTTATGGCCTGAGTGCGCTGACCTGCCTCGTCGCCGAAACCCCGGGCAAAGTTTCGCGTATCGAACCGATCGATCCGGAAATCGTTCGCGCCCAAATCGAAGTCGTGTCAAAAAGTTTCCCGATCGCGGCAATAAAAACCGGATTGCTTTGTTCGACGGCGATCATTTCGGCAGTCGCGCAAACGATTGTTAATCTTCGGGTCCGAGTTCCGCTCGTTGTTGATCCTGTGATTACCGCAACCGGCGGCGATCCGCTTCTGGAGCGTGGCGCTATCGACGCTTACGAAAAGGAATTGTTTCCGCTGGCGTCGCTGATCACACCGAATCTGGATGAAACGTCGCAGTTGCTCGGAAGAAACATTACCGACCGCAACTCGATGGAGCACGCCGGCAAAGAACTGACGAAAAAATTCAAAACCGCCATCCTGCTTAAGGGCGGACATTTGACGGGCGAGAACGCGCTCGATCTGTTGTTTGTCGACGGTCGCGTGATCGAATTCTTAGCCCCATTTGTTCGCGACGTGGCGACGCATGGAACCGGCTGCACTTATTCGGCGGCAATCGTGGCCGGACTCGCGAAAGGCGCGTCTCTGACAAACGCGATCACGTCGGCAAAAAAGTTTGTGACCAAGTGTATTTCCGGCCGGTTACGGTGGCGCGGGCCGTCCGGAAGCGTTGACGCCTTGCGACACGATCCGGGCGGCTAGCTTTTCTTTTTTCTCTCAGGCTTGCTGAGGCGTTTCAGTTTTTTCCAGCGTTTCAACTGCATCGCCTCTTCTGCCGCGGCGGTCTCAGCCTGTTTCTTGCTCCGACCGCGACCTTTCCCTAGAACGATCCCTTCCCAGACCGCCTGGACAACGAATCGCTTATCGTGTTCGGGGCCGCTTTGAGACAAGACCTCGTAAACCGGGCTCTTAGGCGAAATGCTTTGCAGTAATTCCTGCAAATGTCCTTTCGGGTTGATATCGACCGGTTCTTCGGCGAGCTGGGCCAAATCTCCTTTCGCCTGCGTTAAAATAAATTTTCTCGTTGCCTCCAAACCGCCGTCCAGGTAAACGGCGCCGATTAGCGCTTCGAAAGCGTCTGCCAGGGTGGACGTTCGGGAGCGTCCTCCCGATGCTTCCTCGCCACGTCCCATCAACAAGAACTGTCCGAGATCAATCGCGACAGCGTGCGCCTTGAGCGCGTCCCGTGAAACCAGGCGCGAACGCAACTTGGTCAATTGTCCCTCAGGTTGGTCCTTGAAGTGTCCAAAAAGATACTCGGTAATCACGAGTTGCAGAATTGCGTCGCCCAGGAATTCGAGGCGTTGATTATCAAAATGGCGTTGCTGCGTCTCGTGACCGACGCTGGGATGAGTCAGGGCTTCGGCGAGCAGCAGTGGATTGCGAAATTTGTAACTGATTCGTTCTTCCAGCGGATGCACGTCAATGCTTCTGATAGATTTCCAGCGAAGTAACGACGTCCAACGCACGCTGCAATACCCCATCGCGCAGCGGTTGTCCCGAACGCGATCGCAGGCGGCGTTGCGCATCCGGGATGTCCAGTTCCGGATTGGTTCCGGCGATCAAAGCAGCCTCGTTCAAGTGCGGCCGGTCGCTCTCGTAAACAAACGGGCCCATTCCTTTTTCGGCGCTGAGCCGAAAGATCTGACGCTTCTCCGCCGCCGACATTTCAACCGGCAAATCCGGTTTCACGCCGCCGGGAAATAACGGCTGACCGTCAGGCAAGACCGCTTCAGCGGACGCGACCCGCAAAATTTTGCCGCTTGGTAACGGTTGGTCCGAATATTCCACCGCTCGACCCGCGGTCGATTGACCGATGATGAGCGCCTTGTCGTAAACCTTGAGTGTGGCGGCGATCGCTTCAGCGCCGCCCGATGTGTCGGAATCGGCCAGAACGACAATCAGTCCCTGAAAAGCTGGATCCCGATCCGAAGTGAATTGTCGATCCTGCCGCCCGCCCGGTTTACGCACGCTGAACAAAGTCTTGCCCCTGGGACAAAAACGTTTCGCGAATTCTGCCGCGCTCGCGAAATCTCCGGTGCTGCTGACGCGCAGATCGACAATCGCAGCGTCGACCTTCTTTTGTTCGAACTCCTGCAGCTTCTTGTCGAGCTCCTTGAGATTTGCGCTGTTCAGCTCGCCGAGACGCAAGTAGCCGAGGTGTCCCTCAAAAATTTCGCTATAAAATGGACCTCCACCTTCCGCCGTTGCTGCTTCGCGACTCGGCAGCAGCATTAATCCCCCGGGCATGCGAACCAGCAAACCGGTTAGTGTCGCGCGATTCAGTTCCGAGTCAGTGATCGCGTCCGGGTTTGTAAAACTAGCTTTCAACAGCGAAATCGCCGCTTGTAGATCGGCCTGGCCTAACGAATTAATGACCTGTTCGGTCGTTGGCGTTGCTGACGGCGATGGCGCGGGCGACTTAGCGGCCGACGCCGAACCGCTGGTCGTAGGCGCCCCGGAAGGCGCCGGCACTTGGCCGTGAACCTGGATGGCGAAAAATACTGAAACCGCCGTTATCGCCGCCCTGTTCAACATTGCCTCATTGTTTAGCTGCTCGCCGCGCTCAGAGCAATATCGCGACGGTGATGACAACCGTCGAAATGAATCCTTGAAACCGCTTCGTAGGCACGCTCCCGCGTGGCCGCAATCGTCTGGCCAAGCGCGGTCACTGCCAGAACTCGACCGCCTGACGTCACGACTTCGCCGCTGACGATTCTTGTTCCAGCGTGAAAAATCTGGACGCCGTCGAGTTTTACCGCTTCAGCCAAACCTGAAATTCGTTTTCCAGTTTCGTATTTTCCAGGGTAACCGGCGGAAGCGAGCACAACCGTGACTGAGGCGCGTTCGTCCCACTCAATGGTATGATTGCCGATTCTGCCGTCGATCGCCGCCTCTAACAACGGCAATAGATCCGACTTCATTCGCGGCAACAGTGCCTGTGTTTCCGGATCGCCAAACCGGCAGTTGAACTCCAGCACGCGCGGGCCTTCCTCGGTGATCATCAATCCCGGATACAACAAGCCGCGATAGACAATTCCCTCTTTTCGCAATCCGTCTAACAGCGGGTGCATGATCTTTTCTTCGAATTGTGACTGCAATTGAGCATTCCAATTGTTCGCCGGACTGAACGCCCCCATGCCGCCGGTATTCGGACCCTGGTCGCCATCGAGGGCCCGCTTGTGATCTCGCGCAGACTCGAACAGCCGATAGTTTTTCCCGTCAACCAGCGCGTGCAGCGAACATTCGGTGCCGCGCAAAAATTCTTCGATAACAATTCGTCGGCCCGCGTCGCCGAAACACGCTTCATTCATCATCGCGTGGATCGTCGCCTTGGCCTCGGCTAAATCAGACGCGATGATCACACCTTTGCCAAGCGCAAGCCCGTCGGCCTTGATGACCACCGGAAATCGAAGTTGCTCGCAGTAGTCGAGCGCTTCATTGCTGTCCGAGAATGTGCGTGCCTCGGCAGTCGGCACTTTTTGCGCGCGCATTAATTCTTTCGCAAAAATCTTGGAGGACTCCAGCCGCGCCGCCGATTTCGTCGGTCCGAAAACGCGCAACTCATCGGCCATGAAGAAATCGACAATCCCCATGGCCAGCGGATCGTCAGGGCCGACAACGGTAAGATCGATATCGTTCTGCTTCACGAAATCGCGCAATTGGACCAGATCCGTCGCCGGAATCGCGACGTTTTCGGCAATCGCCGCGGTTCCGGCGTTTCCCGGCGCGCAGAAGATGCGATCGACCGAATTGGCCTGCTTCAGTTTCCAAACCAGCGCGTGTTCGCGGCCGCCACTCCCGATCACAAGAATTTTCATTCCCGTTTCAGTCTAGAGGCAGCGGTGTCGGCTGCGAGAAGATTTCAATTTCTCAGGCGAGACGCCCACTACCACAGCTATGCTTCGCTCGGGCGCGATTCTTCCGGCACAATTGGCAACTCCAGCTTCTCAGTGTGTCGAACGATCGCGATCTGTGACTCAATGCCGATCTGTTCAGCCATCAGCCCTTTGTGCAGCTCGTGGATGTTACCGATCGGTTCGCCGTTGAACGCAACGATCAGGTCGCCTACGCGCAGACCGGCTTTCGCGGCCGGACTTTCCTTGTCCACCGAGACAACCAGCACCGCTGTTTCTCGTGGCAGATTGTAAAAGCGAACTATGCGGCGATGGATCGGCACGTTTTGTCCCGCCACTCCAATATAACTGCGCCGGATCTTTCCATCTTTAATCAACCAGCCGGCCACGAACCGCGCAGTGCTGCTGGCGATCGCGAAACAAATTCCCTGCGCCGGTCGAATCATCGCCGTGTTCACGCCGATCACTTCGCCGGCGGAATTGACCAGCGGACCTCCGGAGTTGCCGGGATTCAACGCTGCGTCCGTTTGAATGATATTGTCGATCAACCGGCCGGACTGGGCATGCATCGAGCGTCCAAGCGCGCTGATCACGCCGGCGGTCACGCTCGCCTGAAATCCCAGCGGGTTTCCGATCGCGATGACAATCTGGCCGACCCGCAACTTTTCGGAATCCGCCAGGCGAACGTGCGTCAAATTCGGCGCATCGATCCGGATCACAGCCAAATCAGTGTCCGGATCGTCGCCCACTAACTGCGCCGGATATTCGCGGCCGTCTGGAAGATTAACAGTGATCGCCGTCGCTTCGTGAACAACGTGGCTATTCGTTAAAATGAATCCGTCTGGCGTAATAATAAACCCCGAACCGCTTCCGCCGACTTCACGAGGACCACGCCGGCTATTGAAATGCTGTTTGATGTCGATTTTTACCACCGCCGGCGCGACGCGATCGACGGCCGCGACCACTGTGCGAGAATATTCGTCCAGCAAAACCGAATCGTTCGGCGCTGTCGCCTCGTGCAACGTTCTGCCGGTGTTTGCCTCATCCAAAAGTAATTCAAAAGACATGTAGAAATTTCGAACAGACCAGCTTCTAGTCAAATAGGCCAAATTGGCCATACAGTCATTGTTGATTGTTACATCCAAGCTTGCACGTAAACCGATCGCGGCCTAAAAACGGGCATGGCCTCAGTGATGGATTCCCAATGCCCGTCCAGACTGGTGCTGGATCGGATCGCCGACAAATGGACAGCGCTCGTCATTCAACTCCTTTCCAAAAAAATGATGCGTTACGCGGAACTTCACCGGGAGATCGGAGGCATCTCTCAAAAGATGTTGACCCAAACTCTGCGCAGCCTGGAACGGGACGGCTTGGTCGATCGAAAGGTCTACCCGGTCGTTCCGCCCCGGGTTGAATATTCGCTCTCCCGGCTGGGACGCACGCTGATCGACCCGTTGCGCGGGCTTTGCCGGTGGTCGGAAAAGCACTTAGCAGAGCTCCAGGCCAACCGTGCTCGTGCCAAGGCGAAAACGATACAATAGAGGGAGACGACGCTCCACTGGACGCCTGAAACATGCATCAGAGCGAAATCATCGTTCTCCTCTTCGGCATTGTTGCAGCCGGGGTCCTGGTGGCGCGCAGACTCGAACTGCCCTACCCGATCGTGCTCGTCCTGGTCGGCCTGGGTCTGAGCTTCATTCCGCACCTGCCGGAGGTGAAACTCGATCCAAACATCTTTTTTTATTTTTTCCTGCCACTGCTGCTGTATCCGGCGGCGTTGTTCACTTCGTGGCGCGATTTTCGCCGCGATTTGCGCGCGATTTTGTCCCTCGCGACCGGGCTCGTTCTTTTCACGATGCTGGTGGTCGCATGCGTGACTCACTGGCTGATTCCCGAGATTCCGTGGGCGGCAGCCTTCGCGCTCGGCGCAATTGTGTCCCCGCCGGATGCAGTGGCAGCAACAAGCGTAATCCAGCGGTTGCCGGTCCCGCACCGCATCGTCAGCATTCTGGAAGGCGAAAGCCTGGTGAACGACGCGACCGCCTTGGTCGCGTTGCGGTTCGCCGTTGTCGCCATGACCACCGGGCAGTTCTCATTCGGCGGGGCGTCACTCCATTTCATGTGGGCCGCCGCCGGCGGGATTGGTCTCGGTTTCCTTGTCGGGTTCGTAATTCGCTCGGTTCACCGCCGCCTCGATGATCCGCCGGTGCAAATCACGATTTCCCTGCTCACACCCTTCATCGCCTATCTTTCGGCGGAGCAATTGCACGGCTCCGGTGTGCTCGCTGTCGTCACCGCCGGAATTTACCTCGGTTGGCATTCGCCGCTGATTGTCAGCGCTCGATTCCGTCTCCAAGCGTACGCGTTTTGGGAGATGGTCGTCTTTCTGCTCAACGGCTTCGTCTTCATCGCGATTGGATTTCAACTGCCGGGCATTGTGCGTTCAATTCGACACGAATCACTTGCCTTGCCGATCGAAAATGCTGCGATCGTGTGTGCAGCGGTCGTCCTCGTGCGCATCGCCTGGGTTTTTCCCGGCGCATATCTTCCGATGTTGTTCACACGCGACCGCGAATCGTTGCCGCCGTGGAGAAATATAGCGGTTATCGCGTGGACCGGGATGCGCGGAGTCATTTCGCTGGCAGCGGCGTTCGCGTTGCCGTTGGTCCTTGATGATGGTCGGCCGTTTCCCGGCCGTAACTACATTTTATTCATCACGTTTTGTGTGATCCTCACCACCCTGGTATTCCAGGGTTTGACGCTGCCCATCGTGATTCGGCGCCTATGCCTCCGAGGCGACGGATCGACAGCGGAGGAAGAACGCGTTGCCAGGCTGGAGGCGAACAAGGCCGCGACCGCGCTGCTCGAGCAGCTCGCGGGAAATAGCGAGTTCTCCGAAGGCGCGAACGATCGGCTTCGCGCCGAATATGCGGAACGCATTCAGCAATTAGAGATGTGCGCTGAAAATCCGGAAGAATGCCGCGGCGAAGTCACCACGCCCCAGTATCAGCGACTGCAACAACGAGCTCTTGATGTTGAACGCGACACGATCATCCGACTCCGCAATCAACAAGTAATCAACGACGACGCGCTGCGACGGATCCAACGCGATCTCGACCTCGCCGAGGCGCGACTGACCGGTTGATATTCACAACGGCCTGAGCAACGAGAAATCGCGCTACTCCGAATTCAGCTCGAAGTTGATCTTCACGTCGTAGTGATCGCCTTTGCCGAGCCCGTCCGGCAATGGTTCGACCTGGCTTACGCGATTTGCCAGCGCTTTGACCGATTCGTCCAGTTCCGGGTTTCCAGACGGTCGAACGATTTCGAAACTCGAGACGCCTCCATCCTTTTCAATTCGAAGTTTTACCAGCACAGAATTTTTTCCGCCGGCGTTGGCGACGGAGGTGGGCTGGGCCCATTCGCTGTAGAAACGATCGTGCAACATGCTGCCGTACCACCCGAACTGCGATTGGTTCACACTGCCGCCAACCCGTCCACCCCCGGTTCCAGGCGTCGTTCCTTTGCCGGCTCCCGTTTGGGTAGCTGGAGATTTTTCAGCCGGCGCTTTTGCTTCGGCAGTGTCGTTTTTCGCCAAAACGATTTTCTTTTTCTCTGCATCGGCTACTTCAGATTTCCTAGGAGTTTCTTCTTTTCCTTCGGACTTCGGCGTGGCTGAGGGTTTCGCCTTGGCAATCGTCGCCTCCTTCGGTTTCGGGGTTGGCTTCGGTGTTGGTCTCGGAGGCGTTTTTGGTTTGGGTTTGGGTGTGCCCTTTACGTTCGGCGTGGGCTTTGGGGTCGCCGTCGACGTTGGCGACGGCTTGGACGTGGGCAGTTGGATCTCACTTCGCGCCGAGGTTAATACCGGTCGATCCTCGTCTTCATCCCGCGCTCCTTCGCTTCTTGATTCCGTTCGCGGCAGAGATTTCTCGCGGAGCGGCAGATTTTTTTTCTCCGTTACGATTCCGTCTCCGGCGCCGCCGTTCATCCAAACCACGCTTTGCGAGCCGGGGTCTTTCCTATCGCGACTCCAGCGAATCAATCCGTAAATCACAGCGACGTGGGCCAGTCCGATAAGCCCGACGTTCGTCCAAAACCGCAGGTTCTTCGGCATCGCTATTTGCCTTCCGCGCGAGTGGCGATCCCGACCTTCATGATCTGTGCGCGCTGCAGCGCGTCCATCACTGTAACCAACTTTTGCACAGGTAAATCACGGTCCGGCCGAATCACCACGGCAACATCCGGATTGGCGCGTTTGATTTCGATTAACTGCGCAGTCAGAGAATCAAGGTCGACAATCTGATTGTTGAAGCGGATTGCTTCGTTGCGATCGATCGAAACCGTCTGCACTTGAGACGAAGCGACCGGCGGGCTTTTTGCGCCACTCGAAGGGATGATCAGACTCATGCTGTTTTCGAGCAGCGGCGTTGTGATCATGAAAATGATCAGCAATACGAATGCGAGATCGAGCAGCGGAGTGATATTGATCTCGGAGAGCGACGAAAGACTTTGCCGCTGCGAATAGCGTCTCATCTGCGAAACGCCGACTCGCGCGCGGTGTGATCGACGAATTTGTGTTCGAGCTCGGACGCCAGCTCGGCGGCGAAGTTGTCCATCTCGACAATCATCCCCCGGATGCGGGTAACGAGAAAATTGTAGCCGAACATCGCAGGAATCGCGACGCAGAGCGCGGTCACGGTCGTGATCAGCGCGCCGGAAACTCCGGGCGCCATTGCAGCAAGATTGGGCGCGCCTGCTTCTGCGACTCCGGTGAAAGCGTCCATCACCCCCCAAACTGTTCCGAGCAATCCGAGAAACGGCGAACCGCTGACCGCGGTAGCGAGCAAGATCATTTGCGATTCCAGCTCCAGCGCAGTTTCGCCAACTGCGCGCTCCATCGCGGCTGTGACCGAACCCATTTGGGCAGGCGAAATTTTGTCAGCAGTGCCGAGTCGCGCTTTGAAGGTCTCGTCTACTTCGGCCGAGCCGAGCAACTGAAACGTGATTTCCTGACAACCGGCGCGATAGACATTAAAAAGCGGCGAGCCGGCGAAGCGCGCATTTTTCTCGAATAACCGCAGCGGTTGTCGATCCTGCCGGAAAGCGTGCAGAAACCGCGCGTTCTGTTTTCGGGCGAATTGCACGATGCGGAGCTTGGTCAACATCACCGACCAGCTGAAGATTGAGACGACCGCGAGGAGAAGCAGAACGAGTTTGCCGGCAACGGTGGCGTGTTCGAACGCAAAGAGCAGACCGCCCGCTGCTATGACTATTGGAAAGAACACGCGCGGATCACCGACAAAGTAATACCCGAGAACTGCTAAAGTGCCAGCGGGAATCTCCAAATCCCAAGCTCGACGTTCCAAGGAAAGCTCCAAACATCAAACTTAAAAGCATGCAATTTAATTATTGGTGCTTGAGATTTCCCTCGGATTTGGGGTTTGCGATTTGGGATTTCGGATACGCCGGCCAGAGTTTGGCGAAGACCACAAACGCGAGCCCGATTGCGATCAGAAAAAACGAGAAAAATTGGCCACGCGTGAAACCTGCAATCAGGCTCGCGTCCGGCTCGCGGAAATTTTCAACTACGATGCGAAAAATGGCGTAGAAGACAAAAAACAACCCGATCAGGACGCCGTTGGGCTGCCGCATTCGCGTGCGGACCAACCAAAGAACCGCGAACAAAACGATTCCTTCGAAGAAGGCCTCGTAAAGCTGCGACGGATGACGCGGTGTTAAAATGGAACGCAAGGCTTCCTTTACCTGCGGTTGATGACGAACCGCGGCGACAATCGCATCCGGAGAAGTGAGGGAAGGATCGAGTTTCGTGCAAGCCGCGATGGCTTGCTGCGCTTCGCCGACATTTTCCGTGAGCTCTTTCGGAAACTGCATCGCCCAGGAAACATCGGTCGCTCGCCCGTAAAGCTCGCCGTTGATGAAATTGGCGCAGCGCCCAAAGAACAAACCGAGCGGCGCAGTGACGACGAGATTATCGCCCAGATTTCTCCACGAAAGCTGGTGGCGGCGCGCATAAAAGAGCGCGAAGAAAAATATGCCGAGCATGCCGCCGTGGCTCGACATTCCGCCTTCCCAGACCCGCAAGATCGATAGCGGCTCGCGCAACATCTCCGGCTTGTATAAGAAGACGTACCCGAGCCGGCCGCCGATAATCACGCCGAAGAACGCGCAGCCGGTGATGAAATCGCCAACCTTCGAGATCGGCAGATCTGCGTAACCGCGACGCACCAACACGCGGTAAACGACATACGCGGCGAGAAACGCCAGGACGTAACCCAGTCCGTACCACCGCGGCCCAACATTGTCGTAAATGCGAAAGATCAGCGGATCGAGATCGTGAACGTAATAAGCGAACATCCGGTGCGCGATTGTCACTACGCGCCCGAACGGTTCAACACTTTTCGCAAAAATGGCGCCGTTCGACTGGTCTTATTCTTTGCGACCTGCTCCGGCGTTCCAAACGCAACGACCCTGCCCCCGTCTGCGCCCGCTTCCGGTCCCAGATCGACAATGTAATCCGCTTCCGCAATCACACTGAGGTTGTGCTCGATGACGATCACTGTGTTTCCTTCATCGACGAGTCGATGAAGCACTTTGAGGAGAAGATCGACGTCCGCCATGTGCAAACCAATGGTCGGCTCCTCAAGTAAATAGAGTGTCGAGCCCGGCTTGCGCATTTTGCGGATCCGCTCGTTCTCCGCGCGACCGACGCCGCGCTTCAACTGAGTCACCAGTTTCAAACGTTGCGCTTCTCCACCACTCAAGGTCGGACTCGGCTGACCGAGCTTCAGATAGCCAAGTCCGGTTTCAACCAGTAACGAAAGAGGGCGCGCGATCTTTGGATGCGCCGAGAAAAATTCGGCCGCTTCCTCGATCGTCATCTCCATCACGTCGCCGATCGATTTTTCATTGTAGAGCACTTCCAGCGTTTGCGGATTGTAACGGCGGCCGCCGCAGTCTTCGCATTGCACGAGGGCTTCCGGCAGGAAATTCATTTCCAGTTTGATTACCCCCTGGCCTTTACAGGTTTCGCACCGGCCGCCTTCAGCGTTGAAGGAGAACCGGCTGGCCGAATAACCGCGAACTCGCGAGACCGGCAATTGCGCGTAGAGATTCCGGATCTCGTCGAACACCTTAATATAAGTGCCCGGGGTCGAGCGCGACGTCTTGCCAATGGGCGACTGATCCACTTCGTAAACGGCCTCGATCTCTTCCGTGCCACTGACAAGCTTGAACAAATCGCCGTTACCCCTTCGTTTTCTGTTCTCGAGCTGCTCGACCACTGCCGGCAACAAGACGTCATGCATCAACGTCGATTTGCCGGAACCGGAAATTCCAGTGATGACCGAGAATCGCCCGACCGGGAATCGAACGTTCACGTCCTTCAAGTTATTCGCGCGGGCGCCGTGGATCTCGACCCAGTCCTTCACGTGTTTAAGACTTCGTCGTGATTTCCCGATGGGTATTGACTTTTGTCCTGTCAGGTAATCGCGGGTTAGAGAATGGTGGATCGTGCTCTCCGAGCGCGATCTCAACGCGTTCGGAGAACGCGTTCCACCGGTAAATTGTTCGAGCGTTCCGCTAAACACGACTTCGCCGCCGTGAACGCCCGCGCGCGGGCCAAGGTCGACAATATGATCAGCGCGTCGCATCGTTTCATCGTCGTGCTCGACGATTACGAGCGAGTTTCCCTTCTCTCGAAGCGCCTCCAGGGTGTCCAGCAATCGCAAATTATCGCGCGGATGCAGACCAATCGTCGGTTCGTCCAGAACGTAGAGCACGCCGCGTAAATTCGATCCAAGTTGCGCCGCCAGACGAATCCTCTGCGATTCGCCGCCGCTTAAAGTTTTCGCCGAGCGTCCCAGCGCGAGATATCCAAGCCCCACGTTTTCCATGAAACGCAGCCTTTGCCGAATCTCCGGAATCAAATCGGCCGCGATGGTTTGATGCGTCCCGGTGAATTTCAACTTATCGATCTTCTTCGCCGCCTCGCTGGCGGAAAGATTTGTGAACTGATCGATCGTCATTCCCTGCACGCGAACGTGTCGCGCTACTTCGTTGATCCGCGAGCCGTGGCAACGTGGACACTCGTGCGCTTCAGTTGCATCAATCCATTCCGATTCCCGCTCGGCCCGAAGCTCATTCTCCACAACTGAGTCGCCGGTTTCCTCGGCGGCGGTTTGAAGCTCCTGGTCCCAGATTTCACCGAACCCGCCGCATTCTTCGCACGCGCCGTGCGGTGAATTGAATGAAAACAATCGCGGGTCGAGCTCTTCGAACGCGCGGCCGCAGTTGGGACAACTCATCTCCGTGCTCAATACACCGAGACGATTCTTCGAATCGAGCAGTTGCGCCGTGCCGCGACCAATCTCGAGCGAGCGTTGGGCAAGATTCCGCGCCTTCGCAATCCGCTTCGCATCAATTCCGCCGACAACAACGGAAATGGTGTGCTCTTTGAATCGTTCGAGTTTCTGGAATTGCGCGATCGGCATCAGCGCGCCATCGACAAATAACGTATCGAATCCCTGCCGCTCCGCCCAGCGCGCCACATCGGTATGAAATCCTTTTCGCGCCTTCACCAGCGGCGCCAGAACCTTGAGCGGACCACGCTTCGCCGCCGTCTCGAGCTGCTTGACGATTGCAGCCAAACTCTGGCTCTCAACCGGCACGTCGCAGTTCGGACAAAACTGCCTCCCGGTTTTCGCAAAGAGTAATCGCAGGAAATGATAAACTTCGGTGACGGTTGCGACGGTTGATTTGCCCCCGCCGCGCGCCACGCGTTGCTCAATCGCTACGCTCGGCGGCAAGCCGGTGACGAGATCGACATCCGGTTTTTCGAGCTGTTCGACAAATTGCCGCGCATACGGCGACATGCTGTCGAGGAATCGTCGCTGCCCCTCGGCGAACAAAATGTCAAAGGCGAGAGTCGATTTTCCTGAACCGCTCAAGCCGGTGATCACCACAATTTGCTCGCGCGGGATTTTGACGTCGATGTTTTTGAGGTTGTGCTCTCGCGCGCCGTGTATCCCGATCGCGCCGTCTAATTTCTGCGAATTGGAGAACGCAAGCGCCTCGCGTGTGCCGTTCGATGCCCCGTCGAACGGCTCTTCTGCCGCTCGAAGTGCTGGCTCTTCCTCGTCAATTAAATAACGCTTCGCAAAAGTTCGCGATGGCGAGGCGCATTCGCGCCCCAGAACGTTTCTTAGAAACTTTCCGGTATGCGAATTCTCAATCTTCGCGATTTGCTCGGGTGTCCCAGCTCCAACGACTTCGCCACCATCGTCGCCCGCCTCTGGTCCAAGATCGACAATCCAATCGGCGCACTTAATCACTTCCAGATTGTGCTCGATCACAACGATCGAGTGCCCCGCATCGACGAGCCGTTGAAATACTTGCAGCAGCATCGCCACATCATCGAAGTGCAGACCGGTGGTAGGCTCATCGAAGATAAGGAGATTGCCAATTGCCGATGGCCAATCGCCGATTGCTTTGCCATTTGGATGTTCAGCGTTGGAGGTTCGGCGTTTGGCGTTTTCTGCGAGGTATCGAACCAGCTTCAGGCGCTGCGATTCGCCGCCGGAAAGCGTGTTCAAGGGCTGGCCGAGGCGCAGGTAACCCAGGCCAACTTCATCCAAAATATCGAGCGGCTCGGAGAGGGTCTTGAGTTCGCCGATCTCCCCGAAGAACTGGATCGCTTCGTGAACAGTCAGTTCGAGCAGATCGTGAATCGACTTGCCGTGCAGTTTAATTTTCAGGACATGCGGCTGGAATCGTTTTCCTTCGCATTCGGCGCACCGCACATAGAGATCGCTCAGGAATTGCATTTCGATCTTCTCGAAGCCGGTTCCGGAGCAGCGTTCGCAACGACCGCTTCCAGAATTAAACGAAAACGCACTCGCTGTGAGCCCTTGTGACAACGCTTCCGGTTGGCCTGCGAACAATTCGCGGATGCGATCGTAAAGCCCGAGATACAAAATCGGGGTGGAGCGCGGAGTGCGAGCGAGCGGCGATTGGTCTACCATCACCACTTCGTTGACGCGGTGCGCGCCGGCCACTGATTTGCATGCGCCTGCTTCCTGATCGGTCGATTGGCCCTTCGCGATGAGAACGTTCCGATAAAGCACGTCGTGGATCAGCGTCGATTTACCCGAGCCGGAGACTCCGGTCACACAAGTGAAAACGCCGAGCGGGATCTCGACATCCACATTCTTGAGATTGTGCTCGCGCGCGCCGCAAATCTTGATCGATGACTTGGATCGTCGCCGCGATTTCGGAACGGGAATCGATTTGCGGCCGCTGAGATAATCCGCGGTAAGCGACGGGTGGATCGCGTTCGGAGAACGCGTTGCACCTACAAAGTTGTCCAGCGGCCCGCTGTATACCAATTCCCCACCGCGTTCACCTCGCCCGGGTCCGATGTCGATCAAATTGTCTGCCGCACGAATGATTTGTTCTTCATGTTCGACCACGAGCAGAGTGTTGCCGCGGTCGCGCAAGTTGTGCATGATCCGGACAAGCCGCCCGACATCGCACGGATGAAGCCCGATACTTGGCTCGTCCATCACAAACAGCGTGTTCACGAGCGACGCACCCAGACAGGTTGTGAGATTAACTCGCTGCACTTCTCCGCCACTCAACGTGCGGGTGGAGCGATCGAGCGTAAGATAGCCGACGCCGACTTCGCACAGATAATTCAGGCGCGCGCAAATCTCGCTTCGCACCATTTCGGCGGTTGAATCGTTCGATGCGATGTCGATACTGCTCAAAACGTCCCGAGCCCGATCGATCGGCAGGGCCTGAAAGTCGGGAAGCGTTAGGGACATTGCCGATTGCCGATTGCCAATTGCCAATTGGGCAGAAGCGTTGCCCTTCGCTATCCCGGAATTGGAAATTGGAAGTTGGAAATTGGAAATCCGGTAGTTCAGCGCTTCAGGCTGAAAGCGGCCCCCATTGCAGCTCGGGCAGGTGGTGTAGGAGCGGTAGCGACTGAGCAGCACCCGCATGTGCATTTTGTAAACCTGTGATTCCGCCCAACGGAAAAAGCCGCGCACACCGTACCAACGATCATGCTCGTAATCGTCGTCGCTATAACTGTCCCCCCGTTCCCGTGCAGCCGCGACTGACTTTTCGCCGTTGATCACAAATTCCTGATCGACCTTCGGCAATTCTTCGAACGGCACGTTGATTTCAACCTCATCGCGAGCACAGGCGCGAAGCAGATCTTTTTGTGATTCACCAAATTCCTGGCCACGAAAAACGCGGACCACACCTTGTTTGATCGACAGTGAGCGGTCCGGAATCGCCTTGTTCAGGTCGATTGTAATCGTGCGACCAAAGCCGCGACACGCCGGACAGGCGCCAAGCGGATTATTGAAACTAAAAAGTCCCGGCGACGGCGGACGAATGTCGAGGTCACAATGCGCGCAATGCCAGCCGGTGGAAAAAGGATGCTCGGAAGCTGTAGTGGCGGCCGTGGCGGCCGCAGTTTTCGAAGTCGCAGGCGACACGCCTGCCTCCGCAGCCATTTGGACGACATTTACTTTTCCCTTTCCAAAACGCAGCGCGGTTTCGAGCGCTTCAACCAGTCGCGTGCGATTTTTGTCCGCGATTTCGATCCGGTCCTGAATAACCTGAACTCGAGCGCCAAGCCGCTTGATTCTCTTGGGATCGTCAACCCGAACAACTTCGTTGTCGATCCAGACCCGGAGATATCCCTGCTGCTGAAGAAACTCAAAGAACTTTCGCGGGTCGGTTTTCGCGGGAACCGAGACCCAGAACGTGATGAGAACATTTTTGCCGGCGCAATCTCGCAGGACCTCGCCGGCGATCGATTTTGCGGTCTCGGGTCGAATCTCGCGGCCGCAGCCAGGGCAAAAAGCTTTCGCGATCCGTGGCCAGAGCAATTTCAGATAGTCGTTGATTTCAGTCATCGTGCCGACGGTGGAGCGCGATGTTTTGACCGGATTTGATTGTTCGATGGCGATCGCGGGCGGAATTCCGCGGATGTCATCCACCCGCGGTTTGTCCATGCGATCGAGGAACTGCCGCATGTAGGGTGAAAAAGTTTCGACGTAACGGCGCTGGCCTTCGGCGTAGATGGTTTCAAACGCGAGCGAAGATTTTCCGGATCCGCTCGGGCCGGTGACGACCGTCAGTTTCCCCAGCGGAAGATCAATGTCGATGCCCTTGAGATTGTTCTGGCGGGCGCCGCGAACCTCAATCGAACCACTGGCAGCAGCCTCGAAAGCTTTCGGGGTGATGCGCTTTTTCTTCCCTTTCGTTCGAACCACCGGAGATTATCCGGGATGCGGAATCGGTTCGCAAATTAAGCGCGTCATTTTGCGAATTTTTCGGCGAGCCTGTCGTGTTGCGCGATTAGCTCACGCGGCATGTCTTTGCCGAGGGTGTCGAAGAACTTTTGCTGCGCTTCGAGCTCCCTTTTCCACTCGTCGGGCTTGATCGTAAACAGTGAGCGCATCGTTTCCCGGGTGATATCGAGCTCGGCGAGGTCAAAGTCCTCCGGACGCGGGATCGTGCCGACCTCTGCTTTGGCGCCACCCCCGTGACCGTCGCAGCGATCAAGGACCCACTTCAAGACGCGCATGTTTTCGCCAAAACCGGGCCACAAAAACTTTCCATCTGCGCCTTTGCGAAACCAGTTCACGTGGAAAATGAGCGGAGGATTGGTGAGACGCGGGCCGATTTCGAGCCAATGCTGAAAGTATTGACCCATGTTGTAACCGCAGAACGGCAACATCGCCATCGGATCGCGGCGCACCTGACCGACTGCACCGATCGCCGCGGCGGTCGTTTCCGAACCCATTGTCGCCCCAACATATGTGCCATGCTCCCAATCACGCGCTTGAAACACCAGCGGCATGGTGTCGCTTCGGCGTCCGCCGAAAATGATCGCGCTGATCGGAACGCCTTCGCCTTTCTCGAAATCGGGATCGAGCACCGGATTGTTGCGACACGGCGCGGTGAACCGTGAATTTGGATGCGCCGCTTTCTCTTTCGAATCCGGCGTCCAATCATTGCCCCGCCAGTCGATGGCGTGTTTCGGCGGCGGACCGTCTTTGCCTTCCCACCAAACGTCGCCGTCGTCGGTTAGGGCGACGTTGGTGTACAGCGAATCGTGCGCGATCGTTCTCATCGCGTTCGGATTCGATTTGTAATTCGTACCCGGCACAACGCCGAAGTACCCGTTCTCCGGATTAACGGCGAACAAGCGACCATCCCGAATCTGCATCCAGGCGATGTCGTCACCCACAGTGGTGACTTTCCAGCCGGCGAAATGCTTCGGCGGAATCAGCATCGCGAAATTAGTTTTGCCGCACGCGCTTGGAAACGCTGCTGCCACATAATGTTTTTTTCCTTCGGGCGACTCGACGCCGAGGATCAACATGTGCTCGGCCATCCAACCTTGCTTGCGCGCGAGATAGGAACCGATGCGCAGCGCAAGACACTTCTTGCTCAACAGAACGTTGCCGCCGTAACCCGAGCCGACCGAGATGATCGTGTTGTCCTGCGGAAAATGACAGATGAAGCGCCGCTCCGGGTTGACATCCAATAATGAATGGACGCCGCGATTCCACTCCGCTTTCGGGTCCTTCCCAAGCCGTTTCACCGCGACTTCACCCATCCGCGTCATGATTCGGAGGCTGAGCACAACGTAGATCGAATCTGTGATTTCGAATCCGACCTTGGTCAGCGGCGAATCAGGCGGCCCCATGACGTAGGGAATGACAAACATCGTGCGCCCCCGCATCGCGCCCTTCAGCAGTCCATTAAGTTTTGAATATGTCTCGGCCGGTTCGCTCCAGTTATTGGTCGGTCCGGCTTCCTCTTTTGTCGGCGTGCAGATGAACGTGAATTGCTCCACCCGTGCGACGTCGTTTGGGTTCGAACGATGCAAATACGAGCGCGGAACTTTTTGCTCGTTGACCTTGAGCAGGACGCCTTGCTTCATCGCCTGATCGAGCAGGAACTGCTGTTCGCGCTCCGACCCGTCGCACCAGAAAATGTTGTCGGGCTTGGTCAGCAGTTCGACCTCGTGCGCCCAGTCGAGCACCGCCTGGTTTTGAGGCTGGCGATCGCCGATTCCCGTTAGCGGCGAAATAGCTGGTGCGAGATTTTTCATGAATACGGCGTCAATCCTGCAGGATATCGTCCTGCGGAATCGAGCGAGTGACGAATTTCATCCGGTTCGAGCGGTTCTCCAAGAAATTTTTCGTCCAAGGCGCGAGCCGGACCTGCACTGGACCGGCAGCTTCGATGAATCTTGCATACGCAGGACCCCGGCTGTTTAGTTAAAGAATGTTCGGGGTCGCTACGTCCGATGATTACCGGCCGGTAACGTGGATGGGACGTTATCCTGTAGACGTCACCACAATTCTGGTGGGCATCCACGTCGTCTGTGCCATTGCGACCGCTCTTGTGGTCGGGTTTTTCCATGGCGGTGTTCTCAACTACGCGATGTTGGATAGCGCACAGATTTGGCATGGCCAGGTTTGGCGCCTCTTCACCTACGCCTTCATTCATCCGCCGTCGGGTTACGCGTTACTCTGGTTCGCAATTGAAATGTACATGCTCTTTTTCTTTGGGCGCGAGGTGGAGCGATTCATAGGCCAGAGAGCTTACATCTGGCTGTACGCGCTTTTGTTGTTGGTGCCGGCGCTGATCTTAACGCTGTGGGGTCTCACCGCCCGCACCGGACTGGCAGGATCGGGAGCGCTGCATTTCGCAGTTTTCACCGCGTTCGTAACGCTTTACCCAAACGTGCAATTCTTTCTTCGAATCCCCGCGAAATGGATTTTTGTAATTCTCGCGGCGATCGGAACCTTAAGCGGACTGGCAGCACACGATTGGCAGGATCTGGTGGTTCTCTGGACCAGCATCGCAATGGCCTTCTTTTTTATCGAGCTGCGCGGTGCCGGCCCCGAGCTGGCCTGGATCAACGACTTCAAAGCGCGGTTTCGGCCAAAACCGAAACTGTACGTCGTTCAGAAATCGTTGACCCGAACGGTCGAACCCGATGACGTTTACGCTTCGATCGATCCAATCCTGGACAAGATTTCCAAGTCCGGCATGGGCAGCTTGACCGAGTCCGAGAGAAAGATTCTCGACCGGGCCCGAAATCGATTGCTGAAGAAATCAGATTGAAGGCGCGCCCAGAAGCGTCGCGACAAACTCGTTAACGCTTTCGGCGTGCATCAACAGAGTCCGCAAAGGCGAGTCTCTAGTGATGCGAGCAATCGCGCCGACCACGACCAGGTAATCACTGATCATTCGTTCCGGCACAGCGATCAGAAAAATGAGATGGGCCATTTCACCTTTGCCCGTCCACGGAACACCGGCTTCACTTCGACCAATTGCGAGAACGATTTGATCGACAAGCTTCGTGCGGGCGTGTGGAAAAGCGACCCCGTCGGCTGCGTAAGTTGAATTAATCGCTTCGCGGGCACGCAATTCCTCCAGAAATTTTTTCGAGGTTTCAATTCTGCCGGCGGCAGTAAGAAGATCGACCAGCTCGCTCGCCGCCTCCGGCTCAGTCCGCGCTCGAAGATTGAGCGTTATCTGTTTTGGGTCGACCAGATCAGCCAGGGCAATGGGCATGAGGATGAGGAAATGTTGGATTCTGCTCCAGTTATCCGGTTAACTGACTAGTCGTGGCAACCGAAAACAGCGCCCCTGCCGCTACCGAGGAGACCACCGTTTCGGTCCAGCGCAGCCTTTACGATCCCGGTTACGTCAATGCGATGTCGCATTTTTATCGTGGCGAAATGGGGCGGATCATGGTCTGGCGGCAACGGCTCGACATCACGACGAACTGGGCCATCACCAGCAGCACGGCCATCATCACCATCGCGTTCTCGAACGCGGGCGTCCCGCACATCATTTTCTTTTTCAATCTCGCGATCGTCTGGGTGATGCTCTGGATCGAAGCCCGGCGTTATCGGTTTTACGATGCGTTCCGTGCCCGCATCCGAATGCTCGAAGCGCATTTTCTCGTGCCGATGGTCATGGAAAATCGCGACCTCCTGCAGGGCGAATGGAAAAAACTTGTGTGCGAGGATCTCATTTTGCCCTGCTTCAAAATCAGCAAGCTGGAGGCGATCGGGCGACGGCTGAAACGCAACTACGTTTTCATTTTCATTCTCATTCTGGTGGCGTGGGTCACGAAGATCTTTCTGCACGCGCCGATGGCGATGGATAGTCTGCCATCGTTCTATCGTGCGCTGCGGGTTGGCCATATCCCGTCCTGGCTGGTTGCATTCGTATTCGTCGGAACGTTTGTGTCCGTCATCGCGATTACGATTTACGTCAGCAAGAAGTCTTCCGGCGAAATTTCGGAATTCGGCACCCACCGTTCGCTCTGGCGGATCTAAAAACTGTGACCAGTGACGAGTGACAGGTGACGAGCTAGACAATTCTTCATGTCTGATAACAGGTCACTGGTCACTGATCCCTTTGCGAAGCTGTGCGACATCGTAGCCAGGCTGCGCGCGCCGGGGGGTTGTCCGTGGGACCGGGAACAGACGAACGAATCGCTCCTGCCGGCGACAATTGAGGAAGCCTACGGGGTTGCCGAAGCGGCCCGCTCGAAGAATGACGGCCATTTTCGCGAAGAGCTCGGTGATCTGTTGTTGCTGGCGGTGATGCACGCCGAGATCGCCCGCGAAGCGAATCGATTCAACGTCGACGACGTGATCAGTGAGGTTACCGAGAAATTAATCCGGCGACATCCGCACGTTTTCGGTGAGAGCGATGCTCGAGACAGCGGCGCGGTCCTCAAGCAATGGGAAGCGATCAAGCGCGAGGAGAAGAAGAACGACGTCCATTATCTTGCCAGTTTGCCGAAAGCGCTTCCCGCCTTGCAACGCGCTCAAAAAGCGCAAAGCAAAGTCGCGCGAGTCAACTTTGACTGGACTAATCTCGACGACGTCATCGCGAAAGTGGAAGAGGAACTGGGCGAGCTGAAGCAGGCGATCAAAGGCGAAAATCGAGAAGCGACTGAAGACGAAGTCGGCGACCTTTTTTTCGCGATCGTCAATCTCACTCGGAAGTGCAAACTCGACGCTGAGACGGCGTTTCAAGCGGCGACGGACAAGTTTGTGCGCCGGTTCAATCTGCTGGAGGACGAATTGACGGCCCGCGGGAAAAAGCTGGGCGATGTTGATCTTGCCGAGTTAGACGAGATCTGGAACAAGGTGAAGAAAGATACTAGCTCCTAGATACTGGATACTCGATTCCGATCCAGTACCGAGGATCAAGCATCGAGTATCTGGCGCAAAGCACGGTTGATTCCGCTCTCGATCTCGCCATATTCCCCGTCCCCGATGCAGATCCTGATTAGTTTCCTGCTGGCGATCTACGTTCTGGTCGCGCTGCTGATGATCCTGATGATCCTAATGCAACGCCCCAAGAGCGAAGGACTTGGCGCGGCGTTTGGCGGCGGCGTCACCGAGAATATTTTCGGTGCCCAAACCACCAACGTGCTGGTGAAGTTTACCTCATGGCTGGCGGGAATTTTTTTCGCGCTGACCTTTGCGCTGTCGATCTTGTATTCGCACAAGACCAGTCGCGACACGGGACTGCGCAACGAATTGCTCAAGCAGCAAACGAATGCACAACCGTCCGCTTCGGTCCCGCCGACAAATCCAAACTCGCCGGCCGTCCCGGCCCCGGGCGCTCCGGTTTTGCCAGCTGCGACTGCCGCGCCCAGCGCTTCGGCAACAACAACGCCACCGATCGTTCCGTCCGCTTCGCCCCAAGCTTCGGCAAAACCGAAACCTTAGGTCGCGATTCGGCGACGCCTGACTTCGCGCAGGCTCGGTGCACCCGTCACACAAATGTTACTCAGTCGACATTTGTTCGTAACATTGTTTTCCTAGCCTCCGTTTGCAATCACCATGAGTGATTGCCGACCAAAACTTCAACCCAAGGAAAGTCCATGCCTAACCACAAAGTCTTTTTACGAGCAGCCGGCGCGTGCCTGGCCGCATCGATCCTTCTACCGTTACAATCGCAGTCCGCCGAAACATCCTCTGACACCGACCGGCTGGCAAAACTCGAGCAAGCAGTTGCGCAGTTACAAAAACGAAATGCGGAACTCGAGAAGGAGGTCAGTACTCTGAAAAAGCAAACCGCGTCCGCGGTAGCGCCCCCGGCGGAGGGGCCAACGAAAACCCAAAAGATCTACGACGGAAAGACCTACGTCGAAAAAGAAGTGCCTGTGGAAAAAACAGCCGCGGACAAATGGAAGCTTTCGATGCCGATAACTGAGCTTGAACTTTTCGGAGATGTCCGTCTGCGTTTCGCCTACCAGGGTGGACAGACCGATGATAATTCACCGCTGGCCCACCCAGCTCCGGGTGTCGCCGGTCATGACGATTGGCAGGAACGCGATCGCGAGCGTTATCGCATCCGGCTCGGAGTACGCGGAACCGTATTGGACGACTGGTTTTTTGGAATTCGCCTGGAGACCAACTCCAGTTCGCGGTCGACTAACGTAACCTTTGGAGACGAAAGTTCCGGCGGCCCGTTTGCGAAAGGCAGCGATGGGGTCTTCGTCGGCCAGGCCTATGTTGGCTACAAAGGTTTCAAAGACATCACACTAACGGGCGGCCGAATGCCGAACCCGCTCGTTAACACGCCGATGGTCTGGGACCCGGACATCAATCCGGAAGGCCTGGCCGAGCAATGGAAGCACACGTTTAGCTTTGGGACTGAAGGGGGCGAACCGGCAGCCTACAGCAAAGATGGCAAGAATGTCGCTGCCGTCCCCGTAAAATCGGAGCCGTTGATCAAGCTCGATATCTTCGTCAACCTTGCTCAGTTTGTATACGATGGGACAGCGTTGCAGAATCCGCTTGGCCCACGTCCGACACACACCCAAGTGGGCGGCGACACCCAGCTCGTCCCGAACACGAACGCTTTCATGCTTGCATGGCAATTCGGAGCCAGAGTGACGTTTCCACACGGAATGTTCTTCCAGATCGCGCCTACGATCTATAACTACACTGGCAATGGGGCGGCTTTCGATACGCATTACCAAGGAGGGGATCCGGCACTGACAAATTCGGCGTCGCTGGCGGAAAACCAGACCGGCATCAACAGTCTCCTCGTTTTTGACATGCCGATGGAGCTCGGCTGGAAGGTTGGCAAATTGCCAATGCACATTTTCGGCGATTTCGCCGCGAATCTGCAAGCGGACGATCGCGCCAATGCTGCGCTTCATCCCGGGTTCGGTGATCAGCGCTACGCCTTCCAAGGTGGCGCGGGAGTTGGGCAGCAAAAGAAAAAGAATGATTGGCAAGTCGACGCTTACTACCAACTTTCGGAGCAGTACGCGCTCGATCCGAATTTGGTTGATGACGATATTTTCGATGGCCGCCAAAACATGCAAGGCGTCGTGGTTAAGGCAGGATACGCGCTCAGTGATGCTGTCAGTATTAATTTCACTTACCATTACGGCTGGCGCTATAATGACAACTTGGGCACCGGCGGAACGCCAATCGCGATTACCGGGATTAGTGTCCTCGACCAGTACCAACTCTTCTTTGCCGACCTAAACATCAGATTTTAAAGAAGACGGGGCGACTAACAGTCAAAGGTTAGGTCAACCAAAGCCCGCCGGAGACGGCGTTCCGGCTTGATGAGAAGAAAAGTGCTTTTCATTTGCGTGCACAACAGCGCGCGCAGCCAGATGGCGGCGGCATTGTTGAGCAAACGCTGCGGCGATTTCTTGGAGGCCGACAGCGCGGGCTTGGAGCCGGGGAAATTGAACCCGCTTGCCGTGGAAGTGCTTCAGGAAATCGGCATCGATATTTCCAGAAATAGAACCCAGGCCGTGTTCGATGTCTTCACATCCGGTCAACTGTTTGCTTACGTCATCACGGTTTGTACCGAATCAGAAGCGGCCGGGTGCCCGATTTTTTCGGGCGTGACCACGCGCCTGCATTGGAGTTTCCCCGATCCGTCCAAACTGACCGGTTCGTACGAAGCGAGGCTCGAAGGCACGCGTCGAATTCGCGATCAGATCAGCGATCGCATCGAGGCTTGGTGCAGCGAAGTTTGCGTTCCGAATGCCGTTTCCTGATCGTCACGCGCTTCTGACAATTTGTAACCTGACCGCTCGCGACGGGTGATTAGGTTCACTCATGCACGTAATTAAGATTCAACGAAGCATTCGCAAACGGGACAAGGAAAACAGTCCGACCACCCGTCGGTCTATCCGCCACTTTGGTCGAGACTCTTTCGCGAAAGAGAATCAGGTGGAGTTTGCCATCGAGGCCCTGCTCTTTGGCGTCCTGGTGGTGGTCTCAGCGTGGCCGATCGTGGCGGCGGCGGGAGCGATCAACGAACTCTTGTGAAAAAAACTATTTGCCAGTTTCGTGCAGCCTGCTAATATTTAACCAGATGGTTAAATATTCAGCGCAAACTTTAAATCGAACTTTTGCCGCACTCGCCGATCCGACCCGGCGGCGTATCCTCGCCCATCTCGGTCGCGGCGATCAGCGCGTTACCCATCTCGCCCGTCCGCACGCGATGTCGTTGCCGGCGGTCTCCAAACATTTGCGCGTTCTGGAGAAAGCCGGACTGCTCCGGCGACGCCGATACGGCCGAGTCCACGAGATGCGGTTGGACGCCAGGCCGCTGAAACAAGCCGCCCAATGGGTCGAGGAGTATCGAAAGTTCTGGGAGGGCTCGCTCGATCGCCTCGCCGCTTATTTGGAAAAAACAAACAAAACTGCGGACAAGAAGGGAAATAAATAACCATGTGTCCCGTTTGCATCGCCAATCTTGTTTTGGTCGCAATTGGCGCGACTTCGGGCGGCGGGTTGACGACGTTCGCGCTCGCGAAATTTCTTAAACGAAAGAAACAAAGAGAAAGTCAGGGGAACCAAGAATGAAACTGACGGAAATGAATCGAGAAACGGAAGGAGAGAAGCAATGAAGACACCCCCGATCGTATCGGCGAAGGACTGGGAGGCCGCGCGCCAGCAACTGCTCGTGAAGGAGAAGGCCTTGACCGGCGCCAGTGACGCCTTGGCGGCCGAGCGTCGGCGGATGCCATGGCTGGCCGTGAAGAAAAATTACCAATTCAACGGACCCAACGGCAAAGCGAGCCTGCTCGATCTGTTCGAGGGCCGGCGTCAGCTGATCCTTTACCGCGCGTTCTTCGAACCCGGTGTGAAGGGATGGCCCGAGCATGCCTGCGTCGGCTGCTCCATGGTGGCCGACCAGGTCGCCCACATCGCTCATCTGAATGCCCGCGACACCACTCTCGCGTTCGCCTCGCGCGCGCCGCAGACAGACATCAAGCGGGTGAAAGCGCGGATGGGCTGGGAGATGCCTTGGTACACCATCACGGACGACTTCGACACCGACTTCGGCGTGGACGAATGGCACGGCACGAACGCGCTCATCCGCGACGGTGACAACGTGTTCCGCACTTACTTCATCAACAACCGCGGCGACGAGCGGATGGGGAACACTTGGAGCTACCTCGACATCACTGCGCTCGGACGCCAGGAGGAGTGGGAGGACTCGCCCAAGGGCTACCCCCAGACTGCGACGTACGAGTGGTGGATCTGGCACGACGAACCAAACAAGACGGATGAAGATCGACCCGGCCTCGTGCAACTCCGCGCCGCCCGGGCCTCGTCCAAGGGAGGCGAACAGAGGAAATCAAAGAAAGGAAAAACAAAATGAAACTGGCAGAAATGGAAATGAATCGAGAAGTCGTATCGAAAGATGAATGGCTGGTGGCGCGACGAGATTTGCTGACGCGAGAAAAAGAATTCTCACGCGAGCGCGACGCGCTCAGTGCCGCGCGGCGCAATTTGCCGATGGTCAAGATCGACAAGGAATACGTGTTTGATGGACCGGACGGCAAAGAGACGCTGGCGGACCTGTTCGACGGGCGCAGTCAGCTGATTGTTTATCACTTCATGTTCGGCCCGAAGTGGGAGGAAGGCTGCAAGAGTTGCTCTTATCTAGCGGACCACTTTGACGGCGCCAACTGGCATCTGCCTCATCGGGATGTCACGTTCGTCGTGGTCTCTCGCGCGCCCCTTTCGAAGTTGCAGGCCTACAAGAAACGCATGGGCTGGCGCTTCAAATGGGTTTCATCCGAAAAGAACGATTTCAATTTCGATTATCACGTGTCGTTCACTGCCGCGGATGAAAAGAACAATAAGGCTTACTACAACTACGCTGAGGGCGAATACAGCAACGATGAGCTGCCCGGTCTAAGTGTTTTTTACAAAAACGAAAAGGGCGACGTTTACCATACCTACTCCACCTACTCGCGCGGACTGGACCCGCTGGTTGGCGCTTACAATTTTCTCGATCTTGTTCCAAAGGGTCGTGATGAGGGCGGTTTCGATTTCTCAATGGAATGGGTCCGGCGGCACGATCAGTACTAACGATTCAGCGTAAATCTGGCAGGAAAGGAAAAATCATGGCACGCGTTAATCACTTTGAAATTTACACCGCGGATCCTGAAACGGTGCAGCCATTCTACCAGAATGTTTTTGGCTGGAAGTTCCAGAAGTTTGAAGGTGGTCCTATGGAATACTGGCTGGTCACAACCGGCGATGACAAGGAACCGGGAATTAACGGCGGAATGACACGGCCGCGAGAAGGTCAAAATCCCGGCACCATAAACACCGTCGCGGTCCAGTCGCTCGATCAAACGATCAAGAAGATCGAGCAGCGAGGCGGAAAAATCTGCGTCCCAAAGATGGCGATCCCGAAAATCGGCTGGCTTGCCTACGCGGAAGATCCGGCCGGAAACGTTTTTGGAATCATCGAACCAGATACGAAAGCGAAAATAATAACGTCATGACTACGAAGGACAATGTGGCGGAAGCGGTCGCCATCGAACGCACTTTCAATGCGCCGGTGGCGAAAGTTTGGAAAGCGCTTACCGATGTCGACGAAATGCGGCAGTGGTATTTCGATCTGAAGGAATTCAAGCCAGAGGTCGGTTTTGAATTTGAATTCGTCGTCGAGAACAAAGGCAATACTTACCACCATCTTTGCCGAGTAACTGAAGTGCTCCCGGAAAAGAAGATTGCCTACACCTGGCGATAGAAAGGAGAACCGGGCGATTCGTTGGTGACGTTTGAATTGTCTCCAGCGGGTAACAAGACGCGACTGAAGCTCACGCATACCGGGATTGAGACATTTCCAAAAACTCTGACGTATGCGCGGCAGAATTTCGAGACCGGTTGGACGCAACTCATTGGCTCGGAATTGAAACAATTCGTCGAGAACAAATGAATTCGCGCGAACCACAAATAGACCGCGCGATCGAGGCGCAATGGGATAAGACGTCAATCATTTTGCGCGTCGCGTCAGTGCTCGCGTTTATTCAATACGCGGCCCACGGCGCGCTGTTCTTGTCGTCGATTGGTCGTGGTGGGTCTCCCATTGCCGCAATCGCCGCCAGCCCGAGGCACAGTTATTGGGATTTGTATGTCGGTTATGGTTTGCTTGCCATTTTGAGTGGCGTGATCGAAGCCGTTCTGCTGTGGCAGGTCGCTTCGCTTGCGAAGAATGAGGCCGGACGACTGAGGCCGGTCGTGATGGTGTTTATCTTTGCCAACCTGGCTCACGCCTGTCTGGTTTGGACATACTTTTCGCTCATTCCGCCGGTGACTTTCGATCTTTTGATAGCAAGCTTGCTTACAGTTGCATTTGTTGCGGCCCGGCCGAGGTACGTCGAACTACCGTTTCCCAAACACGCATGAAAACAGAAAAGATTATCAAATTGGAAATTACACGCGTGATCAACGCGCCGCGCGCCCGCATTTACCAAGCGTGGACCGATCCTGCGCAATTGAAAGAGTGGTTTGGACCGGAAAACGTTCGGATGCGCAATTTCACCGCCGACGCGCGCGTTGGGGGAAAATATCGCTGGGATCTCCTGAACCAAGAAGGGGAAGAGATGAGTGTGTTTGGCGAATACCGCGAGCTCATTGCCGGAAAGAAGATTGTCTTTACCTGGAAATGGGATGACGACGAAGCCTGGGAGACAAAAAACAGCGTTGTGACGATTGAGCTGTCCGATCGCGACGGCGGCACCGAAATCAAACTAACGCACGTGCAGCTGCCGAGCGAAGAATCGCGCGATCGTCACAACGAGGGTTGGAACAGCGTGCTCGATCGACTGGAGAAATTCTTCAACAAGTAATTGTCAATCTAAACGGAGGGAAACATGAATACAGAAGAAGTTGCACAAAAGGTTGTTGAACTCGTTCGCAAACAGGCGTGGTACGAAGCGCTCGACATGCTGTATGACGACAATGTTGTCAGCGTGGAGGCCTACTCGTCGGGGGGCGGTTCACCGGAAACGCGCGGCAAAGAAGGTGTGCGCGGCAAGATCGATTGGTGGGTCAACGCCATGCAAGTCCACAGCTTCGGCGCCAGCGTTCCATTTGTTGGTCACGATCGATTCGTCGTGCAGTATGACGCCGAGGTGAGTGACAAGAAAACCAAGGAGCGCCGAAAACTGTCGGAGGTCGGCGTTTACACAGTCAAGAACGGCAAGATCGTGCGCGAAGAATTTCTGCCGCGCGTCGGCGCTTAATTCGTCCTAGATTCGCCCGGCACCGTTTGGGGGAACCGGTCTCGGTGACTCGGCCACACTTCCACCCAAGACGTGGTGAACAGTGCGGCTCGACTGCGTCCGCGCTTCCTCCGGATTAAGAAAAACACAATCGGCGAACAAAATTACCGCCGTTATTGCAACGCCGGACAAAATCCGTTTCACTCGACGCAAGTCTGGCAGCACTTGCGATGAAACACACCAAGAGTCGCGAAATTGAGCGGAAGTTCTTAATCAAGCGCCTGCCGGTGCAAATTCTCCATTCCCGACATTTTCCTCTGCGTCAGGGTTATCTGGCGAACGAACCTCGGGGCCGACACGTTCGTTTGAGAAAAAAGGGCAAGGTGATGTCGCTTACGTTCAAAGTCAGTCGCGGGCGCGGCCCCAGCAGAGAAGAACGCGAGATCAGGCTGAGCGCGAAACAATTTGCGACGCTCTGGCCGGCTACGAAGGGACGTCGATTGAGCAAGACCCGCTACGAAATTCCCTGGAAGAAGCTGAAGATCGAGGTCGACATTTATCACCGCCGCAACCATGGTTTGATGGTGGCGGAAGTTGAATTTCCGAACCACTCGAGCCGTCGGAAATTTAAGCCTCCAGGTTGGTTTGGCCGCGAAATCACCGGCGAGAAGCGCTACAGCAATGTGAGGCTGGCCCGGGAGTAAATCGATCATGAGCTATCAACTGCGAAAGGACGAAAAGCTTGGGCCCGGTCTTCGCAGGATTTGCCGCAAGCAAATCGAATTCGCGATCGTGATTGCGACAGGTGAAAAGAAATCCAGCGATACGCCGGTCCATGAAATGCGCAAGCATGTGAAGAAAGCGCGCGCCGCGCTTCGCCTGGTGCGCAAGGAGATCGGCGCTGGACTTTTCCGCGAACAAGACCATCGCCTGCGCGACGTCGGGCGCCTCACGTCCGAAATCCGCGACGCCGAGGTGCGTCTGCAAACAGTTCACGAACTTCAGGGAATCACTCAACACCGCCGCCGCGGCACGTATCCAAAGCTGGAGACGATGCTGATGATGGAGTTGGAGAATTTCATGGCCGCGTTTGCCGAGTGGCAAAAGCAGGCCGTCCCGATGCTCGAGCGCGCGTATGCGAATGTCGATTGCTGGCCGCTCGACCATTTTAATTGCAAGCAACTGCGACGGGCGGTGCAGCGGAGCTACAAGAGCGCAAGGAAAGCTCTCGCCTGCGCCCAAGCCTCACCAACCGCTGAAAATTTTCATCGTTTCCGGACCCGCGCAAAAAGACTTTGGTACGAGCTGCGCATTCTGCGCCCCGTGAACCCGGTCGTTCTCAAAAATCTAAGCGACGATCTTGACTCTGTGGCGAGTTTGCTTGGACGCGCACACGACTTGAGTTTTCTGGGCGATCGGCTTCGCCGGGAGGAGCGCAACTCCCAGTGGAAACGTGAAGGCCACAAACTCCTCGCTGTGATCGAAGTCAGTCAGGGCGACTTCCAACGAGGCGCCGCGGAATTGGCGGAACACTTTTTTGCCGAGCGACCACGGGATTTTGGTGATCGAGTCGCCAGCTGGCTGGAAGACTGGGAGAACGACGCCTCGCCATTAATCCCGGAAGAACTGTTTGCCTGAATTACGGGAACTTGAATCGTCAGGCGGTCGCGATCCTAGGTGGAAAGAGCCAAAGCAATCGACCGTTACGCCAGGAACGGTTCAGTTCAACTAACACAGTGCCGGCTTTCGAAAGTTTCAGCGACGCACCGGTCAATTCAGAAATCACTTCCGTGAAATCCGGCTCGTGTCCGACAATCATCAGACTTTCCTCGGGGTATTTCTTAAGCAATCGCTCCAAATCTGCTCGCCCGAAACCTGGCGCGAGCAATTTGTCCTCGCGACACTTGATCTTTAAACGTTCGGCGGCGATCTCCGCCGTCTGAGATGCGCGGGGCAGTGGGCTGGTCACGATCAGATCCGGCCGCGCTTTGACGCGTTTTAGGAACGCTGCGACTTCGCGCATTTCCTTCTTGCCGTGCTTGGTGAGCGGACGCTCATCGTCCGGTTTTTTCCAGTTCGGCCAATCGGCCTCGCCGTGTCTGAGAAAATAAAGTTCCATTGACGATCCCCCGTTTTCCTTTCCCTAGAAGATTTTCCATTTCGGCCGGCCGGTGCGCGGATCGTTTTGCCAGAGGCGGACACCGCCGAGAAATGCGTTGCGGTTGTGTCCAAGCTCCGTGTCCTCCGGTAGTTCGCGCAACTTTTTCGCCTTGCCTCCGCCCAGCACGATGTAATCCGCAATGACAGATTTTTTTAGCTGACCGACCGCAAACGTAACTTCGCGTTCCCATTCCTTGCCGCCAAGCTCATCGATTCCAGTTTTTCCCAAAAAATCTTCGATGATCCGATGATCGCGATACGGCAAGTCGCCTAACTCGAGCGGGAGAATCATGTCCGGCAGTACGAGCGTCGAGCCCAGTCCCGTGCCTAGTCCCAGAAAAAGCATTCGGCCGCCGCGATAGCTGCCGAGCGCTTGGAGCGCCGCGTCATTCAGGATTCGGACCGGCTTTCCAAACGCTTTTTCGAAATTAAATCCGACCCAGCCTTTTCCGAGATGCTTCGGTTCGCTCAAAATCCGGCCATCGCGTACCGGGGCCGGGAATCCGACCGCGACCGCGTCGTATTTCCAACCCTTTAGCTCTGTCTTTATTTGCGCGACCATCTCGCGCGGCGTCATTTTCGGCCCTGACTTAAATTTCCGCCGTTTCTTGCGCGAGATCATTAACTTCACGTGCGTGCCGCCAACGTCGATGACGAGAATTTTCTTCTTCACGATCTTTTTGGTGGCTCCGGCGCGACGGTAATCGGAATCAATTTGTCTGCCGCCGGCGGTTTCTTGCGGCCCTGCTGTTTAGCGCGCTCGCGCGAAACTTCACGAAAATGCCATTGGGCCTGCGCCCGCGGCTCGGGGCCTTCCGGTTTCAAACGCCGATAACTGCCATCGGGCAGCAACTCGCGGGCCTTCACGCGATCGTCCAAAAACCGGGGCAGCACCTCATTGATGATGTTGTCGCGTAACTGCGGAGTCTCGATTGGAAACGCAACTTCAACACGGCGCAGAAAATTTCGCGGCATCCAATCGGCGCTCGAAAGATACACTTCAGGCTGGCCGCCATTTTCAAAATAATAAATGCGGCTGTGTTCGAGAAAGCGGCCAACGATACTCACGACACGGATGTAGTCGCTCAATCCGGGGACTTTAGGACGTAAACAGCAGATTCCGCGAACAATCAGGTCGATTGTGACCTCGGCATTCGACGCTTCGTACAATTTTTCGATGATCTCCTGGTCGACCAGCGAATTGAGCTTGGCCACGATGCGGGCCGGTTTGCCCGCGCGGGCATTGTCCCGCTCGCGCTCGATTTTTGCGATCAAGCGTTGCTTCATGTCGAACGGGGCCACCATGAGTTTCTTGAGGCCGGGATAACCGGCGAGGCCCGTGAGGGTGTTAAAAACAATCGCGACTTCCTCGGTCAATTGCGGATTACTGGTCAACAAACTGAAGTCTGTGTAGATGCGCGCAGTCCGCTGGTGATAATTCCCAGTGCCGAGATGGACGTAGCGCCGGATCTCATCGGAATCCCGCCGGACGATGAGTATCGCTTTGCAATGCGTTTTCAATCCAACCACGCCGTAAATGACGTGTGCGCCCGCTTCCTCGAGTCGACGCGCCCACTGAATATTGGCCGCTTCATCGAAACGCGCACGCAATTCCACTATCGCGGTCACCTGTTTGCCAGCAGTGGCCGCATCGATCAGGGCTTCAACAATGGGTGAATCGCCGCTTGTGCGATACAGTGTGATCTTAATCGCCAGCACTTGGGGATCGCGCGCGGCTTCTTCAACAAGATCGACAATGGGGTCGAAGCCGTCGTAGGGATGATGCAAAAGCACGTCCTGACGTCGCATCACATCGAACATGTCCGCGTGCGGCGGCAGCGCCGGGTCGCGTCCCGGCTGAAACGATTTGTCTTTAAGTTTGGCAAAAGCATCGTTGGTCAAAATTGGCGAGAGATGCGTCATCGAAAGCGGGCCGTCCAGCTTGTAAACGTCGGCGTCCGTTAAATCGTAAAATTCGAGGAGCAACTCGATGAAGTCCTTCGGACAATCCGCTTCTACCTCTAATCGGACTGCATCGCCCTTGCTCGAACGTCGCAACTCCTGCTCGATCGTCCGCAACAGGTTCTCTGCTTCTTCGTCGTCAATGTAGAGATCGCTGTTGCGCGTGACACGAAACGCGTGGACCGCGTCGAGGATTAAACCGGGAAACAATTCGGCGATGTGCTGCTTAATGAGTGATGCGAGGTAGATGTAATCCCACGGTTCGTCATCGCCCTGGCCGCGTGGCGCCAAAATCAAACGCGGAATTACGCGCGGCACCTGCACAATGGCAAAGAGGGGCTCGCCCCGCCGTTTCGTTTTCGCGCGCACCAAGAGGTTGTGACTCTTGTTTAGCAAATCGGGAAATGGATGACTTGCGTCGACCGCCAACGGCGTCAGCATCGGAAAAACTTCGTCCTGAAAATATTTGCGCGACCAAGCTGCGCGACGTGTGCCAAGCTCAGACACCTTACGGATACGGATACGATTCTTCTCCAGCTCCGGCAGCAGCTCCTTATTGAAGAGCTCGTATTCGGTGGCGACCAACTCGTGGGCGAGGCGCTGAATCTGATTGAAGGTTTCGGTTGGACTTAACCCATCAGGCCCGACATCGCTGGTTTCGCTCTCGATTTGCTGCTTAATGCCGGCGACCCGAATCTCGAAAAACTCATCCAGATTCGAACTGAAGATCGAGAGAAACTTGATTCGCTCGATCAGTGGCTGGCTGGCATCCTGCGCTTCCTCGAGAACGCGGCGGTTGAACTCCAGCCAGCTCAGCTCGCGGTTAATGAAATTTTTCGGATCACCAAACCGCTCATGCGCGCTGCGTTCATCTTTGATGGGAACAATCGCCGCGCTTTGCTCCGTTTCGACCCTGGATTGCGCCTGCGGCATCTTTCAAAGATCGGCAATCAGCCGGCCATGACAAGCGCGAGAAGTTCTAGCTGGCAGCGGCAGCGGTTTGGTGTCGAATATCCTCAGCCGCAGCAGCATACACCGCATCCTCGGCAATGTTCGTCGCGTGATCGCCCACCCGTTCAAGACAGCGGGAAATGAAAATCAAATTGAGATAACCGCGCAGTTGCTTGGGGTCCTCTGCCATTCGATCGGTCAGGCGACGGCTGGCTCTCTTATTCATTAGATCGAGATCTCTGTCGCGCGCCACCACCGCCCGACCAAGATCAACATCTTCCCGGGCAAAGGCATCGATCGCGTCTTTGAACATGGCCATGGCGTGAGATTGAATCGGAGCAATTAATTCAACTTCCGGGAGCGGCGCGTGCTTGTTCAGTTTTCGCGCCCGGCGCGCAATGTTCGTCGCCTGGTCCGCGATGCGCTCGATGTTAGGCGAAAGTTTCATCGCCGCGACCACGCGACGCAGATCAGAAGCCACGGGTTGAAAGCGCAACAACACATCCACGCCGTCCTTATCGATCTGTTTCTCGAGCTGATCGACCTCCTCATCGTCAGCGATTGCGGTAGTGCAAAGATTATCGTCGCGCTGAAGGAGTCCGCGGACAGCGCGATCGAGAGTGCGTTCGGCGAGACCCGCCATCATCAGGACGTTGTTCCGCAACGAAGCGAGCGCTTCGTCGAAGGTCCCGAGAATATGTTTTGGAGTGACCATTTTCCTATTTTAGATCAACCGAACCTTCCGGTGATGTAATCCTCGGTTTGCCGATCGCTCGGATTGGTAAAGATTTTTGTGGTCGGTCCAAATTCCACAAGTCGTCCGAGGTAGAAGAACGCGGTATAATCGGACACGCGACCGGCTTGTTGCATGTTATGGGTAACAATAACGATAGTGTACTTGGTTTTTAGTTCGTTAATGAGTTCTTCGATCTTGGCCGTCGCAATTGGATCAAGCGCAGAGCACGGTTCATCCATGAGAACAACTTCCGGTTCGACAGCGAGTGCCCGCGCGATGCAAAGTCGCTGCTGCTGACCGCCCGAAAGGCTCGTTCCGGGCTTGCGCAAATCGTCTTTAACTTCATCCCAAAGCGCAGCCATCCGCAGGGATTTTTCCAAACGCTCGTTTAGAAACTTCTGATCGCGCACGCCATTGAGTCGCAAACCAATCGTCACGTTTTCACCAATGGACATCGTCGGAAACGGATTGGACTTCTGAAAAACCATTCCAACGCGACGACGCACGATCGCCGGGTCCACACTCGGTCCGTAGAGATTTTCGCCGAGCAAGAGGACCGTTCCTTCAACGCGTGTGCCGGGCACCAGTTCATGCATGCGGTTCAGCGAGCGCAAAAAGGTAGACTTGCCGCAACCGCTCGGACCGATGATGGATGTGACTGCATTCGATGGTATATCAAGGGTCACAGCGTCGATCGCGCGCTTTTCTCCGTACCAGATCGAGAGGTTTTTAACTTCGAACGTAAGGGTCATTTCTTCGGAGTCCGGGGTAGGTTCAGTTGTTCGATCGCGAGTTTCGAGAACGATTGGATCCGACGCAGGCATAATCAGATTAACCATTGTGAGGATTCTTAAGCGGAACTTCGAGCGCGCTCGCGGGTGAGGATCCTCACCAAAACGTTAACGCAAAAAATTCCAATGACGAGCACAAGTGCGCCCGCCCAAGCCTGGCGATGCCAGTCGTCGTAGGGCGAGATCGCATAAGTAAATATCTGCAACGGAAGGGCGGCGATTGGCTGGCTAAGATCGTGGTTCCAAAAACGATTGCCGAACGCCGTGAACAACAAGGGCGCTGTTTCGCCGCCGATTCGAGCCAGGGCAAGCAAAATGCCGGTGATGATTCCTTTGGACGCTGTTTTCATCACCACGTGAACGATCGTTTTCCAGCGAGCGATTCCAAGAGCAAGCGACGCCTCGCGATAACCGTTCGGCACAAGCAGGATCACTTCCTCAGTAGTCCGCAAGATCAGCGGGATCATGATCAATCCGAGAGCAAGCCCGCCTGCGTATGCAGAAAAACCTTTGAATCGCAATACCACCATCCCGTAAACCACGACGCCCCACGTGATCGATGGGACGCCGTTAAGGACGTCCGCGATAAACCGCAGCATCGAATTGGCGCGGGCAGAGCCGTACTCGGCGAGATAAACCCCACCAAGAACACCCACCGGAATGCCGATTAGAGATCCAAGCGCCAGTAGTTGGAGTGTCCCCACAATAGCGTTGACCATTCCGCCGCCCGGCGTACCGACCGGCTTTGGCAACTGAGTAAAGAAATCCCAGCTTACGGAGCTGGCTCCGTTCACCAGCAAGTGAAAGAAAACCAGGCCCAGCGGCGTAATTACCAGAACCGCTGCGACAAATGTGCTGAGCGAGATGAACGCGCTTTTGAACTTGCGCCAGCCATGTTGATCTTTGCGCCTTGGATGCATCGTTACTGAACCGCACGTGTGGTCGAGCTTGTCGTCATCGTCCGGAGAAGAAGTTGTGCGAGGAGATTGACCGCAATAGTGACGCCGAATAACACGAGACCGATCTCAAACAACGCCTGCAGGTAAACGTCGGTCGTCGCTTCAGTGAACTCGTTGGCTATAACGCTGGCCAGCGTGTAACCCGGCTGGAAAAGCGATGCTGCAATCTGCGGGGTATTGCCAATCACCATCGTGACCGCCATCGTTTCGCCAAGGGCGCGCCCCAACCCCAGAATTCCCGCCCCGAACAAACCTTTTCGCGCGTAACTGAGCACCGCGATACGGGTCACTTCCCATCGCGTTGAGCCGAGCGCGTAGGCCGCCTCGCGTTGGAGATTCGGCACGCTCCGCAGAATCTCGCGGGAAACCGAGGTAATGATCGGTAAAATCATGATCGCGATGATGATTCCGCCCGCGAGCATGCTGGTCCCGTAGATTGGGCCGGTGAAAAATGGCGTCCAACCGAAAAGCTTTTTCAGCAACGGAAACGGATAGTCCCGGAGCCACGGGATCATCACGAAGATTCCCCATAAACCGAGGATGACGCTCGGGATCGCGGCCAGCATTTCAACTAGTGAAACGAGTGGTTGCCGAATCCACAGAGGCGCGAGCTCAGTCAGGTAAACCGCGGTGCCAATGCTCAAAGGCACCGCAATGAGAAGAGCGATCAGCGATGAAACGAGCGTGCCGTAAATGAAGGGCAAAGCGCCAAATTGCTCCGCAACCGGATCCCATGTTGAAGTTGTGAGGAATCGAAAGCCGAACTTCTGGATCGCGAGCGACGAGCCGCGCGCGAGCTGCCATCCGATCAAAAAGACCAGCAAAATGACGACGAGCGCCATTCCGAGCGTAAGCCACTCGAAAGCCTTGTCGCCAAACCGCGACGGGGGCGCCATCCTTGCGGGCGCCGCGCTCACTTGGATCGACATCTGCGCAGTAGCAACCATAACTTTATCGGGAGTCGCCCTCCGAAATGCCTTTCCGTTGTTAAAGTTTGATCTCGTTGATTCGCTTTAAAACCCGCGCCTGAAGAGACTCCGGCAACGGCGCGTAATCCAAATCCCTGGCCATCTTTTCTCCGTCCTTCTGCGCCCACTTCAGAAATTCGATCAATTTCTTTCCCTTCGCCGCGTCTTTTTGCTGTTCGTAAACAAGGAGCCAAGTCGCGCCGCAGATCGGATACGCCGCAGCGCCCGGAGCGTTCGTGATTGAGAAACGGAAATCCTCCGGAATCTGTGCCGTTGCCATGGCCGCGGTGATCGAATCCAAGGACGGTTTCACAAACTTACCAGACGCGTTTTTTACTTCTGCGTATGGCATCTTGTTTTGAATCGCGTAGATCAGTTCAACGTAGCCGAGCGCGCCCGGCGTTTGTTTGATTTGCCCGGCGACGCCCTCATTTCCTTTACCGCCAATACCGGTTGGCCAATTCACCGAGGTGTTGGTGCCGACCTTCGATTTCCACTCCGGGCTAATCTTGCTTAAGTAATCGGTCCAAATGTAAGTCGTGCCACTGCCGTCCGACCGATGCACGACTACAATCTCTTGATCGGGCAGGCTGACGCCGGCATTTGTCGCCGCAATCTTCGGATCGTTCCACTTCTTGATTTCGCCGAGAAAAATCCCTGCAATTGTGTCGGCATCGAACTTCAACGCTGGATTGCCGGGTAAGTTGTAGGCAACTACATCTGCTCCTGCGACAGTTGGAATGTGAAGAATCTTTCCGGGCGCTTTCGACAAGTTGTCATCACTCATCGGACCGTCCGATGCACCAAAGTCGACGGTTTGGGCCATGATTTGTTTCTGTCCTCCTCCGGAGCCGATCGACTGATAGTTAAATCGCACCGAAGGATCCACTTTCGTATAGGCATCGAACCACTTTGAATAAATCGGATACGGAAAAGTTGCGCCTGCGCCGTTGATCATCATCTGCGCCGAAGCGCTCGCGCTCAGCCCAAACGCGAGTATAAGCCCAAAAAGTTTGCCGCTGAGTCGGGAAAGGCTTGTCATGCCGCGAAGTTGCCGCACTCCACTTCAGCGGGTCAAAACGTTTACTGTTACGTTTGTGTGACAACCGGCAGAATGACGCGAATTGTCGTTCCTTTTCCGGGCTCGCTCTCGGCCTCGATCCGGCCGCCATGCAATTGAACGATGTGTTTCACGATCGACAACCCGAGGCCCGTGCCGCCGAGGTCGCGGCTCCTGGCCTTGTCCGCCCGGTAGAATCTCTCGAAAATCCGCGGCAGATCGTCCTGACTAATACCGACACCAGTGTCGCTGACGCTAAGGATGACCTCGCCGTTGTGTCGTTCAGCCGCAAGACTGACCGAGCCACCCTTACCCGAATACTTCACCGCGTTATCGAGAAGATTATCGTAAACTTCGCGCAATCGCTCTTCATCGGCGCGAATCGTTGAACAATCGTCCGAAACGTCGACGATCGTTTCCAAATCCTTGGTCAGGAATTTCTTTCCCCAGTCGCGGACGAGATCGGAAAGAAAACGAAGCAGGTCGATCTCACTTAATTGCGGGCTGGTGCCGCCGGACTCCAGGTCCGCCAGCGTCAACAAATCATTCGCCAGCAAGCCAAGCCGTTTCGAATGCTGGTCCATCACTTCGAGAATACGGGCCGTTTCGCCTCGCGGCATTTTCGGATCATCGAGCATCGTTTCGATGTAGCCGCGCAAGATCGACAACGGCGTCCGCAGTTCGTGGGAAACATTCGCGACAAAATCACGACGCATCTCATCGACCCGTTTGAGTGCGGTAATGTCGTGGAACAAAACAACTGCGCCGCTGATTGCGCCGTTATCTGTGCCCATTGGCACCGAAGTCATCTGGAATTGACGCCTGCCAATGAGGAGCTCACCGTGACTCGGTTTTCGTTGCCGCAAGGTTTCGGCAACGATTTGTTCAATCGCCGGATCGCGCACACTTTCCAAAAGCGGCGAACCTAACGAATCCTCTCCAACCCCGAACAAATCGCAGAATGCGGGGTTCATGAGGGCCAGACAGCTTTGACCGTCGACCACTAGAAGTGCATCGTGCATCGCGGACAGAATTGCCCTCTGGCCAGACGCTCGTTCACCAATCTGCCGGTCGAGCTCGCGCTGACGTTTCAGAATCTCCTCCAATCCCACACTCACCCGTCGCGCTTCGATCCCGCCGTCGATCAAGAATGTGCGCGGCTGTTCGCCGCGTCCGACCTGTTTCACGAGTCGTTCCACTTCGCGCCACGGCTCAATCCATTTTCGCCGGACGAAATGCGTGGTTGCAATTATCAATCCCACGATCGCAAGAAGCAGAATCCAAAACATCTCGGTTATTTCTCGCGCAAACGATAGCCAAAGCCGCGGACGGTTTCGACAATATCCCCAGCTTTGCCGAGTTTCTCGCGCAACCGACGGACGTGGGTGTCCACCGTCCGGGTATCAATCACGCTTTCATAACCCCAAACCTCGTTCAGCAAACGATCGCGTTCCTGTACCCGGCCGCGCCGTTGCATCAGCGTGCGCAAAAGTTTGAACTCAAGGCTGGTGAGATCGACGCGTTTACCGTTTACCGAAACCTCGTGACGCGAGGGATCAATCGTGATCGGACCGGCTGAGAGACGATCGTCCATTTCTTCGGCAGTGCCTCGGCGCAGGATCGCTCTGATTCGCAAAGTAACTTCGCGCGGGCTGAATGGTTTCGTTACATAGTCGTCCGCGCCAAATTCCAGACCAACGATGCGATCGACCTCTTCCGCGCGCGCGGTCAGCATCAAAATCGGAATATGTCGCGTCGCCGGATCGCTCTTAAGAAGTTTACAAACTTCCAAACCCGGCATTTTCGGCAGCATCAAATCGAGAATGATGAAATCAGGCTTTTCGGTGCGCGCTTTGGCGAGACCGGACGCGCCATCGCTTGCGGTCGAAATCACGAATCCGCCGGCTTTGCGCAGATTTAATGTGAGAAGATCGACGACGTCCTTTTCGTCTTCGACAACGAGGATTCGTTTGCTCGACACCGCGTCCATTGCGCGCGAGACGTTAGCGTTTCGCTACTTGGACTCGCCCGCGACCGCGGGGTTGATTCCGGCTTTCTCGTTCAGGAGCTGGGTAAACTCCTGCAAACTGGAAACGATTTGGGGCGCCTTGCTAAGCACCGTGGTCGCCAATTTCTCGGCATAATCGGGACGGCGCTGCGACATTTCCGAGAGCGCCATCATGACCGCAAGCGCGTTATTGATACCGTGTTTGATCTCGCTGAATTTCTTATGCAACTGCGCCATTTCTTCTGGCGAGAGTGTGCGATTTGGTTCGTTCATAAATCGGGATTTTCGCTGGAGAAAACGCTCGGCTGTGCTTGACTGGTAGGTTCGAGATTTGTCGTCCCGATGCCAGCGCAAGTTATCAAGATCAGTGGTGCGCGCCAGCACAATTTGAAGAACCTCCACGTCGAATTGCCGCGGGAGAAGCTGGTCGTCATCACTGGCCTGAGCGGTTCCGGCAAATCGTCGCTCGCGTTTGATACGCTCTACGCGGAAGGGCAACGCCGCTACGTCGAAAGCTTGTCCGCATACGCCCGCCAGTTTCTCGACCAAATGGAAAAGCCGGACGTCGATTTCATCGAAGGTCTTTCACCGGCAATCGCAATCGAGCAACGCAGCGCCGGCGCAAATCCCAGATCGACGATCGCGACCACGACCGAGATCTACGACTATTTACGGGTTCTTTTCTCAGCCGTTGGTCAACCGCACGACCCGAAAACGGGCAAACCGGTGCATCGCCAAACGCCGCAACAGATCGTCGACCAAATCCTTGCCTACGAGCCCGGCAGCAAGATCATCGTGCTCGCGCCATTCGTCCAAGACCAAGTCGGCGAATTTCGCGATGTGATTGAAAGGTTGAAGCGCGAAGGTTTCGTGCGAGCGCGCATCGACGGAGAAATCGCCGAACTCGACCGCTCCGAGCCGGTCCGATTGAAGAAAGCTGAGCGTCACACGATTGAAGCGGTGGTCGATCGACTGGTGGTCCGCGACGGAATCCGGGTGCGATTGACTGACTCTGTCGAAACTGCGCTCAAATGGGGCGACAACAAGTTGTCGATTCTGCGATCCACTGCGGATGCGGAAGCCTGGGACGAGCTGCACTATTCGACCAACTACAGCGCAGGCGATTCGGACTTTTCGTTGGGCGAGCTGACCCCGAAGCATTTTTCGTTCAACAGTCACCTGGGCGCGTGTCCGGCCTGCCATGGTCTGGGAACCCAACTGGTGATTGATCCCGACCTGATGATTTCCGATCAAGGGCGGAGCATTGCCGAAGGCGCGATCAAGCCGTGGCGTAGCGGGACAAAAAGGATGCGGGCGTACTATCAGAAGTTGCAAGGGGCCCTGGTGAAACATTTCAACATCAACCAGGACGCGCCGTTCGCGGACTTGCCAGATGAATTTAAGAACGCGCTTTATTTCGGGACCAATAACACGCCGATCGAGATGAATTTCGGCGGAAATGGCGAGAAAAAGCGACCGTTCGAAGGACTGGTTCCGCAGATGCAGCGGCTTTACGAGCAAACGCAAAGCGAATTCACACGCAATCGCCTTCGCGCATTCATGACCCGAGTGCCGTGCAAGGTTTGCGGAGGCGCGCGACTCAAGCCCGAGATCCTCGCTGTCACGATCAAAGATCGACAAGGGCGTGAACTGAACATTCACCAGTTCAGCGAGCTAACCACTGAAACGGCTGCCCGTTACATCGACAACCTCGACCTCACCGCAGCTCAGAACAAAGTCGTCGCCGACGTGGTCCGTGAAATTCGCTCGCGTTTGCAATTCATGGTCGAGGTCGGCCTCGGCTATCTGACGTTGAATCGGGAAAGCGGCACGCTAAGCGGCGGCGAAGCCCAACGAATCCGGCTGGCAACGCAGATTGGTTCGGGATTGGCCGGCGTGCTTTACGTGCTGGACGAGCCGAGCATCGGTTTGCATCAGCGCGATAACTCACGACTGCTCGGAACGCTGCGCCGACTCCGAGATCTCGGCAATTCAGTGATCGTCGTTGAGCACGATGAAGAAACGATTCGGGCGGCGGACCACATTGTCGATCTTGGACCGGGCGCTGGGCCACGCGGCGGCGAAATCGTGGCCCAGGGAAAACTGACCGCCATCCTAAATGCAAAAAATTCCCTGACGGCAGATTATCTGTCGGGCCGTCTGCGCATTCCGGTTCCGAGAAATCGAACCAAACCGCGATTCCCTCGAACCAAAGCGAACAAGAACGAGGAAGGCTGGCTGGTCGTGAAGGGCGCGCGCGAAAATAACCTGAAGAATATCGAAGTGCCTTTTCCGCTCGGACTGTTCACCTGCGTGACCGGAGTTTCGGGCAGCGGCAAATCGACGCTTGTCGACGACATTCTTCGTCGCGCGTTGTTTCGACGCTTTTACCATTCCAAAGAAAAACCGGGTGCATATCAGGCGCTACGCGGGATCGAGCAAATCGACAAGGCGATCGTGATCGACCAAAGCGCAATCGGACGCACGCCGCGCTCCAATCCGGTCACCTACACCGGCGCTTTCGGACCGATTCGCGAATTGTTCGCGCAATTGCCAACAGCGCGAGTGCGTGGTTACGACGCCGGCCGGTTCAGCTTCAATGTTAAAGGTGGACGCTGCGAAAACTGCGAAGGCGGCGGCTTAATTAAGATCGAGATGCATTTCCTTCCGGACGTTTACGTGCAATGCGAAGTTTGCCGCGGCCGGCGTTACAACCGGGAAACGCTCGAGATCACCTACAAAGGTAAGAACATCGCCGACGTGTTGGATCTCACGGTCGACGAGGCAGCGCGGTTTTTCCGGAATGTTCCAAGCATTTCGGACAAAATGAACACGTTGCTCGACGTCGGACTCGGTTATTTGCAATTGGGTCAGCCCGGCACCACCCTCTCCGGCGGCGAAGCGCAACGAGTGAAACTTGCGACTGAGCTCGCGAAAAAGGCAACCGGTCGCACTGTTTACATCTTGGACGAACCGACGACCGGCCTGCATTTCGCCGACATTGAAAAACTGCTGCAAGTGTTGATGAAACTGCGCGACGCGGGCAACACCCTCATCGTGATCGAGCACAATCTGGAGATGATCAAGTGCGCCGACTGGATCATCGACCTTGGACCGGAAGGCGGCGAACGCGGTGGGGAACTGGTGGCGGCCGGTCTGCCGGAACAAATTGTTAATGTTTCAGCAAGTCAGACCGGAAAGTATCTTCGGCCATTATTGGAGAAAAAATGAAGCGGGCAGGACAATTAGCCGCGGCAACGTTCATTGCGTTCGCTTCATTTGCTCACGCGGAAATCTCAAACCAACTGGCAGAGGCCGCCCTGCCGCTGAACGAAGGCGTGCCGGAAGTCGCAGTCACTCGCCTGCAAGCGTTGCTCAAGCAAAATCTACCCGAACAGGACTGGCGCGCCATCGCAGAAAAACTCCTCGAAGCGATGGTCGCGGCGAATCAGACCGCCGAGGCACTCAAGTTGGTGGACGATCCGCGATTACGACAAAGCGCGGTTGCAACTTTTTGGCACGCGCAATTGCTCGCCACCGTGCATCGCGAAACTGAGGCGCTTGCGTTATATCGACGGATCGCCTCCGATCCGAAATCGAGCTTTCATTCAGAGGCGCTTTTTGGCGCAGCCGAAATGCTCCGAGCGCTGGGACGGCCGGACCAAGCGCTGCTGGAGTTCAATGCTTTGTTTCGCGATCCAAAATGGAGTGTTCGCGCGCAGTTGCGAGCAACGGAACTTTATCTCGACAAGGCCGACGCCGGCAACGCACGACGTTTACTTGAGAAAACGCAACCGACAACCGTTGCCGAAAAAAAAGAACGACATTTCCTGAGAGGACGACTCGAACTCGCGCTTCAACGACCGGACCGCGCGATTGGAACTTTCGATTCCATTCTGAAGCAACCGGAAGGCGCAACCCACGAAACGGTAATGGCGGTGCTGTTTGCGATGGCGGACACGCATCTACAGCTTGGTACGCCGGAAAATGGAGACGATTTCCTCGAGAATTTTATAGAACACCATCCCTACGACGTCGATCTTGCCCGAATATTTGCAAAGTTGGATCAGCTTTATCGGGCGGAACGGAAACCTTCACGCACTGAGCTCGATCGGTGGGCGAGGGATCCCGCTCAGCCGCGGCGCGCGCTCGCTCACTGGTATCTCGCACGCTTCGATCTGCGCATCGGCCGGCGCGATCGGGCGCTCGACTCGTTTATTGCGTTGCGGAAAAGTTATTCGCAGAATGCCGCGCTCGCCCCAGCGTTTCTCGACTTTGCCCGGTTCCAAGTGGAAGAGCACCGGTTTGATGAGGCGCTCGAAATATTGAATGACGCACGCGCGCTACGCCCCGAACCCGCTGCGTTGGATCGTGTAAATCTTCTCGCGGCCGAGATAAATTACCGGACCCGGCGATTCGATGCGGCAACTGCCGACTTCGAACAGGTGGCAACGTCGGATTCGCAATTGGCCCCGGTGGCGATGTTTAACGCGGCGCTTGGCGCCCTGCAAAAGGGAGATGAAACGCGCTTCGTCGCCAATGTGGAACAACTTGGGACTAAGACGAGCGACGAAAAATCGAAGGCCGATCTGCGATTGGAAGCGGGCCTGACGGAAGCAGGAAAGGGCGATCCGCGTGCAGCTGATTCATTAAATAATTTCTTGCGCGAATTCCCGAAAAGCGAACGAGCCGCGGAAGCGTGGGTAGCGTTGGCTGAGCTTGCCTTTCACGCCACGCCGCCCAGGGTCGACGAACTGCGCAAAGATCTGGGCCGCGCTGCGGAATCAAAACCGAATCCGGTTGCACAGGAACGCGCCGATTACCTAGCGATTTGGTTGGAAGACGCGACTCCTGGTCACGACGCAAAGGCGACCGAGCTCGCCAAGAAGTTCGTTCAGCAACACGATAAGTCCACCCTTCTGCCTTCGGTTCGCATGAAACTCGGCGAGATTTATTTCCGGCAGGAGGACTTTGCGAACGCGGAAACACAGTTCGAGTTGCTTACCGACGAAGATCCAAAAGGACCGTTGACTGAACGGGCATTGTTTTTTGCAGGGGAAGCAGCGATGGGCAGCATAACGGCGCAATCGCTAGATCGGGCTATCGTCTTGTTCGATCGGGTGGTGCAGCTGAATGGTGAATTCAAGTGGGCAGCGCGAAACGAGGAGGCCGTCATTGAGCGTAAATTGGGCAAACCGCAGGACGCACTTGCTCTTTATGATGAAGTTCTAAACGGAGCCGCAAGGCCTGCTGAGAAACGCGAGGCGATTTGCGGAAAGGGCGACATTTTTTTTGAGATGGCGGCAAACGATCCGCAGAACTATCAGCGCGCGATTGAAGCGTACGATCGATTGGCAGCAGATCGGGATGCCCCCGCCCATTGGCGAAATCAGGCGCTTTTCAAGAAAGGGCTTTGCCTAGAAAAGAAATCCGACCGGGCCGGCGCACTGGCCAGCTTTTATACGATTCTGGAAGAGGGAATACGTTCGGAACGGCCACGCGAATTCTTTTGGTTTTACAAGGCGGGATTCGATGCTGGTCAGTTATTGGAAGCTGACTCAAAATGGCAGGCAGCGGCGGCCATTTATGAGAAGCTTGCCTCAGCCGGCGGAAGTCGCAGCAGCGAAGCGCGGGAACGATTGGACCGGCTTCGGCTGGAACATTTCTTGCGCCAGGAATAGCCCTCGCCTAACGAACGTTTTGTCTTGCCTTTACTCGCGAAAGGACTGATACTTTTTCTATGACAACTGTAACAAAGTTAAGTGGCTTGTGCGGTTGGTCGGTTCGGTGCGCGGCGGTCGCATTGTCGATCGCCTTTTGCGCATCGGCGTTTGCTGCTCCTAGCACAAGCGTCGCAACCTCGAAAAAGCAGCCCGTGGTGAAAAGTAAGAGGTGCGTCGCTGTGATCACAGGTTCTGCCGTCCGGCAAAACTGTGATCGGCTTGGGGTGATCCCGACCACAGCGTACCAGCTGGACCGCGTAGGCGGCCACTCGGCATCGAACGAATAATTTTCAGCGAATAAGATTCGCTGGAGGTTTTTCCGGCGCCCTCACGCCGGCACGGTTGGTTATTTTTTGTTTCGTATTTGTCGGGATGTGCAGTTGGCGACTTAGTTTCCGACCGGGCGCGGACCGACAGTGTGCAATTTGTCATGTTGAAATTCCATCGGCTCGCCTCTTGTTGAACTCGTTAGCACATTTGTAGAATTGGCGTTCCTCGAGATGGCTTCCATCGCCTTGATTATCCGGATGAGACCATCATTCACCGGACATTCCAAGGCGTGACGGGCGCCTAAAGTGACGACGGCTCCGTTGAGATAGTCGATTTCCGTAACGCGGCCACGTAAGAGGTCCTGTTGCATTGAGACAACGTTTTGCGATCCGGCATAGGCCGCGTTGACCTCGCTCACGAAGTCCTCTTCAAGATGAACGCCTTCTGCGTCGGCGACTGCGAGGCATTCATCAATGATCAGCTGCTTCAGACCATCCAAATGCGGATCGACAATTCCGCCAACCTTGCTTCCGATTATCGTCGTCACTGGATTCACTACGCAATTGAAGATCAGCTTTCGCCAGACTTCGGTAGTGATGTCGAAGGAAATGCGGCAATCCAGTCCAGCCGCATTAAGAACGGCGGCGATGCGCGCGCTGCGCGAGTGCCTTTCGAGCAGAGTAAAACCTTTGACCATGTATTCAATCGTACCGGGCTGCGCGAAAATCGCGCCGAACTGAGTAATGCCGCGGAGGACGATCCCCCGCCCGCGCACTGCGGCACGCGCAATTTCATTGCTATTCAATCCGTTTTGAAGGGCAACAATGGTCGTGTCGTCGCGAATAAGCGATGCGACCGGCTCCAGCGCGTCGGCTGTCGCAGGAAGCTTCGTAGTCAATAGAATGAGGGCGTCTGGCGAAATTTGTTCGATATGCGTCGCCGCGCGGACTCGAACAATGTCCGACTCCAAGCCCTCGATGCGCAGACCGTTTTTTTCGATTGCGCGGACGTGATCAGGACGACCGATGAGAGTCACATCATTCGCGGCAGCGAGCTTGGCGCCGTACAAACTTCCGATTGCGCCCGCACCGAGAACGAAGATTCGCATTAGAGTTCGACGGTAACACGCAGCCGCCGAACCCGCGATTCTAAACGCCCGGACCGTTCAAGTGCGTCAGGGCAGAAACTAAAAAAGCGATTGAGATGGTGATGCTGCTGCCAACGCTCGCAGACGGGTGACTTGGGCCAGGGCGGCGCGCGCTTCGTCATTGCGTCCCATCTTTTCGAAAATGTTGGACAGAAAAACGTATTGGCTCGGTTGATCCGGCTGACGTGCGATGGCGCGCCGTTGCAACTGAACGGCTTCATCCAATCGTTTTTGATTAACCCTTATTAAAGCAATGAGTCGCAGCGATTCGGCATCGTGAACGTCGAGCCAGCTGGCGAGACGAAGCTCGGCTTCGGCGCGCTCGGCATCATTCTTTTGCGCATAGAGGTGCCCCAGCGCGAGGGCGGCGCCGTGATGCCACCAATTTTCGCGCGAGAATTGTTCAACCATCGGTATCGCGGCGTCCGGACCTTCTTTCACGCGCCTCAATTCGGACTCGAGACTGACCAGGTCCCAAACGTTTGGATAGGAAGAGCGCGCCTTTTCAAGAATCTTTAATGCCGCTTCATCGTCCTTCGCTTCGTGTCGGAGTTGGGCCAAATTGAGTGCGGCCAGCCAAGTACGCGGATAATCATGGCGCGCGATGACGGCAAGTCTAACCGTTGCTTGCAAAAACGTTTCTGCTTCAGCTTTCTTTCCTTCAAGTCTCAGCACTGCGGCGAGACTGTTTCGAGCCGTTGGATAGTCCGGCGTGTTCTGTAGGATTCCTCGCAACAATTTCTCCGCCGCAGGATAATCGCCGCGTCGCGCATAAATTTGAGCGAGATTAACCGAAACCCGCTCGCTGTTGCCGCCGGCGGCAAGTGTGCGTTTGTAAAACGTTTCTTCGTTAGACCAATCACCACTTCGGATAAAACTACGCACGCTAAGCGCGATAACGGCAATAACGACAGCATAGGTGATCACGCGACTCCACTGACGGGGCATTTCGATCAACCATCCCGACAGGAAAATAAGAATCCCTACGCTTGGAAGATAAAGCCAATGCTCCGCGACGGTGGCATTGAGCTGTACAATGTTTGAGATTGGAAGATATGAAACGAGAAACCAAGCCGCGCCGAAAATGCGGACCTTGTGACCAGGACCGCCCTTGCAGGCGCCGTAAGCCAAAATTACAAAACTTAACAGCCCAAGGACCGACAAGTATTCGATCCCGATTGTTCTTCGCCAGTCTGAGTTCGATCGCCAGCTGACTGGTTCAACGATGGTTCGTTCCATGTGCAGGTTCGCGGGATAAACCATCAACCTTGCGTAATCACCGAGAGAACGCGCCATTAGCATCGCGCGAACCGGTGCGGACCAGCCGGCTTGCGCGGGAGCACTCGGCCGTTCCTCCGGGAGCTGACGGAGACCGGCATAAATTCCTACGAGGGCGATACAGCAAATGACTGCGGCCAAGCGTCGCCGGAGTACGACCCCTTTTTCGATACACAAGAGGTGCGCGATAAAGAGGAAGATCCAGATGCAGGCGATTTCCCGCGAAAGTAAGGCGAACAGACCGCTGGTGGCAGCGAGTCCATAAAGCGGCAAGCGAATCAATCTGCGCGCCGTAACCTCAGCTTTCAGGAATAACAACCATCCGGCCGCAGCAAAGAAGAACGCCAAACTATCGGCACGCCCCGAAATATAATCTACCGCGGCACTGTGTGCTGGATGGACAATCCACAGAATCGCCACCAGAAAGGCAACGTTCGAAATCCAGGGTAGCCGCCTTTCGACGCGTTGCCGCACAACAATCGCCCGATTCCGAAACAAGAGCGAGGCGAGCAAGTGTCGAACCAAGAAATAAAGAAGAATTCCCGAGCCAGCGTGGAACAACGTGTTGGTCAGATGAAAACCAAACTCGTCTGTGTTCCAAAAGTAGTAGTCGAAAGTGAAGGAGACGTTTTGAATCGGACGATAATGCGCAGAAAACGAATCAGGGAACAAATGGTGTCGAAAGGCTTCCAGAATCAGCAGCGGGCTTTTAATAAAGGGATTGTCGTGAGAGAGGTACTGGTCGTCCCAGATTCGCTGACCTTGTAAAGCGGGCGCGTGGGCAACAATTCCCGCCATTGCCAGGAGCAGACTGCGAAACCAATCGCCCTTCCAAATACGGCGGAGGGTAGCTCTTAGCCGAGATTGTTTGGTTGGCCTAACGAGTGGGATTAAGGCGGGCATTGAAATCCAGTCCAGCTTTGGACTTCAGTTAAACGCCGAAGCGTCCATTCCTTTGCGAATGGACGCTTCCAGCATATTGGCGAACCAGTGAGTGACTACGGGCCGTAAGGCGACCAGAATCCGGTGCTCGCTACGTCGGATAACACTGCCAGGTCGGCGGTAGGAACCTGAGGAATAGTGTCCACGGTCTGTGCACCATAGGCCGTACCCAGGATGCTATTGCCAGTATTATAAAGAATAGCATTCTTTTTGACGTAGTTTGTCCAGTCGGCGACGCCGACTGTGTCGCCAGTCTTGCGACCAGTCTCAATGGCATATTGATCGACAGCGGAGTCAATCATCCGAAGATCGTTTAGGATTCTGCTCGCTTGGGAGCGTTTTCGAGCCCGGAGAAACCCTGGAACAGCGATCGCGGCGAGCAACGCGATGATTGCCACTACGATCATGATTTCGACAAGGGTGAAGCCGGCGTGTTTGGTTTGAAGTTTTTTATGCATGATTGCGGTTATTTATCTCTATTTATTTGTTTCAAGAGCCGCGATCGTCGGAGCCTTCTCCGTCGCTCACGACTCATTCCCTGCCACTCCGGGTGGACCGCAATGACAGGAGAATGAATCGTCAGATTCGTTAAGGACCGTAGGGCGACCAGAACCCGGTTGTTGCTACGTCGGACAACACTGCCAGGTCGGCGGTAGGAACCTGAGGAATCGTGTCCACGGTCTGTGTACCATAGGCCGTACCCAGGATGCTCTTGCCGCCGTTGTAAAGGACCGAACCCTTCTTCAAGTAGTTCGTCCAATCGGCAACTGCGACGGTGTCACCAGTTTTCCGGTTGGTTTCGATCGCGTACTGGTCGCAAGCTGAGTCGATCATTCGCAGATCGTTCAGAATGCGGCTGGCCTGTGAGCGTTTGCGCGCCCGGAGAAACCCCGGAACCGCAATCGCGGCGAGTAATGCGATGATCGCAACCACGATCATGATTTCCACGAGGGTGAAGCCCCCGCGGCGTTTATTGATGGCGTTTAACATGCTATTGCTTTCTTTATCTTTTGTTTGTTTGACTGCGCCTCGCGATACGATCGCGAAGTAGCCCTTTTGTGAGCAGTGTTGATGCCAAGTACCCTGAAAACTGAGTCGCAAACCCACCATTTCTCACTGGGGCTGGGACACGGCGTCTTCCTGCTCGTTCTGGCGGTCCGCCTGGCGACCCTTCTCCGGCTAACTCATTCGCCACTGCTAATCCCATCGCGAGGCGACATGCATTTCTACAACGACTGGGCCAGACAGATTCTTCATGGTCAGCTTACCCAGCACCTCGCTTTTTATGGGCTTCCCGGGTACGCCTATCTGCTCGCCGTCCTTGGGCGGCTCTTTGGAGAAAATCCCTTCATTCCCGGTTTCCTCCAGTCTGTGATCGACGGCGGTACGGCTTTCCTTATTTACAGGATCTTCTTGGCAGTCTTCCGATTGGCGGCGTCGCAAAATCCGCCCACCAGCGCCAGGGTGCAAGCAGCCGGGACTCTAGCCGCCCTCGGTTGGGCCTTTTTTGTCCCGGCCGAAGCTTACTCGATTGTCCTGATGCCGACCGCGTGGTTCGTTTTTGTCTTTTGGTTCGTAGTGTGGCGAGTTGTGCGGACCAACGCCGCACCAGACGCATTAGAGTGCTTTCTGATTGCCTTACTCATCGGTCTAACCGCGACCGCTGTTGCCACTATTCTGGCCGTGGTCCCGCTGATGTTGGCGGCTTTGCTTCTCAAATTGAAAAACGTGAACCAATGGGGACAAATTTTGGCGATGCGAAGCGCCATCTTCTTGGCTGGTCTCGCTCTCGGCACATCACCTTGTTGGATTCACAATTACTTCATCGCCAAAGACCCGGTTTTTCTTTCTGCACACAGCGGCATCAATTTTTGGATCGGTAATAATCCCGAAGCCAATGGCTATCCGCGTTTTCCCCCTGGTCTACGCGCTGGTCAGGCTGCGATGCTTCAGGATTCGATCGACCAGGCTGAAGTCGCGATCGGCCATTCACTCAAGCACGCGGAGGTTTCTGCCTATTGGTCCACGAAAGCAAAGACATTTATCGCCGATCATTTCGGTGGTTGGCTAAAGTTGATCGGACTCAAGGTGCGAAATTTCTGGAGTGCGTTTCAATACGACGACCTCAGCATCATTACGATTCTGCGCGAGCAAGGCGTGATTTTCCCCGGACTGTACTTTGGACTTGTCGCCGCGTTGGCGATTCCTGGGATATTCTTCGCCTGGCGCATGGCTCCGGCATCACGGTGGATCCTCGGCGCCATCGTGTTGTCGATGTTGGCGCTGCTTGCAGTTTTTGTGACCGAGCGTTACCGGCTCGTGGCCGTGCCCGGCCTGCTGATTTTCGCAGCGTTTGGATTGTTGGTGTTATGGCAAAAACTCGCCTCCGGCGAACTGTTCGCTGTCGCAGTTTATCTCGCACTCCTCATTTCATCGACTGCTTTCGTGGGATGGCCCCAGCGCGACCCATCTCTCTGGGCATTGGACGCCTACAATGCCGGGTGGCAAGCGTTGGAATCGAACAATCTGCCGCTCGCGGAAAGGAAACTCGCCCTCGCTCACGCTTACGTCCCGCAGAATTCGGAAACACTGTTTGCTCTCGGAAATTTACGCCTTGCGCAAGGCGACCCCGGCGCTGCTTCTGCATTTTATCGAGCGGTTATCGCTCGCGATCCCAAACATAAAGGCGCCTTCAATAATCTTGGAGTCATCGCGCTGGACGTGTCCGAGTTCGACACGGCGGAAAAATGGTTCCGCCACGCCGAAGATGTCGATCCTCGAAATGCCAAAACCCATTTTCTGCTGGCGAGAACTTTTCTCGCTAGGCAAGACTTCGTCACCGCCCGGGCCGAAATCGACACCGCTATCCAACTCAAGCCCGACCAGCCTGAATTTCTCGCTTTACGAGACGAGATCGCAAAGCGTTTGCGGTAGCTTACTTGTAGTTATCTGACCCGCACGACAACAGATACGAGCGCCGAATCGGCGAAGACTTGTCACGTTACTTTCTCTAAAACAACCAACAATCTCGTCGCAAAGAGTAGCGGAACTCGATCCAGAATTGCATCAATGCCTTGGAGCAGTGGTAACAGTATTGAAGGATAAAGTTGGGGACCTCGAAACCCGCCTGAAGCGACGTAGGAAAGCGCCGCCGTGCGCTGCACGCTTACTATTTGCCAGCCACCCAGGTCAAAACAGCTTGATCGGCAAAAAACTCTCCAAGCGTTGCCCGCTGCTGCGTAGTAATCAGCGTTCGTTGCATCCCAGTTCTCCGGCGCGCACCATCTGATCGGGTTGTTTAACCCAAGCGGCTCATGATGAAACAGTCCATACACAATGAGCCCAAGTAGACTCATGCATGGATCAAAAATGATCACCCTGCCGCCGGCGGCGAGAACCCGTCGAAACTCCAGCAGGGCGGTTCCTGGGTAACGAAGATGATGCCACACGTCGAACAGAATGAGATTAGCGGTCGACGCATCTCCGAAGGACAATCGGTAAGCGTTTTCAGTCCGATCCAACCATGGATTCGGCAATATATCTGTCGTAATGCAATCCGGAATCACGGTCTTTATCTGGCCCAACCCAGAGCCTATCTCGACGGTTGGCCCACTTAGATCATGACGACACCACTCTGAGATCTGTCGATGGAAGCCTTCGTAGACTTTGCGCAACACGGCCTTGCGTTCCCAGGAGCGGCAATTCTCGTGGAGCTCGATGTTGTGCCGATGGATCGACCAAACCGTTTCCATTTTAGATAAACTTGATCTTGCGAGCGGCAAACAAGACCATCCGCAGGAGCAACACCCCGTGCCGCCATCGCTGAATGTTTGTTGATCCATATCGCCGGTCGCGGTAGCGAATGGGGACATCGACGATCTTCAGATGTTGTTTGTTTGCACCAAAGAGCAGGTCAAAATCACCGAATGGATCAAAGTCGCCGAAAAAACTGCGGTGGCGCGCAATCTCTTCGTAGTCGCTGCGATACAGCACCTTGGTACCACAAAGGGTATCCTTTACTGGCTGACCGAGCAGCCAGCTAAACGCGTAACCGAAAAGTTTGTTCGCCACCATGTTGCAGAACTGCATCGCTTTACCTTGCATCGGGTAAACTAGTCGCACGCCGTTCGCGAAGTCCGCTTTGCCGGAGACAATAACGTCATAAAATTTCTCCAATTCTTCCGGGGGCATTGTTAGATCCGCGTCGAGGATCATTAGTATATCACCGTGCGCTTCCGCAAATCCCTCGCGAACAGCGTTACCTTTTCCACGCCCAGTTTGTTGCAGCGCGCGGATCGCGAGTTGCGGATAACAAGCGCGCACTCGCTCGATTTCCGCCCATGTCCCATCGGTGGAGTGACCTTCTACAAAAATGATTTCTCCTTTGCTCGCAAACTTGCCGATCCGCTTGACGGCTGGCTCAATATTACCCGCCTCATTGCGCGCCGGGACGAGAATCGACACCGTTTTTTCATGCTCTGGGGTACGAAAGATTGGTCGACATACCACAAAAGTGGTTAGACCAAATGAGGGCAGCAGTGGTGCAAGAAAGCGGTTAAGCAGTCTGTCGAGACCAAGAAAAGGTGCGGGGAGCAGTATCCGCGTCTCTTTGCGTACGACCTCCCAATCGGCAAGCGCGAGAAGATTTCGAACATCGGTGCCACTGAGCCAGTTCGATTCCGGGTGTTGCGACCTCAGCCCAAGCAACGTCGCCAAATTTAACAGTGGTTTCCACAGTGTATTGTAGAAATTCAATACTAAGCGTGTGTTGCGACACGAGCATTGCCGTACATTTTCAAACATGCGCTGCACATCGCCTGTCAGATTAATTGTTTCAGATATAATAATGAAATCGAACGTTCGCTTGAAGACGAACGTCTCGCCTGCGCCGCAGTAAAAACTTCCGTGCGGGACTCTCGCGCACGCCTGCTCAATTTGCTTTGGCGAGACATCGATGCCGGTAACGTCTGAATTCGGCAAGAGTTCAAGCAGAGCTCCCCCGCCGCATCCGATCTCGCAAATGCTCGCGTCTGCCGGGACCCAATCACGGATGTAATGCGCAAGGCGCTGCCTATACTGCCGGGCAAAGCAGTTCGGCGGCGCAATGTGATTGTCGTAAAAGGCAGCGGTTTTAGACAGGTGTTCGTCCAGCAGCGTGTTGGATTGGGCCGTTTCCTCCGATGACGACAGCAGGTGGGGGCTAGAAGGCGACGGAACCCTCTCCAATTGTAAAAGCGTGAGGGTTGAGTCCTGGCTCATTTCAGAATATTCTGCGCACGCAATAACCCCGTGCTGACAAGCTCGTACAATCGGCCTTTGACAAAGAGGACGTAATGCTGATGCAATTCGTAGGTGCAGAGCGCCAAGACGACGCCAGCCAATAAAAGATTTCGCCAACGACCCCAGCTTTGGCTGAAAGCAAGTAACTGACTTGCTGCGAAAAACCGCAGGGGCATATCCAGCATCAAGATGTAGCGAAGGTTCATTCCATCCGGAAAACTGGTGAGAATAACGTAGATAACGAAGGTGAATGCCGCCAGGTAGCTATGCCCGGGAATTGCCCAGCCGCGGGGTGAGAGCAGATTGGCGATCGCTAAAAGCATGATCGCCGGACTCACTAACATTAAGTCGATCAAATAGCGGTGCCACGGGCCATCACCCGTCAATATTGTGTAAGGCAAGACCGGGACTTTTCGCTGTAAAAGGGTGAAGATGAGCGTGAAGTTTTCGAATCCGCCAGCTGCGACCACAACGACGGAAAAGCCAGCGAGAGCGCCGGCTAAAGTCGCCCATACTAATTGGCGGGTCACGCGACCGAAATTCGCCCAGCGGTTGATTACCAAGATTGCAAGAATAGCGGCAAAGACGAAAGAAGAGCTTTCTTTTGCCATTACGAGAAGGCTAAGACTTCCGGCATACGCGATCAGCCAGCGAAGATGGTTTGGTCGCTGGAGATTCTCCCAAAGCAACCAGACAACCAGCAGCGCACAGAACCCAAACACGCCGTCGATCAATGAATGTTGGCCCAAATGGATCTGGGTCGGCGCGCATGCAACCAATGCAGTCACTGCGGCCGTCAAGGCACCGGCGCCGGTTAATCGCCAGCAGAATACTGCCGAAAGTACAAGAGTAAGAATACTAAACTGACAAGCGATGGCATGCAGCGCGACCAACGGCTCAAGTCCAAAAAGCTGATGATACAGAAAGCCGCCGACGATATAGACTAGTCGCGTTGGAGGGAGAATGGCTTGGTGCTGTGGATCCAATTGATTACGGATAAACGACTCAATCAGGATCGGATAATGGGAGATACCTACCCGGTCGATCAGCAAAATATATTGCCGATAGAGATTTTCATCGAAGCCAACATCGTGGAAGCCATATGGTAAAAATAGGCGCAGTAAAATGCCGGCGGCGACAATCGATCCCAGTAAAGCGTGAAACCTCCACGCCTTAAAAACGTCAGCAAGCCGAGGAGTTAGCGGACACGAGGCGACGCCCGAGCATATCACTCCCGCGGAGTGAAGATCGGTCACCAACGGTGCGCTGAGTTCCAGCTCCTTTAGGCGCATGACCTTCTCGGTAGCTAGAATTGCGCCACTTGAAGGTCGGGAGCCCACAGCCAACGATCTTCGACAGCGTGCCGTTGCATCGGCACGCTTTCAGTCGAGTCGCGTAACTATGGCCGCCTCGTTCGCTCGATCAACGGTCTCCGAGAACCGAATCGGCAGCCGCAAGAATGAACTTGTCGTCGTTGTCGCCCAGGCCCGATAGAAAATCTCGGATTCGCCGGAACGATTGACGCAGGAACAATTCGGCCGCGGCATTGCTTGTCGACGGAGATTGGCCGTTCCGCTGTCCGAGTTGAATCTCGGAATCCGACCGACTTAGCACCGCAGTAGACGCGAATAAATCCATCGCCGCACCGGAGATCCGTTCCTGCACCAGTTGCATGTCGAGGATCGGTTCGCGATAGAGCACGAGCGATTTGTTCACTGCTAAGTTGAATCGCCAGATTAGCCGGCCCAACTGACTCGCGAAAGATTTCAGTTCCGCGCTTCGGACCGGGACATCGGGGATGCGGACCGCCGCACCGAGGCGACTGATTCCGGCGTTCCAGGCTTTTCCGATTCCGCCTTCGCGCGTTGGCTTGAGCATTGTGTCGTAGATTTCCTTGAATTCCATGCCCGGTCCACGCATTCCGACCAGCGCGATGAATGATTTCAAAACCTCATTGCTACCTTCGCCGATCTGATTGATGCGCGCGTCTCGTAACATTCGTTCCAGCGGAAGATCGGTCATGTAGGCCGCGCCGCCGTGGATTTGAAATGCTTCATTAACGCATTCCCAAAGCAGCTCGGTGGTGAAAACCTTCAACATCGCCGTTTCCAGCATGTAATCTTCAAGACCGCGATCGATCAGCGACGCAGTGATCGTCGTTATGGCTTCCATCGCGTAGGCGTCTGCGGCGATGCGCGCGATTTTCTTCTTAACCAAGTGAAAATTGCCGAGCGTTTTGTTGAACTGCTTCCGCGTGTTCGCGTGCTTAACCGCCAATGCGAGGCAAGTTTTCGCTGCGCCGGTGCAACACGCCCCGAACGTGGTTCGCCCGAAATCCAAGATCGTGAGCGCCACTTTCAAACCTTTGCCAAACGGCCCGAGGATATTTTCCTTGGGCACTTTCACATTGCGCAACGCGAATCGGCCAGTCGCCGTCCCGCGAATCCCCATTTTTTCCATTCGCGGCTCGATCATTTCAAAACCAGGCATGTCGGGCGTAACCAAAAACGCGGTGATCGCATCCTTCCCAGGTTTTCCTGGAACGGGCGTCCGCGCCATCACGGTCAACACCTGCGCGACGGCGGTGTTCGTGATGTATCGCTTTTCGCCGTTCAGAATGTAGTGCGAGCCGTCGTCGCTCGGGGTGGCGGTCATTTGCACATTCGCCGCATCGGAGCCAGCTTCTCGTTCAGTCAGCGCGAACCCGCCGAGCCACTCACCGGTGCAAAGTTTCGGCAACCATTTCTGTTTTTGATCGTGCGTCCCGAACAACAACAGTGCGCGGATCCCGATCGAGTGATGTGCGTTCACGAAGACCGATGTTGACGCGCAGCGGGTCCCGAGTTCTTCCAAAATTTTCGTGTTCGCCAGCTGGGAAAAACCGTGTCCGCCGTAATCGGCCGGCGCTGTCATTCCCAAAACTCCAACCCGACCCAGGCCGTCGATGACTTCGCGCGGGATGTCCGCCTGTCGATCAATAGCGGTTGGATCAAGCTTCGCGTCGAGGAATGCGCGCAGCTCCTTCAACGTTTGATCGAGCTGCGTTTGTTGAGCGGCCGGAATGCGAGGATACGGCATCACCCAATCGGACACAAAATGGCCGGCGAACAATCCTTTAACAAAACCAAGCGCCTGCGGGCCGGTGAACAACAGTTCCTCGGCCTGCTGCATTTCCTTCTGTCTTTGGAGTTCTGCTTCAGTCATAGAAAAATTTAGCACGCGCAGGTCGCCGCGGCGACCGAAGGCGAGCAAACCGCCGTCGAACGAACGGCGGTCACGAATTGTAGCCAACGGGGCGCTTCTGTCCAACGCTGGGCGGCCAGTTATTTTGAAAGGTAACTTAGCTGCAGCCCTGGCTGGTGCCGCACTCAGTGCAAACGCCACAGGCGCCAGCGCGGATGACTTTGTCGCTGCCGCAGTGGGAACAGATGATGTCCATGAACATGTTCCCCAGTGCTTCCTGGACGCGATCGGCGTGGCTTTGACCGTTGCCGGCAATCTGTCCCGAGACCGCAGGACCATCGTTCGGAATATGATTTGTGATCACGTCGAGAATTTCTTTCTCGCCCGTGCGGGCGAGATCCGAGACGGGACGATTGAGCGCTTTTTTTTCCATCTCGGGAAGTTCTCTTAGCGGCAAGTCAGCCTGTCCGCGATTTGGCGAGGTCGCTTCCTTGTAACCTTTGATGAACTGGCAGGCCAACCAGCGAAACACGTAGTCGGTGATGCTGGTCGCGTTGCGAATGTCCGGATTCTTGGTGAAGCCGCTCGGCTCGAACCGTTGATACGCAAATTTCTTCGCCAAACTTTCCAGCGGCACGCCGTATTGAAGCGCGATCGACGTTAGCGTTCCGACCGTGTCCATCAATCCGCCGATGGTGCTGCCTTCCTTCGACATCGTGATGAACAGCTCGCCGGGCTGTCCATCTTCATACAAACCGACCGTGATGTAACCTTCGTGTCCGGCGATTTCGAACCGATGAGTCAACGACATGCGTGTGTCCGGCATGCGGTGCCGAATGGGTTTGTCGATCTTGCCGCGCAGCTCGGTCAATTCTTGTTCGAGCTCGAGAATTCGTTTTTGGAAATCTTCGCGATCGACCGTGATATCCAAGGCAACATCAACATCTTCGGTGGTGCCGCCCATGTCGCGTGTTTTGCGCGTATTCAACGGTGCGGACCGCTTGGAACCTTCGCGATAAATCGCGATCGATTTTAGCCCGAGCCTCCAACCCTCGACGTAGCTGTTCATGATGTCGTCGACAGTCGCCGCTTCCGGTAGGTTCACCGTTTTCGAAATCGCGCCGCTCAAGAACGGTTGCGCCGCCGCCATCATCCGCAGGTGCGCCATATAATTGAGAGAGCGCTCGCCTTTGAATGGCTTGAATGCGCAATCGAAGATCGGCAAGTGTTTCGGTTTCAGTCCGGAGAAAATTCTCGTTCCATCGGAATCGATGACGTCCTCGATGGTGTCGAATGCGTCGATGTGTGCAATGATCCGATCAACCTCTTCCGAATTGTAGCCGAGTTTTGCCAGCGCCGGCCGGACCGTTTGGTTCACGATTTTCAACATGCCGCCGCCAGCGAGGAGCTTGTATTTCACCAGCGCGATGTCCGGCTCAATCCCGGTCGTGTCGCAATCCATCAGAAAACTGATCGTGCCTGTCGGCGCGAGCACCGTGACTTGCGCGTTGCGATAACCGTGACGCTTTCCGAGCTTCGCCGCGCGGTCCCACGTTTTCGCCGCTTCTTTCTTCAAATAGGCAAACTCATCCACGTCCGCAATGTCGTTCACGGCGCAGCGATGAAGATCGATGACTTCGAGCATCGAGGCGACATTGCTCTTGGCAACCGGTTTCGGGACGCCGCTGCAACGCGCCTCTTCGTAGCCCGGAAATGGTCCCAACGCCTCCGCCATCCGCGCACTTTGTTCGTAAGCTTCGCCGGTCATGATCGACGTGACGGCGCCGCAGAGGGCGCGACCTTCCATGCTGTCGTATCCGTAGCCGTAACTCATTACCAGCGAACCAAGATTGGCGTAGCCGAGACCGAGAGTGCGGAACATGTGCGAATTCTCGGCGATCTCTTTGATCGGATAACTGGCGTTATCGACCACGATTTCTTGCGCGGTGATGAAAATGCGCACTGCGTCTTTAAATCGTTCGACGTCGAACTCGCCATCCGCCGTCTTAAATTTCAATAGATTCAGCGACGCTAAATTACAGGCCGTATTATCGAGAAAAAGATATTCGCTGCACGGGTTCGTTGAATTTTGCCGGCCCGTTCCTTTGCAGGTGTGCCACTTGTGAATCGTGGTATCGAACTGCATCCCGGGATCGCCGCAGATGTGTGTGCCTTCGGCTATTTTTCGCAGCAACGTTTTCGCGTTTTTGCGTTCGCATGGTTGCCCATCAGTCACTCGGCGAGTCCACCATTCCTTGTCAGCCAGCGCGGCATCCATGAATTGGTCGCTCACCCGCACGCTCAGGTTTTCGTTCTGATACATCACCGAGCCGTAAGCATCGCCGTTATAGCTGCCGTCGTAACCCTGCTCGATGAGCGCCCACGCTTTCTTCTCTTCCCTTTGCTTCGCATCGATGAACTCCTCGATGTCCGGATGCCAATCTTTGAGCGTGTTCATCTTGGCCGCGCGCCGCGTTTTACCGCCGCTCTTCACCACGTTTGCGACCTGATCGTAAACTTTGAGAAACGAAAGCGGGCCGCTTGGTTTGCCGCCGCCGCTCAGTTTTTCCTTGGTCGATCTTAACGTCGTAAGATCGGTGCCCGTCCCGCTGCCATATTTAAAGAGCATCGCTTCGCTCGTCGCGAGACGCATGATGTCTTCCATGGTGTCTTTGACGTCCTGGATAAAACAAGCGCTGCTCTGCGGAAACTCATATTGAGTCGGCGCGCGTTCGGCCTTCCCGGTTGTGCGATTGTAAAAATAATTCCCCGCACCGGCGCCTTTGCCGATACCGTACTCGTGATACAGACCGACGTTGAACCAGACCGGTGAATTGAACGCGCCGTGTTGATTCAGGCAGAGCCACGTTAATTCGTCGTAAAAAATCTCCGCCGCTTCCGCGTCCGCGAAATAACCGTCCGCAATTCCCCAATCGGTGATCGTCCTCGTGACGCGATGAATTAGCTGCCGTACCGAACTTTCGCGACCGCCTTTGTGCGGATCCGTTCCGTGCGCGATGTCGCCGTAAAAATATTTCGAGACCGCAATCTTGGTCGCCAGCGCGCTCCAATTTTTCGGCACCTCAACGTTTTCCTGTTTGAAAATCACGGTGGCACTGTCGTCCGTGATCTCCGCCGTGCGATGTTCCCATTCCACCTGATCAAACGGTTTCACCGTCGCGTCGTTGAACACGCGCTCGAAATGCAAACCGCGCGTTGATTTCTTCGCCGACCGATTTTGACGTCGATCGGTTGTTTTACGCGGTTTGTTCAAAGCTGATGGCGGGATTCCGGGTTTGAGCTGGATCATGGCGGGGCGTCCTTTTTCGTTGTGAATTGGCGGTGAATTTCTGCGAACAGCGAGGCTAATAACCTGTTAATTCTGGCGAACAACAAGGAATAGCGTTGGCTGCTCGGCGAACACACAATATGCGGTGCAAAGCGTGCCCGAATCAAGCCCTTAATTGTTACATTTTTGCTCGACCGACCTCCAAAACAAGTCCTTTGCCGCGTTGCTCCTAGCGCAGGACCGAAAAGGTCGTGGGATCCATGAAATACCGGTCTATATGGTCCACCAAAGGCCCGTCCTTCTCCGACTCGGCCTTCGCCTTTTGCCACTCAGCATCCGCCTGGAAAGCGGCCCAGTTCTTCTCCGCCTCTTGCCTGCTCGGGTGCTCCAAAACGTAAACAAACAGATTTTGAGCGCTCGGCGCATCTTCAGGCACCCAATATCCAACGCTTTTCATGTTATGTTGTTTAAAGATGGCGTCGGTGTGATTTCCAAAGCGAGCTACTAGCTCATTCATTTTGCCCGCGTTCACATGGTATAGCCGCAATTCGTAAACGTGATGTGCCGGTTCTGCGTTCGAGCCGCGCAGCGTGCCGAACCCGAGCATCACCGCGACCCCGACGACAAAAGATATAAGATGGGCTGCTTTCATTCGACGAAATTACGGCTTTGAATTATCGGCGTCGACTGATGTTAGCGAGCCCCGACTCGCTGTAGCCTTGGCGAATGCGGCGCGGAAGGGGTGGGATTCGAACCCACGGTGGGTTGCCCCACGCTCGATTTCGAGTCGAGTGCCTTAAACCGGACTCAGCCACCCTTCCTGCGAAACCACAGAAAACTTCGAACGCCGAACTTCCGACATCCAAGGTCGAATGCAAACCTGCTTTCGAAAATTCGATGTTCAGAGTTGGGAGTTCGTGTTTTGCGTTTTCTCCTGGTTCGCGAGAGCGTTCTTGACTAAAAACGCGTGACGAAATAAACGTCGGCTCGAACAAAATTGGCTGCGGCATCGTCAATGCTCAAGAAGGGAAGGCGCGATGATTAGGGCGAATTGTCGGGAACGCTTCACCGCCGCAGACTTTGATTTCATCGTTCGCACACTCTCCCGCTCCCGCGGAGACAACGTTTCCCTAGTCGATCTCTTGAGCGATTCCGAAACGCGCGATTCCATTTTGGATCATCCGCTCTTGGTCGAAACGATCCTTTCCAACGCCGGACATCTGCACATCTCGTCCCAATTTTATTTTTACGTCCTCGCCCGGCACGTCCTGCAACAAGCCGGCATCGGCAATCGCAAGCTCTCCGACTACATCGGTTCGCTTTTGGAAACTTTCTCTCGCGCCAGCCAGCTTCAGAGTCCGGACAAAATCGGTGAACTCGCACACGAATACATCGCCGACATGCTCATCGCGCTGACTCGCGCCACGCCTGAACAAACATTCCTGCTCCGGGCGCACGTCGGAAATTATTCTCTCTTCATCACTGGAATTTTTCACGAGAACACTCAGCGACGCAGTTTACGCGGCGCGCCCGATATCGAATTCTACGAACAAATTGGACGCACCAATTATCAATTGGTCGCCTCACACGAAACCGCGCGCCGCTGCGAACTAACCGATGTCTTCGCCGGCCTTGCCAACCGTTTTCACGATGTCCGTCTCGCGCTGAATGATCTTTCCGAGCGTTTGCTTCATCTGGATGAAGATGCTCGCCCACCACTGGTTTTGTGAACGAAACGCTGTTCAGTCAGATCCAAAAACTTTTCGAGCGCACCTATGCGCAGGTCGGGATCAATCTGGAAGACTGCTTGATCGGTCGACACCGTTGCCGCCAGTTGTCGATCCTGGTCGGGAAATCGGCCCGAGAGTTGAGCGAGCTGGCGCGCACATTTCTCCGTACCGCGAACGATCAGCTTTACGTCGGCATTTATTATTCGCGCTGGTTGATCGAACAGCTCGAGCGCCATGATCCGCGGGCCGGCCTGAGCGATCACAATATTCGTTCGCTGATTGCGTTCGTGGAAGAAATCAATCATGCACTCCATGCCGCACTTCAATTTAAGAACGGTGCGCGCGACATCGCATCGGAGGATTTCGCGCGAAATCTGGAACTGCAGGCCCAGGTGGACACTTACCTTGTCTTGCTCTTGTTCGTTGCCTTCTTTCGAAAAACCCAGCGCGTATCACGAAGCGATCGCCGGTGGCTGCGTTTTCATCTTTTCAATCGTCAATGCCCGGACGCGTTCGCCGACCGAAATTTGCGCGCCCGTTATCTTGAAACGGCCGATCTGGCCGCGAGTTACACGCAATACCTCGATACCCTCAACGCGATTCGCCGGGTTGAAGAAATCCGATTATTTCGCTCGCTCGATTACACCGACAAGAAAGAGTGCATTCTCGCGCTGCCGCCGGCGAAAATTCGGCCGTTGTTGCGAAATTAATTTGCGAAAACCGACACGCGGTCGCTAAATACCGATCGTGTTCAGTTTAACGATGCTCGGGAGCGGCAGTGCCGGAAACAGCGCCCTGATCACGACCAATCATTGCAAAATTTTGATCGATGGCGGATTGAGTGCGCGTCAGATCGTCCTTCGACTCGAGCAATGCCGTGTAACGCCGGAGCAACTCGACGGCGTTTTGCTCACGCATGAGCACGGTGATCACGTTTGTGGCCTTGAGGTCTTTTGCCGCAAATTGGAGATCCCGATCTACGCAAACTCACAAACGGCGGAAGCGGTTCGCTCCGGTTGTTCTCTGAATCGACATCCGAACTGGCGGATCTTTCGCACAGGCGCGGAGTTCAAGATTTGTGACGTCATCGTGCAAACGTTCCCGGTGCCGCATGATGCCGTCGATCCAGTCGGTTTCGCTTTTTATGCCGGATCGAGCGGTCTCGGTTTCATAACCGATCTCGGTTACGCGACCAAGATGATCGTGGAACGGCTGCGTCACGTGCACACGCTGGTCATCGAGACCAATCACGACGAAAAACTTTTGCAAAACGACACCCATCGGCCCTGGCCAGTGAAGCAACGGATCCAGTCGCGTCACGGACATTTGTCGAACAACGCAGCGGCCACCGTGATCGAAGAATTGCTGCCGGGAAAAATCGATCGCGTCGTGCTCGGACATCTCAGTCGCGACTGCAATACGCCGGAGCTAGCGCTCGAGACCGTGCGCAACGCGCTCGCCAAATCTGGCAAGAGCGACATCGATCTTTTTTGCGCGACCCAATCGGAAATCAGTACGCGCTTTCGAATCGGCGAAACGGTGCGCGGACATTTTCAGCCGACTTTTGAGAACGCGTTTTTCCCGGCAGTATGAGTGCGGCGATAGTGACAGAAAAGCCGTGCCGAAGAGCTGCGGCGAGGAGCGAAACGAAGATCCGGAATGCGCGAGAAACCGATCTCCCGTCTATCGTTAAGATTTACAACGCCGCGATCGCGACGCGCATGTCGACCGCGCAACTCGAAACGATAACGTTGGAAGATCGTCGAAACTGGCTGAGTGATCATTCCGCGGGCCGCCACCCATTTTGGGTATTGGAAATGGATGGAACAGTCGCCGGCTGGTTAACTTTAAAAACGTTTCTCCCGCGAGGTGCCTATCGCGACACCGCCGAAGTAAGCGTTTATGTCGATAAAAAATTCCGGCGTCGCGGGGTGGGCGGCGCGTTGCTAAGCGAAGCGATTGCGCGCGCCCCGGAGCTCGGAATCACGGCAATGGTCGGGCTGATCTTCGCGCACAATCAACCGAGTCTGCGGTTATTCGCGCGCCTCGGATTTGAAAAATGGGGTTTGCTGCCGGGCGTTGCGCGTCTCGACAACATTCAGCGCGACCTGACCATCATGGGTTGGCACGCCTGAAGGCGAAAAATCGTTCTCAGACTTCTTCCGGGCCGACAACGAGGTGGACAACTCCGCCAGGTTCGGAAATGAAAAACCCATTGAAATCTTCGCGTAAATTCTCCACTCCGTCGCGGCGCGCGACACCGTGAACTTTTAGGAATGCCGCCGCCGCCTCGGTATCATTGGTCTCGATCTCGAGCCAAATGTCCGGATGACTCAGGTTCGGCACTTTGTCGATCCAAAGACGGTTCGGACCGAATTGAAAAATGCAGCCGTCCGCTTCCTCCTCGATCAATGGCAGGCCTAGCGTGTCGCGATAAAACGACACCGTTTGGTCGTAAGTGTGCGACGGGCACTTGATCGCAATATTGGCGCCGCCGGAAAATTGCGGTCCATCAAGCTTGGCCACCATATTGTCGATCTAACCTCGCGCCGCGTTGCGGTCAAAGGTGGTCAACCAACTTTTGGGCGACCGTTTTCGCTTTTTCGAGCGCAACCGCATCATTAGCGAAACCGCTCACGCCAATGGTGAGAAACGCGCCGCCTTTGACCACGTAAAGCATCAACACCCGCGACGCGAAACCGCTTTCGCCGCCCGCAGTGAACATTTGCGCGGCATCGCCAACGCCCGATACATTTTCCATCGAGCCATTTGCCTCGGCGACCAGTTGAAGTTCCTTGTCCGGAGCAATTGCATTCGGGCCAGGTAACTGGAGACGAATGACCAGCGATTTGCCGCGCCGCAAGCTGTAGTAATTGCATTTTGAGTAGTAACCGTCCGCGCCTTCGCCGCTGCGCGGGCTCGGATCCTTCACTGCTTCGCCCAAAATATCGGACGCATCTGATTTCGTAATAATCTGCGCGACGTCGGGTCGATTACCCGCACCCAGCCCTGCAGTCGTTAAGCAGGCCGCCAGAGAAAACAGGCCGGTTAATTTCCAGATCGACATTCTTAACCGCCGGCCGAGCCGGCGCCGCCCGGCTCCGTCATCGAAATCGGGTCGAGCGCGGCTTCGAGCTCCTTTTCCGGCAAAATTTTCTTCTCCCGGCAAAGCTCGCGCACCGTTTTGCCCGTGCGAACGCTTTCCTTGGCAATCTCGGCCGCCCGATCGTAGCCGATTTTCGGCGCGAGAGCAGTGACCATCGCCATCGAGAGTTCGACCAATTCTTCGCAGCGCGCCTTGTTCGCCGTGATTCCGATAACGCATTTCTCGCAGAAAGCGTCGACCACATTTGAAAGAATGCGGATCGATTCAAGAAGGTCCCGCGCCATCACTGGCATCATGACGTTGAGCTCGAAATTTCCGTTGGCGCCGGCCCAGGTGATCGCGGCGTCGTTCCCAAAAACCTCAGCGCAAACCATCATCATCGATTCGCTCATGACCGGATTGACTTTGCCGGGCATGATGGAGCTTCCCGGTTGGGTGGCCGGCAATTGAATCTCGCCTATTCCACAACGCGGTCCGCTGCCCAACAACCGAATGTCGTTCGCAATCTTGAACAAGCTCGTAGCGATTGTTTTCAACTGGCCGCTCGCCTCAACCACCGCGTCCTTGCTGCCCTGCGCTTCAAAGTGATTTTTCGCTTCGTAAAATGCGATCCCGGTTCGCTGCTCGACATGGCGCAACGCTTTTTTCGGAAAACCAATATGACGATTCAAACCAGTGCCGACTGCCGTGCCGCCAAGGGCGACTTCGCGCAAAACTTCGATTGCTTTTTCGGCGCGCTGTTTTCCGTAGGCGACCTGTTGCGCGTAACCAGAAAATTCCTGACCAAGGCGAACCGGAGTCGCATCCATCAAATGCGTCCGGCCAATCTTAATAATGTCCCAGAATTCCTTCGCCTTGGCGTCCAGCGCAGCGTGCAATTTTCCCAATGCCGGCACGAGATGGGTCTTCAATTGTTCGGCCGCGCTGAGGTGGATGGCCGACGGGATCACATCATTGCTCGACTGGCCCATGTTAACGTGATCGTTTGGGTGCACCAGCTCGCGGGATCCGATCGCTTTGCCTGCCAGTTGCGCGCAGCGATTCGCAATCACTTCGTTCGCGTTGGTATTCGTGCTCGTGGCGGAACCGGTCTGGAAAATATCGAGCGGAAAATGCTCGTCGAGCTTGCCTTCAATCACCTCCTCGGCTGCCTGAACGATCAGCGCCGCGCGTTCGGCGTCGAGCAACCCGAGATCATGATTGGCCTGCGCGGCAGCCCATTTGATCAAGCCGAGCGCACGAATAAACGGTCGTGGAAAACGGTAGCCGCTGATTGGAAAATTGAGCACCGCGCGCTGGGTTGACGCGCCGTAAAGCGCCCGTCCCGGGAGCGACATCTCGCCCATCGAATCTTTTTCCGTTCGCATTCCGCCGCCGCCGGTCATGCGTTATTTGCGGAAGCTGGATGTTTCTGCCGCGATTGGGGCTTCACCGTTTTGACCGTTTGCTCGTTCGAAAACGGTGATGAACATCGGTGGGATATTTTGCAGGAAATACTCGGATTTCGCGTGCTCGAAAATCTTGGCGTGCTGTTTCAGCTCGTTGGTGACTTGGTAGATAATGAACCGCCCGCCCGGCGCGAGCGCATCGTGGGTTTGTTGAAGAAGAGCGCGCTTCTTGTCGATCTGCAAAATACTGAATGGAATTCCCGAAACGATGTAATCGCAGGCGGGGATATCGCGACGGTTGAGTTCCCGCTGTAAATGCGCGGCGTTGTCATTGATCACGTGCACGCGCGAGTCGTCGCTGAATTGGCGGCGCAAATCCCGCGAAAATGCCGGGTCAATTTCGAAGAGGAGCAGCTGGCAATCCGGCCGCATCCGGCGCGCGATCGCGCGCGAATGCACGCCATCGCCTGGACCATATTCGGCAATCACCAGTGCCTGATCGAAATCGATCTTGTCCGAGACCCGTTCAACCAGCGCCTTCGAACTTGGGACGATCGAGGCAATTTGAAACGGCCGTTTCAGGAATCGCTTGAAGAAAAGCGCGCTCATCGAGGATCGAATAGTCACCCTCCGGCCCTGCATTGTCCAGTCGCGAGTGCCTTGGAACGGGTTGGAATGCCCCTGCCTGAACCCCGGTTCTTAGAGGAAAAAACTCGTTAGGGCCAAAGAAAGGATTGACACCGATTCTAGAATTTATAATGCTATAACGAGCGAAATGTCTTGCCCATTTTCCCGCCAATTGGTGATTTTCCATCCATGCACAACCTCCTAACGGTCAAGGAAACGGCCAAATACCTCCGTATCCCGTTGCCCACCGTTTATTATCTGGTCCAGCGCGGGCAGCTTCCAGCCATCCAGATCGGCGGACGTTGGCGTATCAAGAAGTCCTCCCTGGACAAAGATATTCTCAAGGAAGACAAATCCGGACAGCCCACTGTTCTCGTCGTGGATGATGATGAAAGTCTTCAAAACCTCTTCAAGGTGTTCTTCCGCAAAATCGGGTTTAGCCGCGTCGTAGTCGGAACGGTCAAAGAAGCGCTCGCGGCGATTGAGAAACAAAAATTCGATCTGGTCTTTCTCGATTTGAAATTGCCGGACGGCCCCGCCGACGACGTTTACGATGCGATCAAAGAGAACCAGCCCGAGTGCTCCATCGTTATTATAACTGGCTATCCGGATAGCGCGATGCTCGACCGGATCCTGGCCAAAGGTCCCATCACTGTTTTGAAAAAACCGCTCAAGGTCGAACAATTGAAAGAAACCGTTCGCATTCTCGGCCACAAGGAAGCGGTCAAACTGGCCGCGTAGCCGCCATCCTGAACGAGCAAAGAGAGTCGAAGGATCTTACCTTGCTCTGACGGTAGCCTTCCTAGAAACCTCGAGTCTTGACTGATCACTGATCACCCGTCACTTACTTGTCACGCCGTAGCCGAAATGGCAAAGGCGGATCACTTTTTGATTCAACGCGCGGTTAGCTCAGTGGTAGAGCACTACCTTGACACGGTAGGGGTCAGAGGTTCGAAACCTCTACCGCGCACCACCTTTTCCCTGTCATGCGCAGCCCATCTGAAATTCTAAAGACCGCGATCGGCGCCGGTACCGCGACGCTGCAATCGATCGTGGCGCTTGAATTGCAAATCGTGAAAGCCGCAGATTTGATTGTCGATTGCCTAACGAATGGCAAAAAGATGTTAGCGTGTGGAAATGGTGGAAGCGCAGCGGATGCTGCTGACTTTTGCACCGAGCTGGCGTGCCGATTCATCGAAGATCGGCGGCCGTACCCGGCGATGAATCTTTCTCAAGGCGGCAGTTTGATCACTGCGACCGGAAACGATTACGGTTTCGACGAAATTTTTGCCCGCCAGGTGCGAGCCTTTGGCAATTCCGGCGACGTGCTTATCGCCGTTAGCACCAGCGGCAAATCAAAAAATATCAGACGCGCGATTGAAGAAGGCCGGGCTCGCAAATTAGGAACAATCGCCTTACTTGGGCGCGATGGTGGGTCGACAGCCCGGTTAGCCGATGTCGATCTTATCGTGAAAGGCGACTCGACCGCGCGGATCCAGGAGGCGCACAAATTTATCCTTCATGTGATTTGCGAGATCTGCGAAGCGCATTTGCCGAAATAGCTGCATCGATCCCGCGATTCGTTTCTTTGCAAACGCCGCCAACTCCTGTAGAGCGTTTCGATATTATGAAACGCACGTTGTTTCTCTTGCCGTTCCTTCTCGCAGCCAGCACAGCACTGACCTTCGGCGCGCCTGTCCGATATGAGGCAAAAGTCTGGCGGGCGGTGCAAACTTATGACCTGGCCACTTTGAGCAAGGATCTGGACGCGCACATGCGTGAGTTGGTGGCAGTGAAATGCAATTTTCGCGGCAAAGACATTCATCACACGAAATCGAATTGGTATGAAAGTTCGATCTGGCAACCAATTCCGAGCCAAAACGGAAAGTTCGCGCACGTCTCGGTGATGGTGGCCAAGCCGGACTTGAACGCATTCAAATCCATTCCGACCGATTCGAGCGGCACGGAAATAACTGTCTACGGCCGGGTCGAATATGATGTCGCATCCAAGTTTAAGTTCTTGCGTTTGGTTGGCCGCACAGCGGCGACCGATTCCGCCGGAAACGCGAGCGTCACCTGGTAAGCTAGCGTTCGCGGATAGCTCATGTTATTCAAAACCATGCGCCGAATTTTCGCCGTCCTCTTTGTTTGTGTCGCCGCTGGCAATGCTGCACAAGCCGCCGATTATCCGTCGCCGACTGAAGGCGATTACACGATTCGCAACTTCAAATTCGGGTCCGGCGAAACGTTGCCGGAATTGAAAATTCATTACCGCACGCTCGGCAAGATTGAGAAAGATGCGAACGGCAAGGTGACCAACGCGGTTCTCATCATGCACGGGACGACCGGGAGCGGTGCGCAATTCATTCGACCAGAATTCGCCGGTGAACTTTTCGGCAAAGATCAGCCGCTCGATGTTACGAAATTTTTCATCGTGCTCCCTGACGGAATCGGTCACGGCAAATCGAGCAAGCCGAGCGACGGAATGCACGCGAAATTTCCGCGTTACGGCTACCTCGATATGGTCGACGCGCAGTATCGATTGCTCACTGACGGACTCGGCGTCAATCACGCGCGCCTGGTGATGGGCACTTCGATGGGCGGAATGCATAGCTGGCTCTGGGGCGAAACGCATCCCGATTTCATGGACGCACTAATGCCGCTGGCGGGTTTGCCAGCTCAAATCTCGGGACGTAACCGCGGCTGGCGGCGAATGATCATTGATGCGATCCGCAATGATCCCGCTTGGAATGGAGGCGAATACAAAACTCAGCCGCCAAGTCTGCGCACCGCGGCCGAAATGCTCTGGTTCATGAGCAGTAATCCGGTTCTTCGCCAGAAAGAAGCGCCGACGCTCGCTAAAACCGACGAAGTGCTCGATAAGTTCGTCGATCAAATCGTGAAGATGGACGACGCCAATGACGTTCTCTACGCCCTCGAAGCATCGCACGATTACGATCCCGGCCCGAACCTGGAGAAAATTCGCGCGCCATTGCTCGCAATCAATTCCGCCGACGATCTAATCAACCCTCCCGAGCTTGGAATTCTTGAGCGCGAGATCAAACGCGTTCCGCACGGGCGCGCGATTGTGATTCCATTCAGCGACCAAACCCGCGGCCACGGCAGCCACACCGTCGCCGCCCTTTGGAAAGACGAACTGGTGAAGCTGCTGCAGGAAACAGAGAAGAATTGACCGCGGATTACGCGGATAAACACAAATCTGGAGGGGATGCTGTTAGCGTCCCATTCTCTTGACAAACGGGAAGCGAACCGCTTCCCCTACAGAAACCATGAAACGCGCGCTTCTTGTTTTGCTTGTATCGACAATCGCCGGCATCGGTTTTGCCCAGGATTACGACGTCATCATCCGAAACGGGTCGGTTTACGACGGCAGCGGGGGCGAAGCGCAACACGTCGATCTGGCAATCAAGGGAGATCGCATCGCCGGGGTGGGCGATTATTCGAAAGCGAGCGCCAAGACAATCGTCAACGCTACCGGCCTCGCGGTCGCTCCGGGATTCATCAACATGCTTTCCTGGTCCACCGAGTCGCTGATTCAAGATGGTCGATCGCAAAGCGAAATCCGACAAGGTGTTACGACCGAGATTATGGGAGAAGGCGAATCGATGGGCCCGGTGAACGATCGGCTGCGCGCCTACATCGTGAAGCAGCAATCCGACATCAAATACGACATCAAATGGAACACGCTCGCGGAATACCTTCAGTATCTCGAGAAGCGCGGAATTTCCTGCAACGTCGCTTCGTTTCTTGGCGCAACCACAGTCCGCGCTTACGTGGTCGGCTTTGACGATCGCGCGCCGACGCCGCAGGAGCTCGATCAGATGCGCGAACTGGTGCGCAAGGAAATGGAAGCCGGCGCACTCGGTATCGGCACATCGCTGATTTATCCGCCGGCGTTTTACGCGAAGACCGACGAATTGATCGAACTCTGCAAAGTTGCCTCTAAATATAAGGGCAAATACATCTCGCATATGCGCAGCGAAGGGAATCAACTCTTTGAAGCGCTCGATGAGCTGATTCGCATTTCGCGTGAAGCGAACATTCCGGCCGAGGTTTATCACATTAAAGCCGCGGGCCAGAAAAATTGGCCGAAAGAAGACGAACTGCTCGCCCGAATCGAAAAAGCGCAAAAGGACGGACTGAAAATTCGCGCAAACATGTACACCTACACCGCTGCCGGTACCGGACTCGACGCCTGCTTTCCACCCTGGACTGAAGACGGTGGTTACGACGCGCTGTTTAAGCGTCTGCGCGATCCGGCGACGCGCGAGAAAATCAAAGCCGAAGTAAAGATCGACAGCGACAAATGGGAAAATCTTTATCTTGCCGCCGGATCGCCCGATAAGATTCTGCTGGTCGCATTCAAGTCGGACAAACTGAAACCGCTCACCGGCAAGACCCTCGCCGAAGTCGCCAAGATGCGCGGTAAAGATCCGATCGACACCGCGATGGATCTGGTGGCCGAAGACGAATCGCGCATCGGCACGGTTTACTTCCTGATGTCAGAAGAGAACGTGAAGAAAGAATTGCAGAAGCCGTGGATCTCGTTCGGCTCGGACGAAGCCTCTCAGGCGCCGGAGTCGCCGTTCACGAAATCGAACCCGCATCCGCGCGCTTACGGCAACTTCGCGCGGGTCCTCGGCAAATATTGTCGAGATGAGAAAGTGATCACGTTACCGGGAGCAATCCGACGTTTGAGCGCCCAGCCGGCGCAAAATTTGGAACTCGATCACCGTGGAATGTTGAAGGAAGGAATGTACGCGGATGTCGTGGTGTTCGATCCAAAAACGATCACCGATCACGCAACGTTCGATAAACCGCACCAGTACGCGACCGGGATGAAACATGTGTTCGTCAACGGCGTCCAAGTAATCAAAGAAGGCGAACACACCAACGCCAAACCCGGCCGCGCCTTGTGGGGCCCGGGCAAGATAAAATGACTATCAAAGCAGCAACCCTTGCCTTCTGGATTGCCGCAGTCAGCATCACTCGATTCTCCTCAGGTGCCGAGGTGCCTTTCGAGGACGTCGCCAAAAATCCATCTCAATTCAATCACAAGCGCGTCACCGTTGGGCCTTGCCGATGTCGGCGGAGTTGAGTTCGCGCTGTGGCGCGACGAGGGCGCATTAAAGCACGCAGATCTCAAGCAATACATATGCATCGACGTTCGATTTCCTCGCGGAGCGACACGAAACCCCTACGAGTACGCAAACCTACATTTCGTCAGGGTCACCGGTATTGTGGATACGACCATTCATTGTTCTATGAATGCGGACCCGTTCGCGATTCGATTAGAGCGCGTCTAGGTCCTTCCGGGAGACCGTCTGCGGCAGTTTCTTCCCGTTTTAGGATTCTTTCGGAATGACACTTCGAAGACGATTAATATCGAGACGTCCTGGGGTGCCGCTTCTCTGCGCGTCCGACCGGGCGTTATCGATTGTTTTGCGATACAAAAAGGAAATGCCGCAGCCACTACACTTTCCGGCAAGCCATTCGCACGCTGCGATCTTATCCCTCCGCGCGTGATCGATCGCTACTACGATCGACAAACGAAGGCTTATTACTATCGAATCACTCAGCATGGCATAGATCCAGTGCTACCCAGCGATGCGAAGGGATGGAAGCGAAGCTATACTGGTGATCGGGACTAAAGATTCAATCAGCCGCATGGCGCGAACGGTTGCCGCTTTCCCTCGAAAGAGACACGCATTGAGTTCGCGTTCCGCGTAACTATTATAGAAGCAGGTGGTTTTGTTGAAATGGACCCTATTGGCAGCATCAAGTTGCGCTGGCTCCACGGCGCGTTGCAGGACGTCACTTACGAGCTGGCGCGGTCGCAGTTTCAGTTCGCGCCCCATACCTGGGAGCCGGCAATCAATGCTTATCGCTGCGAGAAGTGCATCCGGGTTTGTGTCGATCTGGCCGGGGTCGAGCGGTCGCAGATCGATCTGATTGTCGAACCGCAACGGGTCCTGATTCGCGGCGCGCGCGAATTGCCCGAGCCGTCGCACGACGAAGGCCGCGCGGTCCGATTGCTGGCGATGGAGATCGATTATGGACCGTTCGAACGCGAGATCGCCTTGCCGGACGAAGTGGAAATCAATGAAGCGAGTGCCGAGCAACGAAACGGATTGCTCTGGATCTCGCTCCCGATCAAGCCATGAGAACCGAGGACCAATTCTCCGTGCACCCTGCGGAACTGGAAATGAAGTCCGGTGCCGATCCGACAACTGCGATAGCGGCCGACATGTCCGACAACAGCAAAGTGCCGAAGATTCCGGAGGAATTGTCGATCCTTCCCGTGCGCGGGTTCGTGGTTTTTCCGGGAACGATCGTGCCGTTGAATGTGCGGCGGCCGGCTTCGATCGCGTTGTTGGACGAGACGTTGCCGCGCACAAAAGTGATCGGTTTGCTGACCCAGCGCGACGAGGCGAAAGAAGATCCGGGACCGCAGGACCTTTATCACGTCGGCACGGCGGCGCTGGTGCTGAAAATGATTCGCCAGGCCGACGATCACGTAGTCATCATTGCCCGCGGTCTGCAGCGATTCACTTTGCGCAAGATGGTGGCGACTTCGCCGTTCATTCGCGCGGAAATCGATCTAATGAAATCGGTTGCGCCGCCGCCGAGCAAGGAATGGGAAGCAACCTTCCGAAACCTGCGCGATTCGGCCGCGAGATTGTTTGAGTTGTCTCCGGAGACACCGGAGCAAGCCCGCTTAATGGTTTTGAACATCACCGAATCGGAACAGCTGGCGGATTTTCTGGCCCCGAACCTCAACGTCGACGTCGCACAGAAGCAGGCGATTCTGGAACAGGCGGACGTCGCAAAACGCGTTGAGGCGGTCCAAAAGCACATTTCCGCGCAGCTCGAGATTGCGCAGATCCAGGAAAAGCTTCAAAAAGACGTCGCGTCCCAATTTTCCGATGCCCAACGCCGTGCCTATTTGCGGTCGCAGATCAAAGCGATCCAGCACGAGCTTGGCGAAGGTGAGACCGGAAGCGAAGAACAGGTGGAGCAACTGCGCGAGCGATTGCAAAAAGCCGAGCCGCCGCAGGAAGTGATAGCGCAAGCGGAACGCGAACTGAAACGTTTGGATTTTATTCCGCCGGCCAGTCCCGAATATTCGGTCATTGTCAGTTACATCGAGATCATCGCCGATCTGCCCTGGAACAAATTGAGCGAGGACCACATCGATCTCGATCAAGCCCAGCAAATTCTCGATCGCGACCATTACGATCTCGAGAAAGTGAAGCGACGACTGATCGAGTATCTCGCCGTGCGCAAACTCAATCCGAAAGGGCACGGACCGATCCTGTGTTTTCTCGGGCCGCCGGGTGTTGGCAAGACCAGTCTGGGCCAGTCGATCGCCGACGCGCTCGGGCGGAAATTCGTCCGAATCAGTCTTGGCGGGATGCGCGACGAGGCGGAGATTCGCGGCCACCGGCGCACTTACATCGGCTCGATGCCGGGGCGAATCATCCAGGAATTGCGGCGTGCCGGAACGCGAAATCCGGTTTTCATGTTGGATGAGCTCGACAAGATCGGCGCCGATTTTCGCGGCGACCCGGCGAGCGCGATGCTCGAAGTGCTCGATCCGCGCCAGAACAACGCCTTTGTCGATCGTTACCTCGATGTCCCGTTCGATTTGTCGCAGGTCATCTTCATCGGCACGGCTAATTACATTGATGGCGTTCCCGAACCGCTACGTGACCGGATTGAAGTGATTTCGCTACCGGGTTACACCGAGCGCGAGAAATTGGAGATCGCAAAACGATATCTAATCAGGCGGCAGCTCGAGGAAAACGGACTCAAACCCGATCAATGCGAATTCCAGGAAGAAGCGATTAGACGCATCATCAACGATTACACGCACGAGGCCGGCGTTCGCGAACTTGAACGTCAGATCGGCGCGATTTGCCGGTCGGTAGCGGCCAAATGCGCGCGGGGCGAGTGCCAGCGAGTCGAGGTCACGCCGGAATTTGTGGCCCAGACACTCGGACCGGCGCGCTACGTGAGAGAGAGCAAATTGAAAACAAGTCAGCCGGGCGTCGTCACCGGTCTGGCCTATACGCCGTACGGCGGTGAAGTGCTGCACATCGAGGCAACACGGTATCCGGGCAAAGGCAACGTCACGCTAACCGGACAAATCGGAAACGTGATGAAGGAATCGGTGCAAGCCGCGCTCAGTCTGGTCCGAAGCCGGAACGGCCAGATCGGCGTTAAGGCCGAGGATTTCAGGGACATGGACATTCACGTGCACGTTCCAGCCGGTGCAGTCCCGAAAGATGGACCGTCGGCGGGAATCGCCATGTTCACCGCACTTGCATCGCTGTTTACGAACAAACCGGTCCGGCCCGATGTGGCGATGACAGGCGAAATCACCCTGCGGGGTTTGATTTTACCGATCGGCGGATTGAAAGAAAAAAGCCTGGCGGCGATGCGGGCTGGCATTTCCACGGTGATTATTCCAAAGCTTAACGAGAAGGATCTGGTCGACGTTCCGGAGGAAGCGAAACAGAAACTAAAATTCGTTCCGGTGGAGAACGTCGATGAAGTGCTCGCCGTCGCCTTGGAAAAAAACGGATCGCCAGAGCCTGGACCTCCAGCCGCCGCGGTCAACGGAAGCGGGAAGGACTGATCTCAGCGCGACCCGGTGTCAGCGCGCTTCTCGATTTGTTGCAAGTTCGGCTCTGAGCTGCGAATCCAATCACGCGTCGCATTGATATCGCCCTGGTTCACCGGCTCGGCGCGCGCCACGATATCCTCACCAACCTTGACCGGGGCGGCCTTTGGCGCTTTCCAATGACGTCCGAATTTGCGAAGCGCATAGTACATCGTCCCCGCTTCAACTGCGCTCACTCCGCTGCAGCGCATCGCGTTGTAAAACATGCGGTCGCACTCCTGCCACGGCTTGGTGTGTTGATCGTAAGAGACGTCGTGCAGCACCGAAGCGTTGCGATATTTTCCTTCAAACGGGCCGCCCATCAGCGACCAGAGAGATCGCGGAATCGACGCGCCATCAACGACGGAACCGGCCGGCGCGATCCAAACTACGCCGTCTGGATCCCTGTAGCGCAGCTCGCTCAACAAAGTCATGTTGCGCCCGTCATTTTCCCAACGCGCTTCGACGTAGCCACTGTAATGGCCCCATTTGTTTTGTTGCTTTAAAGCGCCACGGACCCACGCCGGTGTTTTGTCTCCGGCGCAGCCAATCAAAAAGACGGCAGTGAGTATTACCGAAAAAGCCCTCATGGTGTCCAAGGAAGCGCCCAACTTTTAACAATGAAAGCCGAAGGTCAAATGATCTGGATGCGGCCGACACGGCCGCCACTACAGCTTCGCCCGCAACGCGCGAAGATGTTCGCCGAATGCGGCCGGGTCGAAATCGTAATGGCGCTGCACGTCCGTGCGTAAGGCGCTGAGTTCCTTCTCGAGTTTTGCAGAAAGGTTCAGCCCCACAGACAGCCGATCGACCGCAAGCGTGAGCCGAAGCGCCAGGTAAAAACGATTTTCGTGCGACGCGCCGGATTGAAATTCCGAATCGCTGGCGGCGAGCGTTTGCAGGATCGACGTCAGCTCGTCGTTGGTTGGGCTCCACGTCGCCGCGTGCTTCGCGATCTCGTCCGCGCGGAGTTGGATTCCCGGAAACGAGTTGAACTGACTCACGCTTTCGCCTTGGCCGGTCTTGTCCAGCAGCCAGGTCAGGGCGCTCATCTCGGCGACCAAACGATCTTGTTCTTCCTTTGGCGACTTGATCAATGCCCATGTGATTTCGCGGAGCGCGACCGCCTGGCCGACCAACCAACTGCGCGGTCCAGTTGCCGAATCTTCATCGCGCCAATGTTTCGGTTCGTCGACCGATTGGCTGTCGAGTTCGAAAACGAGCTCGGGATGTCCCGCTTTCAAAATGTCCGCGTCAACGTTCTGGTGACAGGCGACACAAGTGTTTGCGCGGACGTAGAGACTGCGCAAATCGTGCATGCCGGCGCTGACACGCGTCGCGTACGTCCAATCAGTGCGAGTGTGTCCGCGCAACCACGGTTCGGCGGCGCCGTGACAATTTTCGCACGAAACACCTTCATCTGTCCGGGCCGTCGAACTTAATCGATCCGTGGCAACGGATTGAAATGGCGAATGACAAACAGTGCAACGCCCGCTCGATTGCGTTTGAGGAATACCGAGCGCTTCGCCGATTCGGGCCGATCGCGCGTCGAGGAGGATCGCGTAAGCGCGGGTGTGAAAATCCTTCTGCGACCAAGTGATATACTGGCTGCGTTTTTCGCCGGTGCCGCCGTGGCAACTGGACGATTTGCAACCCACTGAGCCGACGAACTTCGCATTTGCGCCTAGCGCTTGTTGGTTGGCGAAAATAAGGGCTACGAAAATCGCCAGGGTCGCAATGACGCGCAACACGCGCGCGAGACTAGCAAACGCGGCGACACCACTGCTACCTGAAACAATCGAGCGTCAGCTGGTCCAGGACTTCCAGCGCTTGCGGATCGGCTTGGTGTAACGATCGAGATCGATACCTTTCACGCCTTCACCGACCACGTCAGCCGATTCCTCGAATCTCTGCTTCACGGACCGAAGGGCTGGCCAGAGAAACGGCAGTGAAAGAAAACTCCAATTGATTCGACCGAGCGGCGTTTTCGATTCCTCTCCTTCGGAACGCGACGCATAACGAATCGCCAAACCGATGACCACGCCTGCCGCCAGCGCTCCAATGACCAGTGGCACGGGATTTTCGCGTAAAAAAAGTTCGGTCCGTCCGCGGCTCGCGTTTGGCCGTCCCCGGATTTGTTCGCGTCGACGCGGGCGCGGTTCCAAAACGCTCGGCGCCGGCCGACGACGGCGTCGTGGCGGGCCGTCTTGCTCCGCTGCCGCCAGCGGATCGTCATTCACAAAATCATCGTCCATCGGATACATCCTCCTCTTAATTCGTAATTCCAGCGATCAGTGCGCTGGTCAACAGGAAGTTATCATGTTCCGGACCTTTCCGCTAAAAAACCACGACATCGTTCATAGGCAGCCACGATCTCATCCGTCGCCAGGACAAAAATCACTTTGTCGATCCGGTCGTCAGTGGCGAGAAAATCGTGAACTGCTTTGGTGGCGATCTCGGCTGCTTCGCGAATAGGATAGCCATACGCGCCGCAACTGATTGCCGGAAACGCAATCGTCTGGATGCCGTTCTCGACCGCGATGCGCAGTGAATTGCGATGACAGCCGGCCAACAGATCTGATTCGCCGCGATTTCCACCGGACCAAACGGGCCCAACCGTGTGAATCACAAACCGCGTTGGCAAATCATAACCGCGCGTGATTTTGGCTTCCCCAGTCGGGCACCCGCCCAATGTGCGGCATTCTTCCAGCAGTTCGGGCCCGGCGGCACGATGGATAGCGCCATCGACACCGCCGCCGCCAAGCAAAGTTGTATTGGCGGCGTTCACGATCGCATCGACGTCGATTTTAGTTATGTCCCCGCGAACGATGTCGATCTTCGATGTCGGCGTTGCCGTCACGGCGCGAGTCGATCGATCGACCATGAGCTGTCACGCTGAAGTGTGTAACGCAACCGATCGTGTAGCCGATCGGGACGGCCCTGCCAAAATTCAATGCGGTCAGGCTTGAGCCGGTACCCGCCCCAGTGGGGCGGAAGCGGAATTTGGCCTTCGGTGAAACGCTGCTTCATCTCTTCCAAGCGGGCGTCGAGAACGCGCCGACCGTCGATCACCTGGCTTTGATGTGACGCCCAGGCGCCAAGCTGCGCACCGGCAGGACGTGAATGAAAATATTCTGCCGATTCTTTACGCGATGTTTTTACCACTCTGCCTTGAATGCGAATCTGCCGTTCGACTTCCATCCAGTAAAATACCAGCGCCGCATTCGGATTTTTTTCCAGCTGTCGTCCCTTGTCGCTTGCATAGTTGGTAAAGAAAACGAAACCGCGTTTATCAAAATCCTTCAGAAGGACGACCCGAGCCGACGGTTTGCCATCGACGCAAGTCGCCAGCGTCATCGCATTGGCGTCCAGAATCTGCGCTTCAATGGCCGCGGAAAACCAGGTTTGAAATTGTTTGATCGGATCGGGATTGAGAACGGACCGCCGCAATCCTTCTCCGATGTATTCGTGGCGAAAACCGGCGTAATCGAGCTTTGACTGGTCCATTCGCGAGCGATGACCACTTACGATATTCGCGGCGTTGAAGATGTCGACCCATTCGACTGGGCTCGGGCCAGGTAGTTAGGTTGCGGTCAGGCTGCGGCCGCAGGAGAGCGGTCGCGAAAAGAAAGTTCCCAGCCGATGATGGCGCGCTTGCGGACCGGGTCCCAATGATAATGACCGAGCGCTCCGGTCTCACGAATAACGCGGTGACATGGAATGATGAAGGCGATCGGATTCGCTCCGACCGCGCTGCCGACAGCGCGCGCGGCTCGCGTCTGGCCGACTGCTTCGGCGAGCCGGCCGTAGGTTGTGAGCGAGCCGGCTTGAACCTGGAGCAACGCGCGCCAAACGCGCACTTGAAACTCGGTGCCTCGAACGAACGCGCGTAGTTTGCGGTTCGACGTTTCACCACGATCGTTAAAGATTTTATCAGCCAACTGCGCGATGCGAGCATCATTACGGCGCACCTTCGCATTCGGCCATTGGGACTTCAGCACTTCGTGCGCAGCGTTTCGGCCTTGATCGACGAACGAGAGGTGACAAACACCGCGCTTGGTTTCGGCTATGAGCGCTTCGCCAAACGGCGTCTCGACGAAACCGTAATCGATCTCAATCCCAGCGCCGCCGTTTTTCATTTCGCCCGGAGACGCCGCTTCGAGCGTGACGCAGAGATCGTGCAGACGGCCCGGTCCGGACAAACCTGCATTGATCGCGGCGTCAAATACGCTGTCACCGTCTCTCAGAAGCTGTTTCACGTGCTCGAGGGTGAGGCATTGCAAGAAGTCCTTTGGAGTAACGCCCGCCCACGTCGAAAAGAGCCGGTGAAAATGAAACGGGCTTAAGCCAGCTGAGTTGGCGAGGGCAGCAAGGTCGGGTTGCTCAATGTGATGTCGATCCAAAAAACGGATCACGCTAGCGACGCGTTCGTAATCGTTCATGGCAGCAAATTGTCATTGGAGCGGAGCCAAGCCACCCGCTTCTTGCTGCGATTTTACAGATGTTTGGCGAGACTGCGAGCGCTCGCCATCAAGTTTCGCGAACGACGCGTCCGAGTTCGCGGGCAAGCGCGTCAGTCGCTTCGTTGTCGTCCTCGTAACCCCAAACAACGATTTCCAGGATTTGCGCGCCAATCTCGCGCCGACCCTGCAAGGCCGCGCGCACCCGGCCACGGAACGACCAATCTTCCACCTCCGCGGCCGCCGCGTTCTCATAAGACGAACGAGCGTCCCAGTAACAATAAAAAACATGCAGCGGCGCACCGCGATCTTGGAACCGATACGAACGAATCGGCAGATTCACGCCGTTAACCGCCATCATCCGAAGACCATTGTCGCGTTCCATTGTGCGACCACTGGCGGGCAAACAAATATCAGGCCGATGGACTTTGACGAATCGCGCGGCCGTCCGGCCGGGGAACCAGCGAAAGAAAAACATAAGCCATTGATGGCCATCCTCGCCTTCCCAACTCGCGCCGCCGCCTTCGTTGTATTGCAGCAGCGATTCGGCCTCCCGCGCAATCGGGACGGACTTGTAATTACTTTCCGAGTCCGGCCACTGGACTGCCCAGTGTGAACTGGCGATCGTTTGGTGCGACCGGTACCAAATTTGCACGGCGCCTTCGGCGATAATCACCCAGGCAGCGAGAACCGCGACCGTCGCCCAACTAAAACGGACGGGCGCTGGTTGCCGCTCGATCGCCGTTGAACTCGCGGTCGCGCTTCCGCGACGCAGCATGATCAGGCTGACGAGCCAAAGACCAAAAAGACAAGCGATCAAAATCGTAAGCCCGGCGGGGTCATGCCACGATTCGATCCGTCCCAGCCCGCGATGGGTGCCGACCCAGACCAGAATCGCCGTCCGGACAACGTTGCAGATGAAGGCCAGAACCGCGCCGATGGCGACCAGAAGCAGCCGGCGCGCAACGTTGAAGGAATAAAGTTCGCCAAGAAAAAGTGAGATCATCAGAGTGGCCTGAAGCGAACGAACGCCGCTGCATGCCTCCTCGATACCAATGAATCCGGACCCAACTTCGATCACGTTGCCGTGTTGAAGTGCTGGGATACCGGCGAGCTGAAGAAAGATGACATTGATAGCAGTAACGGTTCGCATCAGGTCTTGAATCACCAGTTGCTCGATCCGGACTGGCCACGGGATCGCGACAAGAAAAAACAGGAACGGAAACGCAAAGTGCCGCAGCCAGCTTCGGCCACCGCTGAGATAAACGAAAGCGAGCGAAATAGTAACGACGACAACTGCCAGAATCCAACTCAACAGCCGCCAGTCAGGATTTGCCTCTGCGACCAGTCGGATCGGCAGAAAAAGTGCGGCGCCGGCGACTATTGTAAAGTTCGCCAATATGCGCGCAGCGGGAGCCGCCGGAGCAGGGCGGGCTTGCCAGCGCTTCCAAAGCAAATAAACGAGGAGCACCGGGACAATCAGACCGTAGTTGTATTGAGCGTTCAGCCACCATTCGCCTCTTAACTGATTGACAAGCTCGAACCAAAGCAGCCCGAACGCGATAAACACCAGCAGCCAGCCCGTGGTTTTGGTGTTCTCTGCTGCCACCGCAGACGCCGGCTGCGCAATCGTATCGTCCATTTGCGACATAAGCGTAGCCGAGCCCGAGCAACTTGCGAGCCCGGGCCCGATGGACAACCGACGTTCAGGCGACGATTTGTTGCGCCGAATTCTGTGATAAATATTACCGGAACGGCAACTGCTTGAGAGGGACGTGCAAATGCCAAATCTATCTGGAAAGCGGAACAGACGATAATGGAAACGTCGCACAGACGAACCGAGCGCGTTTACTTGAAGCTTCTTTTTGGGTCGGTCGTCGCAATTGTTCTGTTGATTGCGCTGATTTGGGGCAGTCATGATCTCTATGCGCGCTGGCAAGAAAGACGATTGGTCCGGCGAGCACTCGTCGCGATTCAGAATGGTGATGATGCCACGGCCAGCTTGGCAGCACGCACTGTGTTGCAAATCAAACCGACTAGTGCGCCCGCTAACCGAATTGTCGCCCAACTTTTGGAAAAGGCTGGCAATCGCGCGGCGCTCGACTGGCGGCATAAGGTTATCGAGATTGAGCCGCGCTCGGTCGACGATGCATTAGCTCTGGCCCGGTGCGCGTTGCAGTTCAATGAACTGGCTGTAGCGGAACAGGCACTGTTGGGAATAGACGAACAAGGCAAACAACAGGCGGGCTACCATGCTGTGGCAGCAACCCTGGCAGAACTGAAAAAGGATGATGAAAGTGCCATTCATGAATGGGAGCAGGCCGTGCAATTGGCGCCCGCTGAAACTGCTTATCAGCTTCAGCTTGGGACATTGCAGTTACACAGCGCGGACCAGAGTCGACATGCTGCGGGCCAGGCGACCTTGGACAAACTGCGCCAGGATCCGAAGCAACGAACGGCTGCCACTCGTGCCTTGATCACCGACGGTGTTGCACGGCAGGAGAACGGCCAAAAACTGGTCGGCCTTGCTCACGACCTTCAAGGTTATCCGGACGCTACGATTACCGATCGCTTAATCTACTTGGATTTTGTTCATCAACTCGGTGCGCCCGAATTTGCCTCTTACCTCACTGAGCTCGAGGCGAGCGTCAGTTCCAATCCGGTGGAGTTGGGCGCGCTGCTTGAATGGATGAGTCGCAGTGGACTGAATTTGCTCGCGCTCGATTACATCAAGAATCTACCGGGCGATACTTTGAGTAAGTGGCCGGTTCCATTGATAGTCGCAGAGCTTTACGAGCGGCTGAAGGATTGGCGCAAACTGGAAGAAATCACAAAGAACTCCGATTGGCGGCAAGGAGAATTCATGCGACACGCCTATCTCGCCCGAGCGTTGCGCGCCCAAGACAAATTAGCAGCAGCGGAACACGAATGGGCTGCAGCCACCAAAGAAGCGTCGGCGCAAAGTTCCAACATGATGGCCCTGATGCGCACGACGGAAGAATGGAAGTGGGAAAAAGAGATGGTGGAGCTGCTCTGGTCGCTAACCAAGAATCAGGACAAGCAAAAGGACGCTATTCAGGACTTGTATCGCTACTATGAAAGAGCAAACGACACTCAAGGCATTTATCGAGTGCTCGTTCGGTGGGAGGAACTCGATCCTGAGGACCTCAATGTGCAAAATAACCTCGCTCAGATTTCTCTGTTGCTAGACGCCAACGCCGATGATGCGCGAAGGATCGCCGCAGAGCTCCACCAGAAAGCGCCATCAAACGCGGCCTACACTACCACTTATGCATATTCTCTCTTGACCAAGGGGAACGCCAAGGAGGCCACCAAAGTGATGGACTCGCTAACTCCAGACCAACTGCGAGATCCGGCGGTGAGTGCTTACTACGGAATTTGTCTCGCCGCCGTGCACGACGAAAAAGCGCGCGAATTCCTGGCCACCGGACAAAAGGCACCGTTACTCCCGGAAGAAAAAAAGCTGATCGACAAAGCGTTCGCCAGCTTGGATTCGTGGCGGCGAATTCGTTAGGGCTTCTCCTTTTCGACAGCTACTTGCCAGTCAATCTCCCACTTCGGCATATTCCTAGCTCTGATCGAATGCCCGGGAATGGATAAGAACACCGTCGACTCGCTGATCACAAACATGCTCGCAATTGGAGAGCGAGTTTCCGACCTGCTTTTCATCGCGGGCAAACCGCCTCTTGCCGAAGTAGATGGACTACTAAAGCCGTTCGCCATCGACACGCCAGGCTCGCTTGTCACGCCCACTTTCATCGACGCTTTGGCCGACCATATCATTGGCGGTGAAGAACGGCTGATAAACGAATACGTGACGACAGGATCGTGCGATTGCAGTTATGCCATCGAAAACGTCGCCCGATTCCGAACGAATATTTACAGGGAAAACCGGCGCCGGGCGATCGTGATGCGAAAACTGCAATCGACGGTGCCGAATCTACCGGTTCTCGGCCTGCCGCCAATTTTCGCGGAAATCGTCAAAGAAAAGAACGGGATTGTGTTGGTAACTGGCGCGGCCGGCAGCGGCAAAACCACCACGCTGGCGGCAATGATCAACGAACTAAACCAGACGCAGGCTATTCACATCGTCACGCTGGAAGATCCGATTGAATTTCTCCATCCTCACGCCCGCGCGGCAATCAGCCATCGCGAGCTCGGGCGAGATTTCCACAGCTTCGCCAAAGGGTTGCGTTCGGCCCTCCGACAAGCACCAAAGGTCATTCTGCTCGGAGAAATCCGCGACCGTGAAACGATGGAGGTCGCGCTGACCGCCGCAGAAACCGGTCACGTGGTCTTCAGTACGTTGCACACTATCAACGCTGGCCAGACGATTAACCGCGTTATCGGCATGTTCGCAAAGGACGAAGAAGAACAAGTGCGGTATCGGTTGTCCGACACCGTTCGTTATATTGTCAGTCAGCGATTGGTCCCGACAGTCGACGGCGCGCGCCATCTCATCACCGAAGTCATCGGCAACAGTTTGCGCACCCGTGAATCAATTCGCTACGGCGAGTCTGAAGGCAAAACATTTCACGAAATCGTCGAAGCTGCTTCACCCTACGGCTGGCATAGTTTCGACCAATGCCTCGCGAACGCATTCCAGGCCGGTAAAATATCGGACCAAACGGCCCTGCTTTATTGTAATGATCGAGCTCGAATGCACCGCGAGCTGGACTTGCTGAAAAAACATCAGGGAAGGCCTGATATTGATCTGAGTTCGGAGCTGAAGCTAGAGCTGGCTTCAACGCCGCCGCCGATTCCGGTAATCACCGAAGAATCAGGTCAAGTTGAGGAGCCGGCCGAGGCTGGCTTCGCGCAGACCGGCACCATCAGCAACCGCCGAACTATAGTTCCGCGCGCCCGAAAGTAGGGCGGCTGATCGGGGAACTTATCTCCGTCACACTGCGGTTCGCGCTCCGTGGCGCGATCCTAGCTTTGGCGAACAGTTGCCTATGAGATTCCAAGCCGTCCGATGCATCGCCATTTTCGCAACTGGTACCATCATTCTTGCTGTCAATCCCAAGTCGCGAGCGCAGAACGACCAGGCGTCTGACGTTGAGGTGTCTCGCCCGGTGATCGTTCGCGGCACCGCCCCCCGAGAATTTGACTGGGCTAAATCGCAAGCTCGAGCGCGAATCGCCTACACCAGCTCCGGGCCGAAAATGCTGAGCGCGCGGATGATCGATAACGATCTGCAGACGGTTTTCCAATTCTCTGAATCGGATGCGTCACCGACTGTGATCGTGGAGTTGGCCAAGAGCGCGCAACTGCATCGCGTCAGTACAGCTTTTAAAGCGGAAGACGCGAGGCTCGAGGTGTTTTTGCTCAACGAACTGCCCAAAGATCCGACTGATCTTCGATTCGCCACACCGGCGGGATCCGTTGTCGAGCTCCCGGATGAGAAAGGGATGGTAACGGTCAACTTTTCGGTCAGCACCGCCCGCTACGTCGCACTGCGCTGGAAACGAAATAAGCGTCAGGATGCGTTCACCGTTGCTGAGATCAGCGCTTTCAGCAACGACCCGACAGATTCGATTTACGACCAAGACCCGCACTTGGCTGACAATGGCAGCGCGATGACATCTTTTCAGACGCCTTCGGTCCCAGTCGTCAGCCCGTAACGGCCGAGTCGCCGTATTAGCCGAACCAGCGCTACGAAGAGTTCGGGTGTCGACCGCCGCGCGGCGCGAAATCGCGACTAATTTCCGGCAAGAACCTTGTCGAGATCAATCATAACCTTGTCGAGGTTGGGCTGATCGTTGCCGCTGTCGGAAAGGATTTTGCCCGTTGAGTCGGCGAGGATTAGATGTGGTATCTCACGAACCAAACTTTGTATCCCGCCGGCTTTACCGCTGCGTTTGTCAAAAGCGATAGCCGGCCACGGCATATTCGTTTGTGATATGTAATTCTCCATTGCAAACGCTGAGCGATCGACGCTGAAGAAGACCACTTCAAACTCAGGATGTTGAGGAGCCACGTGGTTGTAATAATCGACTAGTCGCGACGTAAATTGACGTCCTTCCTTGGACCAAATCGCAGAAAAGAACAGGAGATAGAACTTTTTCTTCTGAAGCGTTTCGTCATCGAACGGAACCAAACTCCCCTCGTGCCAGTAGACTAGATCGTCTTTGAAATGATCGTACAGGTCACCACCCACTTGAGCTTCAGTCGGCGACGCGGGCTTCGTTGGGGCGCTCTGGCTTGTCGCTTGAGGTTCCAGATTTGTTCGAGAAACTTTTTCCGCATTCGATTTTTGCTTTTCCGCAGCCGCGGCAGTTTCCGCGGCCGATAATTGATAAACCCCACTCTCCAACGTGTTGATCAACGATTGAGTGGCACCGGCTTTCACAAGTTGCTCTTCGCTGGTCGGATCAAGCGTGTCGGCAAATTTCCTTTTCGACAGCTCCTGGAGCACCGCCTCGCTCGAATAACCGGACCGCAGCATCAAACTCACCTCTTTGATAGTGAGCGGAGCTAATCCAGCCGTAAGGCAGCTGACGCTCGCGAAAAACCAAAAGCCAAGAAGGAGGCGGACCATGCTGCTAGAACTCAGCACGGACCGGGCCGGAGGACCAATGGTCTGCAAGCTGCTCAAGAGCCTCCATGCCTATGGGAGTCCGAATTTTCAGGCCAGGCTTATTCGCTGCGATCACGCTTGTCTTGGCATGGTCGAACACCAAAGCCAGCCTGATCTACACCTACGATTTTCCAGGCCCGGGGCCGAACAACGGTTTGGCCGCGAACCAAACGAATGGCCAGCCATCCAACGCGACCTTGAGCGATTACACTCGGAATGGCGGACTAACCGGCACCAGTAACTCAGACGTCTTCGGCAGCAAGAATTGGCCAACGGCCGGAACACTCGATCCAAATGTCTTCACCGCGTTCACGATCACTGCCAATCCAGGGTTCGTTCTTTCTCTGGATCAACTTACCTTCGATTCATTGAAGAACGGTGCGACTGCTCCCATGCTGGCGGAAGTCGATCTCTTCCTAAATGGATCAACGACAGCGTACGCGAGCTTTGCCTGGACACCCCAAAACGCACCCATGACCCACTACACCTTCAACTTCACTCCGGTAACGTTTGCGGACAACATAACGACGGCCACCTTTAAGTTTTTCGCTTGGAACGCCACCGACAGCACGAACGAGGTGCAGTTCGCCAATGTGGCAATTTATGGCGGAATCGACGTGCCAGAGGCAGCCGGGCTTGGCCCCGCGGTGCTCGTGCTTGGATCCGCCGTTGCCCTCCACCGGCTCCGGCACCGGGGTAAAGGGTGAATTCGCAGTAAATCGGCATATTTATTGCTTTTATAGGTCCCGATCATTCAGATCGTTATGCTCCTTTCTGGCAAAAAACTACGAACAGCCGACGGCTTCACTATCGTCGAGACCCTAATGGCGGTAGCGGTCTCCGTCATTTTTGCACTGGCCGCTTTCGCCACCAATGAGCGGTTGCTCCTGGCATTGAGGGCGCAAAGAGAATCGACCGCCGCGTCAATGATGCTGCAGCAACGCATGGAGGCGTTTCGAGGGATTTACTACAGCAACGCCGCCAGCAACGTCGCCTCGGGAACCACGAGTCCGTCAACTATGACAGCGGCCGATATTGTTGGAACCGTGACGACTTCCGAAGCGCAGCTTGGTTCAAGTCTGACCGAAACCGTGACTGTGAGTGGAAACATGACTACCACAGGCGGCACAGGGTATCCGGGTGACGGATCGACGCCCAACCAATGGACTCGTAGTGGCGGTTCCACGTCACCCACTCTTGCTCAATCAAATTCAAGCATTGCCACGAACTACGATCTTATCCAAGTCGACATCAGGCTCTCGTGGACAAGCGCCAACGGCCGTACGCGAAACCGAGAACTTTCGTCAGTCTTCGGCAAGGGAAATTTGGGACCATGAAGATTTTTACCAAAACAAAATATGCGGCCTTCACTCTCACTGAACTGATGGTCAGTGTCGGCTGTGGCGTGCTTATCCTGGCAGCCGTGGTAGCTGCGGGCGTCTCGCTGCAAAAGAGTTACGCCGCAACTGAAGCCTATTCCACCACAGAAGGCAATGAGTTACGGGTCCTCGATTATGTCGCCATGGATTGCCGGCGCGCGACTTCGGGCACTGTTCCAGGCACCGCCACACCGACACCATACGTTGGCACTGGATCGTTCGTAAGCGGAAGCTGGGTGGCAGCAAGTTCCGGCACAATGGCTCTGATTTTGAGTCTCCCCGTATACTATAGCTCAACCAGTAGCAGCGCTGCCCCTAACACGCCCACACTTTCAAGCGGAGTCATTACCTATGGCTCAGGTAGTGTAACTGTAAGCTATCAGCAAAGTGGAACGAATTTCACGCGCGAAGTAATCGTCCAGAATTCCGGCGGGACGGTCTTGAGCGATACGATCACACCGATCGCGCAGAACGTTGCGAGTTTCGCGGTAACCGACACCGATCTTACGAACTGGATAAGCTGCAGCATCATGTTTTTCCCGACATTTACGCACAATGCAGGAAACGGAACATGGTGGAGCGGACTGAACAATCCGGATACAGCACCGGCTAATAGCGTGGGCTCCAACGGAGACTGGTACGCAATAAACGGTACGGCAACTGATCCTACAACGGTGGGCAACGTTTATTTCAAGTCCGGTGGAACCTATTCGCTCGTGGAAAATGAGAAAGCAACAACCGTCGCTTGCAAGACATTCCTCCGAAACGCATCAGCTAGATAATGGTTTTATGAAAAACGATCAAACCTACAATGACAAAGGCAGTGTCTTAGTCATCGCGCTAATGACGATGACGATTCTGACGATGATCTGTGCAACCAGTCTCTATATCACTTCGCAGAACACCGGCGCAGGAGTGCAGACTGCGGCCTGGCAACAGTCGCTGACCGGCGCGGAAATGGGCATCGACGCCGCTGTCCGGGCATTGAACCAAAGCGCCAGCCCCAGCGCCTCGCCCAACCCCAACCCGTGGACCAATTGGAAGACCGTTAATAGCACGCTGCCTACTCCTGCTCCGTCAAGCAGCCCCGTACTAGGTTATACCTACGAGCCGACTGGCGGCAACGCGGTTGGCAGCGGTTCCCCGCCACCCGATACGAGCCATTATTATTATCTTCCTTCAGCCAATCTTAGTATCAGCTATCCGAATACGGAAGGAACAACGGCTGTTAACGCCTGGGTTACGATTGATACGTGGGGTACGCTGTCTAATTCGAACGGTTCGTGGTACCGAGTCCGGTCGACCGGTCAGGCCGCTTTTCAGGCTAACTCGGTGTATAAACGCGTTTCCAGTAACCGATTAGATAGCGATCTGCGCAACACGATCGCTATGAATTTGTATGGCGGAGCCAATCGAAAAGGCGGTAGCAGTCTTGGCCCTACGCGAACGATTGAAGCGATTCTGCAACCAGTCCCTAAAGGTGGCAGCGCAAGAGCTATCACGCTTTCAAACTGGCTGGCAATGACCGGCGGAGGCAGCGTGGATGCGTTCAGCTCGCCAAACGGTCAATGGTCCTCGGCGTTTCGCGATGCCAGCAATCCAATGCTTGTTGCCGAGGGAGCCACCGGCAATCAGGCGAAGTTCGCCAACACTGGGCAAACTTATGTGTACGGCGGAGTCACTTATAGCGGTAATGCGCCTACAAATGTCAATGCTAACAGCGGCAATCCGCCAGTGAAGGATGTGCTGGGACAGGTCTCGACGCCCGCAGTTGTCAGCCTGCCCACGCCTACGGATCCTACCGCTGTATCGGGAAATTCAGGCCACTATAATTGGACTTATCAAAATCCGTGGAGTGGTACCACTACAAACTATTCTTTTAATTCCAGCACCGCTTACAGCAGCGGTGGCGTGCCGACGGCGATCACCGCGAACGGAACTGCTTCATCGCCCGGATTAATCATCATTAATGGCGACTTTACCGTTCCGGGCGGAAAGTCGTTCACTATCAACCCCACCACAACCGGTAGCCCACCCGTTGCAAGTTCGTCGAATAGTAATGTGATCATTTGGGTGCAAGGGAAATTCACTACATCAGGTAGCGGGATGATTACCCAGTCTAGCGGAACTAGTGTCACCTGGATCGTGGACGGCGACCTCACGGTTAGCGGCAGTTCCTACAATAACCAAAATGGCACAGCCGCGACCGATTCATTCGTTGGCATCGGAAATAACAAGTTTACCGATTCCGGTTCAGGGACTTTTGTGGGAACGGTGAACGCGCCCGGATATGCCGGGACAATCTCGGGCAGCGGCGATTACACCGGCGCCTTCGCTGGAAGCAATCTCACGATCAGTGGCAGCGGGAGCTTTCACTACGATGAAGCACTCAGCGGCGGAAGCAGCAACCCGGCAATCGGCAATTATGCCTATGCGAGTTGGTTCGAAGACAACTCCGATCCGACCCACAAAGACACGAAGGGTAATTATGTCGTCTACTAACTTCGAATGGCGCGTCAGTTATGCAACACTGGCCGACCAAGTTTGAAGCGAAAGCGGCTTTTACCTTTCCGGAGCTCTGCGTTGCGATAGCAGTAGCCGTCCTGTTTGGATTAGCTGTCTTCGGCACCAACTCGCGTTTACTCGGCGCGCTCAAAACGCAAAAAGAGACAACTGCTGCAACGATGGTGCTTCAGCAGCGAATGGAAAGTTTGCGCGCGTGCAGCTTCACCCAGATCGCTACAAAAGATTACGTAAAAAACATTCTCAGCACCCCAACCGGATCGGAAGGCCCGCTCGGCTCGCTGAGCGAGCAGGTTGCGGTAGGTGTTTACTGCTCTCCCGCGGTCGTTCCGATTATACTTCTGCGTAATCCCCAGAACCAAAGTACCCCCCAAGAGCTGTCGACGAATGCTAACTTAGTCAGATTAACCTCTCTGGAAGCAGCGTATTGACTCTTGCGGCCAATAGCGACGGGACCGACACTTATGTGCGGGATCTGAATAACAATCTGTTCTCGAATATGTATTAAGATTCGGGCTGGCCTCAGGCGAACGCTCTAACGCTGAGTCGAAGAAGAAAACAGAAACGGCGCTCAATCGAGCGCCGTTTCAGGCAAACAAACAAGCGGAGGCAGCGCTTAACTTACAGGCACCTTCCCAAGCGCGCGAACTCGCGCCATTAGGGTGCGCCGTGAGCCGAAGGCGACCACCAAACCAATGAATCCAAAAACAACCGAGCTGGGCGTAACTTCTGGAACCACGGCGAGGGCGCCAGAGGAAGTGGTCAACGTTCTAGCGATGATCTCGCCGTTGATTTCACCTGGATGGAGATTGACCGAAGCGTTTATACCGGTGGCCAGAACGGTGCCGAAAATCTGCTGGGCATTTCCACCGCCAGTCGTGGTCAAATTGCTGTTAGCACCGGTCAGATTGATAAACACATCACTTGATTTCAGACCACCGGCTAAAAGTATGCCGTTGCCTTGGCTGCCGCCGTTCAGTGTGATGTTGCCCGAAATGTTCAGCACAAATTCCGAACCTGCCGGAGCACTCAATACAAGTGCGCTTTGGTTCAGGTTGATGCTGGAGATGTTGAAAACGTAGTCGCCCTTCGTCGACTCACTAATCGTCATACCGCTCGTAATTGCTCCGAAGGTTTGCGTCGGCGCAAGCGAGGCGAGCGCTGCGGATGCGTTGACTGCATCCGTCCAAGCCGAATTCAATAGGGATGCGTTATAGACGGTTTTCTCGACCGCGGGGCCATTGTTGGTGAAACCGGGGCTGAGATAGACGGTCGTCGGCTGCTGAGTATTCGTTTGTCCGCCGCCGCTCTGGGTCCAGTTACCGTTGACGACGCCGATCGGCCCCCCCTGAAACGCGGAATCAGATGTGTTGTTGCTGTTGTAAGTGAGAACCGAGAAACCGGCGGCAGAGCCAAGATCGACAACGGATGCGCTGGTATAGCTTGTAAGAGCCAAGAAGATGGCTACGGCGGCGAGAGTTGTGCAACGGATTTGGTAGTTCATACTATTGGTTTTGCTAATTCCCATAATTCTCATAATTGCGTCGCACCGTCAATAACAATTTTTATGCCTTCTGAAACTGAGCAGTTCCCGTCTAGCGATTTCCCCCGCAAATGGCAAGAAAAAAAAGGGCGGCAAAAGGGACCTGCGACTTAAGCGTTTTCATGTGGGGTGTTGGTTTTGATTTCTTGTTAGATTCGATAATTCCTAAACCGTTGTCAGGCATCACACCACATTTGATGATTTGGTGACAACTCAAAAATTACGATCAACCCGTTATTCTGAGTGCGCCGCCGGACCTCGAGACAAATTGACCGTCCCGAAACTCTTTTTCCGCCTGACGATTCCGTCTAGATTGCGCCAATGACTTCGATCTGGGACCGGGCAAATCCGCAACTGCACGCTCTCGGAGTTTACGAACCTGGCAAGCCGATCGAAGAAACTGCGCGGGAACTCGGCGTTCGCCCAGACGAAATCATCAAACTCGCATCAAACGAGAACCCTCTCGGTCCATCTCCGAAAGCTGTGGCGGCGATGCGAGCCGCAGTCGATTCGGCGCAACTTTATCCGGATGGCGGCGGATTTCTGTTGCGCAGCGCACTGGGGGTGAAACTCGGATGGGCTCGCGAAAATATCATCCTCGGAAACGGTTCAAACGAAATCATCGAATTCGTCGGACACGCTTTTCTGCAACCAGGCGACGACGTCATCACGTTTGAGCACGCGTTCGTTGCTTACAAGCTTATCGCCGCTCTGTTCGGGGCCCGTACCATCGAGATTGCCACACCAAATTTTCAACCCGATCCAGACGCGCTCCTCACCGCAATCACGCCCAAAACAAAAATCATTTTTATCGCGAATCCAAACAATCCAACCGGTGCATTGATCCCGTCGAACAGGCTCGACAACTTTTTCGAGCGTGTTCCGGACAACGTCGTTACCGTGCTGGACGAAGCATATTTTGAGTTCCGCGAGAATCCCCCGAACACGCTGGGTTACATCCGTGACGGCCGAAATGTGGTGGTGCTGCGCACGTTTTCGAAGATTCATGGTCTGGCCAGTTTGCGAATGGGCTACGGAATCGCCCGGCACGATGTAATTGACGTTCTGCAAAAGACCCGGCAACCATTCAACGTTAACGGAATCGCCCAGACCGCTGCGCTGGCTGCACTGGAAGATGTCGATTACCTCGCCGAGACAAAACGAGTGGTCGACGCTGGTCGCGCTTTCCTGGAAAAAGAGTTTAGCGCGATGAAATTACGATTTGTCCCCAGCTCAGTTAATTTTGTCTTCGTCCACGTGGGCAACGGACCGGAGGTGTTCAAGAAAATGCTCGCTCGCAAAATTATCGTTCGTCCTCTGGTTGGCTACGGTTTGCCTGAGTGGCTTCGCATTACCGTCGGAACAATGGAACAAAACAAGAAATGCATCGCAGCGTTAAAGGAAGTGCTCGCGTAGGATTGGTCTCACATGCAGGTACCGTCGACAGTTCCGACTCGGTCGCCGCGGATACGGTTGCTGCGATCTCTACTCCAGCCGGAGAAGGGGCAATCGCGATCGTCAGAATGTCGGGGGCGAACGCCATTGCTATTGGCGACCAGATTTTTCGTGGCAAAGAAAAGGCATCGCGGTTCAGTTCGCACGTTCAACACTTGGGCGACATCGTCACTGACTCGGGAAGCTTGATCGACGAAGTGTTGATGTCGATCCATCGTGCGCCGGCGAGTTATACCGGCGAAGATTTGGTCGAGATCAGCTGTCATGGCGGAACCCTGGTAACGGCGAAAGTTTTGGAAGCTTGTTTACGTGCGGGAGCGCGCGCCGCGCGGCCCGGTGAATTTACCGAGCGCGCATTTCTGAACGGCAAAATGGACCTGACTCAGGCGGAGGCAGTCATCGATTTGATTCGCGCTCGCACCGATTTAGCCCTGCGATCTGCGACGGAACAGCTTGAGGGCAAGCTCGGAGAAAAAATCAGATCAATTCGCAAAGCGCTGGTCGACCTTCTCGCTCACTTCGAAGCGTCCATCGACTTTCCGGAGGAAGGCATCGAGCCGGACGAAGGCGAAAAATTGCGGACCCGTCTCGACTCGATTCGCGAGGAAATCTCAGCGCTGCTCGCGACCGCGGACCAGGGGCGAATGTTGCGCGAAGGCGTTCGAATTGTGATTTATGGAGTAACGAATGCCGGCAAATCGAGCCTGCTCAATCGCCTGATCGGCTACGAGCGCGTGATTGTCAGTGACACTCACGGAACGACCCGCGATACGATCGAAGAGATCGTGAATCTGCGCGGGATTCCGGTGAGGTTTTTCGATACCGCCGGCTTGAGAACATCGACATCGGACGTGGAGCTCGAGGGGATCGCGCGGACCGAAAATTCGCTGAAGCAAGCGGATTTGCGGCTGCACATTGTCGACCGAAGTGCACCGCGACCCGCCCATTTTCAGGAAAAGACGTCGAATGGAAATGAAATCGTCGTCCTCAACAAGAGCGATCTGCCGGAACACAGTGATTGGAAGAATTTGAGCGCGATCCGAATCTCATGCGCGACGCAGGAGGGGCTACACGAACTCCAGGAGGAAATCATCGCCCGCATTGGGAAAGGAAATCTTCGCCCCGAAAATCCGGTTTCGATTAATTTGCGTCATCGCGATTGTTTGCGACGCGCTTTGGAAGCCTGTGAGCGCGCCCGCGAAGGCATGACTAGTGGCTTGTCCGCGGAATATATGGCAGTGGATTTGAATGAGGCGCTTCGCGCCGTCGGGGAAGTGATCGGCTCCGTTGGAGTCGAACAAATCCTCGATTCCGTGTTTAGTCAGTTTTGCATCGGCAAATGAAGAACGCTTATGAGCGACTCGTTAGGCCGCTGCTCTTTTCAGTTGATCCCGAGACTGCGCACCACTTCACAATTTCTTGTTTGCGCGCAGCCTCGCTCCTCGTTCCAGTTCTGCACGCCCTCACGCGCTTTTCTCGGAAGTCGAAGCCGAAAAGCCTTTTCGGCGTCAATTTCCCGAACCCGATCGGCCTGGCCGCCGGCCTTGATAAGAATGGCGTCGCCCTGCCGGCATGGGCTGCCCTCGGTTTCGGTTTCGTTGAGATCGGCACCGTCACCGCGAAAGCGCAACCCGGAAATCCGAAGCCACGCATTTTTCGTTTCCCCGAGCAACAGGCATTGATCAATCGCCTCGGTTTCAACAACGACGGCGCCGATGCGATTGCCGGCAGGCTGGGCAAATTGAAGCGGAGCGGGCGCTGGCCGGAGGTCCCGGTCGGAATCAATATCGGCAAATCGATGAGCACGCCGATCACTGAAGCAAACGCTGATTATCTCTATTCGTTTCAACTCCTGCGGGAATTCGCCGATTACGTCGTGCTGAATGTCAGTTCGCCAAATACGCCGGGCCTGCGCGAGCTCCAGGGAGCCGAAGCTCTCGCCGAATTGTTGCGCACGATTGGCGAAAAAAACGTCATCCCTCGCAAGCCGATCGTCGTTAAAATCGCGCCCGATTTGGCGCCTGATCAACTCGAACAAATCATTGGCACCTGCGAAGCAAATACCATCGCCGCCATCATCGCGACCAACACGACGCTCGATCATTCAGCCATTCCCGCTGACAAGGATCAGCAGGGCGGATTGAGCGGTGCACCAGTCCGCCAAAAATCCTCTGACCTGGTTCGAGCCATCGCCGCCAGATCGAAGATCCCGGTCATCGCCTCAGGTGGAGTTCTTGACGCCGACTCTGCCCGCGAAAAATTCGAAGCCGGCGCACAGCTGGTCCAGATTTACACTGGATTGATCTATCGTGGGCCTGGTTTGCTGAGAGAAATTGCGGATGCCATCGCATGAAGTTGTCGCGAAAACTCGGCAAACTCGTAAGTCAGGAAGGTTACCGACGCGCCTGGCGACGCGCTCAACGGTCGATCTTTCGCCTGCCGTTCGGCCCGGTGCTGGCCGGCATTGATCAGAATTATCTGCGAGAAATCCACAATCGCTATGCGGGCGAAAAGTACGCCGACGTCGATCACTGGTTGCGGGTAAACCGGGAGCGGGTCCAGGACTTAAAGCTGCACCGCTCCTCGCCTCAGCGCATCCTCGATCTCGGCTGTGGCGGCGGCTATTTCCTCTTCATATTAAAACGGTTCAATCATTCGGTCCTCGGACTCGATGTGGACGGGCTGCCTCTTTTCCGAGAATTGCTCGAAATCTTCGGTGTGCCTCGCATTGTTTTCGAAATCAAGCCCTTCGAGCCGTTACCAAATCTTCGGCAACAATTTGACTGGATCACCGCGTTTTCGATTGGCTTTGATCGGCATCGAGAGACGAATGCACGCTGGGGCGTGAAAGAATGGGATTTTTTGTTGCGCGATCTGCAAAGGCACCTGGCGCCGGCCGGAAAGATTTACCTGGCCGTGAATCCGCTGCCCGATGACAGTTATCTCGCTCCGGAAGTGCGCGATTTCTTTTTGAGTCGTGGCGCCGACATCGAACGCGAACGGATTTTCTTCAGACACGGCCTGCGCAACTGAGTGCGCCTCTCCGCCACGATTGGGACGACCCCTATGCCTGCGCTCTTCCTCAGCGCTGCTGAATCGCCAACTTACTTCCCCTTCCAGGGGGTCCAACCTGCGAGAATGCTCTTTTCCCGCAGCTTACATTTGTCACTCACTTTCGTGAACATCAGCATGTCGCCGTTGCGGCTGAACTTGTAGGTCGCTGGACCTCTGCAGGCCTTCGGAGTGTGCGAACCATGCGATTCCTGAATATTCATGGTGTCGGCGGTCGCCGTGTATTTGCCCCAAACGTCGACTCGATGGCTCTTGTTCAGGCTGACCTGAAAAGTGCCGTCAGCTTTGATCGCCCAAACCGTCCCGAGCGAATTCGTCCAAGTCCCCACCAGCGCCGATTGACCCGTTTCCTGGAACATCGCGCATCCCGTGAACAGCGCGACGCCGACAACAACCAAAGCAAAAGAGATTTGTTTGTTCATGACCCTGATGCTGCTCAGGTCACTCTCCATTTTCAAGAAAGAATCGCGGCTGCATCTTTACTGACCAGCACACGCGTTTAGGTTGGAATGATGTCGATCTCTGAAGAGCAAGTTCGGAATGCGCTGCGAACGGTGCGTTATCCGGGTTTTAGCCGCGACATTGTTTCCTTCGGCTTGGTCAAAGGGATCAACATCGACAACGGCGAAGTAAAAGTGCAGCTCGCCATCGCCACGAACGATCCGAACGTTCCAGCAACCATCAAGAATGATGCCGAAAAGGTCCTGGGCGCGCTCAATGGTGTCCGCACCGCGAGGGTCCTAATCGACATCCACGCGCCGCCTGGGGGAGCCGGCGGGCCCGTCGGCGCTCAGCGAATTCCCGGGATCAAACATGTAATCGCGGTCGCTAGCGGAAAGGGTGGCGTCGGCAAATCTACCGTCGCGGCGAACATTGCGGTCGCGCTAGAGCACAGCAAAGCCCGCGTCGGTTTGTGCGATTGCGACATTTACGGCCCGAGCATCTCGCTAATGTTCGGGACCCGGGAAAGACCAACCGCCACCGACGAAAACAAGATCATCCCGATCGAGCAGTACAATTTGAAACTAATGTCGATGGGATTTCTTCTTGATGACACGTCGCCGGCGATCTTGCGCGGACCAATGGTGACGCGCTATACCCAGCAATTCTTACGGCAGGTCGATTGGGGCGAGCTTGATTTTCTGGTTCTCGATCTGCCTCCCGGCACGGGCGACATTCAGTTAACGATTGTCCAAACGGTTGCGCTTTCAGGTGCCATCATCGTCACCACGCCGCAGGAAGTCGCGCTGATCGACGCTCGAAAAGCGGCGACCATGTTCGAGAAGGTAAACGTTCCCGTGCTCGGTCTGGTCGAGAACATGAGCTACTTCGTTTCGCCGTCCGATAACAAGCGGTACGACATTTTCGGCAGCGGCGGTGGGGAACGCGAAGCGAAACGCCTGCGTGTTCCGTTGCTTGGCCAGATTCCAATCGACATCGCCACCCGGGAAGCCAGCGACCGTGGACAGCCAATTGTCGCAGAGGATCCGCAATCGCCTGTCGCACAGGCGTTCATGAGAATTACCGAGCGCATTCGGCAAATGCTTGCGTAACTGTGCGGATTAGGTTGGGTTAAATAGGTATGGCTGATGCTGCGTCATACTTTGTCAGAGGTGAGTTGTTATTGACCGATTGTGATTTTTATGGAAAAAACTGCTGACATGCCCTCCATTGAGGCAGAGAAAGAGAAATCACGGTTCGTTACGAACTCCGTGCTCTATAAGGAGTTTCTCGCCGAGCGGGAAGAAATTTTGAAACACAAATGGATCGAGAGCGAAAAAGCCGGCAAAGACATCGGCTTTGAAAAAGCGCTGCTCGATTGGATCGTGAAACATCGCTCCAATTGGAGAGCGAAGCGACTGAAGGAGGCTCGCACCGAAAAGGCAGCCTCCTGAATTTTGTACGCCTTTAAAGCGATCCAGTGAGGTCGCGAAGGACGTAAATGAAAAACACAAAACAAATACAGGGTGTCCCGATCATGGACGCCGAAGCAATCCGGCGCGCGCTGCGGCGGATTGCTCACGAAATCATTGAGCAAAACACCGATCTGAAATCGGTCGTGCTTGCCGGGATCCCGCTGCGCGGGGTGGAGATCGCCCAACGCCTCGCCGAATTCGTTCGTGAAGTCGCCAAAAGCAAGATTGAGACCGGAACAATCGATGTCGCGATGCATCGGGACGACGTCGGCACGCGCGCCGAACTGCCGATGGTTCACGCCTCGAAACTTCCACTGCCGCTCGAAGGGCGAACCGTCATTATCGTTGATGACGTTCTTTTCACCGGCCGGACTGCCCGCGCCGCCCTGGACGCCATCAGTTCCTTCGGGCGACCGGCCCGAATTCAATTGGCCGCGCTGGTCGATCGCGGTCACCGCGAACTGCCGATTCGCGCGGATTATGTCGGCAAGAATCTGCCGACCGCGACACGCGAACAAATTCAAGTGCGCCTTCAACAAATCGACAACGAACCGGACGCCGTCTGGCTGCTAAAGGAATGAACTGGAACCGCAAAGATTTACTCGGGCTGCGCGAGCTTTCCGCGGATGAAATCAATTTCGTTCTGGAAACAGCGGACGCGTTCAAGCAAGTCGGCACCCGCGAGATCAAGAAAGTTCCGGCGCTTCGTGGAAAGACACTCATCAATTTCTTCGTTGAGCCGAGCACGCGTACCCGCACGTCATTTGAGCTCGCGGCCCATCGGTTAAGCGCGGACGTAATCAACATTGCCGCAAGCACGTCGAGTCTGAGCAAGGGCGAAACTCTGAAGGACACCGCACGCAATCTCGAAGCGTTGCACGCCGACATTCTGGTATTGCGCCACAGTTCCGCCGGCGCACCCCAGTTTCTCGCGCAACGATTGAAATCAAGCGTGATCAACGCCGGCGACGGCGCTCATGAACATCCGACCCAGGGATTGCTCGACATTTACACAATTCGCGAGAAACGCGGCAAGATCGCCGGGTTACGTGTAGCAATCGTCGGCGATATTTTGTTCAGCCGCGTCGCGCGCTCGAACATCTTCGGGCTGACGAAACTCGGCGCAGAAGTAACGCTCGTCGGTCCAAGCACGCTGGTTCCGCGCGAGTTCGAAAAACTCGGCGTGAAGGTCTCGCATAAGATTGAGAACGTGTTGCCGGAAGCGGACGTCGTGAATCTCTTGCGGATCCAGCACGAGCGTCAGCGCAAAGAATATTTCCCGGGCATTGGCGAATACACCACGCTCTTCGGCCTAACGAAAGAGCGCGCGAAACTTCTCAAGCCGGATTGCCTCATCATGCATCCGGGCCCGATCAATCGCGGCGTTGAGATCGACAGCGAAGTCGCTGACGGGTTGCAAAGCGTTATCCTCGATCAGGTTACCAACGGCCTCGCCGTCCGTATGGCCGTTCTCTACCTCTGCGGAGGAATTTCAACGTGAGCGCGGCGATTATTCGCAACGGCCGCATCGTTGATCCGGCGAACCAGCGCGATGAAGTAGGCGACATTTACATCAGCGAAGGAAAAATCGTCGCCTCAAAATCCGAAATTCGAAAAGGCCAGTCCGGCTCGGACAAATCCGAAACGGAAGAGGTTGATGCCGAGGGGTTGATCGTCGCGCCTGGTTTGATCGACATCCATGTGCATCTGCGCGAGCCGGGATTCGGTCACAAGGAAACCATCGCCTCTGGCGCACGCGCTGCCGCGGCCGGCGGATTCACCACGATTGTCTGCATGCCGAACAGTTCGCCGCCAGCGGACAATCCGGCGACCATCGCCTGGATCAAGGATCGTGCCGCTGAAGCTGCGTGCGTGAAGGTTCTACCAACCGGGGCAATCTCGAAAAATCTTGCAGGCGAAGAGTTGGCGTCGATCGGTTCGTTAGGCCGGGCCGGAGTTGTCGCGATCACTGACGATGGCCACTGCGTTCAAAATCACGAACTGATGCGGCGCGCAGTGGAGTACTCACGCATGGTCGGTCTGCCGGTGCTCGATCATTGCCAGGATTACAGCCTGGTCGGCAACGGCGTTGTGAACGAAGGCTATTGGAGCACGCTCCTCGGTTTGCCGGGTTGGCCGGCCGCCGGGGAAGAAGCGATCATAATGCGCAACATTTTGCTGGCCGAGCTTTGCGATCATCACATTCACTGTCAGCACGTTAGCGCCGCCGGAAGCGTGCGGCTTATTCGCGAAGCGCGAAAACGAGGCGTCAAAATCAGCGGCGAAGTTTGTCCCCACCACATCGCGCTGACTGACGAAGCGATCCAAAACTTCGATACGAATTACAAAATGAATCCGCCGCTGCGCTCGAAAGCGGATATCGATGCAATTCTTGAAGGAATCGCCGACGGCACCTTGTCAATCTTGTGTTCGGACCATGCCCCGCACGCCGGGTTCGAGAAAGAAGTCGAGTTCGATCAGGCGCCGTTTGGAATTGTTGGACTCGAAACCGAGCTCGGGCTGTTCATCGATCTGCTCGTCCACAAGCATCGCAAGATCGACATCAACCGCGTGATCGAAATGTACACAGTCGAACCGGCAAGACTGCTACGACTCGATGCCGGAACGTTGTCAGCTGGCGCGCCGGCCGACATTACCTTGATCGATCCGGATCTCGAATGGACGGTGCGGATCGACCAGTTCCAATCTATGTCGCGCAATTCGCCGTTCGACGGTTGGAAACTAAAAGGCCGGGCGGTGCGAACGATCGCAGGCGGGAAAACGATTTGGAAACTGTAGCCATGGCGCTCTCGCCGTTTGTTTGGTAGCGGCGGTTGATTCGCTCGTTCCCACTCGCTCACCCTCTCGGGCTTTCCCGTCCATGTCGCTCGGCTCCCGCCGGCTCCATTCACCGAACCGCCATAGTGCCAGTCCGGCTCGGACCGATTGAGGTCAATCGCCGCTACCTACCCGCTATATCCGCCGCTGATGTAGCTCTCCAAATGCGCAATGGTCGCGCTTTGGCAGGAGATCACGTACTTCACCAGGTCGCCAATCGAAACGACGCCGATCACTTTGCCGCCGTCGAGCACGGGTAAATGGCGAAAACGCTTATCGGTCATAGCCCTAAGACATTGTTCCACGCCTTCGTTTGGATTCGTAACAGTCAGATTCGTCGACATGATTTCGGAGACTTTCGTTTCGGACGATTTCTTGCCGCGCAACATCACCTTCCGCGTGTAGTCGCGCTCGGAAAGCATTCCGACGAGCTTGCTGCCTTTCATCACCAAAAGCGCGCCAACGTTTTTCTCGTCCATCATTTTGACCGCGTCGTCCACGCATGTGTCGGGTGTCACCGAGAAAATCTCCCGACTCTTTTGTCCGAGGACTGCACTGATGTTTCCGCTGACGTCCATAAATCCAAAAAATCGCGGAGCGTTAAAATACAACACCGCACGGCAATGACGCAAAAGAATTCTCAGCCTTGATTATGATTGAGCGGGAAACGGCAGCTCAAATAGGATCGTGACGCCATGAGCTGGAGTAGAGAGGAGGCACGTCGTGGCTGAAGCCGAACGCGAACTTTAAGTAAGACCAGACCGATCGGACAATCGGTCAGCTCGCAAACTTCGTTTCGATCAAACGGTTCAGATGCTCACCGATTGCCGGTTGCTCAAGACGCTCGATGACTTCGTTTAGAAATCCCTTCACGATCAGGCGTTGGGCGATTTTTGGCGAGATGCCACGCGAGCGCAAATAAAACATTTCGTCTTCGTTGATCTGGCCGGACGTGGCGCCATGCGTGCAACGGACATTGTCGGCGAGAATCTCCAATCCCGGCATTGAGTTCGCCTCGGCGTCATCGCTCAACAAGAGATTGCGAACTTTTTGGTACGCGTCGGTAAAATGGGCATGCGGTTCGACCCGGATGAGTCCTCCGAACGTGCAGTGCGCCTTATCGTCGAGCGCATTCTTGTAAAGCAAATCGCTGGCAGTCCGCGGCGATATGTGGTCTTGCAACGTTCGCGAGTCGAACTCCTGGTCGTTAGTGGCAACCGAAACCGCAAGCATATCGCTGCGTGCGCCCTCGCCAACCAATCGGTTCAAACCTTCGAAACGCGCATAACGCGCCCCAACGTTCAGATTTAAGCTCATCGCCGACGCGTCGTGATCGACCGTCGTGGAATTGATTTGCAACGCGATGACCTTCGGCGCCCAATTTTGTGCGCAGACATACGTGACCTTTGCCCCAGGACCGGCGATGAGATCGTTTACTCCGCACGCGAAACCAGCCGCTCGCTGATCGCACGATTGGAAACGCTCGATCACGGTGACCTTTGCCAGCTCATCGGTGACCAGAAGTAAATGAGGAAAGATCGACATGTCGTCGTGTCGCAACCAATGGAAGATTTCGATTGGTTGATCGATCTCGACTCCGCGCGGGACGAAAAGAAATGTCCCATTAAAGACCATCGCCTGATGCAATGCGGCAAACTTTGCCGAACCAAGCTTCGCCTCGTTCGACATGAAATATTTCTTGAACAAATCGGCATGCTGGACCATCGCCCGTTCGAGCGGTTCAAAAATCACGCCTCGTTTCTTCAAAGCCTCAGAAACGACCGTGCGCTCCACCAGTTGATCGTTGGCAAAAATCATTCGCCCCGCGATTTGATCGAGACCGCGCGAATATTTCAGAACGTTCTCGCGGTCGTCCTCTGAGAGCGGCCCCGGACTTTTGAACCGGGCGAGATCAAGAAGATCAACATTGGAAAATCGCCAGAATTGATCTTTCCGGGTCGGACGCGGAATCGATTCGAATTTTTTCCAGGCAGCGAACTGCTGTTCGCGAAACCAGTCAGGCAGATCGCGTGACACGACCGGCCCCGAGAGGATCCCCGACGTCTTTAGATTCTTCTCCTGTGTAGCCGACAACATGTCGATTTCTCAGAAGGTTCGCCGGAACTAGCCGACCGAACCTTCCATCTCGAGCTCAATCAAGCGCTTGAGCTCGACCGAATACTCCATCGGGAACTGGCGGACGAGATCGTTCACAAATCCATTTACGCTCAAGCTCATTGCCTGGGCTTCGCTCAGACCGCGCTGCTGCATGTAGAAGATTTGTTCCGAGCTCACTTGCGACACACTCGCTTCATGTTGAACGGCATTGCCCGTCCCGCGCACGGTAATCGCCGGATAGGTGTCCGTTCGCGAAGTCGCGTTGATCAGCAGCGCGTCGCACTCAGTGTTGTTTTTGCAATTCTTGAGATGTTTCGGGACATGCACCAGCCCGCGATAAGTCGCCCGGCCGGTGCCGATCGAGATCGACTTGGAAATGATGTTCGACGTTGTCTCGTCCGCGGCATGAATCATTTTCGCGCCGGTATCCTGGTGTTGGCCGTTGTTGGCAAGCGCGATTGAAAGAACTTCGCCGCGCGACTTGCGGCCCTTCAACACTACGCCCGGATACTTCATGGTCAGTCGCGAACCGATATTGCAATCAATCCATTTGATCTCGGCATCTTCGTGGGCGAGGCCGCGTTTAGTGACCAAATTGAAAACGTTGGCCGACCAGTTTTGGACGGTGATGTACTGAATCTTGGCGCCTTTGAGCGCGACCAACTCAACCACCGCGCTGTGGAGTGTAGTGGTCTCGAACTTCGGCGCAGTACAGCCTTCCATGTAAGTGACCTCACTGCCTTCGTCGGCAATGATGAGGGTCCGCTCAAATTGTCCAAAGTTTTCGGCGTTGATCCGGAAGTAAGCCTGAAGCGGATGTTTCACTTTCACTCCGGGCGGGACGTAGATAAACGAGCCTCCACTGAATACGGCCGAATTCAGCGCGCTAAATTTGTTATCGGCAATCGGAATGACTTTGCCAAACCATTTCCGGAAAATTTCCGGATGTTTTTTTAGCCCTTCGGTCGAACCGATGAATATCACACCTTGTTCACCGACCGCTTTCTTGATGTTCGAGTAAACGGCTTCGCTGTCGAACTGTGCCTCCACGCCGGCGAGAAATTTTCGTTCCTGTTCCGGAATGCCCAGCCGTTCGAACGTGCGCTTGATATCGTCCGGCACCTCATCCCAACTCCGCTTCGTCGTTGTGCCAGGCGACAGGTAATAGCGAATTTTGTCGAAATCGATCGCCTCAAGATCTTTGCTCGCCCAATGCGTCGGGAGCGGTTTTTCGAGAAATGTTTTCAGACCGCGTAAACGAAACTCGCGCACCCAATCGGGATCCTCTTTCACATCGGAGATGTAATGGATCGTTTTCTCGCTTAGCCCGGCCCCCGCGTCGCGCACGTGGACCTCGGGGTAAGCGAAATCGCCGATTCCTCGGTCGATATCGACGGCTTTAGTTTCGGGTTTCATTGTCGATCCTATCTGGTTACTGCCATTTCGCCGGCAGATTCGCGCGCCCAATCATATCCGCGCTCCTCAAGCTCGAGCGCCAAATCTTTACCGCCGCTGCGGACAATGCGACCGGCGACCATAACGTGAACGTGATCGGGCACAATGTAGTTCAAAAGTCTTTGATAGTGCGTGATTAAGAGGATGCCGAGGTTCGCTCCCCGCATCGTATTAACGCCCCGGGCCACAACTTTGAGCGCATCGATGTCGAGACCGCTGTCGGTCTCATCGAGAACTGCGTATTTCGGTTCGAGCATGGCAAGCTGCAAAATTTCGGTCCGTTTCTTTTCGCCGCCGGAGAAACCTTCATTGACCGCGCGCGACGTAAACGAGCGATCCATTCCGAGCAGCTCCATTTTTTCGTAAAGCTTGGCGTAATATTCAGTGGCTTCGAGTTCTTCGCCCTCGGGCAAACGCGCCTGCAAAGCCGCCCGCAGAAAATTCGCAATCGTCACGCCGGGAATTTCGCTCGGGTATTGGAACGCCAGGAACAAACCTTTTCGGGCACGGTCGTCGGCCTCCATTCCCAGAACGTCTTCGCCATCCATGGTGATCTTGCCTTTGGTGACCTGGTAGTCAGGGTGACCGGCCATGACCTTGGCCAGCGTGCTCTTACCGGAGCCGTTGGGGCCCATAATGGCATGCACTTCACCTTGCGGGACGGCCAGGCTAAGGCCCCGTACGATCTGCTGATCGCCGATGGCGACGTGAAGATTATCAACTCGGAGCTCGTTCATAAGGCGGGGTTGGAAATATAGGCCGATTCTAGTCGATTGCGAACGGATTCGAGCGATTTGATACAGACGCAAACGCGCCAATCTGGCACACCGCCACCCGTATAAATTCCATCAAAGGGCATCCCTGATGCTAATGAATAGACTGTGAACTCGGACGACCAATCGACCCCTAACAGCGAGAAACTTCTCTCCAAGGACGCCGTCTCCAAAGCATCGAGCGAACTAAACAATCTGCTGCAAATCATTTCCGGCACCAGCGCGGAGATCGCGAATTCGCGGGAAGGAAACGATGGATGTGAGCAATATCTGTCCATGCTCCGCTCAAGCATCGACCGCGCGGAAGTGGCTGCGCGGCAGTTAGCTGAACAAGCCGGAGGCACGCATCAGAAAATGGCGATCCATCCTGAGCTAGCCGCGTTTGTAAAACCAAAAAAGATTGCCGATATGCCGGTGACCAAACCACAAGTTCTGGTCGTCGATGACGAAGAGATGGGGCAGATACTGGTAAAACAGCTTCTGACCACCGCAGGATATCACGTAACCACCGCCCAGTCCGGTTTCGAATGTCTCGACTTGTTCCGTCGCCGCCCGCTCACGTATCAACTCGTGATACTCGATTTAACCATGCCGTTCATGGACGGTGAAGAAACCTTTCATCGTCTGCGCGAAATCCGGCCCGACGTGCCCGTCATGCTGTGCACCGGTTTCATTCAAAACGAAAGGCTGGAGAGGTTGATGACGGCCGGGCTGTCTGGTTTTTTGCGAAAGCCGTTCGCACCTGACGAAATCGCTGCTCAAGTCAAAGCGATTATGGAGAGTGTAAAGTACTCTCGTCTGAGCGGCGCTCCCAACGATACCTCTTCGTTAACTGGTTGATCGCGACTCATCAAGTCGAGTCAGCGCGCCCGCGCCGTCGAGGGTCATCCGGCAGCCCCGCGGTGGTGGCCCCGCCGATATCGATCGGAAATCAAACCACTGTTTTTGCCCAGAACGCGCTGTTTGCCGATCTCAGTCCGGAGGTTTTCGAAACGATTTCCAGGCGCATTGAAGTTCTAACTCTTGCGCCGGATCATGTCCTCTTCGAGGAAAACGAGCCGGGAGATTGCCTTTATTTGATCGCAGAAGGGTCGATCAAAATTTCAAAACGCGGTCGCGGTGGTAAGCAGGAAACGCTCGCCTACTTGCCGGCCAATGACTATTTCGGCGAAATGGCGCTGGTCGACAGCGGCAAGCGCTCCGCTCAGGCGACCGCAGTTGGAACGACAACTCTCGGGCGAATCGATCGTCCGACCTGGGACCTGCTGCTCCAACTCGCGCCGCAAAGAATTCTTACGAATTTCACGCACTCGGTGACCCAGCGGCTCCGGCAAAATAATCAGCACTTCATCGAGCAAATGATGCGCAGCGAGCGACTCTCGCTCATCGGAACAACGATCAGCTCCATCGTTCACGACATGAACAACCCGATCGGCACGATTCTCTGCGCCTGCGGGATCATCCAGATGAACACGGCTGACGAAGGGACGAGGCAGATGGCGTCACATATTCGAGACGCAATCGAGCGAATGGCCGCGATGACTCGCGAGTTGGTGGATTATTCGCGTGGCGAAACGCAGCTCAAACTCGAGCTGGTGAACGTGGAAAACTTCGTGCGCCAGCTCGAGCCGGATTTCTCCAAGTGCCGGTCCGGTTGCGACGTGCGGATCGAAGTCGATTTCACCGGATCCGTGCGAATCGATCGTCATCGCATGCTGCGGGTTTTCGGAAATCTCATCAAGAACGCGCGGGAAGCGATGAAGGCCGGTCAGCAAAACGTCCTGCGTTTCTCGGTGCGAAAAATCGAGTCGGAAGCTCAATTCGAGGTGAGTGATACTGGCCACGGAATCCGTAGCGAGTTGCTGCCGAAAATCTTCGAACCGTTCGTCACCGACGGAAAAACCAACGGCACCGGATTAGGACTCGCCATCGCCAAGACTGTTGTCGATGCCCACGGCGGAACGATCACGGTCGAGAGCAGCCCGGCCGGAACAACCTTTCGGATTATGCTGCCGATACCGTCGGAGGGAGAAGAGCCGTGAGTGAAATCGGGGAAATAACGGTCCGGTTCCGCGGCGTTCGCGGTTCGATACCCGCTCCAGCTCCGGAAAACATGCGATACGGCGGCAACACATCGTGTGTGGAAATTCGTTGCGACGATCAACTGTTGATCCTCGACGCAGGAAGCGGAATTCGGGGCCTTGGCGATGAACTGCTTCAAAACGCGCACGGAAATCCAGTCGAGGCAAGGTTGCTTCTTTCCCACAGCCACTGGGATCATATTCAAGGGCTGCCTTTTTTCGCTCCCGGTTACTCGTCCAGGAATCGGATCACGGTTTTCGGCGCGTGCGGTCGCGGCGAGCAATTGCAGCGCGCGCTGGCAACGCAAATGACGCCGCTGCATTTCCCGGTTGGGTTGGAACAAATGCGCGGTCTCGAAGCAGTCCATGAGCTTTCTTCGGATGCGACGAAGTTCGGAAATCTGCTTGTTCGGACGACGCCACTGAATCACCCCGGCGGATGCACCGGCTTCCGAATCGAATGCCCGGCCGGACACGTTGCCTATTTGCCCGACCACGAACCTTATCGGTCCGAAGGCGATCAGAAAACTGGGTCCGCCCAGGGCGCACTGATCGAATTTATTCGCGGCGTAGACTTATTGATTCTGGATACGCAATACACCGTCAAGGAGTACGCCAATCGAGTTGGATGGGGTCACGGTTGTCTGCCAGAAAGCGTTCAACTTGCAATTGAGTCGGGCGCACGACGCCTGCTTCTGTTCCATCATGATCCGTCGCATGACGATCGGCAGCTCGACCACATGGTTGAAGTTGCACGTGCGACAGCGGCTGGTTCGCCCCTGATAATCGACGCGGCATCCGAACACGAAATAATTTCGTTTACGCCGTCCAACATTGGCGTGATCCCGACAATTGGCTTTTCTCCATTTCACCCGATGATTTCTCCGCCCGCTGGGTCGGAAGTTTTCGGAAAAATTTCCCATTGAGCGGGGAACGAAAGCGCACTCTGGCGTAGCCACGTGAGCGTCGAAGACACTTTTACGTGGCTGCCCCGCTTGGACTCGAACCGCGTAAAACGCTTCGCGTCACGTGGTCGCGGAATGTTATGGATGAAATGTGTTTTACGTTTATGTGTAGTTCTTGGTGGCGTAGCCACGTGAGCGTCGAAGACGCTTTTACGTGGCTGCCCCGCTTGGACTCGAACCAAGAATAACGCCTCCAAAGGGCGCTGTGTTACCATTACACCACAGGGCAAAGAACCACCTAGCTTGTCCGTTTTGCAATAAAGCGCAACGGTTCGAACCAAGAATCGTCCCAAAAGCGTTCGAGTTCGAGCACGCGAACAACGCTACTTACTCGGGCCGGCACTCGGCAGCGGAAAGGCAAACGTCGCCGAAACAGAAGGGGTCGGCGATGTCGAACCGGTAGGTGGTGCGGACGAGCCCGATGTTGCGGATGGACTTGGCGACGGAGTCGGAGTCGGGCTCGGTGGTGGAGGAATAATATTTTCCCAATGATGCAACGACACCGTCGCGCCGCCGATTTCATCGACTAGTTTCTGGCAGCGCGCCTGGAGCTTGTCCAGATCCGGCGGACCAAAGGGCGTATCAGCCGTTCCCGGAAAAATAAGATACGTAACTGTTAAATCGCTGACCGGACGGTTGTACGGCGTGGACTGCGGATTGATTTCCTTGGCGATCCGAAACGAGGCTTCGCCCACTTTATCGTTCGGGCCGATATCCCCAACAATGGCCGGATAAATTCCATCACCGAAAATCACGAGCGAGTAATCGCCAGTCTTGGCGCCGTCGCGGTCGTGCGCAAACGCGCCCGGAATAACGATATAAGGATCGGTCGTGCCGATCAGGAAGCTATATTTCTGGAGCGTCGTCACTTCCGCGCGCAATTGTGTGATCGCGTTTCGCAAATCGCGTTTGCGATCCGGGCTCGTGGTTTTTGCCGCTAATTCATCTTCGGCGCGTTTTAGCTTGTCCTGGGTCGCAGCCAGGTACGGATTCGGCTGCGCAGTTTTCTTCGACCACCGGTAACTGGTGAACGGTTTGAAATTCGTCGGCGCGCCCGTCCCAACCGTCATCCGATCGCCGTCGGAGCCGTCCGCATCAACATCCATGTCCGCTTGAAGCAGCAACGCTTTGCGATGTGTTTGAGGATGTTGCAGCTGCAAAATCGTCTGGCAGTCGAAAAAGTTATGGCGCGACAGCAGCGCGTCCAGTCGGCTGAGATTTTCGCGGAGCATCCTGATCTTCGTGTCGTAAAGCTGCGCGAACAACGGTGAGACCGGCTCGGCCGGAAGCGTTGTCGATAGTGCAGGCAACAATTCCGGCAATTTCGGGTTCACTTTCGAAAGTTCCTCGATCGTTCGGTTCGGCAGCGGAACACGTGGCTTCAATTTCAATTCCAAAACGTAACTTTCCGGATCGACCCGCTCGGTCGTTGCATCCGCGCCCGGAGTCGGCTCCACCGTGGCGTGGAGCGTGATGCCGTTGAACAAACGGCCGGTATCGAGTTTACCGCCAATCGGCGGCGGTCGCGTGGGCGATGGCTCCGGCGTCGGCGTGGTCATTTCTTCGCGCGGCGCGAAGTATTGCAATCGCTCCTGCGAAATCCACCGATACAAAATCAGCACGAACAGAACGGCCGCGAGAAAAACGACCACCCGTCGCAACGTGCGTAGTTGAAGTTTTGCCACCGATTATTTCTTCAACCAGGCGAGAATCACCATCACGATGCCGATCACGCTTAAGATGGACATCAGACCGGCCGGCATCACTTTCCCGGTGCGGATAAATTTCGGAACGAATTGCCCGGCCAGCAAAAGCGAAACCACCAGACCCACGACGAGTCCAGCTGCCCGATTTGCCGGCAAAATCCAGCCGGCAACCAGCAACAAGATGCCCGTGATCGCGCCGGCGATGATCGAAGGCAAACTGCCGGCTTTTACATATCCGATCACGCCGCCAATGATGGTGAGCGCGCCGAAGATCAGGAAGTAAATGCTTGTCGCGTCCATGCTTCGCGGGTTTGGGACTCGTAATCCAACGACCCGACGCTGTCCAGCCGCGCGGTTACTTGGTCCATGCCATAACAAACACGTCTGCTACATTCGCCCCGTGCACTCGTTTGGTTATCGCGACGGCAATCTTTACTGCGAAGGTGTCGATCTTGTCCGGGCCGCGACGGACTTCGGCACGCCGCTTTATGTTTACAGCGCCGGGACGATTCTCGATCACTTCACCCGGCTCGACGCCGCCCTTGCGCCGCTCGATCACCTGATTTTCTACGCGGTTAAAGCCAACTCGAACTGCGCGGTCCTGAAACTCCTGGCAGGCGCCGGCGCCGGGTTCGACATCGTTTCGGGCGGCGAGCTGTTCCGTGCGATCAACGCCGGCGCCGATTCGCAAAAGTGCACGTTCGCCGGTGTCGGAAAATCGCGAGACGAAATCGAGTATGCACTCGACCAGCGCGTTTGCAGTTTCAATGTTGAGAGCGAAGCCGAGCTCGAACTTATCGACAAGATCGCCGCCGAGAAGAACGGGCGGGCGCCGATCGCGTTGCGGGTCAATCCGGATGTCGATCCACACACCCACAAATACATTTCGACCGGATCACACGAGAACAAATTCGGGATCGCGCTGGCCGATGCGCCAGCGGTTTACCAACGCGCCGCCAAAATGCGCAACGTCGACATCGTCGGCGTGCAGATGCACATCGGTTCGCAAATCACCGAAGCGGGACCGTTCGCCGCCGCAATTGACAAGGTGGCGCCGCTTGCCCGCGACCTGAAATCAAAATACGGCATCAAGTTCTTCAGCATCGGTGGCGGTATGGGAATCATTTACCGGCGCGCGTTGGAAAGCGGTTCGGGTAAATGGTGGCACGATCACGGCCGCGAATCGTCCGCGTTCAGCGTGCGAGATTATGCGAACGCGATTATTCCGCCCCTGCGCGAACTCGGCCTTCGTGTCCTGGTCGAACCCGGGCGCTTCGTTGTTGGCAACGCCGGGATTCTGCTCACCCGCGTCCTCTATATTAAGAGGGCCGGCCCGAAAAGGTTTGCGATCGTCGATGCCGGGATGAACGACCTGATTCGGCCCGCCTTGTACCAGAGCTACCACGAAATCGCTCCGGTGAAAAAGACGGCCGCTAACACGAAGAAAGAAAAGATCGACATCGCCGGACCGGTTTGCGAATCCGGCGATTTTTTCGCTCTCGATCGCGAAATGCCGGATGTGGGACAAGGCGACCTGCTCGCGATCATGAGCGCCGGCGCTTACGGCTTCACCATGGCGTCGAATTACAATTCGCGACCGTTACCCGCTGAAGTTCTTGTCCGTGGCGACAAGGCCGAACTCATCCGAAAACGGCAAACATGGCAGGACCTCGTGCGCGACGAGTTGTAGGTAGCGGCGGTTGATTCGCTCGTTCCCACTCGCTCACCCTGTCGGGCTTTCCCGTCCATGTCGCTCGGCTCCCGCCGGCTCCATTCACCGAACCGCCAAAGCGCCGGTCCGGCTCGGACTGATTGAGGTTAATCGCCTCTACCCAAAGTTGCAGATTTTCGTTTCCTGCATAAATACTGCTACCCCTCGATTTGGCATGAAACGTCTGCTCCTGGTTTGCTTAATGTCGGTCCTGCCTCTGTTGGCGAAAGCCGGCGACATCCCGAAGGGAGAATGGGTCCTTCTCGTCGGCGGTCCGTCTCTAAAGGAGTGGGAGCAATACAAAGCCCAGCCGCACGATCATTGGTGGGCCAACTTCGTCCGGGCCGCACGCCTGCGGACCGACCAACTCCGGGACGGCCTCGGACCGGACGCACCAATCACCTGGCTGGTTTACAAGCAGGGCTACCTTGATCGCATGTCGCAGGAAAAACAGGACCTCATCGGCCTGATCGATAGCGTACGCGACAAATTCAATCTCAAGCTCGTCTGGTTTAAGAACGGCGACGACGTGATCAACTACCTGAACAACGGTCAGGACCGAAAACGGCTGAAGGTGGCGGGCTTCGAATATTTCGGGCACTCAAACCGCGCCTGTTTCATGTTTGATTACAGCAGCAACGTCGACAGCGCGTCGAAATCGTTCCTGCACGAATCGGAGTTGCGCCAAATCCACGCCAACATTTTCGCGAAGAACGCTTACGTCCAGAGCTGGGGCTGTCACACCGGCGAAGAGATGAGCGCGTGGTTTTATCACGCCACCGGCATCAAGATGATCGGCGCCCTCGGCAAAACGCAGTTCATGATGGAAGAATTGCCGATTCTCACTTCGCAGGGCGGCAAGTGGGTGACGATGCCCGAGAAGATGCCCGACAATTAAGTTCCGGATTTCCAATTCTGCGTGTAGCGGCAGCCGTGTCGGCTACGTGTCTTGTAGGGCAGGCGCATCGCCTGCCGCGGCAACCGGAGCGGTTGCCCTACAATTCCGAAATCCTGTTAATCCTGTCTATTTGTCTCCGTTTTCGAATTGACGGACGAAATCGACGCTTTCTTAGCATCACCGGAAAGTAAATCGCGCCTTGAATTTTTCGGCCAAATCGTGGATGGAAATGCCAGCACATCATCGATGAAAACAGACGACCAGAGAGGAATCAGCGTGATCCTGCTTTACAGCGCGCTGCTCTTCTTGCTCATCGGATGGGCGGGACGAATGAAGGCTGATTTCCATTATCGGATGGAAATTTCCAGCACCGCTTTCATCGTAGCCGCCGTTCTGGCGGGACTGGCAGTTTTGCTTTTCCTGTTTTCGCTGGGCAAACGGCGCGGCTAGCGACGTGATGCTGCGTCCGGCGCTGGCGCCAAAGATTTCGCCGGCACGCGTCTCAACCAAAGTAAACGCGCTCGCCTTCCACGCGGGCGCCGCGTTGGAGAAGAAAATCGCGCACCTCACTCGGAAAATAACGCTTGTCCTTGCCGGAGTTGATCTCGAGCAGGATCTGGCCGCCCGGTTTGAGATGTCGATCCAGGTCGTTTAGAAAAAATTCCCATTCATCCGCGGTCCAGCCGCGCGTTTCATCCGCATTGCGATTGAACGCAGCCGAGAACGCTGTGATCAAATCGAATTGCCTGCCGAAATCCGGCAACGGCTCGAACGCGCGAATTCGCCAGGTCAGCCGGTCGACGCCAAACAGCTCGATCAACTCGTTGGAAAGCGGATAGTCGCCGACATCAAGGCCAACGCATGAATGGCCGGACTGTTTCGCCAGGAACAGGAAAAAACCTGCGCCGCATCCGAGATCGAGAATTTGCCTCGGCTCGGAATGGTCCAGGTTCAATTCCTGAACCCGTGGAAGATTAATCGCCAGCCAATGCTCAACGTCGGCGTACTTTGCGTAACGAGCACCCGAGCCGATGTGGCGTCGTTGGATCTCGTGGAGCCGGTCGCTGTCGATCTTTACCATCACCGTCGCCATCTGGGTGCGCTTTTCAAACTTCACCAGCCAACTTTAGGCGACGAATCAGGAGTGTCGTTCGAATTTGTAGGTCACTGCCTTGGGTGACGCGCAAAACGGCGGCAACCATTCCTGGCCACCGCCGTCATTCCCTCCATGACCCCCAGGAAGTTATTGCGCCATCGCCGCGTGCATCTCCTGCATCGCAGTCCGCATGTCCTGACGGGCTTTTTGGAGCGCGTCGAACTTCGTTTGCTGTTCCGGCGTCAGCATCGGGCGAACTTGCGACATGGTCTTGTCGATGATCGCCTGAGTCTGCTGCATCGCATTCTTATGAATTGCGATGATCTGTGGTTTCGCCTGATCGAACAGTGGTTGAACCTTGGCCTGTTGGTCGGCCGTCAGGTTCAACGATTTCGTCAGATGCTGCATGGCAAATTGGTGTCCGCGAAAGCCATGACCGGCAGCGCCGATCCCTTGCGCATTCACCAAAGCAAAGCCACCCAGCGCAATCGCGCCCGCTGTCGCGAGAGTCAGTAGGTTTCGTTTCATATTTGTTCTGATTTGCATATTTGTGCCCGCCTTTTCCGGGCTGTTTGATAACTGATGACGGCGCGGCGTGATGAGCGGTTACAAGTTTTCGCGAAATCGTTTCGTCGAACCGCGCCGCACATTCCAAAACCCAGGCACCAGGTTTCAAGGAAAATCCAAGTTCCATGTTTCAATCGTAGCCGGTCACATACTATTGAAGCTTGAATATTCGAGTTTCCCTGGGATTTGGAACTTGGGTTTTGGTGCTTTTATTCGTAACCAGAAAGCTTCCACGCCCGTCTTTAGTCGTAGTGTGGATGCGATTTGGACATGGATGATCCTGAACCTGATGCGCTGGTACAAGCCGCGCTTCGGCATGACGATGAAGCGGCTCGCCAACTGGTGCGCCGACTCTATCCGCTTGTCGCGAAAATGGTGCGGTCCCATCGGTCGCGACGAACTTCTGAAGAGGATCTTTGCCAAATGATTTTCATCAAAATCTTTCAGAAACTCTCCCAGTTCTCCGGCAAGGTACCGCTGGAACATTGGGTTTCGCGCATTGCCGTGAACACGTGCCTCACTCAGATCGAAGCGGAGCGAATACGGCCGGAGCTGCGCCACGCGGACTTGAGCGAGGAAGAAGAAGCGGTCGTAAAAAACCTGGCGACTTCCTCTAGTGATCTCGCGCCGGACAATCAACTCGCCTCTCGCCAGCTGGTCGAACACCTGTTTGAGTTTTTGAAACCGGTGGAGCGATTGATTATCGATTTGCTTTACTTGCAGGGCCGTTCCATCGAAGAAATTCATCAGATTACTGGAATGGGCGTCGCCGCAATTAAGGTGCGCGCGTTTCGGGCACGGAAGAAGATGAAGGCGCAACTTACGAAACTCGGAGTCGGAATGAATTTATGAAAAATATCGACGTTGCTCTCAATCGATTGTTGCGCAGCGCGGCCCAGGCCGGCACCGACGCACCGGCGGAAATGCCGTTCGGTTTCGACACGCGCGTGATTGCGCTCGCGCGCCGGAATGGAAATGGAGCCGCCTTCGGCGCGTTACTGCGTCGAGTCGCGCTTGTTGCTGCCGCGGTGATTGTTTTCGCAAGCGCCGGCGCTTATCTGGAATTTAATCGCAGCACTGACGCAATGTTGGCCTCCGGAAACGAATTTGCTATTGCTGATTCCGCCATTCAGGACGAAGTCGCGCAATGAATAGCGCGCTGAAGTGGAAACTGATCGCCGGTTTCCTGCTGGTCTTTATTGCCGGCGGCGCGACCGGCGTGTTCGTGACCACGGCCATTGGTCATCACTTCATGTTTGCTCAGCATCCGCCCGGTGTCTTCGCTCAGGCCATGAAAAACCGATTGCGATGGCAGCTTCGGCTGACCGATGAGCAGATGGCCAAGATCGGGCCGATCATCGACAAGACCGGCGAGAAAATTGAAGAAATCCGTGGCGATACCGGCCGCCGTGTCAGGGACACAATCAACGAGGCCCATCGCGAGATCACGCAATACCTCACGCCCGAACAACAGCAGCGCTTGAAACAGATGGAAGAACGGCGGCGGCAATGGATGCAGCATCATGGGCCATGGCACCGGAACGTCGCGCCGAGCGTTAGCCCGTCGGCGGCGCCGCAGTAGCGTTCTCACGCGCGAGTTTTGCATCCACCGTTGGTCGGATCTGAGTTATTTCGCAGCTCGGGCCAGCAAATCGCGCACTTCGTCGTCGGTCGTTTGCGAAAAATCGTCGTAATACTGGCCCACTGCCTGAAAAAACTCAGGCGCGCTCGCGCAGACAACTTCGTCCGCCAGGTCTTCGAATTCGCGGCACGTGTCCGGCGGACCAACCGGCACCGCCACCACGATCCTGGCCGCGCCTCGCTGGCGCAATGCCGCCACCGCCGCCCGCATGGTCGCGCCCGTGGCCAGACCGTCATCGATCAGGATCACCGTACGCCCGCGAATTTCCGGCGCGGGCCGGCCGTCGCGATACTCATGTTCGCGTCTTTCGAGTTCGGCGGTTTCGCGCTCCGTAACCGCGTCGATAATCTCGTCCGCGTTAGGTAACGCGTTTGCGACGTCTTCGTTCAGCACCCGCACGCCGCCGGAAGCGATGGCGCCCACTGCCAGCTCCTCAAATCCCGGCACCCCGAGTTTGCGCACGATGAAAACATCGAGCGGAACGCGCAGCGCCTGCGCGACTTCGTAGGCGACCGGAACACCTCCGCGCGGCAATCCGAGCACAATGACGTCATCCCGCCCAGCGTACTTGCTGAGCTTTGTACCCAAAACACGACCGGCTTCGGAGCGATTTGGAAAAGCTCCTTCCATGCGATCACGATCTCCCGCGAATTAACTGACTGAGTGGACCCACGCCGATAGCTGCGACGATTTGCGCAATCGAATTGACCGTCTCCAAGCTCACCCGGGAGCTAATACCAAATCGCTATCAACGTGACGATGCCCATCTTCTGGTGGAACGCGATCTCCGAGCGCGTTTACAAATCGAGCTCGGAGAGCTCGATCCACCATTACTCGTCACTTCTCACTATCTTGGCAAAGGCTGTTCGGCGTTCGCCATTGCGTAGGCCCAGACCGCGACGATGGCCGACGTTTCCGCCAAATGTTTCGGATCGATCTTGTCCAGCGTGTCGGCCGCGCTGTGATGATAATTGAAATAGAACCGGCCGTCCTGAATCGGCGCGAACGATGGCACGCCCGCCTTTTCCATCGGTTCGATGTCGGCTCCGGCGTGCTCGCTTAACTCCAGCGCGCCCGCGCCCGATTCTTGGAGCACCGCAGCGACCGGTTTTAGCAGCGTCTTTACGTCCGGCTTCGCTTTAACGTGAAGCCCGACCGGATGATCGGCGCCGTTGTCCGTTTCCATTGCCGCAAAGTGATTCGCCCAATCTTTTTCATGATCCTTCGCGTACTGTTTGGATCCGCGGGTTCCGTTCTCTTCGTTCATCCACGCGATCACACGAATCGTGCGCTTCGGCTTCAGATTCAGTTTGTGAATCAAATTCGCCGCTTCCATTGAAACCGCCACGCCCGCGCCATCATCAATCGCGCCGGTTCCCAAATCCCACGAATCGAGATGGCCAGAAACAATTACGACTTGTTCGGGATGCTCACTCCCTTTGATGTCGCCGATCACGTTTGCGCTTTCGGCGTCCGGCAGCGTTTGTGGCGCTAGCACGAGTTTCATTTTCACCGCCCCTTGTTTCCCCAGATCGGCAATCAGGTCCGCATCTTCGCTGGTGACCGCGCCCGCCGGAATTTTCGGCGCGTCGTTTGCGTATTTTGTCGATCCGGTGTGCGGGATCCGATAATCCGCGCCGCCAACGGAACGAATCAGGCACGCGACCGCTCCTTGCCGCGCCGCTGCGCTTGGGCCGTCGCTTCGATATGCGACTGCTTCTCCGTACGCTTCGCCGCTGCGACCTACCGTGGCCATTTGTTTGTCGAACGGATAAGTGAAGACCACGATTTTACCGGCGACTTTGTCACGCGGCATTGCTTTCAGTTCGTCGAAATCTTTTGCCGTAACAACATCCGCCGTGATTCCTTCCTTCGGAGTCGCAACGCTTCCGCCGAGCGCGCAGAGCAAAATCTTTTGCGTGGTGCCCTCCGCCATTCCTGGAAATTGGACCAGCGCCGCGGTCTCCTCGCCGCGAACCCAGTGCGGCACCATCACTTTCTCGAGCTGCACTTCGCAGCCGATCGCCTTCAGCTCGTTCGAAACATATTCAACCGCCTTTGCCGCTTGCGCTGAGCCGCTCAACCGCGGACCGATATTGTCGGCGAGATGCGCCACTTCGCGGTAGGCATAATCGCTGCCCAAGGCGGCTTGTTGCAACCGCTTCAGGTCACTCAGCGTTTGCGTGGAAAAAACAGTCGGCGTGGCGGTTGGCGATGGAGACTCCTCATCTGGCGCCGGGCTCGAAGCAACTCGTCCCACCGGCTCGGCAGGCTTGACCAGTCCGACAGTTGCCAGCAACAACCCTGCACCACAAACGCATCGCCATTTCGTCATCCAACGAAAATGTCGAGTTCCGAGTAGATGACAAGGCGCGAATCGCACGCTGGATCATTTGCCGTCAGAACCGTGGGAGAAGTAGCGATAAACAATCTTTTGATTTTTAGTGGCGCCCCGCTGGTTCAATTCGGCCATCGCCTCTCCGTCCGCTTCCTGTTGCGATTTTCCGCGACCTACCACGTTCTGATCTTTTCTTGATTTGTCGGTACCTCGCCCCACCGCCACATAACCGGTTGAGTCTGAAGATGAAAGAATTTCAGCCCGAGCAATACCTTCGCCACCGCGTTTCCGCAGATCGCGCAACGCTTCGGCGCGCGCTTCCGCTTCTGTCTTGTAATCGGGGCCGCCTTTGGGCGCGCCCGACGAATAATAAGTAACCGACGTCCAAACTCCGTCCGGGTTGTAGCCAATCGCCACCGCATCACCGGCAAATGCCCCAGAGGCCCAGAAACTGATTAGGAAAGCAGGAATCGAGGAAAGGGATTTCCGAGATAGAAGGGTCCGAGCCGGACTGGCCTTTGCTGCCGAGGGGCAGCAGCGAAGGAGCGAGGGCAGCGACTGAGTTTCAATCCAGGAAACGGATTTGCCGAAAAACCAAAAACAGTCTTTTCCTGGTTTGAAACTCGCTCCGCGCCCGCTCTCGCTCGCTGCTGCCCTCGCAGCTTTACCTTCTATGTCGCGCGTCCCACGCGCTCCATTCCTGGGTTCCTGATTCATTATCTGTGAAATCCGCGTAATCCGCGGTTACTTGATTCTTCCTTCGTCGAAATCGATCAGGTCCGGAATGCACTGAATATCGTTCCGTTCCGCAATTCCCAACTCGTTCTTTCGTTGCTCCAATCGCGGTGTAACGCGATCGCGCCAGCCAAGTTTCGAAATGAAACCGTTCCAGACAAACACGTCGCCCTCATTGAGTCGGCGGCCTTTTTCAAAACACCATTCCAGAATCACTTCATCAGTGCCGCCCTGCTTCACTCGTTCGACCAGATCCCGATGGTGAATCCGTAGAAAATTGCAGCACGCGCTGTCAGCGGTCTGCGGCGATCCAAAATTCTCCCGATAATCGTCGTGCAGCTCATCGCCGAGATGCATTCGGATCTTGTCCAGCATCCGCGGGAAATACATCATCCCCTTCGTCATCTCCCTCGGACTCTTTGGAAACTTTCTGTCGCTCATAAGAAGAGTGAACAGTGACAAGTGACCTGTGACAAGTTGCAGACACCTAATTTGACCAGTTCCCGTGACCGCCGGTGGTCACTGTCTGTCAGGTAGCGGCGATTGACCCCAATCGCCACTGAATGAGTCCACTTCGGACTCAACAACTCAACTTCTCAACGCCTCAACGTCTTTTAGACCAGTCCCTGGTCCAGCATCGCCTCGGCGACTTTGGTAAACCCCGCGATGTTCGCGCCGTTCACGTAATTGCCGGGCGTTCCGTATTTCTCGGCCGTGCGATAACAGACTTCGTGGATCTTCTTCATGATGTTGAACAATCGCGCATCGACTTCCTCGCGCGTCCAACGAATGCGCATGCTGTTCTGCGCCATTTCCAGTCCGGACGTCGCAACGCCACCGGCGTTCGCCGCTTTACCCGGACCGAAAAGAATCTTCGCGTCGAGGAACTGGTTCACCGCATCGATCGTGCTCGGCATGTTCGCGCCTTCCGACACGACGTAGCAGCCGTTGCGCAAAAGATTCGCCGCGTCTTTGCCATTGATCTCGTTCTGGGTCGCGCTCGGAAACGCGCACTGCGCCTTGTGATTCCAGAGCGGATTGTAATCCAGCTTCTTGTCGAGTGGCGTAAACACCGCGCCTTTGAATTTGTCGGCGTACTCGGAAATCCGGCCCCGGCGGTTATTCTTCAGGTCCATCACGAACGCGAGTTTGTCGCGCGTAATTCCTTCCTCATCGAAAATGTAACCGCCGGAATCAGACACCGTAACCGGTTTCGCGCCGAGCGTGATTAATTTCTCGATCGTGTATTGCGCGACGTTTCCGCTTCCCGAAACCAGCGCGATCTTGTCCTTGAGGTCTTCTTTCCGCGTCTTCAGCATTTCTTCCGCGAAATAAACAGCGCCGTAACCGGTTGCTTCCGGCCGAATGACCGAACCGCCCCAGGTCAGACCTTTGCCGGTCATCACCCCGGTGAACTCGTTCTTTAGCTTTTTGTACATCCCGAACAAATATCCGATCTCGCGCGCGCCGACGCCGATGTCGCCCGCGGGCACGTCCGTGTCCGGTCCAATGTGCCGCCACAGTTCGCACATGAACGCCTGACAAAACCGCATCACTTCCGAATCGCTTTTTCCGTGCGGATCGAAATCGGAACCGCCTTTGCCGCCGCCCATCGGCAGAGTAGTCAGCGCGTTTTTAAACACCTGCTCGAACGCGAGGAATTTCAGGATTCCCAAATTCACGCTAGGATGGAATCGCAGTCCGCCTTTGTAGGGACCGATCGCGCTGTTCATCTGGATCCGGAACCCGCGCTGGACGTGGAGTTCGCCTTTGTCGTCCTGCCACGCCACCCGAAACATGATCACGCGCTCGGGCTCGATGATCCGCTCGAGAATTTTCGCTTTCCGATAACGTGGCTCGCGGTCCAGCACCAGGGTCAGCGATTCGGCGACTTCCTGGACTGCCTGATGAAACTCCGATTCACCCGGGTTCTTCGCTTTGACCCCGGCCATCAAATCCGACACGTATTTTTCCATAAAGCTCTCGGCCCGAATGGTCGCGAACGTTAGCTGTATCTCTTACGCGAAACAAGAGGGAATGGAACCAGCATAATCAACCACGGATTACACGGATTGGACGGATGATCCGGAGGCCTTCGCCCATCTTAAACTCTCAACCAAAGCGAAACGTTCTCTCAACCATCAATTTTTCTGCTTCACCACAGAGGACACAGAGCTCACGGAGAGCAGACGGAAGTTTTTTAATCAGGAATCCAGAAACCACGAACCCAGGAGAACGAATTGAGACAGAATGAACAGAATCTACAGGATTGGAAGAAAGCGGACCTGAATCAGTTTGGGATTCTGAGAATCATGTAAATCCTGTCTGACTTTCCTGCCTTCCTGCTTTCCTAATTCAGATTTCTGTCCGGCTGGTCACTTGTCACTGGTCACTTGTCACTTCCGCAACCTATGCCCATGAGTAGCCCGTTCTCCAGCACCGACGGATTGATCGTCAGAAAGAGAACCACGCCGTTTACCGGCGAAATAATCTTTTCGAGCACGTCGCCGAACAAATTACCAACGGCGCCGATCTGTTGTCCTTTCTTTACGAGATCTCCTGCGACGACTTTCGAATACCACATCCCCGCGTTCTTCGTGTAGAGCCACTCAAACTTCGTTAGTACTGTAGTGGCAATGCCCGTCCGGCTCGGACCCGTGTCGGCCGCGGTCGTTTTCGTTGTAGCCACGGCGCTGCGCGCCGTTTTCTTCGTTTTGGATTTTGAATTTGCCTGGGATTTGGAGCCTGGGATTTGGGATTTCGCGGTCGCCTCTTCTGTGGTGGCAGGCGTGTCGCCTGCATTTCCGATCATCTCCAAATGTCTCATTACGTTAACCACACCACCGACCAACGTCGCGACCGCTTCCTCCTGCATTTGCCCCACACCACCTGCTTCCGCCAGAATCGATGGCACACCTTTCTCCGCTGCGGCTGCATAACTGGATGAACCTTTCGCTGGCTGGACCGGTTTGCTGATCGCGAGCACGTAAGGCAAACCGAACGCCATCGCGATCGCCTTCGATTTCTTGGCGATTTCATCACTGCCCGCGCGACAAATGACGAACGGCACCAGCGCTTCCGGGATATCGCCGCCATGAAGATCGATGTACGCGTCTGCATGAACCACGAACTCGTGAATCAATGCGTGCGTCATTTGCTCGGAATAACTTCCGCTCGGATCACCGGGAAAAACGCGGTTCGGATTCACGTTGTCGACCGGACAAACGAAAGGCGTCCGCGTCCGAAACGCCGGCAAATTCATCACCGGCATCAAAATCACCGTGCCCGAGATCTTTTTCGGATCGAGCGTTTTGCTAAATCGAATCACCGCCTCGATCGCCGGATATTCGCCGCCATGCACACCGGCGTTCACGAACAATACTGGACCGGGTTTCGCGCCGGCGACTGAAATCACCGGTCGCGGCTCATCCTTCGCCAACGCTGCGCCCGGCAGTTTAATTAGGTGCCGCTGCGTTGTGCCAGCTTTCAGCTTGCCCAAAATCGGAATCTTCTTCATTCGAACCGCGGATTACGCGGATAACACAGATACGACAGGAATTACACGAACTCACACGAACCCTACAGCATTAGTGTCGATTCGCGGTTGAAACAGTTCTGTCTTCTGTGGCGGCAGTCGTCCTCGGCTGCTTTCGGATTCAAAACAAATCCTGCGTTCCTGCTTTCCTAATTAACCGCTAATAAACGCCAATAGACACGAACCTACATCATTCGTGCCTATTGGTGTCCATTACGCTCCCGCTAGTGCATCAATAATGAAACCCGCACCTGTAGTTTGCCGCAGAGCGGCGTGATTCGTGGTTCGAAGACTGCAGTCCTTAGATCCGGGTAATCCGTGTAATCCGTGGTTAAAGACTGCTGGGAAGCCGTGGTGAGGCGAGCAATTTCCCGAACTCGCTCCACCGTTTCTCGGGATCATTGCCGCTTCGTTTCTCGATGTAACGGCGCACCATGTCTTCCCCGAGGTTGTAGTTGATCACGTAGCTTCGGTAACGCTGGATGAATTTCACCCGCTGCTGTGCGCGGGCCGGTTCCATCACCGCGTATTTTTGTAACCACTCCATCGCGGCTTTCTCGTCGATCTCGCCGTCGATCAATCTGCGGGCGGCTTCGTTTCCGGCATAATTGAGCTCCTTCATCAAATCCTGCACCGCGTAATATTCGTCCGCGCGCGCCGGATCGATTCCGGCCGCGGGAAACAACACTTCCTTCTCGAATTTCATTCGCTCGGCTTTGGTCGGGAACGCAACCTCGCGGCCGAAATTCGCCGTCCCTTCCGCGATCAGCGATTGCGGTGAGAACAGCGCGTAAACCGAGAACTCCATCCAGCCGCGATCGCGGACCAGGTTCTTTTCCAGCAGCGAATTGTAAACATGATGGCCGGGATAACCTTCGTGCGCCGCGAGATCGACGAAGATCGGCAGATCGGTGTTCACCTGGATCACGCTGTGGAAGTTGCCCTTGTACCAATTGTAACCGCCCCATGGTTTATTGGTGACGTACTCAACCGTGAAACTCTCGTTCGGCGGAAGTGGAACGTGCGCCAGGGTCCGGGCGCGACATTCCCTGATTGCGAGTTGAAAAACGGTATCGAGTTTCTCCTTTGGAATCACAAACGGTTTCCGCCACATCTCGTAGCGTTCCCACAACGGACCTTTCCCAGGAATCTTTTCCTCGAGTTGGCTAATGATCTGGTCGAAGTGCGAATCCAGATAAGTCGGCGCTACGGCGTCGTAAAGCGCGCGCGACTCATCATCGAACTTTAATTTTTCGCCTTTCAACATCTGGACCCGCGCCGCCAGCGCGGAAATCTGCTTCTGCAAATATTCTTGCCGCAATTGCAACAGATCACTGTCAGGCGTGCCGGGCGCGCAGCAATCCATGTTGCCCGACTTTTTCCCGTCAGAACTATCAACTAAAGCGCTCCCGCCGCTGCGGGAGCGCGTTCCATCAACCATCAACTTCTTCTTCGCCGTGACCGGTTTTCCGCTATCAACTAAAGCTCGCGCAGCGAGCGTTCTATCATCCATCAACTTCGCCGCCTCGGCGCCGATCGCATCCAGCGACTTCTTTTCTTTTTCAGCTTGCGTCTTCCACTCGGCCGGTCCGTAAAACGCATCGACGTAATCCGGATCATGTTGTCCCAGGGCCAAGACAAGCCGCGCGTACCGCTCGGCGACAGCATTCATCGGGTCTTTGGCTGGCCCAGCGAAACCTGACGTGACCAAGCCGCAGAGAACGAAAATTAAGATCCGGCGCATACTCAAGATTTAACCACGAATAATCACGAAGCCGACAACATTAGTGGCGATTCGTGTCCATTCGTGGTTTCGCTGCTTGTCGTTTCCGGCTTCCTAATTTCCGGATTCGGCTTTCAAAGCTTTTCAAAAAATGACGGATCTATAGGGGGATTGATCTTGATGCTCTTGATTTGCGAGGTCTCGAGTACCTTGCCGGTCTTGAGGTCGGTTTCCGAACCGGCGAATGGGAATTGCACACCCGAGACCTTGCGAAAATCCGTGCTTCGCTGCTCGATCGTCGTTGGAGTCGGATCAATGTCCACGTGCAAAGGACGAACGTCGCGACGCCGCGTGATTAACCAGCTCTCCGGATCCACGTAGAGTGTCGTGCGATATCCGTCCTTCAAGGTGAGAGCAAGCGCGTAGTAGTTAATCCCTTCGATCTTTTCTCGACCAATCAGCTCGACCAGATGACCGCGCTGTTTGAGCTCGTGCAAACCGAAAAGTTTTCCCGGAAGCTCAACTCCGTGCTGAAGGGCGGCCGTTGCTTTTGGCGAACCGGTCGCGGATTCCTTGCCATTCCACTCCCAACCGCGCTGCCCATCGAACGCCTCGGTGAAAACGTGTTTACCGGCTGAGGAAATGTCGATCCGCATCCGGCCCGGCCGCGCCGCGTAGTAAATTCCATCCACCTCGTAACCGGGATCGCTGATGTGAAGATCCACTTCGATTGATTGAATCGCCTCGATCGCCGCCCGGCCGCCCATCGCCTTAGCATTGCGGTCGATCACCTCGTCGATGGTCAGAGCACCGCGATTGCAGCCGAACAGCACCAGCACAGCGCCAAGCAAAATTAGGTGGCGGAGACGGCCGGTGGTCATCCAAGAACGACGTCGCAGAAGACGAAATTTGTCTAAGTGCCAGCTATCGCCGGCGGTCAAATGTCAAATGTTTAGATGCGACCCCGGCTTTCTTCGCCTTCCGCCAGCCACCTAATCGTCGCGCTTCGTAAGCACCTTCCGCGAAATCCAGGTTGCTTCCGTCGGTTTTATCAAGAGTACATCGATTGGCCCGCCGACCGTTTTGGCGCGCAATTGAAAACGCATCGTATCTGATGTCGCTCGAATCGCGTACACTGCAAAGTCGATCATGTCTTGAAGAGTAAACGTGTGAAACGGGACATCGTAGTTTGGCATCAAATTGTATCCTCCAGTGCCGTTCGAAATGTGTATCTGTTGATTTAGTACGCGCGTGAGAACATCTTCCTCTCCATTCCATAAAGCGCCAATTTGTTGGACGGCCGGAACGATTTCATGGATAGCTTGGTTGGCTGCAAAGCAGCGCCAAATTTTTTGCTGCATTTGATTGGCAACTTTTTTGTATCCAGCAACGTGAAATCCGGCATCCGGCACTGCAGGGGTTCCTTGAAAATATTGAATCAAGAGCTGAGGAACCGCATCGATATCGGTATCGTCAGCAATATTTTCGTTTAGAAACGACTCGATGTAACCGCTGATCGGCACGCCCTGAATCATTGCGGCACCGAATGTCGATATGCCTATTCGACCTTTGCCTAAGAAGGTTTTGTAATTTGTGTCGGTCTGCGAAACGCCGACAGTCACGGTGGTTTGTGTGCCAACAGTTTCAGTATTGTTAATCGTCAAACGGCTATCACTTGCCATGACGATTCCTTCTTGTCCGTGCAGCGTAATAATTAACGACACAATTTGAAATTATCTCTCAAAGCAAAACAGCCGGGCCATTTCTGACCCGGCTGCTGTAATTCATTTGTTGTTTCGGATTCTTAGTAATCCATGCCGCCCATGCCGCCCGGAGGCATTGCCGGAGCTTTTTCCTTTTCAGGAACTTCCGTGACCAATGCTTCGGTGGTGAGCAACAGACCCGCGATCGACGCCGCGTTTTGCAGCGCGCTTCGCGTGACCTTGGTTGGATCGACGATGCCGGCCTTCACCAGGTCGACATATTCGCCCTTGGCGACGTCGTAACCTTCGTTGCCTTTGCGCTTCTTGACTTCCTCGACAATGAGCGCGCCTTCCGCGCCGGCATTGTTGGCCAGTGTACGCAACGGCTCTTCGATCGCGCGACGCACGATCTGGACGCCAACTTTTTCATCTTCGTTGAGGCCTCGCATGCCCTCGAGCGATTTCTGGGCGCGGATGAATGCGACACCGCCACCCGCGACGATGCCTTCCTCGACCGCCGCACGCGTGGCGTGCAACGCGTCTTCGACGCGCGCCTTCCTCTCTTTCATCTCGGTCTCAGTGGCTGCGCCGACGTTAATGACGGCAACACCGCCCGCGAGTTTCGCGAGACGCTCCTGAAGTTTCTCTTTGTCGTAATCGCTGGTCGTCTCTTCAATCTGACGACGGATCTGAGCGACGCGGCCCTGGATGTCAGCACCCTTGCCCGAGCCTTCGACGATGGTGGTGTTTTCCTTGTCGACGGTGACGCGCTTGGCTTTGCCGAGATCTTCAATCTTGATGTTCTCGAGCTTGATGCCTAGGTCTTCGCTGATCAGTTTGCCGCCGGTCAGCACCGCGATGTCTTCGAGCATCGCCTTACGACGATCGCCGAAGCCCGGAGCTTTGACCGCGCAGACTTGGAGCGTTCCGCGCAATTTGTTCACGACCAAGGTCGCGAGCGCTTCGCCTTCCACATCTTCCGAGATAATGAGGAGCGGACGTCCGGCTTTCGCGACTTTCTCGAGCAACGGAAGCAAATCCTTCAAGCTAGAGATTTTCTTCTCGTAAATCAGAATGTACGGATTATCGAGAGCGGCTTCCATCTCCTCCGCGTTGGTCACGAAATAAGGCGACAGATAACCTTTATCGAACTGCATGCCCTCGACCACATCCATTGTGGTCTCGATTGCTTTCGCTTCCTCGACCGTGATCGTGCCGTCCTTGCCGACTTTGTCCATAGCGTCGGCGATGATCTCGCCGATTTTCTTGTCCCAGTTGGCTGAAACGGTCGCGACCTGTTCGATCTCGCTGCGATCGCTTACTTTCTTGGAGATTTTTTTCAGCTCCTCGACGATCGCATCGACGGCTTTATTAATGCCGCGCTGCAACGACGTCGGGTTCGCGCCGGCGGTGACGTTGCGGAGACCTTCGCGGTAAATGGATTCCGCGAGAACTGTCGCCGTAGTCGTGCCGTCGCCCGCGACGTCCGAAGTTTTGGAAGCGACTTCGCGAACGAGCTGCGCGCCCATATTTTCATACGGATCTTCGAGCTCGATTTCTTTCGCGACCGTCACACCATCCTTGGTGATCGTCGGGCTGCCGAATTTCTTGTCGAGAATCACGTTGCGACCGCTCGGTCCGAGCGTGGCCTTGACGGCCCTCGCCAGTTTCTCGACGCCGCGCAGCAAAGTGTGCCGCGCATTTTCATCAAATTGTAATTGTTTAGCTGCCATAAGATTAGTTGATAGTTGTTAGTTGATTGTTGAGAGACGGATTTATTCGTTAATTGGTTAAATTGTTAATTCGTTAAATGGCGATCAGCCAATGATGCCGAGGATGTCGTCCTCGCGCATGATCAGGAATGTATCGCCATCGATTTTGATTTCGGTGCCGCCGTATTTGGAAATGAGGACCTTGTCCCCTTTCTTCACGGTGAAATCCACCTTCTTGCCTTCTTCGTTCACCTTACCGGTGCCGAGAGCGACTACTTTGCCTTCCTGCGGTTTTTCTTTCGCAGTGTCGGGAATGATGATCCCGCCTTTTTTTGTTTCCTGCTCTTCGAGCGGCTGCACCAGCACCCGATCTCCGAGCGGTCTTACGTTAACTGTTGCCATAAGCATTTATTTTTCTCTTTCTTGTTGTTTTTGGGTTGAGCCGGCGACCCCGAAAAGCGTTCGGGGCCACCGGCAAATTTTTTGGTTACTTCTTCTTGTCTTCGTCGACGACTTCGAACTCAGCATCGACAACGTCGCTCCCGCCGTTGGCGGGACCGCGCTTCTGTTGTTCGGTTCCGGGACGTCCGCCGGCCTCGGGACCGGGCTGCGGACCGGCTTGTGCACCTGCACCTTGGCCCGCGGAGGCCTGTTTGTAAAGTTCGGCGCTGATGTCCTGGAATTTGCTCTGCAAATCGTCGTAGGCGCGCTTGATCGCGTCGGTGTCGTTCTTGTTGATCGCTTCCCGCACTGCGGCGATCGCGTCCTCGACTAGTTTGCGTTTGTCGGCCGGAATCTTGTCGCCCAGCTCCTTGAGCTGTTTCTCGGACTGGTAAGCAAGCGTGTCGGCGTTGTTCTTGATCTCGATCGCTTCCTTCGCCTTCTTGTCTTCGTCGGCGTGTGCTTCCGCTTCGCGCTGCATCTTGTCGATTTCTTCCTTGCTCAGGCCGCTCGAACCGGTGATGGAGATTTTCTGCTCCTTGCCGGTGCCGAGATCTTTCGCGGAGACGTGGAGAATGCCGTTCGCGTCGATATCGAAGGTGACTTCGATCTGCGGAACGCCGCGCGGGGCCGGCGGAATTCCATCGAGATGGAATGTGCCGAGGTTCTTGTTGTCCCGCGAGAGCGGGCGTTCGCCTTGTAAAACTTTGATTTCCACGCCCGGCTGGTTGTCGCTGTAAGTCGAAAAGATCTGCGATTTCCGAGTTGGAATTGTGGTGTTGCGCGGAATCATTGGTGTGGCCACGCCGCCCGCGGTTTCAATCGCGAGGGTGAGCGGAGTGACGTCGAGCAACAGCACATCTTTGACGTCGCCGCGCAGCACGCCGCCTTGAATGGCCGCGCCAACCGCCACGACTTCGTCCGGGTTGACGCCCTTGTGCGGCTCCTTGCCGATCAAACTGCGCGCCGTCTCGACAACTTTCGGCATGCGGGTCATGCCGCCGACGAGCACGAGCTCGTTCACTTCGCGCTCGGAAATTTTCGCGTCTTTCAAGCACGCTTTGACCGGCGGAATCGTCCGCTGCATCAAATCGTCGGTGAGCTGCTCGAGTTTGGAACGAGTCAGCTTTTTCTGAATGTGTTTCGGACCGCTCGCGTCCGCTGTGATGAACGGCAGATTAATTTCGTATTCCTGCGAGCTCGAGAGCGCGATCTTCGCTTTCTCGGCTTCTTCCTTGATTCGTTGGACCGCGTCCGGCTGCTTCGTTAAATCGATACCGCTGTCCTTCTTAAACTCAGAGATGATCCAATCCATCACCTTCGCGTCCCAATCGTCTCCACCGAGATGGGTGTCGCCATTGGTCGCTTTCACTTCGAAAACGCCATCGCCGATTTCGAGAACGGAAATGTCGAACGTGCCGCCGCCCAAATCGTAAACGGCGATCTTCTCGTCCTTTTTCTTGTCCAAACCGTAAGCGAGCGACGCTGCGGTCGGCTCGTTGATGATTCGCAATACTTCGAGGCCGGCGATTTTACCCGCGTCCTTGGTCGCATTGCGCTGCGAATCGTTGAAATACGCCGGGACAGTGATGACCGCCTGGGTGATTTTCTCGCCAAGCTTCGCTTCCGCATCGGCTTTCAACTTTGACAGAATCATCGCCGAGATTTCCGGTGGCGAGAATGTCTTGCGCTCGCCCGCCACTTCCACTTGCACGTGAGCGTCGCCATTCGCGGCCTTCACGATTTTGTAGGGAACGCGATGCTCCTCTTCGTGGACCTCATCGAACTTGCGCCCCATGAACCGCTTGATTGAAAAGACTGTGTTCTGTGGGTTCGTCACCGCTTGACGCTTTGCGGCCTGGCCGACTAGTCGCTCGCCGCTTTTCGTAAACGCGACAACCGACGGCGTCGTGCGGGCGCCTTCCGAATTTTCCAAAACTACCGGGTCGCCACCTTCCATCACAGACATGCAGGAGTTGGTGGTTCCCAAATCGATACCTAAAACTTTTGCCATAAATTTAAATTTCCTTTCGTTTGATCGAGTCGCCCAATCACGACCTCAAAAGTGGGCAGACTCCGAGCCGGTCTTTAGCAAACCATAAGCCACGGAGCGTCGCCGGATTCAATCATCTGATGGACAGGCACTTAACGGAATTCAACAGCGATTTTGACAACCTTAAAGTGAGACAACACGTCACAAATCCATGGAATTGGCACCTGAACAGTGCGCCAACGCGGCGCTGGCAGCGACGCTCCGAAATCCCAAACCCCAAGCTTTCAGGCCCCAAAGCAAACTCCAACCTCCAAGACCCAAAACTAACACGGACGGATTTTGGTCATTTGAGATTTAATGTTTGGAATTTTCCTGGGATTTGGGGTTTGGGATTTGGAGCTTGCGCCATCGCAGAGGCGGTTGGGTTTGAAATTTGGGGTTTCGCAACTGCGAGACGGCACAAGCCGTGCTCGTTATCTCTTCATGCAAACGGCGAATAATCCCGTCCGAAAAATTGAATCTGATCCGGACATTTTCTTTCACTGCCAGCACTGCAAAGCCGCGCTGGTAGCGAATCGTTCGGCGGCGGGAATGAATCTGGCCTGTCAGAAATGCGGTCAGCAGACACTTGTGCCAAAACCCCAGGAACCCGATTCGAATGCGCGCGCGTATGCCGAAGAGCTTCGCGGAAAGTTGAAGGAAAACGAATCGCAACGCGCGGAAGTGACCGGTCACATCAACCAGCTCACGATCCAGTTGCATCGCTGGCAGTTGCGTTTGCAGACACTCAACGAACGCAAAGCACAGCTCGAAAAAGATTTAGGGCAACGTTAGGTGGAACGGCCTCTCCGAGGACGTTACCAATCGCGCTCGGAGATCGCGATCCACCTTTGCGCGAATTTCGCGCGCACGTAAGATCACACGTGCGGCAATATCACGATCTTCTCCGGCTCGTTCTCGAAGAAGGTCAGCCGCGCGACGATCGCACCGGCACCGGCACCTTGTCGGTCTTTGGCGCCCAAACCCGATTCGATCTGCGACCGAGCGGTCCGGGATTTCCGCTGCTGACCACGAAAAAGCTGCACATCAAGTCGATCATTTACGAGCTGCTTTGGTTTTTGCGGGGCGACACCAACGTCAAGTATCTCAACGAGCACGGCGTCACGATTTGGGACGAGTGGGCTGATGAAAAGGGAGATCTCGGCCGCGTTTATGGCGCGCAATGGCGCGATTGGCGTGGCGGAAACGGCGTCCGCGTCGATCAGATCGACAATTTGATCGCGCAAATCAAAAGGAACCCGAACAGCCGGCGATTAATCGTGAGCGCGTGGAATCCGGCCGAGATCGAGAAGGTGGCGTTGCCGCCGTGTCACGTGTTGTTTCAGTTTTACGTGCAGAACAATGAGTTGAGCTGCCAGCTTTATCAACGCAGCGCCGATTTGTTTCTCGGCGTGCCGTTCAACATCGCGAGTTACGCGCTCCTTACGATGATGGTCGCGCAAGTTGTCGATCTCAGGCCGGGCGATTTCGTCCACACATTCGGCGATCTTCATCTCTATACCAATCATCTCGACCAGGCGCGGGAACAGCTCACCCGGGAATGCCGGCCGTTGCCGCAGATGAAACTAAATCCGGCGGTGAAAAACATTCACGACTTCAAGTTTGAGGATTTCCAACTCGTCGATTACAACCCGCATCCGTCGATCAAGGCGCCGATCGCAGTTTAACGGTTATCTCTCAACCACGAATCGACACGAACGGGATTCGAATTTGTGGAGGCAATGCCAGTCCGGCTCGGACCGCCTCGCCTGCAAAAACTGAAGGAATGCAGCCGAGGACGGCTGCCACCATAGTCGTTTCGTGAGACTTTCACTCGCAGCGCGGGTTGAAAGAAGGTGTGAGGGTTAGTTGGGGAGCAGCAATCTTATCTTTCGTCGCGACGGTCGCGTCCGCGCAGACCGAAAACCTGTATCGAGTTGAAATCGACCTGAGCCAGCAAACCGCGTATCTGATCCGAGGCCGGCGAGTCGTCATGCAGTCGCCGATCTCGACCGGCCGTTACGGACACTTGACCGGGACTGGCTCGTTCAAAGTGATCGAGAAGGAGCGGAACCATTGCTCGAGCATTTACGGCAAGATCGTTGATGCGAACGGACGCACCGTAATCGCCGATGCAGATGTGGACATGAGAGTTCCGCGCGGCTGCAAATTCGTTCCGGCGCCAATGCCGTGGTTCATGCGTTTTCACGGCGCTGACGGAATGCACGCCGGATATTTGCCTGGATATCCGGCGTCGCACGGTTGTGTGCGAATGCCCGATCGGTTGGCGATCGCGTTTTACAACGCCGTCGACGTCGGCACGCCGGTAACGGTGTTTGGCCGTACGCCGCGGACCAATGAATATTTTCGGTACGGCCCACAGCCGCAGCGGGGTCCGTGGCCGTGGTCCCGGCAACAAGTCGGTCCGCAATACGAAGCTCAACCCCGGGTATACGATTCGAGACCAGTGTATCCGTAACTGGATTCTGTGGAGGCAGGCGGCTCGCCTGCGAAACTCAATTAATTGCGGCCGACACGGCCGCCACTACTGCTAAAACTACGGCCGCTGGGTCGTAGATTTCTTTACCGTCGAACTGGCCGCCGTCTTTGGACCTTTCGAAAGATCGACCAGGTCCGCGAGAATGCTCAGTGTTTCATCACGTTCGGGATCGATTGCCGGCTCTTTGGTGTCGTCGGGGCCGCCAATCGTATCCGAATCGTCGCTATCATCAGGCGACGCAGCTTCCGGAGAAACCTTGGCCACTCCCTTGGCCTTGGCCTGCGCTAGTTTGCCGGGATACATGATCAACTGAAGGTTCGGCTTGTCGACGTTGTCGAGCGTAACGCGATAAATGCTCGGTTCTTCCTCCTGGCGAGCGAGACGTTCTTTCGTGCGCGTCTCCTTTCGCGTTTTGTCGTCCTGAATTTCTTTTTTGCGCGCGTCCTCGTTCAACGTGATGCGATTTTCATCCAGCTTGTGACGGAGACGGTCCATGTCCTCCATCAAGTAATGGAATTCCGGATTGCGCTGCACCCGCTCGGCTGAGCGACGCTTCAATTCCTCAATGAACAACGGATGGCCGTCCGACCACTTGGTATAACGAGCTTTAGGCACTTCGTCGTAAGCCAGCGGATTCTTGAGCGCGCCTTCGCCGAACTCTGGCAGATCGGTCAACGTTGGCAGCACAATATCGGAAGCGACGCCGTGGAGCTGAGTTGAGCCGCCGGCGACGCGATAAAATTTCTGAATCGTCAACTTCAGCTCGCCATCATCGTCCGATCGGCTGCCAAGCAACGACGTAAACCGGCCGATCGGCAGAATCGTTTGGACGGTGCCTTTGCCGAAAGTGTTCTTGTCGCCCACGATGATCGCGCGGCCGTAATCCTGAAGCGCAGCGGCGAAGATCTCGCTGGCGGATGCACTTTGACGACTGGTCAGAACGATCAGCGGACCGGAATAGGCAATCCCCGGATCCGGATCGCTCGAGACAACGATGTTCCCGTTGGATCCTTTCGTCTGCACGATTGGACCCGATTTCAAAAACAAACCGGTGAGCGAGATCGCTTCTTCAAGCGAACCGCCACCATTGCGGCGAAGATCGATGACCAAGCCGGTGATGTTTTCCTTCTTGAGCCGCTTGAGCAATGCCAGCACGTCGCGAGTAGTGCTCTTCGAGTGCCGATCCATGTCGGCGTAGAACGACGGAAGCGTCAACCACCCGAGCTTCACCTGATCGCCGTTTTCGTCCTTCTTAATAATAATGTCGGCGCGCGCTTCCTGGTCCTTCAGTTTAATTTCATCACGCACCAGCTCGACGTTCTTGCGCTGAGAGGGATCGGGCGCATTCGCGGGAATTGCGAGCAGGCGAACTCTGGTTCCCTTTTTGCCGCGAATCATTTCCACGACTTTGTCCAGGCGCATATCGCGCACATCGACAAACTCGCTATTGCCTTGTGAGACCGCGGTGATTCGATCGCCAACCTTCAGGCGCCCGTCCGTCTGCGCGGGCCCGCCCGGAACCAGGCTTTCGATTTTGGCATAGCCGTCTTCAGTCCGCAGCATCGCCCCGATGCCGACGAGCGAGAGGCCCATTTGAATGTTGAAATTCTTGAAGTCCGCCTTGCTCAGGTACTCCGAGTGCGGGTCGTAGGTTTGGGCGAGCGCATCGAGATAAAGTTTCACCTGCTCGTCGCGGTCTTCTTCGTGAACGTTTCGCGCAATGCGGTCATAACGGCGCGCGATCAGCTGCGGGGGCGGCTCAATCGGGTGCTCGCTTAATTTTTCCTGAAGCAATTCGCTGGCGATGCGGTCATGCCAGAGCTGATCCGCGTCGGCTTCATCCTTCGGCCAGGGCGCTTTCTCACGACGCACTTCGACGGTCGCATCCGTTTTGAAATCGAACGGTTGTTTCAGCAGCTCCTTGACCTTGGCGACGCGGTCATCAACCCGCTTTTGGTAGAGATCGTAGATCTCGTAGGCGGGCTTCAAATTTCCAAGCAAAACATCATCACCCAGCGCGGTGCCGTATTTCGCCGTCAGAGCGTCAACGTCCTTCTGAGTAAAGAAGAGGTGGCTGAAATCGAGCAGCTCGAGGTAGTTTTTGAGGAATTTCTGGGACACATCGGCATTAAGCTGCTGATGAGTGTAATGGCCCTCTTCCAGGAGCCGGCCGACCGAGACGCAAATTTGCTCGGCGTCGGACTTTGCCTCCAAGGTTCGCGGCGCCAAGCCGGAAAATGCGACCGAAACAACCGCGAGAAGCAGAGGAAATCTTAGTTTCATGAAAATAACGCGGCCTCCACGTTCGCAGACTTCGTGCCTAAAAGCAACTTAATGACCCCCGGAACCCTCATGTAAGCATTTGAGACAATGATACGCCCGGAACATTCAAAATCTTTCTGAAATCGCCACCTGAGAGATATCGGGTTAATCCCGACCGCGACTGGCCCGGGCCGACGCCGTCATTTAGAGTGACACAATGCAATACGAGGCCTTCTGCGGCGGGATTTTTGAGACGAATTGCTACCTGATCGCCGCGCCCGAGGGCTGGATCTTGTTCGATGCGCCGCAGGGTGCTGCTGAGTGGGTCGGGTCGCAAAAAATCGAGCTCAAACTGCTCCTGCTGACTCACGGGCACATTGACCACGTTCAGGACGTTGCCGCTGTTAAGCGCCGATTCGGCTGCCAGATCGGCTGTCATCCCGCCACCGCGCCGATGATCTCCGACCCAAACTTCTTTCGAAACTTCGGATTCGAACTGGAAGTCGAACCGGCCAAGCCGGACTTCTTTATTGAGGAAACGCCGGCGCGGAAATTTCTCGGACTGGAAACGCAAGTGCTGGAAGTTCCCGGCCATTGTCCAGGGAGCCTTTGCTTTTTCCTGCGCGAACCCCAATTGCTCGTTGGCGGTGACGTTCTTTTTGCCGGGGGAGTGGGCCGATGGGACCTGCCCGGCGGCGACGGCGACGTACTATTTAGTGGGATCCGCCAAAAACTCTTCCCACTCGGCGACGCCGTGACCGTTCTTCCCGGTCACGGGCCGCCGACCAAGATCGGGACCGAACGTCTGACGAATCCGTTCGTCAGCGAACAGTCCGGTTGAATTACTCCCAGCGATAATAATCACCGCCGCGAACGTGCAGCCGCTCGGACGTGCGATAGCATTCGATTCAGGCGGTCGATCCGCGAATCAAGCCCACTGCCGCGTGTTGGTGAAACGTAAGCGGAACGGTTTTCGTAACGGGAATCGTAACCGAACGCTGAAGCACTCACCAAGCCCAGCCCTAGCGCGATAATCAAAGTAAGTTTTTTCATGTCGAACCTCCTGTTGTTTGCGGGGTTCGACGTAGGCCGACGTCCGGCATTCGAGCTTCAGCCAGAAATTAACGAAGCCCGGACAAAAGATTTTCGAATAACTCGAGCCCGTCGATTCGAGTCACTACTTCGCAGAGTGCATTCACCGCTTTCGGAATGTGCTCGAGGAAATGCTTGTGGCCTTTGACCAAACCGAGGAACCCGTACGCCCCCAAGGCCTGCATCAGGCGCTGCATCGCGCACAATCGCAGCGCTTCCAGGAAATCGGCGTCCGGTTTCTGGCCACAATAATGTTCGAGCAGTTCGTTTCGCTCCGCTCCGGTTAGATCGACATAGGGATCGTAAAGCAACGAAGCCAAATCGTATTGAGCGAGACCTGGGCGCATGCCCTGAAAGTCGATCAGGTAAGCCTGTCCGTTCCGCACCAAAATGTTCTGCGATTGAAAGTCGCGATGAACCAAAACCCGCTGGCGCTGCGCGAGGTCCTCTGCGATCTGACGCAGAACCGGTGACTCCGCGAAATTGTCGACTGTTGCCTGATCGATTTTGAAGTAACGGCCGAGGCAGTTTTCAAAAAAGTAACTTTGTTCCCAAAGATAAAGCGCGGCATTGAACTCAGCCGGCAGGTGCTGATGCATTTCAATGCAAACCGATTCCGGGAGTTGGTGAAGCTTTCGGACTTCGTCCAGAGCCGACTCGTAAAAAGCGCGTCGGACCAACCAGGACTCGCTTCGATAACTGAAGAGATCGCTTTCGCCCAAATCCTCGAGCCAGATCAGCCCCTCGTCCGCGTCGTGATAATAAATTCTCGGGGCCCGGATTTCGTGCTCCTCCAAAAATTCCGCGATCTGCACATAGTGACGGTTTTCCTCGCGATCACGATTGTACTTCACTAAAATCAACGACTGCTCGGACGAGCAGCGAACTCGATAGAACTTGCGGTCCGAGCCGCCCTTTTCGATTGGCGTAATTTTTATTTCATCGACATCGAATCGCGGAAAATGCAGCCGGGTTCGGTGGAGGAGCAGCTCGGTTTTCATGAATCAGATGTCGACGTTGCGATGAGATCCAGTGGCGGTTTTCCGGGCGCGGACAATACAGCCAAACAACTCCGCATTGGAAGCAATTTGTGAACCCGGCCACACAATCGTGTCCTCGATCAACGCGCCCGCGCCCACGCGGGAGTCCTTGCTGACGACCGAACAGCCTCGAATCGTTGCGGTTGAGTCGACGACTGCGGTTGGATGGATTCGCGCAGTCCAATCCGATCCTTTGACATACGCCGGCCGCCATCCCCCGAGGATCGCGCGATGGATATTGAAGTATTCGGCGCGCGACCCGAGGTTGAACCATTGGCCTTTTTCAAGAACGACGCCGCCGATTTTGCCGCCTTGAGAAATCCAATCTCCCAAGATTGGAATGAAAGAAATTTTCTGACCGGCTGGAATTCGCTCGAAAACCGCGCGGTTCCAAACCGCTATATTTGCGAAGTCTAACTGGCCCGGAACGCCGTAGCGATTTGAAATATCGACAACGCGACCGTCGTGAAAGGCTACGGCCGAACCCAACCCGGTTTCGCGCAGCGCGAGGGTGACATCGTTGCCGCGCTTGAAATGCTCATCGATCAGTGGCTGCAACGGGACGTCCGTCAAAACATCGCCGCTATAAGTAATGAATGGTTCACTGCCAAGCTGCCCTTCGACGTTCTTGATCCCGCCGCCCGTGTCGAGCAGCACCGGTTCGTTCACAAAAGTGAGATTGATCCCCAAGTAACGATTTTCTGGAAACGTCTCCTCGAATTTTTCCGGCAGCCGATGCGTGTTAATTACGAATTTGTCGACACCGCTGTCGATCAAATGATCGAGCGCAAATGTAATGAGCGGTTTCTGAAAAATCGGTACCAGTGGCTTTGGCAATTCGTCGGTGAGCGGACGCAATCTGGTGCCCAGTCCGGCCCCCAGGACGAATGCTTGTTTGATCGCGGTCATGACGTTGGAAATGGCAATCTTTAGCGCTGCGAAGAATTTCTCCAAACGAAATGCGCGATTAACGGCCGACTAAGATCCCCCCCGCGCCTATCGCCTCCAGGCCATGGTTCAAATCATTAAAGGCACGCAGACAGGCCGCTTTGTGCTTATCGATCCAGCGCTCCGAAATTTGCTTAAGCGGAGCCGGATTCAAATAATGGAGCTTTTGCCGTCCGCTCCAGAGCGGAACAACCAGGTCGGCTCTGATCAGGAGATTAAGATGCTTGCTGATGCCCTGGCGGGTCATGTCGAGATGGCGACAAAGTTCGTTCAAGGTTTGGCCGTTATGACGGTGAAGGTGATCCAGCAAGGCACGGCGACTGGGATCGGCCAAGGCTCTAAAAACATCGTCCATTTGCTCGGTAGATATGCAACCAAATGGTTGCATATTGTTACCTAAACAGCAAGCGTTTCCTATCGAAAACCCGAACGGGCAGATGGCCACCAAGCCAAGCCAGCGAAGCCCGAAAAAGGGCTATGTCTTCTTCAGGTAAAGCGTGCGCGTCCCGAAGTCGATGATCCCGTGATGTCGATTCAGGATCTCCCCCCCGAGCAGGCCAACCGCCGGTGGTGAAAGTTGCAACGCTTCATGCAAAATCCCGCCCAGATCAACCACTCCGACATCGTTCCTGCCGATGTCGACCACTCCGACGGACATTTTCCGGATCCGCGCCACATCCAGCCCCTCTTCCTTGAGATTGATCGCAGCCGACGCGAGGCTGGTTTGTTCTGTCGGAATATGCAGCCGCCTGACAAACGGCTTATGCAAGATGGTGGCGAACGCGCCGGTGTCGACCATCAATCGCGCCTGCGAACCGTTGACTAAACCGTTGACATACAAATTGAATCCTTCTGTCACGAACATCGGGACTTTTTGAAATCCTCGAAAATCGAGACCGGGAACGGGAATGGGCAGATCCGGTTGCAGGTTCAAAATGAGAAGTTGGCCCTGACAATCCAATACGGCTCTGCTGGCAAACAGGACGTCGGTCCCGAGAATTCCGTCGGCTTGCTGCTCACGCATGCGTCGCGCGGCATGGCGGGGGCCACTGAGATCAACGGAAATCGCCGGCACCTCTACGACGGTAAGGCCACCGAGGCGCAGTGTGTGCGCCATCACCAAAGGATTGTAGCCACCGTTTACTCGAACACGCGCTGGATACTTGGAATCGATGGGTACCTCCGTCACTCCGAAATGACTACGTCGCTTTGAAGCGATCACCGTCCCGGGCGAGCCGCTATCAACGATGAGCAGCGCCGGTTTATCGTTGATCCAGGCGTGGACGAGCAAGTGGTTTTGGCTGGTGCGAATGAGCGGGAGCGCTTCGAACTGCCCACTTTGTCCGACGGTGGGAGGCGCCGAACGGGGTGCGCCGCTCGACCCAACAGGAATTGAAACGCCGACCGCGCAAATGATCGGCAAAATGACTCGCGCCCCACCCGCAACAAATCGGCCCCTGGAAATCACGGGCCCGAGAATAGCATCTTTCCCCAAATGCGGAAACGATTTCTGCGGCTGATCACCTAAATTTAGCTTCTTTTGGCGTTGCCCGATTCGATCCGGTAAGATTAACTCTCGCCGACTCCGAGCGCGTTTAGAACCGTGGAAACCTCGACGACTTCGCCGCCTGCAGCCGATCAAAAATTCGTCCGGGGACTCGGCTTACTCGATTCCACCATGCTGGTTGCCGGATCCATGATCGGCTCGGGCATCTTCATTGTATCCTCGATTATCGGTCGTCAGGTCGGCTCGCCAGGCTGGCTACTGGTCGTTTGGATGGTTACCGGATTACTGACGCTGATGGCAGCTCTTTCTTACGGCGAGCTGGCGGCAATGATGCCGAAAGCCGGTGGGCAATACGTCTACTTGCGCGAAGCGTTCTCGCCGCTCTGGGGATTTCTTTACGGGTGGACACTGTTCTTGGTGATCCAAACCGGCACGATCGCCGCGGTCGCAGTCGGTTTTGCCCGTTACACCGGCGTTCTGATTCCCTGGTTTTCGGAGTCGAATTACCTGATCGCGCCGGTCCGTTTCGGCAGTTACGCGTTTTCGCTGTCCACTGCGCAAGCTCTCGGGCTTGCCATGATTGCGCTGCTCACGTTCATGAACACGCGTGGCTTAAGGCTCGGAAAGCTGGTCCAGAACGTTTTCACAACGGCGAAAACCGGCGCGTTGATCGCACTGGTCGTGCTTGGAATTATCGTTGGCGTGAAATCAGGCGCGGGCGCAGAAAATTTTCACGACTTCTGGACCGTGCGCGGCGGTCTGCAGGAAGTCGGCGCGGGATTAACGGCTGCAACCGCGTTTGGACTTTTCGTCGGCATCTGCGTGGCGCAAACCAATTCGCTTTTTTCCGCCGACGCATGGAACAACATCACGTTCACCGCCGGCGAAGTGATAGAGCCACGTCGCAATATTCCGCTCTCACTCGCGTTCGGGACGTTTCTCGTGATTGCACTCTACCTACTCGCGAATGTCGCTTATCTGGCGGCGCTGCCATTTGGCGCGATCCAGAATGCTCCGAGCGATCGAGTCGCGTCTGAAACGGCGAACGTCATTTTTCCCGGCGCCGGCGCAACCATCATGGCAGTAGCGATCATGGTTTCCACCTTCGGCTGCAATAACGGACTGATTCTCGCCGGGGCGCGCGCGTATTACGCGATGGCGCGAGACGGTCTGTTCTTTCGCCGAGTCAGTGAATTGAATAAGAACCACGTGCCGGCGTGGGGGTTGATCATTCAAGGGATCTGGGCCGGTATCCTCGTTCTGCCGCGGACGGTGAAAACAGATGCCGCCGGCAATGTGACCGGTTACGGAAACCTCTACGGCAATCTGCTCGACTACGTCATCTCGGCCGCGCTGATTTTTTACATTCTCACTATCGCGGGGGTTTTTGTGCTGCGCTGGAAACGGCCCGACGCCGAACGGCCATACAAGGCGTTTGGATACCCACTCATTCCAATTCTCTACATTCTTGGCGCAACTGTGATCCTTGCGGTTTTGTTCATTTATCAAACGGCGACCACCTGGCCGGGCCTGATTATCGTGCTCACAGGCGTGCCGGTTTATTTTCTGTGGCGAAAATCGAACGCCGGAGCGACCCCAAATTAAAACCACGCGCAAGAACAAGGAGATTTAACCATGGGAAATCTATTCAAGAGAAAACCGCTCGAGCGGCTAATGGCCGAAGCCGAGGAAGTCGGCGAGCATAGCCTCAAGCGGTCGTTAGGCTGGGTGAATCTGGTCGCGCTCGGCATTGGAGGAATCATCGGGGCGGGCTTGTTTGTCAGAACGGCGGCGGCGATCGCGGACCGCGCGGGCCCGTCGGTGGTGCTTGCGTTTGTCGTCGCAGGGATCGGCTGCGCGTTCGCGGGGCTTTGTTACGCAGAGTTCGCCTCGATGATTCCGGTCGCCGGCAGCGCCTACACCTATTCTTATGCGACGATGGGCGAATTCGTCGCCTGGATCATCGGTTGGGACCTAATTCTCGAGTACGCAGTCGCTGCATCGACCGTGTCCGACGCGTGGAGCGAATATGCGAACCGCGTCCTCGGCTGGGCCAATTGGCAGCTTCCGTATCAATGGACACATTCGCCATTTGAGCACGACCCTGGTGGCGTTTACGGAATCATGAATGTGCCGGCGCTCTTCATTTTATTCGTTCTTACATTGTTATTGATTCGCGGCACGAAGGAATCGGCGTTCGTTAACGGGCTGATCGTTATTCTCAAAGTCAGTATTGTTTTGCTTTTCATTGGTATTGGCTGGCAATTCATCAATCCGGCGCACCATACCCCGTTCATTCCGGCGCCGACCACGCACACAACCGCGCAAGGAATCACCCATCATTACGGGGGTCTCCTCGGAATTCTCGGCGCCGCAGGCGTGGTATTTTTCGCTTACATCGGCTTCGATGCCGTCTCGACTGCCGCGCAGGAAGCGCGCAATCCGAAGCGCGATATGCCGATCGGCATTCTCGGTTCGTTAGTGTTTTGCACGATTCTTTACGTGCTGTTTTCCTACGTGTTGAGCGGCGTCGCAACAGTCGAAGATTTCCGTGCCGCTGGCCGCGAAGCCTCCGTCGCGTTCGCGATCAGCAAATACATGCACGGATACGAATGGCTTTCCAGAGCGGTCACGGTCGCGATCCTCGCCGGCTTCTCGTCCGTTATTCTGGTGATGTTGTTGGGTCAATCGCGCGTCTTTTACTCGATGAGCCGTGATGGACTTGTTCCGGCGATTTTTTCCGACGTGCATCCGCGTTATCGCACGCCATGGAAATCGAACATGTTGTTCCTCCTTTTCACCGGCGCATTGGCTGCCTTCGTGCCTGCCGATATCACTGGCGAAATGACGAGTATCGGCACTTTGTTCGCGTTCATCCTAGTTTGCGCAGGGGTGTGGATCATGCGCGTGCGCCATCCCGAGCTGGAGCGCGGATTTCGCGTTCCAGCCGCGCCCCTCGTCGCGATACTCGGCATCATTACCTGCGGCGCGATGATTTACGGGCTTGGCTGGACGAATTGGATGCGGCTCATCGTGTGGCTGCTCATCGGCTTCATCTTCTACTTCGGTTATGGCAAGAAGCACAGCCGCCTTGATGCGCCCAAGCCGCCGGACATGCCGGAAGGAATAAAGATGACGAGTGACGGGCTGCTGTAAACGATAACGCCAATTCGCCGCCCAAACGGGTCGCGATCTAACTCCAGCTGCTTTCGCTAAATCCGCGTGCCGAACTGCTAGCGCTAATTCCAAGCAGCGCTTCAGCGCGTCGGCGAAGGGCATTTCCGTTTCGTCGGCTGCGGAACGCGCGCCGCGCGTCCTCCATTTTGTCGACGGACAAGTCCATTGCACGCAGGATTTCCCAATCCTCATTAGTCAACAGAGCGCGGTCCTCGTCGCTCACTGCGCGTTGTTGCAACCGCGAAACAATTTCACTGAGCGCGCTCTTGTTCGAAGTCCGGGAAAGATCGATCAAGCGTTGAAAACTCAGATGGAAAGGAATGGTCGCCACGTCAACCTCATCGCTGCCGGCGACTCGATCCACCGGCATGGTGACGTGGTCAGAAGTCGCCACTGAGTTCCACACTGACTCCGGCTGGAAATATCCGATCTCGACGCGATAATTTTCACGAGGGTGCGCAACGGTCAGATAACAATTGCCCGCCATTGGCTCAACCGCATGTATCAACTCTTCGTTCCCGTCCGGCCGATACACCCGCAGATGGACTTGTTTGTCCACGGGCGCGGTGTTTTCGAAAACGCTCGACCAGTCAATGTTCCAGTAGACGAAAAGAGTTAGCGGATCGCGAGCGATCGCAAACAAAAGCGGCGCGCCATAAACTCGCGGCAACTCGATTGAGCCCGCAAGCTCGGGTGGGAGTTTCGCGTCGCTCCTGGCTAACCGCACAATCGGTCCGTTCGAAACACGATAACCTTTCGGCCCGCGCGTAGTGAGATTGTTTTCGTCTAGGGCGCTTTCAGACATGAAGGGAGCTAAGTTGACGGAAATCGAGCAAATACAAAGCGGAATTTGCGCCAAATAACGGAACATCGACAGTCGATTTGCCCCGCTTCGCGACGATGCAGAAACCTTACATCATTTTCAATCCGGCGGCCGGATCGGTCGGGGACCGCGAAATTACTGTCGCACGGCTGAAAGAACTCCGGCCGGTCGCATTGCAAATGACGCGCAGAAAAGGCGATGCCGAAAAATGGGCGCGCAGTGCTCGTGCCTTGAAGGCGCGGTGGATCGTCGTCGCAGGCGGAGATGGAACATTGAACGAGGTGGTGAATGGCTTGGGCGCTTCCGCCCAAGGAGTGCGTGTCGGTATCGTGCCCCTGGGGACCGGTAACGATTTTGCCCGGACGCTTGGACTTCCGCTCTCCATCGACGAGAACATCGACATCCTTCGTTCTGGAAAAACAACGCGAATCGATCTCGTCCGGGTCAAGAGCAAGCGATCGCGTTATTTTGTGAATGTGTCTGCCGGGGGTTTCAGCGGGATGGTGAACGAAAAAATCACACCGCAAATCAAACGAGCTTGGGGACCGTTGGCCTACGTTCGCAGCGCAGCCGCGGCGTTGCCCAACCTACACGCCTACAAAACCGAAATCTTGCTTGATGACGACGAACGAATGTCCATCGAGCTTTACAATGTCGTTGTTGCAAATGGTCGCTTCGTCGCGGGTGGATTGCCGATCGCGCCAACGGCCGACCCCGGTGATGGAAAACTCGAGGTGGTCTTGATTCCGAAACTGGGCGCCGCCGAAATGGCATTGCTGGCCGCTCAAATCGTATTAGGTAGACATCTTTCAAGCAATGCAACGATCTTTCGAAGAGCTCGAAAAATTGCTGTCCGTTCGCGCCCTCGGATGTGTTTCAATGTCGATGGCGAGCTTGTCGGCAATGCCCCGGCTGTATTTCAAATCATGCCTCGCGCGCTAAACTTCATCGTCCAGTGACAACGTCCAAAACAGTACCGCTGAACGAATTGGCCGGGCGCGTTGAAAAGTTACGCGCCAACGGAAAAAAAATCGTCGCCACCAATGGCTGCTTCGATTTGCTCCACCTAGGCCACATTCGTTATTTAGAAGCCGCCCGAAAGCTCGGTGACATCTTGGTTGTTGGCTTGAACGGAGACCAATCGGTTCGCGAATTAAAAGGCCCGGGCCGTCCGATTAACAATGAAAAAGACAGGGCTGCGATCCTCGCGGCGCTCGAATATGTTGATTTGGTCGCAATCTTTCCCGAATTGCGCGCGACGCGATTCATTGAGCGTGCCGCGCCGGATGTTTATGTGAAAGGCGGCGATTATAGCTCCGAAACGCTCGACGCCGAGGAAAGGGCTGCGCTTCAGAAAATCGGTTCCAAGATCGAGATCGTTCCTTTTGAAAAAGGCTACTCGACGTCGGCCTTGCTCGAGAAATTGCGAGAAAACAAAAAGTGAAGCCGCTGGGTCTGGGAATTCTCGGGTCCGGAAAGGGATCGAATTGTCGCGCGATTCTCGAGAGCATCCGTGCGGGAGCGTTACCCGCGCAAGCGCGAGTGGTGATTTCCGACGTGTTCGACGCGCCGATTCTGGAAATCGCGCGGGAATTTTCCGTTCCGAATGCCTATCTGCCGCCGGGACAATTTCGGACACGGCTCGAGCCGAATGCGGAAGCGGAGCTGGTGCGAATGTTGCACGAAGCGAACGTCGATCTGGTTGTCCTTGCCGGCTTCATGCGCGTTCTCAAATCAACGATACTCGAAGCGTTTCCCCGTCGAATCATCAACATTCATCCATCGCTTCTTCCAAAATTTCCCGGACTTGAAGCTTGGAAACAAGCGCTGGCAGCCGGTGAAGCCGTTACCGGATGCACCGTTCATTATGTCGACGAAAAAATCGACCACGGCGACATCATCGCGCAACGCGAAGTTCCCGTTTTGCCTGACGACTCGGCGGAAAGCCTGCACGCGCGAATCCAAATCGCCGAGCACGAACTTTATCCGGCAGCGATCGCGCAATTGTGCGCTGAGCATTCTGCCTAGCCGCGCTCCGCCTTTTGGTCGCGAGCGAGCAAGTCCTCCATCGCGCGAACAGCTGGCTTGGCTTGATGGACCAACGAGTAGACCTCGTCAATCACCGGGGTGTCGACGTTTAACTTGCGGGCACATTCGTAGGCACTCTTTGAGGTCGGTATGCCTTCGGCAATCGTTTGCATCGACGAAATAATTTCGTTCAAGGTTCGTCCTCGGCCAAGTTGTTCGCCGACGCGGCGATTGCGACTCAGTTGACTGAAGCACGTCGCGACGAGATCTCCCGCGCCGCTCAATCCAAAGAACGTTCGCGCGTCAGCGCCCATTTTCGTGCCGAGCCGGATCATTTCGGCCAGCGAGCGGGTCACCAGCGCCGCTTTCGAATTGTCGCCCAGTCCAAGTCCATCGCCGGCGCCGGCCGCGATCGCAAAAATATTTTTGAGCGCGCCGCCAACTTCAATTCCGGTGAGTTCCTCACCGGTGTAAATCCGGAAACGCGGCGTGCCCAAGAAACGTTGAAGCTCGGTGGCACATGCCGGATCCGTGCACGCCAGGACAGTCGCCGTCGGCAGTTCACGTGAAACTTCAATCGCGAGATTTGGTCCGGAAAGCACGGCCACTGCATTTCCCGGATAGATTTCAGCGAGGATTTCGCTCATGCGCTTGCCGGTTCCGTGTTCGAGCCCCTTCACGCAACTGAGAAGCACTACGTCATTCTTGGTAACAAGTGGCCGCAAGTGGTTGGCAACTTGTCTGAGGGCTGTGGATGGCGTTACAAATACGATTAGATCGGCATCGGCGCAGTCCTTGAGTTCACTCGTTAGGCCGACCGATTTCGAAAGCGTCACACCCGGAAGATGAATTCTGTTCTCGCGCGTCTGTCGGATCTCTTCAACCCGCGAGGCGTTATTTCCCCAAAGCAGCACCGAGTGCCCGCGGTTGGCCCAGATCAGTGACAGCGCGGTACCCCAACCGCCGGCTCCAACGACTGCGATTCGTTCCAATTTCACTTTCGGGCGAAGCGCGGTTCGGTGCCGCTAAGCAAACGCGACAGGTTCGATCGGTGGCGAATAACAACGATCGCGGCGAGGCATAACGAAAAATAAACCAGCACCGGGGATCTCAATTGATTCAGAAAAAATAGCGCAATCATGGCGACCGGTAGCGCGACCGCGGCTGCAATCGACGCGACAGAAACGTAGCGCGTAGTTTTGAAAATAATGATCCACACCGCGCCCATGATTAACGCGGCTATCCAACTAATGCCAAAAATAACGCCGAGAGAAGTCGCGACTCCCTTGCCGCCCTTGAAGCCAAGCCAGACCGGAAAGCTGTGACCAACGACAGAAAAAATTCCGCCGAGTGCCGCGTAAAGATCACTGGCGATTGAATCAAGGTGACAGCGATGGGCTATCGCCCCGGCCAATAGAACCGCAACAAGGCCCTTGAGAAAATCGATCACGAAGACCGGATAACCCAAATGCTTGCCAAGAACGCGGGTCACGTTTGTGGCGCCTACGTTTCCACTTCCGACTTCTCGCACGTCGATCCCGCGCAGCCGGCCAGCGACGTAGCCGGTTGGGAAAGATCCTACCAGGTAAGCGATCAATCCGGCGCTGACGAAGCAAAGCATTGGGCTTGGGCTACCGGATTGAAGACTGAAAGGGGTCACCGTTTGTATGATATAAAGTATTGCACTTTAGCCATATATGCAAAATAGATACGTCGGCAGAAGTCACCCCACTGATGCGCGCAGCATCACCTAAAGATGCGGGGCGAATCTTGATGAGCTTTTGTCGAGCTTCAGAGCTCAGCCCAGTCACGGTTTCGAAGCAGAAGCCGTTTGGGATTTTCTGCATGCCGTTTCGTTCCATTTCTTTGTTTTGCTGAGCTTGTCGTTTTGAGTACCCGGCATACTTGATCTCGGTTGTAAGAAGATCCCAGATTTCGTTTGGCGCTATGGCGCGGATTTCTTCTGGAAGGTTCTCGGGACCGAACTCCGCGCGTTTGAGCAATTGACTGACCGGCACACTGCCGATTTTCGATTGGTTCACTAATACGCGACACTGCTCGAGCATTCCCATCTTTTCCTGAAAGCCCGTCCATCGATCTCGATTAACAAGGCCAAGTTCGAAGGCTCGTGGAGTGAGCCGCTGGTCCGCGTTGTCGTGTCGCAGGTGTAGCCGATCTTCTGCCCGGCTACTAAACATTCGATACGGCTCCTCCGTCCCCTTCGTCACCAGGTCGTTGATCAGAACGCCGATGTAAGCCTCGTTGCGAGTCAAGGTGAACGGGGCACGGCGTTGAACCATCATGGCAGCGTTAGCTCCGGCAATCAGACCTTGCGCCGCAGCCTCCTCGTAACCGGATGTGCCGTTGACCTGGCCGGCAAAGTAGAGGCCGCGAAAGAGTTTGGTTTCGAGGGTGTGCGAAAGCTGGGTTGGTGGAAAGTAGTCGTACTCGACGGCGTAACCGGGGCGCATTATTTCGGCTTGCTCCAGAGCCGGAATGGAGCGAACGAACTCAAGCTGCACGTCGTAGGGCAGACTGGTGGAGATGCCGTTTACATAGTACTCCTCGCTATGACGCCCCTCGGGTTCCAGGAACAGTTGATGCGTTTCCCGATGCGCAAACTTTACAACCTTGTCCTCAATTGACGGGCAGTACCGCGGGCCGGTTCCTTCGATTCGGCCGGCATACAGGGGCGACCGATGAAGATTCTTAGTAATAATTTCCCGCGTCTGGGCGGTGGTTTGAGTGATCCAACAGGGCAGCTGTTCCACGTGGAACTCCGGCCCAGCCACCTTATTTAACGTGAAAATATCGTCGCTCCCTCCGTTTTCCTCGTCGGAGTTCCAAAACGACAACCTGGGCGGCGGTTCGTCTCCTGGCTGGATCTGGCAACGGTCGAAGTCGATCGATCGGCCATTGAGGCGACAGGGAGTACCGGTCTTAAACCGTCCTACCTCAAACCCCAATTCTTTGAGATTCGCGCTGAGGCCGGAGCTGGCGTCAGCCATCCTCCCTCCAGGCTTGCTGCTCTCACCGACATGCAGGAGTCCACGCAAAAATGTCCCAGCCGTAATGATGACGCTGTCGCCGGTGATCGTCACGCCCAAGTCCGTCTCCACCCCGATGACTTGGCCGTCCGCAACAAGCACTTTGGAGACAGTGGCCTGCTTTAGATCGAGGCCAGCGGTTCGCTCCAAGACTGCCTTCATCCGAAATTGATAGGCTTTCTTGTCGCACTGCACCCGCGGTGCCCGAACGGCCGGTCCTTTCGATCTGTTCAATATTCGAAATTGAATCCCCGTGGCATCCGCGTTCAGACCCATCGCCCCACCCAGCGCATCGATCTCGCGAACAATTTGGCCTTTCGCCAACCCGCCAATCGCTGGATTGCACGACATTTGCCCGACCGTGTCCAGATTTTGGGTCAACATTAGGGTGCGGCAACTGAGCCGCGCAGATGCCAGTGCGGCCTCAATCCCGGCATGACCACTACCGACGACGATCACGTCATAGCGAGTGGGTAATTTAAACATGTCGCGGAGTTTCGGAGATTCCATTATCCAGGCCCGGTGCCGCATCGATTAGGTTGAAATATCCCATAACATGCTGATTAACAGACATTTAATCTAACTGACTAGCGACCCTACCAGAACTTTGATCGGGATTGATTTCTCGCATGGCTCTTAACGCCATGCGGGTTAGGAGAATAAACAGAAGCGCTGTGATCGCAAACGCTCCGCCCCATGTCCAATACTCAACGATTCGAGGATGACTTCTGCCGCGCGCGAGATTTAGCCCGAGCTGACCCAAGGTTCCCAGGTAGGTGTAAAGGAAAAGGCCCGGTGCGCGTCCGGCTGCCGTCCAAAGCATGTAGGGCCAAAAACGGATTCTCGTTAGGCCAAACAGATAATTGAGAAGGCTGGTTGGAAATAACGGATGCAGCTGACACAGAAAAATTATTTTCCATGCATCGCGCGCGACGGCTTTTTCCAAAACTTGCAACATCGGGCTCCGGGAGAGTCTTGTCCTCAGGTATCGTTCGCCTAACCAATGGCTCAGCGCGAACGAAACGGCTGCTCCGATACTGTTGCCCAACAACACGATGAAAAAGCCCCACCAAAGGCCGAAGAAAAATCCGGCGCCGACGCTCAAGATTCCGCCCGGCAATAGAAGAATGTTGCACGCGGCAAAAAGCAGCGGATAAACGACTGCGCCCGAACTTCCCATCCCGGTAACGCGACGCTGCAGCTCGGCGACCAGAGCGATAACCGGAAAGAAGTGCGACAGCAGCGCCAATGCGATGATTACGATCGCAAAACCAGTCAGCTGAAAATAGATCGCCCGTCGACTTTCCAGCATTCCGGGATTCTGCCCGCCTCAGAGACTCAGCGCAAATCTTCGCGCGTTCCGGTTCGGCAACTGGGGAGGCCTGTGACCTACGCGGTTGGGGACTGTGCTTTCCGACGACGTGGAATACCGAGGCTGTCAAAAATCACCCGCGTAGCGTCGGAGCGATTGAGGGTATAGAAATGAATTCCGGCAACGTGGTTATCCAGGAGATCGTGACACTGTTCCAATGCGAAGTGAACGCCGACGCGCTTGACCATTTCGGAATCGTTTTCGCACCGATGTATGGCGCGCAGAAGTCTAGCCGGGAAGCGGGCGCCTCCAGCCAACTCGGCGATCCGCCTCAACCCGCTCATGGATGTAATTGGCATAATGCCGGCGATGATTGGGATGTGAATGTTGGCGAGCGCGCAGCGTTCACGGAAGTCGAAGAAGTCGCGATTATCAAAAAATAGTTGCGTGACAATGTAATCGGCGCCGGCGTCCACTTTCGCTTTCAGGTGATCCATCTCGATTAACCGATTCGGCGTCGCAGGATGGCCTTCAGGAAAACCGGCTACGCCAATGCCGAAACCGCGAGGATCCGGGTGCACGCCCGAGTCATTGAATCGGCGGATGAACTTCACCAAGTCGCTCGCGTGTTTGAATGAGTCGCGCGATTTATCGTAAGCTATTTCCGGCGGCCGATCGCCACCGAGCGCGAGAACGTTGCCAATCGCTGACCTGGCATATCGAAGTAGAATTGCTTCAATCTCTTCTTCGTTGTGGCAGACACAGGTCAAATGAGGGATCGGATCGAGTTTTGTTGTGTGTTGAATGCGCTCAACAAGATCGTGGGTTAAATCTCGCGTCGAACCACCCGCACCGTAAGTCACGCTGACAAAATGCGGCATGTACGATTCGAGATCGCGAATAGTTCGGTAGAGAGTCTCGGCCGCCTCCGGTGTTCTCGGCGGAAAGAATTCAAACGAAAACGTGGGAGAATCCCCGCGCATGATATCCGTGATGTGCATGAATTCCGATCCTATCTTCGTTCTTGCCGCGACTTTTGGTCAACCGACCAAACAAGCCGATTTGGAGCAGCTCGGCCGAAGATCGACAAGCACCTTCGATACCGCCGCGACGTGGGCGGGTGTGGTCCCGCAACAACCGCCAATCAATCGAGCGCCTCGTTCTGCTATCTCCCGCGCGGCTTTGGCGAAATAATCCGGTGCGGACGGATAGACATACCGACCTTCGGTGTAGCGCGGGTATCCGGCGTTAGGATAGGCCGCCAACAAATCGCCGCCGGCCGGCAATTTCTCGAACAACTGGACCATCGCTCGCGGGCCGTTGAGGCAATTGGCGCCAACGATCTTTGCCCCGAGCTCGCGGCATCGCGCGAGCGCCTCGACCAGCGCCGTCCCCGACTGGAGTCGCGCCTCGGGCTCGCAGGCGAACAAAGCGACAATGATGCAATCGCTCTTCGGAGTCGCGTGAAGCGCAATCTCCATTTCTTCGAAGTTCTGGAACGTCTCGAAAAAGATCAGGTCGACATCCGCCTCGATCAGCGCCGCCACTTGCTCGCGAAAACATTCGCTGCGATCGATTCCGCGTTGTTCCGCCTCGTGGCGGCCGATTCCAAGCGGACCTATGCTTCCGGCGACGCAAACTCCTTTCTCTCTCGCAGCTTTTCGCGCCAACCGCGCAGCCGCTTTGTTTATGTCGGCAACCCGGTCCTCCAGTCCGAAGCGCGAAAGTCGCACCGAATTCGCGCCAAACGTATTCGTCTCAATAACCCTCGCTCCGGCGGCGACATATTCTTGATGAATTGCGACAATGCGATCCGGCTCGCTAACGCAAAGTTCTTCCAGGCAATGTTCGACCGGCACGCCGCGATCGAGCAACAACGTGCCCATTGCGCCGTCACCACAGACGATGCGCTCTTCCAATTCGGCCAGTAAATCCATCGCGCTTTGCGCTTACTGCCGGGCGCGCCTCAGGTCAATTGAATCGCTAGGGCAAAATCGCGAAAACCCGCGCTGGGAAACCTGAGCCGCCTTTGGGCTTCGGAAAACTTACGACAGCGATCGCACCAAATTCAGGAACCTGATCCAAATTTGCCAGAAGCTCGATTTGATAGTGATTCGTGCTCAAAATGTAAGTCTCGAGTGAGTAATCTTCCTTCGTGGTAGCAAAACCCGGGTCAGTATCGGTTGTTTCGTGCCCCGACGCGGTGATTTTGCGTTCTTCATAAAGAAACTTCAGCACCGGCAAACTCCAGCCCGGATAATGAGCCACGCCTTTTGCATCCTTGTTTTCCATCTTCGCCGCGTCCGGCCAGCGCTTCGACCAATCAGTTCGCATCGAGACAAATGCTCCGGGCGGAATCCGGCCATGATCGGCTTCCCATTTCTTCAGCCGGTCCATCGTCAACGTGTAATCCGGATTTTGGGCGCAATCCTCATGAACATCGACCACGACCAAAGGCAGCAACATCTCTTTCGGTTCGATCTGATCAACCGTGCGAAGGCCTTTGATGAAATGCGCTGGCGGATCGACGTGCGTGCCCCATTGACCAACGTGGGTGAAAACCTCCGAAAAGAATCCGGTTCCCATAGTGTCCGGTCGCTTCTCATACCAGTAAATCGTCTTCCGTGTTTCGTCCGGAAATCCGGGCCAGCGAGGAATACCTGGAGCAAAATCGTGGGTAAGATCGACAAACTTTTTCGAAGCGAGCGCCGCTTGAACCGGCCAAAGCGACCTTTCATTGCTCGCTTGCGCGCCTGAAATCCAACCAACGAAAACGACCGTCAAAAACAACGAGGTCTTTGGAACGTTCATGCCGGTTTGTTAACCGATGCCACAGCAACAAGGCAACAAGTTCTAATAAGTCAGAATAACTCTCGCCGCGTCGGTAATGATCGCGGTTGTGTGCAGTTGTTGACAGTGTTATCAACACTTTGCTCTGCCGCTACGTCTCGGCGCAGTGCCGCAGTTGTTCGCGCGGAGAAGAAGAAGAAGAAATGGGCCCTCAATTAGAAATACTAATTGATTTTGCGAACAACTCGCGGACTTGCCGCGAATCTAGGTAGCAAAGCTATGCTACCGAACGTCGCTGTACCCGAGCGTCCTTCTACCAAAAGATCGGCATTCACGCAGACGGGATCCACCCAGGAATCGACCGACAGTCTGTTCGAGCGCGTAGCCTGGCTTTACGCGTTTTGTCGCGAACGATTATTTCGTGACGACACCGATCGGATTATTGCCGCCCTTTGGCCGAATCGGAGTCCATCTTCGGGAGTTCGTGTTGTTGAGCTGGGCTGTGGTCCCGGATTTTATTCCAGAAAACTGGCGCAACGATTTCCGCAGATAGCCGTCACCGGGGTGGATCGATCCGAACGACAACTTTGCTGGGCGCGTGAGCGCGTAAATGCCGGTCGCATTAACAATTGCTCGTTTGAACTGGTTAATGTCCTGTCGCTGCCGTGCTCTGACGGTTCCTTTGATGCACTGATTGCTTCACGGATCTTCACCATACTCCCGGAGCGTCGTCGGGCTGTGGCGGAGATGTTTCGCGTTTTGCGAACCGGCGGTCGATGTTTCATCGCTGAACCTCGCTATGCGTTTTGGGCTTCGATCCCGCTCTTTTCCATGTGGTTGCTCGCAAGCGTCATTCATTCCGGTAACGGCTATCGCGAGCCGAAGAAAGCAACTGTTCTAAACAGTCGCGCGTTTGAACAATTGTTTAATCATTTGCCGTGGAAGTCTGTTCGCGTCTGGCGGGATGGGCGTTATCAGTACGCGCTTTGCGAAAAAGGTTGAGATCGGCGCAGCCGGATCCATGCAGATGCCTCATCGAATTCTGGATTCTGCCAATTCCGCGCATCGACCGGACAAACCCTGCGCGCTGGCGGTGATGACTAAAGCGCCACGCGCTGGTCACGTTAAGACGCGACTTGTGCCGCCGTTGACCCCCAATGAAGCCGCGCGGTTGAACACGAGTTTTCTTCGCGACACAGCCGACGCGATTCAACAGGCTTGCGAATCGAGCGCCATCGGCATTGGAGTTTATACGCCCATCGGCTCGGAAGCGGCCTACATCGACATCTTGCCGCAGCACTTCCAACTTCTGCCACAACGTGGCGATGGTTTTGGCGAGAGGCTCGCCTTTGCGGTCGAGGACCTCTTTCGCTGCGGGTTGGGTTCAGTTTGCCTGATCGATTCCGACAGCCCGACTGTGCCAGCCGACGTTTACCGGCAAGCTGTAGCGTCGTTATCCCAGCCGGGCGATCGTGTCGTTTTGGGCCCTGCGGATGACGGTGGATATTATTTGATCGGCTTGAAAGAAAACCATCGCGAATTATTCGAGGGAATCGATTGGAGCACGGAACGAGTCTTTGAACAGACGCGGCGGCGGGCTCAGGAATTAAATCTTCAAGTTGCGCTCTTGCCCAACGGTTACGATGTCGATGATCGCGTATCGCTGAATCGGCTGTGTGCAGAGTTACTTGGTGATAGAGCGCCGGCGGATTTGGCGCCGCACACCCGGCAATTTCTCGCCGAGCTGATTGAGGCGGAAGGCCGCGACCGAATTTTCGCAGCCCAATGAAGAAACGGGCACTTGTAACTGGCGGCGCCGGTTTGATCGGTTCACACGCCACCGATCTGCTCGTCCGCGAAGGCTGGCAGGTGCGCGTGCTGGACAATCTCGAACCAAAGACCCATCGTCGCGGCAAGCCGGCCTGGATCAATCCGAAAGCCGAATTCGTCGAAGGCGATCTTCGCGATCGCAAGACCATCGAGTCCGCGCTCGACAAGATCGACATCGTGTTTCACCAGGCGGCGTATGGCGGCTACATGCCGGAGATTTCAAAGTACGTGCACGTTAATTCGTTAGGCACGGCCCAAATGCTCGAGGCCGTTCGCGAAAAGAAGTTGCCAGTCCAGAAAATAATCGTGGCCAGCTCGCAGGCTGTTTACAGTGAAGGCGCCGGCGATTGTCCAACGCACGGCCTGGTTTTTCCGAGCGTTCGCCCGGTCGAACAATTGCAAAAAGGCGATTGGCAGGTGCATTGCCCGATCTGCGGCGAGGTGACGCAAAGCGCGCCAACTCCCGAAAACGCGCCGGTGGGAGGCGAGACGGTTTACGGTTTGACCAAGGTCGATCAGGAAAAGCTGGTGTTGCTCTGGGGCAAACAGGTTGGAATTCCGACCGTCGCGCTTCGTTATTCGTGCACCTACGGGCCGCGGCAATCCATTTTCAACCCATACACCGGCGTGATTGCGATTTTCTGCACGCGCTTGCTCAACAATTTGCCGCCGGTGCTTTACGAAGACGGCGAACAAACGCGCGATTTCTCGTTCGCCGAAGATATCGCGCGCGCAAACCTGCTCGCAGCCGAAACCCACAAACTCGACGGCCTCGCCGTCAACGTCGGCAACGGCGAGGCCACGCCGATTCGCAAGATCGCAGAAATTCTTTCGCAGCTCCTGAAGATCGACATCAAACCGGAGGCGCGCGGCGAGTTTCGTCCCGGTGAAATGCGTCATCTGACCAGCGATACAAGATTAATTTGTTCGGCCGGGTACAAACCGCAGGTTCCACTCGAAGAAGGAATTCAGCGGTACATAGATTGGATCCAAACCCAATCCGACATCCGCGATTATTTCAGCGACGCCGAACAAATTCTGAGGAGCAAAGGCATCGTTCATCGAGTAGAAGTTGGAAATGCCTGAGGCCGCCGGCATTCGCGATTTCAATTCTCTGGTTGTCGAGCACGCGCGAAAAGACTTTCCATTGCTCGATTCGGACATGACCATCTCGGAAGCGCTCGAGTGCATTCGTAGCGAAGGCGTTGGTGAGCGTGTTATCTATTTTTTCGCGGTCGATAGCGACCAACGACTGGTCGGAGTCCTGCCCACCCGGCGTTTGCTGACGGCTGCACCCGAAACTCAGCTTCGCGACGTCATGGTCCGTCGCGTCGTCGCGATTCCCGCAACCGCCACCATCCTTGACGCATGCGAATTCTTTGTGCTCTACAAATTTTTCGCTTTTCCAGTGGTCGACGATCAACGCCGGGTAGTCGGAGTTGTCGACGTTAGTCTTTTCGCCGAAGAAATTTTAGGCGAGCGCGAAGAACAAACACGCCCGGCCGCGCCCATTCGCGACGACGTCTTCGAAGTCCTCGGATTTCATCTCGAACAAATTCGTGGGGCCTCGCCCTGGCGGGTTTTCCGATTTCGATTTCCCTGGCTTCTGGTCACCGTGACCGGCGGCACAATCTGCGCGATTCTGGCCGGCGCATTTGAAGCCACCCTCGCCAAGAGTCTCGTCGTCGCGTTTTTTCTGACAATGGTCCTCGGTCTCAACGAAAGCGTGAGCGCTCAATCTATGAGCGTCACGATCCAAATGTTGCGGTCCGCACCGGTGACCTGGAGCTGGTTTAGAACTGCGCTTCGTCGTGAATTTGTCACCGCTGTTCTAATTGGGCTCGCGTGCGGAACAGTCGTCGCTGCCATCGTGTTGGTTTGGAGGCATGACGTTCTGGCTGCGTTTACGATCGGCGGCAGCATTGCGCTTTCGCTGGTGAGCGCGTCGTTGTTCGGCTTGGGCGTGCCCTCGCTTCTGCATCGATTCAACCTCGATCCAAAAATCGCCGCCGGTCCGATTACGCTCGCGCTTGCCGATGTTTGCGCGTTGATATTGTATTTCACCACCGCGCGACTTGTTCTGTGATGAGCAACGTCTCAGTCGTCATTCCGGCGCTGAACGAGGAGGAGCCGATCGCCGGCGTGGTGCGCGAATGCTTGGCCGCCAAGATTCCTGGAGAAATCATTGTCGTCGATAATGGCAGCACTGATGCGACCGCCAATCGCGCGCGGGAAGCAGGTGCGCGAGTGGTGACGGCGCCGCGTGGCTATGGGCGTGCTTGCGCCGCCGGAGTTCGCGCGATTTCTCTGGAATCCCAGATCATCGTGTTTCTCGATGGCGATGGCGCGGATTGTCCCGAGTTTATGTCGCAACTTGTGGATCCAATCGTTGCCGGAAATTTCGATTTCGTGATTGGTTCGCGCACGCGTGGTCAACGCGAACCAGGCAGCTTGAATTTTCAGCAAATCTTCGCCGGACGCTTTGCCGGATGGCTGATGTCGATCTTGTACGGTGTTCGATACACGGACATGTGTCCGTTTCGCGCGATCCGGCGGGACGTCTTGGAAAGATTATCGATGAACGAAGAAACTTACGGTTGGAATCTCGAGATGCAGATGAAAGCGGCGCGCGCAGGGCTTCGGATCCTCGAAGTGCCGGTCAATCATCGCTGCCGAGCTGGCGGCGTCTCAAAAGTTTCCGGCACATTTCGCGGAACATTCGTCGCTGGCGCTCGAATTATCGCGACGTTTGTTCGACTTGCGGCAAAGACAAGCGCCACAGATGGGCACAGATAGACACTGATTTCAGAAAACAGTTTCCTTCCGATCTGTGTTTCGTTGATGTTAACCTCTGGCGGGAACCATTCAAATGAGCTCGCCTAACGAATTACCGATGAGCAAGGCGCTGTTTGCCGGTTTGCTGGCCGGCCTCGTCGCCGGAATCGCGATGATAGTCACGATGCTGGTGCTCGCATGGTTTGGTGTCGCAACGCCGCTGGTAATCATCGGCGACCGGCTTTCTGTGTTCATCAAACCCGGACCGTTCCTGTCGCTGATGGGCCGCGTCGGCGGATACAATCATCTCAAACAACTCGGCGTCGGGTCGACCATGGCCGGACAGTTGTTGGTGAGCATTCTGGGCGGTGCAGTGTTCGGTGTATTAATGCGACGCAATCCCGCGCGGCGCGTGACCGCTTGGACGATGTCGATCTTCGTCGTGCTGCCGATCGTCGCATTCGCGATCGGATTATGGCCGGTCCTGGGAACGAGCTATCTCGGTTTTCCGATCGCTTCGGCCCGAATGATGACGCTGATAGGGTTTGCGCTGAGTGTTTTGGTTTTTGAGCGAACGCTGGTTGGCAGTTTTCATTTTCTCACGCGACCGAAGGCTGAAAGCGAAAGCCCCGAATTTTCGCCACCCATCGGCCGTCGGGCGTTGATTCTGAGCGGCCTCGGTGTGCTCGTCGCCGGCGGTGGGCTTGCCCTGGTAAGGAAACTTTATCGCGCCGCCGCCTTCAGTTACGACGGCACGCAATACAAGGGACGCATCGTTAAGCCGATCACGCCTAACGACTTGTTTTATTGCGTGACCAAGAATGTGATTGATCCCAGCGTCGATGAGGACCTCTGGCATTTGGAAGTGAACGGGCTTGTCCAAAACCCGAAGGCCTATCGAATTCAGGACTTGGACGCGTTCACAAAAGTCGAACAGGAAACCACGCTGATGTGCATTAGCAATGGACTCGACGCCGGCTTGATGAGTAATGCCGTTTGGAAGGGCATTGTGCTGGCGGACTTTCTCGAGGCCGCGGGCCCGCTTGCCGATGCCAGGCGCGTTCGTCTCCACGGCGTCGACAATTACACCGACACAATCCCGATCGAGAAAGCACTTGAACCAACGACGCTGCTCGCCTTGGAAATGAATGGTGAGGAGTTGCCGGACCGTCACGGCTATCCGATGCGCGCAATCGTGCCCGGATATTTCGGCGAGAAACACGTGAAATGGCTGACCCGTATCGAATTGGCAGGCGCGGATGCGAAAGGTTTTTACGAGACCCAAGGTTGGGGCCCGGACTTTATCGTGCCGACACGATCCAGAATCGACGTGCCCGATCACGAATCGCGCTTTTCGTTAGGCCAACTCGGCCGTGGACCGATTCAAATCAAAGGTGTCGCATTTGGTGGCGATCGCGGCATCTCGCGTGTCGAAATCAGCGACGACGACGGTGAAACCTGGTCCGACGCAAAAATCGATTATCCCGGAACGAAACTAACCTGGGCGCTTTGGAGTTACGATTGGCAACCGGACGGCCCGGACAATTATACGCTCGTCGTCCGTGCCACCGACGGCGAAGGCGAGGTGCAAGAATTTGAAGAAGATCGCGGCTGGTTCTCCGGCGTCACCGGCTTCCACAAAATTGTCGTGCACGTGACTGCGTGATTATTTCTGACATTTCGGGCACCAGGCGGTGGTACGGCCGGCGACGTTAGCGTGCTTGAGTGATGCGCGATGGATCGGACAGATACCGCCGCGTTTCCATTTTTGATGGATCAGCCAATTTTTTGGCGGATCTGAGAAATCTTTACCGAGGGTTTCAAGCGATCGGCGAACGACCCATTTGGTTGCGCGGAAAATCACGGACCGTTCGTGCGCCGTTAGTTTTCGAATCCGTTTCGACGGCAAAACCTTCGCACGCCAGAGAATTTCGTCGCCATCCAGTTCCCAATTCCCGGAAAACCGTTTTGCATCAGCAGCACGGCTTTGATCGGCGCATTGCCATGTCGATCCAGGAATTCGTTGAAGAACTTCCGATCGAACGCGGACGAATCGATTTCGGGCGAACGACCTTTCCACCAATCGGGTTCCTCCCTGCCATGATGGAAACGAACGTGCCCTAGTTGGCGCGGATCGGTGAAGACAAGTGACCGGTCCCGTTGATACAAAACGAGGTGATCGTGCTTGCCTGGCTGAAAATTGCTCGGCTCGATATGCGTCTTGCCGGTCATTCCGAGATGAATGCCAAGCGAGCTCCGAATGTTTTCGCGAGCCCCGATCATTTCGGGGTTGTCGCCGAAGAACTCAAATAGCATCTGCTTTCCGCTTCGCTTCGATCGCACCAGCTTTTGGCCGGTCAAATTCTGGCGAAGCGCGTCGCCGTCGGTCCCGCGAAAAACGTATTTCCGCGAGTGTGCCTTAACATCGGCGATCTCGTGGCCGAGACCGGGGCTCCATTGTCTGCGAAACCACTCGACTTCAGCCAACTCCGGCATCGCACAGCGTACTAGTGTGTGTCGTAAAGATGCAATGGACAACTCGATCTCAGTAACACCGGACTTTAGTCTGGTGCATGAGGCGCGCAGCTCGCACATCGAGCTGTTTTTAACAGCTTCTTGGAAGCCGTTGAAACGGCTGGGACTGACTTATCAAGTCACTGATCCACCTGGCTGAAGCCAGGTGTCACTGGGGAACAGTAGCTTTGCTGCCTTGCGCAGCATGCTAGATTGACTTGTGGAAAAAGTGATCATCGTAGGCAGCGGTTGCGCCGGTCTCACCGCCGCGATCTATGCCGCGCGAGCGAACCTGAATCCACTTGTTTTGGAGGGACGGCAGCCGGGCGGCCAGCTTTCCACGACCACGCTAGTCGAGAATTTTCCGGGATTTCCTGAAGGAATCGACGGGCCGCAGCTGATTATGAACATGCATCAGCAGGCCGAGAAGTTCGGTGCGCGGTTTTCCTACGCCGAAGTGACGGACTTTGAGCCGATGAACGATCACATTCGAGTCAAAGCCGATGATGAATGGCTTGAAACACAGACACTTATCATCGCCAGCGGCGCCTCGGCGCGTTATCTCGGGCTGGATGACGAAGAGAGATTGATCGGCCACGGCCTAACGAGTTGTGCGACGTGCGACGGCGCATTTTACAAGAACGTGCCGGTGGCGGTGGTTGGTGGAGGAGATTCTGCGGCGGAGGAATCGCTATTCCTCACGCGGTTTGCTTCGAAAGTTTATCTCATTCACCGGCGCGACCAGATGCGGGCCTCGAAAATCATGCAGGACCGGGTTTTCGCAAACAAGAAGATCGAGCCGATCTGGAACACGGTGGTCACGAAATACATTCCGGATGAAAAAGGTGAAATGCGTGCAGTGCGTTTGCGCGACGCAAAGACGAATCAAGAGCGAGAGCTGCCGGTGGCGTGCGTGTTTGTGGCAATCGGTCACGATCCCAACACGAAAGCGTATCAGGGAAGACTTGAGACCGATCCCGAGGGATATCTGATTGCTCGCAACCTCGCGGAAAGTAAACATCCGGGCGTGTTCATCGCGGGCGACGTCGCCGACCGTGTCTACAAACAAGCGGTCACAGCCGCTGGCTCTGGTTGCGCCGCGGCGATCGAGACGGAACGCTATCTGGCCGAGCTGGAGTCGCGCGGCTAACGCTGAGAAATCCCAAGCGTCAAAACTCAAATCCCAGAGAATCTTCAATCGTCAAAATCCAAAACAGGACCGCGCTGTGAATCTTGAATCTTGGAGATTGGGACTTCCCTGGTGGTTGATAATTGGGGTTTGGGATTTGTGAAAGTTTGCGATCTCACCCAGTTCTATTCCCCCGTTAGCGGCGGGGTAAAGCGTTACCTGCACGAGAAGGTCGACTACATCGAAAAGCACACCTCGCGCGATCAGGACGTGCTCATCGTTCCCGGCCAGAAAACCAAAGTCGAGGTAAGAGAACGGTCCCGTATTTATTCGATTCGTTCGCCGCTGATTTCGAGGACCGGACGATACCGTGCGCTGGTGAATCTTCGGGCCGTGGGAGAAATTCTGCGGCGTGAACGGCCTGACATCATTGAATCGGGCGACCCGTACCAGCTTGGCTGGCGTGCTGTCCGTGCCGGGCGTTCTTTGAACGTCCCGGTGGTCGGCTTTTATCACTCGCATTTTCCGGAAGCGTATCTGCGTGCGAGTGCAAGGCTTCTCGGCAAACGGGCAGCTGGCCGGGTAATGAAACTTTCGCGCGGTTACGTGCGCCGTCTTTACAATCGTTTCGCGGCGACGCTGGTGGCGTCCGACCAGATTGCCCAGGTCCTGCGGGAATGGGGCGTGCACAATGTTCACGTTGTGAAGCTTGGGGTGAACATCGAGGTCTTTCATCCGGACAAGAACCATCGCGAGCCCATGCGTCGTTCGTTAGGCGTAGAGCCCGAACGCAAGCTGCTGCTCTACGTTGGCCGTCTGGCGAAAGAAAAAAATACGGCGATGCTGTTTAAAGCTTTCGCGATGTTGAATGAGCGCGCGCCGGAAGGGTTTCATTTGCTGGTGATCGGCGAAGGCCCGCAGCGAAAACAACTGCGCAAGCTGCAGCAGCAACTTCGAAACGTTTCCTGGATCCGCTATTGCGCCGAGCCGCGGGAACTCGCGCGATATTACCTGGCCGCGGATCTTTTTGTTCATCCCGGTGTGCAGGAAACGTTTGGTCTGGTCGCCTTGGAAAGTCAGGCCTGCGGAACTCCGGTGGTTGGCATTCGCGGAAGCGCGATGGACGATCTCATTTTTCACGATCAGAACGACTGGGCGCGTGAAAATACCGCTGAGGCGTTGTCTGACGCGATTGAGCAGTTCGCCGCAAGAGACTTATCCACCCCGGGCATCCAGGCTGCCGAGAAAGCCGCGCGACTGCATGCCTGGCCGAAGGTTTTCGAGCGCCTTTTTTGCATTTACTGCGAGGTATGTGCAAACTACAAAGGGACTCCACAAAAATGAGCGACAACTCGTTCACAATTCGCAGCTATCGTGAGACGGATCGCGAGGCCGTCCGCCAGTTGTGTTGCGATACCGGATTTCTCGGAGCTCCCATCGATCCTGTTTACGAAGATCGTCAGTTGTTCGCCGACTTTCTCACCACCTACTACACGGACTGGGAACCGGAATCCTCTTTCGTGGTGGAAATCGATGGCGAGATCCGCGGTTACCTCCTTGGTTCCCGGAAACCGTTGTGCAATCAGCTTTATTCGTTTTGGCAGAACGTGTCGCTGTTTTTGAAAGCGCTCACCCGCTACTTTCGTTATAGCCCTGCGTCCCGCCGTTTCGTTCGCTGGATTTTAATGAACGGTTGCCGCGAAGTGCCGGCCGCACCGCGTCGTGTTCCACATTTTCACATCAATCTTCTTCCGGACGCCCGAAAAATGTCGACCACTCGCGCTCTGATGAGTGCGTATCTCAGTTATCTCTATCGCTGCGGTGAAAAGCGCGTGTACGGACAAATCGTCACTTTCGAGAGCCGGCGTGGCGAACAAATGTTCGAGCGCTACGGGTTTAAAGTTTTGAACCGTGCCGAGATCACCAAATACAAGGCGTTCTATCCGCAGTCGGTTTACCTCAGCACCGTGATCAAGAATCTGGAAACGGCCGAGCCGCTCAGGGTCACTTCGCGCTCGCGGTGATCGAAAGCGCAACCGGCCGCCCGCCATTCGGCAGGCGCACTATTTTCTTACTCGTCGCGGTGATGGTAGTCACTGCGGGGATCCGGCTCCCGCTTCTTAGTGTGCCCTTTGAGCGCGACGAAGGCGAATACGCGTACATCGCGTGGCGAATGGGTCATAATGAATTGCCCTATCGCGATTGGGTTGACCAAAAGCCGCCGCTCGTTTTTTGGGTTTACCGTGCGGCCCTGGCGTTGCCAGTCGACCCAGTGCGTGCGGCGCATTTTACCGTGCTCTTGTTCGCGGCGGCATCGAGTGGTGCGCTGTTTGTTCTGGCGCGGCGATTCACGAACGAGTTTTGGGGATTTGTTGCAGCACTTTTATTCGCGTTTCTCTCATGTGATCCGTTAGCCGAGGGAACCGCGGCGAACACAGAAATTTTTATGCTACTTCCGCTGATTCTGTCCCAAATTGCCTTTTTTAGATCGGTGGAAACATCCAGCAAGTCGATGTCGATCTTGTGCGGTGCGTTAATTGGAATTGCGGTCGGGTTCAAACAAGTCGCGGCGGTGAATTGGCTGTTTGTAATCGCTTTGATTCCGATCTTCGCGAAACCGACGGATCGTTGGAAAAAGACGGTTCGGTTTGCTGTTTGGTCATTTGTTGGAATCCTTGCAATTGCAGGACCGATTTCCCTGTATTTCTGGACGCAGCACGGGCTGAGCGAATTGGTGGACAATGTTTTCACCCACAATCTGGAATACGTGGGCGCCATGACGTGGTCGGATCGTTTCGATTTCGGCAGAGGAACCTTGGCCAGATTGGCGCCATCAGAGGTCCTTGTTTGGATTTTTTGTGCTGTCGGTTTGATCGTACTGACGGCCGTGCATAAGCCAACGCGGTTTACGTTCCTCCTCGGTTGGCTGATCACGAGCGGCGTTGGCGTCAGCGCCAGTGGTTATTTTTTCCCGCATTACTTCCAGCAATTACTTCCGGCGGTAGCATTAGTGGCGGTTTTCGGAGCCCGAAGGCTGAGCGAGGTCCAAATCTTTGGTAGGTCCTCGTTTGCGCGCTTGGCTTTGGGCGTCACACTAGTTGCCTTTCCCCTAAAAACGCTTTGGCCATTTTGGTTCAGCTTCACCCCAGCCGATGCGGTGAGAAGTATCTATCCCGGTAATTTTTTTGCCGAAATGCCGGAGTTTTCTGCGCGACTTGCGCAGATTACGTCTCCTCACCAACGCGTCTTCGTGTTTGGCGCGGAGCCGGAGCTGCTTTTCTATGCGCGGCGGGTTTCGGCGACGCGCTACATTTTTCTTTTCCCGCTGTACGGCCCATATCGCAATGTGCGGGACCGGCAGCTGGCTGCAGCCCAGGAAATCCAACGAAATGATCCAGCGGCTGCGGTGTATGTCCCGAACGATCTCTTTTTTAGCCCACAAACCGATCAGTACTTCACCGGGTGGACATTATCTTACCTGGAGCACGATTTTGTTCCGAAGACTTGGTTGATTAAGGATTCCCCTGCAACGGCGCAACTGGTGTCAGCCGACACTGCTCCAGCGCCGGAAAGATTTCTCGCGGTGTTGCTTGTCAGAAAATCGCTGAGCCAATAATATACGTAAAAAGCGAGGCGATTGGGGCGCTTTCTTTGTAAACGCTTCAATGATGAGGTCGGCCTTTTTTCGTTTCAGCAGCGAACTACGCTGGCGTTGGCCCTTTGTCACAATCGTGGTGTTGGGGTTGGGGTTGCTCTTAACCAATCTCGGAACGGATTATCTGTGGGCAGATGAGGGCGACACCGCGGTGCTCGCTTCCAGCATCCTCAAGTTCGGGGTTCCGAAGGCATGGGATGGCGTCACCTTCACGGATTCTGATTTAGGCGCCAGAGAGAACCAACAACTCACGATGGTCAGCACGCCATGGGTGCAATACTACGTCGCGGCTGCGTCGTTTTTGTCGTTTGGGGAAAATACATTCGCCGCGCGGTTTCCGTTTGCGCTGGCAAGCTTGTTTACGGTGCTGGTTGGTTTTCGATTAATCCAACGTCTGACCGGAGATTGGAGAGCTGCGTTCTGCGGAGCACTCCTGCTGCTTTTCTCGGTCCAATTCCTTCTCTACGCCAGAGAAGCACGTTACTACGCGCTAAGCATGCTCTTCAGCTGCCTGGCGGTGTCGATCTTTTTCAAAATGAAATCGGTTCGCGACGCGATCCTGTTCGCTGTCGTCTCGATTCTGTTGTTTCATACACATCCGCTCATGGGAGCGCTTTTGGTTACGCTTGCCGTATTGACCCTTACGTATCGACCGTTTTTATCGCAACGAAGTTGGTTCTGGCTCGCGTGTATTCCGATTTCGCTTCTTGCGGCGCCCTGGTTCTTTTATGCGCGGGGCGGCTATACTCTGGCGAACACGCCCGTTAGCGGAATTAGTGAATATTCCGCGCGAATACTCCAGTATCTTCTTGAAGTCGCATCGGTCACACAGGTTGTCGGCTGTTTGCTGCTATTTATCGCGCTGGTGATTCTGTCGCGACGCGGAAGGTCTCGACCCAAAGGCGCGACAGAATCCGGCTCTGCACAAGCAACAGACGCAACTCGCACCCCACAATTCGCAGCGCTAACCACTCAAGAGGCGGCATTTCTCGTTTTGGTAGTTGCCACAATAATTTGTTCCTCTTTGGCGATCAGCCTGACGCAAGACGTTCCCTCGTTGCGAATCATCGGCCTGCGCTACACGGCGGGACTCATTCCGCTTGTGGCGCTCGCCGCCGGAATGCTGATCGCTAAAGTCAGCCGCAGACGCGCCTTAGTTTGAGTGACGCTAGTTGCCGTCTTCGTGCTGACAAGGTTCGGTCAGATTTTGCCGTGGGTGTCGTGGAACAAGAATGGAATTTTTCGGTTCGGCCAGCAGTCAGTCGCGATTCATGTTCCCTCAAGCTACTGGAACAATTTTATCGATACGCCGTTCTTTCGGTTCTTTTGCAATTTGTGGTCCGTTAATCCAGGCACCATGAGACGAAGTGCCCAATTTCTTCGCCGCTATGCGCAACCTGGCGATGTCGTCATCACAAATTACGAGGCAGAGCCCCTTTATTTCTACACCCGGTTGCCGCAGGGATTGAAGATCCTCGAAAGCGCTCCAATTTATAACGCCGCATAACAACAAAATCTGCCCGACTACGTTTTCAGTGTTTCTCATGTACGATGGATCGTTTGGCGGTTTGCTTGGGATGGGTACTACGGAACGACTTGGTCGGAACTCGAACAGGCCCTTCGTCAGAAAGGTGCGCAGGTCACAGAACTCACAAAGATTAAAGGGACAGGTTGGGAAAATCGCGAGAACGTCTTTTTCATCGCTTCTGCGGTCACCGGCATCTTTTTCACTCGCATCAAAGGCACTTTCGTCGCACGCGTATTTTTCGTGTCGACTATCCCGGTTCTCAATGACGTTTACAGGGTCGCGTACATGCCAATCCGACTCCCTTGTTGTCGCAATTGAGACTCTGCGCTACTTTCCGGCGCTCCGAGCCGGAGTGGCATTTTTTTTGCCGGCATAGCTCAGTTGGTAGAGCAGCTGATTTGTAATCGAGAAACGTGTTTTTGCTGGCTTTAGCTATCATTAGCTATCCATTGTAAATCAGTAACTTACATTGATTTTTTGGATCTGAGATTTGGCTAAGATTAGCCACTTTTGGCCCTTTTTTTGAGCTAGCGTATACAATTGCGGTATACAATTTCCGTGGGAATTCGCCGCCCAGCAAAAAAGAATGAGACATCGAAGCGAACGGCTACCATCGAAGCTTTTGCTAAAGCAAACAATCTATCCGTCGTCATTCACGATCCCGGATTGCGAGCGACTTTTACGAAGCTGAACGACCTTTGAGAGCAACCGCTGCTTTAACGGCGGTTTGCGGCGAATTTACGGGCGGGATTCCCAACATCACGACGGCCTTTATTTCCTTGCCGTCTCGGTCGTTCCATCCATACGCGCGTTTTGCCTTTGGGTGTCCGACTAATTCAAAGACTTCGACGCTGCCTTCCCACGCAATGTGACCGTCAAAACCTTCTTTCACGGGAACAGATTGAACATGAAGAGATTCGCAGCCGCCAGACATTGCCCGGATGGCGTTTTTAAACTCGGTAATCTCTTTAGGCTGGATTCATCAAACAGACACTGTCCACGCGCTTTGTGCAATTCATGCTTCCGCTTCTAAACAAGCTGCGTTTTAAAGTTTCCGCCATCAGTGTCGGGGTTTTGGCGTTTCCCCGCCAAAGCACGGTATAGACGTTGCTACGATCAAAGCATGGAACCTTTGAACCCAGCACTCAAGATATTGGCGGTGGACGATAACCCGTCGATCCGAAGGTCAATGCACTTTATCTTTACCGGCCCGCGCTACGAAGTGACGGATGTAGAAAACGCCGATGCCGCGCTAGTGAAACTTGATGGAAACTCCGATCCGTATGATGTGATCATTGTTGACCAAAAAATGCCGCACGTAACCGGGGCCGAGCTCGTCCAGGAGATTAGGAAACGAAACATCGCTGGGAAAATTATCGTGTTGTCGGCACATCTTTCACCGGAGATTCGTAACACCTATGAGCAAATGGATGTGAAGGTGATATTAGAAAAGCCATTCAATATTGATGATTTGCGCTCCGCGTTGGATCACCTGGCCGCTTGATTGTCGCGAACGGGGGCAGCCCTATCGCTGCCAGAATCTGGAACCCAACCGGAGAATGATAATTTTGCGTGAGTTCATACTCGCGCTCACAATGAGTGCCTGCCGAGATGTGGTTAGTTCGCTAATCTGAAGCGCGAACCTCGATATAAAAGAATCGAATGCGAGCTGCCCGTAACGCAGTTTACGGATAGTAGGCTTTCGCGCATTCGTTTGCACCTCAGAATCGCGTAGTCTCCAACTTTTCGATGAAATCGTGGATTCGATTGCCAGGCGTGCGCGGCGGGAAGAGTTCCTGGACCGGAACTTTCAGCACTTCGGCAAGATAGAGAAGCGTTTTGTCGTCGACGTAAGAGAGACGCGCTTCGATTTTGGAAACACCGCTGCGGCTGATATCAAAACCGGCGAGCTGGAGCTTGGTCGCAAGACCTGATTGCGACCAGCCCAGCGCGTATCGCCGACGGCGTACCTGCGGACCGACATTGTTTTTGTAGCGCATGTCGATTCGCTCCTCAGGACTCTTTGGTTTTCGTCTCCGCTGTTTCGAAGCTCACGCGAGGCGAGCATTCGACCTGGCAAAGCTCGATTAATTGAGTGGCCGTGCGTCTCGGCAACGCAGCCGCTACTTCATCACGAAAATCAGCCACGGGTTTCAGGTAATGGCGCGATTCGAAAAGCTCATCGAGGGATTCGCCGGCGAGGACAAGGATCTTGTCGAAGGTTTCGTCTTCGGTGTCGACGTGCGACAGCAGCGCAGGCGCGGGAAAATTAACGCGCGCGACGCAACCGTCAGTTCCGCAAGCGGTCCAGCGAGAGCCGCCTCCGTCAGTGAGTGTGAAGTCTTCCTTGTGGCGTTGGGCTTCACGAATGAGATCGGCTTTCAGTGCTTTCAAACGCTCGCTGTAGGTCGTGAGGGCGCGATGGAGCGATACGGCTTCGTTTACCAGTTTCTTTAATTGAGTGTCGGTCATAAACAGTGTGAGTTGAGGTTTCTTGCCGCGCTCGCTCCGGCGCATTTGCTCCAGAACTCGCGCGACACGAAGGCTCTACACCCGGTTTTTTTCCGACTTGTTTCGAAGCGCGCCGTTCTTTCTCCGGCTTTCTCTGAAGCGCTGGAAACGTCCTCCTGCGACCTGCGAAATTTTTTGACAGTTTTCCGCGAGCAGGGCGGTACCGAGGAGCCGCTTAGCGCACCTTCTTCCTCTCCTTCGGAGAAGTGGTCATCGGCTAATTATTGCCTTAAATGTTCGCATGAACATATACTGACGGAAAACAGAAGGGAGATCGAAATGAAGGCAAACTCTGCAAGACAGCTCAACCCGGTCGAAAACGATTCGTTTTCCACCACCACCACCGTCGCAGCATTACTTTTTCTGGCTGCAAAGTTCCCGTATCGGCAATTCAACAGCGCAGAGTTATGCATCCTTTCTGGTATCGGCCGCACGGCGATGTCGCAGATTAAGAACGCCGCCGACACGCCATTTTCCCTGGGCAAGTGCACGCTTCAGCGACTGGACGCTTGGCTTGCAAAGCGGCCGGGATTTAAACAACAATGAACGCTCGGCTTGGACTTAATGGAGGGAGCAACATGGCGAGAGGAATTCGCAAGAGCATCACGATCCCTGGGCTGCTCGTTCCAACCGTAAAGCAGCGCAGCGCGGAATTTGGGCAGACGATTTTTACGCCTTATGCAGTGGAGTTGGTCTGCTACGATCTACGCTCGGACGCGAATCACACGATCACGCTCGAGATCGCGCGCGATACGCAAGCCGCACAGGATGCGGTTGACCGTGAGCTAGTCGCGCACTATCGGCCTGGGCAGCCGCGCAAAGGTTTGCTCGTCCAGCTTGTAGAACGAGTCGGCCATTTGCAAAGCGTCGCTGCTCGCAACCGACACGACTTAATATTCGCACCGCTCAGCGCAGTTGCGGAACGCGTCACGTTTCCATTTGATATTTGGCGGCTAGCAGATCCTCGCTGGCAAAAACTCGGATATGCTTCTTTGTCTGCGTACATCACAGCATTGATTCGCTACGATCTGCTTGTCGGCGGACCGCATGCTTCAACCACTGCAGATTGTCGTTCAAAATTGCAGCGGAAGCTGACTCGGAAAACCCTCGCCGATCGGCGCAAGGGCCGCCGGCGAAAGATCCTACTCGATCATCTCATTGAAGAAAGGGAAGGCCGGCCGGTGCCGCAGGAAGAACTCGAAAGAGTCAAAGCGAAAATCTCGCAAGCGCTTCGACGCATTTCGGTCTCGTGATGCATGGACATCAATCAAAACAAAGCCACTGGTGTTCGAACGCGAACCGATACGTGCGTCCCATCTGCGAAGCGAGCACAGTCAAGGTGGAGCACAGCGCAGCGAGCAATACCTTTACGGCGCACAGCGAGCGGTACAATCAACATGCGGGCGCAGTGGTAGTTTTATATTGAAGGACACAACTGTGTTCGGTCAGACCTCTAGCCACGTCTATGAAGTCCGGCCACGTGCCGACAAGCGCGGCTTTGATTTAATCAGTGAAGCACTACCGTTTGGTCGACTTTGGTATTGCAAGCCCGATGACGCGGTCGGCTACGCAAAGTTTTACAGCCGTTCGCATAACATGATTGTTCGCGTGTTTGATGAATCAGGCGCGTTGATTGAAACGCACGAATCAGAGGGCGTGTTTCGCGAACCGTGACGAATTGCGCTAGAAGCGTTTGATCGCGCAGTGATGCGGCTGCGTAGCAGCGGCATTATCGTGGAGAAAACGCCCGCGAAGTCTCCGGGCGCGCGGAGGCGCACGCACGGAGGAAACCCGGAGTCTTCGCGTTTGGCAGCGCGTGGCTTAAACTCGCGCGCCTTTGTTTTGCTGACGCGGCGTAATGGTACGAAGCGTTCGCGCCGCGATAGTCGCGATCGCTTTCTCTTGTTGATCGGCCGGCAAGTTCTTAACGAGCTTTTGATACGCTTCCTTAAGCTCGGGGTTCTGATCGAGTTGCTTAAGAACGCTGGCGCGAATGCGATCGCGGCGATCGATCTTGTTGACGTGTTGCAACACAAGCATCCGCTCCAGCCGTTCTCGCGGCAAACCTTGGATGTAGGTCCATTCCTTCGGGTTCGCCTGGATGTAGGCATCGATCTTGGCGTTGATTTCTGCGTTGTCGCGGTACTTCGGCGAGTTGGCCGCGGGTTCAGTGGCGGCAGCGCCGTTGCCGTTGGTATTCTTCTCGGTCCTTTTAAGGCTCATATATATATTAGTGTGTAGCGGCGTTAGGTTGACGGAGAGCGTCGATGATCTCGCCGCAGAAGAGATCAACGAGCTCGAGTGCGTCCTCGTGCTCAACCGCCAGGCTCATAAGAAACTCGGGGCCGGGAGAAGCGCCGAGCCTCTGCTCGATTTTCTCGCTTGCCTCCAAGTACCGCGAGACAGTGGTTGGCGGCACGGTGACGATGACGGGTTGATTGTCGGTAGCTTTCATAAATCGCAGTGACGCATTACCATTTGTCTGGTGACGGTTGAGGCGACGCGGCCGGCTTGGACTGGTTTAACTGCGTGTCGATTGCGTCCAGGTGTTCCCGCAAATCTGCAACGTCCTTCTTAAGAGAAAGGTTTTGCTTAGCGATTTCCTCGGTCTGGCCGACAGCCTGGCTGAGTTCGCTGAGTTTTTGGTTTAGCGCGGCGGTCTGTTCAGTAAATGCACGTGTGGCTGCGCGCTGTTTATTCACCTCGGCAACAACGGCGTCGTTTGTGGACGAGTTAGACGCAGTGGCTGTCTTTTGCGGTGAGATAGACGGCGCAGTTTGCGGCCGAAGATCCCATTGCGCTGTACTTTCGACGCGATAAGTCGGGTGCGCCTCGTGCATAACGAGCGGCTCGCGCGGATCGACGTATCGGCCGAATCGGTACTCCTTCAATCCCTCGTCCGTGCGCAATGTGTCCGAGCTTACCCGCTCGCCAACCGGGGCGGATGACGCAGCACTGTTTGTTTTCGGCGAATGCGAAGCACACGCGGTCAGGAAAATAATCGGAATAAGGAACAAGCGTTTCATGGGATGAAGTTGGGTTGAGCTGTTGATGTAATGGAATCCGTGGGCATCGAGTTGGTGCCGAGCAAACTTTGGGACGGCACCGTCCGTTGCGAGGTCGGAGATGGCGAAGGCGACTCGATAGGCGGGAGCGAAGATGTCAGCGTGCCGCCGATCTTCGCGTCTTGTTCGTCCACTGTCTGAGTGATGTAGAGATAGAATTGTTTTCCTGCGGGCACGCGCACGTAGAAGCCATCGCGCTCGATGGTCTGAAGAATCTGCTGTGCATATCGATCCATTACGTTTTGCGCTCCTTGCAGCCCTGCGTTTTGCAGGGTTGGCAGAGCAAACGCGCCGAACGGCGAGACCTGTCTCTGAGTGAAAGCTTCGGCGGCGCCGCTGAGCAATGAGGCGATAAAGAGTTTCACTTCGGCCAGATTGTCGGTCTTGAGGAGCCGGCCTCGCAGGCCGGCGCTGCCATCGGTGATTCCCCAGGTTCCCGTCTCTGGATCGCGCTCGTGATCGAGCGCCAGACCGGAGACATTCAATTCCTGCCCGTTCTGCCAAACGAGCGTCCATCGGCCGTGACTGGCGATACGTTCACGTGCGCGATCGACTTGCGCGGTACCGTGCACTTCGGTCCCTGCGGGAATGATCAATTCACCGTGATGAAAAATATCTTCCGTTACGAGACCGATGATCGGCGTCTGAATCGAAGATGAATCGACGGTGATGACAAGCTCGCATGGAATGAGGCGACCGAATGGCGCAAAGTCCGCGCTGAAAACTTTTCCTTCTTTGACGGGCGGCAATGGCGTCTCCGTAACGACGCTGAGCGATGGAAGTGGTGGTGGTGTTTCTTCCGGTTTCGAAAGGGCCGCCTCGAATTTTCGTTGCGGCGTCGGAGTCGCAAAAGGGATCATGTCGCGCCGCACGGTTTCGGGTAGTTGTGGCGCGTTCGCGCCAGGTTTGGCGGCAGTTAATTGCCGCTTTGAATCAAACGGCCGTCGGCTGTTCACCATCAGCAGAATAAAAAGGAGGCCGAGCAAAAAGAGTATCAGCGCGCCGGTAGGCGAACGAAAGAAATTGATAAGACGACGCGGGTTCATTGCGGTATCGGAGTCGGTTCAATTGGGGCCGATTCAGGCGTAGTTGATTCAGCCGGTGTTGCCTCGGGCGTGGCGGATGTGGTGGGCGGCGTTGGCGAAGTTGGCGTCTCTACGGTTGGGTCGCGCACGAGTGCGAACGTGAAATCGTTTTTCAATGAGATGTTGTTGGGACCTTCAAGCCCGCCGCTAATCGCGATGTAACCGGAAGCGGTTTCATGAGCGGCGATGCTATTCGTTAGATCACTGACTGACGGGTTGACGGTTCGATCACCGATATGCACCTCCAGTTTTTCAGGCGTGTGTTGGATCGACTTATCAGTTCGGTTTGCGATGGTGAGTCGAAAGACAAGGGTGTCGTCATCGGGAAAACGAAACGCTTCCACCAACCGCACCTCGTAATCGCCGCAGTCGCTGATCTGCGGTTTGTCCCGTAGATCGCGATGCTCGACGCGGGCGACGGCATCGGGCTGTTGCGTTTTGAGCAGGGAGAACGCTTTTGCTTTATCGAGCAGGCCGATCAATCGCGGAGGCGTCAGCGGTCGCGGAGCGTGATTGCTTTTGCCGGGTTGAGATTGAAGAACCACGGAATACCAGGGCTCGGTGCTTTCGCGCAATTCGAAGACGTACGTGCGATTGTTCCATCGCACGTTGAGGTTGGTTGTGGCGTCCTTCGCTAACGCACGCACGGACAGGTAGGCAGTTCCTTTGGTATGTGCGATTTGGAAAACGCCGGGCGTTTTTCCGTCTACTGTAGTGAGTGCTGCATCGACTGCTGCAATGGCGGACGGGAAACTGATGGTGGTTACACGCGCGCCCGAAACTGGCACCTCGTAGACGGTGTGATCGTCCAGTAGGAAATCTTGGACCCGCTTCTCCACCGCTTGCGCGTTCGTTAGGCTGAGCGGCAGAGCGAGAAGGATGATCTTAGTGAGTCGGTTCATACTTGAAATCCTGGACGGCAGTCGGGAAGCGACCGTTCTCGACCATGTTGGGATTGCGCAGCATTTTGAGTTTGAGCGTGAACGGCACCGCCTCGGTGAATGCGCGCTCTTGAAAGACGCCGCTACGAATCAGTTGTCCGCTAACCTGGGTGAGGACCGCGTCGCTGCGCGTTTCGAGAAAGTCGATCTTCGCGATCTCAGCCTTTTGATGCAGCTGCTTTGCTTTGAACTCCGGTTCTTCTGCTGTGAATTCTGAGCGCGCCTTTTCGTAGGCTTGTTTGAGGAACATCTGCTTAAGCAGATCCGGATGATCGAAATCTTTCGGGTTGCGCTCTAAGAACGCGACGGCCGCGAGCGTGCATTGTTGCGCGTGAAGTTCTCGGGCTTCCTGAAATTGAAGGAGCGGCGAAACAAAGAATGTGCCCGCAGGATCGATAATGACGACGCGCTCCCGCTCCTTCAGCGTTCTCGCGAGATGGATGCGCTCGATCGCTGCGCCGATAAGAATGGCGACCACAGCAAGAAACCAGAATTTGGCGAGTCGATCTTTGTCGACGAAGACGCGAATCGGGTCCGCGCGTCGAGCTCGCTCGGGTGGTGGCTGTTGTCCGGGCGTTGTCGTGCGGAGTTCGGAAGAGATTGTTTGCATGATTATTTTCGGGAGCGCTGGAGGAGTTCACGTACGGCTTCATCGCCTGATGGATCGCTCTTCTTGGGACGGCGTGGCCGGCGAGACATGCCGCCGCCTAACGAGCTGACGAGATTTCCTAACGGCGAATACGTACTGCCAGTCATCGAACCTTCTGCAGCGCCGAGCATTGCCGCTGCACCGCCGCCTGCGATACCGGCACCTGCAAGCGCGACGCCGCCGCCCGACGCAATCGTGGTAACAGCCGCAACTCCCGCGGCAGCGCCTGCTGATCCCGCGATCACTGCTGTCGTGGTTAGCGCTTGTCCAACTTGCGCGCCAGTCGCGATTGCTTTTTGCATGATGATCGGTGCGGCGATCGTGCTGGAGATGAGCCAGAGGGCGAGTGCCGCGAGGCCTAGCAAATTCTGCAGCCCGTAACCGGCACTACCGCTGACGCCGCCCAGGCTGAGAAAACTTTGATCGGTCATGAAACCAATCAGACCGGAAGTCAGTAACGAGGCCGCGCCCCAGCCGAGCGGCCAGCAGAGCACGCCGGCGTAACCGAGCAGAAATCCAACGCCGATGGAGTGGAGTGTCCGCACGGCGAGGAAGCCGATGAAGATCGGCGCGAGCGCGTACCCGACGTAGAGAACGAACTTCTGTACGAGATAAGCGTAAAAGACGATGACGCTCGCTATGAATCCGAGCACCCACAGGATAATGGAAATGCCGGCTTCAAAGAGCGCTTGCCCGTCCAGCACATCCCACCATGATTTTGAGCCGGACCCGGAGCTGGTCGTACCTTTACTGATTGCGAGTGTCTTTTGATATTGCTGATAAACTCCGGCAGGATCGGCATGCAGCGTATCTCTCACCGTCGAATCAACGGTGGTCGCGATTTCATTGCTCCAGGTTGGCAGGTAAGCGAGGACGGCGGCGAATACGAGGGTGCGTCCAATCGTGCGAAGATATGCACTCGGACTGCGCTGGCCGGTGACAGTTGAGGAAACAATTCCAATCGCGAGCAGCACGAATGCGATCGGCGTGAGCACGTGATTCATTTCCGTGCACTGATTGAGAAAGTTTGGGAACAGTGTGTCGAAATTGTTCATCGTTAGGGGTCGCGCGTGTCGTTAGGCCGAAGTCTTAGCGACTGGTTGGAAATGAGGGCGGTGTCGTTTCCAGGCGGAAAACGTCTCCGTAGTGCTGCAAACTTTCTTCCATTTGCGCTTGCCGTTCTTCACGGCGCGCTTGTTCCTGGCGTTCGCGATCGGCTCGGTTCTCCGCGTCCTGGGTGATCACTTCTGCCGCCGCGTGATCGATCTCGCGATCTACTGTTCCCAGTTCGGCGTTATAGCCGGTGAGTACACCGTGGAGCTTCTGTGTTTCCGCGTCCGTTGTTGACGCTTGGAGCTTTTGTGTGGTCGCGGCAATTTGGTCGCGCAAAGTCTTACGCCGCGCTAGCACGTCGGTCGTAACGCTTTGAAAATTCCGTGAATCATCCTGGATCGCACCGTACTTGCGGTACAAGTCTTCCAGACGTGGAACCTGGGTCCCGTGTGGCGTTGTGAACGTTTGCCCTAAACTTTGATACAAGCCGTTGCCGCTATATTGCAGAGCTTGGATACCGTTGGCGGACCGCTGTAGTTGAGTGAGCGTTTGGCCGACGCCAGTTTGGTGCAGGCTGCCGATTAGTTGATTCGCGCCAACGATATTCAGAAGCTTCGAAGGATCGCCGAATGCTTTCACGTAGGCGGTGACCTGCTGAAGCTCCTGCGTCATCGTTGTGATTTGCTTGATCTGGTTGTTGACCATCTCGACGTACTTCGCGAGATCGACGAGGTGATTCGCCTGATTGTGCGCGATAGCGGTCGGATCGATGACGACGACCTGTGCATTCGCCAGGGAAGCAGCGACTAACAGTGTGGTGATTGAGACGATGAATTTCATAGGTGTGAGTGTGTTATTCCTGAATCCGAACGGTGGCGGTGCTGGGCGCGAGGATGACGCCGTTCTGCTCCCGTTCTGGCAACGGCACTTCTAGTAAGCGGACACTGGCCGCATCGCTGGATTGCGGTCCGGTGCGTTGTTTGTCGATGAGTGACTGAAACCGCTGCTTTGCAGAATCGCTTCGCCCTTTTTCATAACCCTCTGTATAGGACTTCTTGGCGTGGGCGTTGCTCGCGCCTTGGAGCGTTTCGCTGACAAGCACGCCAGCTCCGGCGCCGGCTGCCGTCACTAGCGGATTGCCTTTGCTAATCGCGTGACCGATAAGCGCGCCGGTCGCCGCGCCGGCAGTGTCGCCGATCACGCGCGTCGGACTAACGTCCGTGCAGCTCGTGAGCATTGCGGCAGCGAAAAGTGAAAGAAGAAGTGTCGCGTTTTTCATTACGCGACCAGTGATATGCGATTAATCAGCGGGGGCTGCTCCACCGCGAGAGCGACCTTTGATGACTATTTATCAGCTCGAATCCGCTACCGATCGGCTACCGTGAAGTTCGCCGATGATCCCGAACCAGTTTTGGCTTCTGCTATATTCAATATTATGCAACTGGCACTACACGCAGGATCGGTCGCAAAGAAGACGGGCGTGGGCGTACAGACACTTCATTATTATGAGCGTATCAACCTGCTCCCGAAGCCTGCGCGATCATTAGCTAACTACCGGCTTTACTCTGCCGACGCTGTAAGGCGCGTCACATTCATAAAGAAGGCGCAGGCCGTCGGCTTTACGCTTGCAGAGATTAAGGAGATTCTTGCGCTGAAAGGTCATGGACGAGCGCCGTGCCGCAAGGTCACGGAACTGGGTGAAAAGCACTTGCGCGACATCGATGCGCGACTCGCCCAGCTGCGTCGATACCGCCATGCAGTTGCACGATCACTAACTTCTTGGCGCGAAAAAACCGCACATCGGCGGAATTGCGCAGGCGAGTTTTGCGATTTGATCGAGCGATTGCCATAGGCCGAAATTTCTTCAAGAAAGCGTTTGACCCTCTATTCCGATAGAGGGTCTAGCGTATCGGCATGAAGGCAAAATATGCTGGAATTTTAGCAGCGGTAATGGGCTCGATTTGCTGCGTCGGGCCATTATTGCTGATCGCGCTCGGCCTCGGGACAGGCGCAGCCGTGATCGGGCGCTATCACTGGTTTTTTCTCTTCGGCGGCATCGCAGTGCTCATTTGGGCGTGGGCGAAATATCTGCGCGAGAAAACAATTTGTGATTGCGAGCATAAACCGATGAGAGGGCGACGAACCGCAATGCTCACGTTGCTCATCACCACTGTGCTTGTGCTCGGCTTCGCCGGCCTGAACATAAGCCGCTACGTGTTCGCGGGCACGCCGGCTGCAGCACAAACACAAACGCAGCTCGCGAACGGACTGAACCGCATCGTCGTTTCGGTCGAAGGACTGAGCTGCGTGGCCTGTGAAATTTCGGTGCGCCATGCGCTCAGGCGAATCGACGGTGTCAAATCCGTGGACGTTAACGCCGCGACGAAGACCGCAACGGTGGATTACGAAGCCGCGAAGACGAATCCCGAACAACTAGTCGCGGCAATTAACTCCACCGGGTATCGGGCAGTGCTGCCTAACAAATAGAAATTTTACTGAACGATTAAGTCGAAAGACGAAACAATATGAAAACAAACTTCATTGCAGTTTTGGCGGGCGGATTGCTTTACGCGCCGCTCGCGAGCGCGGCGCCTACCGCAGATCGGATCAGCGTATTCAAAGCGCCGCTGGTCTGCCCAGCCGCGCCGCAGATTGGTTGCGGCAGCGCTTCAAAACCGATTCTTTTAGACCTGGAGCGGCAACCCGGCGTGCTCGAAGCATGGTTGAATCGCGCCGGTACAAACATCGCCGTCGTCTGGAAGCCCGAGTCGAACGCCGAAGCTCGACGCAAAGTAGTAGCCGGACTCAAAGAGGATCGCGCAACCGAGTTAGGAGGAACGGCTCGCGACGAAGCGGTGAAAGACTTCTTGTCTGGCACAGGCTGGTATCATGGCGCTGATGTCGACCGGCTGAGTGAAGAGGAAGCTGATATTATCGCTGCGAGGCTAGTTCGCTGGGTCAAGGCTAAGACCGCACTGCCGAAAGACAAAGCGGAAGGGCTTCAGCACGCCTTTTCGGATACGCTGCGCAAGGATTTAACTGGCAAGATCGTTGGCCCGAACCACCTCGAAGACATCGCGCGCGAATATCTCGATCAAGAGCAAATAAAGATTTTGAAAGAGGCAATTAAAGACGAAGTGGCAATCGAAAACGGCGAGCGGCCAGCGCCGAACGAAAACTGAGATATGGCGACCGAGCCGGTCTTGCAGTCGATTATCACTTGCCCGCAGTGTGGACATCGGGCCGAAAAAACCATGCCGACGAATGCTTGTCTTTTCTTTTACGATTGTCCGGCGTGTGGTGCGAAATTAAAGCCGAAGCCCGGTGACTGCTGCGTCTTTTGCAGTTACGGATCAGTGCCATGCCCCCCTATTCAAACGGGGTCACGATGTTGTTCCTGAAATTCGCCCCCAAAACTGTACAAAGGTGACTACAGGTTCACTCGATTCTCAGGCGTTGTTCCAACAACCGCGCAAGCGCGGCTGAATTCATGATATGACGAAGAACTTTGATCTAGTCGTGATCGGGACCGGCGCGGCTGGCGCCAGCGCCGCTAACGAATGTCGATCAGCCGGCTGGAACGTGGCCATTGTTGATTCTCGGCCATTCGGCGGGACGTGCGCGCTACGCGGCTGCGATCCGAAGAAGGTGCTGGTCGGCGCGACAGAGGTGGTCGAGCGGACCCGCCAGATGGCCGGCAGCGGGGTTTCTTGCGATGACGTGAAGATCGACTGGCCGGCGCTGATGCAGTTTAAGCGGACCTTCACTCAGCCTGTTCCGGCGGATCGCGAGCAACAATTCTCGGAGGCGGGCATCGCCGCTTTTCACGGGCGCGCCCGTTTCACCGACAAGACCAGCGTTCAGGTCGGCAATGACACGCTGATCGCTCGGTTTGTTCTAATCGCGGCGGGCGCACGGCCTGCGACATTGGGCATTGATGGTGAAGAGCACCTCACGATTAGCGACAAGTTTTTGGAGTTAGACGTTCTCCCTCCGCGCATTCTGTTCGTTGGCGGCGGCTACATCTCGCTCGAATTCGCGCACGTAGCGGCCCGTTCGGGCGCTCAGGTCCAGATATTGCATCGGGGTGCACGTCCGCTGGAGCAGTTCGATCCTGACATGGTCGATCGCCTCGTGCACGCGACGCGAGAGCTTGGTATCGCGCTGCACCTGAAAACGGCGGTGCAGAAGATTGAGAAAAGCTCCGCGCAGTTCACCGTGCATGCCTCTGTCGACGGCGTGCCGCGAACATTCCAAGCCGACCTGGCGGTGCATGGCGCCGGTCGCGTGCCGGAGATTGACGACCTCGATCTCGAAACAGCGGGTGTGAAACGCGAGAAGCGCGGCGTCACCGTCAATGAATTCCTGCAGAGCGTTTCAAACCCTGCCGTCTACGCGGCGGGAGACGCAGCGGACAAAGGACCGCCGCTGACTCCTGTGGCGGCAATGGAGGGCGAAGTTGTAGCTGCAAATCTGCTGAAGGGAAACCATCGCAGGCCTGACCTGACCGCGGTAGCCAGCATCGTTTACACGCTTCCGCCGGTAGCGTCAGTCGGATTGCTGGAAGCAGCGGCAAAAGAGAAGGGACTGAAATTTCGCGTAAACCACGAGAACACATCGGAGTGGTACTCGTCCCGGCGACTTGGTGCGAAATACTCGGCCTTCAAAGTGTTGGTCGAAGATGAGACCGAACGCATCCTTGGCGCACATTTGATCGGGCCGCACGCGGAGGAGCAGATCAATCTTTTTACGCTCGCGATTCGCTCTGGCATTCGAGGGAGTGAGATCGAGAACACGCTTTTTGCTTATCCGACGGGCGCCTCGGATTTGGGCTACATGGTCTAGCAACCCACAATGACGAGCCTAAATCGGGGGAACACATGTGGAGGTAAAATATGAGTGAAGAAAAACGACAGGGTTTCTGGAAAAAGCACTTGGACAAGATGGGCATCGGGGGCGCGATTTTCGCGGCGCTCTGCTGTCTCGGATTTCCGGCGTTAATCTCGATCGTTTCGGCGATCGGAATCGGCTTTTTGATTAACGATGCGATTCTGCTTCCGTTGCTCGTCGTATTCCTTCTAATCGCGGTGGCCGGTCTTTATTTTGGCGTCAAACATCACGGCTCGTGGCTGGCGTTGAGCGTCGGGACGATCAGCGCAGTCATCATGTTCATTGCTATCGCCCTGGCGGGCAATAAACTGCTCGCCATCATTGGGATCGCCGGTCTGATCGTCGCGAGCATCTTAAATGTATGGCTGCGAATGAGTCGTCGAAGCTTCTAGGCGTAAATATAACGAAGGAAATGAAGTGGTGAGAGCTGATGGAGTACAAGTTGGGGAGTTGCTCGAAGAACCCCGCCGGGCCCCGCCAGTAGGGCGTACGCTCCGCATCCTGCTCGGTGTCGTGCTGATGGTCTACGTGGCGCCTGCTTACTTGCGAGTCCCGGTGCGACTTTCCCTGCGGGTACTGCTGCTGATGCTTGGGTTGACTGGCGTCTACAGCCTACTCCATATCATCGTATCGCGACGGATCATCGTCTTTGGCCCGTGCCTTGGGGCCGTCGTTGGGGCGGCGTTGCTTGCCGCGATGTATGTTGCCGGAGGCCCCGGCTCACTGATCCTTGGTCATGGAGAGGGTGAGTTAGCAGCAGTCACATTCCTGGGTATCTCATTGGTGGTTGCGGGCATGCGCGCCGCTCCCGGTTGCGAGCTAATGGCGATCCCCGGTCTCCTCTTTTGGAAGCACACCGAACTGGCGTGTATCATCTTTTCTCCCCTCGACGGGCTTGAGCGTAAGTTGCGGAGCAAGCACGGTGTCTAACGACCGCTGAGGATCCAAACTAGAGGGGTTATTTATCCTCGGATGTTGTGCCAGTTTCGATCGCTGAAATTATGTCGTCGGTTCCGCGCAATTGCCGCGCTCGCTCATCGAACTGCGCGCCGCTACTGCCGCTGATGTAGAGCATTTCCGGTGAGGCGACATTATGCGCGGTTCCGCAGATGGGATTTTGCGCGTCCGAATGCAAGTAGGTGAATGCCGCAAACTTTTCGCCGGTCTGCTGATCCGGCAATGGATATGAGAGGATTGCGTGCTTGGTTAATTCGGTTAGGCCGATGTCATGGCCCATGTCTTCGAGATCGGCGCGATCATTTTGACGCATGAGGAAAAATTGCCGCGAGTTTCCGAATACCGCGGAGCGGATGCGGCTTTCTTTGAAGCGACCGTATTGCTGAACAATGGAAATATTCCAGCAATTGAATTTGCGCATCTGCGCGTAGCTCTCCTTGACGATTTGTTCGCCGCCTGGAATATCCAAGAGTCGCGCGACTTCCTCGTACACGTTCCGCTTTCGCAGGCGGCGCGGCATCGTGATGATGTGCTGTCGCGTGTAGTTGGTGATAAGGAACCCGGCGACTGCGCGCAGCAGCTTCGCCGCTTCGGGAATGTAGCCGAGCTCGAAGTGCGCGATCTTGCCGGTTAGAGAAATGTTGCTGGCGCCATCGAGCAGACAACCGTAGTTGCCATCGGCGCACCAAGGCATCAAACGTGTTGCCAAGTCGCCCGCGGCAGCATCGGAGCCGTCGAGTTGGATCAATTCCTGCAACATGCGATGCGTCGGGTATTCAGGTGACGTGAAGTAAGCAAACGCGAGATTGCGAACCTCGCGCCGAGTGTTCGGCTCTTTCAGGAACCGCAGCGCTTCTTCTTCGGTAACTCCCGCTAGTTGCTGGTTCGCGAGGTCCGCGTTTGTGCGCTGGAGATCGCGAAAATCGACAAAGACATCGAGCGTCGTTGTGCCGGGGCGCGTTCGTTTGAGTTTGGCGAGAATGCAAGCATGCCGGGCAATTTCCAAGAGTCGATCGGCGTTGCGACGACTCCATTCTTCAAAGACATCTTCGTAAAGCAGCATGATGTATTTGGCGATCTGCGCTTCGCGGGAAAGCTGTTTGTCCTCGTCACTGCTGACGCCGGCGATTTTTGCGACAAGCGCCATCGCGGATGCGAGTTGTTCAGCCGTGAGCGGTAAACCATGTGTGTCGAGATAATTGATCGTTAGATCGCCATCCGGCTGAATGATGATCGGTCGCGCGGTAGGTTCCACGGTCCGCGTATAGATTTCGTACGAGAGTCCTTCCTCAATTATGACGGTGTAATTGTAGAACGCTTCTGTCTGCGAAAGTAGATCGCAGACGGTGACGCTTTTTCCTGCGCCGCTCATGCCTAGCAAGACCGCGTGTTGCGGCGTTTCACTTCCACCGGAACCTGCGAACGTGGTCACGCCGACGAGATTTCGTTGCGTCCCTTCATAGAGGGCCTCTGCCTGGTCGAGGTGACCAGTGAATGTCGCGCTAAACGGCAGGACGTCGGCCAGGTAGCGGGTCTCGGCGTAGATTTTGCGATGCGGATAGCGGCCCCACGGATAACCGGGCCAGCTTTGGTACAGCAGTTTCTTGGCTGTCGTGGGTAATGCGCACTCAAGATACTGTGCGCCATTCATCCCGTTGATCGCGTTTTTGATCGCCGCCATTTTCACGGCGAGCCCTTCACGCGTTTGGTCCCATGCGCGAATGATGTATTCGATGTTGAATGGCCGCGCGTGTCCGTGCATCAACGCGGCGATTTTCTTTTGCTTTTTTTCCATCGCGGTGAGCAGAGAAAGGCGCTTCTCACTCGCGAAGTCGCCAGCCAGGCGGTCGTGCGCTTTCTCTTCGCGACTGATTTCAGCGCGAGCCGATAATGATTCAATGTTGACCGTAATGTTGTAGTCGAGCAGCGGCAGCCCGGTGAGACGGTGAACTAAACCGGGGTGCGTGATCTTCGGCCAGCGATTAAAAACGAGCACGGAATGGTAAAAACCATCCATCCAAAATCCGGAACCATCTTGCAGTCCCTGCGCTTCGCTGTGCCAACAATTCTCCTGAATGGAGAGTTGAGGATCGAATGTCGCGAGTGTGTCGTAATCAAACCGCGCTGCGAGCGACGGATTGAGGAAAGTTGTGCAATTACGGAAATGATCGGCGTCATTCATCGGCGTGATGCGCGCGCCGTGGAAAATGTTCGCAAGCATCTGACGAACCAGCTGAAACTCTGTTGTCATTTCTTGAACGAGCGCATCGTAGTGCGCGTGTTGCCGTGCCGCCGTTGCCATCAACGCTGGTGAAGTTTCGATCTGGCGCGAAAAATAAAGGACGAGTCGCTGACGGCGCAGTCTGCGATCTACCATCGCCTGCCAATAACGAGCGAAGCGTTCGTTACGACAGCGTCGAGTCCAAACATTCGTGGCGTGTTCGGTTCGCTCCCGGTAGCGCAGTAATTCTGAGCGATAATCGGAGTCGCAAAACCATTGGACTTGCAGGCGCAACTTGTCGTGCAAACACGAAAGCAATAACGCGAGCTGATCCTGAAACGCATTCAGATGCTCGGGCGCCGCAGCGCTGAGGTCGGCCGGCTCGATGACGAAACCTTTTGAAACAAAACAACCTTTGCGCAGCCCGTGAAAGACAACGAGATCGCGGACGAAATAACCGTTGGGAGAAGATTCAAACATAATTGGAAGAAGAGGTTCGTGACGCTGCGTCGGGTGGAAGCTCTGGGCCGAAGCCGGGGCCTTTGAACCACAGCTCAAAAAGATCGATGTCGTATCCGGGCGGCTTGCCCTGTCGCAGTGCGAGGGCATAGAGCAGCGCCAGGCCTAATGGAATCAGCGCGGGAACGGCGGCGCTGAGCAGAGTCCATTTCCAGATACTGAAAAGTAAGAGGAGCGTGATCACCGCGGCGAATGCTCCTCCGGCAACGAACCAAAATAGGTTGCCTTCCAGGCCCCACGTCTTTCCAGCGGAGTCGTCTGCGCTGCTCGTTTCCGTAAAGCGCAGTTCGTGTTTGGCGCTGGCGCTGCTGCTCATTGAAACGAGCCGACATCAACGGTGGAACTATCGAGACCGAATGCGCTGAAGAGCGCTTTGACGATTACCGGCGCTGCGGCAATGATCAGCCCGCCGATAATTGAAAGCTTCCCGGCGTCGGTGTCACCGCGCCGAATCGCGAAACCGCCGCCGATAACGCAAACGGTGCCGAAGATAAACCCGATGAGCATGACGATTCCCATCGCCTTGCTCGCGCCTTGGGCGAGGCCGCCAGCTGATTGAGCCAGAATGGGAATGAAGTGATTAACGAAGAAAGCGCTTTTCATGTGCATGCTGTTCTACCGCTGGAAGAGACGCATGCTGCTCCAGGGTCAGAGCGAATTGCTGGTGCCCGTGGTGGCAGGCTGCGTTGATGAACGCACTCCCGATTTCATCCGAGCGACTTGAACATCTCCGACACCTCGAAGCGTATTTGCACGAGCAGATCCGCGGACAGGATCACGTTATTCCGCGCGTCGTCTCCGCGCTTCATCGTGGTGAACTGGGCTTAACGACAGCCCGGCGACCGCGTGGCAGCTTTCTGTTCTTAGGCCCGACTGGAGTCGGAAAGACTGAACTGACGATCGCGTTTACGCATTATCTGTTTGGCGATGACAAACTATTTCGCTTCGACATGTCAGAGTATCAGACGCAGGAGAGTCTCGGCGTCTTGCTCGGCGCGCGAATTGGCGAAGTTGGGATTCTCGGAATGGCGCGGGCCAAGTCCGCAACCGGCACACTGCTGTTCGACGAAATCGAGAAGGCGCACCCGCGCGTGCTCGATTTGTTCCTGCAAATCCTCGATGCCGCTCGCGTGACGATGGCGAGTGGTGAGACGCTCGATCTCAGCGGCTTCTACATTGTGTTCACGTCAAACATTGCCGCGTCGGAAATTCTCGGTCTTCAGCATTCGTCATTTACGACAATGGAACGCCATGTCTTGGCGAAGGCGCAGCAATCTTTGCGTCCGGAACTTTACGCACGCATCGCCGAAAAGTTGGTCTTCAATCGTTTGAGTTATGAAGTGCAAATGGAAATCGCGCGACTTCACGTCGGGCGTGAACTTTCATTTCTTCGCGACAAAGGCTTTCACCTGACCGCTGGCCACGCAGTTGTGTCGTTCTTGATGCAACGGGGATTTCATCCGCGATTGGGAGCGCGTCCCTTGCGCGACACGATTGAAAAACATCTGCGCGGCGCAGTCGCCGATGCCACGCTCGCCGAAGTGAGTTCGCGTACATTGGAATTCGTTGTGTCTTCAAACGAACTGATATTGCGGCCGTGTTAGCCGCTCTCGCGCTCAGCTATCTATGTGATGATCTGCGCATCCGCAGCGGCGCGGCCGGCTTTCCGCGCGGGAGTACGGGCGCGGAACAGCCGAGAGCGCGAGTGAGGACGGCGCAGATGATCACAGTTCCGTAAGGCAAACTCGGAGTCTGTGCGGGGAACGGGGGGAAGCACAGTCTCACCGCGGCAAAGCCGCATCAGGGCGAGTCACGGAATTCAGTATCAAGGTGGGTCACACCCAATTTCGGCAAGCACATTTTTCAATACGCCGATATCAACCGGCTTCGTTAGGTAATGGTCGAAGCCCGCTGCGATGCCACGCCTGATATCGGGCGCGCTCGTATAGGCGCTCAATGCAATTTTTACAAGTGCTCGCTGTCGTTTTTTCGCCTCGCAAGATCACAGCCGTCCCCATCGGGTAAACCAATATCGCTCAAGAGGACATGGAAGGAATTGTGCCGCGTCTAGTAACATCATTGCTGCTTGATAATTGCACGCGGTATGGACTTGGTAACCGAAGTGGCTCAGCAGACGCGTAAGTCCGTCATGGGTATCGTCATGATCCTCGACGAAAAGAATTCTCAGGCACATCACAGTCCGAAGGCGCGGGGCCAGTCTAGCCGGAAGCTAAACTAAGCATTTTCTCTGCAGCAAGATCATTATTCCTTAGACCCTCCGAGCGCGCCATGACTAAGGAGGGTATGCCCCCTTCATAAACGCGCTTGTCCGCCGTCGTCCCTGCGCGCAAATCCTCAGTCAAGAACCGAGTTAAGAAAAACGGTGCCTGGCACCTGCTTGAACGAGCGTTCCTCCTCAGTTCGTCATCAGTTGTAGTTCGTTTTTGGGTCGCGTCCATCACATTGGAACTGGCGCTATTTGAATTCCAGGTGGAGCCCTCACTAAAGCGGGCAAAAGAGAAATAGGCTTCCAGGGAGACGCAAATCAGGTCGTCTGGGATGGCTCCAATTTCTTCCAACAAGCACCTGCAAAGAAAATATTGCGTATCCGATAGCCAGCCGAATTACAAGCATTTTGCTATTCACCGGCGCATACAGTACGGCTTTTTACGTAGAAACCAATAACGGGTTTGCTGAATAGTTGCAGCCACTGTCAGCACATGATCGGACCGGGGGCAGCGGCTGCGTCGTCGTCGCAGTGTTTGTCGTGCCTGCATTTCAGCGGGCATGAGACCGAAGAAGTGACCGACTCCAAGAGCGGGCTCGAGTACGCGCCCTTGGTCGTCGCGACTCGCGGCCTGTCCGTTGCGCTTGAGCATACACGACGAGCGCACAAGTCTCGCGGCGCAAACGCGGAGGCCAGCTCCAGGCTGGAGCGATTGAAGAATAATGTGCGTCACACTTTCAAATGTTAGTGCGCGCAATGGCAGCGAGATCGCGATTTAAATCGAACCGGTAGGATCTTCGACTTCGTCAGATTCGGGCAATCCTAATTTGAGAAGCTTGTACACCTGAGATGGTGATAGCCGAGAGGGATCTAAAGGCACCGGAACAATGGGTTGTTTAGATCCGTTTTCACTCTGATCACAAGTTGGTTCGTGAAGGTTCTGCATGATTTGCTTAATGACCGAGCGCAATTGGTGAACATCGAATGGTTTGGGCATCATTTCATCCACGCCCAGCGCACTATAAGCCGCTCGATTGTCTCGCGATAAATGCGCCGAAAGCACAAGGATCTTGCCGCCAAAGGCCGTATCTCGAAGTCGTCGGACAAGCTCGACACCGGTCATCCTCGGCATGTTGTTGTCCGTGATAAGCAAGTCGAACGCATTCGGTTCGGCGATGAGTTTCGAAAGCGCTTGCTCACCATCGGGGGCGACTTCAATTTTGTGACCGTCCGATCTCAAGGCGAAAGAGATCGACAGGGCAACAGAGCGCTCGTCCTCTGCGAGCATGATGTTTAAGGGGCGCATGGATTTATAATTACTAGAATTGGAACTGCCGCAAGTTCTGTTCCATAAACGGAAGATATTCCGCATCCGGAATGCAATTTAAGGCAAAAACGGCTTCGTGCCGAGTTTTCTTGATAAACAGCTTGGTCAATTCCTGCGTCGGACCCGTGGCGACCAGACTTTCGCCGAGTTCTCCCGAAAGCTCGACCTGCCGCCATCAACTCTTTACCGTCTGGAAAGATGTGAACAAAGCATCACTTTGGGTCGATTGAACCAGATCATGGCCCGTCTAAAATGCGAACTAGCCGACATTTTTCCGAAGGACGTATCGCCCCGATCCAAGCGAACGCATTAGGTTGCGCGAATTTCGCGAAGAAGATTCTGAACGCACCGCGGTGATCGCGCGCTGTGGAATGGAGCGTAGCGAAGCCTGCGGAGCGGAGGCTAAGGGAACAATGCGCGATGACTGCATCTCTAAAAAGGGGAGCAAAGTCTTTGAGCTTTTGGATGGAGGAGCCGCGACGCGGAAGGCCGGAAGGAGAAAGCTCAATGTCTTTGCTCCATTGGGAACCGCTTTTCGAGGCAATCACTTGTCTGTCTATATTATAGATGGACAAGAAGCGAAGATGCCTGTTTTGCGCAACGAGCAAGATTTGTTTCCGAACGGAGATTTTGCTTTGTTGGAGGCAATTTGTCCGACGAATAGCGCTGACACGGAGAAGGCAACATACCTTTTGAGGTTGTTCAAGATAGCATTGGAACCGGAAGATGACGTTTGAATCGCCGTTTTGAGTGCGAATCATCTAGCCAAACTCTGTTGAAGTCCCCGTGATGATCCGCGAGGACGGCGCAGATGATCACCCTCCCGGAACGGCAAACTCGGAGTCTGTGTCTGCACAGTCTCCCCGCGGGGCAGCCGCCTCAGGCGGACGTTACGGCCGACAGGATCGGCGTCGTCTGACAATTGCGACACAGCAGCTTCTTTCCAAAGCGTTTGCTGTTGAGGCGACAGAAAGCCACGACCTTGTTGTCGATCGATGCTCCGCACGTGGAGCAAGAAGCGGTTGATTGCGGCTGTTGCTGACAGGAGCGGCATAGTACCTTGCCGCGAAAGCGCTGCAAATTGACGCGGCAGTATTTGATAACTTGAGCATCGACTGGCGCGCTACATTTCTCGCAAGAGGTTTTTTCAGGTTTGGCGGATGATAAAGCAGCGTGTCCGTGGGCGGGTGGGTTCAGGTTGCCGTTGGAGACAGCGACGCCGAATTTTGCGGCGAAATTGATCTTAGCTGGAGTGTGAGCTTCGATGAGACGTCGGCCAATTCCTTCTAAGGTCTCCAACGATACCAGCTTCGATACGGAGGAAAGGGTGTCGAAAAAGGTCGTGGCCTGTGCGCATTCGCCAAAGCGTTTCTCAAACAGATCCATCTTCACGACGTGGTCCCATTCGCCTCCGCCTCTGCGAACCTGGTACTTCGGCGAGACCAGCACCCAATTGTGAAAGCGGATCGGTAGAGAGAGACCAAGTCGTTTTGGCGAGAGATTGTGGTCGCGCACGAATGTCTGCAGGACTTCGATGTGCCGGTGGTTTTGCTCCACGGGAGAAGGAATGCCTCGCCAGCCAAAGCGCGTCCGGCTTTCCCATTCGCCACGTTCGGAGATTCGAACGTCGGAGCTGAAGCCTTTTGTCTCTAAGAGATGGCAGTCGAGAGTCCGCATTAGGATCAAATGATCGATTTGCGCGACTCTGCCGTCGTGTTCGATGCGCAGGTCATGAATGACGGCGCTGTTTTTCCCGTCTTTCCAACCGAAGTCGATGTGATAGGCGGCGTCTTTTTCACCTTTCGCGCCAGCGCGCATCGCCTTTAGCTCTTGTAACAGGTCGTCCCGTTGCGATTTCGAGAGGCTCGGGAGCGCAAGCAAGCGTTCTAATTCGGCGACGTGAGGGGCTAAATCGTCTTTGTGTTTGAGAATCATCGGCCCTCATTCTTAAGCGGATTTCGGACCAAATACGCACATGCGTGGGCCTGGGTAGAATGAAGAGAATGGTTCCCGGCCGAATCGGCCCGTAAATCGCCGGTTTACAGATGAGTGCTGATGATGTCGCCCACGCGAGAAATCGCTCGTTCGCACGTCCGGTTCGGTCTAATTCTAATCAGGCGACTACGACGTGACCATGCGAAACGCGATTGAGTTCCTCACCTTGCTGTTGACAGGAGGGTTTGCGCTTTACGCCCTCCTCAGCCCATACAGGGTTGATGGCCGGATCACGAAAGCTGGTAAAATCGCAGTCGTCGGATGCGTGATTGGCGTCATGCTGACCATTGCTGGATTTGGGCGTCGCCTCAAAGACGCGCATCGTTCCGAGATGGCTGGTACGGCGCAATTGCAAGCCCAACTGCGCCGCCATGAAGAGCTTCTCAAACGGCTCTATGCGATGAGCCATCCGCTTTCAGAGTGTCGGGTCAGGATCACATTTCAAGTCGATCAGGCGAAAGTCAGGCAGCAGAAAGTCATCCAATTCCTTAACGATGCCGTTTCAACGGGGAGGGCCTACGACTGGTCTGACCGCGTCGTGTATACTGGACCCGCTAAGCGCGGCGAACCCGAACCGTTTCCCGATTATTCCTCGATGCCCCAGCTCCTGCCGGTGATTTCCACAACACCCCTCTCGCTCGGGAAATTCGATATTCAACGCGACGCAAATAGTGAAGGCGTTTTATTCGCCATGCAGGATACACTTGAACTGTTGTCGCTGACGTATTTCAAAGCAACGGACTCACTGGAAGTCTTCTTCAGATTCCGCCCGATCATAATATCAAACAGGTCCGGTATAACTAGCCTCGCTGACGTGACACGCGACGTTTCCTTTGGTGTAGCCCTCGGCATGGACGATTCACCGTCGAAGGTTTCGCATTGGCGTATCGACAAATTCGTCATAGCCAGCCCGGCTGGGCTTGAGCGTTCTTACACGGTCACAGAATCTCAGCCTGAACGTGGCTATCCCCACCTGAGTCACATTCTAGCTCTTGCAAACTGAATCCAAGAAGTCGTCGTGACGCAACGTCTCGCTCCTTTGTCCGCACTACCTCCGGAAACTCCAAAGAAGAGTCGAGACCTGTTCGCGGAACTGTACGTTGCGGGCGCGCTCGCTGACGCCGGTTGGCACATCTATTTTCCGAAGCGTGATTTTGGGTTCGACTTCATCGTCACCAAGCGTGTCGAGGGAGCGATTCTCATTCGACCCGTCCAGGTGAAAGGCAAATATCCCACTTCGAGCAAGACCGACAAAGCGCAGTTCGGATACACAGGCGAGCTGTCGCAGCTACATCCAGAAATGGTTCTGGCGATCCCGTTCTTCACAACGACTCGTCTTCATTCACCGAACTGCATCGCTTATATACCGCGCAGTCTCATTCGCCAGCACTCGAAGTATCCAGACTGGTTTACGTCGTTCCCCGCTTCGTTCCGCGGCGGCACAGCTGAGCCGAGAAGAGATTATCGCAGGTTTTTTGATGACTCTGGTCTTCGACTTATGGAGTCACTTTCTTGGCGAGATGCACTCCCAGAGAATACCAAGGTGTAACGAGGCGCGCATTTACGAAGTTTAGCACAAGGGAATCTGCTAAGGATTGACTACGCAGAATTCTGCGAGCCTGCAGCCTTTTCGAATTACATCGGCCGATAACCCTTGAGGCTGGTTAGCCAAATTAGAAAACGCGCCGTTGAAACCACGGTGATACATTTCCATTTGGCTCTAAAGGCGGCAATAGCCTTTGTCGATGACCGCGTTCAGCGTGCACCAAGACACATCGATGCTTTGGCAAATTTCGCAGAACGTGGGGCTTTATCTTGTGCTCTTCCTGCTCGGAATAGTTCCGCGACATCCGTCCACTGTGGTAGCCCCACGACCTTTTAATCACGCGCTTTTTTCCTAGGAAGTCGGCGCTTTCCAATGCGCCCTCTTCATCGGCGGCTTTGAAGATCAAACGATTTCGGAGATTCAGGGTGAAGACGCGAGCCTTCTCTCGACCCAGCGGCGGAACGAACGAAGTTGAAGACTGAGCTACGGCGACAACAGTCGCCTGCGCTTCGCGAATCACGTCGATGCAGTTGTAGTCGCTCATGCCGTCTTCGCTTGCGGTTACGAACCGTTGCGCTTCGTCGGCCCAGAGGATGAGCAGGTTATCGTGTTGGCGTTCATCGGCCGGCTTGTCGAAGCGGCGCAAGGCGTGCGTATAGAAAAGCATTTTTAGAAACGTGTTTATGTAGCGGCGCTCCATCTGAAACTTCTGCGGCATCGCCACACAAATGATTTTGCCGCGATCTAAATCAGCGAAGTCGAAGCTATTTCCAGCCGCGCAGAAGACTTGAGCAATTTCAGGAGTGATGAACGGCTGAAGATAGTTGGCGATCGTTTCCTTCACGCCGCCGATTTGCTCTGGAGGCTGAGAGATAAAACGATTCGTGAAATGCTCGGAGAGTTCGCGCCGGCGCATTGTTTGATGACCGGAGGCGAGGTCGGTCATCGCTTCGTCCAAGTCGTTTTGGTCGAGAAGTAGGTGATACCCGTTTTCCAGCGTCACATCCGCGCCAATCTCACGCAGAGTTTCCAGAGCGGCAGCGATATGCGTCTGGGCCTGGTTCTTGAAAAATGCTTTATCGCCCGCCTGACCTAACGAAGCAGCGGTGTCCACGACCGCTTTGGCGAATGTGTTGAAAGGAATGCTGCGATCGCAAGTAAGATTGTATGTATGGCGCGGCTGCCATGTGCTTGCGGCCTCATCCGGCCGGACCTGGAGCAGGATGAGATCATCCTCGCGGCCGAAGTGCTTGGCCATTTGAGAGAGTGTTTCCCAATAAATTCCTTTGTCGTCGATGCAGAGACCGCCCCACGTTGGTTCGTTTTGGAAGACCTGGTAAAGCAGGCGTGTGATGCCTGAGCGGGTTTTACCAGAGCCTGTATCGCCGGTGATCAACCAGCCGCGGCAGAAATCATCCCGCGTCCAGGCAAAACCGGCGAGGCGGACAACGACGTGCTTTGTGGTTTTCCGCAGGAGTTGAATGACGAGACTCATGGCTGCTCCGAGGCAGCAAAGAGCAGCGACAGTTGCGATGAAATTCGGACTCACAGGAGCCGATCAATTAATACGCCGGCGAGCCCGCCAAGTCCGACGAACACGCAATGCGTGATGAAACGTGCTCGGTTAATGCGACTCACGTTTTGCCCAAACCGTCGCAATTCAGCCACGAGATCGGCCGCTTGGTGCATGAATGCTTTCGAACGGCGGTCGAGCAGTTCGACAGTGCCGCGAAAGTCCTCAAAGCTCGGCGGCGACACGGCCGGATCATTATCGGTCTCGCGGGAATGCTTGAGATAGATGCGCACCAATTCAAGGGCCGCAATCATCGGATCGCCGTCCGCGATGTGATGCTTGCGTTGCCACTCGCCGATTGCGCGTGCTAATGGATCATCTGCGATCACGCGGCGAACCTCTCGGCCGCGCGCACATCGGTTAAGAGCAGATCAGCCGCGCGATAGAGTTGTCGGTAAAACCGCGTCTGCCAGCTCTTCAATCGCTGGCGGTCGAGTAGGTTGAAGGCAGGATGGGTCAGCGCGCCCGTGACTGGCGTGTTGTGCTCGTTCAATGCGGTAACGAGCCAATCGTACATACGCGGCATCGTGATCTCGCGGGCGTGCAATTCGTCAACTACGTGTCGCCGCGTCTTGCTGCCATCATAAATCTTGAACGCATCGCTGTGGGCTTCGTTTCTTACGACAACCCACGCGCACCGGTCGTGTAGCGCGTCGGACAAAATGCGGAGTTGTTCGACGCTGTCGGCTTCGTGGTTGACGGGACAGATGACAGTCAATCGCGCACCGAGTGAGCGCAGAACTTCGGCAAAGTTAACCTCATCGAAGAAATCGATGAACAGATCGGTGGAGGCCGCGCGACAGTCGATCACGAGTAGATCGGAGGTCTCCGCGGTCGTGAATACGCGGTCGATCTCACGCCGATGCTCAAGATTGATGAACTCCGATTCTGGGTGAAAACGCTTGAGCGTCGAGTTCTCGTGGTCGCTGTCGATCGCGCAATGAGCGATGCCGCAATCTTTGAGATACTGAACGAAGTTCGTGGCGAAGAAGCTTTTTCCGACGCCGCCTTTGCCATTGATGATGAGGTTGATTTGTTTGTTCATAAGAAGGTGCGTTGAATCAGAGGTTGTGAGGGTCTGCGATGCGCGGACCGCGAACGCGTGGTCGTTCGGATGGCGCCGCCGTGTTCGGCGTTGGCGTTGACTTTGAAGGTGATGGCCGCGGCGTCGGCGTAGTGGTTGGCGGCGCAGCAATGGGTACCGGAACGGCCGCACGTCGGCGGCGAGATCGTTTCGATGATCGGTGCGGCGGCTGCTCGCCGTTCACCTCGGCGAGGAAACGCGCAATCGTATCGGTTCCGACCGCAACATCGACGGTCGCGAGCAACTCGCGAATGAGCCGAAGTGATGCGCCCTTTTGCCGTAGTTCTACAATGCCGTCTTTGAGCGGCATCAACTTGGCGTGACGGCTCGGCGACGGCAGCTTGAAGTCGCGGACCGCTTCGTTGAAGCGCTGGGTGCGCGTGGCGGTTTCTGCCGGTTCGCTCATACGATTGCCAGCGGGTTAGCGGCAGGCCGGAAATTCCTTAGCTTGGCTAAGGGGTAGGGCGTCCCTTCTAAAAATTTACAGTGCATTGCTGCACCGTTTTCTCAGATAGCCGGCAGATCGCGGCTCTCAGATCGGAGCAGGAGTCTGATGACTGCGTGCTATTTGGATGTCGTGCTTTCCCCGAAAACCCAGACCAACCTGAAGAATGCGAAGGGATATTTCGAAGAGCATTTAAGCGTCGGTGATTACTACGCCGAGAACGAGCGCGTGCACGGCGAGTGGATGGGCAAAGGTGCTGAACTGCTCGGTTTATCCGGCACAGTCACGCGGGATCAATTCCTGGCGCTTTGCGAGAACCAGCATCCGGCGTCGCGTGAGCTTTTGACTCAGAGACAAAACACAACTCGAAAGGACATTGGCGGTGAAGTGGCGAATCGGCGCGTATTTTACGACTTCACGTTTTCGCCACCGAAATCCGTTTCAATTGCCGCACTGGTAGGTGGCGATCAACGGATCGTCGCCGCACACAGCGATGCGGTGAAAGTTGCGCTGAAGGAACTGGAGCAGTTCGCAGCTGCTCGTGTCCGATCCAAAAAGAGCAATTCTGATCGACGGACAAGCAACATCGTGGCGGCTCTGTTTCAACACGACGCCTCACGCGCCCTCGACCCGCACTTGCACACACATTGCATCGTCTTCAACGCGACGCACGACGATCGGGAAGGTTGCTGGAAAGCGCTGCAGAATTACGAAATGCTCGGTGCACAGAAATACGCGGAGAATGTGTACTATCACGAGCTCGCCCGTGCGTTGTGTGCATTCGGCTACACGATCATTAATGCCGCCCGCGGTGATTTTAAGATTGCGGAGGTGAGTCGTGAACTTTGCGAGCGTTTTTCGAAACGACATCGCGAGATCGATGAGAAGACGCGTGCATTTTTCGCGTCGCATCCAGACAAGCAAACCGGAAATGAAAACGCGATCCGCGAGCACATCGCGCACAAGGACCGCGCTCGCAAAATGTCTAATGTTGGTTCGGAACAGTTGCGGCGATTTTGGGCAGAGCAGCTTAGCCCTGACGAATCCTCGTCTTTGTATCCGGCGCAGCAGCGGAATGCATCACCCGAGCCTTTCACATCGGCTGCCGAAGCGGTGACTTGGGCGGAAAGCCATTTGTTCGAGAGACGCTCGGTCGTGCGTGAATATGAACTTTGGCGTCATGCTTTGGAAGCTGCCCGCGGCGGTTCGATTTCCTTAGCCGACATTAAGAAAGAAACGATGTCGCGCGTTTACCTCCGCGACGCGAACGACAAGGTCGCGCATCGGGATGTGCTCGCGCGTGAATGGGAGATTGTGCAAACGGCCCGGGATGGAATTGGCCGACATGCTCCGCTCGCCACCATTATTGGTAACAGTGGACTTGCCGAGGATCAGCATCGCGCGCTCGATGCGATTCTGAAATCTACGAGCTTCATTACGCTGTTTCGCGGTGGTGCTGGAACGGGAAAAAGTTTTGTTCTTCGAGCCGTTCAAAAAGCCATCGACGGCACCAATCGCTCATCGGTCGTGCTCGCACCGCAACGTCAACAAGTCATCGATCTCGCACGAGATGGTCTAGCTCAAACACAGACGGTTAGGGAATGTCTGCAACGGCGCGATTTAGCGGAACGCGCAGTCGTTATCGTTGATGAAGCCGGTCAGCTCGACGGAAAACAGTTGTTTGATCTGATTCGTTTCATTCAGGAGCGCAACGGCCGATTGATTTTGTGCGGAGATACGCGACAGCACGGACCCGTAGAAGCTTCGGATGCTTTGCGAGCGATTGAACGCTACTCGGGTTTGCATGCCGCAGAGTTGAATCAAATTCGCCGACAAGAACCGAAACGCGGACGAACCGCCGCGGAGCGGAAGCAGATTCGAGATTATCGCGAGGCCGTAAAAGCGGCAGCTGCCGGAGAAGTTAGGCGTTCATTTGAGAAATTGGAGAAGCTTGGGGCAGTCGTCGAATGCGGCCTTCGCGAGCAAAGCACGCGGCTTTGCGACGGTTATCTCGATATTGCGGAGCGCGGCGAATCGGCCGTTGTCGTGTCGCAAACACGCGCTGATGTGCGCGAGATTAACGATGCCATTCGTGAACGGCTTCGCGAACGGGGGGTACTCGCGGACAACGAGACGGAAGTGACGGCGCTGGAGCAGGTCGATCTCACGGTGGCGCAAAAGCTGGATGCCAGACATTATCCAGCTGATTGCGTACTCGTGTTCAATCGGGACTTGAGCGGCTGCGTCCGCGGTGAACGCGGAAAGCTGATTGGAATAACTGCAAAACGTTTGGCTCTCGAATCGAATGGAAAGGTGCGTCATGTCCCGCTCACGCATCTTGATCACATCAACGTCTGCCGGGAACGCGCTCTTGCTCTCTCTCCAGGCGATCGGCTCCAGCTGAAAGCGAACAGTACGAGTGCCGATGGTCGCAAAATCGCGAATGGCGAAGTTGTCAGCGTCGCGCAGATCAAACGGAACGGGGCAATTCGCTTGAAAGATGGGCGGGTTCTTCCTCCGCATTATCGACAATTTCTTCGCGGCTACGCAGTCACATCGTACGGATCGCAGGGGAAAACTGTCGATCATGTGGTGTTCTCCGACTCGGCCATTCGTGCGGCGACGAACGCGCAGCAGTGGTATGTCACGATCTCGCGAGGCCGAAAGAGCATCCAAATCTTCACGCCAGACAAGCAACAATTGCGACAAGCAATAATGCGCAGCGGCGAGCGTGAACTTGCTCTCGATCTTCTTTCCGCTCGCGCGCGACGGTACGGCGTGCGCCAGCAAGTGCTCCGTTCAGTTCGCCGCGGACGCGAATTCGCGCGCCGCGTCGCTCACATGGCGATGCGCTCATGGGCAGCAGTGTTCATTAAACCGCACCTGAAACCAATCGATGAAATCAGAAACAAACAAGCGAACCGTGTCGTCCGCGCCGGCGTGCTGGCAGCGTGAAGCGCCGTGCGCTTGCCTGCGCATTGAGACATCGCTGCGGGAGTCGCACTTGTTTCCCTATCAACATCTCGTCACAGCATCGCTTAGTCAGAGCGACGAAGTGGAAACGCTGCGTCTCACGTTCTCTTTACATGATGTGGAAATTCAGGGCCGCAATCTTCGCGCGTTACTTCTCGCCATTCAGGATTTCGTGGTGAAGTGGGTGCGAGTAATGCCGGAGCGTTATCATGCTTTGGAACCTGGCGAGAACGGTGTGATAGCACGCATTCGCATTCAGGAAGCGAAATAGTTGCGCCAAAGGACCGCGAGACGCATCGGACAAAGCCTCCACTAAGGAATGCCAACAGGGCGGTTTTCGGGCCCCGTAGCTTCGAGGTCTGACGTAAGTCAGATTTGATCATGGAAGACATATCGGTATTATCCGATATATGGAAGAGACGCTTTGCTTCGCGAGAGCACTGGCCGATGCGACGCGCTTGCGCGTGATCAACGCGCTTACTCAACATGAGCTTTGCGTTTGCGAGCTGTGCGATGCGCTCGAAATCTCCCAATCCACGCTTTCGACTCATCTGACGGTTCTGCGGGAAGGCCGGGTCGTTGATGTTCGCAAGGAAGGCAAATGGGTCTATTATGCGCTCGCGCCGCGGCTTCAGCGGCTGACAGAAAGTATTCTCGATCGCTTCAAGGGTTTTGCCAAAGATCGCCGAGTTCGTCGCGATTCGGCACGCATTCAGAAACGAATAAAACTGCGCGAACACGGCTGCTGCGTGCGCGGTTTTGATCAACTGGGAAATTCACGCCGAGCAGAGGCGGCCTGAGTCATGGCTTCGATTGCTGAGGTTCCGGAGAAGGCCGCGCCCACGTTGCACGAGATCGAGCGCGGGATGCAACTAAGAAAGTGCCGCAAATGCGGATGCATGAATGATGCGCTTGCGAAAACGGAAAGCGCATTCAGGAGTTCCGAAGAACCCGAGATTCACGCGCTTCTGCCAACGATTGCGGAATTCAAGTCGCGAATGGAGCCAATTGCTTACGATTGTATTGGCTGCAAAAAATGCTGGGGTGCTGACGCGACCATTCAACTCGCGAATCGGTTCGACGATGTAGAGGTAGATGCGTGCGGGGAGGAAGCATGCAATTCCAAGGTTGCTCTAAAAGACGGTAGCTCGGAAAAATCGGATTGGCCGCCATGCCCGGGCGACTACGTCGTGGGCCATCGCGGTGGTTCGGTTGCGGTTTGCACCCTATCGAATCGAAAGCTGCCGGCAGTGGTGGTTGGGTCCAACGGAAAGCATGTAGCGATCGCGGGCCGTTGCGACACGGAAAACATCGGTATCGAGAAAGTCGTCTTAAACACAATTAGCAACCCGAATATCCGCTGGCTCATTCTGTGCGGCATCGAAGCTCAGGGCCATCGCGCTGCCGACGCGTTTCTCCATTTGAAAGAACGTGGAGTGGATGCCGATATGCGAGTGCTCGAATCTGCTTCATGGCGTCCGGTATTGAAGAACTTGACGCTACGCGATGTGGCGCGGTTCCGTGAACAGATCGAGCTCGTGAATTTGATCGGTATGACGGACGTGCAGCGAATTCTGGCTGTAGGGCGAGAGTGCGCAGCAAAGTCGGTTCCGCCGCTTCCGGTCCGCAAGAAAGATAAAAGTTCAGCGCTTGAGTTTGCGAGGATAACGGCGCGCCCTGCAAAAGGTTTACGACTCGACAAAGCGGGGTTTTTCATTGTTCTTCCGCGCCGCGATTCGAATGAAATTTTATGCGAACACTATGCCAATAGTGGCCGGCTTGAACACGTAATCGTTGGCAAACAAGCTGCAGTGATTGCTTCAACGGCGGTCGAACGCGGCTTTCTCACACAGCTGGATCATGCCGCTTACCTTGGGCGCGAATTAGCAAAGGCTGAAACAGCGTTGAGAACCGGCGTTGAATATGAGCAGGACGCGGCGCTCGGAACTTTAGCGTCGGTGGATAATCCGGGGAGTCCTTGTGGACAATAAACTTATGAAAAACATCCGAAGTTTGCCTACTTTGTTTTGTCTGTTAGCCGCGCCAATGTTAGGTCGCGCTGACAACGTAAAATCGGCGGCGACAGTTAATGAAGTCGCAGCAGAGCCAAAGAAATATCTTGGTTCTGTCGAAATTCTAGGTGTCGTTGCGATAGTGACACCGGACAAGGGATTCGTCTTGGTGGACAAGCGCGAATACACTGAGTGCGGGTTAAGCTGTCTTGCTGAAAAAGCGACGAAGAAAATTCCAATCCAGTGGAGCGGCACACCACCAAAGCTCGAAGACGCGGTTCGCGTGAAAGGAATATTGAGTGAATCCGAAGAAGGACTCAGCTTCGCGGCAAAAGAAATCGTAAAGCAATGAACCGACAGTTCTGGGCGCGCACAATCGCGGTCGCAGTTTTCATTTCGGTGTTTCTACTGCACGCCTTGTATCTGCGTGAATTGGCGGCGCAGCCACCCGAGGGTTGGTCAAACCCGGGTCTGAGAAGCGGATCGTTTGGGTTCGAATCTTACCTGCGTTCGAAAGATTATTTCGTCGGATTTTCATACGCGCTTGGTTCCGCATTTGCGGCGTGGGCAATTGGGCAATGTGTAATTTCGCGACAATCGCGCGCGGGAGGCGCAGCCGCAGGAAGCGTCACATTAGTGGGAGTATTAATGGCCGGTGGATGTTTTCTTATCGGCTGTTGCGGATCGCCGATGTTGCCAATCTATCTAAGCATTTTTGGGGGGAAGGCTCTCGGGCTCGCTAAGCCGCTATTAGCCGGAATCACAATTCTGTCCGTGAGTTGCGCTTACTGGTGTCTCGCTCGTCGGCTAAAACGCGGCGCGTATATCGACAATTGCTGCTCTCGTGAGTCAAGTGGAGATCCAGTAGAAGATTCGATCACGGCGAATGATTCATCTCGCAGAAATAAGTCGGAGCGATGATCGAGGGTCGCGAAGAGAAAGGGCAAGAGCTCGATAGCAGTGAGCCTGAATTTTGGAATGTTCGATACGCGACCGGCAAAACGCCTTGGGATTTTCGCGGCGTCCCTGCGGCGTTGAGCGCCTTCCTAAAAAGTTCCACACCAGGATCAGCGCTGATCCCTGGATGCGGCGCTGCTTACGAAGTCCGTGCGTTTTGCGAATCTGGGTGGAGTGTCACTGCGATTGATTTCTCACGGGTGGCCGTCAAATTAGCGCGGTCCCAACTCGGGGCACTCGCGGATTGCGTAGTACTGGGCGATTTCTTTACGCACAATTTCGGGGCAGTGCATTTCGATCTCATCTATGAACGAACATTTCTATGCGCGATGCCGCCAGAACTTTGGCCGGCCTACGCGAATCGAGTAGGGCAATTGCTGCGCTCGGGCGGAAAACTCGCTGGTGTTTTCCTCTACGGCGAGCAAACCGAACCTCCACCGTATCCGCTGACTCAGAACAAAGCTGGAGAATTGTTTGCAGAAAGATTCTCCTTGGTTAAAAGCTTGCGAATCACAGACTCGCTACCGGTGTTCGAGGGTAATGAGCATTGGCAGGAGTGGGCCTTGAATGGCCCTCAGCCTAGCTAATCGGCAGAAAAAGAAAAGATTGACCAGCGCAGATCCATATTCGAATATGCGCATATAATGCTGCGGCAACATGTTCTTAACCTCAGGCAGAAGGCGGAGCTTCTGCGCACGTTGGCGCACTCGGTGCGATTAGCCATCCTGGAAGAGCTCAGTAAGGGGGCGAAGTGTGTAACGGACATCCAGGATCTGCTGGATGTCTCGCAACCGAACATCTCGCAACATCTAAAAGCCCTCCGCGGTGATGAAATCGTGGATTTTTACGAAGACGGAAACCTTCGATGTTATTACATCACGCGGCCCACACTAGTTGAGGCAATGGTTGCGCTCATTTCTCGCGAGCACCGATTGGTAATCCGGCCAGCGCAGGAGGTGCGTCGCGAAGGCAAGCGGCGCGAAGGGAAACGCGGCAGCGAGTCATTTGATCGGGCCAACAACGGTCGGGATATGGCTCCCAGCCTCAAGCGAAAACAAGAAAGGAAGACAAAGAATGCAAAGCAATACAATAAAATCAGCGCTACTCGTGCTGCTGGCCGCAACCCTGCTCGGCGTCTCCACGTTCGCCGGTAGTATCAAGAAAACCGACTCGAAAGCATCCGCTGAGGGCGACAAGGTCCCTGAATGCTGTCAGCAAATGATGCAAGCAATGCGGAAAGGCGAAATGAACATGACCAACATGATGCCAGGAATGATGCAGAGCATGGGGCCGGAGGTGATGGAACGGATGCAGGTGTTGATGCGGACGCCCATCTTCCTCGACGCCCCGTGTCCCATCTACGCCCAGTCGGATAAGCTGGGGTTGAACGGAGAGCAGAAGAAGAAGCTCGGCGAGATTGAAAACGAAGCGCGTCAGCAGGCGCGGGCTGTCCTAACGCCGGAACAACAGGCGAAGCTGGGCAACGTCCCGGACAAGCCAGTGACGATGATGGAGACGTGCCCCATGATGAAGATGATGCAGGGAATGCAACAAGAGCCTGCTCCATCGGCTGGGGAAAGCAAGAAAACGAAGTAACGAGGAGCATTGTTTATGTGCCCTCCGCAATACTTCTGGGAACACGGCCTGTGGATTTTCCCCATGGTAATGATGACGATCATGCCGCTCGTCATGCTGGCAGTGATCTACGTGATGTTTCGTGGGGGTGGCTTTCGTGGTGCTTGCAGTCCCGGCGAGGCATTTCGCAGAAACTCCGACTCGGCGATGGAAATCTTAAGACAGCGTTACGCTAAGGGAGAGATCTCGAAAGAAGAGTTCGACCGGATGCACAAAGACCTCAGATCGTGAGCGCGATTATGTATACCAGCTTTGAAACGGCAGCGCGGTGACCAGCGGTTTTCAATCGTTTACCCGCAATCGAGTGTCGCGCCGGACGATGAAGACGAATTACAAGCAGGATTGCGCACCGGCGGCGGAGGCAGCGTCGCGGACGCAAACGATACGCGTCCTTTATACAGACTTGGCTCTTCGCCCCAATAGGGAATTTGGTTGGGGCAAGGGTTGGAAGAATGCATGTGCCCTCGGGTATGACGCCGCATTGCTGGAGCGCCTGCCGGCGCCGGTGTGGGAATCTTCCGCAGCCGTCGGTAATCCATTCGCCCTCGGACCGATTCATGAAGGCGAAACCGTCGTTGACTTAGGCTGTGGGGCCGGCGCCGATTCGTGCGTCGCCGCATTGCTGGTCGGTCCGAAAGGTCGCGCCATCGGTGTAGACGTGACGCCAGCGATGGTGGAGAAAGCGAGAACGAACGCCGCCCTGGCGGGTTTGCGCAACGTGGAGATTTTCGAGGCGGATATCGCGGAACTTCCGATCGCTGACGACTGCGCCGAAGTTATCATTTCCAATGGCGCCATTAATCTCTCCGCGCACAAGCTATGCGTGTTGAAGGAATCCTTCCGCGTCCTAAGACCTGGCGGCCGGCTCTACATCGCGGACATGGTGCGCGATGCTACGGGCGTAGGCCCGGAGCGCACCGAAAAGGGTTCAGGGAACTCATGGGCGAATTGCGTTGCTGGAACACTCGCTCCGGAGTGCTTTCTCGAACAACTGGCACAGGCTGGCTTCGCAGACGTGGTGATGGTCGGCACGACTGGTTATCGCACGTCGGCCGAGACAATCGGCGCTCTGTTTCGAGCGCGAAAACCGCCCGTTCGGTGAAAGGCATTGGTCTTCCGGCTGGTTCGGCGCGACCGGCCCCGCCCCCGCTGCGCGGCGTCCGCCGGGCTCTCGGGCCGGCGTCTCACGTTCTCCTTACACGATGTGGAGATTGAGGGACGCAATCTTCGGGCGTTGCCTCTCGCCATTCAGGATTTCGCGGTGAAGTGGGTGCGAGTAATGCCAGAGCGTTATCATCAACTAGAGGTTGGCGAGAACGGTGTTGTATCGCGCATTCGCATTCAAGAAGCGAGTAATTGCTCGTAAGTGCCGCAAGATGCATCGGACAAAGACCTCCCCATGTAATACCAACACGGTGGGTTCGAGCCCTGTCCAATAACTCCGGGGTTTCTGTATTACATTAAGTTTTTTAAAAGTACACGGAAACCGACTTCAGTTGCGGGGGAGGCGAGGCGGACGTTAACCACTTGCTTCAATCAAAGCGCAGAACTCGGCGGCAATCGGACCCCGCCCTTTCCGTTTCCACCGCGTCAGATTGGTTGTCAGCTTATCTCTAAATTTGCTGAGTTCTTTCAGTTTAGTCTCGGTTTCGGAGAGCGTGGCCTCGGCCATCGCGATGACACAGCGACAAGTTTCTTTGCCATGGCCGCGTAAGCTCATGATCCGTCTGATTTCATCGAGACTAAAACCGAGCGATTGCGATTTGCGTATGAACCTTACTTGGCTCAGCGCAGCGTCATCATATTCACGATAGCCGCCGTCGGTTCGCGCGGGCTTCGGAAGCAATCCGCTGCGCTCATAAAACCGAACAGTGTCCGGCGTAATTCCCGAGAGCTTTGCCAGCCGGCCGATGAGCAGCTTCTCACCTTTCGTTCTTTCGGTTTCGCTCGTGGTTTTCAAATGATGTCTTTCACTGTTATATCTTTCTCTCGTAACGAAAGAGCGGAATCGCCAGCAGAGCTGCAAACAGTTGAACGGCTGCGAACGCTGCTAGTGCCGCCGCAAAACCCAGGCGCAGCATCTCGCCAAAAATATAGCTTCCGATCCCGAATCCAACGAAAAGCGTAAAGACATTCAGCCCCATCGCTTGTCCGCGGCGCTTCGCGTCGAGGCTCGTAACAATTCCCGCGAGTAGCGGCTGCGTCATATCGTAGCCGAGCGAAAGCGTCGTTACCACTAAGGGGACAACCAGCAATGGCATGTCTGCTACCAGCGCGGCGGCAGCGGATGCAGCGATAGCAATTCCCGCCGGGACGAGCCATCTGCGGCCCCATCGATCTGCCGCGCGACCAATGATCGGGCCGAGGACAAAACCAGGAATTCCGTATCCGAGCAACGCCAGGCCGATGCCGACTTCGCCGAGTCCGTATCGACGAGCGAAATAGAGACCGAGCCATGTGAAGACGCCGGAGTGAAAGATTGCGTTCCAGAATACATACGCGTAGGTGCGAGACCCCCGCCCTGTCCCAACCAAGCTGCGGTAGCCCGCGAAGACATCTTTCAGCGAAGGCCGGCGAGCTTCTGCAGTCCGATCGCCAAGCAGCGAACCGTATGGCAGCAGAAAAACAAAGATGACGCTCGTCGCGATTGCTACGCTCACAAACAGCATCCGCCAGCCAATAAACGACTCAGCCATGACTCCGATGGTTGCGCCGAAAGCGGCTCCCCCAGCCATCGCGCCAAACAGCCATCCGAGCGGGCGGCCGCACTGCTCATAAGGGAACAAGCTTCCCACTAACGCGAGAGCGAGAGGCACAACGCCGCTCGCTCCAACGCCAGTGAGAAATCTCCAAGCCGTAATCTGCCCCGCCGTCTGTGCGGTTGCTGTCAGCGCAGTCAGGCCGATGAAAGCCAGCAAGGAAGCGACCATGATTCGCCGTCGTCCGAAATGGTCGGAAAGCACGCCATAAAAAAGCGTGGAGACTCCGTACGGAATTAGATACGCCGGCACTATAATCCCGATCTGTCGCGCTGATGTTCCAAACACGATGGAAAACCGCGGAATGAGTGGGGCCACCATGTAAGCTTGAAAAAATATGAGAAATGTCGCTGCCGAGAGCACGCGAACGAGGCGTTCGCGGTGATCCACATGCGCTTTAATCGTTGTGACCGCGAGTGATTTCATACTATTCAGGCGCGTATTGCTCGTTCAAAGGCTGCCTTCAGATCAGCGTCTGTGATTAGCGCGTCGAGCCGTTCAATCTCTTTACCCTCACGCAGAATGAGCACGGTAGGGATGCTATGAACTCCGAAGCGCTCTGCTATCGCCATGTCGCGTTCGATGTCCACGCGATAAACAGGCTGTCGTCCTACGTATTGCTCGGCGAGGCGTTCCAAGCGTGGCTCCAGAGTCTGACAGGGTGCACAGCTTGCCTGATAAAAATCCAGCGCTATGCATCGAGCAGTGTGAAGCGCCTCTGCTTCGAGAGTTTGTCACTCGTTAGGGTCTGAATAGTTGCCATGTTCTAATTCCCGTTTCAACCAACTCGCCTTTTGGCAGAATTGCTCGAACCCGAAGGTCAACCGGCGACTTTGGTCTGATAACCCGCCTCACGTATGCGTTCCGTAATCGCGTTGGCGTCCAGCACTGCCGCGTCAAACAACACCTCGATACGTTGGTTGCCGGCGTGCGCGCGAACCTGCCCGACGCCCGGCACAGTCTTGAGCGCGTGTTCGACCCGCTCTTCGCAGCCCTCACACACGAGCTTCTGATCACCGATCACTTCGAAATTCATGGACTTGAACATATTGTAAAACTCCTTCTTATGTCTGTGCTGTCGATGGAATTTCCGGCGCTTGCCCGACGGTTTTTATGGCCTGGAAGAAATAGGTGCCGCGGCTCCAGAGGGAATTAATGAAGATCGCGGTCACGCTGGCCGCCATGGCGACCATGCCCCAGATGGGATAGACCAATCCCGTCGCAGCCGCCGGGATTCCCAGACCGTTGAACGTGAATGCGAGGAATATATTCTGCAGCATCTTTCCGTAGCTGTAACGGCTGATCTCGTAGGCATCGAGCACGGCGCCGACCCGCTTGTTGAGGATGATTACATCGGCGGATTCGATCGCGATGTCGGCTCCGCTGCCGAAGGCGATGCCGACTTCGGCTTGCATCAGAGCCGGCGCGTCGTTGATGCCGTCGCCGACCATGGCCACGCGTGCGGTCTCCTGAAGCTTGCGGATCAGCGCCGCTTTCTCCGCTGGCAGCACGCGTGCATGCACATCTTCGATCCCGGCGGCTTGAGCGAAATGTTTTGCCGCTTGTTCGTTGTCGCCGGTAATCATGCTCGTACGGATGCCGAGATCGTGGAGACGACGCACTGTTTCCGCTGCGTCGGGCCGCAGTGCATCGCCAAGCGCGAGCAATCCGACTAACATTCCGTCCCTGGCAGCACCGATAACGGTTTGACCTTGTGATTCGAGCTCGTGGATGCGTTGTTTCTGCGCCTCGACATTCACTCCCTCAGACTCGAGAAACGCCGGGCTGCCGACCATTAGGCTGGCGCTGTCGAGGCGTGCCTTGACACCCCGACCGGGTATAGCCTCGAATCCCTGCACCTCGGACAGAGCGACGCCGCGATTGAAGGCCTCTTCGACCACGGCGCGCGCCAAGGGATGTTCGGAACCCGCTTCTACCGCTGCCGCTAAGGCGAGCAGTTCTTTTTCCGGCAAGCCAACAGGTACGATCTCGCGCACCGCTGGATGGCCCTCGGTCAGAGTGCCAGTCTTGTCGAAAACCACCCGCTGCACACGGCGCAAGGCCTGAAATGCTTCACCCGTGCGCATCAATACGCCACGCTCGGCCGCTTCTCCTGCTCCACGCACGATCGACAGCGGCGCGGAGATACCGACTGCGCAAGGGTATCCCATCACGAGCACACTTAGCCCGGCAAACATCGCCCGCTGCAAATCCGGCGAACCTCCACCAATCACTGGAAAGACGAGCCAGAAAATCGTCGCGCCAGCCGCAGTCAGCAACACGAGTGGGGTGTAGACGCGCAATACGCGATCCACAAGGTGCAACAGACCAGGCTTCAGCGCCCGCGCGTCTTCCACACTTCGGATCACTTGCCGCAAGAAGCTTTCTTCGCCCACCACCGTCACCCGCACCAAGACCGTGCCGTGACCGTTGAGAGACCCACTAATAGTCCGGTCTCCCGCGCGCTTCTCGACGAGTCGCGGCTCGCCAGTGACGAGTGACTCGTCCACATCCGATTCCCCAGATTCGACCTCACCGTCCACCGGCACACGCTCACCTGGACGAATCCGCACAAGGTCGCTGACGCGCACCTCTTCGAGCGGAATCTCCTGCTCCTTGCCGTCCCTTATGACGTGCGCAACGTCGGGTTCAAGATCGAGAAGCTTCTTGACCGCCTGTGAACTGCGCGTCTTCACGATCAGCGACAACCATTCGGAAAAGATGTGATAAGTGAGCACCATCACGGCAACTGAGAAAAACGCTGTCGTTGGAAACCCCGGCGGATGAAATGCAAGGCCGATTATCCCGCCGAAAAGCCCTGCGAATGCGCCAAATTCAACCAGCACGTGCTGATTAAGGATGCTGCGCACCAATGCTGCCACTGCCATGCGCACAATGTGGCCGCCTACACCAAATATTAGGATCACGGCGAGCGCGCCTGCGAGCCAAGGGGTCGCTGAGCCGAACGCGCCCTGCAATTGGTAATAATAAACGCCAGCGCCAAAGACCGCGAGAGCGACGGAGCCGCCAATCGCCCGGCCCATGCCCCAGCTGCGCAAAACGACGAAAGAAAAAGCTACGAGGCTCGCGATTGAAAACACGCATAGCCAAAACCACAGGCTGTTGACTGGGTATCCGGCCAACCCCATCGCGGCGATGCTCATGATCAGCGCGGTCAAGAAACGCCCGCGCTCGCGCACCAGTTCGCGCTCTTGTTCCGCAAACGGCTGCACCTTGCGCGGATCGGAAACCGTGTAGCCGATATCCTTGAGCGTCTTCAGCAGCTCGTCGGGACGGGCAACTTTCGGGTCATACTCGATAAGCGCCTGTTCGTGAGTCAAGCTGACCGAGACTTTGTCCACGCCGGGTTTCCGCTTTAGGGCCTTTTCAATCGTGCCGGTGCACAACGAACAATGCAGCCCTCCAATATGTGCGCGGATTCGGCGGCGGCCCGGTGTCTGGGACGGTTCTTCGCTCCAAAAACGTGGAACGGTTTCGACGGTTGCGGTGCTCATGATCTAAATTCCTTTCTTTGTTGCACGCTACCGCTTGGAGCTATGTCCAAGGTCAAGGGAAAATTTGGAGCCAGCTTTCAAAGCAACTCCACGAATGCGCGTACATAATAGATGCTTACGAACAGAAGAGCGCTTCCGCTGACGAATTGGATTGTCCGGTGCCACGCGTTAATGCGGGCCAGCCGCATAACCGCGCCGGCGAAAAGGCCGACGAACAGAAATGGCAATCCGCGTCCGACGCCGAACGCGAACGAGAGAAGTAGCCCATACACGGTCGCACCTTGCGACGTTGCGACAGTGAGCAGAACGAGCAATGGAGCCGCTGAGGTGCCCAGACTGAAAACAAATCCGTAAACGAAGGCGCCGGTCGTACCCGGTTTACGCAGTGCTGCGAGCTGCATTGCCCGCAGACGCGGTCCCGAAAATGCGAGTAACGCCGCCACCAATGACAGCACTGCCATCGCGAGCGTCCAGTATCGCCCGAACGACTCGGTCAAGATGCCACCCAGGCGGCTGGCGACAGCGCCGAGGATTGTCAGGTTCACGACGATGCCTGCAAAGAATGCAACCGCGATCATAAAGCCGCCGCGTCGCGATTGCGTCTCGGATGCGCCAGCCGCGCCTGCGATTCCCAGCCCGACCGGCAGTGTGCAAGGACAGACCGCGCTCGAGATAACGCCGCCGAGCATCGCGATCGCGAGCGCCCAAGTCGAGCCATTCGGCAGACTCGCAGCAAATTTTTGAAGAAACTCTTCGAGCGTCATTTGCTCCCTGTGATTGGCACCCCGGGCTTGTAGCCCAACCCGCGGATTTTCTCCGCAAGCTGATCCGGGCTCGTTTTGGTGCTGTCGTAACGCACCCGTGCCTGACGCTTTTGAAGACTCACGTCCACTTCCTCCACGCCCTGTACCGATTGAAGTGCGTGTTTCGTCCGCGCGACGCACGAGCCGCAGACCATCCCTTCAACCGGAATTGTCACGCTGGCGGTATTGGCCGCGGAAGGGCCGATTGTTCTATCAGAACGCCCACAGCCGTTTGTAAACGACAGTCCGATGGCCACCCCAAACAACAGCAACAACACCAGCACCCTATTCTTCATTCGTTCTGACGTTACGCCTTGGAGTCATGTCCAAGGTCAAGGCCAATTTAGCGTCATTAAAGCGGTGCAAAAGACCCCGCAAGATCGACAATTGCAATCGATCTACTTTGCGATGCAGACGTTCTTCGCAGCTCGGCGCCGCTTTGTTTCATGCGGCTTCCGTCGATTTTTTCGTGCTCAAGAAACAGTTTGTACGAAACATTCACGCATTTATAATCCTGACATGAAAGCTTTCGTGTGCCCGCACTGCCAAACGCCGGTTTCCGACCGCGCGAGAGTGTGTTCCGGGTGCGGAGCCGAAGTAGTGCGCGGTGCCACACGCCGAGAGCGTTTTTTGGTGGGAGTAGCTTTCGCAGTCGTAGCGTTCCTGATTCTAACGGTCGTCCTGCGAATGTTTCAAATCGAACGCGGCTCCTTCTTGTTGCCGTCGCCGAAGACAGACGGAGCGCTCTTCATTTTTCTCGGTTTAATCGGACTGCTGGTCTTCGCTTACATCATCGGAAAACGCCTTGCTCATTTTCTTCGGCGATCTCAAGTCCGCTTTTACCGCGTCTATCGACATCAGTAGCGGATCACCGGAGAATTCGCTCCAATGCGGGAGCGAAGAGCCGATCGCTGCTGCGTATATTCGGCATTTCAATGCCAACTGAAACGCTCGATCCCTCTCCATCGTCACACGCACCCGCCGAACCGGAGCGGCTTGCCTATTCCCTTCATGAAGCTGCCGATCTCCTGGGGGTCGATTATTTCAGCGTCTATCGTCTCATTCAGCGCGGAAAGCTGCGCGCGTGCCGCGCGCTCCGTGGCAAGCTATTAGTTCCGCGCACGGAACTGCTCCGGCTGCTCAAAGGTTAAAACCGGCGCGCCGACGCTTCGTTAGGCTGCGACGCCAAAACTGACGCGGCGCGCCTGCGCGAAGCTATGGTCTTGGCGCAAGTGACCATAGGTTTTCATACACAATGCGCCCCCGTCCTTGTGTCCAAGCCAACGCGAAACAGTGGGAATATCGACGCCGCTTTCGATGCAAATGGTCGCGAATAGATGACGGAGGTCGTGGTGGGTTATGCGCTTCATGCCGATCTTTGCTGCTGCATGTGTCATGCTGTTTTGACATTCAAAGACGCGCATTACGGTTGCGGTCGAAGGTTCATTCGATCGCTCGGCGCGCAGTTCCGTCAACATCCGCTCAAGTTCTGGAATCATCGGCACATATCGCATCTCGCCGTTCTTGGTTGCAGTTTGCGGGTGCCTCGCACATGCAACTGGCGGCGGGGGACGTCTGCGTCTACCCACGTCACATATTTTGCCTCGCCAATTCGCAGGCCGCTGTAAGCGAGAAACCGCACGAGATCCGCGCAGTCCTTCGACTGTCTTGCGCCCGCAGTGCGAATCTTCTCAACAAATTTCAGGAATTCTTCGCGTGACGGGAGCTCCAGCTTTTTCTGACGGAGTTTTACGCGCGATAGTTTCGCTGCCGGATTAATTAAATCGAGCACCGGTGCCGATCGCCTCATTGCGCGAGATTAACGACGCCATCCGCGAACGGCTTCGCGAACGGGGGCTCCTCGCAGATAACGAGACGGAAGTCACGGCGCTGGAGCAGGTCGATCTCACGGTGGCGCAGAAGCTGGATGCCAGACACTATCCGGCTGATTGCGTGCTTGTGTTCAATCGGGACTTAAGCGGCTGCATCCGCGGCGAACAGGGGAAGCTAATTGGAATAACTGCAAAGCGTTTGGCTCTCGAATTAAATGGAAAGGTGCGTCATGTGCCGCTCGCTCGTCTCGATCACATCAACGTCTGCCGGGAACGCGCAATTGCTCTTTCTCCAGGCGATCGGCTTCAACTAAAAGCAAACAGTACGAGTGTCGAGGGTCGCAAGCTCGCAAGCGGCGAAGTCGTCAGCGTCGCGCAGATCAGATCGAGCGGAGCGATTCGCTTGGCGGACGGGCGCGTTCTTCCTCCGCATTATCGACAATTCCTGCGCGGGTATGCCGTCACGTCGTATGGATCGCAAGGCAAGACTGTCGATCACGTGTTGTTCTCGGATTCCGCCATTCGCGCGGCGACAAACGCGCAGCAGTGGTATGTCACGATCTCACGAGGTCGAAAAAGCATCCAAATCTTCACGCCGGACAAGCAACAACTACGACAAGCGATAATGCGCAGCGGCGAACGTGAGCTCGCTCTCGATCTCGTTCACGCTCGGACCAGACGCTATGGCGTCCGCCAGCAAGTGCTCCGTTCCGTTCGTCGCGGACGCGAGTTTGCGCGGCGCATTTGCCACGGCGCGACGCGCTCCTGGACGGCTGCGTTCATCAAGTCCCGGCTAAAACCAACTAATGAAATCCGAAACGAACAAACGAACGCTGTCGTCCGCGCCGGCGTGCTGGCAGCGTGAAGCGCCGTGCGCTTGCCTGCGCATTGAGACATCGCCGCGCGAATCGCACCTGTTTCCTTATCAACATCTCGTCACAGCATCGCTTAGTCAGAGCGACCAAGCGGAAACGTTACGTCTCACATTTTCTTTACACGATGTGGAAATTGAGGGACACAATCTTCGAGCGTTGCTTCTCGCCCTACAGGATTTCGCGGTGAAGTGGGTGCGAGTAATGCCAGAGCGTTATCATCAACTAGAGAACGGCGAGAACGGTGTTGTATCGCGCATTCGCATTCAAGAGGGCAAGTAATTGCGCGAAAGTGGCGCAAGATGCATCGGACAAAGATCTGGCGACGCAATACCAACATGGTGGTTTCGAGCCCTTAGGCTCCCGATGATCGTTCGGCTCGACAGCGGCCCTGATTGTGCTATTGGGGAATGTGATGTTACGGAAAGTCATCGTGTCTGCGGCAGTCGGACTCGCGCTTTTTACGGCAACGGTTCGGTTACCTGCTGCGCCGTGTTTCGTGACAAATACGCCGAGCGAAAAAGCGTGTGAACTGGGATGTTGCCATAACAAGACCTGCTGCGAAACATCGCATCAACGCACGGGACCTCCGGTTCAACCGCTCGCGAAGTCGGGTGTTGATCAACAGAACATTGCGACTTTGCCTTCTGCGATTGCGGTCGCGGCACTAGCCCTAACGGCGACAAGCTCGTCGATTTTCCGGAGCGGAGATTTTACCGCGCATTCGCCGCCGCCACTCGAGCTCATCTGCATTCGTCTCATCTGATCCAAAGAGCCTGACGCCCGAGGTGTGCCCATTCACCGGCATGCCTGGATTTCAACTCAGCTCTTGGATCAATGAAAACAACTTACCTCTTATTACTTAGTTTAACTTTATCGTTGCAGGCCGTGGCTGCGGGCGATAGCGACGCTCGCCCTGGTAGAGGCGATCGCCTCTCTCTCAGCGAAGTGACTGCTGCCGCGCTGGCAAATAATCCAGCGATCAAAGAAGCGCTGCGCAAGTGGAACGCGGCCAAAGCGCGCATCCCGCAGGCGGCAGCATGGGATGATCCGCGGCTGGGCGGCGATTCACGGGTGCGTCGCTTTGTCGATGTACCGCCGAACGCGTTCATGGACCAATCTGTGAGCATCGAACAGGTCGTTCCGATTACTGGCAAAAATCTCTTGCGCGAGAGAGCGGCTGTGGCCGAGGCGCTTTCTGCGTACGAGGACGTTCGGCGGCAGCAACTGGATGTGATCGCGGCAGCGCGCGGCTCGTTTTTCCGGCTCGCTAACGCGTACGCGCAACTGGAAATCAATCAGAAGAACATCGTCTCGCTGCGGCAGATTGCTGACATCAGCCGCAGCAAATACGAGGCTGGCACTGAGACCGCCGCAAACGTGCTCGTGGCGGAGACCGAAGCGAGCAAGGTCTTGGAAGCGCAACGCGATTTAGAGCGCCAGCTATCTGATGAGCAGGCGCAGCTTAACACGCTGATGGACCGCGACGCCTTTGCGACGCTTGGCGCTCCGGAGACAGCAAACATCAAAGCACCGGAACTTTCGTCGGTCGCGCTCCGACCATTAATACTCACGCAACGGCCGGAGATCAAAATGGCCGAAGCAAAGATCGACATGGAAAAATCGAAGCTTCGGCTTGCGCGCCGTGAGTGGATTCCCGATCCGGCGTTGATGGTCAAAGCGCAGCGTTATAACGACGCAGCGCAAAGCGTGAGCGAAGTTGATGCCGGAGTTTCCTTTCCCCTGCCGTGGGCCAATCCGAGAAAATATGCCGCGGGAGTTCGCGAAGCCAGCGAAAATCTAGGCGCGGCGGAACACGGCTTGGATCGTGCGCAAAACGAAGCGCTGCGGCTTTTGCGTGATCAACTCCAGAAAATCGAAACCGCGCATCATCACGTCGAACTATTCCGCGACAAAATCGTACCGCAGGCTCAGCAGGCATTCGAGGCCAATCGACTCAGCTACGAGTCTGGTAAAGCTTCGTTTCTAGATTGGATCACATCGCAGCGAAATTTGCGCGACCTCGAAGCAATGGCGCAGCAGCACCTGACCGATTACCAGGTTGCGATTGCGGAGCTGGAAGCAATCCTCGGCGCGCAGGTTTATCCCATGCCTGACGATTCCAAACCCAAGAACAAATCACGATGAAAGCACAACTCTCCACACAAAAGATCGCAACATTAATCGCATTGCTGGCATTGCTGCTCAGCGGCGCTTCGTGCTCGAAGAGTAGCGGGCCAAAGAAACCAGACAATGTCGATTACTACACCTGCACGATGCACCCGTCGGTCAAGTCGCAGGACTCGAATGGCAAATGCCCTATCTGCTCGATGGATCTCGTGCCGGTCATGAAAAAGGGCGGCGCCGAGGCGAGTACTTCTTCGCCGAAGCCTGAAGGGATGAAAGACATGCCAGGGATGAAAGGCGGTGAAGTGAAAAGCGCAAAAGAAGGCGGGGACATGAAAGGGATGAGCGGGATGCAAGGGATGCCTGGAATGAAAGGAGGCGCGGAGACCAAAGCGCCTCAGACAAGCGAGTTCGTCGTTCCGGTTGAGCGCCAGCAGCAGATCGGTGTCCGGTGGGCAAAAGCCGAACGCAAGCCGCTTCGTCACACAATTCGATCGGTTGGTATGATTGTGCCGGACAAAAGTCGGAACTGGCAGTTCGTCTCCCGCGTCGATGGTTACGTGCAAAAGCTGAACGTCACGTCGCCGGGCGACATCGTCGAAAAAGACGCGCCACTCTTGGCGATCTACAGCCCGGACCTGCTGACCAGTGAGCGCGAGTTCGTTGAACTTTTGCGCATGCGCGACGAAGCGAAAACTAAAGACGCGCGCGAAACGCCGCAGCGCCTGATCGAATCAGCCAAACGCCGACTCCAGCTTTGGAATGTGACGCCAGAACAAGTTGCCGAGTTGGAAAGAACACGCAAAGCCTCCGAGACGCTCACTTTGCTCTCGCCGTTTCGCGGCGTGGTGCAATCCGTGCCCGTCGAACAGGGAAAAGGCGTCAAAATGGGCGACATGCTGGTCGAAGTCGCCGATCTCGGCCTCGTCTGGATGTGGGCGGAGTTTTACGAAAACGAATTGTCGATGTTGCAAGCCGGTCAAAAAATCGCGGTCACCGCGAAATCCTATCCCGGCCAAAACTTCGACGGCACGATCAGCCTGATCAATCCGTTCCTCGACGAAACAAAACGCACCGCCAAAGTGCGGATCGACATCCCGAACCCGGATTTCAAGCTGCGGCCCGGCATGTACGTGAATGCCGAACTGGCGATGGACATGGGCGAAGCGCTCACGGTCCCAGTCAGCGCGATCATGCCGACCGGCGAGCGTAACGTTGTCTTTATCGATAAAGGCGAGGGGAAATTGGAGCCGCGCATTGTTCAATTAGGCGCGAAATACGGCGACATCTACGAGGTGCAGAGCGGCTTGCAGGAAGGCGAGCGCGTTGTCGCGAGCGCGAACTTTCTGATCGATGCCGAATCGAAAGTGCAAGGCGCGCTGAAGGAATTTGAGCAAGAAAAGCCAAGCGAAGCCGCAGGGTCGCCAGTAAAGCCATGACCGAAGCAGACTCAACTCCGCAAGATAACAGCGCGGCCCAACCGGGACGCGGCCCGTTCATCGAGCGCATCATTGAGGCGAGCGCAAAGAACAAATTTCTCGTCTTTATTTTCACGATCTTCGCGGTTGCGGGCGGCATTTATGGGCTGATTCACACGCCGCTCGACGCGATTCCCGACCTGAGCGACGTGCAGGTCATCGTTTACACCGATTGGGAAGGTCGCTCGCCCGACCTGATTGAAGACCAGATCACATATCCGATTTCCACTGTCTTCATTGCCGCGCCAAAAGTGAAATTCGTCCGCGGCGAATCGATGTTCGGTAAATCGTTCATCTACGTCATTTTTCAGGACGGGACCGATATTTATTGGGCGCGCTCGCGCGTGATCGAATATCTCAACTCCGTTCGCGGCTCTTTGCCCGAAGGAGTGAATCCGGTCATTGGCCCCGACGCAACCGGCGTCGGCTGGGTTTATGAATACGCGCTGGTTGACGACAGCGGGAAGCACGACCTCGCCGAGCTGCGATCGATCCAAGATTGGAATCTCCGCTACGCGCTTGCCTCAGTGAAAGGCGTGTCGGAAGTCGCGCCGGTCGGTGGTTTCGTAAAACAATATCAGGTCGATCTCGATCCAAACGCGCTGGTCGCTTACAAGATTCCGCTCAGCGAGGTCGTCAACGCGATCAAGATGAGCAATGCCGATGTCGGTGGCCGCATCTTTGAAGTTGCCACCACTGAGTATTTCATCCGCGGTCGGGGCTACATCAAGAAGATCGAGGACATCGAAAACATTGTCCTTAAAGTCGAAAACGGCACGCCGGTTTATGTGAAGAACATCGCTACCGTGCATCTCGGCGGTGACATGCGGCGCGGTGTCGCTGAACTGGACGGACGCGGCGAAACGGTCGGCGGCATTGTCATCATGCGTTACGGCGAAAACGCGCTGCGTGTCATCGACGGCATCAAAAAGAAAATCGAGGAAATCAAATCCTCCCTGCCCGAAGGCGTGCGAATTGTGCCGACGTATGATCGCAGTGATTTGATCAAGCGGGCCATCAGTACGCTACGCGAGAAGCTCATCGAAGAAAGCATCGTCGTGGCGCTCGTCTGCATTATTTTTCTCTGGCACGTGCGCTCGGCACTGGTCGCGATTATCACGCTACCGATCGCTATCATTCTCTCATTCATCCCGATGTGGTGGATGAATTTGACCTCGAATATCATGTCGCTCGGCGGAATCGCGATTGCCATCGGCGCGATGATCGATTCGGCGATTATCATGATCGAGAACGCGCACAAGGAGCTCGAGCATTTCCGGGAAAAACACGGCCGCGAACCGAACAACGTTGAACGCATCAGTGTGATTATTTCCGCTGCGAAAGGCGTCGGCCGCGCATTGTTTTTCGCGCTCCTTGTGATCACGGTGAGCTTCGTGCCGGTGTTCTCACTCACCGCGCAGGAAGGCCGCCTATTCAAGCCGCTCGCCTTCACGAAAACATTCTCGATGTTTTTCGCATCGTTCCTCGGCCTGACACTCGTGCCGGTGCTGATGGCGATGCTCATCCGCGGCAAGATCACACCTGAGATCAAAAACCCGGTGAACCGATTTTTGATTCGGGTTTATCAGCCGTTCGTCAATTTCGTTTTGCGCTATCGCGTGTTTACGCTCATTGCCGCGCTGGTCATTCTTCTGCTCACCATTTTTCCGTACAGCCGGCTGGGCAGCGAATTCATGCCGCCATTGAACGAAGGCACGTTGCTCTACATGCCGACGGCAGTGCCGGGAATGTCGATAACTGAGGCGACAAAAATTCTTCAGATTCAAGATCGGCAACTGAAGAAAATTCCCGAGGCGGTGACTGTGTTTGGCAAAGCCGGCCAAGCCGAAACGTCGACCGATCCTGCCCCATTGTCGATGTTTGAGACAGTGGTCACGCTGAAACCCGCGGACCAATGGCGTAAGGGAATGACGTGGGACAAGCTGCTCGCGGAAGTCAATGCCAACATCAAGACACCGGGCATGGCCAGCATTCTTTGGATGCCGATCCAAACGCGGACGGAAATGCTCACTACCGGTTTTCGCAGCGTCCTCGGCGTAAAAGTTTTTGGTCCTGATCTCAGTGAAATTCAAAAGATTGCGGTACAGATTGAAAAGGAGCTGGCCGATTTCCCAAACACGCGCAGCGCATTCGCTGAGCGGACGGTGGGCGGATATTTTCTCGATTTTGTGGTGAACCGCGAAGCGGCCGCGCGCTATGGCCTCAGAGTCGGTGACGTGAACGACATCATTGAGAGCGCCATCGGCGGCAAAAACATCACGACCACTGTCGAAGGGCGTGAGCGCTATTCAATCAACGCGCGATACGCGCGTGATTTCCGACAGGACATCGACGCGCTCAAACGCGTGCTCGTCCCCACGCCGACCGGCGCGCAGGTGCCAATCTCGCTTTTGGCCGACATCAAATACAAAACTGGCCCGCCCGAGGTGCGCAGCGAAGACGGCAAACCGGTCGGCTTCGTTTTTGTGGACATCACCACGAGCGACATCGAGGGCTACGTGCACAAGGCCGCGGAACTGCTCGGTCAGCGCATTCAGTATCCGCCCGGTTATTACATTCAATGGGCAGGGCAATTTGAATATCTCCAGGCCGCGAAGGAGCGACTCAAAATCGTCATCCCGTTCACGCTCCTGATTATCTTCATGCTTATCTACATCAGCACGCGCTCGGTGATTAAAACTGCGATCGTCTTGCTGGCTGTGCCGTTCTCATTGATCGGCGCGTTCTGGCTTCTCTACCTGCTCGGCTACAACATGAGCGTCGCGGTTTGGGTTGGACTAATCGCGCTCGCCGGACTCGATGCCGAGACCGGCGTCGTCATGCTGCTTTATCTCGATCATGCGTGGGAAAAATTCCGCGATGCCGGGCGGATGAATAATATGAAGGACCTGCATGATGCGGTCATCGAAGGCGCCGTCAGCCGTGTTCGGCCGAAAATCATGGCTGTCTCGGCGATTCTCTTTGGTTTGTTGCCGATCATGTGGTCGCCAGCGACTCAAGCGGGCGCTGATGTCATGAAGCGCATCGCTACGCCAATGATCGGCGGAGTAATCACTTCGGCATTTTTGAACCTCCTGATCTATCCAGTGATTTACATCATCTGGAAAAAACGGGACTTGAAAGAGCAAGAGGAAGAAAAAGCGCCGCTTCTTCCGCCGGCGCTCGCGGTGTCGCGTGAAAATCGTCAGCGTTTGTTCAAATGGATCACGCTGATCATTGGCCTGGTCGTAATTTTCTACGCTGGCCAATTTGCCTGGCAGAAACTTCGGCCGACACAAATCTCCGGCGCGCCATTCCTCACCCAAAACGTTAACGACTTCACGGTGAATTTCATTGTGCGCGAAGGGGCGCTTCGCCAGGGCAATAACGAAGTGCTCATCGAATTTCGCGATCGCAATGGTCAGCTTGTCGATGTCGGCAAGGTGAAGTTCGACTTGAACATGAACATGCCGGGAATGCAGATGTCCGCTGGCGGGACAATCGAGCGGACCAATACGCCGGGGCGTTATCGCGCGAAAATCAAAGTGGGCATGGCGGGCGACTGGACGGCAAAGCTTTCGTACGACGGCCCGAAAGGCAAAGGCGAGCAAAGCTTCTCCGTATCTGCAAAATGAAGCGGCCGACCACGAATTTTCGAAACCACGAACGTCGTTCTGTGAACAAACAAAAACAAACAAGGAAACCGATGAAAATAAAACTCGCATACATCCTCATCGCTGTTTTGGCACTCGCGATGGTGCCGGGATGCGCAACTGACGGTCAACAGAGAGAATCTCCTCCGAGTCAAAGCGTCAGTAAGGGATCGTCGCCGCGTTGGAGATGACGGAAAGCTTGTCCCAATGAAAAAGAATATTCGGCGAAATATTAAACCGAGTTACTTACCAAGGTCCACGGAGGTAGTCGACAAAGCCGTTTCAATCTCAACGTCAAACAATGAAAGGAAACCAAGATGACACTAAAACTCACCAGCATCCTCATCGCAGTTTTGGCGCTCGCGATGATCACGGGATGCGCAACTGACAGTCAGAAGGATTGTCCTCCAAGTCAGGCGTGTCCTCCGAGTCAGTGCAGATAATCAAATCGGCACAAGGCATGAGAGCAGCCCGGCCAAAATCTGAAATCGTCTAGCGAAATAACATTGAGTTGGCCAGCAATCTCAACTTCAACGTCAACACTAAACCATGAAAATAAACCAACATATGAAAACGAAAACATTAACCCTCACAGCATTAGTGCTCGCGGTACTCGCGACAGAGGCCCGTGCTGGCTGCTGCGATCCGGAATCTCCGATGATGATGCATACGGCCGACGCTGACCAAACTGCTGCTCTTATGGAGCCGGTTAAGTCGGTGTTCGATAATTATCTGATAATCCAATCCGCACTGGCGAAGGATTCGATCGACGGCGTAGCAGACAGCGCTTCAGCAATTAGTAGTGCGATACGCGGCGATTCGATGAAGATGCTTTCACCTGAAATCGCAGCACAAGCTGATGCCTTGGCCACGACAAAGGACTTGGACGGTGCCCGCGCGGTATTCAAACGACTCAGCAAGTCGCTGATTCAATATCTGAATGATCACAACATCTCCGACGCCTATGTCGAAGTTTACTGCCCGACGGCGAAGGCAAGCTGGCTGCAAAGGGACGAGAAAATCAACAACCCGTACATGAATGCCTCGATGCGCGGCTGCGGGACGATTGAAAAGAAGCCAAAACAGAAGACCAGCTAGCTCTGCTCAAACAGTTCACTCCTATGAAGGCGATCCGCATGCGCACCCGAAGGTTATCGCGCGAAGATCAAATGGTCTTACCAAGGTCCGCGTGGCAACGGATAACCAACCTCAACACTAAACCCTGGAAGGAAACCAAAGATGAACCGCAAAGTACTCATAACCCTGACCACATTAACCCTGACAGCATTGGCGACTAATGCTCGCGCTGGCCATCGGACATTCCCCCAACTTCCCACTAAGCAAACCGAATTGCCCACTGAGCAAAACGGCGCGCTAAAGGAGCCAGTGAAATCTGTGTTGGATCATTATCTCAAAATCCAGTCTGCACTGGCGAACGAATCAACTGTCGGGATAGGTTTTAGCGCTTCAGCAATTGGTAGTGCGATACGCGGCGATTCGATGAAGATGCTCCCCCTGAAAGTCGCGAAGCAAGCCGAAATCTTGGCCGGAACGAGAAACCTCTCTTCTGCGCGCGAGGCATTCAAGCCGCTCAGCAAATCGCTGATCCAGTACTTGGCCGATCACAACATCACGAGCGCGTATGTGGAAGTTTACTGCCCCATGGCGAAGGCAAGCTGGATTCAAGAGGACAAGAAGATCAACAACCCCTACATGGGAGGTTCGATGCGCAGCTGCGGGACGATCAAGCAAAAACGAGGCGCATCGCGATCCGATGGCCAGCTGACTGATGATGAACCGAACCAAGTATAAAAAAGCAGCGCCGCGTGGAATGTCACACGCCGCCACACAACTCCGAAAGAGCCGTTCGCCGACAGCTAAGCTGGATCGTCGGCGGCTCAGGCTCATCTTCGGCGCTGCACTCGTGGCAGCAATGATCCTCGCTGGATTCATCATTCGCAGTTCGCTGCCCGTTAAACTTACGGAAGTAGATCGCGCTATGCTAAGGCAGTATGACTCGATTCGAGTAGCTCTATCTCATGACGACTTAGCGTTAGCTGAAAAAGCGGCTGCCACACTAGCCGGTTCTTACCAAACGAAGCGACCAATTTCCGCGGCCGCGCAGGCGATATCAAAAGCCGATTCGCTGGAAGCAGCTCGCGACGCATTCAGCACGATGAGCGCCGAAACGGTCAAAATGGCGCGAGGTCACAAGGGATACTACGTCGTCGGCTGCTCGATGGATCAGTGTCCTGCGCCCTGTGTGAACTGCCAAATGTCGAGATTTAGTGACTGGGTGCAAACCGATGCGGCGATCGCGAACCCATTCATGGGAAAAGCAAGTCCGTACTGCGGAGTAATCAGACCATAGATGATGTGTCACGAGATGATGTTATGAATATCCTGCGCCCGTCGCGTTACTCGTTGCTGGAATCCTCAGTCACACCTGAAGAAATCTTTTGGAATCGCCGCCGATTCATTACAGGACTGGCCTTGGCGGCAACTAGTGCGGCGTTTCCGGCTTGTCGATCCAAAGAAAGCGCATCCGAAGCAGCCGACGCTCCACTGCCGCCGCGGGCTTCCGACAGTTTTTTATCCCGCGATGCGAAGTTCCAGATATCAGGTTGACGATCGGACGCTAACTCCGGCCAACATCGCCGGTCGCTACAACAATTTTTACGAATTCACCACTGACAAAGCCGCGGTCGCGCGTCTTGCATCTGGGCTCACAATCGATCCGTGGACTATCGAGATTGGAGGTCTCGTGCAAAAGCCTTTCCAGATCGGTTTTGAAGATCTCGTCAAAAAATTCCCGCTGGAGGAACGAATTTACCGCCTCCGCTGCGTGGAAGCGTGGTCGATGGTGGTGCCTTGGGTCGGCTTTCCTTTCGCGAAATTCATTGAGTTCTGCGCCCCGCTCTCATCGGCAAAGTACGTCCGCTTCACGTCTTTTTACCGACCGCAAGAAGCGGTGGGACAAAGAGAGCAGGACTACCCTTGGCCTTACTATGAAGGTCTTCGCCTGGACGAAGCGATGAATGAATTGACGCTGATGACGACCGGCATTTACGGCAAGCCCTTGCCACGACAGCATGGTGCGCCTTTGCGTCTAATCGTTCCGTGGAAGTATGGCTACAAAAGTCCAAAATCGATCGTAAGAATCGACTTCATTGCGGAGCAGCCCCGCACTTTCTGGAATGACTTGGGGCCGACCGAGTACAGTTTCTTATCCAACGTCGACCCGGATGTGCCGCACCCACGCTGGTCGCAGATGACCGAACGCGATATTGGCACCGGCATGCGCATTCCAACACTGAAGTTCAATGGTTACTCCGAATTGGTCGCGTCCCTTTACGCGTAGGATTGCCATGGAATTATGAACCGCTGGTTGCGCCAACTACACCGTTTCCTCGGAGTTTTCTTTGCGCCGCTGTTGTTGCTCTATATCGCCACCGGCTTGTGGCAAACAATAACCATCAATCGCAACAAGGGCCTCGGTTTCGGCAAAACCTGGATTGAGAGACTCTCTACCATTCATATCGACCAGTACTTTCCCTGGGGTATGCGCGATTACTCGACTTATCTTTTCAAGGGACTGGTGATCACGATGAGCGTTGGGTTGATCTTTACGACGTTGCTTGGTCTCGTGATGGCGTTTCGATTCGTTAAAAACAAGACCGCGATGGCCGTCGCTCTGGCGGCGGGAATCGTGATCCCCGTGCTGCTCCTCTATCTTGGCGAAGGCGCAAAGAAGCAGCTCCGATCGCCGGGTGCGCCGAGCGCCACGCAACGCCCGTAGCCGCCATGCGCGCTCTGAGCCTAACCCACTCTGAACCAGCCAACTCTTCATTCCATCGATTAAGTCGGAAGGAGGGCCTCGCGCTTTTAATCTCGGCAGGCGCGTTCAGGGGAAAATGAAGCCGAAAGAAACTTCGCCATGAGCGCAAATCAGCCGCTTCGCATTCAGACACTCCATCTCGCTATCCGGCTTGAGATTATCACGATCGTTTGGATGGTAATTGAGGCGGCAGGAGCAGTTGCAGTTGCGTTGTTCGCGCGGAGTTTGCTCCTCATGGCTTTCGGGATTGACAGCGTGATCGAGCTTTTTTCGGCCGTTCTGTTGTTGTGGCGCTTGCAGAAAGAATCCGCCGGCACTCTCGACGCCATACAAAGCGAAGCGATAGAGCACAAGGCGAGTCGGATCTCCGGATGGCTCCTTTATACTTTGGCGTTCTATGTTCTCATTCAGGCGCCATATAGTTTGTGGCAGAAGACAGCTGCTGAAACATCGCTGCTCGGCATTGGCATCGCCGTTGTTGCAGCGTTTGGCATGCCGGTTCTCGCCAAGCGAAAGTTACGGCTCGCCACTCAAATCGAGAGCAACGCTTTGCGCGCTGATGCCATCGAAACTCTCACTTGTGGTTACTTTGCGTCAGTGTTGCTAGTTGGTCTCTTACTCAATGCACTCTTCCACTGGTGGTGGCTCGACTCCGTTGCCTCCTTGGCTTTCGTTCCACTGCTCCTGAAGGAAGGAAAAGAAGCTGTTAGGGGGAAGTGCTGCTCGGGAGACGACGAACAGAAGGGATAGCCGTGAACGTCCTCCAAGTAATCATTCTCTCACTCATTCAAGGAGCGTGTGAACTCCTGCCCGTGTCCAGCTCCGCTCATGTGCTGGTAGCCGCGAAGTTGATGGGCATTGATCCATCAAACCCGGAGATGACGTTCCTGCTCGTAATGCTTCACACCGGGACAATGTTCGCGGTGATCGTCTATTTTTGGAGATCTTGGCGGTCCGATTACTTTTCATCCCCCTCAGCGTTTTGGAATACAGTTAAAGGACTTGTGATCGCCAGTTTTGCGACGGCCGTAGTTGGTGGAATTCTGCTCCTGTTGATTGAGAAGGTTGTTATGCGCGGACAGCCAGATGCGGAAGTGGAATCGCTTTTTAGCAATCTGGCTGTGATTTCCTGTGCTCTTGCCGCTGTGGGATTACTCATTCTCATTGCCGGCCGGGATCGCCGCGGTGGCAACGTTGAAGGAATCTCCTTACCAAACGGCGCTATGAATCTTTGCAAATCGGCATGGATCGGAGCGGTGCAGGGCCTTTGTCTTCCATTTCGCGGGTTTTCGAGGTCGGGGGCAACAATTTCAACGGGACTAATTTTAGGCATTCGCCGGCTCGCAGCAGAAAAGTTCAGCTTCGCCTTGGCGGTTATTTTGACGCCACCCGTTATCGTCCGAGAACTATTGCGCCTTATAAAGGCCCATGGATCGGCAGTTCCACAGGCGGGTTTGTCTAGCTTTGCATTTGCCGGTCTCGGGATGCTTTGCAGTTTTCTGGCCGGGCTCTTAGCCCTGCGGTGGCTCACCCGCTTACTAGAGCGCGGTCGCTGGCAATGGTTTGGTTACTACTGCTTGCTCGCTGCACTGACGGTGTTCTTGTTGCGCACCGTCCAAGGACATTCTTAAGCTCAGAAATTTGATGATCTGAGGCATTTTGCTGTGGCGGTTAAGAGTTGAAGCGAGCGTACCGCGACATCAGCACAAGCCGAGCTTGTCAACGATCGTCGCGGCAAAATTCCGAAAATAAGCGGTTGACCTTGGACTAGGCTCCAAGGCGTAAAGGCATGAAGTTAAACGAAATTGAAGGAGGTGAATTAATGAACAGAATCACAAAATGGCTGCCACTAATGGCGGTGTTAACGATCGCAACAATCGTGTCGGCTGCTGCGCCGAAGATGACTTGCACGTTGACGGGCAAGGAAGTGAAGACGTGCTGCTGCGAAAAACAGAAAAATGGAAAGTTGCTCTGCAAACTTACGGGCAAAACACTCGACAAGTGTTGCTGCAAGGGAATGTAGGGGGCAGGGAGGCCAAACGGAGGTGAATGGAGATGGCAGATAAACGAAAAATTGAAGTGTTTAGTGCTGGGTGTCCGCTTTGCGACGAAACGTTGCAATTAGTTAAGAAAGCGGTTTCGGCCTGCGGATGCGAAGTGATTGAGCGCCGCTGCTCGGAGAAGGAACTCTGCGCAGAAGCGAAACAGTACGGAGTGCGTGCGATGCCCACTGTGGTCGTGGACGGCAAGATCGTCTTTGAAGGACGGATCAACTCAACGCAAGCAGCGCTACTGAGTCGATAAAGACGGCGACGAGAACGGCAATCGTATGGCCGCGGTCGTCAATACGGAAACGGAGCGGCGAGAGCGCCTATTAAAGGTGCTTTCTGCCGCGACGTTCCTGATTTTTTTTCAGGCCTACATGGTCGCGCCGCTGATTCCGCGGCTGTCCGCAGCTTTCGGCGTTTCGACGCAGATGATTGGGCTGTTGGTCCCCGCTTACATGATTTCGTACGGCGTTTCGACGCTTTTTTTCGGACTGCTCTCGGATCGCATTGGACGCCGACGGATCATGCTCACTTCGCTCTCAGCGTTCATCCTGTTAACACTACTGACAGCCACGGCGCACTCAGCCTGGCAGCTGATTTTTTGGCGACTGCTCACCGGCTTCGGTGCAAGTGGCGTCGTACCGTTAGGACTAGCGCTGATCGGCGCTTTGTTCCCGTATGAACAACGCGGACGCCCGCTCGGTTGGCTCTTCGGCGCCATGGCGGGCGGAATGGCATTCGGGTCGACGTTTGGTGTAGTCCTGGAGCCGTTTATCGGCTGGCGGCTGCTTTTCGTGGCCGTCGCTGTTGCGGCAACGCTGGTGCTGGCGATTTTGCTGCCGAATCGCACATTGTTGGGAGAAGCTCCGCTCGGCCCGCATCCAACTATAGCTCAAACGCTGGCTGGATATGGCAGTTTGCTGGCGTTCGGGCGTGGACTGCGGACGTATGCATTTGTTTTCCTTAATGCCATGTTCCATTCGGGGGTTTTCACGTGGCTCGGCCTTTACTTTCAGCAACGCTATAGCCTAGGTGAAATAGGAATTGGTCTGGCGCTGCTCGGCTATGGTGTGCCCGGTTTCTTGCTGGGTCCGGTCATCGGACGGGCTGCCGATCGCTGGGGCAGGCGTTGGTTGGTCCCGGCCGGAATTGCAATCGCCGCGCTTGCGGCAACCGCATTGATTGCCGACCTGCCGTTGGTCGCAGCCGCACTCGCAGTCACGACGCTTTCGCTGGGCTATGACATGACACAGCCGTTGCTTGCGGGAATTGTGACGGCCTTGGGCGGGAAACGTGGTGGGCAAGCGATGGGACTGAACGTCTTCACGCTTTTCGTCGGATTTGGGATCGGGAGCTATATTTTCGGCGGCCTAGTGGGATTCGGTTTTCACACGGCACTAGCGATATTTGCAGCCATCCAAATGCTGGCTGCATTGTTTGCCATTCCACTTTTCAGTTCCGAGAGAACGGTGAACACCTGATTCGAAAATGGCGGACAAGATACGAAACGCGCGAAAAGAAAAAATGCTCATTGGTCAACTCGCAAAGCTTGCAGGAGTGACGGCAGATACAGTTCGTTTCTACGAACGTAGCGGTTTGCTTCCCAAGCCATTGCGAACCGAAAACGGATATCGTGTCTACGATGAGGCCGCCTTGAATCTCGTGAGGTTCATCCGTAAAGCGCAATCTCTCGGGTTTAGTCTTGATGAAATCCGTCGCATCCTGAGTTTGCGCGGCCATGGAAGGGAAACTTGTCGCTGCGTTATCGCCATGGCCGACGCGACTCTCTCTGAAACCGAACACAAATTGAGAGAACTCACCAAATTCAAGAACGCTCTCGCGACGAATCTCGCGCGCTGGAAGCGAAAAAGGCGCGGGCCTATTGCGGCGGAGTTCTGTACTCTAATTGAAAGCAGCTGAGGGATTCAACCCCATTACTGATGTTCGTAAAATCCGAAAAGCATGATGTAACAGGGGCGCGGTTGCAGCCACTCGGCAGGCGATCTGAAGATGTGCAGCTGACTCCGCGACTGACCTAGGTCACGTTGACCGGAATGACCACTGAACAGTCAGGTACATCATTCCGATGAATCGATGTGTGCGGGTTGAGAAAGGCGTGGTTACGCGTGTGGAGATCGTCATTATCTCGGGGCCATTGCGGAAGGGCATGTTGATTGACACCACTCTTCAATTTTCGTTTTGATCGCGTCGCGCACATAACGCATTTTTTCCAATTTGGCGTCGTCGGTGCCGTGAAGATCAGAAGGATCGGAAAATGGCCAACGGAGTCTGGTCCCAGTGCCTGGAAAAACCGGACACTTCCGCGCATTCGTTTCTGCCTCGGTGCAGACCGTGATAACATAGGCAAATGCCCGCCCCGACTTCCACACGTCAAACACTGCGTGAGTCGGATTTGAAGAGATATTAATTCCGATCTCCTGCATTGCTTGCGCCGCCAGCGGGTTCAATGTGCCGGGTTCCAATCCGGCGCTGTGCGCCTCAAATACATCGGCGCAAATGTGATTTAACAACGCCGCTGCCATTTGGCTACGCGCACTGTTATGAACGCAAATGAAGAGAACTCTCGGCTTTTTCATGCTGATGTTCGAGTTTCATGCTTGCTGGGCTACTAACGAAACTGTGCTGCGGCGGGGCAAGAGAAGCGAAATGGCGGCAGCGATAAACGCCATTGCTGCAGATGCCCAGAGGCACCCGGTCAAACCGGCGATTTGGAAAAGCCATCCGGACAAAACCGTTCCAGCGAGACGACCGCCAGCGTTTGCCATGTAATAGAAGCCCACATTCAACGCGACTTTGTCGCCATCCGAATACGACAGGATCAGAAACGAATGGACTGCGGAGTTGATCGCGAACACGACACCGAATACGGCGAGACCTATGACAATGGTATGGGTCGGGTCTAAACCGCGTAAGAAGCCAAAGGCGATGACTGCCGGAATTGTCGATAGTAAAAAAGTCCAGCCGGCCGCTGCCGTGCCGCTCGGAGGTCGGTTTCGATTGAGACGTCCAGTAAGAGTCGGGGCCATTGCCTGGACGAATCCATAACCAATCACCCACAACGCTAGAAAGCCCCCGACCTGAGTGAAATTCCAGCCGAGCTCGTTATACAGAAACACTGGGAGCGCGACAACAAACCAGACATCGCGAGCACCGAATAAAAAGAAACGCGCTGCTGAAAGGAGGTTCACAGCAGAGCTCCGCGAAAACACGCCGAGAAACGCAACTTTGGTTTTTGCGTGGCCGATTTCCCTCGGAAGCGCGACTACGCAAGTCAACAAAACTAGGAGAAGCGCACCGGCCATCAGCCATAAAGCTGGGGCGAAGCCAATCCACGCGAGTAAAGCGCCGCCAAGGAAAAAGCCCGCTCCTTTCAATGCATTTTTCGACCCGGTTAAAACCGCAACCCATCTGTAGAGCATGCGTTCTTTGGATTGTTCGGGCAGAAGAGTTTTAACGGCGCTCTTGCTGCTCATTTTTGTGAGGTCTTTTGCGATTCCGGAAAGAGCTTGCGCAATCATTACGTAGGTGACCGAAAACGCGACGGACCAGACCGGATTCAAAAGTGCCAGCGTGCTGAGCGCTACGATTTGAAAGCACAGGCCGGCGAAGAGCGTAACCTTCAAACCCAGGCGGGCGGCTAGCCAACCGCCGACGAAATTTGTGACGATGCCGAAGAATTCATAGAACAGAAACAGAAAGGCAATCTGTAGCGGAGAGTAGCCGATGCGATTGAAGTGGAGCAGCACCAACATTCGCAACGCGCCATCGCTCAGTGTCTGGCACCAATACGCGGAGGTAACGAGAGAGTAGTTGCGAATGGCGCTGTTCATTTCCGAGGGAGGGACGCGGCGAGTTTGATAACCAACTCAACAAGCCGGTTCGCATAGCCCCACTCATTGTCATACCAGACGAAAATCTTTACCTGTGTGCTGTTGACGACCATCGTGCTAAGCGCGTCCACGATTCCGGATCGCGGATCATCTTTGAAATCAACAGAAACAAGAGGTCGCTCCTCGTAGCCGAGAATTCCCTTTAGTTCGCCTTCGGCCGCCTCTTTCAGAAGCTGGTTGACGTATGCCGCGGTGGTGGGCTGCTTCACCTCGAAAACGCAATCGGTCAATGACGCATTGAGGAGCGGAACCCGCACCGCCAAGCCGTTAAGCTTGCCATTCAACTCGGGATAAATAAGACCAATTGCCGTGGCGGAACCGGTCGTTGTCGGGATTAGTGAAAGACCGGTTGCTCGTGCACGGCGAAGATCCTTGTGTGGCGCATCAACGACTGTTTGGGTGTTCGTTGCGTCGTGAATGGTGGTGATGACGCCATGCTCTATGCCGATCTTCTCGTGTATGACTTTTACAATCGGTGCGAGGCAGTTCGTCGTGCACGACGCAGCTGTGACGATGTCGTGCTCGTTCGGCCGGTAAAGATCGTCGTTCACTCCCATGACGATGTTCAACGCGCCCTCTTTCACTGGTGCTGCGACCGCTATTTTCTCGACTCCCCGGCGAAGATAAGGCTCCAAAGCGGCACGGGTGCGGAATTTTCCAGTCGATTCGATTACAATTCTAGCGCCGCTTGCCCGCCAATCGATTTCATCTGGAGAGGCGAATGAGGTGAAGGTAATTGGCGATTCGGAATTGACGTGCAATGCGCCTGCTTCGGCGCGGACATCGTGCGGCCAGCGGCCGTGGATCGAATCAAATTTCAAAAGATGCGCCGCGCACTCACAGTCGCCTTTAAGCTCGTTGACATGCACGATTTCGATTTCAGAACGTCCGTACGCAGCTCGAAACGCAAGTCTGCCCATCCTGCCGAAACCGTTGATGCCGACCTTCGTTTTCATTGAGCTTCGGAGTGTGTTGTTTGGACCTTAAGGACGCGAAATAGAAACAAGCTGATTGCGGTGCATGCGGATGTGGCGATTAAGGCCGCGAACGTTTCGTAGGCGATGCCAACGCGCAGAAGAAGTACCGCCGAGACGATGGCGCCCGTCATCTGTGCGATCCCAAGTATCACACGAACGATCGCCCATATGATGCGCATGCGCATGCTTCATCGCGTCTTGCGCAGCCGGAGATTTGTCGCGGTTCGTGACGGTGCGAAAATCTCGCGTGGTTCGCAGCATTTCGACTTCAGCATGGCCAGCTTCTTTAAGTCGCTTCCGAAGACGGGCTCGGACTGAACGCAATCCTGAAGGCATTTGAGATTCCTATCCAGTTCTGGAGCGCGCCGCGCGGGCAAAGAATAGATGATCCAGTTCTGACGCCGCTCGGTTGCGACCATATTGCGGCTTCGGAGGTAAGCGAGGTGCTTCGAAATGTTCGCCTGCGGCTCGCGAAGAATTTCTTCAAAATGGCATACGCAGAGAGGCGTCTTCGTTAGCAGATGCAAAATCCGAAGCCGAGTCCGGTCACAAAAACATTGATAGATTTGTATCAAGTCCATCGTCCGGTCAGCAGCAAGCCGTGACGATATTGGTCTTATCGGAGCAGTCACTGTCCGCCCCGCATTTCTCTTTCGCAAGGCAGTCGGTGTGCTTCGTCGTGAGAACAAAATCGATCGAACGTTCGGCAACGGCGGCTGACGCAATTGGAAACTGCGAGATGGCGTAATCGTCGTATTCGACTTCTACCGACAAATCATCGTGCGGCAGGACGCGCTCGCCGAGAGAGAGAATCTTCGCGAATTTGCCAGCGTTCAATCGGTGTGCCTTGTCGTTGTCGCTGGCCCAAAGTTGCAAACTGCAGCTCTCAGTCTTTCGAATCGTGCCTCCGCAATCGATGAAGTTCTTCGAAACATAGCCAACTTCCGTCAGGTGAAAGTTTGACGGCACTTGATCGCCGTCAGGCAGAGTAAAACGCGGAAGTTTTTCAGGATGATTTTCGAGAATGGATTTCAATTCGAGCAGTTTCATTGTCGTGATCTATATGCCTTAATGGCCATACAGTCAAAGGTTGCCGTCTCGCTTTCACGAGCTGAAACCGACCGATGAAATCAGAAACAAACAAAGCGAACCGTGTCATCCGCACCGGCGTGCTGGCAGCGTGAAGCGCAGTGCGCTTGCCTATCAACATCTCGTCACGGCATCGCTTAATCAGAGCGACCAAGCGGAGACGCTGCATCTCGCATTCTCTTTACACGATGTGGAAATTGAGGGACGCAATCTGTGGGCGTTGCTTCTCGCCATTCAGGATTTCGCTGTGAAGTGGGTGCGAGTTATGCCAGGGCGTTATCATCAATTAGAGGCTGGCGAGAATGGCGTGGTATCGCGCATTTGCATTCAGGAAGCGAATTCGACCGAATGAAAAATCAGTTTGTACGAAACGTCCCGGGATCGCTGCGCGTGGCCACGATAAAAGAAAGCGGTGTTCGAACTAGCCAATTCTTTGACGCGAGTGATACATCGTTTTACGAGGTAGCCAGAACAAATCTGGCCCGGTTGCATACATATTCAAACGCATCAGACAGAGCTGCCGGCAAATCGCCGAGACAGAACGTGCCTGCCGAAGAGACTTGTGCACAAGGGGCGTTACTGATTGTTAGGCCGGCGCCTCGTGGCCCCTCAGCTCGAGCGAAGAGAGCGCACTAATCGTGACGTAGTATCCGTCCGGATCCCAGAGCGAGAACTCCTTTGTTCGAGTATTCGGGTTCGCGTGCGGCTCCTCTTCGAGCCGGGCGACGAGAGCGCGTGCCCTTTTCAGCGACATATCGAAATCGTCGACGCGGAAGAACAAGAGGAGCCCGTTGCCAGGTGTCGCGTTGTCCCGGCTCATCAACGTCGGATGCTCGTGCGCGCCCCACTGGTGGAGGCAGAGCAGAACAGTTCCATCCGAATCGAGGATCTGACCAAAGTAGGAATGGCCGGGTTGTGTCTCGGGCTGGCCGAAGAGTGACTGGTACCATTTGAAACTACTCGGCACATCGCTCACGCCGATGATCGTCCAGGTGCGTTTCATGACATTTCTCTCGTCGGCCTAACGGTCTGGCATTAGACGGCTTCCGGAACTCCATCGAAAAAGGTCACTGCTCCCGATTCCAGCGAATACTCGGCGCCCACGACAGCAAGAGCGTCCTTTTGGATCAGCCGCTCGAGCAGCTCGGAGCCGTGTCGAAGGTGATTGGCCGACGCACGTACGTTCGCGCGGACGGCATCGCCCATCAATGCGTCGGGATCGACCTGCCCACGGCCCGACAACATCGATTGGATCGACGGTCGAACACGATCCACAATGGAAAGCAGGTTTCGAGATTGCGTGGTCGCGCGTCCGAGCACGTCCTCCAGCGTAGCCAAGACCGCACCACACTGGGAGTGGCCCATCACGACCACCAGCCGCGTCCCGAACCGGCTTGCCGCAAACTCAACGCTACCGACTTGCGACGGCGCGACGATGTTGCCGGCGACACGAATGACGAAGAGGTCGCCAAGGCCCTGGTCGAACACCAATTCCGCCGGGACACGAGAGTCCGAACATCCGAGTACGATCGCGAACGGCTCCTGTCCCGCAACTAGAGTAGCCCGGCGCGATGGACTCAAAGCCGCCGATGCGACGCACTGGTTGTCGACGAAGCGTCGGTTCCCCTCGCGTAGGCGTGCGAGCGCTTCAATGGCGGAGATCATGGTGGGCAGCCCGTGCCTGTGGTCCGGCTAACGAGAGCACGATCAGCCGCGGCTACTGGCAACGAGCGCCAATCGAAGTGGAGATGTTTTAATCATCGGAAATGAAATCGTAAAACGCGTAGCCGTTGGCTGGATGGTCTGGTTAGATGATTCACTAGTATTCGGGTTCAAGAAGCGAGCTAGTTAAGCTGCGCAGATTCTTCAAGCATAAGCCTTAGCGCGCTTGGGACTCTTTGAAGTGACCAGCTTTGTGTCTTGATCGGCGATCCCCGATAAAACAACTGGCTCGCGATCAGGAAACTCTGCGATGAGCGAAAGCCGCCCGCCTAACGCTGCGATATAGCTTCGCAAAGTTGAAAGCAGGACGTCGGTTCGTTGTTCGAGTCGCGAAACGCCATCCTGCGTGATGCCCAGCTTTCTAGCGACCTCTACCTGAGTGCGCTCAAGAGCCCGACGTAATTCTTGTCTCGTCATCTCTTCGGCAATCAATTGCGCCGCTCTTTTCTCAACTCTCTTGCGCCGCGCGGGGCTTAAGCGCCTGATGATTTCATTTACGTTTTTTGGCATAATCACTTCCTCACTTTTTTTGCTAATCGGGATAGATGAGCGTGGTAACGCTCATCAGCCTTCTTGATCAACCCACGATAGAATCTCTTTTCGCTGTGACCTGATTTGTCTCCTGCAACGAGCAAAACCGCCTTGCGCTGTGGATCGAACGCAAAGGCAACACGCCAGATCCCATCCGCCGCGTGGAAGCGCAGTTCCTTCATGTTCGCGTGCCGGGAGCCATTCATCGTGTCTGCGTGTGGTCGTTTTAGCTGCGGCCCGAAGCGCTGAAGCAGGCGAGTCATCGCCAGAAGCTCGTCCTGCGCTTCATTCGGCAGGTTCTCATATTCCGGCTCAAATTCGTCGGCCAGCTCAACGGTCCAACTCACGAGCAGATTATGCGCCATAATACATATGTTGTCAAGGCCATATTTACTGGCCGGTCAATTGTGCGAACTGAGAGTTCGCGAGTAAGCAACTTGCTCCGCAATGAGAGCGGAGTCGGATCGGCGTCCGGTATTCTGGTCGCTGGAACTCATGGAAACACTTAACCCTCTGCCGCAAACACAACCTGCCGAGCGCGAACAAGAGCGACTTTCCTACTCCATTCACGAAGCAGCAGCCCTACTCGGAGTAGATTATTTCAGCGTCTATCGCCTGATCCAGCGCGGCAAATTGCAGGCATGTCGTGCGCTGCGCGGAAAGCTTCTCGTTCCTCGCTCGGAGCTGCTGCGCCTCCTAAAAAACTGAGCTGCTAAGCTGAAAGACCAAAGCTGACCCGCTGAGCTTGGGCGAGGCTGTGATCTTGGCGCAAATGTCCGTAAGTTTTCATGCAAAGCGCACCGCCGTCCTTATGGCCGAGCCAGCGCGAGACAGTCGGAATATCAACGCCGCTTTCGATGCAAATCGTGGCGAACAGGTGACGTAAATCGTGATGCGTGATTCGCTTCATCCCGATCTTCGCCGCCGCGTGCGTCATGCTGTTCTGACATTCGAAAACGCGCATTATCGTCGCGCTTGAAGATTCGTTCGATCGTTCCTTTCTCAGCTCGACCAACATCTGTTCCAACTCAGGAATCATCGGCACATAACGCGTTTCACCGTTCTTTGTCGCTGTTACCGGATCGCCACGGACGTAAAGCTGATGGCGATCAAAATTCGCGTCTGACCAAGTCAGAAATTTCGCTTCACCGATTCGCAAGCCGCTATAGGCGAGAAACCGGACAAGATTCGCACAATCTTTCGACTGCCTCGCGCCAGCTGTCCGAATTTCCTGAACAAATCTTAGGAACTGCTCGCGCGAAGGTAACTCTAGCCGCCTCGCCCGAATGCGCACGCGTGAAAGATTGGACGCCGGATTGCCGAAACGCGCGCCACTATCAACCGCCTCGGCGAACACGCCGCGTAATGTTCCAATCGCGTTGTTGACGACCGACGGCGCGTATTGTTTTTGAAACCTAACCAACCATTCTTGGCAATCGCGGTCACCCACTCTTCGCACATCTGTTCCGAAAAGCGTCGGCCACGAACGATCGATGGAATCGATTAATCCCTCGCGGTAGTCCTTCGATCTTGGTTTGAGCGAGACGTTCGCGCGGACTTTCTCCATATACACCCGCGCCGCATCGCCAACCGTCATCTTCCCGATCGCAACGGCCGTGACCGATTCCAGCTTCGCGCGATGTTCGCGCATCATATCGGGAAGCCGCTGTTTGGCTACTGAGAACACAGTTGTCCTCAAGGTTTTCAAGATTGGCTTTCCATTAATCTTGAACCGTGCAAAGTACGTTCCCGCTGGCCGATAGCGGATCAAGTTTTGAACGGCCGTTGTTTCCCATATGGGTTTGGCTGCAACACTCACTTCCGGGCGATGTTGACTCGGCCGGCTCGTGGTTAAGCTCCGTGAATAGAGCAAACAGAATTATCGCAAATTGCATGAACTGCGAATCGTTCTGCAGCGCCGCGCGTGTTCGCGCGATCGCAGAGAGGTTTGCGACTGGGGTGTATAAAAGGGGTGTATAATGAACTTTTGCAACGGCGCTTTGCGGACTAATCTACGAGGGAAAATGCCGGCATAGCTCAGTTGGTAGAGCAGCTGATTTGTAATCAGCAGGTCGTCGGTTCGAATCCGACTGCCGGCTCCATAAGTAAGTTCCTACTTATATGCGGCTTACGACAGCACGTTCGACATTTATGGTGTGCGAGATCTTTCTTACTTGGCCACTTCTTGGCCATTTATTGACAGCATCCCTGTGTTTCTTGGCAGGGTCTTCGCAAGGGCGGGCCCGCTTGTCCAAGGCTGTCCGGCATCCGGTCGTCACGTGTCCGGGGACAAATTACCGCGGGAAAAGGGCGTCTGATGAGGACATGCGGACAGCGAAAAGTTAGTCCGCGGACTGACCGCGATCTGAGGCCAATCTCACAGGTAATCGCGTTGTCGGATTGTTGTCGGTTTTCGCTCAAAAACGCCTTCGGATCGCATTAAACCTTGCGGACGTTCGACGTGGAGGCGGCGTCTGCGTCTCTGATGCGTGTGACCTTCACTGTATCGATGGCAAGGGAGTCCGGTAAGCAAGCAGCGACACCGCGTTCAATTATTGGTTTGAGCGCCGCTAGGTCTGCAATGCTTAGTGCGTGATTTCGGTTAAGCCGAATGGTGATCTTCAATCGAATGTTTTCCATGACCTTTCCGCGCGGAAGCTTTCGCTTCTCCTGCGCGCCTGCGCGGGAGAATGCTTTCGAAATCGGAAGATGGAGACCTACCCCTCCACGAGCCCGCGTGCGGAAGGCTGCCGCGTTATTTACAACCGTGAAAAAAAAATTGCCAAGAAATACACTGGCCTAACGAGAATATCGGCCCGGACGCACTGAATCATTGCTGCGGGATTGTCTCGCCTAACGAATCCAAAGGTGCAGGGCATCAGGGGTGCAAGGTGTCATGTCGGATCGCGTTCGGGGAGCAGGGCGGCAGAATTCCACTACTACGGCTATTGAAAGAGCGAAAATTCTTGACATTCGTAAACCGATTTGAAAAGATCCCGGGGTCGGCAGGTAGATAAAAAAGACTATCCTCGCTCGCATGTTTCCCTTACACGGAAGTTATTGGCTGATTCGTCCAAGATTGAGCCTATCCCTATGCCAACTCGTCGGAGCCGTAGCTGCCGCGCTGTGCGTCATACCCGTAACCAGTCGCGGCCAAATCTTTGTCGCGAACTTTGAAAACAACACGATTGGCGAATACAACGCCACCACCGGGGCAACGATCAATAGCTCCTTCATTTCTTCGGGGTTGAGTGAGCCCACTGGCATCGTGCTGTCTGGAGGGAATCTCTTTGTCGCGAACTTTGAAAACAACACGATTGGCGATTACAACGCCACCACCGGGGCAACGATCAATAGCTCCTTCATTTCTTCGGGGTTGAGTGGGCCGGAAGGCATCGCATTGTCCGGAGGGAATCTCTTTGTCGGGAACGCAAGCAACAACACGATTGGCGAGTACAATGCCGCCACCGGGGCAACGATCAATAGCTCCTTCATTTCTTCGGGGTTGAGTCAGCCCACTGGCATCGTGCTGTCTGGAGGGAATCTCTTTGTCGGGAACGCAAACAACAACACGATTGGCGAATACAACGCCACCACCGGGGCAACGATCAATAGCTCCTTCATTTCGGGGTTGGGGTTGAGTGCGTCGGCCGGCAACATCGCGTTGTCTGGAGGGAATCTCTTTGTCACAAACGGCCCAAACGCGATTGGCGAATACAACGCCACCACCGGGGCAACGATCAATAGCTCCTTCATTTCGGGGTTGAGTGAGCCGGTTGGCATCGCGCTGTCTGGAGGGAATCTCTTTGTCACGAATTTTCAAGGCACGATTGGCGAATACAACGCCACCACCGGGGCAACGATCAATAGCTCCTTAGTTTCGGGATTGAGTGGGCCGGAGGGCATCGTTGTTAGTTCATCCGTCCCTGAACCGGCCAGCACTACGCTACTGCTGCTCGGCATGACGGCTATCTTTGGAGTGAAGCGTCTGCTACGTAAGCTGGCCTAACGCGATTCGGTTCGACTCAAGGGCGAAGGCCTATTGCGAAAACCCTCGGTTGCCCGAGACCATGGACACCGGGTTGTCGGGAAGCAGATAAGCAAGCCGCGCTCCGCAGAGGCGGGCCCAATGCCCTCACGAATCCCGAGCGAAGCTGTTTACGCGGCACACCTTCCGGCACAGTTTTGCTAGCCACTTGTTGGAAAACGGGTACGATACCCGGAGCGTGCAGGAGTTGCTTGGCCATCGAGACGTGAGCACTACCATGATCTACACCCATGTTCTAAACAAGCCGGGTCTGGCCATACGTAGTCCGCTGGACTTGGCGGCACAGCCGAGGGGGAGGCGGCGTTCGATTCCGAGTTAGACGGTAGCGCTGCAACGCAATCAGGACAGGAAGAAAAGTCGACAATCAGCAGGAGGCATAATCTTGAAAAGAATCCACTCTCTACTGGCTTTGATGTTCCTCGCAGTCTTCATCTGGCCAGTTACGGCTTACACTCAACAATCAGATTCCGTCGACGCTGCAATGGAGAAGTTCCTTGACGCCGTCAGAAACGGGAAGAGCGAGTCGGCGTTGACGTTTATCTCCAGTTCAGGTCTCGGGATAAAGAATACATTGGGCAATAATGAAGGACCGACCAGAGTAATCAAGCGTTCTCAGTTCCATAGGAGTAAGGGTTGGATCAATAACTTATTTACGAAAGAAAGTGGTGATGAACCGGACACACTTGGAAGTATCATCAAGTCTCAGAAGGAGAAGACGTGGAAGAAAGTGACTCCGACGAAATTCATTCCGGCGACAGTCCCCGAGTATATGGACGCTTCAGAGGTGTACATAGAGTGGAAGAGGGAGGGAACGAAATGGGTGATCGCTCAGGTGGGGTGGCCAGAATCATGAGCCGCCCAGAACCCTAATTGTCCGGTAGCCGGGGATTAAATCTGCCCGATCGCCCGAAAGCATTTTACTCGGGCAGCAGGGTGGCAGTGAATCAGGGCAGCATTGACAAAACTGCGGCCGTCTGAGCAAAGTTACTCGCGCCCAAATATTTAGGCAGCGATGAAAACGCTCGCGAGTCGAATCGAACACCAATTGCAAATTGGCGATTACAAGCACTGCGCCGTTTACGAGGACGAATTGAAACGCCTCTGGCCGTTAAACCAGAAAGAGCGTGAAGCAAAGATTGCAAAGTTTGCGAAGCGATATGGGTTCCGTCTCCGATTCTACAGCAAGGGAATGTGGGCCATCTTCGACAAATGGCCGCGAAGCCGACGCCCGTCGTAATTTCTGTTCGGGTTAGCCGCGTTTATTGAATAGGTTGCTTGGTTGAAGCTACGAGGGTATGGGGGTTCATGCGAAAAACCCCATCAAAACGAAAACCAAATCCGGCCTTCATGCGGCCCGTGCAGCCCGACGAAAAACTTTCCGCGATCGTGGGTTCAAGACCACTCCCTCGCTCTGAGTTGACGAAAAAACTCTGGAACTACATTAAGAAGAATGGTTGTCAGGATAAGAAAAAAAGAACCATGATCAACGCCGATGATTCGCTCCGGCCGGTATTCAACGGAAAGCGCCAAGTCAGCATGTTCGAGATGACCAAATTGGTTTCGAAACACATCAAGTAATTCCCGAAAGCCCGGTAGTCTTGTAGCAGGGTAGCTAAAAGACCCCGACTAATCGGAAACGATCCGAGTCAGCACGTATTTCTCAGACTCTTCCGAATCTCCTTTTTTCCAAACTATTTCGAGATCTAGGTGTTTGTCGTCAACGACCCTATAAATGATCTTCTGCACGTGCGGCTCATTGGGACTTCTTAAATTGGTGATGTCAAACATTTCAAACTCATACAATCCCGGAGATCGGCTTTGTTTAAGTCTTAAACGAGGCTGATTGCCAGCATTGCAAAAATGAGTCATCCGGAGATCTTGCCCATCCCGATAAATTACCGTGAGTTCCTTGCCAAATTGCTCGGTAACGATTGAGTCTTTGGAGCCAACATCGTAAGTCATCACCGTTGTAATGGTTTTGCCGCCAGATTGAATAGCCCATCTTCCCTTGAGACTCTTGAATGCTTCAAAAGCGGCATCTGAATCCGCGATTGCAGTCGAGGCGGCCTGCGTTAGAAGAAGCATCCCACAGGCTAAGAGGCCAAGAAATCGCGTCATCATTGGAACTCTTCGTAATGGGAGTTTGGGGGTTGTCAATCGGACAGCACAGCGACATTTCGCAAAAAAGGCGACCGCCAAAATTCGCCTTTTCCCCATGTTTCACGGAGCCACAGGAGCCGGGTCAAAGTGGGTCAGGGGAACAATAGAATACGGAACACGTGCCCTTTCGGCCAGCCCGCTTTTTATTCCGCGCAAGTCATCTCTCGCGGCTGGCCGATAGTTGCGTCCAGTGGCACACGGCCGTAAGTAATATGCGCGGGGGGTGACGCATGCGCCGCACAATTTGTTTCGCGCTTTTCGGACTGCTCGTTTCGAATGGAGCGGCCTTCCCGCAAGCGCGCGCAGGGCCGTGGCCATTGGCACGACCACGGGGAAGAGTGGTTGTCGTGCATCGGTTCGCAGCGCGTCCGGCGGTATTCTTTCGATACGGCATCCTCGCTCCGTTTCCGTATCCTGTGTGGAATTTCATCGCGCCAGTGCCAACGTACGCGTTCGTCCTCACGGGCTCGGCGAGCCACCCGCAGTTGGTGTTCAAGGACGGCACGACGTACATGGTGACGGACTACTGGCGCGTCGACGATCAGCTCCACTTCATCACGATCGAAGAAGGCGGAACGAAGTCCGTGCCGCACACCGTGCCGTTCGCGAACCTCGATGTGCAAAGGACAACTGACGCGGATGCAGCGCAGGGGTTTCGGTTCCTTGTAAGAGACGAACCGATCGAGCAATGGCTCCAGCACCACGCGCAGCACACGCCCGGTCGAGTCCAGCAAGCTCAATAGATTGGGAATCAACTGTGGGGGTAGGTTTGAATTTGCTGCCCCTGCGCGCCCGGAACTCGAATTGTCGGGTAGCACAAGCGCAAGAAGGCACTCAATCACGACAGCAAAGTTACAGGGAAGCAGGGTTGCAATCAGCGACTGCGCACAGCCATTCTTTTTGTCAGACCAGAGACACCCGCTCCCAGTAGGTGAGCAATCAGCGCAAGATTCGAGCGCAATTTTTTGTCAACGTTTCACCGTTACGATTAGCAGACTTCTCATTTTCACATTACGTTCCCGATTATGAGACGCGACCGGGTTGAGAAACACGATGGGAAGGCGTTTGGAACGAACAGCATCGAGATACATACAACCTATCGGAACCCGAAAATGTGGAGAGCTTCGGTTAGCCCATGTGCAGCAGAGGCCATGATTGACGCTCTTTCCAGTTCGGGGTCATGGTAGCTCTTAATTCCGTATCGTGGCTCTTTGCTCTTCACGTACGCAGGAACTTCCCTTTTGAGAAGCCACGCGAGAAAGCAGGGTAGTTCTTTGGCAATCGTCGCTTCCAATTTTTGATTGGGCATGAACTCGGGCCGAAAGGCATCATTAAATCGGAAGAACATTATCTTGTCGCGGATTGTTGGCCCCAGGTCGGGAATGATGGCCAACGAATCGGGGTCGATATTGGTTGTGATTATGATCCGACCTTTCCATGACAGAGTTAGGGAGTCGCGAAATTTGGCTTCCGTCGGGCTCTGCGGATTGGAAATCTGCGCTTTGATCGTTTCCGTGAATGCTCGATGCTTGCGCACGGGTGGCGCAGCTTTTGGAGTCATCCACGACCCACAGCGCGTTTTCGCCGCATTCCTTGTTGAATCGCGAGTCGCCCATCAAGTAGCGACTGGCGTCAGCATAGCCTCCGACCGATGATCCGACGATCACGCGACTGAGCAACGTTTTGCCGCGGCCTGCCTCGCCCGCGATTATGATAGCTTGTCCTTGTTCAAGATTTCCCGCCGATCCACTGCTGTAGAACCTTTTCCACCACGCGAAGAAATTGTCGCGCTGCTTTTGATCGAAGATGTTTTGGAGGAATTTGTACAGCCACGGAAAATCTTCCGGCAACCCCTTTTTCCGCCGGTCGCATTGCCTTCTTTGAGTGGATCAGTTTGGGACTTAACGGAACAGTTCAGTTCAAGGAAGATAAAAATTTGTAATCAGCAGGTCGTCGGTTCGAATCCGACTGCCGGCTCTGCGCCTTGGCTAACTCGTGCCGGCGAAATGGAGAAAATTCAAAATATCGCTACGCAGGCGCAAGAAGTCTGCGCTGTCACGCTGTCGCGGCCGACTCAACGTAACATCAATAGTTCGTTCGATGCGCCCCGGACGCGGTGTCATGATCATGATCCGGTCACTCATGTAAATCGCTTCGTCGATATCGTGCGTCACGAGAAGCATGGTAGTGCGACGCGCCTGCCAGAGACGAAGCACTTCGTCCTGCATTCGCATCCGGGTGAACGCGTCGAGCGCGCCCAGTGGTTCGTCCAGGAGAAGGACCTTTGGATGATTGATCAAAGCGCGGGCAAGCGCGGCGCGCTGGGCCATTCCACCCGACAAATGATGCGGATAGACATTGGCAAATGTTTCCAATCCGACGAGGCGCATGAACTGATCGACTTCCTGTTTCTTCTCATGCAAGAGACCACGCGCAACGAGTCCAGCCTGGATGTTGCGACGGACCGTGAGCCATGGAAAAAGGTTCGGATCCTGAAATACAAGTCCTCGCTCGGCATTTGGTGCGGTAATCCGGGCTGAGCCAACGAGAAGATCGCCTTCGTCAATGGAATCGAGGCCGGCAATGAGACGAAGGAGGGTGGACTTGCCGCAGCCGCTTGGCCCAACGAGCGAAACTAGTTCGCCGGGCGACAATGAAAAAGAGATGCCGTCCAGGACTTGCCGGCGCGAAAGCGGATTTTCCGGTGCCGGAAAGCTTTTCTTAACGTCGCGGACAACCAATGAGGCCGCTTCGATTTCAGCAACCGCTACCATTTGATTACGCCTTTTTGCCAGACCAGGACGCGGTCTCGGACTTTGAACAGCAGAGTCATAATGGTTGAAAAGAAAGCAGCCATGATGATGAGAGCGGCAAACACTTTCCCGTATTCCGCCCAGCCCTGGGCCCAACTGACATACCAACCGAGGCCGGATTTTACTCCGACCGACTCTGCGACTACGAGCGTGAGAAACGAGGCGCCCAGTCCCATGAATAAGCCGATGAAAATGTTCGGGACGGCCGCCGGGATCGCGACGCGGAAAATGAGATAGCGCGGACCGGCGCCGAGAGTGCGCGCGACATCCAGATACGCAGCGCGCGTATTAGAGATTCCGGAAGCAGTAAGCATTGTGACCGGAAACCAAACCGCCAGCGCGATCAACGCTGCTGAGGAAACGATAGCAGATGGCGAGACGACCAGGGCGAGAGGAATCCAGGCAGTTGCCGGAATTGGACCAACAACCTTGAGGATCGGCATTCCCCAATACCGAATCGGAGCCGACCAGCCGATGCAGACTCCACTGATCAGGCCGGCGATTATTCCAAGTCCATACCCGCTCAAAAGCAAAACAAGCGAGTGCCATGTGCTGTCGAGCAAGAGAAAACGGTCATTGATCAAACTTCGCAGCACGGCTGACGGGCCGGGAAAATACGGGAGCGGAAGGATTCGAAATCCGAGCGTGATCACGTCCCAAACGCAGAGAATTACGATGGCTGCGGTAAAGATTGGCCACATATTGGCCATCCATCGTCGCAATCCCGGGGAAAAACGGCGCAGCAACGCTAGGACAATCGACACACCGATGATTTCAGCAAAAAGAAGCCGGTAGGAGTGGGTCTCCAGCGGCGCTTCGCTCTTTGCAATCAGCATGTGCACGCCAAATGCGAATGCCGCAGCCAGCGGCACCGCCACCATTGTGCGCCAACGCAAAACGGACGGCGGTTCGACAACGATCGTCGGGACTAAATCCTCCTGAGATTCCATCGATCCAGAGACGGCAGCGAGTTTCGTCCCCTTACTTCTGTGCTGCCAATACCTTTTTCGCTTTGCAGCACGAGCCTTCGGTGTCGTGCAGGATTAATTCCGCGTAGAGGCGAATGTCCTGATCCGGCGGGACCTGGCCGCCGGCAACTTTTTCTACCTGCAGATTTTGCAACCACTCGTCGGTGACGCCATCGAGATGGACAAACGCACGCTTGGCGAGATCTGATACATCCGTCGTTGGACTCAGCATGCCAGCAACCTTCATTTCCGCCGCGGCCGACGCTACCGCGGCTTCGCCGCCCGAAACGCTTGGAACGTAACGCAAATGTGAAAGGGCGACCGTGTTCAGTTCAGGATTTGAGGCGAGATATCCTTTTTCCACCGACAAGCGCGCCGCCGCTGCGGGATTTGCTTCGACCCATTTGGCGCCTTTGAGCAATGCGCGCGTCGCCGCGGCCGCCGCCTTTGGATTCGCCCGCAAAAATTTCCCATTCACGATTACGGCGCAGCAATACTCATCCTTATACGGCGCGTCCTGGGCTTGGTCCGCGACGTTCTTTACCTTGCCTTCGGCTATCAACAAACTGCCGATCGGCTCGGAATCGGCGATCGCATCGATTTCACCTTTATCGAGTGCGAGGCCAAGCTCACCCGCGGGAAAAACGCGCCACGTGATTTCCTTGGAAGGATCAATGCCGTGCGCACCAAGGACGCGATTGGCAAAAATGAAGGGCGGTGTTCCCATTCCCGGCACGCCGATACTTTTGCCGCGGAGATCTGCAATAGAATTAATCTTGCCATTCACGGGCGCCTGCACGCGCAAACAGCCGCGATGAATTCCGGCCGTGAATTTCACATCGAGACCCTGTTCGATCGGCTTCAGAAAATACATCACCAAGTGATGCGTGATGTCGAATCCCCCAAGAGCGAGGACATCTTTGTAATTGGCCCATTCGCATTTCACCATCTGCACATCGAGGCCTTCCTCTTTGAAATATCCGTTTTCGACAGCGCTGAAGATCGGCGCTTCGCAGGTGATCCCGACATAGCCAACCCGGACTTTGTTCGACGCGGCGGACGAATTGGAATCCGTGCGGCCACATCCCGCCAGAAGCACGCCTGCCATTGCCAGGATGGAGCTTAGCCTTGTCGTGAACATTTCAGCCGGAAGTATTCGGAAATGACGGATTGGGTCAACGTTTCTTTGGCGTATTAGCCTCCGGCGGTCGGAGATAAAGATTCATTCCCCCGACGTCAACGATTCCAAAGTTCCAGGAAAGATATTCTTCGCCGAGAAGTCCGGCGCCCACTTCTTTCGCTATGTTCGCGATCACCACCTCGGCGTTGGGGATTCGTAAATCGCCGAGCATTAACTCGTGAATGTGACCGATGTTGATCGGAATAGTTCCAGCGCTCGTATCCTGAATTTTGATAGTCAGGGGCGAGAATGATACAGCGCTGGCATGCGCGACCGGGCTGGCGATGAGCGTCGTGCTGGCGCCCGTGTCTACGATCAAAGGCAATGGGTGTCCGTTAAGAGAGGCATCGATCTCTAAATGATGGCCCGAATTGAACCGCATCGGAATCCGCGTGAATCCTCGACCGTTCAAAAATTCAGCAAGCTTTTGCGTCGCCGCGGCCGATGGACCTTTCGGATTAACGTAAATCATCTGCCGCGCGCAATCGATGACCATTCCAAACTTGGCCATCTCATGAGCGCCGAACAAACCATCCAAGTGTGGCCCACGAACCCGATTAATCTGGCTTTCGTCGGCGACAGTGATCGGCACGTCTAAGAATGTGCAGTTGCCCATCATCAATGTTGTGAGCTTGCTCACACCGTAGTGTTCTGGTTTCCAGCCCCAAACTCCGCCCACAGGCACGTTTGTTTTTTCCACTGGCACGCCTAGTCCACGAATGGTTGAGCGGTCAATCAATGTTCGTGGAGACCCGCTATCGATCATTAGGGCGGTGCGCCGTCCGTTAATGATCGTTGTTGCGAACAAATGATTTCCCAGGCGCCGCTGAAGCTGAGAGCCGCCGTATCCTTCGTTCTCTAGGAATGTCTTCAGCGCGGCCGGCGCCGCTTCCGCGCCCCGGCTGACAGGGATCGGAAGGGTGGCAATTGCGGAGATTGCGAGTGCGAGCGTTCTCATGACTTCTTTTAGCCCAATTCGGAATTCACAGACAATACGGATGTCAGAGCAGTTGATACGGATCGACGTCTATGCTCGCGATCACGTCCTCGGGTAACGGCAACTTCTCGAGGATTTCTCGAATGAGACGACTCAGGCGCATAACCGCTTCGCCTCGCAACAAAATATGAAACCGAAATTGTCCCTGAAGTTTTTCCAATGGCGCCGGAGCGGCGTCGCTCAGGATGAATTCCGATGGAAGAGATTCCTTCAACCGTCGCACCAAAGTTTCAGCAGAGAGCTTGGCTCGCCCTTCGTGTTCGGATCGGACCGTGATAAGAACCGCATGTTTGAACGGTGGGAAATCACAGCGCTCCCGAAATTCCAGCTCCTGTTGGAAGTAACCGTTGAAATCGTGGTGCCGGGCAAACTGGATCGATGGCGAGAACGGAGTGTAGGTTTGGACAAAAACTTCGCCTGGCGTTTCGCCGCGCCCGGCGCGTCCGGCGACTTGGGTCAACAGCTGGAATGTTCGTTCGCCCGCACGGAAATCTGGAAGATGCAACGCGAGATCGGCGTTGATGATTCCGACCAGGGTAACGTTTGGAAAATGCAAACCTTTCGCGATCATTTGGGTCCCAACCAGGATATCGATTTTTCCGGAGCGAAAATTCCGCAACGCTTCGCGGTAGGCCTCCTTCCGGGTCATTGAATCGGCGTCCATGCGCCGCACCTGCGCTTTCGGAAAAAACTGCGAGACGATCGACTCCACCTTTTCCGTTCCAAATCCGGCGTAAATCAGTGCGTCCTGGCCGCATTCTGGACATTTTTTCGGCACCGCCGCGGTGTGTCCGCAAAGATGGCAGCTCAGTCTTGCCATGTGGCGATGAAAGGTTAGGGCAACGCTGCAATTCGGACAATTGCGCGCCTTGCCGCAGTTGCTGCAAAGCAGCGAGGTGGAGAATCCGCGCCGATTCAAAAACAAAATCGTTTGTTCGCGCTTCTCTAACCGGTCGGCAATTGCCTGGGAAAGTTTCTCCGAAAGAATCGGCACGATCTTCGCTTTTCGTCGCTCCCGGCGAAGATCGACAATTCTGATGAGTGGCATCTGCTGCGCGTCGACGCGCTGTGTGAGCGTGACGAGGTCGTATTTGCCGTTCGTCGCATTGTGGTAGCTCTCGAGCGACGGCGTGGCGCTGCCGAGGACAATGGCGCATTTCTCGATCTTCGCGCGCATGACGGCAACGTCACGCGCGTGATAGCGCGGCGCTTCTTCCTGTTTGTAGGTTGTCTCATGTTCTTCGTCGACAATGATTAATCCGAGGTGCTTAAGCGGCGCGAACACCGCGCTGCGCGCGCCGATGACAATCCGCGCGCGGCCCGAGTGGATTTTGTGCCATTCGTCGTGGCGTTCGCCTTGCGACAGGTGACTGTGCAGAACAGCGACCGCTTCGTGAATTTCGGCGAACCGGCTCTTGAAACGTTCGACCGTCTGCGGAGTGAGCGAAATCTCCGGCACCAAGACGATTGCATCCCGGCCGCGATCGAGAGCGGCGTGAATAGCTTGCAAGTAGATTTCCGTTTTTCCGCTACCTGTAACGCCGTGCAGCAAAACAGGTTTCGCGGTATCCGGCGCAGCCAGTGCTTCGGAAATCTTTTTGAGTGCGGCAGTTTGTTCCACGTTCAGGTCGAGGTTGGCGCTGGCCACGAATTGCTCGTCCGCATGCGGGTCCCGCTCGATTGCTTCCTCGCGCAAATCAATCAACCCGCGCTTGGCCAGCGCGCGCAAAGCCTGGTTATCAAGCGATGTGTTTTGCAATAACTTCGCCGCGGGAATCGGCTTTTCTAATTTTGCGATGGCGTCGAGCAGTTCGGCCTGGCGCGGTGCGCGTCGCCGCAATTTGTCGATTTCGCCGCTGTCGATTTTCGATGGATGGACAACGAGCTGTCTTTTCCAACTGATCTGTGCGCGCCGGATTACCTGCGGCAACAGGCTGCGCATCACCGTTTCAAGCGGACAGCAGTAGTAGGCGCTCATCCATTTAGCGAGCTCCAGAAGCCGCTCGCTGATTACCGGACTGTCGCCGACCAGCGCTTCGATTGGACGAATTCCTTTGGCGTCGCTCGTTTCGAGGGTCGCGAGCACGGTGGCTAAAGCCGACTTGTCACGAAACGGAACTCGCACGCGTGAGCCGACGCCGATCCGGTCCGCCAGCGTTTCCGGCACGGAATAATCGAGTTCGCGCTGAATCGCGCGGTCGATAACTACGCGAACAAATCCGGGCTTCATCATCGGTGTACTCACAACTTAATTGAAGTTTCTGCTGATCACGAGCATCCGCCTTGGCCAAAGCTGCGGCGTGGCAAGTTGTCCCAAAACAGAGATACTGAGGTCGTGAGATTTGTCTGGAAACTGATTCTATGTTTCCTGCTTGCCCTGGCGGCCGGGTTTGCCTGTCTCGCACTCCGCTCGGGCGACGCACTCTATAGCTCTTACGAATGGGTCAGTCCCGCCCGATTTCACCAGTACGATCCGATTATCACATCAGTGGCCGCCGAGCATCGGCTCGATCCGATGTTGGTCAAAGCAGTGATCTGGCGGGAAAGTCGATTCGATCGCAAGAAATATGGAACTGCCGGCGAGCGCGGTCTGATGCAAGTGAGTGCCAAGGCGGCGACCGAATGGGCGCGCGAAAACAAAATCGAGAATTTCCAATTGGATAATTTGTTCGACGCGAAAACAAATCTCGAAGCCGGTTCCTGGTATTTGCATCGCGCGACGGAGCATTGGCAGGCTGAGCAGGACCCACTGCCGTTCGCGCTGGCTGAGTACAACGCCGGGCCGAGTCGGGCACAGCGCTGGGTTGGAGCGGAAGGTGTCACGGCGAACCAGTTTCTCAACAACATCGATTTCCCGGCCACCCGCAGCTACGTGCAATCGATCCTGAAGCGTTACGCGTTTTACAAAAAGCGCGGCCGAATGTGAGGGGCGACCTTCGTCAGGCGAAATCGGTTGCAATCTTCGCGCTCAATTGCCTGATGTTATCGATCTTGAGCGGCAACTTCACGCCCCTTTGATTTAGCGCCGCGATCACGCTTTCGGTTGGAATGTTTCCAACCAGGGTGTCCTGAGCGAATGGACAACCACCGAGTCCGCCAATCGCGGAATCGAATCGCCGGCAACCAGCATCGTAGGCCGCGAGAATTTTTGCGGCGGCCTCAGCCCGCGTGCTGTGCAAATGCACGCCGAGTTCGCACCGATCAACGGACTTCATTGCCGCAGTCACAATTCGCTGGATCAATGTCTGGTCTGCGATTCCGATGGTGTCCGCCAGAGAGATGGATTGGATATCGAGCTCAACGATTCTTCCGATCGCCGCGTTGAGTTCGTTTTCGTTCCACAGATCGCCGTATGGATTCCCAAATGCCATCGAGAGATAAACCACCAGATCGACATCTGCATGGTCGGCGCGGCGCTTGATTGTTTTCAATGTTTCGAAATTTTCTTCTAGCGATTGGTTTTGATTTCTCCGAAGGAACGTCGGCGAAACCGAGCACGGATAGCCGATGGTTGTCACTCGCTTCGTGGCGATCGCGCGTTCGGCGCCTTTCTCGTTAACGACGATCCCGATAATCTCGATGCCTCCCAGAGTCTCGAGTTGAGCGAGAACCTCTTCGCTATCAGCCATTTGCGGAACCGATTTCGGCGAGACAAAACTCACTGCGTCAATGTGCTTGAAGCCGGCGGCGATCAGGGCGCGCAGGTATTCGACCTTGAGTGCAGTTGGAATCTGTCGCGGCAAGCCTTGCCAGGCGTCACGCGGACATTCGATTAACTTTGCCGGTTCGTTCGCCATCATCGGAATCTTTGGTAACGGTTCAAGGGAATGACGAAATCGCAAATCGCCGATGTTTTGGAGGAAATCGCGACTTTGCTCGAGCTCAAGGACGAAAATCCGTTCAAGATTCGAGCCTACGCCAACGCCGCGCGCTCGCTCGAGACTTTTGGCGGAAATTTATCCGATCTTCAGGACGAAGAAGCGCTCGGGAAAATCCCCGGCATCGGTAAGGCGATTGCGGCGAAGATCAAAGAACTGGCCGGCACCGGAAAGCTGAAATATCTCGAGGAGCTGCAGGCCGAATTTCCGGCCGCGATCCTGGAATTATTTTCAATCTCCGGACTCGGGGCCAAAAAGATCAAGGCTCTCTACGAAAATCTAAAGATCAGTTCGATCGAGGAACTGCGCGAAGCTTGCGAATCGGGAAAAGTGGCGGAGCTGCCCGGGTTTGGAGAAACCACCCAAACAAGAATTTGCGCCGCCATCGAACAACGGGCGAAACATTCCGGCTACTTCCAATTTGGCCAGGTCGCGGGCGATACGGAATTGCTTCGGCGCGATCTGGCCGCGCATCCTGATTCGCTGCATGTTGATGTCGCCGGAAGTTATCGGCGCCGGCGGGAAATTGTCCGCGATGTCGATCTTGTGGTCGCGACCAAAAAGCCCGCCGTTATGACGCAGTTTTTCATCAAACATCCGCTGGTCGAATCAATCATCGCGCAGGGCCCCACGAAGACGAGTGTGCGGCTGCGTTCCGGAATTCAATGCGACCTGCGAGTCGTTAGCTCGACTGAATATCCATTCGCACTCAATTATTTTACCGGCAGCAAGGAACACAACATCGAGATGCGCAGCCGCGCACTGGCCCGAGGCTGGACATTGAATGAATACCGGCTCGGGAAGTTGCCGCCCGATACGAAGGCCAAAAAGAAAATCACTCCTGCGAAAATTCCTAACGTTCGAGAAGAAGCTGATTTGTATCGAGCCCTTGGACTCGATTATGTTCCGCCAGAGTTACGCGAGAACTGCGGCGAATTCGAAGCGGCGGAAAGTCATGCGCTGCCCAAACTGCTGGAGAAGGAAAATCTGCGCGGAACATTTCACTGCCATACAGTCGCGAGTGATGGTCACAACACGCTGGAAGAAATGGCGGCCGCCGCCCAGGAGCTCGGTCTCGAATACCTGGGCGTCGCCGAGCACAGCAAGAGTTCGATCCAGGCGCACGGAATCGACGAGGCAAAGCTTCGGGCGCAAATCGCGACGATTCGAAAGTTAAACAAGAAGTTCGACGGCTTTCGGTTGTTTGCCGGCGTCGAGTGCGACATTCTGCGTGACGGGAAACTCGATTTCGAGGACGAGATTTTGTCCGAATTGGATTTTGTCGTCGCATCGGTCCATTCCGTTTTCAATCTGTCAGAGGCGGACATGACGAAACGCGTAATTCGCGCGATGGAAAATCCGTTCGTCACGCTTCTGGCGCATCCGACGGGCCGGCTGTTGTTGAAGCGCGAGCGATATTCGATCGACATTCCGGCAGTGCTTGATGCCGCGGCTGCGACGGGGACCTGGATCGAGCTTAACGCCGCGCCGAAACGGCTTGACCTCGATTGGCGCTGGTGGCCGCTGGCGAAAGAGAAAGGTGTCAAATGCGTGATCGATCCGGACGCGCATCGGACCGAGCGATTGCAGGATCTCTGGTTCGGTGTCGGCATCGCCCGCAAAGGCTGGCTGACGAAAGCCGACGTGGTGAACTGCCTGCCGCTCGGCGAAATTGAAGCCGCGCTCCAGGCAAAGCGGAATCGGAAACACTAAGCCTTTTCGCGCTGCGGCATAAACATTGTCAGACACTTGCAAGCGCCGCCGGCCTTGAGAAATTCGGTCATCGGAAGTTCATGACACTTGTAACCGCGGTCGGTCAGAGCGGCGGCGAGCTTGGGGGCGCCTTCGGGCAAAACAATGTCACGCCCGAGCGGGATCGCGTTGCAACAAAAGTGCATCGCTTCATCCGGTGCGACCTCGATCAAATCTGAAACGTGTTCGCGAACGGCTTTCTGGCCGTATTCGTCGAACGCGGCCGGAAACCAAATGACCGCGCCGTCCGGAAGAGGACAAAAACAGGTATCGAGATGGTAAAAGCGCGGATCAACAAGCTCCACCGAAACGGCGAGGCATCCGAGCATCTCCGCGACCGCGCGGTGCGATTTAATGTCGGAACGAAATTTGTAGCCGCAAAAGAGCGTATCGCCGACAAACAGGGCGTCCCCTTCGCCTTCGAAATAGTAATCGTTCGGCAACCACGAAATCTGATAACCGCGTTCCTCCATCCAGCCCGCAAAGTGCGGCGCCTCGCCGGCGCGCTCTTTGTGTCGAAAGTTACTGGGAATGAATTGCCGGCCGACAGCGAGACCGGCGTTGGCGGTGAAAACCATATCCGGGAGCTTCGGTTGAGGCGCGATTAATTCGATTTTGCAGTTCAACGTCGAGAGGGCTGCCTGCAAGCCAGACCACTGTTGTTTGACAACGGCCGCCTCCGCACCGCGCGCACGACTCATCCATGGATTGATTTCGTACTCGATGCCGTAGAAATCGGGCGGACAAAGCAATAGTTCGCGCATACGATTGACTATTATTTATCGCGAAGCTCGGGGCGCTTTACTTCGGCACCTTGTTCGCGCAAACGCTGGATCAATTCATCCAATTCCGTCTTCGTGGGCGCCGTGATCTCGATTCGAGCAAGGCTGGGGTCGACCCGCTTCTGGCCGATTTTGAATTCAATAATGTTAAAAGTCGCGCCTCGAGTCACAATTTGGTCGAGCACTTTGGGCAAAGTGAGCGAATCGATAATGTGGCCACGGAGCTCAATTATATCGGAGACCATCGACAAAATTTAGCCGATGAATCGCCGCTTCGCCAATTGCGCTGGCGGTTTGGCCGACCGACACTCTGGACAAAGATTATGGGAAAAAACAACGACCTGCCCGGACTGGCCGAGAAGATCGCGGCGCGGCTCGCCGTGAAGTCGGAGGTTTATATTAGTCATCCAGCCGAGCTTCGGATTCTGCGCTCCATCACAGACGAAGAATTGCGTTCGTTTGCGGCCAAGAAAGGATGGCGCATCGTGCGCCGCCTTGGCGGTCGGCAGATCGAGTTTTATAATGACGCCGGAACGCGCGTCGCGGTGTAACAGTCCGAGAGTCGGACGCTATTACTTTGCTGTGTAGGTGTAAGCGTTATTTACAAACTGGTTGTTCACCTTGGAGTAGAGCGTCGCGTAAATCGTTCGACCGTCGGTCGGAAGGCCGGTTGCGGTAGCTGAGAGCGCAGTGATTTGCCCGGAGGAGTAAAGATCTACACCTAGCGGCCTGGTACCCAGTGTCAGCGCATACTGAGTGGCGCTGCCGGCCGTCCATCGGAAGGTAACTGTCGAAGAAGTAAAAGTTGATCCTGGCGCAGGGCTTATCATCACTGCGGGGCCGGATCCCGGCGTGGCTGTCGGAGTGGGCGTAGGGGTTGGGCTCGGCACCGCAGTCGGAGTTGGTGTGGGCGTTGGCGTATGAGTCGGTGTGGGTGTTGGGCTGGCTATTGGCGTTGCAGTCGGAGTTGGGGTGGGAGTATGCGTGGGTGTAGGAGTTGGCGTCGGACTAGCGACGGGCGTCGCCGTAGGAGTTGGAGTTGGCGTCGGTGAAGGTGAGGCCGAACCATTCGACGCTGTGTAGGTGTAAGCGTTATTTACAAACTGGTTGTTCACCTTGGAGTAGAGCGTCGCGTAAATCGTTCGACCGTCGGTCGGAAGGCCGGTTGCGGTAGCTGAGAGCGCAGTGGTTTGCCCCGAGGAATAAAGATCCAGAGCTCCCGGCCTGGTACCCAGTGTCAGCGCGTACTGAGTGGCGCTGCCGGCCGTCCAGTGGAAGGTAACCGTTGAGGAGCTAAAGGTAGATCCTGGGGCTGGACTAATCATCACCGCAGGGCCAGAGCCCGGCGTGGCCGTTGGCGTTGGGGTGGGTGTTGGACTTGGGATCGCAGTAGGCGTGGGCGTGGGCGTTGGGGTTGGTGTGTGCGTAGGAGTAGGAGTCGGAGTGGGAGTAGGCGTGTGGGTAGGAGTAGGAGTCGGAGTGGGAGTGGGCGTGGGCGTGGGCGTGTGGGTAGGAGTTGGAGTCGGGCTAACTACCGGCGTGGCAGTCGGCGTAGGAGTTGGCGTTGGCCCACAGTTCCTACTACAAGGAGTTCCAGTCGGAGTCGGCGTAGGGCTGAGAGCCGCAGTCGGCGTAGGAGTTGGAGTCGGTGTAGGATTCGCTATGGGTGTTGGCGTCGGTGTGGGGGTATGTGTTGGCGTCGGGGTGGGACTCGCTATCGGAGTCGCAGTCGGTGTAGGAGTTGGCGTGGGTGTAGGTGTAGGCGTTGGGCTAGGTGCAACTGTAGGTGTAGGGGTTGGTGTTGGTCCACAGTTCCTACCACAAGGAGTCCCACTCGGGGTTGGGGTCGGAGTCGGGGTTGGAGTCGGAGTTGGAGTTGGAGTCGCGGTTGGAGTTGGAGATGGCGTCGCTCCACCGGTGACTGTTAGGGTTCCACTGCCAGTGGCCGATTGACCGTCCGGATTTGTAATCGTGACATTTTGCGGGCCGTTTACAGCGGAAGTCGTATTTAAATTGAGTGTGACATGCGTCGGATCCGTGTAGGTGACAGAGTTTACGGTGATGTTACCGCTGACGCTGGCGCTGATCCGATTTGGAAATCCCGTGCCCGGATCAAAGAATCCCGAACCCGAGGAGGACGTTCCAGTGATGTTTACGTTTGCTGACGTCTGCCCTGCCGCGACGGTACCAGCCGATGTCGGTTGCGCCGGCGGAGGGGCGAGAAGCTTCACGACTTCGACCCCGTAAGTATCTGGTCCGTCGCACCATTCCTGGACCGACCACATCGTCATGTCGTCGCTTGGGTCGACAGTGGTGAACGAGTAGTCACCCCAGCGATGGGGATTGTTCATGTCGTCGGGATTGTAGTTCGTGCTGCTATTCGTGAAAATTGTCGGCGCGTCGACAGAGCCGAGGGCGTCAGTTGACAGTCGCCCCGTTTTTGCGGCGTTGATGGGAAACGACGAGCCGGCGGCGCTAAAACCAAACGCTGCGTGTCCCTGGCCGGAGACGCCCACCGATGGAATCCAATACCAGTTGGCCGACGAGGCGGAGCTGGTCGGATCGAAGACCGTTCCGGACTGAACGACCGTCGGCGTTCCGGAACCGACTGGCACGCTTAATTGATACCAGCGACAACCATCGCGATCCGGAGTTCCGGAAGAGACTCCTGTTGAGTCGACAGCAATGTTGTGCGCCGTCCATAGCTGCTGGTTCCGGATGTGCGCTGCAAAAAGCCGGTCGTCGAGGGCATCCAAATTGATGGACGACCCAAGTGCGGGCACGCTAAAAGGAAGGGCAGTCGCGTTAACTGCTATCGGAATATTGGCGGAAATACCTGGCGTTCCGCCGGGAGTGCTTATTCTGCGCATTACCAATTCGCCGAAACTGACAATGCTGGTGCCAATGATGTAACCTTCGGTCGCATTCGGATCGTAATTATCGACGCCACGGGGACTTTCCGGACCGTCGCCGGTAGCGGTGGCCAAGCCTCGAAACGCAGTGACCACGATTGGTCCGTTGCCTAAGACTGACGTCTTCTGAACCACGTAAGCATTCGTTCCAGTGAAATTTCCACTGGTCGAATCGAACATGTTGCCACCGATGTAGAGCGCGTTGACGTCGACGCCGAGTGAATCGTAATCAAGAAACTCATTAGTGTTGGCGCCGCCGACGGTGTTTTGTTGAACGAAGAAGAATTTCCACACGGTGCTGTTGGTAATGACGCCATTGCTGGCTGCATCGGATACGGCAATGAGAACCCGGTTCGGCATATCGCCGATGCTTTGCGAGGAACTGCTCGGAATATCGATAATGCTCAGAAACCAACGTTTCGAAAGGCGATCATAGCGAATCTGCGGATCGCTCGTGAAATTAACCTGACTACCAGACACCGGAGTCTCTACCGACGAGAAGAAGACGTCCGGGTCGGCATTGAGCACGCCGTCGGCAACCCCGGTTTTCTTGCTAAAGCTCCGGATTCTGCCGTTGACAAAAATAATGAATTGCGATGGACCCGCCATGCCCATCGAATCCGGCGGAAACGAACCCGTTTCTGTCGGTCCCGTTACACCGTCCCATTGCAAACCGATGGTTTGCGAAAAATTTGGCCCAGCAACTCCTCCTGCGGCGGACGTCGAACTTTTCTTCGCAGCCCCCGGAGCGATTTGTGGATCATGTCGAGCAGCAGGATTCTGCGGTAGATTTCGGCGACCAGGAATTTCGAACTCACGTTTGATGAAAATATTTTCCCGCGGTCCTCTCGCTGCGTCCGCGGCCATGATCTCTGCAGTGGTGCGGCTGATCGCCTTCTCACCCGTCGAAGGAGTGCTAAACGTGAATCCGTTGTTGCTAGTCGTCGGTTGACCAAAACCAACGACGCCAAGGATGACGGTTGCGGCGACAAGCGCCGGGATAAAAAGACGTCGGGTTAGCATGGCGTTCGGGAGGGACATAAACTACAGAGTCAGGGTTAAAAAAGCAGCCAAATTAATGCCGTCGCCGCGTTTCGGGGCGGTCACTATCCTCAGCTTTCAACTCAGCGCAACCAAAATTGTCGCGCTCAATCCGCTTTGTCAGTGTGTGCCTGATTTGAGAAAAAGGCGGTCAATGGACTGGTCGCCGCGGCCGTCGTGAGTTTTTCAGCCAAGCCGATTTCGCGAGCTTCGCGTCCCGCCTCGATCGCTTTCTTGAATGCCTGTGCCATGCGCACCGGGTCGGAAGCAATTGCGATCGCGGTATTTACGAGAACTGCGTCCGCGCCCATTTCCATTGCTTCGGCGGCCTGACTTGGCGCGCCGAGGCCTGCGTCAACGACTACGGGAACAGTCGCCTGTTCGATGATGATTTCGATTTGAGGCCGGGTTTCGATCCCGCGATTGCTTCCGATCGGCGAACCGAGCGGCATCACCGTCGCAGTGCCGACCTCCTGCAAACGCTTTGCCAGGACTGGATCGGCGTTGATGTAGGGCAGAACGGTAAATCCTTCCTTCACCAAGACTTCCGCGGCCGCGAGCGTCTCGACCGGATCCGGCAGCAAATAACGCGGATCGGGATGGATCTCGAGTTTGATCCACGTCGGTAAACCGGCACTCGCCGCCACCCGCGCGAGGCGCACCGCATCGTCCGCGTTTCTCGCGCCGCTTGTGTTCGGCAAGAGCAGAAACCGTTTTGGATCGATAAAATCCAAAATGTTCGCGAATGGATCGTGTTTGCCGGAAAGGTCAGCGCGACGCAACGCCACCGTCACGATCTCCGTCCCGCTCGCCACCAAAGCGTCACGCATCAATTCATTCGACGCGAACTTGCCGGTGCCAACCAGTAACCGTGACGTGAACTCGCGGTCCGCTATCTTCAATTTGAAAGGCTTGTCCGACATTGCCTAAACAATATGCGAAGTGGCACGGGCTTCCAGTCCGTGCTCAGCGAATCAGCGGCAGGATGCCGATGCCACTTTTCGCTGTACGAATCGAATTTGTTCGGTCACTTTTCTGCCGTGTCCAATTTCGAACTGCGACTGGAGGATTGCGTCGCCGGCATGGCCAGGCTCGCGGCATCGACTGTTGATCTGGTGGTCACCTCGCCGCCGTACAATCTCGGCATTCGCTACGGGAAATATTCTGACCGCCAGGATCGACCAGCGTATTTGAAATGGTGCGCGTCTTGGGCGGAGCAAGTCCGCCGGTTGCTGAAACCAGGCGGCTCGTTCTTTCTCAACATTGGCGCCGCGCCCTCAAACCCGATGTTGCCGCATCAAATCGTTTCTCAATTGCGGGATCTCTTCGTCCTCCAAAACACCATTCACTGGGTCAAATCGATCGCCATTGAGGATCGCACGTTTGGCCATTTCAAACCGATCAGTTCGAAGCGGTTTCTGAACGACTGCCATGAATACATTTTTCACTTCACTAAAACAGGCGGCGTCGAAGTCGATCGCCTGGCGATTGGCGTCCCGTATCAGGACAAAAGCAACATATCCCGTTGGTCGCATACCCGCGGAAGCGATCTTCGATGTCGCGGGAACACCTGGTTTATTCCCTACCAAACAATCCAGAGTCGCGAAAAAGAACGCCCGCATCCAGCGACGTTTCCAGTTCAGCTCGCAGAATGGTGTCTAAAACTCCAAGGCTCACGACGCGTTACGACGATGCTCGATCCGTTTCTCGGGATCGGAAACTCCGCCGTCGCCGCGAAAAATTGCGGCGTGAAAAGATTCTACGGCTTTGAAATTGACGAGAGTTATCTGGCGGAAGCCAGGCGCCGGCTGAAGCTAAAATAATTCCTCGTCCGATTTCGCCGGCGTGACTGAGATCTGAAACTTCTGCAGAGAGGTCACCAGGTTGCCTGGAAGCGGCCAAACCCGTTCGAAAATGCGCGGGGCCAACGGCTTTGCGGTCGTGTACCCTGCTGCGAACATTTCCAGGCGCGCATCCAGATTGTCGATGTAATGCAGGGTCATCGCTTCGGGCGTTCGTGGTTCCACGGGGGAGCCGAATTCCTTCTCGCCGTGATGCGAGGCGACCAGATGAAGGAGATGCATGCGAACGTCTTCCGGGGGCGGCAACAAATTTTTCCAGGACTCGGCGTTCTCCACGCTCAACTTCCGCCACAGCGCGTTCACAACCTCGATGCCTATGGAAATGTGGCCGACCAGCTCGCCGAGTTCATCATAGCTCATAACGAATCCATTTTCCGGCAGAGCGTTTTCCCAGAGCTTTCCGCAATCGTGAAATAAGATCCCGGCCAGCAGAAGATCCGCATTGAGTTGCGGATACAACGGGGCAATCTGGCTGGCGACACGCATCATTTGTGCCGTGTGCTCGACCAAACCCCCGCGGCGCGCATGATGATACCTTCGCGCCGCAGCAGTCCGTCGAAAACGCTCACCGAACTCTCTCACGAACGCGTCGCACAGCGCGCGCAAACGCGGATCGCCAATGAACCCGATGGCTTTAAGAATGAATTCCCAATCCTGGCTTTGTTTGGCGCGCAGCTCGGCCGGTCCCTGCAGAAGATCGTTTTTCTCCTGCGGGGTCAGCGGCCGCATCGTCCATTTCGTCGCCTCGAGCCCGAACTGCGACGAAACAAAATCGCCGGTGAGTTCGATGAAACTTTCGTTTGTGAGCGCGCCGCAGGCTTTGTAATTCGGATGATCGCTCCAGACGCGCAGCGTCATCCGGTCGCAGGCATCGGCCAGACCCAGCTCGCAATACGGTTTCTGCTCGCGCGTAACTTTTGGCGTGGCGGATTCGACCTGCACATGGACTCGGGCGGTGACCGGGCTCCCGCCTGGGCGGGACGCACCCCGTCGAATTTCGCTCAGCGTCATCAACTGCATGTCGACTTTATCTCTTCCTCTTAATCTTCGACGATTTTAATCGGCTGCGTTGATCGCGCCGCAGGCTACGCGCGCGCCGGAATTTCCTGACGGATCGGTTTTTAAATCGTCCTCTTTTTCATGAACCACGACCGACCTTCCGATGATCGAATCCTTACCCGTCAAACTGAGTTTACCTTTCCAATCCAGGTGCGCTTTGCCTGAAGCGTCGGCTTCAAAGTTCCCAAGATCGCCGGTGTGATGATCGAGAGTCATCGGTCCGCCGTGATGTTTCATGGTCGGATTGAAATGGGCGCCGGCGGATGCCGCATCGGGCGCCGAGCAATCGCCTTTTTCATGAATATGGAATCCGTGTTTGCCCGGCGTGAGGTTCTGAATATCGGCAACTACTTGAACGTCGTCGCCGACTTTTGTGAACGTAACCGTGCCGGTTACTTTACTGCCGGACTTCGGCTCCAACGTCGCCGCCGCTTTCGTGACTTCCTGCGCCCGTGCGAAACAGGCGAGCGCGAAAAACATTGTGGTGAGGATAATCGTTTTCATCCCCCAAACCTAGGCCGTTCCGCGGGAATGAAAACTCTCAATCGAGCAGGCGTTGCTCGATTCCCGCGTATGCGTCCACTCGCCGGTCGCGCAAAAACGGCCAGTGCGTGCGATGCTCGTTCACCCACCCCCAATCGACTTCGCCGACTACGATCTCTTCCTTATCGACCGAGCCTTTGGCGATGATCTCGCCGTCCGGGCCGCAAATGAAGCTTTGCCCCCAAAATTCAATTCCGTCGCCGCCAGCGGGCGCTTCGTGGCCAACGCGGTTCGCGGCGGCGACGTAACAACCGTTCGCGATCGCGTGACTGCGCTGAATCGTTTCCCACGCATTATGCTGGGCTGCGCCGAATTCCTTCTTCTCGCTCGGGTGCCAGCCGATCGCTGTTGGGTAGAAAATAATTTCCGCTCCCCGCAGCGCGGTCAGTCGGGCCGCTTCCGGATACCACTGATCCCAACAAACACACACGCCGATCTTTCCGCGTTTCGTGTCCCAGGCCTGAAATCCGAGATCGCCCGGAGTGAAGTAAAACTTTTCATGATAAAGAGGATCGTCCGGGATGTGCATCTTGCGATATTTCCCGAGTAACTTTCCGTCCGCGTCGATAATCGCTGCGGTATTGTGATAAACGCCGGCTCGCCGCTTCTCGAAAAGTGACGCGATGATTACGACACCTACTGTTTTTGCTAAGTCGGCCAGTGCGGCTGTCGATTCTCCAGGAATTTCTTCGGCCAGTTCGAAGTTCTTATGTTCCTCGGTCTGACAAAAGTACTGCGAACGAAACAGTTCAGGCAGGCAGACGATCTTTGCGCCCTTCTTTACCGCGTGCCCGATCCAGCGGACCGCGTGCCAAAAGTTTTTTTTTGGATCAGGCCCGCACTTCATCTGCACGAGTGCGACTTTGGTTTTATCAGCTTTCGCCATTCAGAAATTAACCACGAAGGACACGAAGTTCACGAAGATGAAAACAGTTTATTCCTTTCGTGTGCTTCGTGACCTTCGTGGTCCAAATCACTTCACCGAATCCGCGGGTACAATGTCGATCTTCTCGATGGTGACGCGCTTGGTTGGCCTGCTCACCTCGCCCGTGCTGTTCCGGGTGACGGGCGTGTTGCCGATCTTCTCCAACACGTCGTCGCCTTTGATCAGTTTGCCAAACGTCGTGTATTGATGGTCGAGTCGCGTTACCGGCGCGAGACAAATAAAAAATTGCGAGCCGGCTGAATCAGGATCGGGCTCGCGCGCCATCGAGATTACGCCCGGTTCATGCGAGTGATCGTTGAACTCGGCTTTGATTTTATAACCCGGCCCGCCCGCGCCGTAGGAATCTTCCTTCGCAGGATCTTTTGAGTTCGGGTCGCCGCCTTGAATCATGAATCCCTTCACGATCCGGTGAAAAATGGTGCCGTTGTAAAACCCCTGTTTCGCAAGTTCTTTGAAATTCTCGATCGTGTTCGGCGCGGCATCGGTCCAAAACTGCACCACCATGTCGCCCTCGCTGGTCTTGATCACGGCAACTTCATTCGCTGCGGTCGTTGTTTTGTTCTCGTCCGTCTTTTCGTCGGCTGCAAACGCCGTTGTGCTTAACAGAACCGCTCCCAACATCAACATCTTCATGCTGACAAGTGACACGAACCCCAGCGCGCGCAACTGTGGAGGCGAAGCCAGTCCGGCTCGGACCGTCTCGCCTGCTTTCGTCATTTTGCTGCAGCCGGGACGGCTGCCGCCACAGAAGAATGATACTCCTGCAAGCTGCGCACCTGCACTTTGCTTTTTTGCAACGATCTAATGCCGTTCGCGCTGGCTTGGGCCGCGCGCACGGTCGTCATGATTGGAATTTTCGCCGCAAGCGCCGCGTTGCGGATCATCACCTCGTGTTCACGCGGAATTTTACCGCTTGGCGTGTTGATGATGAAATTAATGCCGCCGTTCTTGACGCGGTCGAGGACGTTGGGCCGGCCTTCGTGCAGTTTGAACACTTTCTCGACCTTGATCTTCGCTTTTTTTAGCGCGTCCGCGGTTCCGGCGGTCGCAATGATTCCGAATCCGAGTTTCAAAAACTCCCGGGCCAACGGAATCACCGACTCTTTATCTGTGTCTTTCACGCTGATGAACACATTGCCTTTCTTCGGCAACGGCGGCGGCGCGGCCATCTGCGATTTGGCGAACGCGAGTCCTAGGTCGACATCCATTCCCATGACTTCGCCGGTCGATTTCATTTCCGGCCCGAGCGAAATGTCCGTTCCCTGATAACGCAGAAACGGAAAAACCGCTTCTTTGACCGAGAAATGTTTCGGCACGATTTCCCCGGTAAATCCGAGGTCTCGCAACTTTTTCCCAGCCATGATTTTGGCGGCCAGCTTCGCCAACGGAACGCCGATCGCCTTGCTTACGAAAGGAACCGTCCGCGAGGCGCGCGGATTTACTTCGAGCACGTAAACGTTTTCGCCTTTGACCGCGAACTGCACGTTCATGAGACCGCGCACATTCAGCTCGCGCGCCATCGCCTTCGTCGCGGATGAAATTTCGTCGAGCACCGGTTGCGACAATGAAAATGTCGGAATCACGCACGCGCTGTCGCCGCTGTGGATGCCGGCCTCCTCGATGTGCTCCATGATCGCGCCGATCGCCGTCGTTTCGCCGTCCGAAATGCAATCGACATCGACTTCGATCGCGTCTTCAAGGAAGCGATCGACCAGAACTGGCCGGTCGGGAGTGACTTCAATCGCGCTCGCCATGTAACGGCGCAGGTCCGCTTCGTTGTAAACGAGCTCCATCGCACGTCCGCCAAGCACGAAACTTGGCCTAACAAGCACCGGATAGCCGATCTTGCTCGCGATCTTCACCGCTTCATCCGTGCTGACCGCCGACCCGCTGGGCGTTTGGCGTAAACCAAGTTTGTCCAGCATTGCGGCGAATAACTTTCGGTCTTCAGCCGTCTCGATGCTCTCCGGCTGGGTTCCGAGAATCGGAACGCCCGCGGCTTTCAGTCCGTCGGCGAGGTTCAGCGGGGTCTGCCCGCCAAACTGCACCACGACGCCGTCAGGCTTCTCCTGCTCATATATATTAAGTACGTCCTCGAGGGTGAGCGGCTCGAAATAGAGCTTGTCGCTCGTGTCGTAGTCGGTCGACACCGTTTCCGGGTTCGAATTGACCATAATGGTTTCGAATCCCAGCTCGCGCAGCGCGAATGCCGCATGCACACAGCAGTAATCGAATTCAATGCCCTGCCCGATCCGGTTCGGTCCGCCGCCCAGAATCATTACCTTCGGTTTTCCGCTTTCGCGCCGCTCGTTCTCATCCCCGTAGGTCGAGTAATAATACGGCGTGTAGGCCTCGAACTCGGCTGCGCAGGTATCGACCAGGCGATACGTGGGCGTCACTTTTTCTGCGATGCGCTTTGCGCGGATTTTTATTTCATCGGCGCCGTTGGCGATCGCAAGTTGCCGATCTGAAAAGCCAAGCTTTTTGCTGCGCAGCAGCGTCTTGGTTTTCAAACACTTCGCCTCGGCAACGATCTCGGCCACGTTCCGCAAGAACCATTTGTCGATCCTGGTCAGCTCAAAGACTTCATCGATCGACGCGCCTTTCTGGAACGCCTGGCCGATGTAAAAGATTCGTTCCGCATTCGGAATCGCCAACTTCAACCGCAGCGTTTCAACATCGACATCCTTGTCGGCGCCATCGCCGATGAGTCCGAACCGTTTGTTCTCCAGGGAGCGCAACGCTTTCTGCAGAGCTTCCTTGAACGTTCGGCCAATCGCCATCGCTTCGCCGACCGATTTCATCTGGGTTGTCAGCGTTGGATCGGCTTGCGGGAATTTCTCGAACGTGAACCGCGGGACTTTGACGACGCAGTAGTCGATCGTCGGTTCGAAACACGCCGGCGTCTCGCGCGTGATGTCGTTCTTAATTTCATCGAGGGTGTAACCGACCGCGAGCTTGGCCGCGATCTTCGCAATCGGAAATCCGGTCGCCTTGCTCGCCAGCGCGCTGGAACGCGATACGCGCGGGTTCATTTCAATCACTACCATTCGCCCTGTGTCGGGATGGACCGCGAATTGAATGTTGGAGCCACCGGTCTCGACGCCAATCTCACGAATAACGGCGAACGATGCGTCGCGCATCATCTGGAATTCCTTGTCGGTCAGAGTTTGCACCGGCGCGACGGTGATTGAATCGCCGGTGTGCACGCCCATCGGATCGAAATTCTCGATCGAACAAACAACCACGCAGTTGTCCATTCGGTCGCGCATCACTTCCATCTCGAATTCTTTCCAGCCAACAAGCGATTCCTCGATCAACACTTCGGTGACCGGTGACATGGCGAGGCCGCGCCCGGCGATTTCGGTCAGATCATCCGGATTGTAAGCGATGCCTCCCCCGCTTCCGCCAAGCGTGAATGCGGGTCGAACGATCAGGGGGAAGCTCCCGATTTCTTTTGCGATCTTGTGCGCGTCGGCAACCGAACGCGCGATGCCGGAGCGCGGCACCTCGAGCCCGATCCGGAGCATTGCTTCCTTGAACAATTGCCGATCTTCACCCTTGGCGATCGCCTTGGCGTTCGCACCGATCAGTTTCACTTTGTGCCGGGCAAGCGCTCCGTTGCGGTAAAGTTCCATCGCCGCGTTCAGCGCAGTCTGGCCGCCCATTGTCGGCAGAATCGCGTCTGGTTTTTCGCGCTCGATAATCGCTTCGATCACCTCCGGCGTGATCGGTTCTATGTAAGTACGGTCCGCGAATTCCGGATCGGTCATGATCGTGGCCGGGTTCGAATTCACCAGCACGACCTGGTATCCCTCTTCGCGCAACGCCTTGCACGCCTGGACGCCGGAATAATCAAATTCGCAGCCCTGCCCGATTACGATTGGACCGGAGCCGATGAGGAGGATTTTCTTTAGATTGTTGTTCCGCGGCATCTGCGCAGCGCGCAGGATAAGCTAATTCATGCGAAGTTCACGCCCGAATCGGCAACAATCGCTTAATTGCGGCTCACGAGGGCGTTACGAATGCTGGCGCGCCGGAAGACGTCGTGCACAGAGGGGCTTGAAAATTGCGGGATTTTTTTCCAAGCTTCACGTTTTCAGGCAAGCAACTACTCCGCGGCTTCATCTTCTCCCACTCCAACTCCGTCTGCCTCCCCCGCGCCGAGCGGGACGCCGCATGGCGGCCACGGAGGCGGCAATCGATAGCTGGCGCGCGAACTACTTCGCTTGATATTTTGGCTGTTTTACCTGCTTGCGAACCGCCGCAAAGAGTTTGGTGATTCCAGTTTCGCTGATTGTGTTGGTAAGAAATGGCGGAACGGAAATCCCGCTGTCGGTAAAAACGTAGTACGTCGCACGCGTTTTGTTCGGGCCACTCGGCTCCAACAACCACGATCCGTGGACGAGTTTCACTCGAAACACACCGGGCTGCTCAGCCGGTCCATGCTCGTTCGCCGGCTTCCATTCACTGAAATACGCCTGGCCGTGTTCGGCCGGCCACGATCTCTTTTCGATTCGAATCGTGTAATCACGATCGCTGACAATTTTGGGCGAAATCCGCTGATACGTGAGAATCGAATTGTGTTTTCTCTCAATCACGCGCGCTTCTGCCGTGTAAGGCATGAAGCTCGCATACGCTTCGACGTCATCGATGACGTTATAAGCAGTGTGGCTCGAGGCATCGATCTCACCGATCGCCTTGAACTCTTTCAGATGAGATCCCGAATGCGGGCGACTGTAAATTGCGACTCCGTTGGCCTGCTTCACCAGTTTCCAATTCTCTCTTGGAGTTTGTTCCGCTGCGGAAACAGTCAGCGTGAATCCGGCGATCGCCAGCGCGATGATAGTTTGCTTCATCTCCAGCCAAGTTTGACGCGGAAAGCGAAGCGCGGATTCAGAGCAAATCGGCCTTACGGCGTTACCTTTTCGACATTCCGAGCTGGGCGAACAGAAACGAATATTCATCGGCCTGTTGCTTGATTCGCTCGCTCAAGGCTGTGCCGATGCCGTGGCCGGCACTGGAACTGGTTCGCAACAGGATCGGGTTCGCCGACTTGTTCGCCTCATCCAACCTGGCAGTCATTTTGCGCGAATGATAAGGCGCAACCCGGCCGTCGTTGGCGCCAGTCATGAACAGGATCGACGGGTATTTTGTTCCGTCGACAACATGATGATACGGCGAGTAGTCGTAGAGGGCTTTGAATTGCTCGGGATCTTTCACGGTCCCGAACTCGGTTACGTTGAAGGCGCCGTTCGGCGCGAGCTCGACTCGCAGCATGTCGTAAATTCCCACGAACGAGACGACCGCGCGCATCAACTCCGGGTGTTGCGTGATCAACGCGCCCATTAACAAGCCGCCGTTGCTTCCGCCGAGTAACGCCAGTTTCTCCGGTCGCGTCCACTTCTGGTCGATCAGGTATTTCGCAGCAGTCGCGAAATCATCGAACACGTTTTGTTTTTTCGTGAGATTGCCTGCTTTGTGCCATTCCTCGCCGAACTCGCCACCGCCCCGGATGTTCGCCACAATGAAAACACCGCCGTGGTCAAACCAGAGCCGTCGCGTGAAATCAAAGCTCGGTGACATACTGATTCCATAACCGCCGTAGCCGTAAAGCAACGTCGGATTGTTGCCGTCCTGCTTCGTTCCTTTTTTGCGAACAATGTTCAACGGGATCTTCGTTCCGTCCTTCGACGTCGCGAATTCCCGGGTCACTTCGATGTCCGCGAACGACACCGGCGACGTGCTGACCAGCGCCGTCCTTACCGGCGGTTTCGCTGGATCGGTGACTTGGAACCAGGCCGCCGGTTCGGTGTAGCTCACGTCGCGGAACAGCAGGGAATTGTCTTCCAATGACTCCATCTCGGACACGGACGAAATTTCCGGTATCGCGATCGTGCGCGCGTTCTTGCCGTCCAAATCAAAACGCCGAATCTGCGACGGTCCGCCCAACAAATCGGCGACGTAAAGTGCATTCGCCGTCGGCTCCATGAACTGAATCACCGCGTCGCTCGGCTCAACGATAGTCGCTGCGTTTGCCAGCGCCGGATTATCCAGCGACACCCGCAAAATTTTCCCGCGTGGGGCATCGGCGCGGGAAAGCAGATACAGCGCGTCGTCGCGCCCAAGACGCGCCGCTTTGATCTGATCGCTGAACTGGGTCAGCTGCTTCCAATTTCCATCTGGCCCCAGCAAATAATGAGAAAAGTCGCCGCCGTCGCCGTTGGCGACCGTCGCCAGAATGAATTTTCCATCATGCGACGCTTCCAGTTTGATTTCGGCAATCCGCGGGAATTCTTTGCCGATCGAGTAAGTGTCCTGGGTGTCCGGCGTTCCGACTTTATGAAAATAGACCTGCTGGTAAAAATTTAGGTCGGCGTCCGGCTTCTCGCCCTTGCGGGGGAAGCGCGTGTAATAAATCGCGGTGCCGTCCGCGTTCCAGGCGGCGCTGCCGCCGGCCGTTGGATATTGAACGTGTGCAATTGAATCGGGAAGGGCTTTGCCAGTTGCTGTTTCGTAAATGTGAAGCGTCCCGTCTTCACTGCCCCCCTGCGAAATGGAAATGGCTACATACTTTCCGTCACGCGACGGCTCAAACCAGTCGATCGCGGTTGTGCCTTTTGCATCGAGCGCGTTGGGATCGAGGACAACTTTCTCTGATTTCAACTCGTCAGCCGACGCGAGCGTGACGAGCATTGGTTGCTGCTTAGGCGGCTGAAATTTCAGGGCAAACAAAATTCCGGGCCGTGAAACGAGACCTGAATAACTCGGCGACGTTTTCGCGAACCATTCCGTCAATTGTTTTTCGATCGCCGCCCGGTCGGGCAACTTGTCGATATAAGCGCGTGTCTTTTGATTTTGCGCGTCCGACCAGCTCTTCACCGCCGGATCAGTGTCATTTTCAAGCCACTGGTAATTATCCTCGACTTTGACGCCCTGATATTCGTCGGTGACGGGCTTCTTGGGAGTTGGTGAGTTCGTCTCAGCGGCAATTCCGAACGAGCACAGACTCAGGAGAATGAGCGCAACAATAGAAAGCGATTTCATAGGCAGATTAGAATCTCCAACACCCTTGAGCGTTCAATGCTTTTGGCCCGTTGTAGCGGTGCTTGTCTCAAGCACCGAACTACGAAGTCAGGCGCTTGGCACAAGCGCCTCTACAACTCAGCGCAGGATCGAATCCGCGGGATAAATCACGCCGTTCTTGACCACCGTTTCGATGTCCGAGGCATTCGTGATATCATCGACCGGGTTCGATTTAACGATCACTAGATCAGCGAGGCAGCCGTTCTCGATCCGGCCTATGTGCGTGCCGGTTTCACCGCCAAAGAGTTTGGCGGCGTTCGCCGTCGCGCATTGCAGAATCTGCATGTTCGTCAACCCGGCTTGTTTCATGAGCTGAAACTCGCGGAATAACGCCGGTCCGTGAATGGTTCCGATGTTTCCAGCATCCGTGCCAGCGGCGATCGTCACGCCGGCGTCTTCCAGCTTCTTCAAATTCGGCAACGCAACTTCGTAGGTTTTGTTGATCCGGTCCATCGCTGCCTTCGGGTCAGCCAGCGCGGCTTTCACTCTGTCGGGCAATTTGTCCTGCGGAATTTTCGTGACGTCGAGCGACGCGATCACTTCCGGGTTGCCCCAGGCCTGTTCTTCCTTCGTCAGATTCAGTTGATGCGAAAAAACCCGGCCGTAGCGCTCGAACACCACCAGCGTCGGACACAGAATCGTATGCCGATCCTTCAACAGCTTCACAAACGCGTCATCCACTGGTTTGTCGACCACGCTGTGCACCAGAATGTCCGCGCCTTCTTCTATCGCCGCGCGAGCCGTTTCCAATTCGGTCGCGTGGACCGCAACGCGGATCTGGTGCGCGTGACTTTCTTCAACCGTCGCGCGAACGGTCGGTCGAAACGCATCGACCGGGTGATCCTTGTCCACGATGTACCAGATTTTCACCAAGTCCGGTTTCTTCTCGGCGAGTTTACGAACGAACTCGCGCGCCTGGTCCGGTCCATCGATCTTCACGATGGGCGGATCGCCCAAATCCAGTTTTTCGCGCGAAACGCTGGAGATTAAGGGGCCGGCGACGGCGACTCGCGGCGCTTTTGCGGTGGCGTTCGCTTTTTGGCGGACCTCGAAATTCCACATCGGCCCGCCGACATCGACCACGCTGGTGATCCCGCACCGAATGTAGCGCGCGAAAACATCGTCCAGGTGCGACTTGATCCACGCGACTTCATCTTTGTACGGGCGAACGCTATTGAAATCCGCGCCGTCAGGTCGCGTGAACAGATCCGCTGACTGAAAGAAATGTATGTGAGTGTCGATGTAGCCCGGCAAAATAAACTTCCCGGCGCAATCGATCTGTTTCCCGAGCGTCGCCGCGTCCTGTTTGCCCATCGAGACGCGCTCGATCTTGTCCCCATTGATCACAATCGTCGCATTCGGCATTACCTTGCCGTCGGCGGGATTAATCACCGTCGCGCCGACGAGTGAGATTTTCGCCGCGTGCAGTGTGATTGCGCCAAAGAAGAGAAATAGAGCAGTAATCGTTTTCATATTAGAAGCGTTGTAGCGGTGCTTGTTCTCAAGCACCGAATTATTTAAACAGGCGCTTGAGACAAGCGCCTCTACAACTTCGTTTTGTTTTTCAAGGTTTGGGTTCGTCGGCGATTTTCAGAACAATTTTGCCGCGGGTGTGATGCGTCTCCGCCTGCGCTGTGGCTTTGGCTGCGTCGGCCAAAGGCAACACTTGTGAAACGACCGGCTTGATTTTCCCTGCCTCGATCAAGTTTGTGATCGCTCGGAGCTCGGCGGGATCGGGATGGGACGACAGCGACTTGCCGTAAATTTGGTGCTTATCGAGCTCGTTTTGGTCGCATCGCGAAACAAGAGTCACAATAAGTCCGCCTTTCTTAGCGACGCCGTATGAGCGCGCGAGGGTGTCGCCGCCAACTGGATCGAGCACGACGTCGACATTGTGCGCGACGTCCTCGAACTTTTGTTTCGTATAATCGATTGCGACGTCGGCGCCGAGTTTCTTAAGCAGGTCCTGGTTCGCCGTCGACGCAGTAGCGATCACTTTGGCGCCGCGTGCCTTGGCAATCTGGATCGCAAAACTTCCGACTCCGCCTGAACCGCCATGGATCAGAGCAGTTTGTCCTTCTTGAAGATTTCCATAGCCCCACAGCGCCTGGAAAGCGGTCAATCCGGCCAGCGGGACCGCGGCAGCGTCAGTAAAACTGAGAGACTTCGGTTTGAGGGACGCTTCGCCTTCGTTTGAGATGCAGTATTCGGCCCAGCCGCCGCCGAAGAGCAGGTAGGCATAAACGGGATCTCCGACTTTCAGTGTTTTCACTTGTTTGCCGGCTTTCACCACCACGCCCGCCATGTCGTAGCCGAGAGTCAATGGCAGATGCGTTCCAAATTCTTTCGCGAACTTCCCGCTGAGGATGAGCGGGTCGGCCGGATTCACGCCGCTCGCGATCACGCGAACGAGAACTTCGGTGTCCTTCGGCTGAGGAACGGGAACTTCTTCAAGCTTCAGCTTTTCCGGTCCGCCGTACTCGTGAGCGACGATCGCCTTCATCTTTTTCGGTACCGGTTGTGCGCCGGCGACGACCACGTGTGCGGCGATAAGAAGAATAATGACTTTTTTCATATCGAAAGCGTTGTAGCGGTGCTTGTTCTCAAGCACCGAATTAATAGACAGGCGTTCGCCGCGGCGAACGCCTCTACAAACTCTCAGGATCTTTTCCGACCCATTCCCTGTTTTCATTCCTTGGACTCGGGTACGGCTTTCTCGGCGGCTTTGAAGCCGATCTTGGAATGGGTGCCGTCGCAGAACGGTTTCTCGGTGGACGCGCCACATCGGCAAAGGGCCATGCGCGGTTCGATTGGAAATTTGTTGCCGTCCGCGTCGATTAGTTCGACTTCGCCCTTCACGATATACGGACCGTTCTTGATTGTTTCGATTGTTACTTGAGCCATGTTCGCAGCTTAGCTGAGGTGGATCGCGTTGTCCCTAACGCGATGCTAAATAATGCGCCGCTCTGCGGCGGTCGAATTAACATCGTCTTCGGAGAAGCCGATCCACCTCGCTTTCGGTGGGTTTACACAAAAAGCAGTTGTAGCGGTGCTTGTTCTCAAGCACCGAACTAAATATACAAGGCGTTCGCCGCGGCGAACGCCTCTACAACGTCAGTATTCAAGTGACATGAAGGTTAAACTTCTTATTTCGGTTTTCTTTTTCGCTGTTAGCGCATTCGCGCAGTCAACCGCGAAACATCCGTTCACGTTTGAGGACATGATGAAACTCAAGCGGGTTGATGAACCCGTGCCGTCGCCGGACGGGAAATGGGTCGTGTTCTCTGCGACCGATGTCGATCTCGAGGCGAACACCAAGACTTCGCATTTGTGGATCGTGCCGGCGAGCGGCGGCGAGTCGAAGCGTTTGAATGAAACGTCGATTCATGAAGAGCGGCCACGCTTTTCGCCGAATGGAAAGAAACTGATCTGGACCTCGAAAGCGACCGATCCGACGCAGGTCTGGATGTGCGATTTCAATTCGGACAGCGGGACGCTGGCCGGCAGCCCACATCAGGTCACGAATATTTCAACCGGCGCAGACGGCGCGATCTGGTCGCCAGACGGAAAGAACATCGTGTTCACGTCGGACGTTTATCCCGATTGCAAAGACGACGCGTGCAACAAACAGCGCGACGCCGAACTGAAGAAGAGCAAAGTGAAAGCGAAGATTTTCACGCGTTTGTTCTACCGACACTGGAACGCGTTCACTGAATTCAAGAGGAGTCATTTGTTCGTTGTTTCGGCCGACAGCGTTGTAGCGGCCGTTGTCTCAACGGGCGAACCAAATAAACAGGCGCTTGAGACAAGCGCCTCTACAACTCCTCGAGATTTAACCCCTGGCGATCATGATGTTCCGCCGTTTCATTTGGGCGGGCAGGACATGTACGCGATTTCACCGGACGGCCAGGAGCTCGCTTACACCAGCAACATCGACGAAGTCGAAGCGACCAGCACGAACAACGAAATATTTGTCGTGCCGATGAGCGGCGGCACGCCTAGGAAAATTTCTACCAGTCCGGGTGCCGACGAGACGCCGCTCTATTCCCCGGACGGAAAATATCTCGCCTGGCGCTCGCAAGCCCGCGCCGGCTTCGAGTCTGATAAATGGCGGCTCATGGTTCAAGACCGACAATCAGGGAAGACGCGCGATCTGACGGAAAAGTTTGAGCGCTCGGTTGGAGGTTTTACATGGGGCTTGCAACTCAGTTTCACCTTTGAGGATCACGGCGAACAAAGGATCGGAACCGCATCTGTCTCCCAAACCGTCTATGGGAATAACGCGTGGGTCGGAACCGCACCTGTCTCCCAAACCGTCCACGGGTATAACGCGTGGGAGTGGAAGCCAGCAAACATTGATCCCGCCCACATTGATAACCTGATGTGGGGCGGCGGATTCCAGACTCCCCCTGTTCTCTATTACACTAAAATGTCAATTGCCGCGTCAGACGAGATCTGGGCGTCTGAGGCCCCTAAAGATCCGAAACATCCGATTCGCCTGACGCACATGAACGACGCGCTGTTGTCGCAGATCGACATGCAGCCGTTGGAGCCGTTCACGTTCAAAGGCGCAAATGACGAAGAGGTTCAGGGTTTCATGGTCAAGCCGCCGGGATTCGATCCGAACAAGAAATATCCGCTGAAGTTCTTGATCCACGGCGGGCCGCAAGGGGCTTGGGGAAACGACTGGACGTATCGCTGGAACGCGGAGTTGTTCGCGGTCGGCAACCCCGAAAGCTTTCGGGGCCAAGGCGGCTATGTGGTCGTGATGATCAATTTCCACGGCTCGACCGGTTACGGACAGAAGTTTACCGATTCGATCAGCGGCGATTGGGGCGGCAAACCGTATATCGATCTGATGAAGGGGCTCGATTACGTCGAGAAGACCTATCCGTTCATTGATAAGAACCGCGAGGCGGCGCTGGGCGCGAGCTACGGCGGTTACATGGCGAACTGGTTGTTAGGCCACACCAACCGGTTCAAGTGCATCGTGTCCCACGACGGAATGTTCAATGCCGAGTCCGCCTTCGGCACAACCGAAGAGTTGTGGTTCCCGAATTGGGAGTTTGGCGGCCCGCCATGGAAGAACAGAGAAAAGTATCGCAGATACTCGCCGCACGAGTACGCCGCAAACTTCAAAACACCGACGCTGGTGGTGCACGGCCAGCTTGATTATCGCCTCGATGTTTCACAAGGGTTCGATCTGTTCACGACTCTGCAAACGCTCAAGGTGCCGTCGAAGATGTTGTATTTCCCGGACGAAGGTCACTGGGTGCTTAAACCGCAGAACTCGCGGCTATGGTACAAGACAGTGAACGATTGGGTTGATCAGTGGTGTAAGCGCTGACGCGCAAATCCCAAATCCCAGGCTCCAAATCCCAAAGAAACTTCAAGCTCCAATCTTCAAAAGGCGTGGCATGCGTTTTGGTTTTTTGGAAGTTGAAATTTGAAGTTTCCCTGGAGCCTGGGGTTTGGATTTTGGAGCTTCTGAATTGCCGCAGCTCGGCGGAATTCACCGAACCGCCATCGCGACTGAGGTCAATCGCCACTACCTTTCGTTGCGCACCAGCGCCGCGGCTTCGCGTTCGACCGTGGCGTGATCGAGACGACGCGGTTTGATGTAAAACTCATCAATCACAATTTGGACGAGCGCAGCGGCTGGCACGGCTAGAATCGCGCCGAGGATTCCAAAGGATGTCGCCATGGCTATGGTGAAGAAGAGAATGTTCACCGGATGCAGGCGCATCTCTTTGCCCAGGACGAACGGCACCAGAAAATTAAGCTCGACCTGATAGACGAGAAGAATCACGCCCAGCGCCAGCCAGAATTTAGTCGCGCCCATGCTTAGCGCGACGAACAGAATCGGGATCGCCACGAAAAACGCGCCGACGTTGGGGAGAAATTCTCCGAGGAAGGCGAAGGCGCCAAACATCAGCGCCGGTGGAATGCCGATAATCCACAACAACACGCCGATGGAGACGCCTGTGATCGCGCCGTTAATGGCAACGCCGCGAGCCCACATCACCATCTGCTGCATGAGGCGGGAAAGTGTACGCTTTGCTTGTTCGTGAAAACGGGTGGGCGCGAGCGTGAGATAAAACGCGACGATCGGTTCCGGGTTCGCCAAAACGAAGAACAACAACAGGATTGCCAGCGCCGCGCTGAACACGCCGCCGACGAAACCAATCGTGGATCTTAGCAAGACATTGCCGACGGTCCCGGCAGCCGCGGCGATTTTACTGACGATCTCATCAGTCTGCGGCAACGCGTCGCGGACTGCCGGATACTTTTGGCCGAGTGCGTTCATGCGCGCTCGAATTCCATCCCAGACCTGGGGCGTGTTTTGCACCAGGCTGTTGAGCTGTCTTGCCAGCGGCGGAATTGCGAACAGCACGACTGTGGCGACGACAACAAGCAGGCCGAGGAGTGTCAGCGCAACAGCCAGTCCGCGCGGGAACCGATGCCGCTGCAACCAAACAACGATCGGGTTGAGTACCATTGCGACGAGAAAAACGATCGCGAAAAGCAGCAGGACCGATTCGAGCGCCCGCAAAATAAACGCGGTTATGACGAGCAATACGATGAGACCGAGGAGCTGGCGCGCTCCGCGGTAACTCAGAGGCGCGTTTTGGTCGATGGAGCGATGCGGTTCCATGTTACCCGCTGCGCTCCCTCGCGGCGCGGGTTTGCTGGTTGTATCAGCCGGCCACTACCAAAACAAGCGAGTTAGGCGGCGCCAAATCCCAAAGCCCACGCTCCAAATCTCAAATAAAACTCAAAGCTCCAATCCCTAAAACTGACTGGCACCGCATTCTGTTTTTGGAATTAGCCTTTGGAGATTCCTTGGAGTTTAGGGATTGGGATTTCGAAATTCCGCATTAGCGGCGTCTGCGCCCGTAGGAATAACCGCGATGAGATCGTCCGCCGCCGATGGCGCGTCGTCCGCCGGCCATTGATTCGGGTTCGAAGAGTACGGTGTAGAGATACGGAAAGGTTTCGAGCTTCAGGCGCGGAATTTTTTGGCCGATAAATCGTTCAATCGCCTGAAGCGAAGCGACTTCTTCGCCGTTCATAAGCGTAAACGCGTCACCGACATTTTGGGCCCGGCCCGTCCGGCCGATCCGATGGACGTAATCCTCGGCGTGCTCTGGCACGTCGTAATTGATGACGTGACTGACGCCGGCAATGTCGAGGCCGCGCGCGGCGATGTCGGTCGCGACCATGACTTCGTATTTGCCGCTCTTAAATCCTTCCAAGGCCTCGATCCGCTCGCGCTGAGTGCGATTCGAGTGCAAGACTGCGACGGAATGATTTCCTTGCTTCAATTTATGCGCGATCCGATCCGCGCCGTGTTTGGTTCGGGAAAAGATGAGCGCGCTATCGAAGTTGGTGCGTTCGAGCAACGCCATGAGCAGATCGAATTTCTGCTCGGCTGCGACCGGATAAACCGCGTGTGTCACCGTTTCGGCAGGTGAACGGCGCACGCCAATTTCTACCATTTCCGGTTCGCGCAAGACCCAGGCCGCCAGACGTTCGATCTCCGGCGGAAGGGTCGCGGAGAAAAGAAGAGTTTGTCGATCGGTCGAGATTTTCTCGACGATCTGACGGACCTGCGGCAGAAATCCCATGTCGAGCATGCGATCGACCTCATCGAGCACGAGAATGTTCACGTCGCGGAAGTGAAGAGTCTTTTGCTCGAGATGATCGAGCAGACGCCCCGGCGTGGCGACGATGATATCGACACCGTGTTTCAAATCTTCACGCTGCTTTCCATAGCCGACGCCGCCATGCACAACGGTTGCGCGCAAATCGGTAAAGCGACCGTAGTCGCGAAACGCAGTTTCGACTTGCGCGGCAAGCTCGCGCGTCGGTTCCAAAACAAGGCAGCGAAATTTTCCGTGCTTGGCCAGCAGCGTCAGAATTGGCAAGGCGAATGCCGCCGTTTTGCCGGTACCGGTCTGGGCGGTGCCGATCAAATCCTTGCCGGCGAGAATGATCGGAAAAGCGCGGAGCTGGATCGGCGTCGGCTCGGTGAAACCCATGGCCTGGGTCCCGCGCACAACTTCCGATGAAAGGTCGAAATTATTGAATGACACAACAGGAAGTTACCGACTGGGCTAGAGCAAGCAATGCGCCCAAAGCTGCAAATCCCAAAACCCAATTTCCAAAGAATTTCCAAGCACCAATCTCCAAGACTCTGAATACTTTCTGCATTACAAGCCTTTGACCTTTGGGTATTGGCGTTTCCCTGGGGTTTGGGTTTTGGTGACTGGAGCTTTCCGCGCCTGATGAAAATTCTCGTTCTCGCTGACACTCATAATAAATTACCGCAATCAATTCTCACTCTTACTGCCGGCGCAGATGAGATTTGGCACCTGGGCGACGTTTGCGAGCCGACGATCACCAACGATCTCAGCGCAATCGGCCCGAAGCTCACGGTCGTGCGCGGGAATTGCGATTGGAATTCCGATTGGCCGCTGGTTGTCGATCTTAAGCGCGAAAAATTGAAGTTCCGGCTGGTGCACATTCCGCCCGATGTTCCGCCGGACGATGTCGATGTTGTGCTGCATGGTCATACTCACGTGCCGCGAAATGAAAAGCGGCGCGGCGTTTTGTTTCTAAATCCCGGTTGTGTTACACGCCCCAACCGCGGCTCGCCTCGAAGCGTGGCCTGGCTCGAAGTTGTGAACGGGAAAATAAGGTGGCAGCTGATTGAAATCAGGTAGGGGCGATTGACCTCAATCGCCATGGCGGTTCGGTGAACCGCCGCTACCTATTCTTCTTTTTTCCGGCCGAACCAGCGCCGTTTCTTCTTCGGCTCTTCCGCCGCCGGCGTAGTTTCTTTTTCCTCCGCCTTCGGCTTCGATTCTTCAGCCTTCGTTTCCTTTTGTTTCGGCTCGGCTTTTGGCTCTTTCTTTTTCGCCTTTGTCTCTTCGGCCGGCTTCTCTTCGACAACAACGGTGGCATCGACCCACTCAATGAACGCCATTAAGGCAGAGTCGCTCTTGCGTTGACCGAGCCGGATGATGCGGGTGTAACCGCCGTTGCGCTCGGTCGAAGCCGGCGCGATCTCGTCGAACAATTTTTTCACCGCATCTTTGTGGCGTAAAGTCGCAAAGGCGGTGCGTCGGGCATGGAGCGATCCGTTCTTGCCGAGCGTCACCATTTTTTCTGCGATTGGACGAACTGCTTTCGCTTTCGCGAGCGTCGTCTTGATTCGGCGATGCTCGATCAGGCTACAAACCTGGTTTGCGAGAAGCGCTTTGCGGTGCTCAGCCTTTCGGCCGAGTCGCACGGTTTTCTTTTGGTGTCTCATTGATTGGCCTCGAGCTAATTACTTGCGCTCGGTTACACCGGCCGTCGCTCCATTTCCGGAGGCGCCGTCAGCTGACGCACCGGCACCGGCACCGGCCACCGGTTCTACCAGACCCGGTTCGAATTTCATTCCCAAACTGAGGCCAAGCTGTTGAAGCTTGTCCTTGATCTCATTGAGCGATTTCTTGCCGAAGTTGCGATACTTAAGCATCTCGCTCTCCGTCTTTTGGGCGAGTTGACCAACCGTGGTAATGTTGGCGTTGTTCAAACAGTTCGCCGCGCGGACGCTGAGCTCGATTTCGTTCACGCTCATGTTGAGGAGTTTCTTGAGTTTCATGTTCTCTTCGCTCACGCCGGCTGGCGTTTCGTCGAACTCGATCACTTCCTCGTTGAAGTTCACGAAGACATCGAGGTGATGGCGAAGGATCGCCGACGCCTGGAGCAGTGCGTCGTCCGGAGTCAGACGGCCGTCGGTCCAGACTTCAAGGATGAGCTTGTCATAGTCGGTTCGTTGACCGACGCGGGTGTTTTCGACCGCGTATTTCACGCGGGTGACCGGCGAGAAGATGGAATCGATTGGAATGAGGCCGATCGGCTGATCGGTGCGTTTGTTTTCTTCACCGGTAGCAAAGCCGCGGCCGACCCGAACTTCGAGCTCGGCATCAAACTTATGCTTTTTATCGAGCGTGCAGATGATTTGCTTGGGATTCAGCACTTCGTAGCCGGTAACTTCCTGAATGTCGCCGGCGGTGACTTCGCCTTCCTTGTTTACGCTGAGCGAAAGTTTCTTTGGCTCGTGACCATTGCTGGATTTGAATTTCACCTTCTTGAGGTTGAGCACGATGTCGGTCACGTCTTCAACGACGCCCGGCAAGGTTGCGAACTCGTGCTGCGCCCCGGTGATCTTTACCGCGGTAATGGCCGCTCCTTCGAGCGACGAGAGCAAAACCCGGCGGAGTGAATTTCCTACCGTGTGACCGTAACCGGCCTCAAACGGCTCGGCGGCAAACTTGGCGTAAATGTCGGTGGCTGTGTTCTCCTCTTTAGAGAGAGTTTTCGGCATTTCAAAACGACCGTAACGAATTGGCATAGACTAATAATCAACGATTTAATGAGTGAGTGATTCAACGAGTGCGGAAGCAAATCGTCAGATCGCTAAATCTTTAAATCGCTAAATTCCTTTCAGGGCCGGGTTTCCCCTGGCGAGTGCGGTTTCAGCCAAGCGACTGAGACCCAGGGACCAACGGCGTAATTTAAAAACTCGCTGCGGAGCGTGGAATAAAGACGATTTGACGGTTTTTGCAAGCACCAGTTTTTTGGAAACGGACGTCACCGCGGAGGACTCAAAGATCACAGAGGTCCGAAGCCGGACAGGCATTTCTGATGGTCGGATGGAACTGCATGCGTCTCCGTGTTCTCTGCGCGCTCTGTGGTAACGAATTCCTAGTTCTCGACGATGCCAGAAGATATCGAGTTTTTCGGGAAATGCGCCGCCAGCGCTTTGCCGACTTCCTCGATCGCTTCCACGAGCGCGTGGCTGAATTTCTCGTTCTTAAAGTGCTCGCGCATTTGATCGACAAGACGTTGCCAAAGTCTTTCGCCGCATTTTTCGTGAATCGCCTTGTCTCCGATCACGGCGAACTTGTGGGCGCGCGGCGCGACGAAAATGAGGACGGCGTTCTCGTGCTTTGTTTTGTGCATTCCGAGGTGATGAAATTTTTTCTGCGCCGCAATCAGCGGATCACCGCCGAGTTTGCCGCGCTGAATATAAACACGGATCTGGCCGGAAGTTTGTGACTCAGCATTACGAATCACCTGCCCGATGCGCTCGTGCTCGAGCTTGCTGAGAAATTCTTTCGTCCGCATTCGATTACCAGCTTCCGCTTGACCCGCCGCCGCCGAAACTTCCTCCTCCCCCACTAAAGCCGCTAAACCCGCCGCCGCCGGACGACCAGCCACCACCGCCTCCGCCGCCAAAGCCCATTGGAATGAAAACAGGACCGCTGCGACCTGATGAATAACCGTAGCCGCCCAGCCGTCGGATCAATCTCGAAATTATCGTCAAAACGATGACGAAGATGATGAAGAACAAGAAACTCGGTCGGCCCGATCTACTGTGTTGTTCTGTAACCGTCTTCCCGGAGCCTTTGTACTCACCGCGAATTGCCTTAAAAATGGAATCGATCCCATCGGCGAGCCCGCCTTCGTAATCTCCATTTCGGAAGTGAGGATTAATATGAGAATCCCGAATGTCGTAAGCGGTAATATCGGGAAGCGCGCCCTCCAATCCATAACCCACTTGAATCGACGTCTTGCGATCGGCGATAAAGACGAGGAGCACGACGCCGTTTCGCTGCGCTTTTGTTCCAACACCCCATGATTGCGCCACGCGCTGCGCGTAATCGGCCACATCCGAATCGCTTTGCATCTTTGGAAACACCGCGACTACGACCTGATTCGAGGTTTCGCGCTCGAATTGCGCGAGCTGCTCGTTGAAACGCGATGCCGCTTCTTTTGAAACAACGCCGGCATAATCGTTGAAGTAAGCGGCGGGTTTCGGCGGAATGACTTCGGCGGCGTGCGATTGGATCGCAACAAATACCGCAAGGCAAAGCGCAATTCGTTTCACGCTTGAGTTTGTAGTGGCAGCCGTGCCGGCTGCTTTGATGCGGGCGACACGCCCGCCGCTACAGTAGGATCGACCATCACGTTACGGAGTAGCGGCCGCAGTTGCTGCAGGTGAAGCGGCGGGCGCCGGCGAACCGAAATTGAAGTTCACGGTGGGCGCTTTTTCCGCGCCTTGCTGCGCAGCGAAGAACGGGCGCGGTGAAAATCCAAACATTCCGGCGATCATGTTCGTCGGGAAACGTTTCACCGCCACATTGTAATCCTGAACGACAGTATTGAACTTGTTTCGCTCGACCGAGATCCGGTTCTCCGTTCCTTCAAGCTGGGCTTGAAGTCCGCGGAAATTTTCGGTCGCGGTGAGTTGCGGATAATTTTCAGCCACCACCAGCAAACGCGAGAGCGCGTTGCTGAGTTGACCTTGCGCTGCCTGGAACTGTTGAAGCTGCGCCGCGTCAGTCGGCGCTTTATTCGGATCCAACTGCACCCGGCCGACGCTCGCGCGGGCATTGGTTACTTCGGTCAACGTAGACTTCTCGAAGTTGGCCGCGCCAGCGACGGTATTAACCAGATTTGGAATCAAATCCGCACGACGCTGATAAACGGTTTGGACCTGCGCCCATTGGCTATCGACGCCCTGCTGCAGCCCGACCAGCCGGTTGTAGGTCCCCCAGAAAAAGAGCCCGACCACGAAAGCAATGAAAATGAGAATGACGAGAAGCCCGCCACAACCGATCGCGAATTTGTTCATAAGAGTGACAATCTAAACTGCGGCAAGCCGTTAGCAAAGCTCCGAGCTCGCCGCGGGACGAGTCCGTCCGAGTGGTGGACCGGGGCGAGGACTATCGCCCGAGAACGAGCCGCAGGAAGTATGCGTCCGAGAATCTTCCGCTCGTTCCCTGACGAACGATGAGCGCGTTCATCGACGGAATGATGAACAGGCGCTGATAATTCGAGCCCAGTGCTACAACCATGTCCGGCGGCGCAGCCCGGCAAACACAGATGCCGCCCCAACGCGCGCGTTGCCATTTCAGATCGAGCTCTTTCTCGTAATCGATCTCACGCGCATTGGGGGCCTGGCGATTCAGCCAGAGCGTCAATCCGTAGGATGGATTGGCGCCAGAGCCGACGAATGCCTGGCTAAGCAAGTTCGACGGGACGATCTGTTTTCCGTTGTAATTGCCGCGACCAAGCACGAGCTCGCCGAACCGCGCCCATTCCCGTGCGGTCAGCTCGAATCCGCTCGCCGGCAACGGATTGCCTCGTCCGTCCTTCTTGAATTCGAGACTCGTTAGGCCAAGTGGCGACAGAATGTTTTCGCTGATGTAGGAGGTTGTCGATTTTCCATTCAGTTTTCGGCGGAGCAGTTCGTTGAAAATCTGAAGATGACTCGGTCCGTAAGCGAATGCCGAACCGGGCGCGGCAACCAGCGGCAGCTGAATCGCAGCGGCGTCGCGGTCTCGGATCGAATCGCTGTGGAGATGTGGCGCAGGTTCGATTCCGTCGGTCTGATTCAGCAATTCCCTAATCGTGATCTGAGATCTTCGTCCCGCCTCGGCGGGATTTTTCCATTCCGTGATTGTATCGGCGACGTGGTCGTCGAGCTTGATCAGCCCGTCACGCACTGCGCAAAGCGCAGCGAGCCCCCAAAAACTTTTGGTGCCACTGAAAATTTTGCAGCGCATATCGGCGCCGCCACCGTTTGAGTAATGTTCGAAAACGGTCTTTCCATTTTGCATAACGAGCATGGAAAAGCCGCGGTTATTCGCCGAGTAGGCCGCGGCCCGGGCGCAATTGCCGGGCCGAATGTCAGCGGCGAACGAGGAGATCGTCGCTGGAATTGCAATCAGCGACGTTGCAACACCGCAACTAAACCACGAAGGCCACGAAGCACACGAAGGAAAAGTCATGGAAGTATCTTCGTGACCTTCGTGGTGATTTCCGAATTACGTTTCGGATGACGCCGGCAATTCGGGCTGAACCGCAGTTTCCGTTTCGGGGGCGGGTTGCGCCCGCGGCGCAACTGGCAGATGCCGGGTGCGCAATTCCTCGACGTTTGGCAGCTCGTTTAGATTGCGCAGGCCGAAGTGATCGAGAAAGAATTCGGTCGTTTCGTAGAGCAGCGGTCGGCCGGGAATCTCGGCCCGTCCGGAAATTTTCACCAAGCCCCGCTCCATCAACGTTTGCAAAACACCGTCGATGGTCACGCCGCGGACGGCCTCGACGTCTGCCCGTGTGATCGGTTGCCGGTAGGCGATGATCGCCAGCGTTTCCAGCGCCGGAGAACTTAAGCGCGTGGGTTTCGGCGCAGGAAACAATCCGCGGACCCATTGGGCGTATTTGGGATCGCTGGCCAACTGCCAGCCACCGGCTTTTTCGACGAGCTGAAATCCGTGCTCGTTCTGGATGTATTCGATTTTCAGCTGTTCGAGCGCCGCGGCGACTTCCGCTGGCTTCGCATTTGCGAATTCGTTAGGCGAAAAATCGTCTTCCGCGCCAGCGTTGCGCACCGCGTCGACAATCTCTTTCGCCGAAAGCGGTTTCTGCGCGCCGAACAGAAGGGCTTCGATGACACTCGATAAATTCATGTTGCGGATGTTTGTGTAAGCGCGTGATGACAATAGCCCAGCGTTTCAACGCTGGGTTTCAGCAAACGAAGCTGCTCAAGTCCCGCAAGGGACGAAAGAAAATTTCTGCCGTCCCTAATGGGACTTAAAACCACGCGGACGTCATTATCCCAGCCTTCAAAGGCTGGGCTATTTTCTTGGACGTAGTTGAAACTCATCGCATTAATTTGCGCCGATCGCAGTTTGGATCGCGTCCGCGATGCGATTGGCGTGCTGGTCGATCTTATCGAACTCGCGGCCTTCAATCAAAAGCCGAATCTTGGATTCCGTGCCGGAGTAGCGCAGAAGGACACGACCTTTGCCGGCGAGCTCGCGCTCCACTTCGTCGCGCAACTTCACCACTTCGCGCAGCTCTTCGATTGGCGGCTTCGACTTCACAACCAGATTGCGCTGGGCTTGCGGATATTTCTTCAAACATTTCTTCAGCTTGCTCAACGGCTGACCGGTTTCGTGCATGATTCGCAGGATCTGAAGTGCGCTAATGATGCCGTCGCCCGTAGTCGTGAAATCGCGGAAGATGATGTGGCCGCTTTGTTCGCCACCAAGATTTAAATTCTTCTTCATCATTTCCTCGATCACGTAACGATCGCCCACTTTTGTGCGAATCACTTTGCCGCCGTTCGCGGCCAGCGTTTCGTCCAGGCCGAAGTTACTCATCACGGTTGCGACGAGAGTGTTGTCCCGGAGCCCACCGGATTTCAAAAGATCGAGCGACGCGATCGCCAGAATTTCGTCTCCATCGACGATCTCGCTGTTCTCATCGCACAACAGAACGCGGTCGGCGTCGCCATCGTGAGTGATGCCAACATCGGCATCAGTCGCTTCGACGATCCGCTGGATTTCATCCGGGTATGTACTGCCACAACCGTCGTTAATGTTCATTCCATTCGGCTCGTTGTGGGCCAGGGCAACTTCGGCGCCGAGCTCGCGTAAAATGCACGGAGTAGATTTGTAAGCGGCGCCATTGGCGACATCGACTGCAACGCGCAATTCTTCGAGCGACATTCTTCGCGGGAAACTCGCCTTGGCGAATTCCACGTAACGTCCGAGAGCGTCGTCGATGCGCGTGGCGCGTCCAATGTTTCCAGCGGTTGGCCGGATGTTGTCGATCTTACCGGTGAAAACCAGGTCCTCGATTTGCGTTTCGATCTGGTCGTCGAGTTTGTAGCCGTCGTGCCGGAAGAATTTAATGCCATTGTCTTCGTAAGGATTGTGGGAAGCGGACAGAACGATTCCCGCATCGGCGCGAAGCGAACGGGTGATGTAAGCAACGCCCGGGGTTGGCAATGGTCCGATCACGAGAACGTCGACGCCGAGCGACGTAATTCCGGCGACGAGGGCGTTCTCGAGCATGTAACCGGAACGACGGGTGTCTTTGCCGAGCACGATCTTCGGTCTCGCGCCTTCCGGCATCGTTCGCGGATTCAATTGGGTGAAAACATGCGCGGCTGCGCGTCCAAGCTTCAAAACCGTTTCGGCCGTCACCGGTTCGACGTTGGCGACGCCGCGGACGCCGTCTGTGCCGAAAATCTTTGTCGACTGCTGTTTCACGACTCTACTGAAACGCTCGGAGGCCAATTCGTAAACGGGAAAGTGTCGGCATTCATTGTGCGGGCGGCTGTTCGCGATTGTGGTCGCTCAAGAAGATGCATTCGTTGTCAAGGCCGAGGGCGACCGTGTTCCATTTCAACGGGAACTTTTCGAGGATCTGGGTGCGTTGAATGACCGGCGCCCAATCTTTGTATTCACCCTTCACGATATCGCGGAACTTGTTATCAGTGCCGCTGACCGGAGTCAGATAAAGCCCATTCACCGGTCCGCCAAGAGCCTGGTAATCGCCGAGGTCACTGAACACGCGAATCGTGTCGGGCAACCACAGACTGCGGCGGTTCGCGTACCACGCGACTGCCCACGGCATGTCGGACGCGGTGACTTCCTCTGGTTTCATCCAATCGTTCAAAACGCCGATGAGCGCCGGCATGTAGGGCGGCCACCGAACGAACGGCTTCGGTGGAGAAAGCCATGGGGTGGCGAAAATCATTGGCAAGGCGCAGAGGAGATAAAGTACCGTCAGAAAACCGGCGCGCGCGAACGGAATGCTGATGGCCAGCCGGTTCCAATGCACCAGCAAATAAGCGAGGCCATAACAGCTCATGATCGGAACGAAAATTAAATGGAGCTGATTTGCGGCGACGCCCTGTTCGTCGTTGATGCCGTAAAGACACATTCCGAGGACCGCCCCGCCCCACATCGCAAGGATGATCCAGCGCACCGTTGCGGTTTCCGTTCTCTTGAATGGATACAGCAGCGAAACAAAAAACATCAGCGCGACAACGCTTAGCCCGAAATACTCGAACAGATGAGCGGTCTGTGTAGTCAGGCCGATAGTGAGTTTGTCACGAAACGAACCGAGCAAACCCGTTCCCGGATCGAAATTCACTTGTCGCATCCAACCCCATTCGGTGTGACCGATTCCGTTAAAGATCGAATAGATCGCGACGCCGCCAGGATTTCCGCAGACAACCCACGTACGGATCAGCCATGGCAAATACAGAATCGCGCAAGTTGCCAGCATGATTGCCGCACTCCATCCGTGCGGCCGAAAGAAAAACGCTGCGAAAATCGCGGCGGCAAGAAAGATCCAGAGAGTGAGGGCGTGAGTCAGCGCAAGCAAACCGAACACGGCGCCAGCGCCGGCGAGCCACTTCATCGTCGATTCACCGGCATAATGCGCCTCGACTGCGCGCGCCAGGAGATAAACCGCGACATTGAGCAAGAGAAGCAACAGCATTTGGGGCAAACCTGAGAGCGAGTATTGCCACATCGCGTCGCAGAGAAGGACCAGCCCGCAGGTAAGCAATGCCAGCCGCCGATCGAACAACTGACGGACGGTGACAAACAGGACAGCGATCGATCCGAGGAAAAGCGCGATCGACATCAGCACGATTGCGCGGTCGCCGGCATAAATAAGTGTCCGGGGCGTCATTTTCCAGTGCGACCTTACGAACAACAACGCGACGGCATCGACCAGCGGCGGCAGCGGAGCGTTGTAGGTGTCGGTCCAGATTTTTTCGGTGACGGATTTTCCGTGGGTTTGGAGCTGACCTATGGCGCGCGGCCGGGCGAGTTTGGTGCTCCAACCTTCGCAGCTGGCGATTGCGCGTCCGATTTGCGCCTGGTCCATTCCCTGCGACGTCGAAAGCCCGCGGAACTGATACAAATAGATGGCTGCGATGGCGATGATTCCTAGCGCAACCGCGCCGCGTCGAACCCAGACGGCGAGTCCACCTGCTTCCAGCGCGTGCACCGCGCTCTGAACAAATTCTTCGCTACCTGGCATGTTGCTTTCGTTCCGTGTTCGTCGCGGTCGCTTCCTTTTCCGCGTTCAATTCGTTAATTTTGCGGTGAAGCGTTCGCCGACTGATTCCGAGTTTTTTCGCGGCGGCGGTCACGTTTCCGTTGGTTGTGGCCAGGGCTTGCAAAATGAGTTTCCGTTCGGTTTCGTGGAGATCGAGCGGGCTGGATTTTTCGCCGAAAGCTTTCGCTGGGGAGATCCCGCGCGGGAGGGTTGCGCCGGCTGCCTGTCGCAACGACGAGGGCAGATCACGGACTGTAATTTTGGATCCAGTCGCCATTACGACTCCGTGCTCGATCGCAGTGCGTAACTCTCTGACGTTGCCTGGCCAGTTGTAAGTCAGCAACGCGTTCATTGCCTCGGGCGTAACATCGACAACTTCCTTGTCGTTCGCTTTGGAGAACTGACGCAAGAACGTTCGGACGAGAAGCGGGATATCGTCTTTGCGATCGCGCAACGGCGGCATCACGATGCGCACAACGTTGAGACGGAAATACAAATCGTCCCGAAACTTTCCTTCCTTTACGCGTTGCTCGAGATTCTTGTTCGTTGCCGCGATCAGACGAACGTCTGCCCGCAAAGTTTGATTTCCGCCGACGCGCTCGAACGCGCGTTCCTCGCTGATTACGCGCAACAGTTTCACCTGGGTAGTGAGCGGGATCTCCGCGGCTTCATCGAGAAAGATCGTTCCGCCGCTCGCCTGTTCGAAACGTCCGATCCTCCGTTCGTGTGCGCCCGTGAACGCACCTTTCTCGTGACCGAACAATTCGCTTTCAAGCAACGTTGGCGAGAGGGCCGCGCAATGAACGGTTACAAATTTCGCTTTGTTGCGGCGGCTCAGATTATGGATCGCGTGAGCTGCAAGTTCTTTCCCGGTTCCGCTTTCGCCTTCGATCAGAACGTTTGCGTTAGAAGGAGCGACCTGGCGAATTGTGTTCAACACTTCGTGCAGTGCCGGAGATTCGCCGATGATGTTTTCCAGACCGTAACGTTCGTCCATTTGCTGCCGCAGCGTTCGATTTTCCTCTACCAGCTTGCGATCGCGCAGCGCGCGCGAGATCAGCAATTCGACTTTGTCCAGATTCAACGGCTTGGTCACGAAATCGTAAGCACCGCGCTTCATCGCTTCGACCGCGGTGTCGACGGAGCCGTAGGCGGTCATCATGATGCAAATCGGCGGGTCGGGCATTTTTAGCGCACGATCGATCAACTGCATTCCATCCTCGGGACCAAGACGCAGATCGGTCAGGATAAGATCGACGTGCTCCCGCTCGAGCACGTTCATCGCGCTGGTGATGTCCCCGGCGACGTACACGTCGTAATCGTTTTCGAGCAGCCGGCGCAATCCGTCCCGGGTGTGCTTTTCGTCGTCGACGATCAGGATCGTGGGCTGTAGGGAATCCATGAAAGCTGTAGGCGCAAAGGACTGCGCCATTTATTCTCACTCAACGGCGTAATCTCTCAATGAGGAAGATAATACATCCCTCGGCCGGAAGCCTGCGATCAATGCAACCCCCCTGCCTCGTGAAAGGCTGATCCGTTTTGATAAAGCGCGAGCTTGCTGCGAAGCGATTCGGCCAGCGAGGTGATGCCTTTTGCGTCAGCAATCGCGAGGGCGTCCTTCGCTGCGGCTACTGCTTTTTCGAAGTCGCCATTTTCGGCATAGGCGGCAGCCAGTGTATGAAGAAGCACGGGATCACTTCCGTCGGTGGCCAGAACGGCTTGTTCGGCAAGTTGGACAGCTTTGGGGCCGTTGCGCAGATGTGGATCGGCCGCTGTTGCAAGCAACCACGCCAGATTATTTTGAGCGAGCACCAGGCCCGGTTCGCTGTTCAAAGCCGCCTCGTAGGCCTGTTCCGCTTGTTTGATTCGACCCTGCTGCCGGAGCGCGTTGCCAAGATTGTTGTGCGCGTTCGCATAATCGGGGCGAAGTTCGAGCGCTTTGCGGTAGTGAGTGATCGCTCCCTCTACATCGCCTTTCTTTCGAAGCGCGTTTGCGATGCTGTAATGACTTTCAGCATAATCAAATGGCAGATCGAGGGTCTTCTCATATTCCGCAATTGCGGAGTCGGTCTCGCCGTTTTCCAGGAAAGCGTTGCCAAGATTGATGTGGGCCTCGGCCTGCCGTGGAAATCTCTCGACTGCCCGGCGCAAGTGCGAAATGGCTTCGCTGGTGGCGCCTTGTTGCAGCAACACTGCCCCAATGTTGCTTTCGGCGTCCGCGTTGTTCGGCGAAATCTTGAGCGCGGCTTGGAACTCATCCATTGCCTCATTAATTCGCCCTTCCTGCGCTAGCGCCTTGCCCAGATTGTTGTGGTCCTTACTTTGGTCCGGCCAAAGTTCCAGCGCCTTTCTGAAATCGGCGATTGCTTCGGTGGTGTTGCCGCGTTCGGACAAGAACGATCCGAGATTGCTGTAAGCCATCCAGCAGTTCGGATTGCGCGCGATCGTTGTTCGCCAGAGCGTCTCAATATCTCGATACTCGTGGCACTGACGCCAGGTTAAACCCGCGAGAACTAAGAACAGGCCGCCATAGACAACCGGACGCAAAAAAGTTTTTCCCGGCCCAAACGAATCGATCGCAACGGTTATCCCGGCGGCGCACAGCGTCAGCGGCCCGACGCACGCCAGATATTGGAAATGGTCGGCGACAAAAGAGTAGATGAACGGGTAAACATTAATGAAACCAAGCGCTGGAAAAAGCAGACCGAGAAACGTCAAGGTCGCCGTGAGCGGACTCCGGAAATTCTTTCGCAGGATCCAGGCGAACGTGCCCAGCAGAATGAGCGCGATCAGAAAAAGGAATTCCCATCGGGCTGCGCCGCTGATCTGCCACCGCGGATAAATGAACGTCAGCTTCGCCGGCCAAAGAAGTTTGAACAGGTAGAACCAGAAATCTCGCGCAGCGATCAAACAGCGTTGCAAGATCGACAAGTGAAAAACGTCACCTTGAGCGCCGACCAGATTTCGCTCGACCCAGGCCGTGAAAAGCCCTGAGCCAATTCCGATGGCAAAAAAGGGCAGCAACGGCACGACATCATCGCGGGCTTCGAGTTTTCCTCGTTTGAACCACAGCACCACGAGAACGATCGCGGGCAACGGCGCGATGGCCGTTTTGCACATTAGCCCGAAAAGAAAGAGAACCAGCGACGCGACGTAGGAGCGCCGATTTCTGGTCTCGTCGAAATTGAGATAGGTCAGGATCGAGCAGAAGAAGAAAAGTCCCGAAAGCGTGTTCTTCAGTTCTGAAATCCACGCGACCGATTCGACCTGGACAGGATGAAGGGCAAACAATCCCGCGGCCAGCCATGCTCCCGGAATCCGTAGTCGCAGCAGGATCTGAAGCAGAACGATCGCGCTGACACCGTGCAGCAAAATATTAACAAAGTGATAGCCGAGGACTGAATCGCCCCACAGTTTTTGTTCGATCCAGAAAACGCTGTAAATGAGCGGGTAATATTGCTGGGTCGTGCCCAACCGGGTCCAGATTTCGACCAAACCGTGGCCGGAGCGAAGGTAAGGCGGCGTTATGTGGGCGGTGTCATCCCAAATCGGTTTGCCGTTCCAAGCCGGCAAATAGGCGACGGCGGTTGCAACGATCAGGAACAAGCCGAACAACCAAATCTGTCGCGAGCTCTGCGCGTTCTTCCGTTCAAAGTTCGCCATTCAGCTCGCGTTCGGTTTTGAGTCGCCCGCTTCCAGCATGCGAACACGTCGGTCGACGTGCGGCAGACGAATGGTCACCGTCAGACCTTTACCCGCGCTGCTCTCGATCGACAATTCGCCGCCGTGTTCGCGTACGATTCGACGAACAATCAACAGACCAAGTCCGGTGCCTCTTGTCTTGGTGGTAAAATAGGGCTCGAATACTCGGCTGAGATTTTCCGGAGACATTCCGCCGCCAGAATCCGTGAACCGGACAACGACGTGTGAATCGTCCATATCGGTCCGGATCCGCAGGATGCCCCGGCTGTTCATCGCTTCGAAGCTGTTCTTAATAACATTGTAAAACGCCTGTTTCATTTGGTCGCGATCGAGCTCGAGGAGCGGAAGATCGGAACGTAGTTCTTGTTCTACGACGATGTCCCGGTCCTTGATCTCCGGCGTGAAGAAGCGCACCGCTTCTTCAACGATCGAGTTCACGTTTTCGGGCCGCAGGTGCGGACGGGTCGGGCGGATTGCCCGAAGAAATTGAGTAATGATCGAATCGAGTCGATTTACCTCGGCGCGCGCCACCTCGACTGATTCCTGAAGCTCGGCGCGCTTCGCTCCATCCAGTTGGCGCGCTTCGCGTTCGATCAACTGCAAATGAATATTGAGCGAATTGAGCGGGTTCCCGATTTCGTGAGCGACGCCGGCAGCGAGCATGGTCAGCGCGTTGAATCGCTCTGATTCGATCGTCTGCTGTTCGGTCCGGCGGCTTTCGGTGATGTCGCGCAGGATGATCGCGTGCCCCACCTGATGACCGGAGATGCCAATCTGGTCGGCGTCCTTCTTATCCGATGCCGGTTCGCGTTCGATGATTAGGGGAACAATGTAGAAATTGATGAAGCGATTTGCCGGATAGAAAATTTCGATGTCCCGGCTCACCGCGACTTCGCTTTGCGAGAGGGATTTCCAATCGAGGCCGCGAACGCGTTCGTCCAATCGTTTGCCGACAGAGTCATTCGCTTCCAGGGCGAACAACTGGCAGGCGGCATCGTTCAGGTAGGTAATTCGACCATTCGAATCGGTGACGATGATTCCTTCCTGGATCGAATTGAAAACCGTTTCGAGAAAACCTTTCTCCTGGGCCAGGCGCAGAAAATAATTCTGCACCTCCTCGGGCCCGATCTTGCCGAGTCGGCCGATCAGTTTCTCAACGAAGCCGGCTTTCATCGCAGGATACTTTAGCGACGGTCTATGACCGACGCATTAATTTGTCCACCGCGGTAAACGCGCAACTAGGTTCTCGTCGGTTCGTAATCCTCAGCCGCCGGCTGCTGTCCGGTTTCTTTCTCGGCCCGCTCCTTGAGCGCGGCTTTGCGCGAGAGCTTCACCCGGCCCTTATCGTCAATGCCGATGCATTTGACCCAGATCATGTCGCCGGGTTTGACGACATCTTCCGTCCGCTTCACGCGGAAATCAGCAAGCTCGGAAATGTGAACGAGACCATCCTTGCCCGGCAGCACTTCGACAAATGCGCCAAATTCTTTGGTCGAGACGACCCGACCCTGATAGGTCGTTCCGATCTCAATCTCCTTCGCCATGCCGCCGATAATTTCTTTCGCGCGCGCCATCGATTCAGGGCTGGTCGCGTAAATGTGAACTGAACCATCGTCTTCGATGTTAATCTCAGCGCCGGTCTCGGCCACGATACCCTTGATGGTTTTGCCGCCAGGTCCTATGAGCGCGCCGATTTTCTCTGGATTGATTTTGATTGTCTCGATCCGCGGCGCGTACTTCGAAAGTTCGGTCCGCGGCGTGTCGAGAGTGCCACGCATGATGCCGAGAATTTTCGTGCGCGCTTCCTTGGCGCGACCGATCGCCTCGCTCATGATTTTGTGACTGACACCGGGGAGTTTCAGGTCGAGCTGAAAGCCGGTGACGCCGTTATCGGTGCCACAGAGCTTGAAATCCATGTCGCCGAAGTGGTCCTCGGAACCAATGATGTCCGTGAGAAGTTCGTACCGTTTCAGTTGTCGATCTTCGGTGTGCTCGGTAACGAGACCGACGGAAATTCCGGCGACCACATTTTTGACCGGAACGCCGGCGTCCATCAACGCGAGCATTCCGCCGCACACGCTGGCCATCGAAGTCGAGCCATTCGATTCCATGATCTCGCTCGAGATTCGAATCGCGTAACGAAAATCATTTTCGCTCGGTACGACCGGTTCGAGAGAGCGCTCGGCCAGTGCGCCGTGTCCGATTTCACGACGGCTCGCGCCACCAGTGCGACCAGTTTCGCCAACGCTGAACGGTGGAAAGTTGTAATGGAGAATGAAGCGCTTCGAGGTTTCACCGCCGCCGTAGGCGTCGATATTTTGCGATTCTTCGATCGGCGCGAGCGTGGCTAGGGCTAAGGCCTGAGTTTCTCCACGCTGAAAAATTGCGGAACCGTGAGCGCGCGGAATCACACCGACTTCGCAACTAATTGCACGCAAGTCCTGGTATCCGCGGCCGTCGACGCGCTTCTTTTTGTCCAGAATGCTGATGCGAAACGCTTTTTTCTGCACGTAATCGAACGCTTGCGAAATGGAGAACGCGTCCGTCTCCGGATGTTTTTCCAAAATCGCTTTTCTAACTTCTTCACGGAGCGTTTCGACCGCTCTGGCGCGCCCCACTTTGCCTTCGGTGTAGAGAGCGCTTTCTGTCCGGTCGCCGGCGACCTGATAAGCGATCTCAAGGAGCTCCGATTTTACTTCGAGCAATGGCATTTGTCGTTTCGGCTTTCCGATTTGAGATGCGAGTTCTTTTTGGACGCGAATCATTTCGCGCGCATGCTGGTGTGCGAACTCGAGCGCTTTGATGAAATCAGCTTCTGGGACTTCGTCGCCGGCGCCTTCGATCATGATGATGTCGTGTTCGGTTCCGACGTAAATGAGATCGAGATCGCTCTCGACTCGCTCGTTATGCGTTGGATTGGCGATGAGTTGACCATTTACCCGTCCGACGCGCACCGCGCCGATCGGTCCGGCGAACGGAATGTCGGAAACGCAAAGCGCGGCCGACGCGCCGTTGATCGCCAGAATGTCGGGATCATTTTGTCCGTCGGCGCTCAGCAGAATCGAGATGACTTGCGTGTCGTAAAAATATCCCTGCGGAAACAACGGACGCAGCGGCCGATCGATCATACGCGAAGTGAGCGTTTCTTTTTCGCTCGGACGGCCTTCGCGTTTGAAATAACCGCCGGGAAATTTTCCGACCGCTGCCGCCTTTTCACGGTAATCGACCGTGAGCGGAAAATAGTCCTGACCTTCTTTGATGGATGTGGCCGAGACCGCGCTCGCCAAAACCATTGTATCGCCGCATGAAACGATGACGGCGCCGTCGGCGAGCTTGGCGATTTTACCCGTCTCGATTGATATTTGATTTGCCCCAATTTGGGCTGTGACCTTTTGTTGCATAGTAATTTCCTGGATTGTGCGAGTTCCAGGTCGGTCACCCTGACTGTAGGTTTTAAACCCGTTGTTCGCCGCGGCGAACGCGAAACTAAAACCTAAAATCCAAGGTGGCCTAACGACCCGGGTGTCGCGTTTTTACTTTCGAATCGGCGTCACACTGAAAACTGGACGCTAAGATCGACCCCGCCCTTGCGGGATTATTTCCGCAAATTCAGTTTGTCGATCAGCTTCTTATACCGTTCGGCTTCGGACCGGCTCAAGTAATCGAGCAAGCTCCTGCGTTGGGCGACCATCTTGAGAAGGCCGCGACGCGAGGAGTGGTCCTTGGCGTGGCTTTTCAAGTGTTCCGTGAGCTGCCCGATTCGGCGCGTCAACAGCGCGATTTGCACATCGGCGCTGCCCGTGTCCTTCCCGTGCAACTGGAACTGCTTGATATCCAGCGTTTCGGTGTTCTCAGCCATTTCGAAAGCGCCTATTGTAGACCAAGTCGAAGGAAGCGCAACCGCGACTTGAAGTAACTCTACCGCGACCCTGGCGCGGTCGTCTGAATTGTTCCGGGTAATGGACGCGGGCGGTTTAGTTCGCCATCGCGCCGCCCCATTTGCCCCAGGCCCAGAGCAGGATGATCGCACAGATCACTGACATGATGAATCCAGCCGGATGAAATGCCGAGCCGGGCGCCGGTTTGGAAAAGATCCGTGCAATTAAGCCGCCGACAACCGATCCGGCGATGCCGAGGACCGTAGTCATAATAAAGCCCAGGTGCTGGACCCCGGGCATGACGGCGCGTGCGCATAAGCCGACAATGAAACCGACAATGATCGACCAAATGATGTGTAACATGGAATTGATGCTAAACAGGTTACCCGGCCGGACGCGATTCTTTTTTCAGGTAGGGCCGAGACCTACTTTCGCTGGCGATTGGCTTCGTCGATCGCGAGATATTCGTCCCGCGGAGGACTAAACGTATCGACCACCCGCGTCTCCACGATTGTTTCTACACCGTGCGGGACATTGCTTGCGAGATAGAATGAATCGCCCGCCTTCATTTGGTGTGGCGTTCCGTCGACAATTAATTTCATTCGCCCCGAGAGTATATGGACGATCTGTTCCTGCGGATGCTGGTGCGCGGGCATTTTGCTGCCAGCCTCAAGTGTGGCCAGCATTTGATACATCGTCTTTCCGCTGGTGAGAGTTTGCCGCTTAATTCCGGGGCAGATTTTGATCCACGGGTTCTTGGTTTTCATAGTTCAGGCATGGGGTTCGATCTTAATCCGAAAGTGGTAGGATGAAATGCTCATTCGTTTGGAAAAATAGAACCGGTGCGCATCAAATCGCTGCACTCCGGAATCGAGCTCCAGGGTTTCGCAATTGTTTGAGCGCGCCTCTCCGATTAGCCAATCGAGCAATTGCCCGCCGTATCCGTGTGAACGGTCAGAGTCCCGGGTAACGAGGTCGTCCACGTAAAGATTTCTGCCGGAAAAGAGCGATTCGAGAAATCGATACCCGGCCACGGCGCGGATTTCACCGTCCGACTCAAGAAACGCGAGCTGATATCCTTGTATCTGCTGTCGCGCTACACGCTGAAGGAATTCCTTTTCGTCGAAAAGATGGGTGCGCAGTTCGCGCATCACCTGATAACAGCGGTGAAGCTCTTCTGGCGTGCCGGCTATGGCGATGCGCGCGTTTTTCATAAAGTCGATGCAGATCCAGTTTCGCGTCTACCTTCGTACCAGATCTCAAGTCCGTGACGCGAACGCGCACCGCTCGGACCACGAAGGACTACCCGCAGCGAATGCATAAGAATTTGAGCTGCCGAGTACATTCGAAGTTTTCGCCCCGACGTGATGATCGGTTCCGACAGAATTCGGAAGCGGCCAAGCTTGTGCAACGCGAGGCTGAAATACACTTCTTCCCCGATGAAGAGACTCTCGTCGAAACCGCCGGCTGCGTGGAAATTCTTTCTGGTCGTGAATAGAAACGCGCCGGCGCCGAGGTTAAATGCAAAGTAAACCGCGCAAAAAACCTTCAGGAAAATTCTCGACCATATCGGAATCGTTCCACTGACGTCCACCTGCGCGCTGCCGCCCGAGCAACCGGTTTCGAGCGCGGCGATGCCGTCTCCCACATGCTTCCAATTGATCTGGGTGTCGGCGTCGACAAAAAACAAAACGTCCCCACTTGCTGCGCTCGCTCCCGCGTTGCGTGCCGCGGCGATTTGCCGGCGATGGATTGTGACTAATTTTGCGCCGAACTCGCGGGCGATTGCACCAGTCCGGTCGGTAGAGGCGTCATCGACCACAATGATTTCGTATTGTCGATCTCGCGCGGCATCACGAATGGCCCGAAGCGTTCGCAGCAATTCAAATTCTTCGTTGTATGCCGGTACGATAAACGACACCACGTGTGGACAATAATGGCATTAGCCGATGCCTGCACCTGTCCGCTTCTCGGTTCGGCGATGCTAGTTGATGAAAATGTCGCCGCTAACGACGTTGCCGCTGGCTGAGTACCCGTTACGCAGACGCGGTCAGGCCTTTTCGACAGGCTTGTGTCGTTAGGCGATTGTGTCGCGACTCAATTCTGAGTTCCGATCAGGTCTTGAATCTGACCCCGGCTTTTTGGACTTCGCGGTAGGGCAAGAGCCAGACAAGCGATTCATCGTGAAGATCGACAACCTGCATGCGGTTGCCCCACGGGTCGCGGAAATCACAGCGAAACGGCGGTTGGAGTTTCAATTTGTACTTTTTCGTTAGTTTCTCGCACACTTCTTCAATCTGCTGTTCATCGCGAACAATGATCCCGAAATGCCGGACATTCACCGGTTGAACTTTGTCGACTTCGAAGACTGCAAGGAACTGGTGCTCGCCGAGTTTGAAAAACGCGTCGCCTTCGCCGCCGTCCATTTGTTCGAGATTGAACACGTCTTTATAAAACGCGATTGCCTTGTCGATGTCGTCCACTTCGATCGCGACGTGATTGCATCCGTAAACTTTAACCCCCGTCCGGCTCGGACCGCTCATTTCGTAATTTACACCGGCCACGCCCGCAGCGAAAACGTAAGATCATCATGGATGAGTTCAGCTATCTGTCGGTTCTGCTGTCTGTCATTCTCGGCCTTGCCGTAACTCAAATTTTAAAGGGTTTTAGAGGGCTGGTGTTATCGCGCGCGCAAATCCGAGTTTACTGGCCTGTCGTGGCGTGGGCGTTTCTTTGGTTGCTTGCCTGTGTTCAAAGTTGGTGGGCCATGTTCGGAATGCGTGGCATCAACAACTGGACTTTCGAACAATTTAGCGTCGTCTTGCTGCAGACCGTGCTTACCTACATGGTCGCAGGTCTGATTTTTCCCGATTTGTTCGGAACGGAACCGATCGATCTAAAGGCAAATTTTTACGCGCACCGAAGGTGGTTCTTCTTGCTTGCCTTGGGCGTGATTGTAACCAGCGTCTTCAAAGATGTTGTCCTCGCCGGCGCCTTGCCAAGCGCGGCGAACCTAACCTTCCACGCAATTTTTGGATCCACGCTCGTAATTGGCGCGATCACTCCCAACGAACGCTATCACAAAGCGATGCCGGTTTTCGGAATCGCTCTCTTCATCTCTTACATTTTCGCTCTCTTCGCGCGCATCAAGTGATGCGTCGTTTCCTCAGGTCATCGCTTCAGTCGCTGCAATCCGTTGATCATTTCCTCACTTCTTCGAGAAAGTTCCCAGTAGTGAACCGCGGCCAAGTCTTCAATCGTCGTTTCCCCTTTGGCAGTGAGCTCGACATGTCGCTCACGGCGATCGTGTTCGCCGCGCTGGCGCCGGATCAATTTTCTTTCAACCAGGCGATCGACAATGTTGACGGCGGAATGATGCTTGATCTGCAGGCGCTCGCTTAGTTGCGAAATGGTCAGGCTCTTGCCCGGGAAGGCTTTGATGGCCAGTAAAGCTTCGTATTGCTCCGGATTCAGGCCCGCTTTTTCTCGTAGCAAATCCTTACTAAAGCGAAGGAATTTGCGACCCAAATAGCGAAGGTCGGCCAGGGCCTCATAATCTTCGGGCTGTAACGTGCTCATTTGTGAGATGCTATCGGACAGAATATCGACCATCGATGCGTTGGCATGGCGGTTGCTTGATTCTTCCCATATTATGAAGCTGGCCGTAAAGTCGCACAAAGGGTTCACCCTCGTCGAGATAATGATCGTTGTCGCCATCATCGCGCTGTTGGCGGCCATTGCAGTCCCGGGATTTCTGCGCGCCCGCAAACGCTCCCAGGCGTCCAGAATCTTGAACGATCTGCGTATGATCGATTCCGCGGTCGATCAATATGCGGTTGAAACCAATCGCAAGACTGGCGATACAGTTGGGGTCGCCGATTGGACCAACTATCTTAAGAAGGGCTCGCTTCTTTATAATGGCGGCAACAGTTTGCTGGGCACAGCTTACGGATCTCAAACTGTGGATACAATTCCGCAGGTGCCGTCAGCTGATTACGCCGTGCTTTCCGACGTCGCGGGCACCGGCTTTTGGTCTCCTTACGGACCCTAAGCGAGCGCTTTTCGCCTGTGTCGGCCCAAACATCCCGGGATTCGGTGTAGCGAATCCCCGATTTCTGTCGGTACGCGATTTTTTCGCTCTTTCCGGCCGAATTTTTGCTCTCTCAGATGACGATGGATCGACAAGCAGCCTTCGATCACCTGGAAGAGCTTCTTCCGCTGGCCGCACAGTGGGCGATGGAGCAGCAACAGCGCGTTCTCTGCGAAGGAGTGCCTCTTTCAAAAAACGAAATGGCCGATGCCAGGGCAATTGGAGTTCGGAATCCCGAACGTGTTCGATTGCTCCGGGTTGATTCGATTCCGGTTCCGGCCCATCCGACGCTCAAAGCGGCTGCAGCTTCGATTAATTTTGTCACGGCGACGCCGAGCGGCCTCGCTTTGGAGAACGGGATTTATGTGCGCGCCGATCGTTGGGGCGACCGTGAGTTGATCGCACACGAGCTCGCCCACACCGCCCAATATCAAAGACTCGGCGGCGTGCTTCCATTTCTGCAAACTTACCTTGTCCAGTGTGCCACGGCCGGTTATCAGCAGGCCCCTTTGGAATTGGAAGCGACTGCAACTGCAGAGCGAATCTGTTCCGCCTGACTTTAGCTTTTGGTCGGCTATCAACGGCCGGTCGATTGTTTTTTCAGATGGCCGGTCATTTCCGCTCGGATGCTTCGACGATCCAGTCGAGTCAGATTTTTTTCCATTGCCGCCGTGAGCAAGCGAGTGTGCGGAATTTCGCAAAGATGTTCAGCGATGAACCAGATTGGTTTGTCCGTTGTCATCCAATTTAGTTGATCGAATCGGGCCAGGTTCACCGGCCGCGAATAGGTTCGCAGCGTGCGTTCGAATCGGAGATTGAAATAAATATTGAAGTAACTCATCGCCAGTTCGCGCAGCGTTCGATAAACCGGTTCGCGATAACGACAGCCGGTAAAGTTTGACTTCGCGACTGCGCCCCAATATCCGCGCACCTTGAAAATTGCTACGACGTGATCGGTGTCTTGTTTGGCTTCCAAATCAAAGATCAACGGCGGAAATCCGAGAACGCGTAGTGCGGCGGCGGCGAAAATTCCGCCTTCCAGACACGATGCGAGTCGATCGTGCAAAACGCTTTTCGGGGAACGTGCCGTGTAACCAAGATTGTAGGGCAGCTCATCCAGAAACCGCTGCACACCAGCTGGCGTTTTCAGGGCGCGGAGTTTGCGCAACTCAGCAGGGGTGAATCCAAAATTGGCAGATGTCGATCTCGCGATGATCGACCTTGCGCTATCCGCGCAGATTTACAATCCGACGGGATGCCGGGCTTCGAATCCGCCGGCCGGCACGCGCTCGGCTGTCTGCCAAGCAGGCGCCCACTTGTCATGCGCAGTTAGATATGGCGTGGTGTCGAGGCGCAGCCCCGCGATGATGGCGTAAGTGTGGCCGTTACGTGCGTAAATCGTGATCCATTTGCCGCAGCCGCTTTGACCGTACGTGCGAAACTCAGTGGAGCTGATCGGCGATCTCAGCAAGCCGGCGCCGCCGAGTGCGTAGGAAACCGTTCCCGAACAGTCATAGCCGCGGTCGACGAACGATTTGTGACCGCCGCCAAAAATGTAAGGCTTTCGGAAAAGCTGGTTGGCCGCCCAGATCGCGCGTTTTACAGCGAGTGGCGCAGATTCAGGAGCGGCCGCTTTGCCGGAACGAAGGCGAGCGCGATTGCCCGGAACGATTGGCCCCGACGAGGGAAAAGAGTTTGCGTTAACAGATGACGTAATCGCGGCCAGAACAACAGCACCAAAAAGGATTTTCGAACTCACGGGAAGCACGGCAGGGTTTCGGAGCGTGTCCTATGCCATAAAACCGGGCCTTGCCAAGAAAAAAATTCCGCGAAAGGAACTTTTCTCCGACCTTTTGCGGCAGCAACCATGATACTTGCTGCGAAAAGGCTTATGCTCTATTGGCGGAGTCGGCGGTGTGATTGGTGGAATCGGCGGCCACCATTAATGTTGTTCTCGCAGCAATCGCAGTTTTCGGTTTAAGTTTAGGTTATGTGGCGCGTCGTTGCGCTCCTGGTCACGATCAACTTGATCGCGTTTGCCGGTAACAAGTCTCCGGATCCTGAGCCCGGTTCGTTCGACATCGAACCGCCACTGTTAATTCCAAATCGGGACAAACAACCGTTCGCGGAGTCGGGATCTCCGAATGATTCGCCGCGCGACGTCGATCTTGCCAAGCTCGAAAAGCAATTCGAACGCGCGCAAAGAAATCTCGCCGGTCTGGACAAGCTTCTAAAAATCGGTGCGCTTTCGAAATTGGAAGTGGAGCAACGCAAGCTGCGGGTGATCCATCTCGAATTTGAACTGGCGAATGCGCGATTGGTCGTGGCGAAGGAACAAATGTTGCAGATGGACAAGCAGCTGGGCGCGGGCGAAATCGCGAAGACGGAGGTCACTCCAGCGGAAAACAATCTGGCGCTCGCGATCGAAGCGGCGCATGCCGCGAGCACCAAGCGCGAACAAGCCGATGTCGATGCCGCTGAAGCCAACGTCCATCGCCAGGAAAAACTTTACGCTCTCGGCAGCGCGCGAAGATCTGACGTCGCCCGGGCCGAACAGAAACTGGCCGAGCTCAGAGCGCAGAAGAATTAGTAGCCCGCCGCTTGTCCGTCCTTGCGCGATTCACTCGCACCGACGTAAACACGCTGGCCGTCATGCATCTCGACCTTGATCGCCTGATATCCGCCGTAACCGCCGACGTCGACGCGAACATTGTGTCCGCGCTTGAATAACTCGCGTTGCGTTTCGTAGGGGATCCCGCTTTCGAGATTCACGTAGCCGCCATTTTCCATTTTCTCGCCGGTTGGTTCGTTGTCGCCTTCATGCTGCCAGCGCGACGCATCGCCGGCTTCCTGCACATTCAATCCAAAATCGATCTGGTTCGTGAGGACTTGGACATGACCTTGCGGTTGCATCCCGCCGCCCATAACGCCGAAGGCTTCCCACGGTTTGCCGTCTTTCATCACAAAGCCAGGAATGATGGTGTGAAAAGGACGCTTGCCCGGCGCGTAAACATTCGCGTGTCCGGATTCCATTGAAAAAAGTTCCCCGCGATCTTGAAACATGAATCCAAGTCCCGGCACAACAATACCGCTGCCCATTCCGCGGTAGTTACTTTGAATCAGCGAGACCATGTTCCCTTCGTCATCGGCGGTGCACATGTAAATCGTGTCGCCGTTATCGATCTTGCCGGCGGCGACAGTCTTCGCCGCGCGCATCGGATCGATTAACTTTCGCCGCTCGTCCGCGTATGCCTTCGAGAGCAACGTCTTGAGTGGGATCTTCGCGAATGCCGGGTCGGCGTAGTACTTCGCGCGGTCTGCCCAGGCGATCTTCTTTGCTTCGATCATCGTGTGCAGCGTCTCGGGCGAATTGCGCCCCATTTTTGCGAGATCGAATCCCTCGAGAAGGTTGAGGATTTGCAGCGCTGCAATTCCCTGACCGTTCGGTGGCAACTCAAAAACGTCGTAGCTGCGGTAATTCACCGAGACTGGATCGATCCACGTGCTCGTGTGCTTCTCAAAATCGATTTTGCGCAGGAAACCGCCGTTCTCCTGCATGAACTTGTCGATCTTGTCTGCAATCTCCCCTTTATAGTAAGCATCGCGTCCCTTCTCCCCAATCAGCCGCAGCGTCCCCGCGAGCGCGGAATTTTTGAAAATGTCGCCTTTGGCCGGTGTGCGCCCTTTGCCATCGAGCGTGTAAGTTTCAAAAAATGCGCCCGGCAAGCCCTTGTAAAGCCGGGGCCCGAACGACCAATAGTACGCAATCAAATCCGTAACTGGAAAACCTTCTTCGGCGTAATGAATCGCCGGCGCGAGGTCGTCGCTTAGTTTCAGTTTGCCGAATTTTTTGTGCAGCTCGGCCCAGGCATCGACGGTTCCCGGCACGCTGATCGGCAACATTCCGGTCGGTGGAATTGTCTTGCGATTGACCTTATCGAGTTCGGCTTTCATTTGCTCGTAACTCAAGCCGAGCGGCGAACGTCCGCTGCCGTTGATGCCGTAAAGCTTGTTTTCTTTGGCGCTGTAAACGATCGCAAACAGATCGCCGCCGACTCCATTGGAAACCGGCTCCATCAACCCGAGTGTCGCGTTCGCGGCGATCGCAGCGTCGACCGCGCTGCCGCCCTTTTTCAAGATGTCGAGCCCGACCTGCGTCGCCGCCGGTACGCTGGTGCAAACCATTCCGTGGCGCGCCAGGACTTCCGATCGCGTCGCGAAGTTTTTTCCAGTGATCCGATCGATTTGGGCCGACGCGATTTGATAAGACAGCAAAAGCAGGATGACGGATCTGATCAGTCTCATGCTGCAGAGATTACCACGGTGAGTGTATTCTGATTCAAGGAATCGCAAACATCTTGCGTCCAACCAGGTACTACATGCTTCTGCGCACCTTTATTTTCCTTACCGCGATCGTCGTCGCTGCTTCGACGAGCGATGCGGCCGAGCCGTCGTTAGGCGACACGCTCAGGAAGATCTTCGCCACTCCGACACCGACGCCGCACCGGAAGAAGACGGCCACTACGAAAAGGAAATCGCCGACCCCAACTCCAACGCCTTCGAAAAAATCTTCACCAGCTCACAAGGAGGCGTCACCCGTTCCATCGGCTTCGCCGTCGCCGAAGAAAAAACATTCGCTTGCTGGCGAAGAGTCGCCGACCCCATCACCGAGTGTTTCTCCAAGGAAGAAACGAACGCCAGGAGCGGAAGCATCGCCAACGGCGTCACCTACGATTTCGCCGCGCCGAAAGAAAAAAGCTTCGCCAACGCCAAGTCCCACAGAAAGTCCCTCGGCTACGCCAGCTCCGAGTGCCTCCCCACATCGCAAGAAGAAGGCTTCGCCCAGTCCGACCGAATCCGAATCTCCGTCGCCCACGCCGTCGGAATCGCCATCGTCAACTCCGGCGAAAAAACAACACGCCCCAAACGCCACGCTCTTGCCGAATCAGATCAAGGGCTTCGAAAATTATCCCCTCAAGGTCCAGAAACTCCTGACCTCGGCACTCGAGCTGACCACGCGCAATCTCGATTATAAATACGGTTCGGCCGATCCGGCCAGCGGCGGACTGGGTTGTTCCGGATTCGTTTATTACGTGCTTAAACAAAATGATGTCGGCGACGTTCCGCGCGATTCAAGCGAGCAGTACGTCTGGCTTCGCCGGGCACGGCTCTTCGAGCCCGTCATGAGCGAAAAGGATGATTCTTTCGAACTGGAGGACTTGAAACCGGGCGACTTGCTGTTTTGGACAGGAACCTACTCGATTGAGCGCGATCCTCCGATCACCCACGCGATGATCTATCTGGGTCGCGAAAAGAAAACCGGGAAGCGCGTGATGGTCGGCGCGAGCGACGGCCGTGTTTATCAAGGCGAATCGCGCTTCGGCGTCAGCGTTTTTGATTTCAAAGTTCAACACCGGGATACGAATGGCGATGGCAAATTGCGGCCGACCTTCATCGGTTACGGCCACATTCCCGGGCTGCAGGATTAGCGAATCCTCGGCCGCGAGCGGCCTGCTCGCCTTTTAGATCGACAATCAAACGCAATCGTCCTTAGAAAAGCGCATGAATCATAATCACAAACGAGGTTTCCTGGCATTCATCGTTGCGTTCGTTTTCATGTTTTTCTTCGGCTTCGTCTGGCACGGCATGTTGATGAAGCCGATGTATCTTGCCACGGCGTCGCTGTGGCGACCGGAAGCTGACTTCAATAGTCACTTTCCGATTCTCATTCTCGGCCACGCTGTCGTCGCGTTCGCGTTCACCGGGTTGTATGTCAGCCAAGTCGGAAAGAACTGCGCCGGCGTCGGCTTCGGTTACGGGATCGTGATTGGAATCCTCGCCTGCGGCATCAACATCATTCGGTTTGCAGTCGAACCGCTGACCACAAATATTTTGCTGATGTGGTTTGCGGGCGATCTGATTTGTTTCGCTATCATGGGCGCGCTGGTTGGCGCGATTTACAAACCGCTGACGACTACAGCCTAGTCTCGCAAGATCAACATCGTCTGTCGCCACGGGGAAAATTGCTTTCCTCGCCAAACAGCGTCGACTTATGATTGCGGCTTGCCGCGCTTATGGCCGACGTGGTCGAAAAACTGACGACAGGCGAACCGCTTAGCGTCGATCAACTCATCGAATATCTGCCGGCGCTGAAGGAGATTCCGCGCGCCCAACTCGACAATTGGGCCAGGGGCGCCGCCGTGCTCCATCGTTATCGCAAGGGGGAAATCGTTTGCGAGGAAGGCGAGTTCGGCTCGACTGCCTATTACATCGTTTCCGGCACGGTCGACATTTTCATTCACAATCCGCTCGCGCATCTGCGCACGCACCCGGTCCGGAATTTTCTCGGGCGGAGCATGCGTCGAATGAAAAGTTTTCTAACTGACGATCAAACCGATCGCCGCCCGGAAGCTCATCAACGAAAATTCATCGGCATCGACGCGAACGTCGATCTTCCAATCAATCGTCCGCTGGCGCAGCTCGGACCGGGCGAATTGTTCGGTGAAATGACCTGCCGGACCTATCAGCCGCGCTCGGCTACGGTCCAGGCGTGCGAACCATGCGTCATGGTTGAGATGTTGCGGGTGATTCTCGACATGCTGGTAGGGAATCGAACGCCGTCCGACGCCACCAAGGCGACCACGAAGGTGAAGATGCCGACGTTCAAAGGCACTTCGTTCAAGGCGGAGCTGGAAAGAAAATATCGCGAGCGTTCACTCAGCAATCACCTGCGCAGCGTTCCGCTGTTTGCTTCGCTCGACGACGAATTCCTCGAGCATCTGCGCCAGCACGTGGAGCTCGTGTCCTACAACCAAAACCAGATCATTTGCAAGGAAGGGGATGAAGCCGACGCGTTTTACCTGATTCGCTCCGGGATGGTTCGCGTTTCAAATGCGTTGCCCGGGGGCGACATGGTCCGGACTTATTTGAGCCGCGGCGATTATTTTGGCGAGATCGGTTTGTTGCGCAAGATCAAGCGCACCGCGACCTGCACTGCGCTTGATGCCGTCGACGTGGTGAAGATTCCCGCGGCCGATTTTAATTTGATGCTGGAACGATTTCCATCGGTCCGCCAACAAATCGAAGCGGTGGCCGGCGCACGGTTCGCTGCGCACGAGCAGAAAACAATTCCAGCCGGCGTCCATCTCGACGATTTCCTGAATCAGGGATTGTTCGAGGCGCAAAATCTTCTGCTGATCGATCTCGAGAATTGCACACGGTGCGACGCCTGTGTTCGCGCTTGTGCGACTGCGCACGACGGCGTCTCGCGCCTGCTTCGCGACGGCTTGCGCTACGAACATTTTCTGGTCGCAACCGCATGTCGATCTTGCCGCGACCCGCTCTGTATGACGCAGTGCCCGGTCGGTTCCATCCGGCGCAAAGAGAACCTTGAAATCATCATCGAGGATTGGTGCATCGGTTGTGGCAAATGCGCCGAGCTCTGCCCCTACGGAAACATCAACATGCATCCGCTCGAAGTGATGCGTGAGGTGAAAACCGAGATCAAAGGCAAGGAGGGTACGCCTTCCACGTTCAAAGTTGAGCAAAAGAAGATGACCGCCTACAAAGCCAACACCTGCGATCTTTGCACCCAGCTTTCCACGCCGAGTTGCGTTTACGCCTGTCCGCACGACGCGGCCAAACGCGTCGATCCGCAAAGATTTTTTGGCGACGCGATTGCCGCCCAAACCGAATTGATCGGCGCGGCCTGGTCTCAGCTTCCAGCGCGTTACGAAACGCACCACACTCACTGAACGTGAGAAAACCCAAACCCAAAACCCCAAAACCCAAAGGGCAACATGCGCGCCTAATCGAAGCTTGGAGCTTGGAGCCTGAAGCTTCCCTGGGATTTGGTAATTGGGATTTGGGATTTTGAACCCATGCGCATCATCAATCGGGCGCACCTACCGTGGTTCATTTTTGTTGTCGTCGCGACGCTCTTCGCCATTTGGCTTTACGTCGGCAATTTCGCACCGCAACACTTGCCTTCTGCGCTTCGTTTGCCGGGTTCGCTGCTGCAAAAGCCGTCTGAATCTCATCGGGTCGGCGGTACGCCGCTCGGTTTGATTTTTGGCTCAATTGCGCTGGGAATTTTTGTGTTCGCGGCGCTGCTCGGCGTTCGCAAAAAAGTTGTGCTTTGGCGAATTGGCACGGTGCAACGCTGGTTGCGTGCGCACATCTGGCTGACATTGCTCACCATTCCGCTTGTGATTCTGCACAGCGGGTTTCGTCTCGGCGGTCCGATGACGACGTTGATTATCGTGCTCTACGTCATCGTAATGGTAAGCGGAATCTACGGGTTGGTGCTTCAGCATTACATGCCGACGGCGATGATGGAACGCTTGCCGGCGGAAAGCGTTTACGAACAAATCCCGCACATCCGTGCCCAACTCGTCGCCGCGGCGACGAAGATGCGCGATACATTCAAGCCGGCGCCGCCGGCAAAACAAGATGCCGGTGCGCCTGCGCCGAGCGCAGAAAAAACTGTAACGACCGGAACCGCCGCAATGGCGTCGACGTCCGCCGAGTTGAGCACGCCAACTGCGCGAGCCAAAACTGTAGTTGGATCGGCAATCACCGCGGAGACAGTTGCGTTGCCGGAAAAAAAGCCCGAAGAAAAACCGGCGCCTGCTTCGGCAACGCCGAATCCTCCCGCGGCGGCAACGCCACCGCCTCCGAAACCACCGCCCCCTCCGCCAAAACCTGCTGCGCCGGCAACGGACGCTGATTCGGAAGCTGCGCTGCTTGAGCTTTTGGATCGGCAAATCCTCCCGTATCTCTCGGCCAGACGCGGCGATCGAATGCTTTTGGGGAACGCGCGTTTCTCCGAAGATACCTTTCGATTCGTGAAACTCCGCGTCACCGAAGCTTATCGGAATCGCGTGGAAGAAATGCAGAGTTGGTGCGACGAACGGCGCATGCTGGATTTGCAATTAAAGTTGCATCACTGGCTGCACAGCTGGCTTTTTGTCCACGCGCCCGTTTCGTTCCTGTTGCTAATGCTCGTTTTCTGGCACGTGTTCGTGACCCTTTTCAAATACTGAGCCGATGGCGAAACCCGGACGCACGCAAAAGCAGATCGCCGAGCGCTACAAAGGCAATCTCGGTTACTATCGGCGGCTGCACCCGTGGCGACAGATGCGATTGATCGTCAGTCTGGTCACGATTTTCGGCGGCTTGATTACGATTTTTCTCTTTCAACGTTCTGGGCACGAAACCTTTTTTAATGCCGGCAAAATCGCGACCAGTCACTCCAAGTTCGCGAACGATTGCGCGAAATGCCACGATTCCAACGTCGGCGTCGGGAATTTTCGGACCGTGTTGGGAAGCCGCTTTCGAAACGGAATCTCGACCGATGAGATCGATCCCAAGTGTGAAGTCTGTCACCAGAAACACAGTTTCCACGAGACGAACGTCGTAGATAATCGCGCCTGCTCGGCCTGTCACCAGGAACACCGCGGCTTAACGAATCTGCGATTGGTTCCAAGCTCGCAATGCGCGGCGTGCCATAATGACCCCGCAGTCATGGCTGCATCCGCCCGGAAAGGAATGCAGCTGCCAGTCGACGCGTTCCATCGCCATCCCCATCCGCCACAGCAAATCGTCTTTGAATTGCCGAGGCCGCCGCAAGGTTACACAGCGACGTTTGCGAATTTTTGGGACGCGCATCCGGAGTTCCAAATCAAACGTGCGAACGCGCGCGATCCGGATGTGCTTCGTTTCAATCACCAGCGGCACTTCGCGTCCGATATTCCGCCGGTGAACGGACAGAAGCTGGACTGCAATTATTGCCATCAACCGCAGCCCGACGGCCATTTCATGCAGCGAATCACCTACGCTGCCAATTGTCGGGCTTGTCACTCACTTCAGTTCGACTGGCGAAATCCGGAAATGCACATTCCCCATGGCAACGTCGAACTGGTCCGAACATTCTTGCGCAGTCTGCCCGCGCAGTACGCGGATTATGCGCGGTTGAAACGCGGAATTTTGGAGCGCGAGGTACCGGGTTTCGTCGCTCAACAAGTCAAACAACTGCGCGACCAATTCCATTCCGGCGACGAACTTGAGCGCGCAGTGTTCTTCACCAAAGATCCGTACAAACCGCAGCAAGCGATGGACTCGGCGGTTCGCGGAAATTTTACCGGCTGCGCGTTTTGCCATGAAGTGAAAGTGGCTGCGAACGGCCTACCGTCTGTCACGAAACCAATTTTGATCGATCGCTGGATGCAGCAGGCCAATTTCAATCACGCGAAGCATCAAATTGATCCCGCCACCCAACAGTCGCTCGATTGCGACGTTTGCCACTCGGCGAAAAAAAGCCGCGAAACCGCCGACGTGCTGATGCCCGCAAAGGCGACTTGTACCAGTTGCCACAGTCCGCAGGGCAAAGTCGTGGCAGACTGCATCACTTGTCACACGTATCACGCACCGCCAGCCGCGCAGTAGCGCGGCTGGAAGCTCCAAATCCCAAGGCCCAAATTCCAAAGAAGCTCCCAAGCTTCAAAGCTGTCGCGCACTTCGCCGCCCTTTGAGATTTGATTATCGGAATTTGTTTGGAGCTTGGGTTTTGGAATTTGGTGCTTAATTAGGTTGCTCGTTATGACAAAAACCCCGCGCGAATTGGGTTACCGCATGCCCGCCGAGTGGGAACCGCATGCTGCAACCTGGCTTTCGTGGCCACGGCGCGAAGGAATCAGTTTTCCAGATTCGTTCGATCGCGTTCTGCCGACACTGCGGGAAATGGTCGCCGCGCTGATTGGTAACGGCCACTCCGGCTCGGACCCGGTTTGCATTAATGTCGTTAACGGTGCCCACGAGGCCGAAGCTCGCGCCGTGCTCGATTCACTGCCGCACCAGGAATGCATTACTTATTATGAGATCCCCACGAACGAACCGTGGTGCCGCGATCACGGCCCGATTTTTTTGACCCGCGACGCCGAACCAAAACTCGCAATCGTCGATTGGGACTACAACGCGTGGGGAAATAAATATCCGCCATTCGATCTCGACGAAGTCGTCCCGACGCGCGTCGCCGAGCTTCTGAAAGTTCCCGTTTTCTATCCGAAAATGATTTTGGAAGGCGGTTCAATCGACGTGAACGGCGCCGGTGCGCTGCTCACCAGCGAATCGTGCCTTCTAAACAAGAACCGCAATCCGAATCTCTCGCGCGAGGAAACTGAGAAACGGTTACGCGAGTTTCTCGGGGTTAGCGACATTCTGTGGCTCGGCGACGGGATCGAAGGCGACGACACCGACGGTCACGTTGACGATCTCGCCCGTTTCGTTTCCCAAACGAAAGTCGTGACCGTCGTCGAAGAAAATTCCGACGACCCGAACTACAAACCGCTCCAAGAAAATCTTGCGCGCCTGCGTGCGATGAAAGTCGGCGGCCGCAATATAGGCGTCACCGTTCTTCCGATGCCGACAAAAATTGTGCGCGAAGGAATGCGAATGCCCGCGAGTTACGCGAATTTTTACATCGCGAACAAAGTCGTGCTCGCTCCAACTTTCGCTGATCCTGCTGACGAGATCGCATTGTCTACTTTACGTAAGTGTTTTCCGAACCGTCGTGTTGTCGGAATCGACTGTCGCGAATTGATCTGGGGCCTCGGCACGTTTCATTGCCTAACCCAGCAGCAACCGGCGACTGGCTAAACAAGCGTTTATTTTTTTGGATCGGCGGCAGTCGATGGACGGAAAAAACGGTAGACTGACCTTTGCAGTTGTTTGAACTCGGCGCGCTTGACCGGCGGAACTCCGCCCATCGCCCATGCATCCAGACGCTGATTTTCCAACGCGAACGAACAGTTGAGCGCGATGCTGGCGACACTCAGCACACCGACCAAGACTGTGGCTCCGCGTGCATGCCTCTCTCGCATGACGCGCGCCACGCCAACGGCAGCACAAACGATCAATGCGGGATAAAGATCGTGCAGATAACGCTCAGTGATTGCCAACGTCGCAAAGATGACTCCGCCCCCAAGGAAGAGCGCGGCGGCAGGAAGCCGTAGCCGTCGAGTGATTTCGTTCGAACCGCAAACAAGCGGCTGGCAACCGAACAGCGCAAGCAAAAACAGCCGCAGGCATGCTGACGGGAAAAGTTGAGAATCCTTCCACGACCATGATCACGGGCGAGCCGATGAATGTGGCTTCTCGCGACGGAAACAACCATGGGAACCTCGCATCCAGCCACAGGCCGTTGACTCCGAAATAGCTGGCAACCGTAGTGGGGATGTTTTTGAGATGAATTTGTCTCGCGCCTGTCATCTGTAAATATGGCGGATTTCGAACATAGAAATCGTAGTACTTGAGCGGCACTCCGTCGAACGTGTGGAACTTCGCATAGTTCACTCCGAGATATGAGCCGAGGATGATGATGACCGCGGCTCCCGCGATGGCTGCATGCAGCGAAGGTCTGGCAACGGCACCGACGCCGAACGTTGATCGCTCCACTTCTGGTTTCCTGAATGCCCGCCAGCTTAAGATCCCGGTGAGCACGCATAACGCGAGTAATGCTCCGACACCAGCAGTCGCGCGAGAATGCAGCGACATGAAGGCGAAAAGCGCGGCCAAGAGCAAAAATCTATAGCGCGGCCGTGCGAAATATCGGAGAAGCGCCAGAGTGAAGAGCAAGGCGAATGCGCTGCCCCACATGATGGCTTCATGGTACGTAAATGAGCGCGCAACGAGAAAAACATTGGTTGAACCGATGCCCGCACAGAGGATGAACAGCGATTCGAGCATACGCTGAGCGCGCGAATTGCCGGCGCGATCAGCAGCAACGATTCTCAGAATACGGTACGCGCAGATCAAGTTAATCGCGCACGCGATTAACATCATGAGACGGCTCCAGCGGCCGTCCATGTTTTTAAAAGCGGTAACTAGTGGCACACGCAGCAACGCGGGCGCGATTCCGAAATAGCCGAAGGTCTTGCCCTGAAAGGTGAACGCCTCGGTGCCAATCGCCGCCGGCGGCACATCAAGATGTCCGGTGATCATCGATTTCGCCTGAGCGTCGTAAAACCCGCAGAACTCATCCTTCTCAAAGAATTTCCAATCTCCCCACGTGACGAACCATGCGCAGACGAACAGTGCGATGAGAAAGCTCGGCAGCAAATGTGCGTCGTCGCGCAAAGTCTGGCCTCGCGCGGCTGCCAACCGCGATGGCTGATTGCCAGCCGTTTCGTCGCCGGTGGTAGAGCGGAGGGCAAAAGGAACTTCTATCACAGGCATGTCGCCCGTTACGAAGCATTCCGTGAGCCGCGAAATCGACGCGCCTGTCTGGCTTACGACTTCCTGAAACGCAAGCTTTAGCTCGCGTTCCTACGTTTCGATACGCGGCGCGGGTTTGTAGCCGCTCTTGAGTATCGCGTCGTGCAAGTCAGGCGGGTGAACTTTCCGTGCATCGAATTTCACCACGACTCGTTCGTCGGGAAGATCGACAACGACGTCGAGCACCCCGGGAATTTTCATCAACACCGGGCGCAGCTTACGCACGCATGCATCGCAATCCTCGCCTTCGGTCGCAATCTCGATCGTCTCGATGACCGCGTGATCAGCTCGTTCAGGATTAAACGGGTCGCCTGGTTCGGGCTCGTTGGGGTGTGCCGGGTCCATCAACTATTGAACGCGCGCCGGGCCGTCTTCGGTTGCAACTTTGCGCGCGATTGGTTCGAGAACGCGCCAAACATTATCAGCGAGAATCCTGTGACCGGCGGCGTTCGGGTGTACATGGTCCGGCTGGTTCAATGAAGGATCGCCGCCGACGCCTTCGAGCAAGTAAGGAATCAGCACGGCGTTATTTTTCGCGGCGAGGTCCGAATAGATCTGGCCGAAGGCGAGCACGTAATCGTCCGCGGTGTAATTCGGAAGCTGCATGCCGGCGATGATCACACGGACGTTCGGATTGCGCTCTTTTACCTGGTCGATAATCGTCTGGAGATTGTTTCCAATCGTGGCGATCGGCACACCGCGAAACGCGTCGTTGATCCCGAGCTCGACGATGAAGATGTCGGCCTTGTGTTTGAGATGAGCGGGAAGCCGCTCCAATGCGCCGGCAGTCGTGCCACCACTTTGGCTGGCATTTGTGATTTCGAAATTGGTTAAGCCGGCGGCCCGCAGCTTTCCTGTGACCAGCGCCGGCCATGCCTGGCTCGAGCGAAGTCCAAACCCTTCAGATAAACTGTCGCCTAGGACGAGGATTCGCTTCATCGGTGAAGAATCGCGGGTAGCGGCCGGCGTGGATTGCACGCACAAAACTAACAAAGCGACAGCGATACTTCTCCATTGCTTCATCGAGTTGCCCATTCTACGTTTCCGCCCTCCCTGATTGCTGATGAATCTCAGCAATCGATAAACCGCAATTCGGAAACCTATCTATGGCTAATTACGCAATCAATGGCTTCGGGCGCATCGGACGCAATGTCCTTCGCGCGATGACGCAAAAGCAGGTCGAACGTGTCCAGGCAATTAACGATATCACTGAGACCAACACGCTCGCCCATCTTCTAAAGTGGGACTCCGTCCACGGAAAATTCAATGGCGAAATCGGCCACGACGACGAGAACATTATCGTCCGCGGCCACAAAATTAAGATCTTCAAGGAACGCGACCCCGGAAACCTGCCGTGGAAGAAGTTAGGTGTCGACGTTGTGCTGGAATCGACCGGATTTTTCACCGCGCGGGATAAAGCCGACCTGCACATCAGCAAAGGCGGCGCGAAGCGCGTCTTGATCTCAGCGCCGGCCAAGAATCCGGACGCCACGATTTGCATCGGAATCAACGACGACGTTTACGATCCGAAGAAACACACCATCGTTTCTAATGCGAGCTGCACGACTAACTGCCTTGCTCCGCTGGCCAAAGTGTTGAACGACAAATTCGGCATTGCGCACGGATTCATGAGCACGATTCACAGTTATACCAACGACCAGCGCATCCTGGATCTTCCGCACGAAGATCTGCGTCGTGCCCGCGCGGCAGCGGTGAGCATCATCCCGTCGAGCACCGGCGCGGCAAAGGCGATCGGCGAAGTGATTCCGATGTTGAAAGGAAAACTGAACGGCGGCGCCTTTCGCGTGCCGACCCCGGACGGTTCGGTCACCGATTTCAGCGCCGTGCTCGAGAAAGATGCGACGGTGGACGCGATCAATGCGGCGTTCAAAGAAGCTGCCGGTGACAAGAGTTACAAAGGCGTGCTTGAGTACAGCGACGAGCCGCTGGTATCGCACGACATCATCGGTAATCCGCGTTCATGCATCTTCGACAGCAAACTGACAATCATGCTGGGCAATCGATTCGTGAAAGTCGTCGGCTGGTACGACAACGAGTGGGGCTATAGCAATCGGTGCGTCGAAATGATGGAAATGCTCGCCAAATAAAAGCCGACAGGATTAACAAGATTTTTCAGGATCGGTCCAAAAGGGAAAATTCAGAGTGTTTTCGTTTCATCCGGTTAATCCGGTAAATCCTGTCTAGTTACAAAAATGTCCAAATTAACACTTCGCGATGTCGATGTTCGCGGGAAACGCGTGCTGGTGCGCGTTGATTTCAACGTGCCGATCAAAGAGGACGGCGATCGCGTCGAAATCACGGATGACACACGAATTCGCGAGGCGTTGCCGACCATCAATTATCTACGCGAACACAAGGCGAAAACGATTTTGATGTCGCACTTTGGCCGGCCGAAAGGCAAGCGCGTGCCGAAATACTCGCTGCGGCCCGTAGCGGACTATTTGCACACCCTGATCGATCAACCGGTCGTCTTTAGCCATGACACAACCGGTGACGTGCCAAAAAAAATCGTGTCGGCGATGCACAATGGCGACGTCGCGATGCTGGAGAATCTTCGGTTTCAACCCGAGGAAGAGGCAAACGACCCGAAATTCGCCCATGCTCTGGCAGAGTTGGGCGATATTTATGTGAACGATGCGTTCGGCGCGGCGCATCGCGCCCACGCTTCGACTGCTGGCATCGCCATATTCATGGAATTGCGCGTGATGGGTTTTTTGATGGAGAAGGAATTGAAATATCTCCACGAGGAGCTCGATAAACCGGCCAAGCCGTTCGTTGTTATCATGGGTGGCTCGAAAGTTTCGGACAAAATCGATGTGCTTAAAGCGCTGATGCAAAAGGCGGATACAATCCTGATTGGCGGCGCGATGGCGAACACTTTTTTCAAGGCGGAAGGGATTCCAATTGGCGCGAGCCGCGTTGAAGCCGACAAGACCGGTCTCGCCAGCGAACTTATCGATCTTGCCAGGAAGCTCGGCGTAAAGTTCCTGCTCCCGATTGACGTTGTCGAAACGCAGGAAATCAAGCCGGGGGCGAAAAAAAGAAATACGAGCCGGCTTTCTCAGGAGAGTGGGATCACCGACGGCTGGCAGGCAGTCGACATCGGCAAGGCGACGATAGCGTTGTTCCAGGAGGAGATCGCGAAAGCGAAAACGATTTTGTGGAACGGGCCGGTTGGGATTTTCGAGATTCCGGATTTCGCCGAGGGCACGATTGCGATCGCCGAAGCGCTGGCGAACTCTGGCGCGACGACAATTATTGGCGGCGGCGATTCCGTCACCGCCGTGAAACAAGCCGGACTGGCCGACAAAATGACGTTTATTTCGACCGGTGGCGGAGCATCGCTCGAATTACTTGAAGGGAAGCAACTGCCCGGCGTCGCCGCGCTAACTGATAAGGTTTAGACAGAATTTAACAAAATGAGCAGAAAGGTTTGCTGGTCGCAGCCGTTCTTTCGATCCGGTTCATTCTATCGGAAAATTTATGCGTAAAAAAATCGTAGCCGCGAATTGGAAGATGAATATGACGCTCGGGGAATCGGCGCGGTTCATCGAGTCGTTTTTGCTCGATGCTGCAGACATTCGAGACGTTGAGATTGTGATCGTCCCGCCGTTTACGGCACTCGCGAAGGTCACTGAATTGCTGGAGAACAAAGCGCAGAGCATCAAGGTCGGCGCGCAAAACATGCACTGGGAGCGTAACGGCGCGTTCACCGGGGAGATCAGCGCGGCGTTACTCCGGGATTTGTTCGTTCACTACGTCATCCTCGGTCACAGCGAACGGCGACGTTTGTTTGGCGAAAGTGATGATATTGTGAACAAGAAAGTTCGCGCGGCTCACGAAGCGACGCTGCGGCCGATTGTTTGCGTTGGCGAAACGCTCGAACAGCGCGACAAAGGCAACGTCCAGAAGATTTTGTCGATCCAGCTTCGGGGAAGTTTGAAAGACCTCGGCGAAAAAGAACTTCAGGAAACGGTGGTCGCTTATGAGCCGGTCTGGGCAATCGGGACGGGCCGAAACGCGACACCGGAACAGGCGCAGGAAGCGCACGCTTTCATTCGCCACATCCTGCGCGAAATGTCCGATGAAGCGACGGCCGACCGGATCCGAATTCAATACGGTGGCAGCGTCAAACCGGAGAATGCGCGGGAGTTAATGACGCAGCCCGACATCGACGGCGCGCTGGTCGGCGGCGCCAGCCTCGATCCGCGTAGCTTTGCCGCAATCGTCAAAGCCGCGCGCGACGAGAAATAATTACTTCTTGATCTCAAGATAAGTGCGCGATTCCACTTTGTTAGTGCCGGGCTGCATTTCTTCGACGCGCATTTGTTTCAAAAACCAGCGATTGTCGATCTTTTGGGTGGAAACGACCTCGAAGCGTTTCACGAGTTTGCCGGCCGCGTCATAGCCCTCCATGCGCATCAGCGCACCGGTCTTCTTGTCGACCCACAGAAAAACGTTCGCGTATTGCGAATCGCGCGACGGCGCAGTCAGCTGCAGTTTCCAGCAACTGCGTGCGTGAACGGTCTCGTCGCCGAGCACTCGTCCGCCCGGCCAGTAAATGAATTTGAGTGCGAGATCTTGGTAAGTAACTCCGGTGCCGCGAATTTTTTCATCCAGCTTTTCAGGCGGAAACTTCTCGGCGCCGTCGTCGGTCACGAGGTCGAGCCGCGGGCCGTTCTCGCCGAGCCGGAGCTGCAAAACTTCGTCCGGGTCGGTGAACGAATAGCGAATCAGCGGTCCGTTTTGGTTGATATGGAATGGCACGACTGTGTCGTTCTGGCGAAGCTCACCGTCGAGATCGAGCTGTTGGCGCGTTTCGAGCATGCGGACTGATTCGAGAATCTCCTGAGCGGTTGGCGGTGGCGCTGCCGGGCTCAATCGGGCAAACGCCAGAACAAGACTCAGAGCGAGAGGAAGAGGAAGAAGCTGGCGCAAGGATAGGTTTTGGGGTTTCAACGGTTCACGAATCACTTATCGTCCTGCCGAACGCAAATGGACCAGCAGCTTTTTCATCTTATCAATGACCGAGGGACGAATTCTGTGCTGGATTTGTTCATGGCTGCGATCAGCGACGCCGACCTCTGGAAGCCGTTGCTGGTCGTGATCATCTTTGCCGTGCTGGTGTTTGGCGGGTTCAAAACGCGCGCCTGCATTTGTTGTCTACTGGTCGCGATCGTAATTGCCGAGCCGGTCACCAGCACCCTGAAATCGGCAATCAATCGCAAGCGGCCAAAGCATGTCGATTCGGTCCGGATGGTCAGGCTGGAGAAAAGCCGGCCCGAATTTATGTCGATCTTCAAGAAACCGGTGGTGCGGCGTTCCGACGAATCTGACAAACGTCGGGGCGATCGTTCGTTTCCGTCGGGCCACATGGTGAATAACACGATCGCGGCGATTTGTTTGACGATGTTTTACAAGCGCGGGTGGCTCTACTGGATCTTTGCCGCGCTCGTCGGTTATTCGCGGGTTTATCTGGGGGCGCACTGGCCGAGCGATGTGATTGGCACCGTCCTCCTGGCCGCCGGCGAAACATTTTTCATCCTGGCAGTGCTGGAATTACTCTGGCGGTGGCTAGCTCCGAAATGGGCGCCGCAAGTTTTTGCGCGCCATCCGACTTTGATCGTTAATCCGGGAGAATGAACAAGGCGCGGGCAGTCTGGTTGTTCATCATCGCGCTTACTTTAGTGCGATTGTCGATGCTGGGTTCGACCGATCTCGAATTCGACGAGGCGCATTACTGGATGTGGTCTGAGCGGCTCGCCCCCGGTTATTTCAGCAAAGGTCCTGGCATTGCGTTCGCGATCCGCGCAAGCACGGCAATTTTTGGACCGACAGAATTTGGCGTTCGTTTTTGGAGCCCGATCCTCGCGGCGGGGACGAGCCTGCTTCTTTTTTATTTCGGCCGCCGTTTATTCAACGAAAACGTCGGACTTTGGGCGGCGATCGCGCTCAACGTCACTCCGATTTTCGCCATCGGCGCGTTCGTCATGACTACGGACGCATTGTCGATTTTCTTTTGGACAGCGGCGATGTTCACCTTCTGGCTCGCGGTAGAAAAAAGCCCGCGCTTTTCGTTTTACTGGCCGTTGACGGGTTTGCTGATCGGCCTGGGATTTCTTGGCCGGTTTACTAACGCGTTTGAAGTCGTGTGTGTTTTGCTCGTGCTCGCCTTCGCGCCGCGATTGCGACAGGAATTCAAAAGGCCTGGATTGTATTGGCTTCTCGGAATCTTCATCGTCTGCACGCTCCCGCCGATCATTTGGAACGCGCAACACGCCTGGATCACGCTTACGCACTTGCGCACTCGCGGTAATCTGGCCGAAGACGTCCACTTTCGTCCGCTCGAACCTCTGAAATTTTTCGGCGAACATTTCCTTTTTTATTCGCCTCTCCTTTTTGCCGCCGTGGTTTTGGCAGTCGTCGGGAGCTGGCGGCGGGTAAATCACCAATTCAAAGTGCTGTTTCTTTTCTGGTTCGGAGTGCCCGTGTTTGTTTTTTATTTCCTGCTTTCAATTAATCACGTCGCGACGCCGAACTGGGACGCGGTTTCGTTCATTAGCTTTGGCTTACTCGCGGTTTATTACTGGCAGGAGCGGCTTGAAAACCGTGGTGTAAGAATTTTCGGCACCGCGGCGATCCTTCTCGGTTTCGCCGTCAGTCTCTTCTCGATGGATTCGGATTTGCTTCGCAGCGCCGGCATTCGTTTCTTCCGGACCGATCCAAGCGACCGTCTGCGCGGCTGGAAAATAATGACCGCGGAAGTCGAGCGAATCCGTAACGATCTCGAATCGAAGCTGGGTGAAAAATTATTCCTGATCGCGGACGAACGTCATCGAGCGTCGGAGATTTCGTTTTATCTGAAAGACAAACGCGTCGAAGGACCGGGACATCCGCCGGTCTACCTGGTTGAGTCGCAGGATCTGGTGAACCAGTTTTCGTTTTGGCCGCGCTATGATCAGTTCGTCGACGCGCCGATAAAACCAAACCAACCCTCCGAGGACACGTTTACCGAGCAAAAAGGAGTGAACCCCTTTGTAGGACGCAGCGCGTTGCTGATTCGGAATTGGGGGAAGAACCCGCCGCACAATATTCGTGCGGCTTTCGAGTCAACGGAGGCCGTCGGGACGATTGAGCTGCGGCGCTTCGGCGAGCACGTGCGTTACTGGCAGGTTTTTCTCTGCCGGCATTACCGAACGCTGCCACTATGACCGAATCCACTCCAGCCCCCATGGTTTCCGTGGTCGTTCCCGTGTTCAATGAACAGGAGAACTTGCCCATCCTGCAATCGGAGCTCCGCGCAGCGCTGGACGGATTGGACCATGAAATCATTTTTGTCGATGACGGCTCGACCGATCGCAGCGCCGACAAAATCGAACGAGCGCCGAATGTTCGCATCCTGCGGTTTGAAAAAAATACCGGCCAAAGCGCCGCGCTTTATGCCGGAATCAAGGCCGCGCGCGGCCGGACGATAGTCATGATCGACAGCGATCTGCAAAACGATCCCGCCGACATTACGCGCCTGCTCGCGGAAATCTCGCGCGGGGCCGATTTGGTTTGCGGTTATCGCGCGCAGCGCAAAGACACATTGTCAAAGCGCCTGACCAGTCGGATTGCAAACTTCGTTCGAAGCCGGTTTACCAAAGATTATGTGCGTGACACTGGCTGCACATTGAAGGCGATGCGAAGCGAGTGCGCGGACGCACTCGTCCCGTTCAAGGGAATGCACCGATTCATTCCGGCACTGGTTCGCGGCGCGGGCTATCGATTGATCGAAATTCCAGTGAACCACCGGCCCCGGCGGTTCGGTCAAACCAAGTACGGCTTTGGCAGTCGCGCCGCTCGAGCCACCATGGACATGTTTGGCGTCCGCTGGCTGCTTTGCCGGCGATTGAATTATAAAATCCGCGATTTGTGAGCCTGAAATGCGCTTGTCAACGTAACCGACCCCGGTAAGCTTGCGCTCCCGAATCGCGAATTCGCATGTCGTTGGGCAATTTACTTTCGGCCGAGCAAATCATCCCCGAGATGAAGGCCACCGAGCGTTGGCCGGCCATCGTCGAACTGATCGATTTACTGGTCAGTCTGGGCAAGATTAAAGCGGAGGACCGGGACAGCATTCTCGGTTCGCTCAAGCAACGTGAGGAAACGATGAGCACCGGAATCGGTTTCGGGATCGCAATCCCGCACTGCTCCTCCGATCGGATCGACAATGTAGTCGCGGCTTTTGGGAGATCGGCCAACGGCATCGAGTTCGACGCGCTCGATAATGCGCCGGTGAAATTTGTGGTGCTGTTTATCGTTCCGAAAAACCAGTTCCAGACCCATCTCCGCACCCTTGCATCAATCGCCAAGTTTCTGAACGACCGCGGCACGCGTGATAAACTGGCCAACGCAAAATCGACCGACGAGATCTTGTCGATCTTCCAAAGCTCGGGACAAAAATGATTGTAGCGGCGGTCTGCGACCGCCGATGTAATTAGTTTCGGCGCTCATAGAGCGCCGCTACAGTTTCTTCGAATGGAAACGTTCCAATCACTGCTGGCCAAGAGATTGGCTGAAGCTTTGACGAAAGCCGGCTTTCCAGGTGCTGGCGAGCTAACGCAGGCGACCGATCCGCGCTTCGGCGATTATCAAACGAACGCTGCACTCGTTCTCGGCAAACAGCGCAGCGAAAATCCGCGCGCTGTAGCCGAAGAAATCCTGAAGTCGCTCGACGTCGCTGACCTATCGGAACGGCCATCGGTTGCCGGCGCCGGTTTTATTAATTTCAAATTGCGCAGCGACGCGATTGGGAAAGCGACTGGCGAGCTGTTCGCGGATGAGCGCCTCGGCGTCGCCAAAACGGCCTCACCCAAAAGAATCGTGATCGATTTCGGCTCACCGAATGTGGCCAAACCGATGCATGTTGGCCACATTCGAAGCACTGCGCTCGGTGATGCGCTGGCGCGAATCGCATCGTTTCTTGGACACGATGTGGTCCGCGACAATCACATTGGCGATTGGGGCACCCAGTTTGGGATGGTGATCTGGGGTTGGAAAAACTTGCTGGATCGCGACGCACTGGAACGCGAACCGCTGGCGGAGATCGTTCGGATTTACAAGGAAGCAAACGCGAGATCGACATCGGATCCCGCAGTGCGCGAAGCGTGCCGGCAGGAACTGGTCAAGCTTCAGTCCGGCGACAAGGAAAACCTCGATATCTGGAATCAATGCGTCGCGCTCTCGATGCAGGACTTCGAGCATGTTTATGAGTTGCTCGACGTTCACTATGACATCCAGTGTGGCGAAAGCTTTTATAACGCTCGGCTGCCGGGAGTGGTTGACCGCCTTCTAAAATCAAAGATCGCAGAGATAAGTGAAGGCGCGGTTGTCGTTTTCTTTCCGGACGTGCCTGAGCTGGTGGACAAGCCATGCATCATTCGAAAAAGCGACGGTGGATTCAATTATGCGACTAGTGACATCGCCACGGTCGAGTATCGAATCAACGAATTGAAGCGTGACACGCTTTGGTACGTGGTTGGCGCGCCGCAAACTTTGCACTTCAAGGAGATCTTCGAGATTGCTCGGCGCGAAGGTTACCAGGCCGACTTGAAACACATCCCGTTTGGAAATGTTCTCGGGGAAGACCGGAAACTAATGAAAACGCGCTCGGGCGAGAACGTGCCGTTGCGGCAGTTGCTTGAAGAGGCATGCAATCGTGCGCGAAAAATCATCGACGAAAAAAATCCCGACTTGAGCGAAGAGGAGAAAACCAACATCGCGCGCGTGATCGGAATCGGCGCGGTCAAATATGCCGACCTCTCGCAATATCGGATGACCGATTACGTGTTTTCCTGGGACAAAATGCTGGCGCTTCAAGGAAACACCGCGCCTTATTTGCAGAACGCCTACGTCCGGATCCGCTCGATCTTTCGCAAGGCGGGAGACAAACTCGACGGCTTTAAGCCGTCGAGTTTAACGAGCCTCGAGTTGGCGGAAGTCGCGGAGATCGATCTGGCCAAACGTTTGTGTCAGTTCGCTGAGGTCGTTCCTCTAGTGTTGAACGATTTCCGACCGAACTTTCTGGCGAACTACCTGTTCGAGCTGGCGAACAGCTTCCACGGTTTCTACGAAGCATGTCCGGTATTGAAATCGGAGGAACCGGCGCGCAGCTCGCGTCTCGCCTTGTGCGATCTGACCGGCCGCGTGTTGCAGCGCGGGCTCGATTTGTTAGGCATCAAAGTTCCCGAGAGAATGTAAAAAAACGTCGAACGTCCAACAACTCTGAACATCGAATTCAGAGGCTGCAATCGGCGTTGGACGTTGGACGTTCGACGTTCGACGTTTGCTGTGGTCCCATGAAAATGGAGCATCCACGAATTCCAGTTTGCACCTATCGGTTGCAATTCAGCCGATGGTTCACGTTTGCGCAGGCGCGCGACATTGTTCCATATCTTCACGAACTCGGCGTCAGTGACGTCTATGCATCGCCATATTTCCAGGCGAGCCCGGAGAGCATGCACGGTTATGACATCACCGATCATAACCACTTGAACGCGGCGATTGGTTCGCGCGAAGAATACGATTCCTTTGTCGCGGAGTTAGGCGCCCAGGGCATGGGTCAGATCCTCGATTTTGTTCCGAATCACATGGGCGTGATGCAACCGGGGAACAAATGGTGGATGGACGTGCTCGAAAACGGGCCCAGTTCGATGTATGCGCCGTATTTCGACATCGATTGGCATCCGCTGAAAGCGGACCTTCAGGAGAAAGTTCTCCTCCCAATTCTAACCGACCAGTACGGGCGCGTTCTCGAACGCGGTGAATTCAAAGTCCATTTCGAAGAAGGGGCGTTCTTTCTCGAACATCGAAATCAGCGGCTGCCAATTGCGCCGGGGACTTATCGATACGTGCTCGAATTGGCTCTGGAAAATCTGGCCGAATACAAAGACGAACCATTTTACGCGGAATTCCAAAGCATTCTGACCGCACTCGAATATTTGCCGCGACGGACCGAAACCGACCCCGAAAAGATTGCCGAGCGCGCGCGTGAAAAGGAAATTGTGAAACGTCGTCTCGAATGGCGTTGTCAGGAAGCGCCCCAGGTGCAGCGCGCGATCGAAAAAGCGCTGGGAGAAATCAACGGGCGCCCCGGGGATCCGCGCAGCTTCGATAAACTCGACGAGCTGCTTAACGCGCAGTCTTATCGGCTCGCCTTCTGGCGGGTCGCGGCCGAAGAAATCAATTATCGCCGGTTTTTCGATGTGAACGACCTGGCCGCGATTCGGATGGAATTGCCGGAAGTGTTCGAGGCCGCTCACCAGTTGGTCCTCGATCTCGTGCGCACGGGAGCGGTGACCGGCCTGCGGATCGATCATCCGGACGGTTTGTATTTGCCCAAAGAGTATTTGGACAAACTGCAACGGCGCAGCGCCAAAGCGCTCGGGGTCACGCTTCCCAAAGACGCTCGCGCCGTTTACATGGTCGTCGAAAAAATTCTCACCGGCGCGGAAAAGTTGCGCGCCGACTGGCCGGTGTATGGAACGACTGGCTACGATTTTACGAATCAGCTGGCTGGCGTTTTGGTGGATGGTTCGGCCGAAGCCGCAATTACTAAAACGTTTCACCGTTTCATCGGCCACACGATGCATTTCGGTCATCTCGTTTATGCGAAGAAACGTCTGGTGATGCGGATTGCGCTCGCAAACGAAGTCGAAGTGCTCGGCAACCTGCTCGACCGTCTTTCGGAAAAAAATCGCTGGTACCGCGATTTCACTTTCGAAGCGCTCGCCCGGGCCGTGCGAGAGACAATCGCGTGTTTTCCAGTTTACCGAACCTATCTCGCGCCCGGCCAGCCGGTCAGTGAAGAGGATCGACAAGTAATTGAGCGTGCGATCGCTGCGGCCAAGCGGCGTAACCCGGCGATCGAAGAGTCGATCTTCAATTTTCTTCGCGACATTCTACTCTTTCGTTTTCCGGAAAACCTGGATGCGCAAGCGCGCGAAGAGCACGCGCGTTTCGTCCTGAAGTTTCAACAGTTCACCGGACCGATCATGGCAAAGGGCCTCGAGGACACCGTCTTCTACATTTACAATCGCCTGGCCGCGCTCAACGAAGTCGGCGGTGAGCCGCAGCAATTTGGCATCTCGGTTGAAACGTTTCACGAGCGAAACCTGGATCGACATCGTAACTGGGCGGAGACGTTGCTTGCCACCTCTACGCACGACACAAAAAGAAGCGAGGATGTTCGTGCTCGAATGCTCGCGATTTCTGAAATTGCCGAGACCTGGCGTCGTTCATTGCCCAAATGGCGGTCGGCAAATCGGCGCTGGAAAAAGGACGTCGACGAATCGGAAGCGCCCGACGCGAACGAGGAATACTTGTTGTATCAAACCTTGCTCGGCACCTGGCCGGTCGGGTCCGATGGCGCGCCGCAGCGAGACGTTGGTCCGGAATACACCGAACGGATCCAAAATTACATGACCAAGGCGTTGAACGAAGCCAAGCTGAACACGAGTTGGATCCGGCCTAACGAACCGTGGCTCGCCGCTACGCGCGATTTCGTTGCCCGGATTCTGGATCCGACGCCGAAGAACAAATTTCTCCCATTGTTTCTGCCGGTCGCGGAGGAAATTGCGCGGCTCGGAGCGATCAACTCGCTTGCACAGACTTTGCTGAAACTGACTTCACCTGGAGTACCCGATATCTATCAAGGGACCGAGATTTGGAATTTCTCGCTGGTCGATCCAGATAACCGTCGAACGGTCGATTACAAATTGCGGGCTGAAATGCTTTCTTGTTTGTCGAGTAAAACGCCGGAGCAACTTTTGCAGAACTGGCCGGATAGCCGCATCAAGATGTTTCTATCGCAACGCGCTCTACGTCTCCGCGGCGAACATATCGATCTTTTCCAGCGTGGAAGCTATCTGTCGCTGCGCATGACCGGAACGTTTGCAGACTGTTGCATCGCATTTGCGCGACAGCTCGATAAGAAATGGATTGTGGTGATGGCGCCGCGACTGTCATCGCGCCTCGGTTTTCCGCCAATCGGCGAGCGCTGGCAAGACACTGCAGTCGAGCTGCTCGAACCCCTGGCGATCGAACGCGGGCGGGAAGTTTTTACGGGGCGCGAGGTGCCAATTCAAAATCGGCAGATCCGCGTCGCAGATGCGATGTCGACCCTGCCGTTCGCGATCGTGGCGAATTAGTGATGCGCGCCCTGAGCGAATCGCTCAGCCAAATCACCGACCCAGTGTGAGAAGGTAGCCAGATTTTTTGCGAGATCCGCTCCAAAGTTTGCGAACGTGATGTGAGGCGAAGCGACGATTAACAACACCGACAGGAGAACGAGGTTCATCAGGTAGATCACGACGAGCGAAAAAAATGTTCCGTGGTCGCGGAGATCGGTCTGGTTCTTCGGGATCATCCAGCAGGTGAACGTGAAATGGAACGCCCAGGTGATGCCAATGACGGCGTATAGGACTCTGCCGTACGGCTGCATGTTATAGAAAATGCTAAGCACCCCGTAGACTGCGATAGCGAGAATGCTGTAGAACGGGAAAAAATACGGCGCGAGCGCGATCCAGAAATTCGTTCGGTTAGTGACAATGTGTCCGCCGTCGCGTCCGACGCGAAAACGGCTGACCCGGCCGCCCATTAACCAAACCCAAACCGCGTGCGTCAGCTCATGACCGAAAACGTAAAGAAGAATCGGCCGTGGCAACCCGATGAAAGCGATCAGCCAGAGGATTGCGCCTAACGAAAAGAACCAGAACGGTTCGGCGGCCCAGAAATGTTGAGTAACAGTAGCGCGCGCGAATGCCGTGAAAAACGTTTGGGTCAGGATCGCGCAGATCGGCAGCAGAAAAATGCCGAAGACGAATTTCACCCAGCGGGTCGGCACCAAGTAGGTGCTCGGCGTCGGCGCGCGCCGCGTCGTCGGAACAACGTAAGGCGCGACTTTCACGCCGCGCGACATCTTTCGGCCGCGAACCATTCCCGTTCTGCGATTCATCAGTGCGATCCTATCGCAAATCGCGTTGGGTTGTCATCCGGGGGAATCTTCGACGCAAGCTGTGAGACTAAGGCTAAGCGAAAGATGAAGAGCCCTAGGCGCGGCCCATGTAGGCGCCGGTGCGGGTGTCGATCTTGATGGTTTCGCCTTCCTTGATGAAGAGCGGGACGTTGATCGTTTTGCCGGTCTCTAGCTTGGCCCGTTTGGTCACATTGCTGGCGGTGTCCCCGCGAACACCTTCCGCCGATTCGATAATTTTCAAGCTGACCGATGCCGGCATTTCGATCTGGACCGGTTTACCCTCTGCGTAAAGGACCTGAATAGGCGTGTTTTCGACCAAGTAATCTTTCGCATCGCCGATCAAATTGTCCTGCAACGTAATCGTGTCGTAGGTCTCCGGATCCATGAAATGATAACCGTTGTGGTCCTTGTAACTGAACTCGAGTTGTTTCCGTTCAATTTCGACCAGCTCCACTTTATCGGTTGAACCAAAGCGGACGTCTGCGCTCTTGCCGGTGTTGATGTAGCGAATGATGGCCTGAACGAACGCGCGCAGGTTTCCCGGAGTGCGATGATGCACTTCGAGCACAATCGCAGTGTTGCCGTTGTACTTGATTGCCATTCCCCGGCGAAGGTCGTTAGCTGCTGCGGCCATAAAGAGGTTGAGTCGTTGAGAGGTTGAGAAGTTGAGTTGAATCGGTGCGGCGTCAAGCTCTTCTCAACGGCTCAACACCCAACGTCTTTAGAGCAACTTCAGGCGGGTAAGGTCCTGCGCATCGACGATGCCGACCGGCTTGTGATCGTCGTCTACGACAACGAGATCATCGATCCGATGACGCTCGAGCAAGTTGAGAACTTCAACGGCCAGCTTGTTTTTGTGAATCGTGACTGGGTTGAGCGTCATTAAGTCGGATACAACGCGCTGGCCGACTTTTGAGTCGGTTTGAAAATGTCGGACAAAATCACCGTGGGTGAAGATTCCTGTCAATTTTCCATTGCGATCCGTGACAACCGCAGCGCCTGCCCGCACGGCAGTCATCGCTTTCAGTACGTCGCGAACCAGCACATCAGGTGATGCGATCGCCATCATGGTTTGCGGCCTCATGATTTGATGGACTGGAATTAGCAAACTGCGGCCAATTTTTCCGCCCGGATGAAACTTAGCGAAGTCCTCTTTGTCGAAGCCTCGCGCTTCCAGTAAGACCATCGCCAGCGCGTCGCCCAGCGCCAGCATCGCGGTCGTGCTCGAGGTCGGCGCCAAATTCAACGGACACGCTTCCTGTTCGACATTCACATCGAGAACGATATGGGCGTTTTTCGCGAGGGTGGAATCCGCATCGCCGCACATTGCGACGATTTTTACCTGAAACCGGGCAATCGCGGGCAAAATGCGCACCAGCTCTTCAGTCTCGCCGCTCGCGCTGAGAGCAAGAATCACGTCGCCATCAGCGACCACTCCGAGATCGCCGTGCAGCGCGTTCAAGGAGTCGAGCACGACTGCCGGCGACCCGGTGCTGGTCAAAGTGGAGGCGATCTTGCTCCCGATATGGCCGGATTTTCCGACGCCAAGTACAACTACTTTGCCGCGCGCATCGACTGCGTCTTTGATAACAGCGACCGCTTGGGAAAAGTCGTCCCCGAGCCGCTGACGCAGCCTGTGCAGCTCGCCAATCTCGAGGTCCAAAACGCGCCTGGCTTTCTCCAGATAATCCATTTATCTTGACAATTCTGCGCCGGAGGAGTCTAACCGGCAAGAACCGACCTTAACCGGAGAAACAGTGATGAAAAAGCTCGTGCTGCTTGGGGTTTCAATGGCGGTAGCGGGCTTTGTCTTCGCCCAATCCCCGCAACCGCACAAGAAAACATTTACTGCGAAGACGACCGGCAAACCGCGTCCGTCTCAAACGGCGCCGCCGTTGCGACGGGAAAACACCGAAGGCAGCCTCGCGCGCGCAGCTCGCGGCGGAAATCCGTTGCAATTGTTGAATCCGAAAGCGCCCGCAGTTTACGGTCGCGCCGAGGACAATGTTTTTCTCGATCCCGACACTGGAAAGTGGAAAGGGTTCAAGCTGCTCACAATTAACTTCTGATGTTCGCCGTTTGATTGTTGCGGACGGACTCGTCCTGTGGCGAGTTTGATTCCAAAATTGAACGATTCGCCTGACCCACGCCCTGTTGTCGCTCTTTACTGCGCGACCTTTCTCAAGCCGGAGATGTTGCACATCTACCGGCAAATCACCTGCCTTCAGCGCGTACGGCCGGTTGTCATTGCCCAAAAGCGTGAGAATCCGGAAACGTTTCCGTTCGAAAAGATCGATATCATCGAAAAACCGGCCACCCATTTTCTGCGCCGCTTCTGGTTTCGACAGATTTGCAACAAGCCGTGGCAGCTGTCGGCACGGGGAGTCGAGGCGATCACTGCAGTTTTGAGCCGGGAAAGTTCGCAGCTTCTGCACATTTTTTTCGGCCACATCGCGGTTCACCTTTTGCCGCTCATTCGGAAATTCCCGAAGCCGAGAGTGGTTTCGTTTCATGGCGCCGACGTTCTGGTCGACATGGACAAGCCGGCCTACCGAAAAGCGACCAGCGAAATGCTCAAGATGGTCACGCGAGTTTTTGTCCGCTCGGCTTCATTGCAGCGCGCCGTGATGGAGCTTGGCTGCGACGAAAATAAGATCGACGTCGTGCGGACTGGAATTCCGCTGCAGGAATTCTCATTTCGTGAGCGCGAATTTCCGTCCGATGGAAAGTGGCACTTTCTTCAAGCAAGCCGCCTCGTTCAAAAGAAAGGGATCGCCACAACCTTGCACGCTTTCACCAGGTTTCTGAGCCATTACCCGGATGCGACCCTGACAATCGCCGGCGAGGGTCCGATGTTGGCGGAGCTCAAGGAACTTACCCGCAAACTCAAGATCGCCGATCGAGTGAAGTTGCCGGGATTTTTGCCGGCGGCAAAATTGCGGGACGTCTATTATGCGTCCCACATTTTTCTTCATCCAAGCGAAACGGGTAGCGATGGAAATCAGGAAGGCATTCCAAATTCGATGTTGGAAGCAATGGCAACCGGACTTCCCGTTTTTGCCACGGATCACGGCGGAATTCCGGAAGCGATCGAGAATGGCGTCAGCGGAATTCTGGTTGCTGAGCGCGACTACGAAGCTCTCTCGCGCGTCTTGATCGAAGCGGTCCAGGATCAAGGTCTGCTCAAGCGGCTGGCGCGAAACGGCGCGAATGTGGTTGCCGAAAGGTTCGACCAGCGAAAGCAGATCGAGCGGCTCGAAGAGATTTACTTAGGAATGATCGGCGATTCGCGAAAAGAAAATCGCTAACTGTTTTCGAATCGCCTGAAACGAGATGCGTTCGGCGGCGCGCCATTGCGTTTCAACGATGGCAGTTGCACGCGCCGCCGTGTTCTTGAGCAACTCGAGTGCGATCGTCTTCAATTGGGCGCTCGTTCGGCCTTCGCCGCAGAAATTGGCGAACGCGATGCGTTCGATTGCACCATCGCCGCCGACGCAAATCGTTCGGGCTAGCAACGTGTCGCCGGCAACTTGTCCCGGGACGCGGCTGCGATCGAGCTGCAGGACGATTTTATGTTTCGCGACTTCGCGCAGATAATTTGGATACGATTCGCGTTTGTCGTGGACGCGCAGTTTTCCGGGCGGGAATTGCAGCTCCTCCAAGAGCTTGGCGCCTTTGCGCCCGTTGAGATTGAAAACCGTTACCGGCTCGCTGCTCTCGCTGCAGATTTCCCGCGCCAGCAGGAGCGCGGCAAGATGATTGCGTGAGGGCACGTCCCATTCGCGGGTGCCGACAAAAATGCCGGATTGCTGGTTCGGCGGCACCGCCAAATCCCAGGCTTTTTCTTCCAGCGGATACGGAGTTGGAATAAACGCGACAGTGTCCGCGTCGTGCTTGAGTCGGACGCGTCGAAAAATCTCCGCTGCTTCCGGCGTAGTGGCGAGGCAGCCGTCGGCGCGCGAGACCACTCGCAGGAATCGGGCGAGCTTTCCACGGTCGCGCAATTGCTCAGCCATCTGATGCAGTCCAGTCTCTTTCAACGCGATTGCGACCGTCCGCCTCGCGGTCTTACACTCAACCAGCGCCCGTTCAGTTGCGCGAAAGTTGCCGCGAAGCAGCAGAAGGATCGGACGCTTCTCTTCAATTGCATCTTTTGTCGCGCGATGCATTGACCCGCGGGTGCAGGCGGCAAATCCGTGAAAATTTACCGGTGGATGCGTCGTTCCGTCGGGCGTTGTCGGTTGGTCGAAATATTGTTCGAGATCGCGTCCTCCGGGATTGAGAACGCTTAACCGGAAATCAGCTGCGTCGTTCGCAGCCATCTATTGGTCGCCCGAGTTTCCCGGCGGCGGCGTGGCCGCTTTCAACAGCGCGCCCTGGTCAACTTCGTCCATCGGGCCCACCGGCAATGCGCGCCGAATTTCGACCGGCGTTTCTTCCGGTTTTGGCTCGACCGGGATTGCTCGCAGGACCGGTTTTTCGGCATTTTGCTTTGCGCTATCGCTTTTCTGGTTTCGCGTGTCGCCGCCCGTCCTTTCTGTCTCCTCAGGGTTGTTCTTCGCTGCGTTGTCGGTGACTTGATCGGCGCTGACCGCATCAGTCTTCGCTGTGGATCTCACCGAATCGTAGGGATCGTTTTGAGCGAGCAGAGTTGCTCCCTTGAGGGCAATCGGTTTTACCTCGCTGAGATCGGCCGCCGGCTCGGCGCGGGGCGCTTCAGTTCCCTGCGTTTCAGCTTCAGTAACAATTCTCGCGCGAGGTTCGCCATGAACATTGCACGGCTCGGTTGGCATCTGCGCAGCGGTCGCGATCTCCATGTAAGTCGTGCGCTTCTGCACCGGATCACCGGTTGGACCTTTGACCGTGTCGTAGCATTTGTCTGTGGCCAGCAATCCTGAGCGTGAACAAATTTCAACGTCTTTCAACCCGGCGGGGCGCTTGATTTCTTGCGGTGGATAATGCTCAGCTGCCGCATTCATGATGTCGGCCCAAACCGGCAAGGCCAGCTCGCGGCCGAACGCGCCGCGATAAATCTTCTGGGGTTTGTCGAAGCCGGCCCAGACTGCGCAGGTGACATTGCTGTCGTAACCGGCGAAGAGCGCGTCGGTAAAATCGTATGCGGTTCCGGTCTTTCCTGCGGCTGGAAATTTTTTCAGATCGAATTCAGTTCGCGCCGCTTTGCCGGTCCCGGTCCCGAGCGCATCCATCAAACACGAATGCACTTCGTAAGCCGTTTCCGGTTTGATCACGGTTTCCTTTTTGACGTCGCGTTGGGCGACCCAAGCCGTGCCGTCTTTTTCCTCGATTTTTTCCAAAATATGCGGCGCTGCCGGCCGCCAACCGCCATTGGGGAAAATTGTGTAGGCCAAGGTCAGTTCTGCCAACGTGACTTCGCTGCTCCCAAGCAACGTTGCCGGATAGGGACGAAGATTGGAACGAATGCCGGCGCTCCGGCAAAGTTTCAAGACATCGTCGAGTCCAGCGTCCATTCCGATTCGGACAGTTGCGCCGTTCTTCGATTTCGCGAGAGCTTGTCGTGCGGTCATCGCGCCTTCGTAGCGGTTTTCGGCGCTTTCCGGCCCCCACTCGCCGAGAATTCCGGTTGTTCCGCCAATCATCACTGCGCGATTATCGAGCGGGGAATCTTCGACCATCGATCCGGGATACATGCCTTGCTCGAACGCGGTTGCGTAAACGAATGGGAGCATCGCCGTGCCGGCGGGGCGCTTTGCCTGTAACGCGCGATCGTACTGATTGTGCTCGAAATCGCGGCCGCCAACCAATACCAGAATGCCGCCGGTCTCATTGTCGATGCCAACGACCGCGCCTTGCAAATAATCCGGCGCCGGCTGTGCCGACGCGGTGCCGGTCGATTTCGCCTGTTTAAAGCGCGCCGCGTACTCGGCGTAGGTTTGATGATCATAGCCGGGATGCTGCTCCGCTTTGTCCAAACTTCGGCGTAACGATTCCTCGGCAACTTTTTGCAATTCGCCGTCAATTGTCGTGTGGATCTTGAACCCTTCGTTCATCGCGCGATCCCAGCCGACTGAGTTGATTACCTGCTGGCGGATGTAATCGACTGCGTAGTTCTGCCCCTGGGCGTTCTGCCGATTGCCGACAACCAGGTTGTGGGATTGTGCTTCGACGCACTTGGCATTGTCGATGAATCCCTGATCGCGCATACGGGTAAGCGCATAATTTCTGGCGTCGCGCGAGGCCGACTTGTCCGACCAAGGCGAAAGCCGGTTCGGACTCTTGATTAGGCCGGCGAGCGTTGCGCATTCTTCGAGCGTCATTTCGCGGGCCGGCTTGCCAAAATAACCGCGCGCCGCAGCTTCGGCTCCATAGAGTCCGCCACCGAAATAAATCCGGTTCAGATAAAGCTCCATGATCTTCTGCTTGTTGAAATTGTCCTCAATCCGGCGAGCCAAAAAGATTTCGACTAGTTTGCGGCGATACGTTTTTCCTTTGAGCGCGAAACTGTTGCGGGCGAGTTGCTGGGTAATAGTGCTGGCGCCCTGACGAACTCGTCCGGCGGTCAGATTTTTCAAAGAAGCGCGCAAGATTCCCCAAGGAGCGTAACCGTGATGTTGATAGAAGCGCGCGTCTTCAACCGCGACCACCGTGTTCACCAGATCGCGCGGAATCTGGTCGTACGGAATGGTCTGGCGATTTTCGACGTAAATCTGACCGAAGATCTTGCCGTTGCGATCGAGGATCACGCTCGCCGATTCCATCTGGTCGAGCTTGTTCAGGTCAAAGGTCGCGGCCTGGTTCTTCAAGTCGGCCACATTCATCGAGACATAGATCGCGAGACCGCCGAGAATGAAGGCCGCGACGGTGATCGGAACATAAAACTCCGGGCGGGTGTACCAGGGAGGGCGGAACCAATACCCCGGGGGCGGACTGAGATAGCTGCTGGATTTCGGCGTTCTCACGGCGAAGGGAGCAAATTTAGGTCACTCGGTTGACGATTCAACGATTTAACGATTTAACGATTTAACGAGTGAGCACCGGAAATTCCGCTCTAATTGAAGTCATTCGCTCCGAAATTATTAAAAGCGGTCCGATCTTCTTTTCCCGGTTCATGGAGCAGGCGCTTTATCATCCCGAACACGGTTACTACTCGAGCGATCGTGCCACGATCGGACGGCAGGGTGATTATTTCACCAACGTCAGCGTCGGCCCGCTGTTCGGACAACTTCTCGCAATCCAGTTCGCCGAGATTTGGGATCGACTCGGTCGGATCGAGCACTTCGAGATCGTCGAACAAGGAGCCCATCACGGCGAATTCGCACACGACACTCTCGAATTTTTGCAACGGCGATTTCCCGGATTCTTTTCAGCAGTCTCCTATCGGATCGTAGAACCGTTTCCGAAACTGCAATATCGGCAATCGCAAACGCTCAGCGAATTCGCCGATCGAGTTCAATGGCGAAGATCAATCGACGAGCTCGAACCATTCACCGGCATTCATTTTTCAAATGAACTGCTCGATTCGATGCCGATCAATCTACGCGGCAAACTTGTTGCCTTGGACGGCGACAAATTCGTTTTCGTCGATTCGCCGGCGATGCGGACGGTAAATCAGTCGCAGCTCGACTGGATCAGAAGTGTCGCTATGAAATTGAAGCGCGGTTTTGTTCTGGCAATCGATTATGGATTTACCAAAAGCGAATTTCGCGAGGTGCTGCAAGTCCGTGCGCGCCATCGACTTCTTGATTCGCCGTTCGAGCAAATCGGAAGCGCCGACATGACCACGCACATCAATTGGACGGAAATCGCTCAGGCCGCGGAAAAAAACGGGCTGCGCCTGATTGGTTTCACCGACCAGCATCACTTTCTCACGGGGGTCGTCGCGTCGTTTCCGGAAATCATCGCGGAAGAGAAATCAAAGCGGGCACTGCAAACCCTGCTTCACCCCGAAATGCTCGGCCGCAGCTTCCAAGTCCTTGCCCTGTCGAAAGATGTCGATACTGCTGCACCGCTCAGCGGATTCAAGTTTGGGCGCGATGCGCGCGACGCGATTGAGCTCTGATAAGTCAGCGGGGTGGGGATTTGCATCTGCCATGCTTCCATCTAACTTCCCACTTCCTTAACGGACAAAATTATGGCCGACGTCGCCAACAAGTATCCCGAGAACGCAGCCGGCAAGTTCTATGTCGATGAGCAATGCATCGACTGCGATTTGTGCCGGGAGACTGCGCCTGCAAATTTCAAGCGCAACGACGACGGAGGGCACTCCTACGTTTACAAGCAACCCGAGTCGCCCGAGGAGGAAGGCCTCTGCAAAGAAGCGATGGAAGGTTGCCCGGTCGAGGCGATCGGCAACGACGGCACGTAGGACGCCGTGTTTGTGGCGGCAGGCTGTTGAGCACGTAGATTTCTCGCGTGGGATTCATTTTTACGATCATCGGGTTGATGGTCTCGCTGGATATTCTCTGGTGGATCGTTTTGGCGCGCCTGGCGAATCACGGCATGGCCCGTGTCGTTGTCTCCATCTTTATGGCGGCCATGATGCTCGGATTGATCGCCGTGATTGTCGCGAGGATGACGCGCGGTGATTGGGATCGCGTGATTCCGAAGTTTGCCGTCTCCGCGATTTTCATCTGGCATTTTATCAGTCTCGGCTTGCTGACGCTGATCGGGCTGGCCCTCATCCCTATTTTGCTCGGACAGAAAATTATTTCTCACCGTGCGCCGGCCAAAGTCGAACAATCGGCCGGGCAGAGCGCCAGGAGTCGCCGCGAATTTTTGCGGTTTGGCGCGGCAATGTTGCCGCCGGTTTTCACTCTTGGCCTGACCGGGATCGCACTGCATCAACTGAATCAGGTTCGCATCCGGCGTTTCACATTGCCGATTGCCGATCTTCCGAATGCGTTGGACGGAATGACGATCGCGCAGGTGAGTGACATGCATGTCGGGAGGTTCACTAAAGGCGAAGTTCTCGAGAAAACCGTGCAACTGGTGAACGACTTGCGCGCGGACCTCGTGTTGCTCACGGGCGATTTAATCAACGACGCTCTGGCCGATCTCGACGCTGGCCTGGATTTGGCGCGACGGATGCAGGCGGGCTTCGGAATCGCGATTATTGAAGGCAATCACGATCTGATCGAGAACCCGCGCGAATTCGAAACGCGCGTTCGCGCGTCGGGTATTCCGTTTCTGCTCGATGAATCGATGATTGTGGATGTTCGTGGAACGCCGGTTCAGTTACTTGGCCTTCGCTGGACCCGGGTTTATGGCGAGGGGCGCGACGCTGCGATCGGAGTTGAGGTCAAAAAGCTACTCGAGCAGCGAAGCGCCGATGCATTTCCAATTTTGCTGGCTCATCATCCCCACGCTTTCGACGCGGCGGCCGAAGCTGAAATGCCCCTGACTCTTTCCGGTCATACTCACGGCGGGCAATTAATGTTGAACGAGCAACTCGGATTTGGTCCGGCGCTGTTTCGCTACTGGTCCGGGCTCTACACTCGCGGCGCGAGCAAGCTCATCGTCTCAAACGGCGTTGGGAATTGGTTTCCGTTGCGCGTGAATGCGCAGGCGGAGATCGTCCACGTTACTCTGCGGCGCAGCTGAAGTTATAGCGCCGGTCTGCTCCAGAAAAACCGCGGATCAACCGGTGCTTCGTCTAACGACCACGAGTTGCCACGAAATCTGGACGCCGATCGCATTGGTCTCGTGATTGCACCATGCGCCGGAGCAGCCGGTGCTCGAGTCGCAATCTGGCCGCTCACCAGGAGCGAATCGGCAGCCTGAAATTTGTGTCCGCGCTCATATCCGTAAAACGCGATGTAACTCCGACGATTCTTCAATTTAATCGCGGCGTTCCAATTGAACGTCGGATCGAGTAGCAGCGTGCCGATCCGGGTCTGCCATTCCAGCCAGGCGTGAGTCAGCGAATCGCCGGCGCGGCGTTTTCCAATCACCAAACGCAGATTGGTCGCGCCATTTAACTGCATCCGTTCGTAAAGCGCCAACGCCTTCCCTTTGCAATCGGCAACATTCGCGAGTTCAACTTCGTAGGGCGTTTGCCATTCGCGCGAATATCGATACGGCATCGCGCGCAATTCCATCATCCACTCGTTCACGACGCTGACCGACGGTCCATAAATGGCGTAGGCGGATGGTGCGGTTAGGGTCGGCTCAACGCGTTCCATCTGGTGATCGTAGGGCGTGGACGCAACTTCGAAAAAAGCCGATTGCGCGAATCCGATCGATGTCGAGCCCCATACAACAATCAGTAGCCCGAGGGCTTTCTTAAGAGGAGAGATCATGGCAGGTGCCATGACCTAAAGCACTGACTGTACCGCCCTTTGCTTAGGATTTGGTCGACGCTTCCGACGAGGGTGTCGATCCAGGCGCAGCTGTTGGGGAAGGCGCTGGCTTCCCATCCGCCAGTCCGGCTCGGACGACGCTGGCAGCGTCTCCTACAGAAGCCGCTTTCGCTGCGGCCGCCTTTGCTGCCGCTTCAGCCGCGGCTTTTTTCTTTGCTTCGGCAGCACCTGCCGCGTCCGCCAGATTCTTATCTACCGCCTCTGCTTCGATTGGATGAATCTTGTGATAATACTCGTTCGATTTCGACAGCTGCTCTTTCCGAAACAGCAAATTATCGAACCGCTCGCGCTTACTCAGCTCGAAATCCTTGTCCATCTTAATCGCTTCGAACGGACAGACTTCGACGCAAATCTGGCAGCTCATGCAAACCGAGATGTCGATATCGAACACCTTCGGATAGAGCTGCGGCTTGCCCATGTAATCGGGCTTCTTGTCGTCGCTCTTAATAATATAGATGCACTGCGGCGGGCATTCCTTCTCGCAAATCTTGCACGCCACGCAACGCAGCCCGGCCTCGGCATCCATGCCGTCGTAAATGAGGATGGGGAAATTGCGGTAGTTTTCCGGGAGCGGGTTCCGTTCCTCCGGATATTGCACCGTGATCAGGCGATCTTTTTCGAAATAGCTCCCGGCAAAATTCCGGAGCGTCACGGCCATCCCCCTTAAAATCCCGGCGCCAATCATCGTTTTAATGTTGTCGAAACCGGATGATATTCACAGAGGAAATTTTCATCCAGATGCGCGCGAGTTTGATTTTCTTCATGTTAGCTTTCGTATTCACCGCTCGGGCGAGCGATTACGCCTTCGAAAGCAGACCGCAAAAGACACATTTGATCGAGCTCTTCACCTCGCAGGGCTGCAGCAGCTGCCCACCGGCGGAAGCCTGGCTGTCGAAACTGAAATCCGAGCCCGGGCTGTGGAAGGATTTCGTACCGATCGCGTTTCACGTTGATTACTGGGATCGGCTTGGCTGGCGCGACCCATTTGCATCGAGGGACTGGACGGCGCGGCAGTATCAATATTCCGAGAATTGGAAAAGCGAGAGCGTTTACACTCCGGGATTCATCCTCGACGGGCGCGAATGGATGGGCCGCAGTATTCCAGCCGCTGCGACGGAGAAACCCGGTGTGCTCAAGTTGTCGATCAAAGATCAAAAACTCGTCGTTGAATTTCTTGCGGCCGATGGCGGCGCGAAGGATGTCGATCTGCACGTTGCAACGCTCGGTTTCGATTTGGCGACCAGAGTTACAGCCGGTGAAAATAGCGGCCGTAATTTGAATCAGGATTTTGTCGCCCTCTCGCTCACGAATCAGAAGATGCCAGGTGGCAAGGCTGAGACGGTGCTTAAGCCGGATTCACGGGCCGGCGCGATTGTGGCTTGGATCACAGCGCCGAATCGGATCGAGGCTATTCAGTCTGTTGGCGGTTGGCTGAAGTAACGAACCGTTACAAGGTTACAACGTTAGATTTAACTCGAGGAGCTCCCCTCATCGGTCGACTTCGCCCATCACGATGTCGATGCTGCCGAGAATCACCATGACGTCTGCAACGACATGTCCGAGGCACATGTCTTCGAGGATTGTCAGGTTGATGAAGCTCGGCGGACGCACCCGATAGCGATACGGGTTCGGACCACCGTCACTGATTAGATAAAATCCGAGCTCGCCCTTAGGCGCTTCAATTCGGCCGTAAGCTTCGCCAACCGGTGGACGAAATGCGCGCAGTTTCACTTTCGGGTTCACGATTGGCCCCGCGGGAATTTGCGGCAACGCTTGTTTGAGAATCTCGACGCTCTCGCGCATCTCGAGCGCGCGCATCATCAACCGGTCGTAAGTATCGCCGTGATCTCCCAGCGGAACGCGGAATTTAAATCGCGGATAAATTCCGTAGCCGTCGACTTTGCGAATATCGTAGTTCACGCCGCACGCCCGCAACATCGGCCCGGTGATTCCCGAGCTGATCGCAAGTTCAGGCGAAAGTTTTCCAACATTCTGCGTCCGCGCGATCACGATCTCGTTTTGCAGGATCAATGCCTCGAACTCGTCGAGAAATTTCGGGAAACGATCGACAATCTGTTTCGCGCGAGCAAGCCAGGCGTCGTCGGCGTCCGCGCGGCAGCCGCCAAAGCGCATGTAGTCGCACATCATTCGCGAGCCGGAAAGTGATTCGAAAAGGTCGAGAATTTTTTCGCGTTCGCGGAACGCGTACATGAGCGGCGTGCCCCATGCACCCATGTCGCTCAGCAAGAATCCGAGCAGGGACGCGTGATTCTGCAACCGTGTCAGTTCGGCCAAAATTACACGCAAATATTCCGCGCGTTCGGGAACTTCGATCCCGGCGAGTTTTTCGACGCTGAGCGCGTAGGCCCAGTTGTTCGTCATCGAGCAAAAATAATCGAGCCGATCGGTGTACGGCATCGAGCCGAGATACGTCGTGTTCTCACCGATTTGTTCGTGGTTCCGGTGCAGATAACCAAACACCGGTTTCAGTTTGCGAACGATCTCGCCTTCAAGGGCAACGTTCATTCTGAAAACGCCGTGGGTCGATGGATGCTGTGGCCCCATCGACACTTCGAGAAGCTCGCCGTCGAGCCGTGAGCTCATTGTGACCGGTGGCCGCTCCATCGCCTCGATTGTTTCAACGGTCGCGCTCATCTGCCTTTTGTAGCCACGTCGCTGTGCGACGTAATGTTTTCCCCGCCGTCAAGTTGTGGTCGCGGTGCGTAATGTTCCTTTGCGCGCTCGAGCACTTCATCGTGCGGCGTCGGTTCCCATTCAAAGTCGTCCGGCTGCTCGTAATCCTTGCGCATGGGATGATCTTTGAATTCGTCCCACATCAAAATTCTTCGCAGATCGGGATGCCCATCGAAATGAATTCCGTAGAGATCGAAAATCTCCCGTTCCTGAAGTTCTGCGCTTCGCCACACCGGAGTAAGTGACCGCAACCGGACGTCGTCAGTGCGATTCGCGGTCCGCATTCTAATAATGAGCGGGCCGTGTTTGAGTTTCATCGAGTAAAGGTGATAAACCGCCTCCAGATAACCGGGAACTTTCTCTTCGGTCGTCTGGTCGACCTCTTTTTCAACGCCGTCGACGATTTGCTTCACTTTCGTCGTTTTCTTTACCACGCGATCAAGCCAATCGACGCCGGTTGCGTTTGAGCAAAAATCAAAACTCAGAGCCGGATGATCTCGAAGGAACGTTGCCACCGCGACGGCGTGCTCGTTGTCAATCAGAAGCGTCGATTGTTGCGATGGGCCGGGATTAATGACGATGCCGATCTTCGCGCCGCGCACGGCGAGCTCCGCCCGATTTTTGATTTGTTCGAGGGATTCCACAATCAACTTCTTTCTAGACAGGATTTGCCCGATTTTGACGAGACCCTCTGTTTTAATTAACTGAATCCATTCAATCCTGTTAATCCTGTCTAGTTATTGTCTTTGGAGAGCCGGTGGTTGATACACGTCCTGATTCGCGGGCGGCACCAAATCGTGTTCGCCAAATTCCGGCACCGGAAATTCGCTCGGCTGTTCCGGTTTCAGAAATTCGGCTTTGTCCGCGCCACTCAATTTTTGACCGTCGATCTTCCGCTGCAATTCCATGAAGGCGTGCAGCAACGCTTCCGGTCGCGGCGGGCAACCCGGAATGTAAACGTCGACCGGAATGTAACGATCGATCCCCTTGAGCACGTTGTAGCCTTGCTTGAACGGCCCACCGGAAATTGCGCACGCGCCCATCGAGATAACGTACTTCGGATCGGGCATCTGGTTATAGAGACGCACGATTTGCGGCGCCATTTTTTTGGTCACGGTGCCGGCGACGATCATCAGATCCGCCTGCCGCGGTGACGGCCGGAAAACTTCGCCGCCAAATCGCGCGATATCGTAGCGCGACGCGGCCGTGGCGATCATCTCGATCGCGCAACAGGCGAGGCCGAACTGCAAAGGCCAGATCGAATTTTTGCGGCCCCAATTGTAAAGGTCCTGCATAGACGTGACCCAGACACCTTGTCGCTGAAGTTCCTTACGCAATTCTTCGTCGATCTGTCCGTCGCTCATGTTACTTGGCCCAATTTAAACAGCCCTTTCCCCACGCCCAAACGAGTCCCTCAATCAACAACAGTAGAAACACGAGAACGGCGATGAAGGCGCCAAACGGCAAGCCGGTGAATGCGACTGCGAACGGCACCAGAAAAATCGCTTCGACGTCGAAGATCAAAAAGATGATCGCGTAGAGATAGTACTGGGAATGGAACTGCACATGCGCTTCGCCGATTGATTCGACGCCGCATTCGTAAATCGCGTTCTTTTCGGCGCCCGGTTTCGGCGGCTGAAAGAACTTTCGCCACATCCAGGCCAGCGCGAGCGGCAGAAGCGGAAACATGAAAGCCACGCCCGCGAAAACGACGATGAACAAATACGGGTTAGGAGTCATTCCTGTGAAAACCTAATCAGCCACAGATGAACACAGATTTACACTGATAAACACAAGTAATACTACTACTCTTTGATCTGTGTTTCATCAGCGTTAATCAGTGGCGAACGATTCAGCCTTGATTAAACGAGTCACCACCGCTTTTCTTCATCGGGCGTGAGAGATTCTCTCGATCAAATTTTCATCCACGCGAAGCAATGGCTGCTCTCACTAATGAGCGGACACGCTCCCGGCTGGTTGATTCAAATTGTTTCGAGCCTGCTCAACATCGCCTTGTTGCTCTTTATTTTCCTGACGCTGTTCGCGCTCATGTCCGTTCTCGAACGAAAAATTCTCGGCCGCATGCAGAATCGATACGGCCCGAATCGAGTGGGACCTTATGGGCTTTTGCAACCGGTCGCCGACGGAATCAAGATGTTGATCAAGGAAGACATTGTTCCCGCGCGCGCGGATAAAGTCGTTCATTTTCTGGCGCCGATCTTGATTGCGGCGACGGCAATTCTCGCCCTCGGGGTCATTCCCTATGGGCGAAACATGACGCCGTTCGTCATTGACGGCGGGATTCTGTTTTTCTTTGCGGTTGGATCGACAACAGAGCTGGCAGTGTTCATGGCGGGCTGGGGCAGCAACAATAAATTCTCGCTGCTCGGAGCCATGCGCGCGATCGCGCAGATGATCAGTTACGAATTGCCGCTCATCATCACCGTGCTGCCCGTGGTCATGGTGGTCGGCTCCCTCAATCCCGACAAAATCGTGTTCGCTCAAAAGTATTACTACTTCGGTTTCTTGCCGCACTGGTTCGTTCTCACACCCTGGGGCGCGACGGCTTTCCTTTTGTTTTTCGTTTCGGGTCTGGTGGAATCGAACCGGACGCCGTTCGACGTGCCGGAAGGCGAATCGGAAATCGTGGCCGGTCACATGACCGAGTATTCCGGATTCAAGTACGCCACTTTTTTCCTGGCTGAATATCTTGGAATGTTCGCGGTCAGCGGCCTCGCTGTCACGTTGTTCCTTGGCGGATGGCACGCGCCGCTGCCGTGGCTCGGATTTATTCCGTCCTACGTTTGGTTTTTCGCGAAATTGTCGGTCTTGCTTTTCGTTTTCATTTGGGTCCGAGGCACGTTGCCCCGGATGCGCGTGGACCAGATGATGAATTTCGCGTGGAAGTTCATGTTACCAATGGCGTTCACTTGCCTGATCTCGGCGGCAGTCTGGCATTACGCCGGCCGGCGTTTGTTGGGGTGGCTCTGGTCCTTCGCGGTCATCGCCGTCGTTTACATCGTGCTGTCGTTGTTCCTCGACACGCGCAAGAAATTCGCGCCGCGCACCTATCGTTTTGCTGAATGAGCACCGTCGCCTTTGCCGTCATCGCAATTTTCACGCTGACGTTCGCGCTCGCCGCCGCGACCAATCCCCGGTTGATGCACGCGGCATTGAGTTTCGCAGCGATGTTTGTCGGCATCGCTGCCTTTTTCTTTTTGCTCGGCGCCGAGTTTGTCGGGCTCGTTCAGATTTTTGTCTACATCGGCGCCGTCGCGGTCTTGATTGTTTTCACGATTTTGCTCACCCGACGCGATCCGGAGAAGGATCGCGGATTCAACTGGAGTGGAGTGATCGTCGCGGTTGCCGTTTTTGCCGGATTGCTTTGGGCAATTCTGAGAAGTCCTTCGGTTTCAATTGGTCCGGCGATCGTCAAAGCGTTGACCGTGAAACGAATCGGTGAAGCGCTGATGACTCATTACGTTTGGCCGCTGCTCTGTGTCGGCGTTTTGCTGACCGCGGCCCTGATCGGCGCCCTGGTCCTGGTGATGGAGGACAAGCGCCAATGATATTGTCGATCTTCTTCATCTGGGGAGCACACGCGCCGTCGCGTGTTCTTTTCGGCGCCTCGCCGAAAAGTTTGATTCAACTGCCGACGGCGGAAACTCATACAAAAAGTTCGCGATCGCGAGGGCGCGATCGCCAGCATGCGAGGCGCATGCGCTCCCCATTCCAAATCGAAACGCGATGACAATAACGCTTCAAGTCTTCCTCATCGTTTCAGCAGCGCTCTTCTGCATCGGGCTTCTGGCCGCGCTCAGTCGTCGCCATGCCATCTTCATTTTGATTGGCATCGAGATGATGCTCGCCGCCGCCAATCTGAATTTTATCGCGTTTTGGCGGTTCGGTCCGCGATCGCCCTATCCAATTGGAGTCATGGTCGCTATTTTTTCGATTGCCATCGCAGCCGCGGAAGCCGCGGTTGGTTTGGCGATGGTGATCGCGGTCTATCGCCATTTCCGAACGACAAACGTCGACCAACTCGACCGCCTCAAAGGATGAGTTCCTGGATTGTAACTGATGTCTGGCTGATTCCGGCGACACCGATCGTCGCCGCGCTCTTGATTTTAGCTTTCGGGAAGCACGCACGTCTCGCCGGCGCGGTGGTCGCCGTGATTGGACAAGCCGTCGCGTTGGCGATGTCGCTTTTCGCCTTCGTTCCAACGCTGCATGAGCACGGATTTCGCGCCCTGCACAATTTCACCTGGTTCACATTCGGCGAACAGCCGTTGCGTATCGGTTTTGTCGTCGATCCGCTCGCCGCCGCGATGATGGTGATGATTACGCTGGTCGGGCTTTGCATTTTTATCTTCAGCGTCGGTTACATGGCGGAGGACAAGAATTTCTCGCGCTTTTTCGCCTACCTCTCGTTTTTCTCCGGCGCAATGCTCGGCGTAGTCGTCTCCAACAGTTTGCTGCTGCTGTTTGTTTTCTGGGAGCTCGTTGGCCTCGCCTCGTACTTGTTAATTGAATTTTGGATCGAACGGCCAAGCGCGGCGGCAGCGGCGAAGAAAGCATTTATCACGACGCGCATCGGTGACATGGGATTTTTTCTCGGAATCCTGTCGCTGTATCACAACGCCGGAACGCTACTTTTCTACGACGGTGGGCGTGGGTGCCTGGAACCGGTTGCGCTTTCTACAATTGGGTCCAGCGTCACGCTGGTCGCGCTTCTGATTTTCTGCGGCGCGGTCGGCAAGTCCGGACAGTTTCCGCTGCATGTCTGGTTGCCGGACGCAATGGAAGGTCCAACGCCGGTTAGCGCATTGATCCACGCCGCGACGATGGTGGCGGCTGGCGTGTTTCTGGTTGCGCGCGTCTACCCCATTTTCGCGGTCGGCGCGATCAACGGCGTGACTTCATCTCTGACGGTGGTCGTTTGGATCGGCGTGATCACTGGTTTAATGGCCGCGCTGATCGCGGTGGCGCAATTCGATATCAAACGCATCCTCGCTTATTCGACCGTTTCGCAGCTTGGTCTGATGATGGTGTCGTTAGGCGTTGGTGGTGTCGCCGCTGGCATTATGCACCTGCTGGCGCACGGTTTTTTTAAAGCGCTCCTCTTTCTTGGCGCAGGCTCGGTCATTCACGGACTTCATCACGAGCAGGATATTCGCAAGATGGGCGGTCTTCGAAAGCTCATGCCGATCACGTTCGCGACGTATGCGGTTGGAATGATGGCGCTCAGCGGCGTCCCGTTCTTTTTCTCGGGAGGCTGGACCAAGGAAGAAATTCTGCACGCGACATCGCAGTGGCCGTCATCGCACGTGCCGTATTACTTGGTGCTGCTCGGTGTCGTTCTGACCGCGCTCTACATGACGCGACAGGTCATGTATGTCTTTTTCGGCACGCCGCGCAGTAACGCTGATCACGCGCACGAAAGCCCGAGCGTAATGACGGCCCCACTGATCATACTCGCGATTTGCGCCGTCGCGTTCAGCATCGTGCTCACGCCGGCGTGGCCATGGTTGGAAAGTTATTTGAACGGACACGCCGCGCAGTACGATCCGCACCTTCTGGTTCAATCGATAATCCTGGTTTCGCTCGTGCTGGTCGGCGCCGGAATCGCAATCGGCGTCTGGTTGTATCGGCGCGCCGGCGAAGCCGATCCAGTTCAGCAGGCCCAACCCGCGCTGTTTCGCTTTCTCGAAAACAAAATGTGGATCGACGAAATTTACGAGCGCACGGTCATCGCGTTCGCCGCGTTCGGTGCGCGCGTCTCCGACTGGATGGATCGTTATATCTGGGATGGATTAGTCCGCGGTTTTGGCGCCATCGGACGCCTGTTCGGAACGATTACTGCCGGTGCTGACGAAGGCGTCATTAATGCCGGCGTCGACGAAACAACGGTGGGCGCGCGCGGATTCGGGCGCGTGATGTCGCGCCTGCATTCCGGTCAAATTCAAATCTACCTCGGCGCAATCGCGCTCGGCATGCTCGTGCTTCTTCTGTTCTACGTATGGTTGGCCTGATCAGCGTCCTCATCATCATTCCGGTTGCCGGCGCGATTGTCCTTTACGTCGGGCATGCAAAAAATCCGCGGGTAATCTCGCTCATCTTCAATGCGCTCTCCGCATTTTACGCACTCATGCTCTGGCAGAAATTCGACCCGAGTGCGCCCGGTTTGCAGCTGATCGAACGGCACGCCTGGATCCCATCGATCGGCGCCGAATACATCGTCGGAATTGACGGTCTGAGTTTGCTGCTCGTTTTACTGACGTCGTTGGTTTTTCCGTTCGCGTTTTGCGCTGAAAGACTCGAACGCGGCGCGTGCGCACTGATGCTGGTGATGCAGGCTGCACTCTACGGCACCTTTACCGCCCAGAATTTCATCCTCTGGTTTTTGTTTTACGAGATGAGCCTGGTTCCGGCGTTCTTGCTGATCAAAATCTATGGTGGCGACAATCGCGACTACGCCGCGGTGAAATTCTTCCTCTACACATTCCTGGGCAGCGTCGCGATGTTGCTCGCGTTTCTCGGGATTTACTTTGCCAAGGGAACGTTCGATTTCGCGACCCTTGCCGAACTTGGGAAGAGCGGATTGATCGCGGGCAATTTCAGGTGGTTTGTTTTCGGGGGAATTTTTCTCGGGCTCGCCGTTAAAATTCCGCTGTTCCCGTTTCACACCTGGTTGCCAGACGCGTATCAAACCGCCCCGACCGGCGTGTCGATGGTTCTGACCGGCACGCTTTCAAAGATGGGCGTCTACGGTTTCATCCGGTTGCTCGTTCCACTGTTTCCGAATGAAGTTAAAATTGCCGGGCCGTGGATACTCACGCTCGTTGTTTGCTCGATCGTGTTCGCGCCCCTGGCGGCGTGGGCGCAGCGCGATCTCAAACGCATGGTCGCCTATCTGTCCATCAATCACCTTGGCTATTGCCTGCTCGGATTATTCGCGATCACCACAACATCGACATCCGCTCTGATTGATAAACACGCGGCGTTGAGCGGCGTCTTCCTCCAAATCTTTAATCACGGCGTGACAGCCGCCGCGCTGTTTTATTTTGTCGGTTTGCTCGAACAACGCCGCGGATTATGCGGAATCAACGACTTCGGCGGCTTAATGCAGCGCACGCCGCTGCTCTGTGGCTGGATGAGTGTGGCAATGTTCTCCTCGCTGGGCCTGCCGGGACTGAACGGATTCATCGGCGAATTTTTGATTTTCAAAGGCTCGTTCGCGACGGCCACCGGGTTTACGGCCATCGCTGTCATCGGTCTGCTTTTCACGGCCGTAACGTTCATGCGCGCGATGCAATCGCTCTTCAGCGGCCCGCTTTCCGAAAGTTGCGCCGGCTTTTCTGATCTGCTGCTCAAGGAAAAACTCGTCATCGTTCCGATCACGCTCCTGATGTTCGCGATTGGTCTAAATCCGCAATTCATCTTCAACACCTTCAATGCAACCGTCGCGCAAATGGCGCGACTGTTTAGCTAAGGCACATGATCGCCTGGACGATTTACATCACGTTCGCCGGTGCGGTGATCGTTTTGTTGCTGCCGCAAAGATTTTCGCGGTGGATTGCGCTGTTCGCGACCATCGCGGGTTTCGCGATCGGTCTGGCGATGTTTTTCCGACCGGATGTCGATCTGAGTCATTTTGCGACGGTCGTCCGCGTCCCGTGGATTCCAGCGTTGGGAATGAATTATCATCTCGCGCTGGATGGGATCAGTCTCACTCTCGTTCTCGTCACCGCTCTGGCCGCCATCAGCGCAGTTTTGTTTTCGTGGGACATTAACGAGCGCGCGAAGGAGTTCTTTTTCTGGCTTCTGCTGGTGGTCGGCGGCTCCTACGGTGTTTTTCTCAGCGCAGATCTTTTTCTTCTCTTTCTTTTCTACGAGCTGGTCATCGTTCCGAAATATTTCCTGATCGCGATCTTCGGTTCTACAAACAAGGAATACGGCGCAATGAAGCTGACGCTGTATTCATTCTTCGGCGGCGCGCTCGTCTTTCTGGGGGTCATCGCAGCTTATGTCGCGGGTGGTTCGTTCGATTTGAATCAGCTCGCCAATTTCCAGTTTTCGCCGGAGCTGCAGGCATGGGCTTTCCCCGTTCTGTTTCTTGGTTTTGCCGTGCTGGCCGGCATTTGGCCGCTGCACACTTGGGCGCCAACCGGTCACGTCGCAGCGCCGACGGCCGGTTCCATGTTGCTTGCCGGAATCGTGATGAAGCTCGGCGCGTACGCCGCGTTGCGCGTGGCGATGAATCTTTTTCCGCAAGGGTTCCAAATGTGGCGCACCCCGGTCGCCGTCCTGGCCGTCATCGGAATCGTTTATGCGGCCGCGGTCGCGTTGCGTCAGCGCGATCTGAAGTTTGTCATCGGTTATTCCAGCGTCAGCCACATGGGCTTTGTCTTGCTTGGGTTGGCCACCGCGAATGTTTTCGGCGTGTCCGGTGCGGTGCTTCAGATGTTTTCCCATGGCGTGATCGGCGCCCTCCTCTTCGCCGTCGCCGGTAGAATGATCTATCGCCGGACTCACACCCGCGACCTCGACACGCTTGCTTCGATGAATCTTCGACGCGCCCTTCCGTTCGCTGCCTTCACTTTTGTCGTCGCATCAGCAGCTTCGATGGGGATTCCAGGTTTCAGCGGCTTTGCCGCTGAAATCACCATCCTCATTGGCGCATGGAAAACATATCCAGTCGCGGTCTGGATCGTCGGCGCCGGCATGGTGCTGGTTGCGGCATTCACCCTTCGCGCCTTGAAGCGCTCGTTCTTCGACGTCGATCCGAAAACTGAAAACACCGCGCCGCCGCAGATGGAACCGATCACGATTCCGGAAAAACTTGGCGCCTGTCTGCTGATGTTCGCGACGCTTGTAGTTGGACTTTATCCAAGAATGTTGCTCGACCGGATTCAACCTGCGGTCGACGCGATGCGCTTTTTGAAATGAGCTATCTCGAATTACTAAAGCTCGCTGCACCGGAAGGGATCGTTGTTTTGATCGCGCTGGCGGTGCTGACGGTTGGCCTGACCAGTGATCGCGCTCGCAATTTGCCTGCCGTCATTTCGGCGTTTGGCATTCTGTTTGCAATTTGGAGCGTGGTCCGTTTGCCGCAGCACGCGAATCTATTCGGCGGCATGCTGGTTGTCTCGCCGCTCAACACTCTATTCAAGATTATCTGTCTGGCGCTCGCGTTCGTGACGGTGCCGTTGGTCGCCGCGGAAAAATCTCTCCGGAACCCGGGCGAATATCTAGCGATGCTGTTGCTTGGCACCGTCGGTATGCTGTTGCTCGTCGGCAGCGAAGAGCTGCTCATGATTTTTATCGGTCTCGAGCTGCTCGGACTGTCGCTTTACGTCATCGCTGCCTTCGATAAAACCGACCTGCGGTCGGCCGAAGCCGGGCTGAAGTATTTTCTCTTCGGCAGCACCGCCAGCGCGTTCACGCTTTTTGGGATCAGTCTGGTCTACGGACTGTCTGGCACCACTTCGCTCGCCTCGATCGGTCTTAAACTCGCCGCCGGTTCGCTCCAACCGTTGCTCGCTGTCGGGATCGTCATGACGTTGATTGGATTTGCCTTTAAAATTGCGGCGGCGCCATTCCATCTTTGGGCCCCGGACGCATATCAAGGCGCGCCAATTCCAAGCGCCGCGTTCATCGCGTCCGGCTCCAAAGTCGCCGCCTTCGTGGTATTGGGAAAAATTGTGCTGATCGGCTTTGGTCCGGTCCACGGCAGCGCCGCCTGGCACGCAATGACGGCCGGTTGGATGCCGGTGCTCGCGGTCCTGTCAGCATTGTCGATTCTGCTGGGCAATTTTGTTGCTCTCGCCCAAACGAACGTACGACGACTGCTCGCTTACTCCGCCGTGGCACACGCCGGTTACACCTTGCTGGGCCTGATCGCAGGCGGTCGCGATGGATTTTCGGCTACGCTTTTTTACACCACGATCTACGCAATTACCCTCATCGGTGCATTCGCGGTCGTGGGATCGGTGAAACGGGACACCGGGGGTGATGATTTCCAAAACTTCGCCGGGCTGGCGTCTCGTTCGCCCGTGGCCGCAGCTTGCATGGCGGTCTTCATGCTGTCGCTCGCCGGATTGCCGCCGCTCGCGGGATTTTTCGGAAAGTTTTATTTGTTCAGCGCGGCGTTCCGCGCCGGAGGAACTCACGGTCTGCTCTGGCTGGTCGTTCTCGCGCTATTCGGCAGTTTCGTCTCTCTCTATTATTACCTGAGCGTCCTCAAGGTAATCTACGTGGACAAAGGCGCTGACAGCGGTGTCGTTCCGGGAGCTGGATCAAGTGCCCTTCAGCTATCAGTGATGGCAATTCTGGCGGCCGCCGTCTTTCTACTGGGTGTTCTTCCGGGAACTCTGGCCGCCGCGATAGCCGGTTCGCTAGATTAATATCCTTAGTAATAAGGATAGTAATCGGACATAGGAGCTTGCGTTAGCAGGCGACGCCAGGGTTGGGATTTTAGGCATGCAGGCGTTCAATTTACGGCGGCGCCTGCTCGCTTAATTAATCTAGCTGCCCGGCTTCCCTAGACTCACTCGCTTCGCTCGGAGCCTCCCGCCGTAAAGTTAGCTCCCAATTTTGAGCCAACGCCTGCCCTAAAAAATCTTCGTTAGACCGAAAAAAATGCGTGATCATTTATTGAAAATCACGTTATAGATTTTCCGTGCAGCAAAAGCGGACAGGTGAAGCCGCGAACGTTCACCGCAAAAAAGCGGGGCCGATCACTGAATTTATCGATCGGCATTACCGCCACTTCAACGCGGCCGTGGTCAAGGATGCGGCCGATGCCTACATCGCGCATTTAAACAGTGGCGGAAAAATGATGGTCACGCTTGCGGGGGCGATGAGCACCGCCGAACTCGGTTGTTCGCTCGCGGAGATGATTCGACAGGACAAAGTCCACGCCATCACCTGCACCGGTGCCAATTTGGAGGAAGACCTGTTCAATCTCGTCGCGCGCTCGCATTACGAACGCCTTCCCAATTACCGCGAGCTCGGCCCGCAGCAGGAGGAAGAACTTTTAAATCGCCATCTCAATCGCGTGACTGACACTTGCATCCCGGAAGAGGAAGCAATCCGCCGGATCGAGCGGATCGTGATCGACGAATGGGTCCGGGCCGCGAAAACGGGGGAGCGGAGATTCCCACACGAGTTTCTATTCAAGATTTTGCGCGAGTGTCATCTCAAGAAATTTTATGAGATCGACCCGGCCGATAGCTGGATGATGGCGGCGGCGCACAAAAACCTGCCGATGGTCGTGCCGGGTTGGGAAGATTCGACCTTGGGGAATATTTATGCCGCGCGGTGCATTACCGGCAACATCCCCGATGTTCATACTGTCCGTTCAGGCATCGAATACATGATGGAACTGGTCGATTGGTACCGGCGCGAATCGAAGCGGACCTCCATTGGATTCTTTCAAATCGGAGGCGGCATCGCCGGCGATTTTCCCATCTGCGTTGTGCCGTTGCTCAATCAGGACCTTGTCACTGAGCAGGTGCCTGAGTGGGGATATTTCTGCCAGATCAGCGATTCAACCACGAGCTACGGATCGTACTCGGGCGCCGTGCCGAATGAGAAAATCACCTGGGGCAAACTTCGGTCGACCACTCCGCGATTTGTCATCGAATCAGACGCGACGATCGTCGCACCACTTATTTTTGCTAAGGTCCTCGGCTGGTAGCTGCGGTGGCAGCCGTCCTCGGCTGCATCCTGGTTCGACTTGTCGCTTGTCACTGGTCGGTCATCGCTGGCAGAATACTCCCATGAAAACTTCCCTGATTGTTACCCTGTTTATCGCAGCGGCGTTTCTTGCTGTTTCGTCTCTTGCTCAAACCACGACCACTTCCCCTGCGCCCGGCAGTAAAATGTCGAATATGGGGCAGGTCGCCGTTCCCGCCAATCCAGCAGGCGGAACGGCAGCGACTGCTCCGACCGGTCAGCCGAGCGCTGAAGACATGCAAAAGATGATGCAGCAAATGACGGAGTTGTCGAAGCTGAACGAGAACCACAAGATGCTCGCCGACACGGCCGGCACCTGGAATTACAGCGTTAAGATGTGGATGGACGGTGATGCGTCCGCCAAGCCGCAGGAATCAAAAGGCACGGCCACCAGAAAAATGATCATGAACGGCCGGTTTTTGGTCGGCGATTATACCGGCATGATGAAAATGCCGGGCTCTGACGGCAAAATGAAAGACGTCACGTTTAAAGGCATGGGCCTCGAAGCCTACGACAACGTGAAGAAAAAGTTCGTTGCCACCTGGATGGATAACATGGGGACCGGAATCATGACGATGGAAGGCGACTACGATCCAGCGACTAAGGCCATAACCAGCACCGGCGAAGAAGAAATGATGCCGGGAATGAAAACCCAGATTCGCTCGGTCACGACGTTTCCCGATAAAAACCACATGACCCTCGAGTGGTACGAGAACCACGGCGGCGGGGAAAAGAAAACGATGGAGATTAATTACACCAAGGCGAAATAGACTTTCTCCAAATCTTAAGTTTCTCCTAAAGGGCCCTTTTTATCTTTTTCGTCTTTGAATCCCGCGACTGATAATGAAGTGGGCGACAAAGCCGAGCCCAAACAGGATGTAGCCGATCTCCGGTTTCAGCGTGACGGCGATTGCCAATTCGGCGACCGCAAACAACCAGACAAAAGTTTCACCGGCGAACGCCTGACTCCATTGCGGTTTCCGGCCGCCTGAAGGAACACGTGACCGAAGCGAGGGCCAGAAGCGGGGAACGGATCGACAATACGCTGCGTACGGTTCGCCCTGATTTTCGCGCAGCGTTTCTTCTTCGCGAAAAATCAGCCGGTAAACAAAAATCCAATTCGCAAGAACGAGAAACACGAAGCCGGTCCGGCTCGCTAACATACCGATTCCTGCCGCCATCGGCAGGTTCGCCAGGTAAAGTGGGTTTCGGGTGTAACGAAACGGGCCGTCGGCGACCAGCGCTTCGGAATGTTGCGCCGTGTCGTGGACAACATCGGTCCGCAAATAAGCCGCGCCCCACGTTCGAATCGCAGCCGCCAGGAAGACTACCACCGCGCCAAACGTGATTGCAATCCGGGCGAACGTTTCGGCGTCGGCGCTGCCACGGGCAACCGAGGGCGCAATCAAGTGCCGGACCCAGACGATGAACGACGTATGATCAATGCCCGACAGCGCGAATCCGGTGAAATAAATCGCCATGATGATCCAGAACCGGTGTTCGAATTCGGACTTGGTTGCGCGCACGCGCGATGTTAACTGCTGCTAACGCTGATGTCTCGGATGGAAATTGTCTTGGTGTATCCGTTTAAATCAGCGTAATTCGCGGTCCAATCTGACTTTCAACGTTCTTAATTACCATGGTGGATTCACTTTCCGTTTTCTTTCTCGCTCAAGGCGAACAATCAGCCGCCTCGGTGATGGAGCGATTAACGACGTTTATCCGCGGCGCGACGCACACTCTCGACTTCGCCGTCTACGACATGCGGCTGAGCGATCCGCTCAAAGCTGCGCTCATCGCAGCTTTGTACGAGCGTGCCGCGGCGGGTGTGCAAATTCGCTTTTGCTACGACGGCGACAAACCGCTCCAGCCAAATGTCGCTGCCGGCCAGGATCCCGCGCCGGCGGGCACTGGAGCATTTGTCCAGTCGTTAGGCTATCCCTGGCGACGCATTGCCGGCGTGAAACTGATGCACAGCAAATTCATCGTCCGCGATGCCCAATCAGTCTGGACCGGTTCGGCCAACCTGACCGACGACGCTTTCACTCTGATGGAAAACAACGTCGTCGAGATCGATTCCGCACCGTTGGCCAATTACTACGCGCAGGATTTCGAACAAATCTGGGAAAAAGAAAACTTCGATAACACAGGCGAGATCCAGACTGTGCCCGTGTCGCTCTCTTTTTCCAGTCAACCGGCCGAAGCCCGCGTCATGTTTTCGCCGGGATGCGGGTTGGCCATCGATTCCGAGATCGCGGGCCGGGTTCGCGCGGCGAAACGTCGCGTCCGGATCTGCAGCTTATTGATCAATTCCGGCACGTTGATCTCCGAGCTGAGCAATTTATTGCAGCGGCGCGACGTTAAAGTCGACGGAATCTACGATCCCACGCAGATGGAAGACGTTTACAAACAGTGGCAGGAAGTGCCGTCAAATCGTTGGAAGATCCCTGCGCTGAAAGAAATCACTCTGCGCGCGAATTTGGTCGGCAAAAATTCCACGCCTTATACTCCGACTGGGCGCCACGATTTCATGCACAACAAAGTGCTGGTGATCGACGACACCGTGGTCACCGGTTCGTATAACTTTTCTCGGAGCGCTCAATTCAATGCCGAAAACATTCTTTTCATTGAAAGTGCGTCGCTCGCGGCAACCTACAGCGCTTACATCGACCACCTGATTCAAAAATATAAACAGTGACGAGTGACGGGTGGCGTGTGACGAGCCAGAGCAGAAGGAAGGCTAACCTCAGTCGCCGGATCCAGCGGTTGCAACATTTAATGAAAGATTGTCACTCGTCACACGTCACTGCCTTCGGTCGATCCGCGCTTTCAAGGTCGCGAACGCCAGCCCGGCCTCGATCTTCTCCGCGCGCTCGCGATCATCGTCGTCGTCATTTACCACGCCGGTATCATGGGCTTTCCGATGCCCGGTCAGGTGCATCGCTGGGGCTGGATCGGTGTCGATCTTTTCTTTGTCCTGAGCGGTTATCTGATCGGCGGCCAGCTCCTCGCGCCACTCGCACGCGGTCAGGCCATCAATCTCAAGCGCTTTTTCGCTCGCCGCGCGTTACGAATCATGCCGGCTTATTTCGTCATCCTCGCGATTTACGTTTTTCTGCCTTCGTGGCGTGAGTACTCCGAAACGACGCCGTGGTGGAAATTTGTGGTCTCAATTCAAAACATTGGATTGCATGGCGGGACGGCGTTCTCACACGCCTGGTCGCTTGCGGTTGAAGACCAGTTCTATCTCGCGCTCCCATTCATTCTGATCCTGGTCAATCGCTGGCCGCCCGCCGCGATCATTGTTCCGTGCACGATCGTCGTCGGCGGGATTTTGCTGCGAATATTTCTCGCCTATCAAAATCCCGCGGCGGATGTCGGCGTTTCGTTCCGCGGGTTTCAAACCTGGATCTATTATCCGACTTGGACCCGGCTTGATCCGCTGGTGTTGGGCGTTGTTTTGGTGGCAATCGAAAAATTTCGGCCGCAATGGTGGAACCGCCTGACCGATTTCGCAATTTGGCTCTGGTTGCCGGGGCTTGCGTTAATCGTTTACGTGCTCTGGCTCGGTGAAGGCGATTATCTGATGATAACAGCCGCGGTTTCGCAATTTCCGCTTCTGGCTGTTGGATTCGCCGCGTTGCTCGTTTGCGCGCTGAGTCCGCGATCAATTCTTAGTCGCGTAAGAATTCCCGGTGCGGCATTCATCGCCAGTATCGCTTACAGCGCGTATCTGGTTCAGAAGCTCGTTATCCACGCGGTCGCCCATTTCTGCTTGGGCCACGATATCGAACCACGGTCGGCCACCGCTCTGATTGGCGTAGAGATCTGCGTTTACATCGCTGCGACGATTCTGTTTCTCGCCATTGAGCGTCCGTTCTTGCAGCTCCGGCATCGCATCGCCCCGCGCAAATCGACGTAGAGGCGGCCGTGTCGGCCGCAAATGGTAGCTCAATCGCCCGCAGCTACGCTTGACGTCACTTCTTCCTTCGTTCGCCAGGAGGAAATTCGGCCGAACAAATCACGCGTCGCCGCGGCAATATCTTCCGCTTTGGAAACGCTGCTGTCGATCAACGCGCGCCCGGTGCTTTCCCAAACCTTCCGCACCACCAGCGCGCCATTCTCGCGGACAATCCGCCCAAGATGCTGGACTGCAGCTGCGGTCGCCGATTTTCGGATCAGCTCGGGCGAGCTGCGGGAAGTCAATTCGCAATAACGTCGCGCGACTTCGCCGACTCGCAGGGTGAGGAAGGCGTTGGCCGCCCCGTTGGAAACGCATTTCACCAGCAGCGCTGAGATTCCGCTCAACATCGGAAGTCCGCCTTTCAACGCCGGAACAACTGAAGTTGCCAGCGGCGCGACCATTTCGCCAAGGTCGAGCGATTCGAGTCCGCTGGCGATGAATGCCGTGCCGGCAACGTTCACGTAAAGCCGGACCATTTCCCGCGGCGACGGCCGTTGCACATACACGCGCGCGACTCTGGTGACCATCTGGATTTGAGTGAACAGGAGGATCAACGCGTCCAATCGACCGTTTTGCATCAGCGCGGTGCTCAGAAAAACCATGCTCGCCGTTTTGCGAACGACCGAATCCGCTTCGGCCGACAAAATTGTGAGCGCGTTTTCAAGTTCTTCTTCGGTAGCTACCGGACGGCCCCGAGTCCGCGGATTTGCCGCGAGCCGTTTTCGAAGCGCTTCCAAATAAGCGTCGTGTTTCGGTCCGGACGTTTCTTGTGGCGGAATCAGCGCGGCCGGAAGTCTCGCGTAGGCAATCGCCAAATAAAGCGCAGCGCCAGCGGCTGCGAGCACGATGGTCCAAAATGCAATTGCGCCGGCGACCGGATGAATTCGGTCCGCCAGTGAAATCAAGCTCGTCACGCCGGCAACAATCAACGACGCGACGCAGACGGTTAGCAGAATGACCAGGCCAATGATGACCTTCCGCGCACTTGAGTTTTCGGATTTCACGACTTTTCGTTTTCTGTGGCTTCTCTGAAACCTCCGACCTCCGACCTCCGACCTCCGAGTTCCGACTTCTGACTTCTGACTTCTGACTTCTGACTTCTGACTTCTGATCTCCGATCTCCGATCTCCGATCTCCGATCTCCGATCTCCGATCTCCGATCTCCGATCTCCGATCTCCGTTAGTCTCGGTCTGACATGACCGCGTTCAATCGAAAGTTGCCAGGGTCGGCAGATTTTCGGGAGCGCTTTCTTGTCGTTAATCTCCGGCGAGTTAGGATATTACCTCGTCCCTGAAATCTAGAACCTCGTCCTTGCATAAGCAGCATGGCTGAAGATCAAAAACCAAACCTGCGACTCGAAATCGCGCACGTACTCTTCATCGACATCGTGGGTTATTCCAAGCTGCGGACTACGGAGCAGAGCGCGCAGATTCAGATGTTGCGCGAAATCGTTCGCAACACCGATCAGTTTCGCGTGGCGGACGCCGAGGGAAAACTTCTGCGTTTGCCAACTGGGGACGGTGGCGCGCTTGTCTTTCGCAGTCCGGAAGGGCCGGTTCTGTGTGCCATCGAAATTGCCAAAGCGCTGCGGGACTATCCGGAACTTCGCGTTCGAATGGGCATCCACAGCGGTCCGGTCAATGAAGTCACCGACTTGAATGAGCAGGCGAACATTGCCGGCGCGGGAATCAATATCGCCCAGCGTGTCATGGATTGCGGCGACGCCGGCCACATCCTGGTTTCGAAGCACGCCGCCGAAGATCTCGAACAATATGATCAATGGCAGCCCTACCTCCACGATCTTGGCGAATGCGAAGTTAAACACGGCGAGCGACTACAGGTGGTCAATTTTTACAATTCCGAAATCGGCAATTCCGCGAGGCCGAATAAATTCTCGAAGTCGGATAAATCGGCAGCATCGGCCGCAACCCAACCCAGCCGCAGGCATTATTCGAGGATTGCTTTTGCAATAGGTGCCTTGACCGTCATCGTGGCCGCGGTCCTGTTTTTCGCGAGCCGCACTGCATTTCGAAGGGTAGTCGTACGCGTTGAGCCCGCGCTAGCGTCGGCTGCGGCGGTTTCCGAGAAAAGTATCGCTGTTCTGCCGTTCGAGAACCTCAGCCGCGATCCCGATAACGCCTATTTTACCGACGGCATCCAGGACGAAATTCTCACCCGGCTTTCAAAGATCGCGGCGCTCAAGGTCATTTCGCGCACGTCGACCCAAAAATACAAAAGTGCCCCGGACAACCTGCGTGACGTCGGCCGGCAATTGGGCGTCGCGAATTTGCTGGAGGGTAGCGTGCAAAAAGTCGCCAATGCCGTGCACGTGAATGTGCAGTTGATTCGCGCTGCGAACGACGAGCATCTCTGGGCGGAAAGTTACAATCGGAAACTCGACGACGTCTTCGGCGTGGAAGGAGAAGTGGCCAGCGCCATTGCCGACCAGCTCAAGACCAAGCTCTCCGGGGCCGAGCAAAAAGCCGTAGCCGAGAAACCCACTCAAAATGCGGCAGCATATGACGTTTACCTGCACGCGGTCGCAATCGACGATGCTGTTACCCTCGACATCACCAAACAGGTCGTTCCTCTTTATTCCGAGACGGTGCGGCTTGATCCTCAATTCGCGCTGGCGTGGGCGCGGCTTTCGATTGCGCGCAGCCAACTCTATTTCAACGGCATTGATCTACAGACGAACACGGGCGCGAAGGTGAAAGAGGAAGCGGATCGCGCGATCGCGCTTCAGCCTGATCTCGGAGAAGCATGGCTCGCGCAGGGTGTTTATCGTTACCGTATCCTGCGCGATTTCCAAGGCGCGCTTCAATCGTACGAGGAAGCGCTCCGGCGTCTGCCGAACAGCCCTTTCGTGCTTGAACAGATGGCCCACCTGGAACGGCGACTCGGTCAGTTTGATGCCGCGCAAAAACATTATCAGGCAGCCGCGCAACTGGACCCGCGCAATATCGGCATCCTTTCAATTGTTGCCGATAACCTCGCGAGCGTGCGCCGTTTTGATGAGGCGCAGACGCTCCTTGATCGCGTCCTCGAGATCTCGCCCGGGATCGAGGACGCGCTTGCGGCCAAGGCTGCGATTTTCCAAGGAGAGGGCCGGCTCAAGGAAGCCGCTGAAGTTCTGGCGAAAATTCCCGCGAACTCGCAAAACGACGGCGTCAACATCCAGAGGTTTGTTCAACTTTACGATGAGAGGCGGTTCGATGACGCGATTGTTTATGTTCAGCACAACCTGCCGCCGTCCGTGGCGAACGATCCTCGAACGATCACGTTCCTTGGTCTCTGCCAGAAGCTTTCCGGGAAGACCAACGAGGCGCGCGATACATTCATGCGCGCGGTCGCGGCCTTCAAACCAACGCCCGACGCGGTCGTCCCGGTCGATGCGCGACAGCTGCCGTGCTACCTCGCCTTCGCGTATGCCGGTCTGGGCGAAAAAGACAAGGCGCTGGTGCAGGCGCGACAGGCTGTTGCTGATTACGCCAGCGATGCTTTATCCAAACCTTTCGCGGAAGCCGTTCTGGCTATTGTCCAGGCACAATTTGGCGATATCGATTCCGCCATTGCTGCTTTGCCGCATCTTCTCGAAGTGCCAAATGGCGAAACTCCCGGCGACCTTCGGACCAGTCCGACCTGGGACCCGCTGCGCAACGACCCGCGCTTTCAAAAACTCGTCGGAAGTGACAAGTGACGAAAATGTTTGATGTAAGATGTTTGAGGTTTGATGTGAATGAATTCTGGAAGCGGTACGAATCAAAAATCCCTTTTCCTGGGTTCCTGCTTTCCTGATTGATATTTCTTGATCCGTTTCGATCCGTGTAATCCGTGGTTCATTCCCATTTCCTGTTTTCCTGATTAATTTGAATTGTGTCGACCGCCGGCAGACTCATCGCAGCCGCGAAGCGTCTCAACACTTCCGTTCGCAAACTGAAGTTTGCCGCGCCGGTCACGCATGTTTACAACCCGCTCGAGTATGCCTGGCGCGCGCACGAGCTTTATTTGCGACGCTACGGCAATGCTCCAAAGCGCGTGATTTTTCTCGGGATGAATCCGGGACCATTCGGGATGGCCCAAACTGGAATTCCGTTCGGACAAATCGCCGCCGTGCGCGATTGGCTCGGCATCACGGCAAGAATCGACAAACCGAAGCGTGAAAATCCAAAGCGACCGGTGCTCGGTTTCGATTGCTACCGGAGCGAGATCAGCGGCGAACGTTTGTGGGGAATGTTCGCGAAACGCTTCGGAACCGCCGACGCATTTTTCCGTGGCCACATCGTGATGAATTACTGCCCGCTCGCGTTTATTGAGGAAAGCGGACGGAACCGCACGCCGGACAAACTTCCACCGGGCGAGCGCGAGAGATTATTTGCCGCATGCGATGGGCACCTCCGCGAAGTCGTTCGAATTCTCGAACCCGAATGGCTCATCGGCGTCGGCGATTTCGCGATGAAACGTGCAGTCTCAGTTTTTCAACGACCCGAACTGCCAGTCCGGTCGAAGACTGGCCGTGGAGAGCTCGGACTCGGCCAAATTCTGCATCCGAGTCCTGCTTCTCCGGCGTCGAACGACAACTGGGCTGGAAAAGTCACCGCACAATTACGCGCGCTTGGCGTTTGGAAATAAACGCCCGCCCGTTTTGGTTTTTCGTCCTTTAACATTGTAGATAAGCGAAAATTTTCGTCTAATTCTCGTTAGGCCGCAAAATGACGATTCGTCTCGCTGAGAAATCTGAGGCCGAAGCCATCAGCCGATTCGTGTCTGAGCTCGCAGTGACGCACATTGGGTCAACCCTTCAGGTTGAAGGCTTGGAGAACCTACTCAGAAGTATGGATGTAGATTCGACGATCACGCGAATGACCGAGGGATTCCCGCACTGGGTCGCTCTGAAGGTGGTGCGATTGTCGGGATTGCGGTGGTTAAGCCTCCCTCGCACATCTATCACTTGTTCGTGCGTTCAGATCGACAGCGAAGCGGAATCGGACGACGGCTCATGAACGAGGCGCTATGGTTTATTTCCGATAGATGTGGCAGAGCGACCGTTACCGTGAATTCTTCGCTTAATGCAGTGGATGCCTATCGCAGATTTGGGTTCCGAAATGCGGGCGATGAGGTGGTTGACGGTGCCGGAGTTCGCTTCCAGCCGATGTCGCGAGACTTACCATCGCCTGCCTCCTGAAGCAGGCCTAACCAAACGATGAAGCCGACCACGAGCCGCCGTACTATCCAGTTTTCCATGAGTTTAACCCGTTAATTCGCAGCCACGCGCGCCCTCGCTCGCGGCGGCTCATCTCTATCTCGTTAGATGAATGCGCGTCGCGTCCCGAAGTGGCTTCGAGCGCCCCGGTCTCGAAGCCATCTTAGATCCGACCGCCGGAGCGCGAAGGATAAGGGTTGCGGGGAGCGGGTCATTGGTTGGCTAGTGGTTTCGGCCTTTCTTTGAGGACGCGGTCTGTCTACGCTTCCATCGCTAACCCTCGAATCATCCGCGATGACTAATCAGCCGCCCGCCATTCAGACTTTTCAGATGCCGCACATGCCGCGCATTCCGGTGCGGACGATCGTGAGCATTGCCGCAATCATTCTCCTCATTATTCTGACGTGGACATCTTATTATACAGTGCAAGCGGAATCGGAAGCCGTCGTTCTGCGTTTCGGAAAGTTTTTGAAAACAGTCGAGCCCGGTCTGCATTTCAAACTCCCCCTCGGCATCGACGAGGTGACCGTCTTGCCAACGCGCCGGCAGTTGAAGCTTGAATTCGGATTCTTCACTCCTGGATACACAAACACCGACCAGCCGGCCAAAGATGTGGCAGAAGAAAGATCGATGGTCACCGGCGATTTGAATGCCGCGCTTGTGGAATGGGTCGTGCAATATCGCATCGACGATCCCAAGCAGTATCTATTCGACGTCCGTAATCCCGCCCAAACCTTGCGCGATTTATCGGAAGCAGCCATGCGCGAAGTGATCGGCGACCGCACGGTGGACGAAGTCATCACGATCGGCCGGCAGGATATCGAGGTCTCGGCGCTGGCGCGGATGCAGGAACTGGCGAAACGCTATGCGCTCGGTGTGCGCGTTGATCAGGTCCAACTGAAGAACGTCAACCCTCCGGCCGAGGTCCAGGCGTCCTTTAACGAAGTCAACAAGGCACAACAGGACCGGGAAAACGCAATCAACATCGCAAACGGCGATTACAATGAAGCAGTGCCGAGAGCGAGGGGGCAGGCCGACCAGGCGATTCGCGGCGCCGAGGGCTATCGCTTCAAGCGAGTGAATGAAGCGGAAGGTGATGTCGCCTCGTTCAACGCCGTTCTCGCACAATATGTGAACGCGCCCGAAATCACCCGCACCCGGCTTTATCTCGAAACGATGGGCGATGTCCTCCCTGCGGCCGGAGAAAAAATCATCATCGACGACACCATGCGAAATTTGTTGCCCATTTTGCCGCTCAACAAAGGATTGGAGAAAAAATGAACGCGCGCGGCTGCCTGATCCTTGTCTCGATTGTGCTGGCGTTCGTCGTTCTGCGCATTTTCTTCGGATGCTTCTTCGCCGTTTATCAAACGGAACAGGTCATCATCACCCAATTCGGAAAACCGGTGGGTGAACCAATTACGGACTCGGGATTGCACTTCAAACTTCCGATCATTCAAGAGATCAATCGGATAGATAAACGATTCCTGGAGTGGGACGGCTTGCCGGTTGCCATTCCCACCCGGGACAAGACTTACATTCACGTTGATACCTTTGCCCGCTGGCGGATCAGCGACGCCAAGACGTTTTTTGTTCGGCTCCGCGACGAACGTAGCGCTCAATCGCGTTTGGAAGACATTCTTGGCAGCGAGACCCGCAACGCCGTCGCCAAGCACGATCTGATCGAGATTGTTCGCACCGACAAGGACCGCAAACCTTTGCGTGACGAAAATTTGAAAAACGTGCCGACTGGTTTGGGGACGATTGGCGTGCTCCCGCCGATCCAATACGGGCGATTGAAAATCGAAGACGAAATTAAGTCAAAGGCGGCGGGCAAGCTGGCGGAGTTCGGCATCGACCTGCTCGACGTCCGGCTCAAACGAGTGAACTACAATCCGGACGTGCTCGATCGAATCTACCAACGAATGATCAGCGAACGCCAGCAGATCGCCCAGCGATTTCGCTCTGAGGGCGAAGGAGAAGCAGCCCGCATTGCCGGACAAAAGGAACGCGACTTGAATGAAATTCAATCCACGGCCTATCGGCAGGTGCAGCAGATCCGTGGGGAAGCGGACGGGAAGGCGACCGAGATTTACGCGCACGCTTACACTCAGAACCCGCAAGCCGCCGAGTTTTACAATTTCCTCAAGAGCATGGACACCTATCGGAAAGTCCTAACCAAGGATTCGACGCTCGTGTTTTCTACCGACAGCGATCTTTTCGGTTTACTAAAACGCGCCAGCGCGAAGCCGCAAGCATTACCGCCTGCCCACTAATCGCGGCGCTTTCGCCTCGACGAAAAGGAGGGACCGGCGGTAGACTAGCTCGTTAACCGGAGCCCGCCAGCATGGCGACCAAGCTAACGTCTACGCTCCATCTCCAAACAGCGCACGTTCTGTTTATCGATGTTGTCGGCTATTCCAAGTTACTCGTTAACGAACAGCGCGAGGTGGTGGAGGAACTCAATCAGATCGTCCGAAAAACTCCGCAGTTTCGCAATAGCGAGGCGGCCGGACAACTAATTCGCATACCAACGGGCGACGGGATGGCTCTCGTTTTCTTTCAATCCCCGGAGGAGCCGGTCCATTGCGCAATGGAAATCGCCGAAGCCTTAAAGAAGCATCCCCGTATCCAGGTTCGGATGGGAATCCACAGCGGTCCGGTGGACCGGGTCAAAGACGTGAACGATCGGATTAACATTGCTGGTGTTGGGATGAACATCGCCCAGCGGGTAATGGATTTGGGAGATGGCGGACACATCTTGTTAACCCACCGCATTGCAGCTGATCTGTCGGAAGATGCGTATTGGCCCGAGCATCTCCACGATCTCGGTGAAGTTGAACTCAAGCACGGCGTAAAAGTCGGGATCGCAAATCTCTATACCGAAGAGGTAGGCAATCCTCAGCGACCTGAAAAAATCAAAGCGTTGGGAAAAAAGAACCGGCCGTGGACGGCGCTCGACGCGATTAATGTTTTTGCCCGCTCCAGAAGAGGCCAGCTTGCGATTGCTCTTTTGGTGCTGGCGATCGGCCTTGGCCTTTGGAAACTTTCTTCCTGGGTTTCTCGCTCGTCGGACAAATCGCTTGCGATTTCGGCCAAAAGCATCGCGGTGTTGCCGTTTGAAAATCTCAGCGTCGATCCGCAAAACGCGTTCTTCGCCGATGGTGTGCAGGACGAAATTTTGACTGATCTGGCAAAGATCGCTGCCCTAAAAGTCATAAGCCGAACGTCAGTCATGCAGTACAAGACTGTTTCCGTTCGCAACCTGCGTGAAATCGCCGCTGCTTTGGGCGTCAGGAACGTGTTGGAAGGCAGTGCCGAGCGCACCGGCAACCGGGTTCGCGTCCGCGCGCAGTTAATCGACGCCAAGACCGACACTCATCTTTGGGCCGATCGATACGACGGCGATGTGGCTGATGTCTTTGCCATTCAGAGTGAGATTGCTCAAAAAATAGCCGACCAACTTCGAGCCAAGATTTCACCCGGCGAGAAAACCGAAATCTTAAAAGCGCCGACCAACGATCTCGCAGCCTTCAATTTATATGTTCAGGCCCAGGCGCTCTGGGCGGACTCATCGGACCCAGTTCATGGCAAGGACAAGCTTCCGGAAGCGGCGCGGCTGTTAAACGAAGCTGTTACACGCGATCCAGACTTTCTGCTCGCCTGGTGCTTGTTGGGAAAGACACACGGTGCGATTTTTAGGCAAGGCTATGATCGCAGCACGACGCGTCTCGATCTGGCCCGTGCTGCTGTGGAAAGGGCAATTCATCTTCAGCCGCAATCCGGAGAAGCTCATCTCGCCTTGGCTACATATTATTACTTCGGCCTTCGTGACTTCGAGAATGCCCGGCGAGAGCTTCTCATCGCGCGGGACGCGTTACCCAACAATCCCGAAGTGTTTCAATATGCCGGCTTCATGAATCGCCGTGAAGGCCACTGGGAACAGGCGACACGTGATCTTGAACAAGCGCTCGATTTGGATCCCCGCAATTTGTTTCTGTTGCAGCAGTTGGCATTAACCTATCAGCCACAACGGTACTACCGCGAAGAAGCGCAGATCTGGGACCGCGTTCTGGCAATCATTCCTGGAGATCCATTGACTCGCATTTCACGCGCTCTTGTCGCATTTAATTCCAAAGCAGACCTCAACCCGTACCTGACAACGCTGGAGGCTTTGTCTGCGGAACACGCGGTCATTACATCGGAGATCGACTGGCCTTCCGTTACCGTCTGTCAACGCAATCCTGCTTCAGCAGAGCGCTCGCTGAAAAGCCTTCCCATCGGTGGCGAAGTGAGTAACGGCGTGCTCATCCCACACAGCTATTGGGAAGGCGTGATCGCTCGTCTGAACGGTGACGAAGCGAAAGCTCAATCCGCGTTTGTCGCAGCTCGCACCGAAATCGCGAACACTGTCACGAAGCAGCCCGACTTTGCCGGCGCTCTTAGTTTGTTAGGCCTAATCGATGCCGCGCTTGGTCGAAAGGATGATGCTCTAAGAGAAGGACGTCGCGCGTGCGAACTTCTCCCGATTTCTCGGGACGCGATCGATGGCGCCGCCTTCGCGGTGAATCTCGCGCAAATTTACGCCTGGACGGGCGAAAAGGATCTGGCGATTCAACAGATAGCGACGATCGAACGTGTGCCAAACGGTTTGAGTTATGGTCTCCTCAAGCTTCAGCCCTTCTGGGATTCTTTGCGCGGCGACCCGCGATTTGAGAAAATCGTTGCTGGCCTCGCGCCAAAATCATAGCGGCGTCAGTTGTCGTTTCGCCGGCGCATCCCAACTCCCGCCACGTAAAGCACCGATTCGCTGATTCCGTCGATCTTAAGATCTTTTTCGATCAACGAATCGCCCAAGGCGGCGGTGCAGAACGGCGCTAGCCCGAGCCAGGTCGCAACCAGACAAAACGTTTGGCACAAATGCCCTGTTTCCAGCAGGACCACCCGATAAGCGCGGGACCCTGGATACTTCCACATTGTTCGAGCGAAGATTGCCGTCATTAAGAACAGTGCCGCCGCGTTTTTCGCATAACTCTGATATGCGCAGTACAGTTTTGCTTTTTGCGGAGTCGCGTTCGCGCAGATCATTTCGAGTTCATGTCGCCCGGGGTGATAGTGGTAGAGGCCTGGCCTGAGACCGCTCACCCGCAACGCCATCAGATAGACTTCGCCCGGATGTCTCGCGCCGCCCGATGGGCTCGTTTTATGGATTAATCGACCGAAGACGGGCGAATTGAGGTAGCCGGTAACACCCCAAACCAGGGAAAGAATCTGGGAAACGTCCGACAATGGCAGGTCTCGTTTCGAGAACTCTCGATGAGTCTTCCGACCCATTAGGACTCTAATGAACTCCGAATTCGGCGACGCGATTTTCGGCAATGAGATTTTCTTTGCGCCGGTGAGAGATTTGAAATTACTCGGCGCGGGCCGTTTCGGCAGCAGGGCTTTCCATTCGGCAATGCTCCGTTCCCGCTTCACGTAGCGCGCGTCTTTCGTTAGAAAATGAAAGCTCCCTTCTGGCAGCCAACCGGACCATTGCCTGGCAAGCCGTTCATCAGACTCGGCATCGGCTGAATTCTTTCGCACCAACAGGCCGTGTTTTAACAGCTGTGACAGGGTGAAGTTTACACTTTGCCGGGAGTAGCCCGAAAAATGATTACTGGCTTGCTTGGCGGTTTTCCAGTCGTCGAAGAAATCGAGCAATTCGCACGTGATCGGCCGTCCCGTTACGAGGTGGCCGGTGGCAAAATTGGAAATCCGCAGGGCGCCATCGTGCCAATAGACCAATAAGCTGCGAGCCCGTCGCAACTCCAACCGGCGGCGCCTAACCACGACGTTATCGCCTAGCGCTTACCGCTGAAAGGTACGTTAAACGAACTGTATCCGCCTAAGGCTTTTTCATAGCGCTTAACTTCTTTCAGCTCCGCTTCCAAAGTGCGCGCGGCTTGCCGGAGCGCCTTTTTCGCTTCGGCCAGCAGTTGCTTTTCAGTTAGTTTTCCCTTCGCAGGTCGTTTTTTTCTTTTAGGCATGGGGTTACCTTTCTGTTAACTGACCACAGTTTCAGTGTTTGGCCCAGTCTGACCGGTAGGGCGATGTATGTCAATCAGCCATGATGGTTGAGAAGTTGAGTCGTTAAGGTGTTGAGAAGTTTAGTTAGTTCCTGCTTTGAAACTCAGTCGCTGCCCGCGCTCCTTCGCTGCTACTCTCGCAGCTAAGGCCAGTCCGGCTCGGACCCTTCTATCTCGGAAATCCCTTTCCTCGATTGAATTCGCGATGCTCCCGCATTCGCTCTCCGCTACCCGCGCGGCTTTTCCGTCCATCTCGTCATTCCCATTTCCTCGATTCCTGATGTCCTGATTCATAATTCTGATTCGTTTTGATCCGGGTAATCCGCGGTTAGAGTTCTGAATGGCAACAAGGCAACAACGGATCGCGCTCGTCACTGGCGCGAACAAGGGAATCGGGTTTGAGGTTGTGCGACAACTCCGTCGCGAGGGTTTTCATGTATTCCTCGGCGCGCGCAATCAGGAAGCGGGGAAAGCGGCAGCAGAAAAATTGAATCAGGAAGGCAGGAATGCAGGAAATGGGCAGGTGAATTTTCTTCGACTCGACATCACGGATCAGGAGTCCATCAAGCGCGCGGCGGAAGAGTTTGGAAAACAGAGCGATCGCCTGGACGCGCTGGTGAACAATGCCGGCATTCTGCTCGATGATGACAAAGACGTGCTGACGATGACGCCGGAGATTTTCGAGACCACTTTGCACACCAATACGCTGGGCGCGCTGTTGGTGTCGCAGGCGTTCGTGCCGTTTCTGAAAAAGAGCGACGCGCCGCGGATCGTGAACGTTTCCAGTGGCGGCGGACAATTGACCGACGGCGCCGACGGTTGGGCGCCCGCTTATTGTATTTCCAAGACCGCGTTGAACGGCGTCACCGTCCAGCTAGCCGCCGCGTTGCCAAACTTCGCGGTGAACTCCGTTTGTCCGGGCTGGGTCCGGACGGATAGGGGGGGATCAAATGCGACGCGTTCGATTTCGGAAGGGGCCTCGGGGATAGTTTGGTTAGCCTGTGAAGCACCTCAAAAAGAAACAGGTAAGTTTTTCCGAGACCGAAAAATTATTTCTTGGTGAATAATTGAATCAGGAAGCCAGGAATCCAGGAAAGGGAATTTCCAAGATACAAAGGTAACGTCCGATCGTCTTTCTCTCATAACCCCTCAACGGCTCAACAATTCAACTCCTCAACCTTTTGATCCGTCTAAATCCGTGCCTGCCGCGCCGTAGACGACGAAGGCGGGTAATCCGTGGTTGGCCGAAGTCGGGTGACTAACGGCTTGCCTTCATTCGCGAGTCAGTGATCAATGATTGTATTGTGCTAAGCGGAAATGAAGACATCGCCGTGCGCCTCGGGGCAGCGCTGATTCTCGGCAGCGCCCTTGGCCTAAATCGCGAGTTACACGGAAAACCTGCCGGCCTTCGAACACACGCGCTCGTTTGTCTTGGAGCGGCCGCTGCCACGATGGTCGCGCTCAATTATCAGGATCGCTCTCTGGCCGCTGACCCGAACGCAATCGGACGAGTCGTCCAAGGCATTCTTACCGGCATTGGATTTCTCGGCGCGGGAGTGATTCTGCGCGATCCCGCAGGTCACGTCACCGGGCTAACCACAGCCGCGACGATTTGGATTTGTGCCGTACTCGGAATTGTTTGCGGGCTCGGCTACTGGTTGATCTTGGCGATAGCGCTTGGTCTGACTGCGCTCGCGCTGTTCTTCGGTCGACCGGTGGAACGCTTCGCTGAGCGTTGTTTCAAAAGGACGCGATCCGAACCGACAGACAAGAGTGTTTAGACTTAAGTATTAAGCCTGGCTCGGGTCCCAAGCATCGATGATCCCATTCTAGTGTTGTTCTCCGCCGCCCAACTCCTTAACAGCTCAACGGTGCCGTTCCGTCTCAACTACTCAACACCTCAACCAACGTTGTTGCGCTTAGATCCGTGCCTGCCGCGCCCTAGACGACGAAGGCGGGGTAATCCGGTGGCTAAATGCCGGATCTGGCGTATAGTCTTTAATGTCTAAAGCTATCACCGCTTCTTTCAGGCGTCGGATGCCGGATAACCTAACCGAGGAATTAGTGGCCATTCTTTCGTCCAGGGCCTCCTTTGAGTTCAAACCCTTGTTCGACATGGTCCTTCTTAAACTCCGGGAACGAAACGCTGCCAGCGGCGGGGAAGAGATGCTGCGGTTGCGCGTTTACGAAAAGCTTCAGGGCCTGGTCAGCCAGGGCGCGGTCGATCGAACGGTCAACGGGATCACGAAAAAATACAAAGGCGTCCCCCCGCGCATGATCTCACTAAAGGCGGAGATGAAAGTCTTACGCAGTGAGTGGGCCAAAAAACTTCAGGCTAAGGCCCTTGCCAGGAGCTGAAGTTTTGCCGCGAGTTAAATGGAACGGTCGGGAGCGTAATCCCTGCGGTCTGATCGTAGGTGGGTTTCCCTGACTGATGTCTGATTTCTGACCTCGGTTTTCACCAAAACCGAGTCGCCGGCTTACGCTCCCGCTAGTTCATCTATTTTGGTCCCTGCTTTTTGGTTTGCCGCAGAGCGGCGTGATTTCCCTAGGCCGATTGAAACTCTTTCGTTGCCCACACTCACTCGCTCCTACCCTCGTCGTTTTACCTTCTATGTCGCGCGTCCCACGCGCTCCATTCGCAAAGAGCTCACGGCCTCCCGCCGTAAAGTTCGCGCCCTGCGAACCGCTGACCTCTGTTAATCGACAAAGTCGGCGAGCGACTGATATTTTTGGGTGAGCTCGCGGATCCGGCGCTCATAGTGGCGAAAATGTTTGATCGAACGGTAGATCAGCCAGGAACCGAGTACGACCAGACCAAAGTTCAGAATCAACAGCGGCGCGAGCAACGGCATTACTTTTGTGAAGCTGTAATACTTTGAGGTCGCAATGAGAACGCTCAACACGGAGAGCGGCAATGCGAAAATCGCGATACCGGTGCGTAGCGAAGCCAGCGACGTTCGTTTCTCCGAGAGCAAGACCTGGATTTCTCCGAGAATCAGATTATCCAGCGGTGGCGCTCCGTCCGTTTCCTCGATCATCTTTGGAATCTAGCCGCTGTGCTCGTTTGTTCCAGATAACTGACCGCCGACCTCCGACCTCTGACTTCCGACTTCTGCATTCTGCATTCTGCATTGACTCGGAGTAGCCTTGCGGAGGCGGGTTGCGCGTTCGACGTTCGGAGTTCCATGGCAGAGACGTCAACCGGCCCAGTCATCGCGAGCGCGAACAACCTTTCCGTGAAATATGGCCATCAGGTCGTCCTCGACGGTGCGACCATTGCCTTTACCGAAGGCGAACACATTGGGCTCGTCGGCCGCAACGGTTCGGGCAAATCGACCTTTCTCCAGATCGCGGCCGGCGTGGCCCAACCCGATTCCGGTGAGTTCACCCGGCAACGCAATCTCGTTACCGGCTACATGCCGCAAGTTTCTGGTTTGGACGATGGGGCCACGGTCCATGCGAATATTCTCAGCGGCGCGCAGCGGATTCTCGACCTCATCGCCGAATACGAACGCGTCCCGGGCGATAGCCCGCTCAGCGCCACGCTCCTCGACCAAATTATCCACGCCGACGGTTGGAATTTGGAACACCGGATCAAGTCGCTCATTACGAATCTGCACGCCCCGGAATCCGATCGTGTCGTCGGCACGCTTTCCGGCGGGGAAAGACGCCGCGTCGCGCTTTGCCGGGCGCTTCTGGCGCGTCCCGATTTTCTGATTCTCGACGAACCGACCAACCATCTCGATACCGGCTCGATCGAATGGCTGGAGGATTTTCTCGCTCGTTATTCCGCGACCTGTCTGTTCGTCACGCACGATCGCTATTTTCTCGATCGGGTGGCAACGCGAATCGTCGAACTATCGCGGGGAGAATTCGTCAGTTACGACGGCAACTACACCGATTACCTGCTGGCGCGCGTGCAACGGAAAGCGGTGGAGGAAATGCAGGAACATAAACGGCAGAAGTTTTTGAAACGCGAATTGCAATGGGTGAGAAAAGCGCCGCGTGCGCGTCGGACGAAATCGGTCGACCGCGTGGAACGTTATTTCGAGATGGCTGCGCAGGAAGCGCCGGAAGCGGAGCTCGACGTCGAGTTAATTATCCCCACGCCGCCGAAGCTCGCGAATCGCATCATCGAATTGACCGACGTGAGCGTGCAACTGGGCGGACGCACCCTTTTTCAGCACGTGAACCTCAATCTCGCGGCCGGTCAACGCCTCGGTGTTGTCGGCCGCAACGGACTCGGCAAATCTTCGCTCCTTAAAGTCATTCTGCAGGAACTGCCGGTTGCGAGCGGTGAACTAGAGATCGGCGCGCGGACCGAGATTAATTACGTCGATCAAAATCGACTGAATCTCGACGATGCGAAAACGGTTTGGGAAGAAGTCGGCACCGGCGGAGAACACGTTACCCTGGGCGAGCAAAGCATCACCTTGCGCGCTTATCTTCGCCGATTTCTTTTCAGCGAAGACCGCATCAACACAAAGATCTCGCAACTCAGCGGCGGCGAACGCAGTCGGGTGCTCCTGGCAAAAATCCTGAAGCGCGGCGGCAACGTTTTGATGCTGGACGAACCGACGAACGATCTCGATCTCGGAACGTTGCGGTTACTCGAGGAAGCGCTCGTCGCCTTTGGCGGTTGCGTCATCGTGGTCAGTCACGATCGCTATTTCCTGAATCGCGTTTGCACCTCGATTCTCGCCTTCGAAGGCGAAGGCCGTGTCGCCTATTCGGTCGGGAACTACGATTACTACCTGGAAAAACGAGTCCTGCCCGGGCCCGCGCGCGATTCAAACCCCGCGCCGGCCGGAGTCGCCGCCCCGCCTAGGCGGGGCAAAGAAAAACCGCGAAAGCTCAAATGGAAAGAAGAGCGTGAATGGGAATCGATGGAAGCAAACATTCTCTCCGCCGAAAACGAGGTATCGGATTTGGAAGCCACATTTTCCGCGCCGGATTTTTACGCGAAACCGCGCGCGGAGATTTTCGATTTGGAAACTCAATTGAAAACAGCGCGCGACAAAGTCGCCCACCTCTACGCGCGCTGGCACGAACTCGAGCTCCTGCAGAACAGAAAAACCACGAATAATCACAAATCTACACGAAGATGAGAATATTACTGTCTCTTCGTGTCCATTAGTGGTTAAAGGCTTGGCTCGTCACTCGCTTGCCAAGCCGTAGTAGACAACGTAGGCGGATCACTGGTCTCTTTCTTATATGGCGATCTCGCACCAAAAAAAAGCGGGATCATTTCTGATCCCGCTATAAAAGCTGACGGAAGGGAACGTCAAGTTTAAGTGTTTTAAGTGACTCCCGAGCTTTGACCACTATTTAGCAGTAGCTGTGCCAACATTAGTTAAGTAGTCGCAGCGCCGTCTTTAAACGTGTCCGCGGATCGCGCAAAAAACTTGCGAATATAGAGCAGGTAAGCAATCGCCGGCACCGTCCAGAGCATTGTCGACCAAAGCATCATATGGCTGCCGAACCCAACTTTTTGGATCATCGCAATCTGCTGCGCTGAATAGTGCATCACGCCATACATTTCAGTTACATCATGACGCGAGAAAGTGATCACACTTGAGAGAATCGATGCCGTCATCGCTACGAAAACCACCCACCAGCCCCGCCGATCCAGTCGATACAGCGCCCATGCCGCGTAGAGCCAGATGACAGCGAGACACACGTGATATGCACGTGCCATATTACCGGAGAGCAGCGATCCAAAGAAAGGCGCTACCGGGTAGAACGCTGCCATTCCCGCCATCGTGATTGCGCCGAAGAGGAGCCAAATGCTAATCGCGAGAACCGGCAGCGGACAGCGATCCGTCCACCGGGGTACCGGATCGAGGACTTCGCACGTCGCTTTAACATTTCGTCCGCTATAAAAGAGGGCCCAGATCAAAGGCCCCACGACACCGAACAATCCAAAGAAACAAAACATTCCAACAATCATTCCGGTCTGCATCGAATCGGAAAGCGGCGGTTGGTTAGGCGGCTGGGCTGCGGCCATTGTCTGCTTGAACTGCGGCGCCATCAGAGCAAACATTCCGAGCCCGGAAATTCCAAAGACGACGAGCGTCCATGAGATTACGGCCAATAAAGCGCGGGCCCATCGCCGTGGAATGATCGATCCGACACCGAGCCAGACGAACCCGATCGCTATCGCGCAGTACATAACAACCGCTGGCAACACATTTGGACTTGTTGGCGGGGGATTTGGGGCTTTAGCTGCGAGCATCGGCGCGACAGCTGCGAGCAAGGCGAAAAGTGCGCAGATGCAGCCACCGATAATGGTGAGGATTCCAAAGATCACCAAGCTGGCTTTGCGATTTTTGAATGGTTGCGGAGGGACGGAGTCTGTATTCACCCCGACAATTTAGCCTTCCGGCTGGAATATTGTCCACGCAAAGCGAAGGATTGATGTGCCAAACGTCGGCGCCTGCGAGTATTAGAATTCTGAATCCAAACGCGACATCAGCCGCGTCCAATTGTTAAATAGAATAGCTATGGAAACGACCAGCTCACTTCCTACGCCGCCGCCGCTGCCGGCCGGCGGCCCTTCGACCACCTCGATTACCACTTCGAATGTCCGTACCTGGAACATTCTGTGTCACGCCAGCGCGTTGCTCGGCGTTTTTCTTCATTTTCCCGGGCACCTGCTCGGACCGCTCATTGTCTGGCTGGCCAAACGCGGCGACTCGCCCGAGATCGATACGCATGGCAAAGAATCGCTCAACTTCCAAATCTCGATGCTCATTTACAACCTGATCGCCGCGGTCTTTTGCCTTGTCCTGATCGGGTTTGTTTTTCTGGCGGTCCTTTGGGTGCTGAACGCGGTGTTCGTCATCGTCGCCTCAATCCAAGCGAGCGAAGGAAAATTCTATCGCTACCCGATCACCATTCGCTTTATTCAATGAGCTGCGAGGACAAGTAAGGCGTCGCACGCCGCCTGGCGAAAAGTTGCCCTCCGCTTTTTGTTCTCCGCAGACTTCTGACTTCTGATTTGTTACCCCATGACGATCCGGTTCATTCAGTGAAGGGAAGGCAGGAAGCCATGTTTTCTAGACAGGATTAACAGGATCTACTGGATTCAAATCTGGAAGCCAGGAGACCATGAAAAGAATTCGAGTTCCGTTTCCTGGATTCATGGTTTCCTGATTAAAATCCTCTTTATCCAGTAAACGGATTCTTTAACCGCGGATGCCGCTGATTGGAAAAACCACTAAATCCTCTCAATTCGTGCAGATTAGTGTGCATTCGTGGTTAAGCTCTGGCCCAATAACTAATAACAATTAACCGATAACCGTGCCTCTGATCTCCTTGTCACTCGTCACGTGTCACTGGTCACTTCCCTAAGCATCGAGCAGAAAGGATTGCTCGCGGCCATTCCACCGGAAATGTGTTATCTCGGCTGGCAAGAATCGCTCATCCTCCTGGCCAAGCTGGTCGAGGCCGAGATTCCGGATTAGATACAAATGTTGAATCTTTAGATACGACCCTCTTTGCCTTTCCCCGTTCACCCTACTTGTTCAATCGGGAAACGACGAGAAGATCAAAGGCTGGCTCGGAGCTCAGACGTAACAGCACTCCCAGTCGCTATTTCTTGCGATCTGCCCTATAGTCTTCGATGTCGAAATCTGTTGGTGCTTCTTTTTCACGTCGGATGCCCGACAATGTAACCGAGGAATTGGTGGCCGTGCTTTCGTCCAGGGCCTCATTCGAGTTCAAACCTTTATTTGACGTCATCCTGCTTAATCTTCGGGCACGAAACGCGGCCAGCGGCGGAGAAGAGATGCTGCGGTTGCGCGTTTACGAAAAACTTCAGGGCCTGGTCAGCCAGGGCGCGGTCGATCGAACGGTCAACGGGATCACGAAAAAATATAAAGGCGTAGCCCCGCGCATGATCACGCTCAAAGCGGAGATGAAAGTTTTGCGTAACGAGTGGAGTAAGAAGCTTGCAGCCAAGGCCGCCGCCAGGATCTGATCTCCGACTTCTGACCGCTGACCTCTGTCACCCGCGGTCGAGCGCTGCGGGAGCTGCCGAGATACAAGGCGGCTAAAAAACTTGAGGCCAAGACCGCCGCGCGAAGCTGATCGCAACTACGTGGATCGCGAAGACGATATCGATCTCCGGCGGTTCGTCCGTCTCCATACTCATCTACCTTCCCGATCCAATGGATTCAGCACAAAACTCGCTGAAGAAGATGTCGATCTTGCGGGCTAGCATCGCGAAAGGTTAACGGGTGAAGTATACTGCTGAATAAACTGATTGATCCCAAGTCGTGCAACGACACAGCGCTCCGGTCGTCATGTTTTTTCGCGGAACCGACCCCTGTCGGCACCGAAGAAGATGACTGACCAAACTCCTCCAATGGTAAATGAGAATGCACCTACGCCGTCGCCGCTTGACGAGCTGCATGAGACTATTGATGCCTGTAGGAAATGCGAAGCGAGCATTCCGAACCTTTGCAAACCTATTAGAATGTTCCGCGGTGCTGCGGGCGCTGTCATGATCGTGGGTCAGGGGCCCGGCCGCAAGGAGCGGGCGGTTGGGCATGCTTTCGCCGGACAATCAGGTAAACGTTTAGATGAATGGCTTCGAAAATGCCGAACGCACGGCGCAGCCCGCGACGGAGTTTATCTCACGTCAGTTGTGAAGTGTGTTAAGCAATCGAATGAAGAGTTGAAGATCATGTCCAAGAACTGCCGGCATTTCTTGGATGCACAGATTTCAATCATTCGGCCCAAACTCATCATAACGTTAGGTCAGCTTGCCTTTGAAACTTTGAATTTCACTGAACTTAGCTTCAACGACGCATTGTGCACAGCTGTTGAAACTCGCGAGCACGTTCTGCTATCACCATTTGACCATCACTTCACCCTTCTGCCGTGGCCCCATCCGAGTGGACTGAATCACTGGCTGAATGAAGAGAAAAATCGCCAAAAACTGGAGAGTTCGTTTGAAACTGTGGCAATGTTTCTCCGTTGAAATATGAAATTCGCGAGATGGCTTCTTCTTTTTGTTTTTGGAATTCAAATTCTCGTAGCCTTGGTTCCTTTCATACCGTTATTCGCGCGCGTTCTGCCCGAGAACCCAACGATCCGAAATGTCTTGGACGTGCAGATAACAGTTTTCGGGCTTCAGTTCGCGATCATTACCGGTTACTTGGGGATTGCGTTCTGGTTGCATGAACGAGCGTCTGAGGCTCAAGGGAAGGCATTGCTCGCAGCAATCAATGCCCCGGAACTCAGACGGCTTTCGGAGCATGATTTCTATCACGAGTTTCTGGCGGCTGTGAAGCGCGCGACGGAACGCGTTGATATCATGTATTTGTCTCAGGACGCCCCAGATCAAACGAGGCACGAAGACCGCAAAAGTTATTACGATCGATTACTACGCACGATGGCGTCTATGCCGCGTGTGCGATTTAGACGAATCATACGGAATTCCGAAAGTAATCGAAGGTGGTTAAGTGAACTCCTGCCCAAACTAGCAGCGAAATGTCCAAGCGCTGATGTGGGCTTGCTGAAGGAATCGGGACATGAGGAGATGCCGCTGTCGCTGAGCGTTCAGCTCGTCGATTCAACGCACAGTTGGCTCGTCGCGCTCGAGACACATGAGGGCAGCAGTGCATATCGAGACATATATATTGCAAGTGCAGAATTCAACGACGCGATGAACGGATATTACGAGCGGCTTTGGGGTCGCTCTGAATGTTTGTTAAAGCAAGGTCGCCTCACTGTCGAGGGCGAACAGATTATTGAGGAATTTCGCCATGGCGAGACGTAACGCTCGCCAATCGACCGGCGTGTTGGTGTTGTCGATTCAACCGATACATGCTGAGCGTATTTTCAATGGCGTTAAACAATTTGAGTTGCGAAAGGCTCTCCCGCAAAGTCGATTTCGGCGCGTCTATCTCTACGAAACGGGCGGTGTCGGGATCGTCGGCTGCTTTGATACGACCGGGGTCATACGTTTGCCGCTTCGAAAATTGTGGAGCGCCGTTGGCGTTAATGCGACGCCTAAAGAACGATTCTTTTCGTATTTTGGAAATCGGCAGCTGGGTTGTGCGATTCCAATCAAAAAACCCATTCGGTTTTCGCAGCCTGTCTTGCTCAGGGAGATTAAGAAAGCGGATCCGAAATTTTTCGCCCCAATCAGCTCTCGCCTGATCAGCCGCAATACAAGACTTTTTCGCCTTCTCGAAGGCGTACGCCGTAAATACATGAAACCGCGTGTAGCGCGGCTGCGGCGGATTCGGAAATCTGAATATCCTAACTACGTTAGTCTGGTAACGCGAGAGATTGCTCCCAAATACGATGACATTTCTAGACAATTTGCCGTAAACATTCTTCGGTCCGAGCGACTCGGCTATGATCCGCATGGCATTTTGACAGTTCGCAAACAGGTAATGGCGATTGAGAGTGCGAACAACATATTGATTGGGTTTACAACGCTCACGCATAAACTTGGGGGCTCAGTAAAAACTGGTCCGACTGTACTTTTCCCCAGCAAGAGAAAACTCGGATGGGGCTCGGCTGCCCGACGAGCAATCGCGGAGAAGGCGAAATCGCAAGGGATTCGGAAGCTGTACTGCACTTGCCCCGATTGGGATGTGTCTGTCGTCAGTTATTTGCTGCGTGCGGGCTACAAGATCGAGGCTCATTTAGCGAGCCATTACACGCCAAGAAATGGTGAATTGATTTTTGGTTTGCAATTGACGAATCACGCTCGCGCGACTCGTAGTTCCCACCCTGCGCGTGCCGAGATAGCGGCCAAGCCGGTTGCAGCAAGCAATTTCAGCAAGGCTAAAGTCATATCTGCTTTTAAAAGTCTTTTTTCCAATACTTGGACGCCCGTGAGCAAAGCCACTGCGTCCCAAATGATCGATGGATATTTTCGCCGCTCCAGGCGTATGACCTATGAGGACAAACCCATTGCTCTGTTAGCGATGGAATCGCGGAAAAGAATAATCGGACTGCTCTTGTTGGTTCCAAAGCGCGGTGGCGCAGTCAAAGCATTGTTGATGTCGGAGACAACACATCGCGACAGTCTTCAACATCTGCTAGAATTAGCGGAAGGAGCGGCTCGGGCAGCCGAAAAGCGAAAACTCTACTTTCTCCATCCGATTTCGGACAACGAAATAATTTCGTTATTCGTTGCGCGCGGATATACGGCGGAGGGCGTGCTTCGCAGTCCGTATCGTCAGGGACAAGACGCAGCAGTATACTCGCGATTTTTCTAAACGGGGAAATTATATCCCCGGATCTGGAGTTTGAACCTCAAATTCAGATTGACTTAAATGTACCTGCGTCTCGGCAGCCTTTCGAAAAGGCGCGACATGTTTCGCAAATGATATCGTGGTTTTGAAGCTGCCTCCAAGATATGCTGCTATGGAGATCGCTTTGGCCCATGATTTATTCCTCTCTAAAGTGCAATAAGATTGCGGGGCCCGTAATCGCTCCTGCATCATATCGGATAGTTGAACTACGGGGACACTCTTCCGGTAGGGCTTTGGGTGATCTAGTTCAATAGCAAATAATTCAATCGCGTCACCAGCATAAACGTCAAATTCTCTGCGACTACAGCCGATGTGGTGATGATATTTTTGCCAGATAGCCTCTGGCGTGTTCCTAGTGATCCCAGCGATTCTTGCTTCGCCTACAAGACTCATGACAGGCGCGGAAGCATAGAGGTTAATTGTTTGACCAAGCCAGCGATTTGAAAATCTACGGCGGATCTCGACGGTCTTTTTGTGATCGAGAATTTTTTGAGCGAATCTTGGTTTTACGCTGAAAATCAAGTGATTGTCTGCAGCGAACTCACCGTGGGGATAATAGTGCGCAAGCTTTGGAAGCTTTAGGACAATCGATCGCCACACATCTGCGAATGTTGCAGAACAGCGAAACTCTCTGTCGAATAACCGATACTGTGTTTCGCATATCTGCGGCGTCGAGAAAGCAAATGAATTGAAGAATGAAGACTTTTGCCTCCAGAGCGCTTCGGGCAAAGTAAAATAGATCGTTTTTGCTAGATCACGCACTTCTAGCGCCATCATCATGAAGAACAATTCTCCAAGATGACCGTTTTGAAGGTCGGCTCTAATTTTCAAGTGACAGAACTTCGCGTCATTGCCTTTTTTCACGACCGCGGAGACTGCCGCGACTCCATCTAAATATCCGACGAATCCAACGCGCTCGTTGTGCCGAATTCCGGGTAAGACTTTACTTGTTAGCCAACTTCCAATTCCTGGATACAGGGGGTCGTTTTCAACCAATAGGCTCCGAAAATCTGATAGATGGTCTGTCCTGCACCTGACGTCTCCCTCCGCCAAGCGAACAATTTGCAAATTCGACAAGTTCTTCATTACTTACGTCGCTTTCGCGGTTTAGCCTTAACTAACTTACCCTTTCTATTCCGAGTAAGCCTACGCGGCCAAGAACGAAAAAAACCTGAAAGTTTTAGTTCCTGCTCGTTGTATTGATTTTTCTTGTTTGATTTTGCACCATGTTTCTTACGGGACTTTCGCTTTCTGTTGATTCGGCAGTCTTCGGACATCCTATAAAATGTTAGACGGGCCATCCGCTCCCCATGCGTAAGTGCGACATTTACATCGTGTCCTCTCACTTCAAAAATTAAAGGGGTTCCAAGCTTTCGATCACGTCGATTTTCGCCAAAAAATGGATGAACGAATCCAGCGTAATGAATTCTCATTTCACCAATAGTTTCATCAATCGCACGGCAATAAACGGCCACATTTTTGGGCAAACGAATCTTTTCACGCGACCTCAGGATGTAGAAGGCATTTTTCTGAATCTTTAGAGTGCGAAGACCACTCTGCTCGCCCATCTTCGCTAGCTCGATATTCCAGAAATCAAGGGGGTCGACGCAATCGTCTTTCCACAGGTCTATACAATTCGAAGAAGTTTTTGTCTGTTTCCTCGCGCAAAAAGCTGACGCATCAATTCCGCCAGTCGGCACAGGCTCCAAGTCAACCGAAAGAGACCCATCCATTTTTCCGGGTTCGCCTGGATTGAGCACATTGTTATAGAGCTCTGAACCTCGAATCTCCGCGCGGTGCGGTTCGCCATAAAATAACCGCAATTGATTCAACGGGTGGCCAACTTTGACACGTACGTTGAATGTCATTGACGTTATCTCTAGGAATAAATCTCCATTCGAATGTTCTAAACCATCGGGGTCGAATTCTTCATAGCTGTTCATTCCATCCACAATAAGACGCGCAAGTACGTCCACACGACCCACTGAACTTTTTGCAGTTGCCTGGCCAAAAATCCTTTGCTTTCTCAAACGCGAGGCATCGAGTTTTTGTTCAAGTCGAAACACATAGGTTTTGCGCGGATCTAAAGAATAGATGCCACCGACCCCCGTAATTGGTTTGGCAAATTGTCTATCTCCGAGCACATGCACGCCGTAAGGACCCTCGTCATGAGACCCGAAAGGCTTTACCGATCCTGAACGCATCTCATAGCCCTCGTCAGCCAGAGTCAAATCAACAGACGAGTAATCGATTCGTTCCTGATCGTTTTGAACTCCAGTGATTAGCCGCCGCGAGAACAGGCGTTTCATCTGCCGGTCTGATAGCGCGCCGGGAATGCAGTCTCGGAGGGGGTTTTGAGCCACGACTTTGTCGAAGCTGCCAAATTCCTTAGCAAAATCCAGCCAGAAATGCCGCGACCTTGTAATCGCTGATGCTACTTCATTCTGTCGAACGTCTTCACGAAGGAAGTGGAAAGATCGGGCGACGGTTTTCTGCTTTCGGACATCAGAGGCGGCTTGGAACCAAAAGCTGAAATTCTGAAAGCTGAAACGCTGAACATTGGGAAGTGACAAGTGACCAGCAAGATTCTTGTTATTCCAGCGTGGGAGGCTTGACATTGCTGGGGGCGGGGAGCGACCCGCCGTCGCCAAGGCTATGGCGTGGCAAGAATGGTGGTAAATCTTCTCCGTTTTTGAGAGAGTCGTGGTCGGGCGTATGAAGTCACAGACAAACGAACATCAAAGGAGCGAGGGATGAAATTTCTCACACGCCGTTTCGCTGCGGCTCCGGAAGGAACGGCGGTCCTGTTTTTCATCCAAATTTTCGCGACGCTCGGTTTCGCTGTCCTTTACTCGACGCTAGTCCTCTACGCGACGAAGCATCTGCAACTCCCGGTTAAGCTGGCAACCGCGTTGATGGGCGTGTTCGGCGCTTTCAACTACGGCCTGCATCTCTTCGGCGGTTACCTGGGCGGCCGATTCCTCTCGAACCGGAATCTCTTCGTCGGGGGCATGGCGCTGCAGGTCATCGGTTGCGGATGCATTGCGGTCGGCACGGCGGCGATGTTCTATATAGGCCTCGCTTTCTTCCTCACCGGCAGCGGCCTCAACGTCACCTGTATTAATATGATGCTGACGCAGCGTTTCACTCCGGAAGACCCGCGCCGTGAAGGAGCCTTCCTCTGGAACTACGCCGGCATGAACGTCGGATTCTTCGTCGGGTTCGCCGTCGCCGGTTACTTCCAGGGGACCGAGAGTTATTCGAGCCTTTTCATCTTCGCGACGCTCGGCAACTTTGTCTCCATTGTCCTCGCGTTCCTGTCGTGGAAGACGCTGGCCGATCGTAACACGCCACTGCTCGACAAAACGCCAAAGCAGTTCCGGTTGCGCCAGCTGGCTGGCATCGGCATTCTCATCGGCCTCGTGCCCGTTGTGTGGTTCATGCTCCAGCGGCCCGGCGGGACCGAGACGTTGATAAAGGGAATCTGTTGCGCGGTGGCGCTGACGTTGATCTATCTCACGCTGCGCCACCCGGATCGCCGGGAAAAACGGAACATGACGGCGTATTTGATTCTGACAATCGGCTCGCTCGCGTTCTGGTCGCTGTATCAAATGGCGCCGAGCGGCCTGATGCTGTTCGCGGTCAACAACGTCAACCTGATGATCGGCTCCGTGCAGATTCAGCCGCAATGGATTCAAAACATCAACACCGTCTGCATCGTAATCGGCGGACCGCTGCTCGCGTCGTTGTTTACCCGGATGCGCGCGAGCGGGTGGAGGATCGACATACCGAAGCAGTTTGCGACGTCGCTGCTCTTGATGGCGCTGGGCTTTCTCATTCTCCCGTTAGGCATCAAGCTGGCGGGCATCGACGGCAAGAGTGCGTTCATTTGGCTATTCATGAGTTATGTGCTGCAGAGCGTCGGTGAGTTGCTCATTTCTCCGATCGGATACGCGATGATCGGCAAACTCGCGCCGAGGCAGTATCAAGGGATAATGATGGGCAGCTGGATGCTGGTGACGGGCCTCGCGTCACTTTTTGCGGGCGACTTCTCGGGCATGATTCCCGAGCCGAAGGGCACGACGGCGGTCGTGACCAACCCCGAGTATGTGAAGCTCTTCGGCGCGCTCGGCGCCGGAAGCCTGGTGGTCGGCGTCGCGCTTGTCGTGCTCATTCCGTTCTTGCGCAAGCTTATCACCGATAAGGCCGAGGTGCCGGCTGAGGAAATGGCGACGGCTACGGTCGTGTCGGTCGTCTGAAGAGTGAGCGTCGCGATTTGCGGCTGACACAGCCGCCACTACAGAAGAAGCGGGGTTCGGCGACGCGCCGCCGACGCGTTAGCAGAATTGCAGCCGACACGGCTGCCGCAATCAAGAAGTGACCAGTGACGTGTGACCGCGTAAAGCTGTGCCACGCGGCCTGTCGGCAGTGACCAGTGATCAGCCGGCACTCACTTCATGCGATCGGGTGAAATTCAACGAAGCGGCGTTCATGGGAACGGTTGAGCGGTTGAGGCTGAGCGTTGAGTGGTTGAGGCGACAGCGTCGTTCACGCGGCTGCGCGGAACTCAATAAAGCGGCGAGTTACCTCGCCCTTTACGGCCTGGCAAACGAACCATCCTTTCTCGGGAGTTCCATCGTGATTAAAGCGGACGCGCGAGCAGCATCGATCGGTGGTGACGATCGCGTTCCGGAACGGACGTTCGGTGAACCCATGAAAGTGTCCGCAGAAAACGGCCTGGAGATTCAGCTCATAGCAACGCTGAAGTAAATCGTCGGCATTAATCGGTCGGGCGACAACGAAATCGCCCAACGGAAAATGTGTGAACAGGATGGTCGGACGTTTGGCATCGAGTTTGGGAATGTTTTGATCGAGCCAGTTCAGAGTCACGGGCGATATGCGCGTCTGTTTCGCCTTTGTTCCTTCGCTCGAATCCAATCCGATGATTTGCCAGCCGCGGTGAGTAAAGGTGTAGTTGATTTGTCCGGGAAAGATCCGCTCGTAGGCTGAACGATCAGTGTCTGACCGGTAGTCGTGATTGCCGACCACAGCGTGGCATGCAATACCAAGCACGGAGAACGATTCCTTGATCACGGTCAATTGCGCGGCTGTGCCGCCGTCAGCCTGGTCGCCACCGAGCAGGCAAAACTCTGCGTCCGGCGCGCTCGCTTTCATCTGACGGACAACGTTATCGAACCATGGACGGCAGGCTGGTTCGAGGGCGTGCAGATCGTTTACCGCGATGAATGTGAAATCATCGGTAGCCGGCGCGTCTTCGCCGCGGAGTCGACCAGGCCAAAGCCCGAGGGACAGCAGTGTGCCAGCGGAAAGACGAAGCCACTCGCGGCGAGTGAGGCTTCGTGAATCACCGCGTTGAAGTCCGAGGCCTCCACTGTGTGTCTTCGATCGGACGGGCATTGTTGAATCGTTAAAACGGGCAAAGTTCGTCTCGGCGAGGGCGCCGAGACCAGCACGCGAGGCGCGTGCGCTCCCCAATCATTTCATGCGATCAAACGTCTTCTGCAGGATTTCGACATCCGTGGCGTTGCCAAGCTTTTCGCGCGTGTTCTCAATCCATTTCTTCTCCAACGCGTTCTTCGTTGGGCGATCGGATTGGAAAAACACTCCGAACACACCTGGAAAAGGCAATTGAGCCAGCTTGTACGCCGCCAATTCATCCGTCACGTCGTGGCGCAATTCATCTTCGGGAGTGTTATCCCACTTCTTTTCCTGGATCAGCTCGAAGCTGCCGCCTTTTTTCGGATCGGCTGGATCGAACACGTCCGGATAAAATTCAACGCATTCGGATAAACATTCGATGACGCTGAAGCCCTGGTGATCCATCGCGCGCTCGATCATTTCCATCATGTGTTTGACCTGAGTGGCGTGGGTGCGGGCGATGAAAGTGGCCCCGGCCGAAATGAGTTGTTTCATCGGGTTGACCGGCATGTCGATCGCGCCGGTCGGGTCGGTCTTGCTCTTGAAACCGATGGGCGACGTCGGCGAGGTCTGTTTCTTGGTGAGGCCATAGACGAAGTTGTCCATGATGAAGTAGACCATGTTGATGTTCTTGCGCGCGCCGTGATTGAGATGGTTGCCGCCGATGGAGAAACCGTCACCGTCGCCGCCGAACAAAAAGACGTTCAGGTCCGGCCGAGCCAAACTGATGCCGCTGGCGAGCGGAACGGCGCGGCCGTGAATGAAATGGGCGCCGTGGCCGTTGACGAAATAAGGAAAGCGCGATGAACAACCGATCCCGGCGAGGGTGACGATCTTTTCGTGATCGAGATTTCGTTTCTCGAGGACTTTGTAAAACGAAGCGAGCACGGCGAAATCGCCGCAGCCGGGACACCATGTAGGATGATCGGCCGTTATCGCTTTCTTGTTCAGTTTTTCGCGTGGTGCGTCAGCGACTGCCGTTGCGCCGCCGTTTGGAGAACCGTTTGTGTTCGCTTCGCTCATAAATTTTTTAACATCGCGCTCGGAGATCGCGATCCACCTGGTGATCGGAACGCCTTCGCCTTTTTCGATAACTTTTCGCGTGGTGCGTCAACACTTGCTGTCTCGTTCATAAATTCTTCTTACGATGGAAAAGCGATAACGGCCGAAGCTCCAAATCCCAAGTTCCAAGCTCCAAGGAAGCTCCAATGCCCAAGCTTCAAGCGCTGGCCATCGTTAGCTTTGTTGCCCTCTTTGAAATTCATTTGCTTTAATGTTTATGATTTGAAGTTTGGTTTTTCCTTGGGATTTGGTGATTGGTGATTGGGGTTTCTACAGCAGAATGGCCATTCGGTGAACGGCCGCTAGCTGCAAAATTTTGTCCTCTGGTATCCATTTCAGTTTTCAGCGTTTCAGATTTCAGTTTTTCCCCCCTTATCCCACTCCTTGGCTGATAGACTCGGCCCGCGCAAGATTGACATCTTGTTCGCCGTTACCGGCAATCGGACGATTGGGCGAATAGCCCCTGACCGAGACAAACTTGCCGGGGAAAACGCCTTGCAGAATTTCTTTTACGCGGAAGGTGAGCCCGTCGGTCTTGGTGAAGCTCTCGATCTTTGGTTCGCAATAACGCGCCCGCAGAATGGTGGCCAACTGCCCGAATCCGTAAATCCCCTGATCGTTCATCTCCACCGTGACGATGCGTTTGAAGTTCTTGAAGATTTTTTCCAGACCATTCGGCAACGGATGCAGATGCCGCAGATGGAGCGCGCCTATCTTTTCGCCGTTCTCTTGGCCGAGTTTCACGGCGTCATGGATCGGACCGTAGGTCGATCCCCAGCCAACCAGGAGCGTGTCGCCGTTTGGATCGCCGTAAACTTCGGGCACCGGAATTTCCTCGGCGAGTTTCCGCAATTTGTTGCGGCGTTTCGCGGTCATGGCCATGTGCAACTTCGGGCTGCCAGTGGGATGACCCATCTCGTCGTGCTCGAGTCCGGACATGAGCGGATATTTTCCGTCGAGAATGCGCGTGCCGGGCGGGATGTGTTGAGTGATTTGATCGAGCGGATACGGCTTGTGCGTTGCCCGCGGCGTCATGTCCGGTTTCGGATCGACCATCAACTTGGGCAGATCCGGTTCGTCGAACGCTTCGATGCGCGTGGCGAGCGACGTGTCGCTCAAAATGAAAACAGGAGTGCTGTATTTGCGCGCGATACGCCCGGCCTCGATGGCGATGTAGAAACAATCTTCCACCGTCGATGCGGCGAGCACGACACGCGGACTGTCGCCGTGACCGCCATAGATCGCCTGATGCAAATCGCTCTGCTCGACGTTGGTCGGCAAACCGGTGCTCGGTCCGCCGCGTTGAATATTACAAATGATGAGCGGCATCTCGGCCATCGACGCCCAGCCGATCGCTTCGGTCTTGAGCGAAATGCCGGGACCGGCGCTGCCGGTGACGGCGAGATATCCGGAAAAGGAAAAACCCAACGCCAGGGATACGGCGCCGAGCTCATCCTCGGCCTGAACGAATATGCCGCCGTATTTCGGGAGCTGGGTTCGCAACACTTCCATGACCGACGACCAGGGCGTGATCGGATAACCGGCGCCGTAGCGCACACCGGCGGCGATCAATCCGAAAGCGAGCGCGGTGTTGCCATCCATCGTGATCTGGTCGCGCGCTCCCGGTTTTTTCTCGATCTTTTCAAATTGATAATGGTGGGTCAGCACCTTGCCGACCGGATATGCGTAGCCGGCCTGAAACGCCATGAGCGCGGTGTTGACGATGCTTTCGTCTTTGCCGGCGAATTTTTCAGAGATAATTCTTTTCAATTTCTCAACGTCGAGTGAAAAGATTTTCGTGATCAAACCGAGAACGAAAATGTTTTTGCCCTTGTCCTTGGCCGTGCCGCCGAGCGCTTCAACGGTCAGCCCGGTGATGGGCACTCCGACGTAAACGAAACGTTTATCGTCGAGATTCGGCTCAACGTTGTCCGAATCGTAAAGGAGGACGCCGCCTTCTTTCAAGAAATCGAGATGATCCTGATAGCTGTGTTGATAAAACGCGACGAGAAAATCGGCTTCGTCGCCAGCCGATAACACTTCGCCGGTCCCGATGCGGACTTGAAAGATCGACGGTCCGCCGGAAATCGTCGCGGGAATCGTCATATAAGTCATGACGTCCTGATCGCTACGTCCCGCGAGCCGGGCGAGGAACGCGCCGGCGGTTTGAATGCCGTCCTGCGAATTGCCGGCGAGGCGGATGACGGCGTCCTGAATATTTTCCGGGCGAAGATCGGCCCGGTCCGAAGGAGGAGTGCCGGCTACAGCCGGTGCATCGGGTTTCGGGATTGTGACTACGTCAGGATTTACAGGCTCGCCCATGAGTGATTGTCGATTTTACGCAGTATTAACAGTAACAAAACAGACGCCTCGCACAAGCGACACTCATCTCAACGCGCAGATAAAAGAGGAAGAGGATCTAGGGTGCGAGCGAGGCAACCAGTTTTTCGAAGCGCGGGTTGCCGCGGAGTGGATCCCAAACTGCGTCCAGTTTCAGAGAGCCGTAATCTGGGGCGCAGGGTTCATGAGCGTCTTTTTCCAGAGCATCCAATGCACGGTCGATCTCACCGACTTGTGCGTAGATCATGACCAGTCGCGTGAGTAGTTGATGGCCGTTAATGGCATCGCGGGAGACGGGAAGCAACTCAACCGCGCGCTGTCCTTCATCCAGCGCTTCGATTTTGCGTCCCAAGGCGGCGTCGAGTTGGCCGAGAACGACGAGAGCTTTGGCATCCCCCGGGTGCTCCCGGACAGCCGATTCTACTCTCTCTCGAGCAATCTTGAACATGGCAGCGGCCTTTGATTCCTGGCCAAGTCCGTAAGCTACCAGGGCCTGCTTCCATTCCGCGGGTGTGAAGAAGCCATTGTCATCGAACTCTGTTGCGCCCCCAGCTCCGAGCAGCTGTTGGGCTCGGTGATAATCCCGTTCCTTTAACGCCAAGTCGACTCGCGCATTGAAGACATCATTTGGATCTGCGGTTTTGACTGCTTCGCTGGCGACCACGTCACGCCAGCGCTTTAAATCGGCCTTCCAGGCGAAATCAACGTGAGCGCGAAGGAAACCGAGATTGAAGTCGAGAGGCTTCCACGCGAGTGCGCGGTCGAGCATCCCAACAGAGTCCTGGTAGCGTCGCAGAACAAGATAATTGAATCCGCATAGTTCAGAGATGATCGTCACGTTGCCCGGGTCCAGGACGCAGGCTTGTTCGAGGAGCTTGGTTGAATCTTGCCAGTTGTTCTGGCGTCGTTCGATCATGGCAATGGTCAATAGGATTCCAGTGTCGTTAGGTAGATTGCGTCGGGCGATTGAAAGCTCAGCCAGCGCCGGCCCATATTCTCGACCACCCCAATAGTGAAGGAGCGCCTGAGTGAGGTGAACTTGGGGACTGTCCGGTTGCAGACGCACGGCTGCGGCGAGTGCCTGTTTCGCCAAAGCCAGGTGATCGACCGATTGGTCAGCATTCATCCAGTGCAAGTAAAGATGGTTTTGGGCTAGAACACAGATTGCGGGAAGGAAAGTTGGATCGCGGCGGATTGCCTCGCTCAGAAGTGCGATCTGCTGTTTAACGCCTTCAGCACCTCCGCTCCCGATCGAGCTGGCCCGGTCTCGGGCAATCTCGGTTGCTTGCAAATAAAGGTCGTAGGCAGCGACGTTTTCTGTCGGCTTGGAATTGAGAGCTGCTTCCTCTTTCGACGAAAGATTGGCCTGAAGCTGATCGGCAATGGTTTTTGCAATTTCGCTTTGAATAGCAAACACATCGGCGAGATCGCGATCGTAAACCTGCGCCCAGAGGTGTGTATCAGTGCGAGCATCGATGAGCTGGGCATTGACCCGGATGCGATTTCCCGCGCGTTGGACACTGCCCTCGAGCACGTGGGCGACGCCGAGTTGCCGGCCGATGTCGCGCAAATTGCGGGCGCGAACAGTCTTATACTGCATGACACTAGTGCGACTAATCACTTTGAGGTCCGCCACTTTGGCGAGGTCGGAAAGAATCTCATCCTGAACGCCATCGGTGAAGAAAGCGGTCTCTGGACTTGCGCTTAGGTTTTCGAACGGCAGGACTGCGATGCTCTTTTCCGGAATGGAAGAGACAACATCGGCATTCGAAGGCGCAGTCGATGGTTTGGGCGCCAGCCGAGTAGAAAAAATCCAAAAGCAGATCCCGGCTGTCGCGACCAGAGCGAGAACGACGAGCGCTGCCCATCGACGAGCGCCCGAAACCGGCTGCTGGTGGTCCGTATCGACCCGGTTTCGAGGGTGGCTTTTGGCAGTGAGCTTTTCAGGTAACTGTGGGTTGCCGACTTCGTCGTTGTAGAGATTGACCAGCGAAATTATCTCGCCGTGCTTCACTTCGCATTCACCAAGATCGTGCAAGTACGGCTGCCAGTGCCGGTACTGAACGAGATCTTCAGCGACGCGCTTTGAAAGGAGAATGTGCCCGGCATCTCCGCAATCCATCACCCGCTGCGCCACATTGATACCGGCGCCGGTAACGTTCGACCTGTCATTCACATCAGTCACTCCGCTGACCGGACCGCTGTGGACGCCCATTCGAATTTTCAGTTCTTTGTGCGGGAGCAGCGCTTTGCTTGCCTGCAAGGCGCACCGAACAGGTGCATCAGGGGTGGTGGTGAACGCGAGCGCCATTCCGTCCCCGGTGGGAAGGCAAATCAGTTTTTGGGCTGCTTCGGCAACACAGAAAGCGTCGGTGTTTCGAAAAACTGTGTTCAATTCGCGGAGCGATTCGCGTTGCTCGTTGATCAACAGTTTTGAATAACCGACGATGTCCACAAAGAGGACATGGGCGATTTCGAGCTGGAGATCGGGTTCGAGCTCAGTGGACATGGCTGTGAGGCAACATCGCTCCGGGTGAAGTCGGTAATCTTGAAGGCGAAGCTGTTCCCGCGCCAAGTTCGGCGACTTTTCGGCGACCTCCGAGGGCGAGGTCAGAAGTCAGAAGTCAGAAGTCAGAGGACGGAAGACAGAAGCCAGCGGACAGAAGCCAGCGGACAGAAGCCAGCTCAACGACTCAACCTCCTCAACAACTGAACTTCCGCCCGCCGTTGCTATTGTTTCGGCGCAAGCGAAGACACAATTTTTTCGAAGCGCGGGTCGCCGCGAAGCGAATCCCATTGCGGGTAGAGCTTGAGTTCGCCGTAAGTGACGCCAGCTGGAATTTTCGCCGAGATGGCGAGTTGTTCGAGCGCCAAGTCCTTCTCGCCAGTCCAGGCATAGATCGTGGCGAGATTGATGATGTAGGAAGGGCCGTCCATTGCGTCCTTGGTGACTGGCAACAGTTCACACGCGCGGCGCCCTTCGCGGATCGCATCTTCCTTGCGTCCAAGGCCGGCATCGATGAGTCCGAGTCGACTCCAGGCCGGCGCGTAATCGGGTTGGTCGCGGACGGTCCTTTCTTCGATAACGCGAGCGGCGGTGAAGGCCGCTCGTGCTTTGGCTTCATCGCCGAAGGTGCGTGCGGCAAGGCCAACAAACCAGTCCCGCGCCCAGACTGAGTTGTTGTAGCTATCAGGCAATCCCTCGGCGCGAATGGATTGGAGTGCACGAGTAGCCAAAGCGGAATCCCGTTCGGCCAGTGCACAATTAACAAGGTCATTCCCGATCTCGGTAGCTGCCTTCGGGTCTTCGTTGATGATCGCGGAAAGTTTGGTGCCCCACGACTGGACATCAGCGTATTCGAAGAATGGGATTTGAGCGAGCTGCGCACGGGCAAAGTGATCCGTGGGAATAACTGAGAGGGCCCGCTCGAACGTGTGGGCCGACTCGGCAAAACGGCGTAATGCCTGGTAAGTGAATGCCGTTTCCACCACGAAGCGAAAATTGCGCGGGTCGAGACTAACGCTACGCTCCCAATTTTGAGCCGATTCAGCCCAGTGCCCTTGACGGCGATCGATAGAAGCAATCAAGGCGTAGACGACGGCATCGTTGGGAAGCGTCTTGCGGGCGAGCTCCAGTTCAGCGCGCGCGCGATCGTAATCCCGGAAAGCCTTATACGCATAGTTGGCGTGCATGGCATGGACTTCCCCAGCATCCGGATTGATGGCGGTCGCTTGTTCAATCGCCGCGCGAGCCAACTCAAGGCGGGCACGGGTGTGGTCGAATCCCCCCCAATAGAGGTCGATGTGAGCCGCGGAGAGAAGACCATAGGCACTTAAGAAGTGCGGATCGCGCGCGAGCGCTTCATCAAGCAAGGTTATCGCGTGAAGGAGAGCTTCTTTTCCATCGGGATTAGAGGCCAACTCGGACAGCTGCAGGGCCTGAGCGTACAGCCTCTGAGCAACAAGGTCGGTGGTGGGCGGCTGCGCGATGGCTGCTTTCTCGCGCGGGGACATCCGGGCCTGAAGTTGATCGGCGATCGTTTGAGCGATCTCGCTTTGAATGGCGAACACATCCGCGAGATCGCGATCATAGGTTTGTGCCCAAAGATGTGCGTCGGTGCGCGCATCGATAAGCTGAGCATTGACCCGGATGCGGTTGGCGGCGCGCTGGACGCTGCCTTCCAAGACGTGGGCAACACCGAGTTGTCGTCCGATCTCGCGAAGATTGCGGGCGCGAACGGTCTTATACTGCATGACGCTAGTGCGGCTGATTACTTTGAGGTCTGCAACCTTCGCCAGATTGGTGAGAATTTCGTCCTGGACGCCATCGGTGAAAAAAGCGGTCTCTGGATTCGCGCTCAAGTTTTCAAAGGGCAAAACCGCGATGCTCTTTTCTGGAACGGAGGAGACAACATCGGCATTCGAAGGCGCAGTCGATGGTTTGGGCGCCAGCCGAGTAGAAAAAATCCAAAAGCAGATCCCGGCTGCCGCGAGCAGAAGGAGAACGACGAGCGCCGCCGATCGACGAGCGCCCGAAACCGGCTGCTGGTGGTCCCTATCGACCCGGTTTCGAGGATGGCTTTTGGCAGTTAGCTTTTCAGGTAGCTGCGGGTTGCCGACTTCGTCGTTGTAGAGATTGACCAGTGAAATTATCTCGCCGTGCTTCACTTCGCATTCACCAAGATCATGCAAGTACGGCTGCCAGTGCCGGTACTGAACGAGATCTTCAGCAACGCGTTTCGACAAGAGAATGTGTCCTGCATCGCCGCAATCCATTACTCGTTGCGCAATGTTGATACCGGCACCGGTAACGTTTGAGCGGTCGTTTAGATCAGTCACTCCGCTGACCGGACCGCTGTGGACGCCCATTCGAATTTTCAGTTCTTTGTGCGGGAGCAGCGCTTTGCTTGCCTGCAATGCGCACCGAACAGGTGCATCAGGGGTGGTGGTAAAAGCGAGCGCCATTCCGTCGCCGGTGGGAAGGCGAATCAGCTTTTCCGCCGAGTCAGCAACGCGAAAAGCGTCAGTGTTTCGAAAAACTGTGTTCAATTCGCGGAGCGATTCGCGTTGCTCGTTGATCAACAACTTTGAGTAGCCGACAATGTCTACGAAGAGGACATGGGCGATTTCAAGCTGAAGATCGGGTTCGAGCTCAGTGGACATGGCTGTAAGGCGAGATCGTGCCGGGCGAAGTCGGTACTTGAAGGCGAAGCTGCTCGCGCGCCAAATTACTCTCTTTTTCGGCTGCTCCCCTGTTGGGGGAGCGCTCCAGCGACAGGCTGTTAGCGGCTTCTACGCGGTGTCGGCGACGGCTTTGCTCCGCCGAAAACGTGCTTAAAGCTTTGACCGATCTTGTCCAGGGCCGACGGCGGCGGCGTGGATTTGGCTCGCGAAGAATGGGTTTGAGCGCGCAGTTGAAAACTAACTGTCGCGGCAGTGGCGGCATCGACTGTAACGACCTGGCTGCGTTCGGGCAGATTGGGCAAACGAGCGACGAGTTTTTGTCTACCTAACGGCAGATCGGCCGTGATCGGAGCATTGCCTAACGAATGCGTTCCGAGGAAAATCTCCGCGCCATCGGGCGTGCTACTGACGCTCACACTGCCGTGAGGAAAAGTGTAATCGACGGGGACCGATTCGCCTGCATTAACCGAAACCTCGGCGCGATCATCCGGCCAGCCGTCATTATGAAAGAAAAGCGTGTAGCGGCCAGGCGGTAGATCAGCGACAGAATCGGGAGCTGTCCCGGTGCGAAGCGGGGGAGTCTCGGGCAACGATTTCCCGGCGACGACTCCGGCGTAGACGGCGAAGCTTGCGCCGGGCGGAGTGGTTTTGAGAACGACTGTGGCATTGTCGCCGGTTGAGACAGGAGCAGCGGCCGGAACCCCATCTTTCGTGACGGTGTCCGGTTCAATCGAAACAGGCTTAGTCGACGGGGGCGGAGGTGGCGCGCTTGCAACGGCATCCGATTTTTCGGTGGCGTAGGCAAGAGTCCGCGGAACGGTGACCACGCTCTGCTTCTTTGCCGGTGACGGCGTCGAACGCGCATTGGATTCCGGAGTCACGGCAGGCTTCGCTATAACGAGATTGGCTGTGCTCGGTTTGGGATGGTGAAGGACGATAATCAGCGCCCCGAGCAGCGCCATTGCTCCCCCGGCCAGGGCAGCGATTCGTGGATCGAGCATGCGGAATTTGTCGCGAATGCCGGCGACGAGTTTCGCGAAATCAAATTTTGGTCCCACCTCGACCTCGCTCAGTCGCACAGTGCCGCCGAGCCGGAGCCGACGAGCCACATCGGCTGGAGTGCGGGGCCGTTGGTCGGGTTCCTTGGCAAGACAGGCAGCGATCGTTTCCTCCCACTGTTTGGGGACCGATCCTCCCTTGATTCCGAATTTCGCGCGCCGTTGGGAAAGCGTTGGTGCGACCACTTCCCGAACCTGGGACGCAACATCGCCGCCGTAAAAAGGCGGCTTACTCGAAAGCATTTCGTAAAGCGTGGCGCCGACAGCGTAAATATCGTCCGAAGCGGAAGGATCGTCGCCGAGCAGCTGTTGCGGACTCATATAATTAAGAGTCCCGCTGGAGGTGCGAACACTGACATAGCTCATGGAGTCGCGCAGGGTGCAGGCGATTCCGAAGTCGGTGATTTTGAGTTCACCGCGGCTGTTCACCATCAGGTTGGCGGGCTTTAAGTCGCGATGGACCATGCCTGCAGATTGGTGGGCGTAACTCAGGGCATCGCAAAGCGAAGTGACCCATGGTGCAATCTCTTCTACGTCGAAGCACTTGTTAGGCTTCTTTACCCGCAACGACGAAAGGGTGGAGCCGTCCACATACTCCATCGAAATGGCTGCGCTGTGCTCGTCCTCAACAAAATCGAAAATGCGGACGATGTTCGGGTGAGTAAGCAAAAGACTCTTTCGCGTTTCGCGCTTTAGATCTTCCTGGGCGGAAGCATCGAAAGTGACTGATTCAGGAACGAGCTTGAGGGCGACCAGGCGGTCGAGCCGTTCGTCGCGCGCCAGCCAGACCACGCCCATACCGCCGCGGCCCAAGACCTTCTGCAACGTAAAGCGACCGAAAAGTTTTGTGCCACCGACGACCCCGCGCATGGTCTGGCCGGATTCGGCGTCCTCTTCCGGACCAGAAACCGTGAACATTAGTTTTCAGTCAGAGCAGAGCGTGTGCCCTGGTAGAGGCGTGATGGCATGCATTTCGCTCGGCCTAACCAAGCAATGAAGGGAGCGGCATCGACTGCGTGGCTGGATTTGGGCGACCGACGCCTGCCCTTCGTGGGCAAGACACTTTCACTGGGCCGGTCGAAGGACAACAACGTAGTGTTTACATCTGCGAAAGTGTCCCGCCGGCACGCGCTGTTACATGCCCAGGGCGGAGCCGAATTTTCACTTGTCGATCTTGGAAGCAGCAATGGAACGCATTTGAACGGTCGCCGCGTTATTCAACCGGTGTCGCTTCAAAGTGGAGACGTCATTCAAATCGGCGAGCAAAGTCTGACGTTTCACGTCGAAGAAACTCTTGTCGCCGACGGCCAGCCGTATCACACCGAAGCGCAGCTCACCGTGCGCGACGTCAGCGAACTGACGTGCTGGTTTCTTTTACTGGATATCGAGAATTTTGTCACACTCAGTGCCGAGGTGCCGCAGGGCGAATTGGCGCGAATGGTCGGCACGTGGCTGGCGGCGTGTCAGCGTGTAGTTGAGCAGCACGGTGGAACACTGAGCAAGTTTCTCGGCGATGGCCTGCTCGTTTACTGGAACGCGAACCTGTGCGAACCGCGCAAAGTGGTGGACGCGTTGAATGAACTGAGTTCAATGCAAACGCGGCGACAACCGCCATTTCGATGGGCGCTGCATTTTGGAACCGCAGTTTTCGGCGAAGCAGTTGCCACGGGAGAATTAAGCGCGCTTGGCCAGGACTTGAATTTTCTCTTCCGGATGGAGCGCATTGCCGCCGCCAACCATCTTGGTTCGCTCGTGAGCGAGACTGCGCAAGCTCAACTCGCGCTTCTGATCAATTTGCAACCGATCGGCCGCTTCGCCCTTAAGGGCTTCGACGACGAGTATAATTTTTTTGGCTGGTAGACCTTGGCGGTCGTGACGACTAGCCCGACGGGAACCAGGCGTGTTCCTGCCAGAAGTTTTGAAGGGAAACGTTGTTGCCGTTGAAAATATTGCGCTCGGCTTTGCGCATGTTCGCGACGCTGATCGGGAACTCGCTGCGTGGACGCAAACCGCATTTGCCGTCACCAGTATATTGCCAAAGATGCCAATTGCCCCAGGGCGAGGTGTAACGAGGTTGCGCGTGATAATTGGCGATCCAGAGCCAGCAGTTTGAAAACACTGCGCGATCGGCCGGGCTCGCACCCCGGCCGTAGAGCATCGAGCGCAAGCGATACTCGCTGCCGTAGATCCCCGGATATTTTCCGGTGCGTTCCTTGATTCGCTGCACGAACGCAACCGCCTGACCAACGCTCATCGAGCCGCCGCGATAATGCGTGTTCTGCTCGAAATCGAGGACGAGCAAAACGCCGGGCCGATTTTTTTCCTCGTTCGGCGCGGCATTCACGAGCGGATGCGAGGAAGCGACGGTGGCGAGGAAATGATCTGCCTGCTGAACCGGATTCGATCCGTCGCCGAAATGGTATGCACCCCATAACAAACCGGCCCGTATCGCCTCCAGTTGCCGTTCGGAGTAACGCCAATCGCGTTGCAACCGCGGAAAGCTCGCTTCGTGAATGACGCCGACGACACCCTCGCTTTTCATGGCAACGAAGTCGACTCGCATCAGATCGTAATGCGACAGGTTGACCACGGCGTTGCCAGCGAAGGCCGTGAGTGGCGCAAACGCGATCGCCAACAAAAATCGAGCGGACGCTGATTTCATGCGCGGAAAAATAGCGGGAGAATTTCGAAATGCGAATTTCGAATTGCGAAAGGTGTAGTGGGGCGTGTCTCCACGCGCATTGAAAGCAGAATGCGGACTGAGGGCAGCCCCCTCTACAAGAAGACACAGGTCACAGGGCGAAGAGGGAACAGGGAAGAGCAGGGAGCGGGATAATCATTCAGCGATTTAGCGATTTCGATGATTTAACGAATGGAAAAATCAACCATCTCAACGGCTCAACACCTCAACTTCTCAACTGCGACCTAGCCGCTTGATTTTTGCGGCGTGGTCGCGTTGTCGTCGGCGCCGGCAGCGCGATCGAGGCCACGGCGTTTCAGCAGCGGTTCGATATAGGGATCGCGGCCGGTGAAATTCTTGAACAAGCCGAGCGCGTCAGCCGAGCCGCCGCGCGAGAGAAGTTTTTCGCGGAACAGATCGCCGTTCTCACGGGTGAGTCCGCCGTGCTGTTTGAAATACTCGACCGTGTCGGCGTCGAGCACTTCGCTCCAAATGTAAGAGTAGTAGCCGGCCGAATAACCCCCGGCGAAGGCGTGCGAGAAATAAAAGCTGCGATAACGCGGCGGCACCGGCGGATAATCAACGCCGGCTTTTTGCAGCGCCTGCTTTTCAAATGCGATCGCGTCAGTTGGAATTTGTGACGGATCGATCTGGTGCCACGCCTGATCCAGCAACGACGCGGCGAGATATTCGGTTGTTTTGTAGCCCTGATTGAATTTTTCGGCGGCTTCAACTTTATCGAGCAAGGCCTGGGGGATTGGCTCGCCGGTCTTATAATGTTTCGCGTAATTTTTCAGGACCTCCGGCCAGGACGCCCACATCTCGTTCACCTGCGACGGATACTCGACGAAATCCCGCGGCACGTTCGTTCCGCCGAACCGCGGATATTTCACGTTGGAAAACATTCCGTGAAGCGCGTGACCGAATTCGTGAAATGCGGTGCGGACTTCGTCATGGGTGAGCAAGGTCGGCTCGCCGGGCGAGGGTTTCGGAATGTTGAGATGATTCGCGACGACCGGTTTCGTGCCGAGCAAGGAATTTTGCAGCACGTAGGAGTTCATCCATGCGCCGCCGCGTTTTGAAGGACGCGCATAATAATCGCCGATGAAAATCGCAAGCTGTTTGCCGTCGCGATCGAAGACGTCGAACACGCGCACGTCCGGTTGATACACGGGCAGGTCGTGACGTTCCTTGAAAGTGAGGCCGTACTCCTTGTTGGCGGCGTAGAAGACGCCGTCGAGGATCACATGATTCAGCTCGTAATAAGGACGGAGCTGCGATTCATCGAAATCGTATTTCGCTTTGCGCACTTTCTCGGAATAGAAATCCCAATCGGGCGCCCCGATCTGAAACCCGCCGTTTTCTTGATCGACGATTTTTTGCTGCCCGGCGGCTTCGGCTTTGGCATTGGCAACGGCCGGAGGCGCGAGATCGCCGAGAAGTTTGTTCACGGTGGGAACGTCGTGCGCTGTCTGGTCTTCGAGCTGATAGGCGGCCCAGTTCGCATAGCCGAGCAGTTTCGCTTTGTCCGCCCGAAGTTCCGCAGTGCGCAGCACAATCTTTTGAGCGTCGAAGTCGCCGCCGTGGTTGTTGCGCGCGAGCGACGTGTCCATGATCCGCTGGCGCAACGCGCGATTTTGCAACGAACCGAGCAGCGGCTGGCCGGTCGTGTTCTGCATTTGGATCACAAACTTGCCGTCTTTGTGTTCGGCTTTGGCCGCGTTGACGACCGTTGCCATCTGACTGTCGGTGAGGCCAGCGAGATCTTCCTTATCGTCCACCACAATCGACGATGCGTTCTTCTCTTTGAGAACGTTTTGTTCGAAATCGGTCTGCAACGTCGCAAGCTCGGCGTTGATTTTCTTCAGTTTCTCCTTGTCCGGATCGGAGAGTTTCGCGCCGGCGCGGACGAAGTCTTTATAATAGCGCTCGAGCAGGTAGGCTGATTCAGGATCGAGACCGAGTCCGCCACCGGACGGATTCGCTGCGGCGAACTTGTCGCGATTATCGTAAAGCTGCTGGACCCGCGCGAACAATTTGCCGTTGAGATGAATTGTGTCGCGGTGCGCGGAAAGCTTCGGCGCCATTTCCTTGTCGATCTTCTGCAGCTCGGGATTGGTGTTGCAGGCGTTGAGATTCGAGAAGATGCGGTCCGTGCGATCGAGCAACCGCCCAGTCTTCTCGAGCGCCACAATCGTGTTATCGAATGTCGGCTTGGCCGAATTGTTCGCGATCGGTTCGATTTCCTTCAGCTGCTCGCGCATGCCGGCTTCGATGGCCGGCTTGAAATCCTCATTCTCGATCTTGTCGAAAGGCGGAAAGTGAAACGGAAGCGCGCTTTCTTTCAGGAGCGGATTATTGGTTGAATCGGCGGCGGGCACGGCGGTGATTTGCGCAACGTTGAGCAATACGCAAGCGATGATGTAAGATCGAATGAACATGGCGGGGTTAACTTTTCCTCGGGCAAGACGGCAAACGCAATCGAAAATCCGCACGCTGGGCGCGGTGACGATGTTTGGACTGACGATGTTGTGCCTGATTGCAGCCGGCACCCCGCTTAGCGGGGCCACTACAGAAGAATCAGCGTCGCAGCTGGCCGCGGCGGTTGCAGGCGAGACGCCTGCCGCCACAGATGGTGGATTCGATGCCAAGGCAGCGGAGCGATTTGCCAGGCTAGCGCTGGCGTGCGTGCACAAGGAATACCCGAACAAGATCGCGCACGTACTTAATAGTGACGCCGATGTTGCACCCCCGCGAAAGCTGACGCCCGCGTTTTGTGGTTGTTACGACTGGCACTCGTCGGTCCACGGGCACTGGCTCCTGGTTCGTTTGCTGCGCACATTTCCCGACGCCCCGTTTGCCAAGGATGCTCGCGCGGCGCTGAAACAAAGCCTGACCGCGGAAAATCTGAAACAGGAAGCGGCTTATATTAAAGGGGAGGGCCGTTCCAGCTTTGAGCGGCCGTATGGCTTGTCGTGGCTGCTCCAGCTTTGCGCGGAATTGCGCGAGTGGGACGATCCCGATGCGAAGGAATGGTCGGCGAACCTGAAACCGTTAGAGGACGTCGCGGTCCAGCGACTAACTACCTGGCTGCCGAAGTTGTCGAATCCGGTGCGGATCGGCGAGCACGACCAAACCGCGTTTGGCCTGGGGTTGATGTTCGATTACGCCCGCACGGCCAAGAACGATTCGTTCACGAGGCTGATTCGGGATTCGGCCAAGAAGTTTTTCCTGGCGGACAAGAATTGTCCGCTCAATTACGAACCGTCGGGCGAGGATTTTCTTTCGCCATGTCTGGGCGAGGCGGACGTGATGCGGCGAGTGCTTCCGCAGAAAGAGTTCGCGAACTGGTTAAAGAGTTTCATGCCGCAAATCCCGGTGGGCCGGGAAGGCAGCGAGAACGCCGATTGGTTGAAAGTCGCGGTGTCGCCTGATCCGAGCGATCCTAAGCTCGCGCATCTCGACGGACTGAATCTGAGCCGGGCCTGGATGTTGGAAGGAATTCTTTCCGCATTGCCCGAGGACGATCTTCGGCGAGTCGCATTGCAAGCGGCGGCGGACGCGCATCGACGGGCCGGACTTGCCGCGGTGACCGGCGAACATTATGAAGGCGGACATTGGCTGGGCAGTTTTGCGGTCTATTTGACGACCGCGCGCGGAAATGCGAACCAGTAGCTAAGAGGAATAACGGATGCCCGAATCGGATTCAGACGACCGATTGCGATTAACGCCGGAGCAACGCCGTTTCCTCAGCGGGTCCCGGCCGATAAATCCTCAGCCTGCCGCCGAACAAAAATCTTCCCAGGGGGAACCGGCCCCGAAAGTGAAGAGCGCGCCTCCGATGCAGCCTCGTCCGCCTGAGACTTCGCATCCGCCGGAACAACGGGCGCCGCGCCGGTCCCGTGGCGGAAGATTTTCGAAAGTTCTGGAAATGCAACGGCTGGCGCTGGTCGCAGGCGCGCTCATCCTGCTGGTCGCGACATTTTATGTTGGTAAGAAATTCGAATACTGGAGGTATCTGCTCGCAACCCGGAACGAAGCCAAGATTGCGGCGAAAGCGACGGGCGAATTTACCGGGGCGTCGGCCGAGGAACTGGTCGAACACGCCGTGATGGACGAGCAGCTTGGTCATTGGGACGACGCGGCCAGGCGTTTGATCGCGGCCAAATACAAAAACATGGCGCTGGGCGGGATTCTGTTTCACGCCGGCAAACTTTATTACGATCATTCCGACTTCGATTCGGCCGACCGTTTGTTCGAGAGCGCGATCGGTTTCGGGGAAAATGTCGATACCGCAAATTATTACCGGGGAATGATCGCAGTCAGTCGCAACGATTTTCCAGCGGCCGAACGATTTTTCGAGGCGGCCATGAGCGCGGCGCCATTCAACGCGGATTACTGTTATTCACTCGCGGAAACGCTGCGCAAAGATCATCGCCCGAAAGACGCGATCGCGCGTTACGAACAGGCGGCGCGCCGCGGACAGGAATCGGAGCAAACGATTTGCCGTTTCAAAGCGCGAATGGCGACGCTCGAAGCCGGCGACGTCGATCCAGTGCGCGACGAGCTGGAACAAAAACGAAAGCTGGGGCCGTTAACGATTGATTGGCAGATGACTGAAGCGGCCATCGCGATTCACCAGGGCGACACCGGACAGGCGGCAGAGCTCCTGGAGGAAGCTCGCGAGGCGGACCGGCCACAATTGGATGCCCGGTTTGCCGCCTGTGTCGGGGACAGGTTTTTCGCAGTAGCGTGTCAGAGTAACCAGGAACTGGCGCAGGCTTGCCGGGTCAATCCGTAGAGGTGCAGTTAAGAGCAAAACCGGTCATTTACCCGGGGAATAGTCTTGACAAACGACCACCTGACCGCTGGAATACGATTTCGTAGCAGACTCGTAAAATCGGAGGGTAAAGGGATGAGAAAAATATCTGTTGTCACATTGATTGGCCTGGTCGCAGCCATCTCAACAGTTCGTGCTGACATCATACCGAGCTTTGCCGGGACGAGCCCCGGAAGCGGAACCAACACGGTTTGGGGATATCAGATCAGCATCGCGAGCGGCGCACAGGTGACGGCCGGCGATTTCTTTACCATCTACGATTTTGGTCCTTTCATCGCAGGATCAAACATGCAACCGAGTGGCTGGTCGTTTTCATTCTCGCTGGTCACGACGCCTCCCGACGGCACTAAGCCACCAGACGATCCGACATTGGAAAACCTGACCTGGACCTATACCGGGTCGACCCCAATTTCCGCCGCTTCAAACATCGGACCATTCTCAGTAACGAGGGCTACCAGCCAGTTTGAGGAACTGCCCCAAACCCGAAATGGCTACTTTGCCGCGCAGGCGACTCGGGTCCCGGGCGAGAATGGTGGCACCAAGATCAACAATGTTGGTCAGATCCCAGTGCCAGTGCCGATTCCCGAACCGACCACTCTTTCGCTACTTGCGTTGGCAGGAGCGGGTGCGGTGTTGAAAGCAACTCGACGCCGCAAATAACCGGCTAACAATTTTTAAGTTTTCAGAACGGCGGGATGCATGTCCCGCCGTTTTTGTTTTCGTGTTTAGGCCGCAGTTGCGTCTGCCAGCTGCGATTCCGGCGCGGGGAGATCGATCCGCGGGAGATAACTGACCAGGCTGAGTTTGCCCGCGTAATCTTCGACGAGCGCCGAGCACGTTTCCACCCAGTCACCGCAGTTGTAATATTCGATGTTGCGAATCGTTCGCATGGAAACGCTGTGAATGTGTCCGCAGAGCACGCCATCGACTCCGAATTGTTGCGCATAATGGGCGATGGCCTCTTCAAAACGTCCAATGAAATTCACCGCGTCCTTTACCCGCTTCTTGGCGTAAGCGCTTAGCGACCAGTAACCGAGACCGAACCGGCGGCGGACGAAATTGATCGCCGGATTGAGCGATAGCAGGAATTGGTAGCCAACGTCGCCCGCAAACGCCAACCACTTTACATTTTGGACGACGGTGTCGAGTTCGTGGCCGTGAATGATCAGAATTCGTTTGCCGGTCGCCGTGACGTGGATGGCGTTTCGTTGGATATCGATGTTTCCGTAGGAGCCGCAGAAATCTGCGACCAGTTCGTCGTGATTACCCGGGATGTAGACAACGCGCGTGCCTTTTCGGGCTTTGCGCAGAATCTTTTGAATGACGTCGTTATGAGTTTGCGGCCAGTAACGTCCGCGGCGCATCGACCAAATGTCGATCAAATCGCCGACGATATACAGATTCTCGAATTCGTAATCTCGCAGAAAATTAAGCAGAATGCTGGCGTTCGCGCCACGGGTCCCGAGATGCATGTCGGAAATCCAGGCAGTGCGGACGCGTTTCACAGCTGACGGTTCGTTAACAACGAAGTCAGGTCCGGAGAACGCGGAACTTGGATATTCGCCGGTCAATACCACTGCGTGTTAAGGCTGGCAGATGAGTACGCGCGCAGCGTGGTCATGTCTTGTTAAGATTGGGTGACTTTCCCGTGGCAACCCTGTGACAACGGCAACCCGTTGCCGCAAGAATTCCACGGGCACATCGCCGGCTTTGAAATCTGCAATCTTAAATCTACAATTTACAATTCCAGCGCCAGGGTGGCGAAATTGGCAGACGCGCCAGACTTCGATGCATCCGGTTCCGGCCCAAACGACTCAAACGCTTAGTTGCGACTGGCCACGAGCTGTCCCGGCGTCTACAATTTTAAACCTGCGCAAAAGAAAGGTTGGGGAACGTGAAACACGACAGCCTGAGCACTCGATCTGAGCGGCCGCAAGGCCCACTGACCGATATCGAGCGAAGCGAATTTTACCTCCGTGAAGGAGAGCGATTGGCTCACATGGGAAGTTGGTCGCTTAAGGCCGATGGCCTATTCGATTACTGGTCGCCGGAGACATTCGCGATTTTCGATTTCGATCCTGCGAAAGGAATTCCTACGCTCACGCAATGGCTGGCCGTTCTGCATCATGACGATCGCGATCTCTTGGCAAAAACGATCGACAAGATATTTCGCGAAGGCGTGAACGCCGATGTCCAGTATCGAGTTCATCATCCGAAACACGGTCAACGGACCATGCACAGCACCGGCGAGCCGGTGTTTGAGAATCGCAAAGTCACGCGCTTGATCGGGAATACGCTGGATATCACCGAACACGAAAATGCTTTGGAGGAAATAAGGCGTCTGAAAGATGAGCTCTATAAGGAGAACATCGTTCTTCGGGAAGAAATAAACAGCACGTCGATGTTTGAAGAGGCGTTAGGCACTTCTTCGGCGTTACAACACGTGCTGGCGCTAGCTGCGAAAGTAGCCCCGACAGATTCTACTGTCTTAATCATGGGCGAAACGGGGACCGGCAAGGAGCTAATCGCGCGTGCAATTCATAAGCGATCAAAGCGTGCCGAACGCTCTTTTGTCGGTGTAAATTGCGCCGCGATTCCGTCCTCCCTGATCATGTCCGAATTATTTGGTCACGAGAAAGGAGCGTTTACGGGAGCAGTTCAGCGGCGACTCGGCCGGTTTGAATTAGCCGAAGGGGGAACACTTTTCCTCGATGAAGTAGGAGACCTGCCTTTGGAAACACAAATCGCGTTGCTGCGCGTTCTGCAGGAACACGAATTTGAACGTGTTGGCGGAACCGAGATGCTACCCTGCGACGTGCGGGTAATTTCCGCGACCAATCGCGATCTGCACTCCGCAATCGCCGCTGGTTCGTTTCGCAGCGATCTTTTTTACCGGCTCAACGTTTTTCCGATTGAATTGCCGCCGTTGCGCGAACGCAAAGAGGACATTCCGATTCTAGTCAATTATTTCGTCAATCGTTACGCGAAGAGAGCGGGAAAGAAGATTGAGAGCATCCAAAAGAAGTCTCTCGACGCGCTGCAAGAATATTCCTGGCCAGGCAATGTTCGAGAGTTGCAGAATGTGATCGAACGCTCGCTGATCATTGTCGATAGCAACGAGTTTTCGGTGGATGGGAACTGGCTTTCACACGAATTCCAATCGAGTCCGCGTCCAGCAAGTCGAGTATCGAGTGAGCAGGAGCAGATTGAAGCCGCTCTTACGCAAACGAAAGGCAAAGTGTCCGGCCGGCAAGGAGCCGCGGCAATACTCGGCATACCAGCATCTACCTTGGAATCGAAAATTCGGACACTAAGGATCAACAAACACGCCTACAGAGGGGCCTAACGACCATGAGACACGCCATGTCCTACAGCATATCGACCTTGCTAACCCGCAATCTTCAAGACGTCTTCGGCGAAAACGATCCCGCGCGCCGACGCGCGGCTATCGACGAGATCTGGACCGAAGATGGCGTGTTCTGCGACCCCAAAGCGGGCGTCCACCGTGGCCGGGACGAGATTGATCGTGTCGCAGGCGCAATCAGGGGTACTCACCCTGACTTTCAATATCAGCCAATTGCAAAACCCGAGGAATTGGGCAATGGCGGCCGGCTCAAATGGGTAGCGGGCCGGCCTGGTGAGGCGCCAGCTTACGCCGGGACTGATTTCATCATTGCCCGCGACGGCCGGATTGCCGCCGTTTATCTCTTTTTCGACGAGCTACCCTGAGCTGGACTCTGCCGAGACAACACTGGACCGCTATTGGGTTTGAGCCCTGTAGGCTCCGGTCGAAAATCTTCCTCTTCCGCTTCCTCTCAGTCTTCTTGTTTCCTCGTAGGCTCCGATGTGCTTGTACTATATTAAGTAGTATTGATTCGTTGGGCGGCTCCGACCCATGAAAGCTTTCGTCGGGTACGGTTACGTGCGCGCCCGTTGCCATTTGGTTGAGCCGGCAGGTGATCGTCGTTTCGGGCGTGCGCACCACTGGATGCTTTGGCGGGAAGCGAATCGAGCAAAGTGCGCAGCGCCCCGCCGGTTTTCCCCCGCTGCCAGACGACAAACAGCCTCCAGGTTGCTCCCGCGTCGGCAACCGGGATAATGACAACTCCTGGCGCGGCTTGGTGACGCATGTAAGCAGGAAGTAACGCGACCGCATCTTCGTTCGCCACCATCGCGAGTTTGCTGGAGAGGTCCCCGCTATTATCGATCAGCTTGGGCCTGAACCTTCCGCAATTGCGGCAAATCTGCGCAAGCCGGCGGCGATAACCTGGCACCCGCTCTTCTGTTCCAGTAACGAGCGTTTCATTTTTCAGTTCGGCAATCTTCGCCTGCTTTCGCAATGCCAGCGGATGTCCGGCAGGCACAGCGACAATGCTTTCAGTCACAGCCAATTTTCGCGCATAAAAATCGCGTGCTAGCAGATCCCCGATCTCTTGCGTAAGAGCGATGTCAATTTCACCCCGGCGCAGCGCGGTAATTTGCTCTCCGGGGAAAAGGTCGAGTAATTTCACCTTTGTCCGGGGATGAACCTGGCGAACCTTTTCCAGCGCCGGAGCGAGGTATTCTCCAAAAGCCGAGGCAAGGTAACCAATTCGTAATTGCTCGGTCTCGCCCCGCACAAGGTGCCGGACTTCGACCATCGTGGAATCGTAGCTCGCGAGCAAGGCCGCCATCTTTGTCGCCAAGGCATAACCGCCGGCAGTTGGCCGCACTCCGGTGGAACTGCGTTCGAGCAACTTTCCGCCCAACTCGTGTTCCAGCGCCTGCATTTGCCTTGATAGGGCCGAGTGCGACAGGCTCAACCGTGTGGCGGCCCGGTGAAGGCTGCCTTCCTCAATGACGGCTAGAAACGCGCGAAGTTGTAAAATCACAATTCGATGATGGTGCAAGCAATGCACCACCGCAATCGCCAATCAGCGCTACCACGGAGCCGTGGCCGACATGACTGTGGACGAAAAACATTATGACTCGGGCCTACAAAGCAATGCAAGTAAGCGAACCGAGATCTCGCAACCGCAGCCTAGTAAGGCGCGCGTACTAATATGGAAGAGGCGCTCATCTCAACGAGACGAATTAAGGTCGAACGCGTAAGCGTTACTTCGCGCAAATCTTTGCAAGAAGTGTTGTCGAAGTTCGACGCTGCCGTCGGGCACCCGAACATCGAAGAATTCTGGAGAGGTATGACCGCGGCCAAAACGACGTCGGAAATGGAAAGGATGGTTCAGTCAGCGCTCGGCCCTTCTGGATTCATGGAGTTTGCCCGCTTCGATCACGGCGGAGTCGTGCACAAGGGCAAACCTGGCGGTTCTCCCGGCGTGTTTAGGCTCGTCATTGGCAACCCGCTGATCATGCGAGAGATGGTAAAGCACGCTCCCGATGCCGGCTCATACGCGCCGGTCACAATCCTAATTGATCAGCGCCCGGGTGGCGTTCACCTGTCCTATGACAGAATGGCGAGCTTGCTCGCGCCCTATGAAAACGCGGAAGCTCTTAGAGTCGCCAAGGATCTGGATGCAAAAGTCGAAGCCCTGCTTGCCTCGATTACATGAGTCACATGAACTACGGCGGATCCGTGAGTAGAGATCTCTTGGAGCGAGGAGAGTAATGAAAGCAATTCATTTGACTGCGTACGGGAATCCGGCTCAGAACTTAAAGCTGGTCGAACTTCCAGAGCCCAGTGCGCCGTCTGCCGGTGAGGCTCTTGTGCGCATGGAGTATGCGCCGGTTGCCTCCAGCGACCTCCTTTTAGCGAATGGAGTTTACCTTCTAAAACCGAAGCTACCGTCTGTCATTGGAGGCGAAGGCGCAGGGATCGTCGAGGCGATCGGTCCGGGAAATACCAGCGTCAAGCCAGGCGATCGTGTGACGATCCCATTTGGAACATTCACCTGGTCTGAAAAAGTTCTAGCTCCAGCTCAAGGTCTTTTCGTCGTTCCTCCGTCAATCGATGCCAGAACAGCCTCACTCTTGAATATCAATCCGACGACGGCAGTCCTTCTCCTAAGTGAATTTGTAAAGCTAAAGCCTAAAGACTGGATCGTCATAAATGCGGCGAACTCCCAGATCGCGCGATGCCTGATCGCGGTTGCAAAATCGCGCGGCCTCAAGATCGCAGGCATCGTCAGACGGGCCGAGCTCATCCCGGAAATTGAAACGTTGGGCGTTGATTTCGTCGGGGTCGAATCGCCGGAAATCTCAAAGCAAATTCAGACGGCTACGGACGGAATGCCCATCCGTCTCGGTCTTGATGCCATAGGCGGTCCGGCAACAGCGACGATAGCAAGCGTTTTGTCTTCAGGGGCACATCTCGTTGTGTATGCATGGTTGAGTGGTTCACCGATTCAGGTTGGACAAGGCGATCTCATTGCCAAGAGATTAAACATCCACGGCTTCTGGATGTATTACGAAGAGTACCTCCCCAAAATTCCAGCGGCACTGGCTGAGGCAACAAGACTAGTCGCCTCGGGCAAATTAACTTTGCCAATGACTTCAACCTACCAGCCGTCCCAAATCAAGGAAGCAATCGAGCATTCCCAGCGCGGTGGCAAGGTTCTATTGGATTTCAATCACCCAAATTAGCAACCCGTAACAAGAAAGAAAAAGCAATGAATACAGTTACAACAAAGAATAGAATGCAGTTATGTCAGGAGGATTGGGGTAAACGGCATCCCGTAGTCTTCAGCCATCGGCCCACGGACCGGCTCCCCACTACGCTGCTAAGCATCGTGGCAATCGCCGCGATGGCGTTTTCGGTTACCGCGTGGCCTGCTTTGGCGTCGCCAACCGGCATCAAGAACGTGGTTCTGGTGCATGGTGCATTCGCCGATGGCTCCGGCTGGGAAGCCGTCGCCAAGATCCTCGAGAAGGATGGCTACACAGTGTCGGTGGCGCAGCCCCCCGAGACCTCATACGCCGAGGACGTTAAGTACACGAAGGCAGCCGTCGACGCCATGGACGGGCCCGTGGTCATCGTCGGCCACAGTTATGGCGGGTCCATCATCACCGAGGCCGGCAACGATCCGAAGGTTTCGGCACTGGTCTACATCGCCGCCTTTGCGCTCGATGACGGTGAGAGCTGTGCGTCGATCGAACAGGCCCTGCCGCAAGCCTCCAAGGCATTCAAGTCGGACAGCAACGGCAACTGGTGGATAGAACCGGAGCATTTCGCGGCCGACTTCGCGGCGGACGTTCCGCCGGCCGTGTCCCACTTCATGGCCCAGTCGCAGGTGCCGATCTCCACCGACTCGTTCACCCACAAGGTCACGTCGCCCGCCTGGAAGACCAAGCCCACCTGGTATATGGTGGCCACCGCGGACCGGTCGATCAATCCGGACCAGGAGCGCATGATGGCGAAGCGCGCCAATGCCAAGACGGTCGAAGTGAATGCCAGCCATGTGGCCTACATGTCTCACCCGAAGGAAACAGCCAAGCTCATCGAACAGGCTGCGACCTCTGCGCCCGTCCATCAATAGCCTGAGGAGAACACAATGAAGGATCGCATCACCATAGAAGGCCGGGACGGCGCGTTCGGCGCTTATATGGCGCGACCGAAGACCTTGCCGGCTCCCGCCGTCGTCGTTTTGCAAGAAATATTTGGTGTGAATATGGACATGCGCGAGACGTGCGACGAACTCGCCGCACACGGCTTCATAGCGGTCTGCCCGGATCTGTTCTGGCGCCAGAAGCCGGGCCTCGATCTCAACCACTGGTCCGATGCGGAGTGGAAAAAAGGATTAGCCTTATATGCCGCCTATGACCGGGATAAGGGCGTCCGGGACATCGTCGATACCGCTCATGCAGCGGGCCAACTAGACGGCGCTTCTGGCAAGGTCGGCGTAATGGGCTTTTGCCTTGGTGGCCTGATGACCTTTCTGACCGCAGCGCGGGAAAAAATAGATGCTGCCGTAGCCTATCATGGCGGGGAGACGGAAAAATACCTCGACGAAGCCGACAAAATCACGGCGCCGATGTTGATGCATCTCGCTGAAGAGGACGAATTCATCTCCAAGGAGGCTCAAACAAAAATCAAAGCCGCACTCTCAAACAAGCCGAATGTGAAGATCTATAGTTATCCTGGATGCAATCACGCCTTCGCGCGCCACACCGGCACTCACTACAACGCCGCGGCGGCAGCCAAAGCGAACGGGCGAACTTGGCAATTTCTTCACGATCACCTGAGCTGATTGCATCACGCCAAAACGCGTCACGCAGTTTGTTTTAGCTCACGTCCCCATGCTCTCGAAGCCCGACCTCGTCCTCGATGTAATTCGTGCTGCCGCGAAGTCGGTTAGGGCCGCATAGAGATAACTGTCACTTCGCACTATTCCCGCAGATAATTGGCCGCGGCCATGCGGTTTTCCATCCGAGCTTTCGATAGACGCGGATGCCGTATCCATCAAACAAGATCCGACCCGGATCAAACCTGATGTAACCGCTCGAGACAAGATCGTCGGCTTTCTCGGGATGATTTGCTCCGCAACAGGCGAGATTGCGCTTTGATCCGTTATGCGGTTACCTGCGAGGGCGCATTGCTGAAGCCAGGCTCAGGCGTGAGATGCCGCTGAAAATCAGACTGATGCCGATGATCGTCCCAATGAACCACAGGGCGCTGCTTGGCCATTGAGACCAGATCAGAATCGCGAGGATTAGTGTCACGATTGCATCGAACAATATCCAGCCGGCGTTGATCGCGCGCCGAAGATGGAAATAGAGCGCAGTCTCGAGTGCGGCTTCAATCAGGAGAAAGATCGCCAGCACGAGCGTGAGCGTGACCAGACCGGCGAGCGGATTCATGAGCATGAACACGCCGGCCGCGCCATAGATGAGCGCGAGTAAGATTTGCCATAAAACGCCGCCGACGCTGTGAGTATGGAACGCGAAGATCAAATGCGAAACCGCCGAAAACAGAAGGACCCATCCGATGATAATCACCACGCCGATCCCCGATGCCCAGGGCAGCGCGATTGCCGCAATCCCGCAAATCAACATCACGATTCCCCAAACCATCATCCAACCGGTTCCGCTGCGAGCTGAAGGACTATCGCCGTTCATGTGGCGGTTATGCACCGTTGATTACCTGCCGTCTAGCCAAGAAATCGCAGGGCAGGCTTGCTTCCCAATTGGTCCAAATCGGGAAGACATTAGGTGGGACTTCCTAAGGGCTGATAAACTCCTATTTTTTTGACGTCGCTTCTTTCGCGCACTGCCAGAATTTTTCCGCGGCTGGGCTGAGTTTTCCCTTGAGCGCGGCGATGACGACCGGGATTGGTTTCGGCTCAGGAGTGATGTGCAAAAATTTCAGGCGGTTCCCAAAACTGTAACCAAAGTCCGTGGCAATGGCGACGCCGGTTCCTGCTTCGACGGCCGACATAACGGCGGAAAAACTGTCGTGCTCCTCCACCACCCGCGGTTTCTCGTATCCGAACATTAACAAATTGCGCCAATTCTACCTCGCCTTTCCGTCGAAGAACATTCTCTCGACACCGAATTCCCGAGACCAATTATCTCGACAGCGTCAATACAAATGCAGCTCCCGGGAAAAATCCAGACAGCGTCTGGAAAATCGTCGCCGGCGAAAAGCCGCGATAGCTCCGGCCTACCTCCACGGTGTAGACGCCACCTTTCTTTTGAAAGCGTAGCGACGGATGCCGCGGGTTCGCCTTGAATAGCTCGAAGTTCTTTCTGGCGAGTCGCTGCACATGCGCGGCCAGCTCCTCATAACACCGCCAGAACGAGGCGAGCGCATGGGATTTCACGGCATCGGCCTAAAGTTTTCAGCGTCAATTTCAGCGTCGATTTTTTCCAACGCGCCGGAGTGCTTTCCGCCAGGCGAAAAGTCTTGTTCCAGTTCTTCGTCCCAGACGAGCTTATCCTGCCGCGCGATGAATGCCGCGAGCTTGGCCAGCTCTTCGCGGCTCAACTCTTTCACAGCTTCCTCTATTTTCGTCAGGCTCACGCTCATATCGTAGCCGCAGCAGCGCCGAAAGACAATCAGATCGCGGCCCGAAATCGCTTCGTTCGGACACTTCCAAATTCTTAACGCCGCGTACCTAACGCCTTTGGCCGTGCTGCAGGAGAAAACGAAGCGAGACGGCAGAGGTCGGAGAACGGACAACAAGCAACCAAAGCATGCCGCACGACTACGCTGCAACCAACTCGATCTTGACTTTGCGCCCAAGCGATCTGGCAGCACGGTTCAGGGTCGCGAGCGTGACGGACGTATTTTCGGGATCCAGTAATCGATGGACTGCAGCCCGGGACGTCCGCATTCGCGCCGCCATTGCGCTCTTGTTAACCCGTTTTTGTTTCATCAAGTCATGGACTTTTAGCGAGAGAGCACGTTTGAGAGCAGCCGCGTGCACTTCCTCATGCAGACCCTGCGTCTTAAGGAAATTCTGAAAGTTGCTTCCGCGATACTTGTTCTTACTTCTTGCTGGTTTTGATGTAGGCATTTCTACGATGCAGAGCCAACGCTCTGTCCTCCTTTGGAGTTTTCTTCGTCTTTTTAATGAAGCCGTGGACAAGGACGATCTCGCCCTCGTGCACGAAAAATAATGCTCTAGCGATTCGAGTGGGCAGCGTACTTCGAATTTCGTAGACACTCGAACCGATAGGGCGAACGAGCGGCATCCCGAGCGGCCAGCGAAATTGCACTGTCATAATATCGATGCCGATTATTTTGCGTTCAGTTTTCGGTAGACCTTGCAACCATTCGCGGACCGGCTCTCGCCCGGTCTCCGTTCGAAAGAACACTGCGGGGAACAGTTTCGACACACGAATGACTGTATCATTTCTGATACATATGGCAAGCAGAATTCGCGCCGCGATGATCTTCTACTACATCTGCCCGGAGCGCTCGGCTGATCGAATCAGAAATCCAAACCTAGCTAGCTAACTGCAGCCTGCCATGAACTCCGCTACGATCTCAGCTGTCGCTGTCCTCGCTAGTGGGACTTCCTAAGGGCTGATAAACTCCTATTTTTTTGACGCAGCTTCTTTCGCGCATTCCCAAAATTTCTCGACCGCTGGACTAAGTCGTCCCTTTAGCGCGGCGATGACGACCGAGATTGGTTTCGGCTCAGGAGTGATGTGCAAAAATTTCAGGCGGTTCCCAAAACTGTAACCAAAGTCCGTGGCAATGGCGACGCCGGTTCCCGCTTCGACGGCCGACATAACGGCGGAAAAACTGTCGTGCTCCTCCACCACCCGCGGTTTCTGTTTCACCTTCGAAAAGATGATCGAAAGATAATCATAGTAATTCGGATAATCTTCGCGGGTCAGGCCAATCAACGGTTCGGCCGCAATCTCGGAAATCGGAATGGCGCGGCGTCGGGCAAACGGATGCTGCGGGGACACCGCCACGCAAACGCGTTCGCGAAATAACTCCTCATAGCGCACGTCGTACAACGTACTAGCCTTCAGGGGAGGAACGATCAATCCGAGTTGAAGCCGGCCATCGCGTATCCCATCGAGAATGGCGTTGTTGCTCCAATCGTGCAATTTGACGTGGACGTTTGGCATCGCTCGCTGAAATGCCCGTAAGATTTTCGGCAGAATTTCGGCGGTTGGCGTCGGTGAGTAGCCAACGTGGAGCTCGGTAGGCTCTGCGCTTGCAACCGCGCGCGCTTTGGTGACGGCTTCGTCCGCGTTTTGTAACAACCCGCGCGCATTGTCGAGGAACGCCCGGCCTGCATCGGTCAACCGAACCGACTTGGCCGTGCGTTCGAGCAAGGAAAATCCAAGTTCGTCTTCGAGATCGCGGATTTGCCGGCTGAGCGCCGGCTGCGAGACATGCAGCTTCAGCGCCGCGCGCGAGACGTTTTCCATCTCGGCCACCGCCACGAAGTAGCGCAGATGCCTCAGTTCCATCGCGTGGTGCAGTATGCCTGTTGGTTATGCTGAGGCAAGAAACATGGTCTTTTCCAAGAGCGCCGTTCCGGCGCGATCATGTCTGTATGAAGAATCAACTACTGAAAGAGAAAAAGCTGCTACCGCCGGACGATCTGCAGCGCATATCGAAGGTAGTCAACCCGGACTCAGATCCGAATCTGCCACACATTGGTTTGGTCGGAGACACCTACACCATTGTGCTCTTGGGCAAGGATACCAACGGCCGTTATTGCTTGATCGACATGCACGTTCCGCCGGGCGGCGGACCACAGCCACACCGACATGATTTCGAGGAAACCTTTGTCATCGTTGAAGGCGAAATCGAGGCCACGTTTCGCGGAGAGAAACGCGTGGTGAAGGCCGGCGACACAATTCACATTCCAGCCAATGCGCCGCATCAGTTTCACAATTCCTCCTCCGCCGCGGCTCGAATGCTTTGCATCTGCGCGCCTGCAGGGCAGGAAGAATTCTTTACCGAAGTAGGGACGCCGGTCGCAACGCGTATTACACCTAGTCCAAAACTCGGCCAAGCAGCTCAGGAGGCATTCATCAAGAAAGTGCAAGAGCTTGCGCCGAAGTATCGAACCGAGCTGCTCAAAGGTTAGCGCATGCCGCAGCGAACATCGAAAATGAAGGCAATTCGAATTCACAACTACGGCGGACCGGAGGTCCTCAAGTACGAAGATGCGCCGCGTCCGGAGCCACAGCCGGGCGAAGTTCTCGTCCGCGTTCACGCAGCGGGAGTGAACCCGATCGATTGGAAAGTTCGTGAAGGCCACATGAAAGATTTCTGGCCTCATAAATTCCCGCTCATTCTTGGATGGGACTTGTCCGGAGTAGTCGAGGAACTTGAACCCGGTCCCGCCGCGGCGGGACGATTCAAAAAAGGCGAAGAGGTTTACAGCCTGCCTGATCCGACACGCAACGGCGCCTACGCTGATTATATCGTCGTTCGCGAATCAGAACTCGCGCTCAAACCGAACTCGCTTCATCACATTCGCGCGGCGGCCGTGCCTTTGGCTGGGCTGACCGCGTGGCAATCGTTGTTCGACACCGCGCAATTGCAGCCAGGCCAGCGCGTGTTGATTCACGCCGGCAGCGGCGGAGTCGGTCACTTCGCCGTTCAACTCGCAAAATGGAAAGGCGCGTACGTTGTCGCCACGGCCTCTACCAAGAATCAGGACTTGCTGCGCAAGCTCGGCGTGGACGAACCGATCGATTATACGCAACAACGATTCGAAGACATTGCGCGAAAAATCGACATCGTCCTCGACACGCTGGGCGGTGAAACGCAGGAACGCTCCTGGTCAGTTTTGAAAAAGGGAGGAAATCTCGTTTCGTTAGTCCAGCCGCCGTCGGAAGAGAAAGCTAAAGAGCTCGGCGTCCGCGCCGCGCTCCTCGGCGCGCAACCGAACGGCGCGCAACTGGCGGAGATCGCGAAGATCATCGACTCGGGCAAACTCGCACCGATAATCGATCGCATCCTTCCGCTCAGCGAAGCGCGCCGGGCGCATGAGTTAAGTCAATCCGGCCACACTCACGGAAAAATCTCACTGCGGGTCAGGAACGGAGATGGAACCCTCGAAAGGAAAACGGTGACGTTACGATGATAACGACGCGGTCTTCAATGCTCGTCCCTGAAGTTCCGGGTTATACCGACCTTCAACGAGAGATGCACGATGCGCTCCGCACACAGCATCCGGAATGGATTGAGACGGATGGCAAAGCGCCCAGGTGTGATTATTACGAATCGGTTTTCGCGCAACTGCTCGTTAGCCACCGAGCGCATCACGACCATCTTCTGAATAAAACCAAAACCGAGCGTCCTAACGATCGCGAATTCGCGAAGAATTCGCGAATTTTTGCCGCGTTTGCGCCCGCCGCAAATCGAGCTCCACAAGTTTTTTTCCCTCGTAAATCAGCGTTTCGGAACTTTGCTGGCATCCGATATGCGAATGCCGCCGCCAATGAAAGGAATCTCAACCCATGAAACCGATACCTGGAACATTGCAAGAAGGAGGGGCCCCATTCCACACGACGCATTGGACGCTCGTGATGCGCGCTCGGGAAACTCAGTCGGACACATCGTCGCAAAAGGCACTGGCGAATTTCTGTGAAGCCTACTGGCCGCCGCTTTACGCGTTTTTGCGCCATCGCGGACACGCGTCACCTGAAGCGCAGGATCTTGTTCAAGGTTTTTTTGCTCATGTGCTTGAACAAAACACCTTAAGTCGCGCCGATCAGGAGAAGGGACGGCTTCGCACATTTCTGCTCGGCTCACTGCAGAATTTTTTGTTCAACGAATATGATCGTGCGCGCGCGTTGAAGCGCGGCGGCGGTAAGCAGATCTTGTCGATCGACGAACATCTGCCCGAAGCGGAAGCGGCAATGATGGACACCGCTCATCTCAGCGATTCGCGCTCTTATGATCTGGCCTGGGCGTCGAACATCGTGAAACGCGCGTGGCAACATTTGGAAAGCGAATTTGAGGTTGAAGGCAAAGCCGAATGGCTTGAAGTGCTAAGGCCGTTCGTCGCCGGCGGTGGAAAGACACCACTAAGTCAGGAAGAAGCGGCAGCGAGACTTGGAGTTCCGATAGCGACTCTGCGAACCTGGCTTTCGCGTCTCCGTCAGCGCTATCGCGAAGCGCTGAGAACGGAAGTGTCGAGCACCGTTTCGGATCCGGCCGAAGTCGATCAAGAGCTTCATTATATTTATCAGATTCTGACAACATGAGCGCCGAACCTGAAATTCTTAACCGCGAATCAGCGGTCATACGCAGATCAAGGCTCCCCCTCGAACGAAGCAGAACGGACCCACTCTTCCGTAGCAGTTTAAAATCTACCAGAAGCACAGCAGGGATTGCATTGTCTTTACACGACAATGGGCGGGTGCAGGCACCTTCCGGAAACCACTCGAACGGTACCGGTGTGATTGAAAACGGCATCGACCTGACGCGCGGTTCGGACTTACATGCAGCCCTCGCATTTACGGGTATGGAACCTGAACCAGCCGTGGGCACGTGCGCGATCTGCGGACGACCGCTCACCCAAGTAGGTCCAAAAGGCGAATGCCTTCGTTGTCTCGCTGATCTGGGTTTTTTGAGCGGCAGTCGAGAACCCGAAAAATCTGAAACACCCCGGCGGTTGACGCCTGGACCGCTGAAGTACGACCACTTCGAAGTGGAAGTCGGGGCGGACGGTTTTCCGATTGAGCTCGGCGCGGGAGCAATGGCGATCACTTATCGCGCGCGCGACACGGTTTTGAATTCCATTGTCGCTCTTAAGGTCATAGACCGAAAAGTCGCGAAGATGCCCGGAGTACGGTCGCGTTTCTTGCGCGAAGCGCGTGCGGCCGCGCAAATCCGCCATCCGAATGTCGCGCGGGTTAGTCACTATGGCGAACAAGACGGTGAGTGTTTCTACGTCATGGAGTTGGTCGAAGGCGAAACGCTCGAAGCCAAGGTCCGACGCGAAGGTCCGATGCCGCTCACACTTGCACTTGAAGTGATTGAGCGAGCCGCGCGCGCGTTGGCCGCCGCCGAAAAGTGCGGCATGGTGCATCGCGACATCAAGCCGTCCAACATCATGCTGGAGTCGGATCCGGGCGGTGGCGCGCCCATTGTTAAAGTGATTGATTACGGTATCGCTAAAATCCTCGATCCGGAGGCAGAACGCGGCGCCGAAAAAACTCAGTCTGGTTTCATCGGAACTCCGGCGTTCGCGAGCCCAGAGCAATTCGCTCCTTCCGAACAGATGAAAATCGATACGCGGTCGGACATTTATTCGTTAGGCGCGACTTTTTGGTATTTGCTTTCCGGCCGGGTGCCATTTGTTGGGCGCACGCTCCGAGACGTTGCGGCAAAACAGGCCGAGGAACTCCCGCTCGAGCAACTGAAGAATGTTCACGTCCCGTCGCGTGTGGTCGCGCTGTTGCAGTCGATGCTGGCTGTCGATCCAGCGAAGCGGCCGCAAACAGCGCGCGAACTTCTGTCGGAAATCCGCCGCTGCTATACAAGGTTCAGCACGGAAGGGCGGGCGCGGCGGCTCGAAATCAAACTAGCGGTGGCAAGCACGGCCCTGCTCATCGCTGGGATTGCACTAGGAGCGTGGTTGTATCGACACGCGCAATCTTCGGCCGAGATGGAACGTTCGATCGCGGTTTTGCCTTTCGAAAATCTTAGTGCGACTGGCGAGGACACCTATTTCACCGTTGGAATGCAGGACGAGATCACCGGCGATCTGGCGAAGCTTGCTGGAATGAAGGTAATCGGGAGTCAGAGCACTCGTTCGTACCTGCCGGGTAAGGAGCGCAACCTTCACGCAATCGGTCGGGATCTTGGCGTGCGGCATCTGCTCGAGGGAACTGTTTCGAAAGACAACAACCAAATGCGCGTTGCGCTCCACCTTGTTGATCTTCGAGACGGCGCGATTCAGTGGGCTGCAACTTATCAGCGGCCGCTGAAAGAAGTGTTCGCGCTCCAAAGCGAAATCACGCAAGCAGTCGCCGCGCGATTAAAAGCTGGTCTCTCGCCTAACGAGACCGTTGCGCTAAACGAGCCGCCGACCGCCGATTTGCGCGCCTATGATCTTTACCTTCGCGCTCAGACTATCGATGTGCTGGTAAAAGACACGGCCGAATGGGCGTCAAGAATGGAACAAAAGGTTTCTCTTCTGAATGAGGCGGTAAACCGCGATCCAAAATTCGTGCTCGCTTACTGTGGGTTGGCAAAGGCTTACGACGTTCTCTACCAAACCAAAGACATCACGCCGGTGGAAAAGCGAAACGTCGATTACCGCGCGATGGCTGAAGTCGCCCTGGAGAAAGCGCGACGCGTGGCGCCCGACTTTGGCCCGGTGCATCTCGCTTTGGCTGACCATTTCGTCGTGGCCCACAATGATGTAGAGCAAGGCCGTCTGGAAATAGATCTTGCGCGTCAGACGATGCCAAATAGCGCCGCACTCGAGACGAGCGCCGGATCGATTGCGCGTCGTCAAAGTCGTTGGGATGATGCTGTGCGCTTCTTGGAGAGGGCCGTTGCGCTTGAGCCACGCGCTACCGAGAATCTTTTTACCCTCGCGAATACGTATCGTCTAATGCGCCGATACGATCGCTTCGACGGCTTGATGACCAGGTTGCTCGGAGTATTGCCGCCAGATCGCTCAGCGACCTACCGAGTCTTCCGCACTTTTGGTTCGCTGGAGAGTGAAGGGGAACTCGGTCCACTGCGCGAAGCCATCGCGACCGTTACACCCGAGGAGGACGCGAGCGGCTCGATCAGAGATTTGCACAATCTGATTCTTGCACTTTGGAATCATGATCCTGATGCCGTATCGCGGATTTCCAAACAGGCTGCCGAGAGCACGTTTGTGTTTAATGCCACAAAATATCCCAAAGAATGGTACGAAGGTCTGGCGGCGCGAATGCGTGGCGATAAAAAAGGCGCGCAGGCCGCTTTTACCGCAGCCCGCCTCGAAGTTGAAAAAGCGGTGTTGGCCGACGCGTCTGATGGCCGCGCCTTGAGTTTGCTAGCGATGATCGACGCCGGTCTTGGACGGCAAGAACAGTCTGTCCAGGAAGCAGAACACGCTTGCGATTTGGAACCCTTCGAGAATTTCGGACAAAACGCGCCGATCGTGCGTTGCAATTTGGCCGTCGTCTATGCGTGGAACGGTCAGTTCGATTTCGCAATTTCAGAATTAGATCAACTGGTAAACAAGCCCGCGGGCGCTAATTTGCCGGCCCAGCCGACTTACGGTGATTTTCGGCGAAACCCTTTATGGGACCCACTCCGCAATGATCCACGGTTCACGGCGATCATGAATCGACTCGCGCAGGTCGCATCTAAGTAAGACCGAGCCGCTGCGGTCTTAAGCACGCTCATCCGAACCGTATCTCCTCCGAAAGAACCGCGCGAGAAATTTCAGGTTTTGCGAGATGTCGATCTTCGGATGCTTGAGATAATTAGCAACGAGGACCTGCACACTTTGCTCACATGCTTGGTCGCGAAGCGCCACTCGGCCGAACACCGAATCGCAACGGTTCGACGAGCAACTGCGGTATCGACCAAACGCTCGTTCCGGAGCTAAATGGACCGCCCACACCTACCGGTATGGAACGCGAACCAACTGTTGGAACATGTGCGATTTGCGGACGACCGCTCACCCAAGTCGGTCCAAAAGGGGAATGCCTTCGTTGTCTCGCTGATCTGGGTTTTTTGGGCGACAGTCGAGAACCCGAAAAATCTGAATCAGGCCGGCGATTAACGCCTGGACCGCTGAAGTACGATCACTTCGAAGTGGAAATGGGCGCCGACGGTTTTCCGATCGAGCTCGGCTCAGGAGCAGTCGCGATTACTTATCGTGCGCGCGACACGGTTTTGAATTCACTGGTCGCTCTTAAAGTCATAGATCGAAAGGTCGCGCAGATGCCTGGAGTCCGATCGCGTTTCTTGCGCGAAGCCCGCGCGGCCGCGCAAATTCATCATCCGAACGTCGCGCGCGTCAGTCATTACGGCGAGCAAGACGGTGAGTGTTTCTATGTCATGGAATTGGTCGAGGGCGAAACACTCGAAGCGCGCGTCCGGCGTGATGGCCCGATGCCGCTCGCGCTGGCGCTCGAAATAATCGAACAAACGGCGCGCGCGTTGGCCGCCGCCGAAAAGTGCGGCGTGGTGCATCGCGACATCAAGCCGTCTAACATCATGCTCGAATCGGATCCGAGCGGCTCGTTGATTGTTAAAGTCATCGACTACGGCATCGCTAAGATCCTCGATCCGGAGGCAGAACGCGGCGCCGAGCAAACTCAAACGGGATTCATCGGAACCCCAGCCTTCGCGAGTCCCGAGCAGTTCGCTCCTTCCGAACAGAGGACAATCGATACGCGATCGGACATCTATTCGTTAGGGGCGACCTTTTGGTATTTGCTTTCCGGTCGTGTGCCCTTTGTTGGGCGGACGCTTCGGGAAGTTGCGGCAAGGCAAGCGGAGGAACTCCCGCTCAAGCAACTGAAGAATGCTCACGTCCCGGCGCGTGTGATCGCGCTGTTGCAGTCGATGTTGGCTGTCGATCCAGCGAAGCGCCCGCAAACAGCGCGCGAACTTCTGTCGGCAATCCACGGCTGCTACGCAAAATTCAGCGCGGAAGCACGTTCACGCCGGAAGCGATCTATCATAGTCGCTGCCGGAGCGATTCTAGTTCTCGGTGCGATCGCAATCGGCACCTGGCTGCATCAGCGCGCGCAATCTTCCGCTGAGATGGAACGCTCGATCGCGGTTTTGCCTTTTGCAAACCGGAGCGAAGACAAAGCGAATGCCTACTTCGCCGACGGCATCCAGGATGAAATCCTGACGCGCTTATCGAAGGTCGCCGATTTGAAGGTAATCTCGCGCACATCCACGCAGCATTACAAAAGTGCGCCGGAAAACCTGCCCGAGATCGGCAAGCAGCTTGGGGTTGCGAGCACGCCTCTTCCTATGGGTTTCGGCGTCGTTTTCCCGAGGCGCTGCGAAAGCTTGATCAGCTTCTTAACATCACACCCGACGACGTGGATACCCTCGCGTTGAAGGCGAATATCGCGCAGGCCGAAGGCGACCTGCCCCGTGCCGCGGCGCTCCTCGCTCCGCTCCACTCGGGCGCGGACGACGCCGGTGTCTTGGAAACACAAGTTTACCAAGCGATCCTGGAGCGTCAGCCCGCGGCAGTCATCCCTCGGCTAAAGGAAGTATTGGCCAAGCCTGATCCGGCGTTGGGATACATCACTGGCGAACTGCGTTTCCATTTGGGCTGGGCGCAAGAAGTAGCCGGTGAGCATGCCGCCGCCCAAGAAACTTGGCGACAGGCACGCAGCGAACTCGAACCTTTCCTCAAAGAGCAGCCAGAAAATTCTATTCTGATTGCTATTCTCGCGCTGACCAATATGGGTCTTGGTGACAAAGCCACCGCATTGGCTCTGGCCGAACGGGGTATGGCGATACGCCCGATCGAGAAAGACGCGGTGGCGGGTAGCGCTCGGATCGAAACCCTCGCCCGGGTAGCAGCGGGCACGGGCGAACCCGACCGCTCCATTGCCGCTTTACAGAAACTATTCTCGATACCAAGCGCCGGTATGCTCGCCGAATCCATGCCGCTCACTCCTGCCCTTCTCCGGCTCGATCCGATGTTCGATCCGCTCCGGAACGATCCGCGCTTCCAAGCGCTGGTTCGATGATCGCCCGTAGCGCAGCTCGCTAAGACAATTATTCATCCGCGCTCCAAGCGACAATGGGCGAGCGCCAGCACCTTCCGGGAACCACTCGAACGGTACCGGTGTGGTTGAAAACGGCATTCGACCTGACGCGCGGTTGGGACTTAAATAGAGCGCTCGCATTTATCGGTATGGAACCTGAACCAGCCGCAGGCGCGTGCGCGATCTGCGGACGACCGCTCACGCAAGTAGGTCCAAAAGGCGAATGCCTTCGTTGTCTCGCTGATCTGGGTTTTTTGAGCGATAGCCGAGAACCCGGAAAATCTGAATCAGGCCGGCGATTGACGTCTGGACCGCTGAAGTACGATCACTTCGAAGTTGAAGTCGGAGTGGACGGTTTTCCGATTGAGCTCGGCTCAGGAGCAATCGCGACTACTTATCGTGCACGCGACACGGTTTTGAATTCACTGGTCGCTCTTAAAGTCATCGACCGGAAAGTCGCGCAGATGCCCGGCGTCCGCTCGCGCTTTTTGCGTGAAGCGCGTGCCGCTGCGCAGATTCATCATCCGAACGTCGCGCGGGTGAGTCATTACGGCGAGCAAGACGGTGAGTGTTTCTATGTCATGGAGTTGGTCGAAGGCGAAACGCTCGAAGCCAAGGTTGGTCGTGAAGGTCCGTTGCCGCTTGCGCTTGCACTTGAACTGATCGAACAAACGGCGCGCGCGTTGGCCGCCGCCGAAAAGTGCGGCGCTGTGCATCGCGACATCAAGCCGTCCAACATCATGCTCGAATCGGATCCGAGCGGCGCGTTGATTGTTAAAGTCATCGACTACGGCATTGCTAAAATCCTCAACCCGGAAGCGGAACCCGGTGCCGAGCAAACTCAAACGGGATTCATTGGAACCCCAGCCTTCGCCAGTCCCGAGCAGTTCGCTCCCTCCGAACAGAGGAAAATCGATACGCGATCGGACATCTATTCGTTAGGCGCAACCTTTTGGTATTTGCTTACCGGCCGTGTGTTATTTGTTGGGCGCACGCTCCGAGAAGTTGCGGCAAGACAGGCCGAGGAACTCCCACTTGAGCAACTGAAGAATACTCACGTGCCGGGGCGTGTGATCGCGCTGTTGCAGTCGATGTTGGCTGTCGACCCTGCGAAGCGGCCGCAGACGGCGCGTGAACTTCTGTCGGCAATCCACCAATGCTACACAAAATTCAGTACGGAAGCACGTGCGCGTCAGAGGCGATTTGCACTAATTGCGGGAGCAACAGCTTTAGTCGTCGTTGCAGTTGCGTTGGGAGCCTGGTTTTATCAGCGCGCGCAATCTTTCGCTCAAGTCGAACGCTCGATCGCGGTTTTGCCTTTTGAAAACCGTAGCGAGGACAAAGCGAATGCCTACTTCACCGAGGGCATCCAGGATGAAATCCTGACGCGCTTATCGAAGGTCGCCGATTTGAAGGTAATCTCGCGCACATCCACGCAGCATTACAAAAGTGCGCCGGAAAACCTGCCCGAGATCGGCAAGCAGCTTGGGGTTGCTCACATCCTGGAAGGGAGTGTGCAGAGGAGCGGGGACGGAGTGCGTGTGAACGTGCAGTTGATCAAAGCCGCTAACGATTCCCATCTGTGGGCCGATACCTTCGATCGCAAACTGACTGACATCTTTTCAGTGGAGAGTGAAGTGGCCAAAGCCATCGCCGAGCAGTTGCGAGCCAAACTCACCGGTCAGGAAGAGCAAGTCATCGCCGCTAAACCCACCGACAACGTCGAGGCTTACGATGCCTACCTGCGGGGCTTGGCTTATAGTCTGAAAACGGCCAACACACCAACTAACGCCCTTGGCGCGCAGAAATATCTCAGAGAAGCGGTGCGGTTGGACCCGAAGTTTGCTCTTAGTTGGGCGCTGTTGTCATTCGTTGATGCGCGCGGCTATCGCACACAGGCTCTTCAACCAACGATCGCCCTGCGTGAGGAAGTGCGGCAGGCGGCCGAAACCGCGTTCACTCTTCAGCCCAATCTTGGCGAGGCCGTATTGGCCAAGGGCTATTACCATTACTACTGTCTGAAGGATTACGACACCGCAGTGCGTTACTTTGAGCAGGCACGTCAGCTCCTGCCTAACGGTAGCCGGATTCCTGAATCGCTCGCCTATGTAGAGCGGAGACGAGGACAGTGGGACCGAAGCGAGTCGTATTTCAACGAAGCCGAGCGACTCGACCCGCGCAACGTTAACCTCCTTACCCAGCACGGGCTTTCGTATATGGCTCTTCGTCGTTTTCCCGAAGCGCTGCGAAAGCTTGATCAGGTTCTCAATATCACACCGGACGACATGGATACCATCGCGCTAAAGGCGGCTATCGGACAAGCTGAGGGCGACCTGCCGCGAGCCGCGGCGCTCCTCGCTCCGCTCCACCCGAACGCAGACGACTCCAACGTGTTGGAAACACAAGTTTACCAGGCGATCCTGGAGCGTCGCCCTGCACCGATAATTCCTCGGTTAAAGGAAATACTGACCAAACCTGATCCAGCGTTAGGTTATATCAATGGCGAACTGCGCTTTTGGTTAGGCTGGGCGCAGGAAGTCGCCGGTGAGCATGCCGCCGCCCAGGAGAGTTGGCGACAGGCGCGCAGCGAACTGCAATCTTTTCTCAAAGAACAACCGGAAAATTCTAGCCTCATTGACGATCTCGCGCTGACCAATATGGGTCTCGGAGACAAGTCCACCGCCTTGGCTCTGGCCGAGCGAGCCATGGCCGCGGTTCCGATCGAGAAGGACGCGGCCGAGGGTACCGCTCCGATCGAGTTCCTCGCCCGGGTAGCGGCGGGCACGGGCGAACCCGACCTCGCCATCGCTGCTTTGCAGAAAGTACTCTCGATACCATATGAAAGCCGACTGGCTTCAAACGTGCCGCTTACTCTCGCGCTGCTCCGGCTCGATCCCATGTTCGATCCGCTCCGGAATGATCCGCGCTTCCAAGCGCTGGTTCGATGACTGGCCGTAGCGCAGCTCGCTAAAAAATTATTCAGCTGCGCTCTTCGCTGGAAGCGGATGTCGTTCTGGCCATATCGCGACCACGAGGAGAGCAACAATGATCCCGACTGAAACTTCAATGAATCGATGCAGGGCGACGATCCACGCGGGATTTGTTCGCGGAATCAAAACAATGATCGTCAGGGTGACACTGGCATATCGATAAGCGGTTTTCTCCAGCCGAAAGCCAAACGAAAGTAGGCCGATGAAAAAGATCGCGAGCATGAAGGCGGCAAGATTTGCTCCGAAATAATTTGCCTCGACTGCTCCGACTGACGCGCCCAGGGCCGTAGCGACTACGCGTTCGATGGAGAGTGTCAGCGTGGCGCCGAGACTGGATTGCATTACGACCAAAGTCGCGATTGCCGCCCAATAAGCTTCGGGCATATGCACCAGTCGCGCGACGAGTACCGACAAAGTCGCCGCGGCAGCCGTGCGGATGGAGTGCCCAATGGACGGAAGATTCTCTTTCTGCCAGCTCCAGAGTTTCATGTGAGGATGATCTTGCTCACGAACCAGCTTTGGCAAGATCGCGTGCAGGAAAATTTCAATCCTTTCTGAAATGCCGCTCTTCGATTGCTTGAGAAAATAGTATGAAGAGAAATCCGACTCCCGAAAACCGCGGTGTCCGCACCAAGGCGGCGCGGGCAGATTCGCGGTCTCATCCGCGAATTGATGTTAAGCCGGAACCATTCGGACTAACGACACTTTCAGACATGAATGCCGTCAGGAAAACGAAACGAGAAATTTCGCGTACAGCCGAAGCCATTAAGCAGGCTGGATGCCGGGACGCGCTAATCATATCCACGCCAGAATACGTCCGATTTGTCGTAACAATAAAGCTTTCTAAAGCCTCGTTAGGGATTATTTATGAAAACCAAAGCAATAGTTGCAACGCTGTTAATCGCGGCGGCGGCAAGTGCCGACGCGCGTTTTGCGTGGCCATATCCGCGAAAAGCAGTATCGCCAGATGAGAGCGGTCGCTGGGTTGTATTAAATGGCAATTCGTGGTCACACGACGTGGAGTCCGAGCTCGCCACGGGACGAGTCCGTGTCGCCGCGGCGACCGGACCGGAACGACACAAAACCGTCGCCAGGTAAGGAAAAAATACCGCGCGTCGCGGAACGGTCTCCTGGGTGCCGCGCCCAAGAATCGTGGGAGAGATTTCACCTTTTGTGAAATGTCCATCTTCGAGTGCTGGAAATAAATAGCATGAAGACAAAGCCAATCGCCGACGGTTCGATTGCGGATGATCGAGCTTGCCTTTGGAGCTGGTTCAGTTCCGTGCAAGCAGCAACACGCAATGAGCACGGAGATCGAACCCGCACGGCCCACGACTCGGCTGGGACGTATCCTTCTGGTTTGCCGTCTCGAGTCCGCGGCTCGGTGTTCTTCCTCCTCGCCTTAGCAATTTTTTGCCGATTATCCGCAGCCCAGGAGCATAACTTCGGTCGTGTCGCAAGTAGTGTTCGCGCCACGTATTCCACTCGCTCGAGCGCAAGGTGGATCGGCCGCTCCGTCGGGCGATGCTAAAAGGCAAAGCGGCGAAGCCGCTCACAATGAGCTCCGCCAAGCGGAGCTGTGTTCGTTGCCATCGCCCGCGGAGCGGTCGATCCACCTTAGCCGCTGAGTATCGAAATCGCGCCACCGCCTCAGGAATTGAGCCTCGAGACGTCATTCATTTTTCTCTGAAATGCCGGCCGACAAAGGCTTGAGAAACAAGTGAGCACACTGAACCGAGCGCCAAATCAGGAAATCTCACTCGTTTCGAGCGAATCGTATTGCATCTCCGCTGCCTCTACCGCGACCACAAGTATCGTTGGCATTGGGCGGGGGTTTGGCGCGAGCTCCATCTAGTTCATTGACGTTCCAAACCAGCGCGATGCGTTCGATTCAAATTTTCTGAAATGCCGGCCGAAAGGTGCTTGAGAAAGAAGTAACGATGAATCAACCGTCCGACGCGCCCAGAGAAAAGGCGCCGCATTTATTTTGGCCTCGCCGGCAATGAGCTGGTTGGGCCTAACAAATAAGCGAAATCTTTTCAGCTTTCGTACTTGAAAGACAACGCCACGCGCGTGCGGTACGCTCGGACCTTTCCTTTTTCAATTGCCATGTCCAGCTTCACGACCTCGGCTACCCGCAGATCGCGCAGCTTCCCGGCTGCGGTCTCAACTGCTTTCCTTCCTGCCTCTGCCCAAGACTTCGTGCTTGTGCCAACAACCTCCACGACCTTGTAAACTGAGTCCTTATCTTTCTTGGCCATAATTTCGTCCTTTCTTTGCGTTGATACTAACTAAATAGCAGCGTTTCACACGCCGTTCTAATAGGACTCTCCTTGATTGCCGGCGTCAAGACTGGTCGGCAATGCGCCTAAAAGCCAGGCCCTCACATTTTCTGAAATGTCGGCCGAAAGGCGCTTGAGAAAATAGCGTGAAGACACATTCAACCGCCCAAGGCTCAGACTGGGATGTTTCGTTCTGGTTCGCCGTCACGAGTCCGTTGATCGGTGTTCTGCTCGCCATACTCGGTTTGGCGATTTTCCGACCCTGACGAACAGGCCATGAGCGTAACACCGATCCTCTTCGTCTTGCTCATTCTAACCATGAGCGCAGTGCCGGTCGTCATCACCTCCGTAACGCTGTTTTTGTGCTTTCGATCTAAACGGAAGAGATCAAGACCCGCCGACCGCAATCAAGGGTGAGAAGTGGATTCAGTGTCAAAATCAACGCGTAAGAAGTCAAAATTTTCTGAAACGTCGATCTTCGAACGCTTGAGATAAATAGCATGAAGACAAGTTTCTGGTTTGCAGCGCTTAGTCCGTTCATCAGCGCAGTTGTCGCATTCGCGACCGCGGCCGCAATGATGCGCGGATCCCGGATTAATTCCAACACCCGAGCTAGTGCAAGCATTTGGGATGTCTGTTGATCAACTATGAAGTCTTCGCACGCACAGCTAATCGCAACGCCACAGTTTGATTCCGGAAGATGGAAATTGCGTTTAGAACGCGTTCCGCCCTCAACCGATGAGCAATTTAACGGACCTGTAGTTTCATGGATCGTACGAGCTGCGCTTAAGGCCGTGCCGAAAGAAATTTCGTGTCTTGTGAAACGTCGAGCTTCAAATGCTTGAGAAAGAGATGATGACGAACATGACTTATGAAAACGACCACTGTAATTGACTATATCGTTCAGCGAATTGCTGATGAGGGTGTCGAACATTGCTTCGGCGTGCCGGGGGACTACGCGTTTCCAGTCGGTGACGCAGTCGATAGCAATCCAAACATCAAGTGGATCGGCTGCTCGAATGAATTGAATGCCGCCTATGCCGCCGATGGCTACGCGCGCGCTCGGGGCGCGGCGATGCTATCAACGACATATGCAGTCGGTGAGCTATCTGCAATCAACGGAGTGATGGGCGCGAAGGCCGAGCGCTCGCTTGTCTATCACGTCGTGGGCATGCCGTCTTATCAAAATCAGCGCTCGCGCAAAACGATGCACCACACTCTCGGAGACGGAATTTTTGACAAGTTCATCGACATCTCTGCGCAAGCGGCCTGCTCTCACGCCGTGATCAATCCGGATAACTGCATGATAGAAATGGAACGCGTCATCGCAGAGGCACGTCGGAATAATCAACCTGCTTACATCGTTGTCCCATCGGATTACGCCCAGGCACCGGTCACCCCGACCGAGGTGCGGCCTCTGACGCTGACTTCGAACGAAGCCTCCCTCAAGAAAGCTGTCGCTGCTATTGCCGAGAGGATTAAGAACGCGAAATCCGTCGTCGTTTTGCCGGCGTTCACGTTATCGCGTGTCGGATTGCAAAAGGAAGCGCGAGAAGCGATCGAAGCCTTGGGTTGTCCGTTTGCTACTACGTCGATGGAAAAATGCATCATCGACGAAAGCCACCTGCAATTTGCTGGCATGTACTCGGGAGCCTTGTCCACCAAGGAGACCCGGCAAATCGTCGAGAACGCTGAACTCGTTCTTGATCTAGGCGGCGTCAGCTTGAACGACGAAACCACAATGGGCTTCTCTACTCAGCTTGATCCCGCGCGATTCATTTCAATCGGATTGAATGATGTCCGCGTCGGCGAACAGATATTCGGGAATGTACGCCTCGCCGACACACTTGCCGCGCTCGCAAAACTCAAATCGGTTGCGCCTCGGTACAAGCGAAAACCAGAGGACAATCCGTCGATAAACGGACAACCGTCGGACAAGATCACGATGGACGCCCTCTATCCGCGCTACGCGAAGTTTATTCGATCGGGGGACAACGTTGTGCTGGAAACCGGAAGTTCGAGCTTCGGAGTTCCGCCAATGACGCTTCCGGATGATGTGCAGGTGCAGATCCAAATGCTTTGGGGCTCCATTGGGTGGGCCACGGGAGCTGCCTTCGGGATAGCGCTTGCCAATCTCAAACGGAAAACAATTCTCATCACTGGCGAAGGTTCTCACCAATTGACCGCTAATGAGATCGGAAATATGGGCCGCTATGGCGCTAATCCCATCATCCTCTGTCTCAACAACGACGGCTACATGGTGGAGCGGGCGCTGGAGCCAAACCCCGATTGGTCCTATAACGATCTGGCAAAATGGCGTTATGCAGATTTGCCGCACGCGCTCGGATGCACCGACTGGTTTACCGCGCGCGTCGAAACGCTTGGCGAACTCGACTCCGCATTGAAAGCGGCCCGCGAAAGTAAGTCGGGGGCATACATCGAAGTCATCGGCGGACGAATGGATATGCCCAAAGGGCTTGCCTTCGGGCACACGCGCTTGAGGGAATTGTACGGCGACGCGACCTAACGAAACGCAGAACAAGGGAAATCTATGTTACAACCAATTTTGGATTCGCAACCGAAGCAGGACACGAAATCTGCCACCACCGAACGGGCCAGGAATATCGCGCAGGGCTCAAACGCGGGCATCCCCGATTTCAGCAAGCTCGTGGCCAATCACCGCGCATACTATTTATCTGGAACAACTCGCCCGGTGGAATGGCGCGAACGCCAGCTGATCGCGTTGCGGTCGATGATAAGGGATCATGCCGAGGACTTTTACGCCGCGTTGTGGTCCGATCTTCGCAGAAATCGCATCGAGGCCGACCTGGTCGACGTTAAATGCACGACCAGTGAGATTGATCACGTGCTGGCTCATTTCCGGCGCTGGCTGAAACCGGTTCCGATAAGCACCCCTTATCAGTTGGCCCCATCACATGGAGAAGTGCGATTCGATCCTCTCGGTGTCGGGTTGATTATCGGGACATGGAATTATCCCGTGATGCTGACGTTGTCGCCGTTAGTGGCAGCGATTTCCGCGGGTAATTGCGCGGTCATCAAACCTTCGGAGGTTTCGCCTGCAACCGGCGAAGTCATCGCGCGCTATCTTCCGGAATACCTCGACCACAAAGCGTTTTCCGTTGTGCTCGGCGCCGTTCCTGAAACGACCGCACTGCTCGAACAACCGTGGGACCACATCTTTTTTACCGGCGGTACGACAGTGGCCAAGATCGTCATGACGGCGGCAGCAAAAAACCTGACGCCGGTCGTGCTCGAACTCGGCGGCAAAAATCCGACTATCGTTCATTCGTCAGCGAATCTAAAAGTTGCGGCGCGCCGCATCGCTTTCGGGCGTTGGGTTAATTGCGGTCAAAGCTGTACCGCTCCGGATTACGTTCTCGTCTTCAAGGATGTCGCCGCGGAGTTTCTCAAACATTTGAAGGAAACGCTGATTGAGTTTTATGGCCACGATCCGCAAAACAGTCCTGATCTCGGACGGATCGTCAGCACTCATCATTTCGATCGCCTGGCAAAGCTTCTCGACAGTGGAACGATTTTTCACGGCGGTCAGCAAGACCGGAACGATCGCTTCATCGCACCAACGATACTGACAAACGTTTCACCGGACTCACCGGCAATGCAGGAGGAAATCTTTGGCCCAATCTTGCCAGTCCTGGAAGTGGATAGCGTCCAGGAAGTGATCAAGTTCGTTAACGCACGCCCCAGCCCGCTGGGCCTGTATTTGTTCTCCGAGGACAGCTCTGTTACCGAACAAATCCTGAGCTCGACGAGTTCGGGCGATGCCGACGTGAACGACTGCACCCTTCAGCCGACTATTCACGATTTGCCGTTTGGCGGCGTTGGGAATTCTGGAATGGGGAAATATCATGGCGAATGGGGATTCCGCGCCTACTCAAACGCGCGCGGAGTTTTGTCGCATAGCACGAAAATCGACATCGGTGGCCTGCGCTACCCGCCCTACGATCACAATCGAATCTTGCGCGAAATCGTGATGCCATCGTAGTTGGGTTTCGCCGTGAGTATCCTGTAGCGCCCGGAAGAATAGGGGGAGAAATACGATGGCAAGAGTGTTTGGAGAGACTTCAACGACAGATGAGGTTCTGTCGAGAGTAAATCTTAAGGGTAAGCGAGTTCTCGTTACCGGTGTTTCTTCGGGACTCGGAGTGGAGACCGCGCGTTCGCTCACTGCGCATGGAGCTCAAGTAGTCGGCGCGGCACGCGATCTGAAAAAAGCGGACGCTGCCACGGATCAAGTGAGGAAGGACGCCGCAGCTAGTGGTGGCAGCTTCGAACTGATTGCGCTCGATCTGGCCAGCCTAACAAGTGTGAGAGAATGCGCCGATGCGTTGCTTAAGAAGGGCGAACCGTTCGATGTGATCATTGCCAATGCCGGTGTCATGGCGACACCATTCGGTCATACCGAAGATGGATTCGAAACGCAGTTCGGCACGAATCACCTCGGCCACTTCGTCCTGGTGAACAGGATCGCACCGCTTCTTCGACCAGGCGGACGGCTGATCAATCTCGCATCCGCGGGACACCGTTTCGCCAACGTCGGTCTCGAAGACCCCAACTTCGAGCGCACTCCTTACGACCCATGGGTTGCCTACGGCCGCTCGAAGACAGCCAACATCCTTTTTGCGGTTGCGTTCGACGCGCGCCATCGCGGCCGCGGGATTCGCGCCGCCGCCGTTCATCCTGGAGGCATCCAAACCGAGCTGAGTCGGCATCTCGACCCGGCTCAGCTGCAAGCGACGATCGACCGAATCAGCAAAGAATCCACAGCAGCACGCGGGCAGCCTTTTAAGTACAAGACGATTCCTGAAGGAGCGGCCACGTCTGTCTGGGCCGGCTTTGTTGCCTCTGCCGAAGAGATCGGGGGACGCTATTGCGAGAACTGTCACGTCAGCCAGATCGTTCCGGCTGACAAAGTACTGAACGTCCAAAACGAAGGCGTTCGCGCCTACGCACTCGATCCCAAAACCGCCGAAGCGCTATGGAGAAAGAGTGAAGAACTGGTTGGAGAGCATTTCTAACAAGCAAACCTGGAGCGAAAGGGAGAACATCGGATCCCGCCAACGCCGAGGCGACTCCAGTCAATTGAACTCAAGCTGATTACCGTGAGCCGTGATTGCGCAGAAACCGGCGACTGTGAAATGTCGATCTTCGAACGCTTGAGAAATAGCATTAAGACAAAGCCAACCGCTAAGAGCCAAGCTGGGACTCTTGCTCCTGGTTCGCCGTTTACATCGCTACCCGTCCGCAACCGCTCTAAAGCGATGGACAGTTGACAACAGTTTGTCACAATCGTGCTCGGTTCCATGACACTGCTGAACCAATCGATGAAATCGTGGCGCAGTGTGAACCATCTGGCGCCGTGCATTCTCGTTTTGCTCTCGGTGGCAATTGCCGAAGCGGACCAGAATTTCGCGGGCTTTCGCCACATTGATACTAGCAGCGAGCCGCCGGAGGCGACGCAGACTGCACCCGACTGGGGACCCGTCCAAACGGACAAGGCCTCCATCGCCAATCTTTCTCCCGTTCTTTTGCCCTTCTTTAATAACGGGCCTGTATTCGGACTGCCCGGGACCGTTGTCGGCGACTTTTGGCAAAATACGCAACTGACCGGTGATTGGGGCGGCTTTCGAACAAGCCTGGCGGAGCACGGCATTTTCTTTGATCTATACTCAACGAGCTCCTACCAGGATGTCGCCTCAGGCGGTCTCAAAACCGGCAGTTCTTTCGTCGAGAATATTCAGCTCTCTATTAACATCGACACGGGACGCGCAGGGCTCTGGCCGGGCGGTGTTTTCCACTTTACCGTGGGGTCCCGATTTGGGGACTCGGCGAAAGATACTTTTACGGCCGGCTCCTCGGTACCGCAGAACACCGGACTCGCCTTTCCCGGTCCGTTCTTGGACAGCGATGTTTATCCGACGGAATACTTTCTGGTTCAGGCGCTGACGCCGCAATTCAGTCTTCTTTTAGGCAAGCTGGCGATCCTCGACATCGCCGACCAAACGCTGTTCGGCGACAGCGCGAAATACTATTTTGCGAACCTGAATTTCAACAAGAACCCGATCGCGCTTACTTTCTATAACACGGATACGATCGCCGGCGCTGGAGTGTGGACGCCAACCAAATGGCTCACGATTGCTGGAGGAGTGTTTGATCCGAATACGCAAGCAAGCAACTTCGACGCTCACGCCTTTGACAAGGTAAATCTCTATACCGCGTGGATATTTTCCTACACGGTAGGCGGTCTGCCGGGCCAGTTTATGCCGCAGTACAATTGGACCAACAAGCCAAAGATCGACCTGGAATCACCTTTCGGCTCATTATCCCTGGCGCAGATTCCAAGCGCGATTGGCATTCTTCTTGGCAATCCTGCGAATTCCAAGTTTCCGATTAATCACAAGTCGACTACCTGGGGTACGATCGAGAACATTTCGCAGTATCTCTACGTAACGGATGATCAAGCTACGATTGCCGAAAAACTGAAAAGTGGGCAGCCGCTTAACGGAGTTGGAATATTCGCCAGATTCGGGTACTCGCCGCCGGAAGCGAGTACAGTCACTGTCGATGGTAGCGTAGCGCTGTTTGCGCACGGTCTCTGGGAGGCGAGGACGTATGACAGCTTTGGCGCTGGCTATTACTACAACGCGATCAGCAATGACTTAAAGAACAGTATCAAGCGACTGACCTTCAACACGGCTTCAGTTAATGACGAAATGGGAACGGAGATTTTCTACGATTTCGCCATCACGCCTGCGATCCGATTCATTCCAAGCTATCAACACATCTGGGATCCGATTGCCGCTCATGTATCCAAACATGAAAACGGGGCCGATGTATTTCTTACCCGGGTGACAGTGGCCTTTTGACGAGCATACTGCCGGTCTTCTGCTCGCCACCATCGCCCTGGCAATTTTTGTCCTTGAGAAAGCAACCGCGGATTACCCGCCACGGCGGGCAGGCTGCGGATTAAACGGAGCGGAAGGAATCTGCGTTTCATCCGTGGTATCAGCGTTACTTGTCGCGCCGTAGCCTCGCGCGAAGGCGGATCCGCGGTTCAACAATTCTTCAATTTTTTCTGAAATGTCGATCTTCGAACGCTTGAGAAAGAGAAAGAAAATCAACACTTCAGATGATCAAAACCGTTACAAACACTCAAACTGTCGAACGCATGAACTCACACATCGACAGACGCAATCAGCCCGGCTCCTTTGATCCGGTCGGCTTTACCGTCGTGCCTCCGCGAAAATTCGAGGACTTACGCGTCGGCGATGTATTCCGGGCCCCAAGCCGCACACTGACGGATGCGCATGCCTCCGCTTTCCAAACGGTTTCGGCTGACAATCACCCGATCCACTACGATGTCGAGTACGCGCGCCGACACGGGCATACTGCTCCTGTGGTGCATGGATTGCAGGTTTTCGCCTTCACTGCTCCTGGTGCCACCCTCTTTCCGCAATACATCGGCGACGTGTTTGTGGCCTTTACAAGCGCCTCGTGCAGGTTCCTGAAGGAAGTGCATGCGGGGGACACGCTGTATCCCCAACTCGAAATCACTAAGCTGACAACGCAGAGAGACACGGGCATCGTAACCACGCGGGCGACGGTACATAACCAACGAGCTGAGCTCGTGCTCGACGGCGAGCACACCTACTCGCTGAAAGCTGCGTCCGCGGACGAAAAGTAACCAGTCCATTGACGAGTAGGATCCGCCAGTCTGGACGCGGCGATCCAGGTTCTCCTGAGTTCGTTCAACGTTCCGACAAGATCTCACGTTCTGTGAAATGTCGATCTTCGAACGCTTGAGAATATAGCGTGAAGACAAATTCAATCCTTCAAGGCCACGGTTGGAACGTTTCGTTCTGGTTTGCCATCACAAGTCCGTTGCTGGGCGTTCTCGTCGGCCTTCTCGCCCTGATGATCTTTTACCGCTGAACGAATAAGCCATGAGCCTCACATCGATCGTTTTCATTTTGATCATCCTCCTATTCCGTTTCGACTCATCCGTTCCATCCGCGTTATCCGCGGTGCGACGATTTTTCGAAAATTTCTGAAATGCCGATCTTCGAAAACTTGAGAAAGAGATGACAACCAAAACCAACATGAACGCTGTCGAAGATTATACATCCGGGACGAGCCAGAAAGATCTGGCAGCCGGAGTTCTCAAACAGGCCAAGCAGGATCTGCGTCGGTTCCACGGCGCGACGAGCGCGGTTGAGCGAGAACTCTATCTCGATGCCTACAGCTGGTTCACCTCAGATGATTGTACTTGGCCGTTTTCGTTCCAAAACGTTTGTCGCTTACTAAACCTCTCACCGGAAGCGGTCCGCGAGGAACTGCTCGGCGATCTCTCGTTAGGTCTTTTTAGTTACTTGACCCGACGCTGCGGACGCGCTGCGCGTTCGTTTCAAATTTTCCTCAATCGCGTTTTCACAATGAGTCGCAACCCGATCGCGGTCGATCCTATTCCTTTAACTCACGCGCCCCATTAAACATGAAAAAGTATCACCCCAGTTTTATTCAAAGCTTGCGTCGAATTTTGCGGTCAGTTGTTAGGGAGTCCAACTACAGACACGATCCTCTGCTCATCAACAGCCTGACCGCATTCAATTTCCGCCCGCCACTCACCCTGGAGTTTCCCAGCGAGCAACTCGCGCGGATGAGCAGCTTTTTACAATGAACGTCACCACGATCGTTCTTATCAACGGCCTTTGGATGACCGCGCTCAGTTGGGAGCTTTGGGTCAGACATTACTCGGAAAAGGGTTACAGCGTGATCGCCGCCAACTGGCCCGGAATGAACGGCGATATCGAACAACTTCGCCGCGATCCGAGTACCTTTGCGCGAGTCGGCTTGACCGAAGTTGTCGGTCATTACGAGCAAATCATTCGCAACATCGAAACGCCGCCGATCATCATTGGACACGGCTTCGGCGGTTTGGTAACGCAGATTCTTCTCGATCGGGGCTGGGGCGCAGCTGGGGTCGCGATCGCGTCGGCGCCGCCCAAAGGCGTTTTTCGATCGGTGTTCGGGAATTTGAAGCTTGCACTGAAAGGCAGGTCACTAACTCCGCAGCAATTTCATTATGACTTTGCCAATACGTTCGCCGAAGCCCCGTCGATCGCAGCCTTCGAGCGTTACGTCGTTCCGGCTCCAAATCGTATTTTACGGCAAGTTGCGCTTGCGAACTTTAGTCCGGACGCGTCAAGCACCGTCAGATTTCATAACACCTCGCGTGCGCCACTGCACCTGGTCGCCGGCGGCAAAGATCGCATTGTGCCGAGCTCGATGGTCAAAGCAAATTTCGATCGGTATCGCGAATCGAAAGCCGGCACCGATTACAAAGAATTCCCGGACCAAACACATTTCTCGTTGCTTCGGGAAACGAAGGTCGCTGACTACGTGCTCGGTTGGGCACTCTGTCGAGCCAATGGGTCAAAGCTAAACGCAGTTTCAAATCAGACCGACTCCTGGTCGGTTCAACTCTCAACCTAACGAAAAGAAGATCTAATATGCCAACTACAACCACCGCACCTGCTGCTACCAAAACTACTGCCGCACCAGCGGCCGCAAAAGCCGCCAAGCCGCGAAAACCACTGCCCACGCCTAACAGCGACTTCTACTATCTCTACGAAACGCTGCCGGCGGAAGAACTCGCAATCGTTAAACGCGTGCGCGAATTCATGGAAACCAAAGTCGCCCCTGTTATTACCGACTATTGGGTTAAGGATCAATTCCCGTTCGACCTGTTGCCGGAAGTGAAGAAGCTCGGCATCGGCGGCGTGGCCATGAAGGGATATGGCTGCGCGGGCGGAAGCCTGGCGTTGTTAGGCTTCATCCAAATGGAGGCCGCACGGGTCGACCCCTCATTCTCCACTTTTCTTGGGGTGCACATCGGACTGGCGATGGGCTCTATATATATAGATGGGTCGGAAGAGCAGAAGCAGAAGTGGCTTCCGCCAATGGCGCGCTTCGACAAGATCGGCTGTTTCGCTCTGACCGAGCCCCTCGTCGGTTCCGGCGCATCTGGCGGACTTCTCACAACCGCAAAACGCGATGGTGATACCTGGATCCTTAATGGCGAGAAGAAGTGGATCGGCAACTCGACCTGGTGCGACGTCTCAATCGTCTGGGCGCGCGACGTCGACGACAACCAGGTCAAAGGATTCATCGTCGAGAACAAGACTACGCCGGGTTTTACGGTGGAGAAGATCGAGAACAAGGTCGCGCTCAAGGTCGTGCAAAACGGCCACATCACGTTAAAAGACGTCCGCGTGCCCGAAGCAAATCGGCTTCAAGGCGGCAACTCTTTCCGTGACACCGCGAAAGTTTTGAAGATAACCCGCTACGCCGTCGGCTGGATGTCCACCGGATGCGCGATGGGTGCCTACGAAGCTGCGCTTAAGTATGCCCAGGAACGTCTCCAGTTTGGAAAGCCGATCGGTTCGTTCCAACTAATCCAGGATCTTCTCGCTCGGATGATCGAAAACATCACCGCATCACAATGTCTGCTCGTGCGCCAGGCGCAATTGTTTACCGAAGGTAAGCTGAGCGACGCTCATGCCGCGTTATCAAAGGCGTTCTGCACATCCAAGTGTCGCGAGACAGTTGCGTGGGCGAGGGAAATACTCGGCGGCAACGGCATCGTAGCCGACTACAAGGTCGCCCGCTTCTTCAACGATTGCGAAGCGCTCTATACCTATGAGGGCACCTTCCAAATGCAAAACCTGATCGTAGGCAAAGCCGTTACAGGCTTCAGTGCTTTTCTGTAATCAAATTCCTAACGAATAATCTCAACTTCAAATAGAACCATTATGAGCACAACAACCACAGAACTAAATCTCGAAACTGTCTCGTATGCCAAGAAAGGCGCGATTGCTTATGTCACTCTCAATCGGCCGAAGGTCCTCAACGCTCTGAACAAGAGAACGTGGGAGGATCTCAAGGCCGCGTTCGAGGATGCACAGGATGACGCCGCCGTGCGCGGCGTCATTCTGACTGGAGCCGGCGATAAAGCATTCATCGCGGGCGCCGACATTAACGAGCTCGCGCAGATCAGTGCCGTTGAAGCGGAGAAGTCGAGCACGTTTGGACAAGATGTCCTCAATCTGATCGAAAATCTGGGCAAGCCGGTGATCGCCGCGGTTAACGGCTTTGCGCTCGGTGGCGGCTGCGAGACCGCGATGGCTTGCACAATTCGAATCGCTGCGGAGAACGCGAAGTTCGGTCAGCCGGAAGTGAAGCTCGGAGTAATCCCCGGCGGCGGCGGCACACAACGTCTGCCGCGGCTGGTCGGAAAAGGTCGCGCGCTCCAACTTATTCTTTCCGGAGAAATCATCACGGCGCAGGAAGCTTATCGCATCGGACTTGTTAACGAAGTTGTTCCGGCGGCGGATTTGATCACGCGGTCTGAAGCAATTCTGAAACAGATTTTTTCCAACGCGCCGCTGGCAGTGAAGTACTCACTAGAAGCGGTAAACAAAGGCCTGGAGACAAGCCAGAACGAAGGTCTGTCACTGGAAGCTTCGCTCTTCGGACTCTGTGCCGGAACCGAAGACAAGAAAGAAGGAACACAAGCATTCCTGCAAAAGCGCGCCGCCCAATTCCAAGGTCGCTAAACAAAGAAAGGAAACATTTATGGCAACTCAAAACACAAATCCAACTGACAACATTTTCTCCGGACTGAAGGTTGTCGATTTTGCGAGCTTCGTCGCTGGTCCCGGAGCGGCGGTGATTCTATCCGACTTCGGTGCCGACGTAATCAAGGTCGAACCGCCCAAGGGCGAATTGTGGAGGATCGGGAACAAGATTCCGCCCCAACCGCAATCCAAGTATCCCTACATGTGGCACCTGAACAATCGCAACAAGCGTGGGCTAGCGATTGATCTGAAATCACCGGACGCGGCAAAAATTGTCGAGCGCCTGGCCAAGTGGGCGGACGTGTTCATCGTCAACACGCCGCATCCCGCGCGCGAGAAACTCAAGCTCGACTATGACCAAGTCGCGCAGTTCAATCCGCGGCTGATTTACGCCGACATCACCGGCTACGGCGACACGGGACCGGACGCGGCGCTTCCCGGATTCGACCTCACAGCCTACTGGTCGCGGACCGGTTTGCTTTCTCTCTTGCACGATGCGGGCGCACCGCCGACCTGGCCATTCGCCGGGACCGGCGATGCTCCGTCGGGCGTGGGATTGTTTGCCGCGATTGTAACAGCGCTTTATCGGCGCGAACGGACCGGCAAAGGTTCTTCCGTTACTACTTCGCTTTTGGCCGCGGGCGTTTGGTCCGCCGGCGTCGCGATTCAAGCGGCGCTCTCCGGGGCAAAGTTCGCACCGCAACACGACCGAAAAAATCCGGCAAACCCGCTGCTGAATGTGTACAAAAGCTCCGACAACATCTGGTTCGTTCTTGTCGCCACGCCCGACAAAATTCCGGCCCTCGCAGCAGGCGTCGGCCGCGCCGATCTTTTGAAGGATCCGCGCTTCGCTGATCCAGCGAAGCTGGCCGCGAACATGAGCGTGCTGACTGCGATCATCGACGAGACTTTCAGTTCACAACCGATCGCGCACTGGCGGGAAGTCCTGGACAAGGCGCACATCCCTTACGGTTTGGTGCACGATCCGCAGGACGTGATCAAGGATCCTCAACTGCAGGCTAACAACATCGTTGTGCCGCTCGAAGGTGCGGGAGAAAACCTGAAACTTACAATCAGTAGTCCTATTCAGATGCACGGCGTCGCAAAAGTACCGGCAAAGCGCGCCCCTGAGCTGGGAGAACACAACGACGAAGTTCTCAAGGAACTCGGTTTCGCCGCAAACGAAATCGAACAGTTACGCGCGAGCGGCGTCATCACGAAACCAATCGCGCCCGCAAAGGCAGCCTAGGAGATCTGTATGAGTGACATTGTTACTGAGCGTTCCGGAAACATCTTGCGGATTCAGCTGAATCGGCCGGAGAAGAAAAACGCAATGACGTCGGCCATGTACATCACGTTGGCCGATCTGTTGAACGACGCCGCGAAAGACGATCAGGTTCGCGTCGTGCTTTGGCACGGTGCGGGAGATTCATTTAGCGCCGGCAACGACATCCAAGATTTTCTAAAGAACCCGCCTGGTGCCGGTGAAAGTCCACAAACTCGCTTGATCGAAGCGCTGATTAACTTCGACAAGCCAATCGTCGCCGCAGTCCAAGGCGCGGCAATCGGAGGTGGAACGACGATGTTGACTCACTGCGACTTTGTGTTCGCGGGCGAGAGCGCAAAATTTCAAATGCCGTTCGTTAATCTCGCTTTGGTTCCGGAGTTCGGATCGAGCTACTCGGTTCCAGCACGGATCGGATATCTCCGCGCGGCCGAGCTGATTTTGCTGGGACTGCCTTTCAACGCAACGCGCGCCGCGGACCTCGGCTTAGTAACGCGAGTACTGGCCGACGCGAAGTTGCTCGAAACAGCGACTCAGGCAGCGCGTGATTTAGCGAAGAAACCGCCGGCCGCCCTGCGCGCATGCAAGCGTCTGATGAGATCGTCGATGCGCGACCAACTCGAGCGAGCGGTTAAACTCGAGGACCAGGAATTCTCTACGCGCGTACGATCGGCCGAAGCCAAGGAAGCGTTCACGGCTTTCATAGAGAAACGGAAGCCGAACTTCGACGCCGTTTCGGAAGCAAAAGCGCGCGCGGCTTAAGACGGAAATTTTCTGAAATATCGATCTTCGAAAACTTGAGAAAAGAACAGAACATCAACACATGAAAACTGCTACACAGCCTCAAACTTCCAAACCAACACGCCCATCAAGCACAAAGTCGATCGGCCGCTTATATTTCCTTGAAGCCAGCGGCGGCCGGATTCATTCGGTTAACGCCGATGGGTCGGACGGAAAAGTCATTGTCAGCGGAGCTCGAATCCCTGATGGCGTCGTCGTCGATGTTGAAGCCGGACACATTTACTGGACCAACATGGGCGTTCCGAGCAAGAACGACGGTTCGATCGAGCGCGTCGATCTCGACGGCGAGAATCGCGTAACCATCATTGGCGAAGGCAAGACCTTTACACCGAAGCAACTCCATCTCGAAAAGAAGAGCGGCAAACTTTATTGGTGCGACCGCGAAGGAATGCGTGTGATGCGCGCGAACCTGGATGGTTCGAATATCGAAACTCTGGTCGACACCAGCAAAGGCGACGCCCGCCCAGGAACGGACGAAACTAAGGTGTGCGTCGGGATCACTGTCGATCCGGATCGCGGACAAATTTATTGGACGCAAAAAGGGCCGGCGAACGCCGGCAAGGGCCGCATCTTTTGCGCTAAGATCGACATCCTGAAAGGTGAGACGGCTGCGAACCGGACCGATATCGAAACTTTATTCGATGGTCTGCCGGAACCGATCGATCTGGAGCTCGATCTGAAAAATCGGCTCCTCTACTGGACCGACCGCGGTGATGCACCGCGCGGCAACACCGTCAATCGCACGTCGCTGGACGCAGATTTCAAAAAACATCCCGCGCCTGATATTTTGTTTACGCATCTCGAGGAAGGAATCGGGATCGCTCTCGATTTCAAAGGGAACCGAATGTTTGTCACCGATTTAGCCGGCAACATTTTCTCCGCCAAACTCGACGGCACGGAAAAGAAACCACTCCTGGTCGCGCAAGGAAATCTCACCGGCATCGCTTACGCAGAAATTTCTTAACTATCAACCATCCACAATCAACTACTAACTAGTATGTCCTACAACAAACCAATTAAACGCATCGCCATCGTTGGAACTGGAGTAATCGGCGCCAGCTGGGCGGCGGAGTACCTAGCCCGCGGATTCGATGTTGTCGCAACTGATCCAGGTCCAAACGCAGAAGCTAGCTTACGCAAGTACGTTGACGAAGCCTGGAAAGATCTGACGAACATCGGTCTCTCGAAAGGCGCGTCGCTCGACCGTTTAACTTTCACGAAGGATTCGAAAGAAGCGTTGTCGAAAGCGGACCTCGTTCAGGAAAACGGACCAGAGCGTCCCGATTTCAAGATGAAGCTCTACGCAGAGATGGACGAAGTGACTCCGGTTGATTCTCTCCTCGCTTCGAGTTCATCGGGCATAACGCCGAGCGTGATTCAATCGAAGTGCAAACATCCCGAGCGCGTTGTTATCGGGCATCCGTTCAACCCGCCGCATATCATTCCGTTAGTCGAAGTAGTCGGAGGAACAAAGACTGCGCCGGAGGCGATCCAGCAGGCGATTAGCTTTTATGCTTCGATCGGCAAGAAGCCGATCCATTTGAAGAAGGAGCTTCCCGGCCATGTGGCGAATCGGTTCCAAGCCGCGCTCTACCGCGAGATGCTTTATATTATTGAGCAAGGCATTCTGAGTGTGGAAGACACTGATGCAGCCGTCTCCTACGGGCCTGGGCTTCGCTGGGGCGTTATGGGGCAAAGCTTGCAGTGGCACCTCGGCGGCGGCGCAGGCGGAATCAAACACTTCATGGATCATCTCATGGATCCGTTGGCAGGAATGATGAAGGCTCTCGGCACTCCAAACATTACGCCTGAGCTAAAGCAAAAGGTCGTCGATGGAGTGATGCGCGAAGCGGGGAATCGGTCCGTGGACGACCTCGCCCAGGCCGAGAACGAAGTGATAATCGAACTGCTTCGATCGCGTGCGCGGGCAAGTGGCGTGGCATCAAAGGAAAAACCGAAACAAGCAGCTGCGTAAAGATCGACAATGAACTCGATCTTCAACGATCCGGGCTTTTGGCACCGGTTGCAGTTCGGGTTCACGATCATCTATCACTACCTGTTTCCGCAGCTCACGATGGGGCTGGCGTTATTCATTGTTTATTGGAAATGGCGCGCGCTTCGGACCGGTGACGAAAAATACAACCAAGCCGTCCGGTTTTGGGCGAAGATCTTCGGACTCAATTTCGCCGTCGGCGTCGTCACCGGCATTCCGATGGAATTCCAATTCGGAACGAACTGGGCGGACTTTTCCAAATACGCCGGCGGCGTGATCGGACAAACGCTGGCGATGGAGGGGATGTTCGCGTTCTTTCTGGAGAGCGCGTTCGTCGGCGCGCTGATCTGGGGTGAGAAACGGCTCGGACCGCGCGGACATTTCGCTGCAGCAATCGCGGTCGCACTCGGCAGCCAGATCTCCGGGTACTTCATTCTGGTGACGAATTCGTTCATGCAGCATCCGGTCGGTTACCAGATCGAAGCGAACGGTTCGTTAGGCATCGCCAGCATGAGCGCCTATCTCTTAAATCCGTGGGCGTTCGTTCAGTTCGCACATAATCAATTGGCCGCGGTCGTGACCGGCTCGTTCGTTGTCGCCGCGATCGGCGCTTTTTACGCCTTGCGTGGAGTTCATCCAGTCCAGGCAAAGCTTTATCTGCGCGCGGGAACGCTCGTTGGCTTGATCGCATCGCTGCTGGTTGCGTTTCCAACCGGCGACGCACAAGCCAAGATGGTTGGTCATCATCAACCGATCACGCTCGCTGCGATGGAAGGGAAATTCGAGGGCGGAGAGATGGCAGGTGTTGCTCTCATTGGCCAGCCTAACGTTGCCGCACAACGCCTCGACAATCCGATCGAAGTTCCAGGCGCGCTCAGTTTTCTCGCTTACGGACACTTCGGAAGTTTTGTTCACGGTTTGAACGATTTCCCGAAGGACCAATGGCCGGACAACCTGGAGCTTCTTTACTACTCGTTCCATATCATGATCACGCTCGGGACACTGTTTATCGGCGTGATGGGCCTCGCCACGTTGCAGAATTGGCGGGGCCGGCTCGAATCAAGTCGCTTGTTGCTTTGGGTTTTGATCCTGGCGTTTCCGTATCCCTACATCGCCAACACGCTCGGTTGGATGACAGCCGAGCTGGGACGCCAACCGTGGTTGATCTATGGACTGTTTCACACGCGCGATGGCTACAGCAAAGTCGTTAGCAACGGTGACGCGATCTTCACCCTGATTGGATTCACCGGGTTATATTTTGTAATCGGTCTGCTTTTTCTCGGCCTAGCCGGTCGCGAGATTGGAAAAGGTCCAGACGAAGAATCGACCGCCGTTGTCGATCAAAGAGAGGCGGTGCTGGTGTGATCGCGACCTGGTACGCCGTCGTCAGTTTCATGCTGATCATCTACATCGTTTTGGACGGCCGGAACTTTGGCGCCGGAATGCTGCAGTGGTTTGTCGCCAAGACTCCTGAAGAACGCCGACAAGTCATCACTGCGATCGGGCCGTTATGGACATGGCATGAGGTATGGCTCCTCGGTTTCGGCGGAACATTGATGGCGATCTTCCCGCGCCTGATGGCTTCGGCTTTTGCCGGCTACTACCTCGCGCTCTTTCTGATTTTGTGGTGTCTGATTTTACGCGGTGTCTCGCTCGAAGTCGGCGGACACATCAATGATCGGCTTTGGCAGGCGTATTGGGGTTTCAATTTCGTCCTTTCCAATTTTCTGCTCGCGATTCTTTTCGGCGCTGCCGCGGGCAACGTCGCGCGCGGCGTTCCGGTTGACGCACAGGGGGATTTCTCGATGGCGTTTTTCACGAACTTCAATGTGCGTGGCCACGTCGGCCTGCTCGATTGGTACACAGTTTCAATTGCGATTCTCGCTGTCGTAATGCTGGCCGCTCATGGTGCGACCTATCTCACCCTCAAAACTGAAGGCTTGGTACATGATCGTTCGGAACAGTTGGCGAGATATCTGTGGATCGCGGTTTCCCCGCTCAGTCTCGCCGTTTTGGTCGAATCGAGAATTGTTCGGCCGGATTTGCCGGGACAGGCGTGGTCCAACCCATTTTGGTGGCTGGGATTCTTTGTAACGGTTGTTTCAATTATAGCGCTCGTTTCTGGTCTGGCTGGCCGCCGCGAACGGCGAGCGTTTCTCGCGTCGAATTTTCTGATCGTCGGTCTCTTGGCCACCGGAGCGGCCGCAATTTTTCCGGTGATGCTTCATTCGACTCTGGCCCCAGAGAACTCGTTGACCGCCTACTCTGTTGCGTCCAGTCCGAGCACGTTGCGGCTCGCGATCTTTTGGTGGCCGATTGGTTTCGCGCTCGCGGTCTTCTATTTCATCTTCATCTCACGACGCTATGCGGGAAAAGTGAGCGTCCAGCGCGACACTCAAGGTTTTTACTAGGGGCATTATGATCTACGTCAATTCATTAGGCCGCGCCGCGCGATATTTTCCAGAGCGGACGGCGCTTGTCGCAAACGGAAAGCGCTCGACTTTCCGCGAACTTGACGCTCGCGTCGGGCGTATTGCTGCGGCATTGACGAAACATGGTTTCAAAGCCGGAGATCGACTGGCCCTTCTTCTTCCCAACGAGCCAGATTACATCGAGCTCGTTTATGCCTGCGCCCGGCTCGGCGTGATCGCGGTTCCGTTAAACACGCGGCTCTCAGTCAAAGAAATCGACAGCATTCTCACCGATGCACAACTGCGCGGCTTGATTCGCCATTCGTCGCTGCCAGTTCCGACCGCGAAGATTTTATGGCAACTGGTGCTTGATCAAGAGCCTCTCGATGTTCAAAGCGACTCGATTCCGGATCCAATTTACGACCCCAACGCCATTCTTGCCCTCATCTACACCAGCGGGACAACTGGCCGGCCGAAAGGCGTCGAGATCAGGCATGCAAATATTCTCGAGAACGTTTATCACACTAACTTCTGGTTCCCGCTTGAGGAAGGTGAGGTCCATTTACACGCCGCGCCGATTTTTCACATCGCGGATTTTCCGTTCATGTTCGCGACGCCCGCTTTCGGCGCCTGTCAGGTCACGATTCCAAAGTTCAATCCGCAAACGTTTTGCGAGACAGTCCAACGCGAGCGGGTCACTCACACAGTGCTAGTGCCGACAATGATCAATATACTGACGCAGTCTCCGGAGCTGCAAAAGTATGACCTATCGACTCTTCGGCATTTGGGATACGGCGGATCGCCGATGGCTCCCGAACTCGTGCATCGCACGAGGCAGGTTCTGCCAAATGTTAAACTCGTTCAGGTCTACGGGCTGAGTGAAGCCGGATTTCTCACTGGCTTGTTGGATCACGAACACACCGAGGACAAGCTCACCTCTTGCGGAAAGCCTTGCCTCGGAATCGACGTGCGCGTTGTCGATCCAACGGGGAAGGAAGTCGAAACCGGGCAAACGGGCGAACTGGTCGCGCGCGGCGCGAACATCATGCGTGGCTATTGGAACAACCCGGGCGAGACAAAGGGTGCATTCCGGAACGGCTTCTTTCGCACCGGCGATGTCGGCTATCAGGATGCAAACGGATATTTCTACATTCTCGATCGCTTGAAAGACATGATCGTTACCGGCGGGGAGAACGTTTACTCCGGCGAAGTCGAAGCCGTGATTTACACGCATCCAGCCGTGCGCGAAGTCGCAGTCTTCGGAATACCGGATCCAAAGTGGGGGGAAATCGTGAAAGCCTGCGTTGTTCTCAAACCGGGAAAAACCCTGACCGCGGAAGAGTTGATCGCGTATTGCCGACGATCCCTCGCCAACTTCAAAGTTCCGCGCAGCATCGAGTTTTCCGAAACCGAGCTTCCGAAGAGCGGCTCCGGCAAAATACTGAAGCGGCTTTTGCGTGACGCTGCCTGGGCCCGCCAGGAACGGGCCGTCGCCTGACGCCTTATATATAATGAGCACACCGGAGCGATTCGAATTTAGGAGCGATGACGGCCTTTCCATCGCCTGCGTGAAATGGGGAAATCACGGCGGTGTTCGTGGAGTCGTTCAAATCGCGCACGGTCTGGGTGAGCACATCGGACGCTATGGCGAGCTTGCCGATATCTTGGTTCGTGACGGATTTGTCGTTTACGGAAACGATCATCGCGGTCATGGCCTGACGGCAAAGTCTTCGGGAAGTTTTGGCGACTTCGGGCCAGGTGGCTTTGATCAACTCGTCGATGACATGGTTGCTCTCCGCGTCATCGCAAAGAACGAACACCCGGACAAACCTTACATTCTGCTAGGCCACAGCATGGGTTCGTTCGCCGCACAGCAATTTGTTCTCGATCACAGCCATTCGATCGACGGTCTCGCCCTCTCCGGGTCCGGCGCGCTCGATGGATTGGCGCGCGTCGCTCAATCCGTCGCTGCGGGAGAAGACCTGATGAAGTTGATGAATGCTGGTTTTGAGCCCGCTCACACCTCGTCGGATTGGCTCAGTCGAGACAACGCAGAGGTGGATGCTTTCATCAACGATCCGCTCTGCTTTCCTTCGCTTAAACCCGAATCGATGGAGTCGTTTCTGGACGCATTCCCACGTCTGGCTGATCCGCGACAAATCCAAAAAGTTCGCGACGATCTGCCCGTCTACATTTTCTCTGGTAGCGACGATCCAGTCGGACAAAAGTTAGAAGGCGTGCGTGTGCTGATCGACCGCTATCGCAGCGCCGGCCTCAGTTCAATCACTCACGATTTCTACACCGGCGGCCGGCACGAAATGCTCCACGAAATAAATCGCCGCGACGTGATCACAAATCTGCTGGTCTGGATGTCGAGCATTGTAGAAAGGCGATCATGACTTCTACCACGCCCAAAAAGGTTCGTGTTCCTGATCTTGCACTGATGAAACAACGAGGTGAGCGCATCGTCATGTTGACCGCTTACGATGCCACGATGGCGCGGCTGCTCGATCGAGCCGGGATCGACCTGCTGCTCGTCGGTGATTCCCTCGGAAATGTGATCATGGGATTGGACACAACGATCCCAGTCACTCTGGACGTAATGATTCATCACACGCGCGCGGTCGCCCGAGGTGCAAACCGCGCGCTGGTGGTGGCCGATATGCCGTTTCTCACGTATCAGGTTTCGCCCGAGCAGGCCACGCGCAATGCAACAAGGCTCTTCCAGGAAGGCGGCGCCGTGGCGGTGAAGCTGGAGGGTGGCCGCGCTGTCGCCGATACCGTTCGAAAGCTCACCGCGGCTGGCCTGCCTGTCATGGGTCACCTCGGGCTCACTCCTCAGCACGTGCATCGCCTTGGCGGAATGCGCCAGCAGGCCCGCAGTGAACCTGCCGCCCATGAACTGATCCTCGACGCGCTCGCTCTCGAAGATGCCGGAGCATTTGCAATCGTGCTCGAAGCGATTCCCGACACCGTCGCTGAGGCCGTAACTTCACAATTGAAGATTCCGACCATCGGGATCGGCGCCGGATCGCACTGCGATGGCCAGGTGCTGGTTAGTTACGACGTTCTCGGACTCTTCGACACTTTCGCGCCGCCCTTCGCCAAACAGTACGCGCAGCTCGGTCAAGTGATCGTGCGCGCTGCGAAGGATTACGCGAACGACGTGCGCGACGGTCTGTTCCCAAAATCAACACTTAGAAGCCAACAAACCAGCGATCTTGCCGGCCGCCGTGTGATCCCCAGCCTGAATGATCGTGCGTTTGAAGAGCTGAAGGGCGCAGGTGTGCCGGCCCGCTGATGATCTACGTATGCAAGTCTGTTTGCTAAAATCGAAGATTCACCGCGCCACAGTCACAGATGGCAATCTGAAGTACGAAGGCAGCCTGACCATCGCCGACGACCTGATGGAGAAATGCGGGCTCATACCTTACGAGCGCATTCTGTGCAGCAATATGGCAAACGGAAATCGCTTCGAGACCTACGCCATCCCCGGCGATCCCGGTTCGGGCCAGATCGTCCTCAACGGCGCGGCTGCCTTCCAGGGAAAAAGAGGTGACGTCCTCACCATCATGAGCTTCGCCCACGTCCCCAAACATAAGGTCCAACACTGGAAGCCCCGCGTCATCGTGCTCGGCAAGCGCAATCGCATCGTGAAGGAACGCGGAATTTAACCGAACTGAAACTGTATCAAATGGCCACGAACCGACTGTTACCACCTGTTGAATGTCCAGGATTTTCCAACAGATCGGATGCGGAATTTCGGGGATTGTGGAAAGCGCATCCCGCTGAATTCTGTCTTTACTGGCGGTCCCAAGAACGATAGCAACGAAACAGCAGAACGGGGAGTTCAACAAATGAAATCGCCGATTGGCTCACACGACCGGGTGGCTGCTCCACCGTGCGGTCAGCTAGCGATAGGGGCCCGGGCAGGGTGAACAAGAAAATGTAAGGACCCCACCATGCCCAGCTCAAATGCTCTCGATCCGCAGTCACCGCAGGCGCGCGCGATTTACGAGCTGGCGATCCATTCGACGATCATCTTCACGCTGATTTTCGTCATTGTTACCGGCGCAATCATTTACGCGATTTTTCGTTTTCGGGCGCGTCCGGGCGAGCCCGATCCGAGGCAAATTCCGGGTAACAGGAAAGTGGAAATCGCGTGGACGATCATTCCGTTCCTGATCGTCATCTTTCTTTTAGGCATGACACTGAGCGCGATGAATCGCGCTGATCCGCCGCCGGCGCCTTCGCCCGACTTGGTGGTAACCGGACATCAATTCTGGTGGCAGGTGGATTACCCACGATCGGGAGTAATTACGGCGAACGAAATCCATATTCCAACCGGCAAGCCTTTATCGGTGCGGCTCGAGTCAAAGGATGTCTTACACGAATTCTGGGTTCCGAAGTTGACCCGCAAGATGAGCAATGTGCCTGGGCAACCTAACCATATCTGGCTACAAGCCGACAAACCGGGCACTTACATCGGCCAGTGCTCGGAGTTTTGCGGAATACAACACGCCTGGATGCGCATCCTGGTCGTGGCCGAGGAACCCTCGAAGTTCGAGGAATGGCAACGCGCTCAGTTACAACCAGCCCAGGCCCCCACAAATGATGCTGCCGCAAAGGGGAGGGCGCTGTTTCCAACATTAACCTGCATCAACTGTCATGCTATCCGCGGAGTAGCTGGAGCGGATTTGCGGGTCGCGCCGGATCTTACTCACGTTGGCAGCCGCAGACAATTAGCGTCCGGCGTTATCGACAATACGCCGGCGAACATGCGCCTTTGGCTAAAGAGTCCGCAGCACGTCAAGCCCGGTGCATTGATGCCAGACTTTACCTTGACCGACGAGCAGCTCGACCAACTTAGCGCATATCTCTCCTCGCTACGATGAATGGCATGACTACCATTGCGGAGTTTCGGAACGCAGTTCTGGACCCGGCCAAACGCAGACACTATCAGCTCGCGTGGCTCTCCACGGTTGATCACAAACGCATCGGCGTCCTTTACATGCTGACCGGCCTGTTCTTTTTCATCGTCGGCGGAGTCGAAGCGCTTTTCATGCGGCTGCAGCTTGCCATACCTAACAACCACTTTCTTCAGCCCGACACGTTCAATCAGCTATTTACCATGCACGGCACGACGATGATCTTTCTCGTCGTCATGCCGGTGGGGTTCGGCTTCGTAAATTACGTCCTGCCGTTGCAGATCGGCGCACGCGACATGGCTTTTCCGCGTCTGAACGCCTTTGGTTTCTGGTGCCTACTGTTTGGTGGGCTTCTTTTGCACTTTAGCGTGCTCGCGGGCGGCGCTCCGGCGGTCGGCTGGTTCTCCTATGCGCCCATGAGTGAGACGCCTTATTCCTCAACCCCCGGCATCGACTATTGGGCGATAGCCATCTTCGTCATGGGTATCGGCACGGTTAGTTTCGGCATCAACACCATTGCAACTGTCATCTCCTGCCGGGGACCAGGTATGACGATGCGTCGTCTGCCGCTCTTTACGTGGATCAACTTCGTCAACGCGTTCATGATTATTCTGGCTCTGCCAGTCTTGAATGCCGGCCTGGCGATGATCCTGATCGATCGCCAGCTGCAGGGCCATTTCTTTCTACCCATCGGCGGAGGTTCACCGGTTTTGTGGCAACACGTCTTTTGGGCTTTCGGTCATCCGGAAGTCTACATCATGGTCTTTCCCGCCTTCGCCATCGTCTCGGAGGTCATTCCGGTGTTTTCGCGGAAACCGATCTTCGGCTACGAAATGGTGGCTGCCTCGAGTGTAGCGATCGCAGTCCTGAGCATGGGCGTGTGGGGACATCACATGTTCACGGTGGGAATGGGTCGTCCACTTGATGTCTTTTTCGCCATTTCCTCGATGCTCATCGCCGTCCCAACAGGGGTAAAAGTGCTCAACTGGACGGCAACGATGATCGGCGGCCGGATTCGTTTCGATGTCCCGATGTTATGTTGCATTGCGTTTCTCATCCAATTCACCATTGCGGGCATTACCGGAATCAGTCATGCCAGCGTGGCGCTCGACTGGCAGACTAAGAACAGCTACTATCTCGTCGCGCATTTTCATTTTGTGGCGGTAGGCGCGATCGTTTTCGCGTTTCTGGCTGGCATCCAATATTGGTTTCCAAAGATGAGCGGCCGAACGATGTCGGAGCCGTTAGGTAAGTGGAGCTTCTGGCTCATGGTCATCGGCTTTAACATGACCTTCCTCATTCAACATGCGCTTGGTTTGTTAGGCATGCCGCGCCGTGTCTACACCTATCCCGATCTTCCACACTGGGGTTGGATGAACATGCTCTCGACCTGCGGCGTCTTCTTCATGGGCGCAGCTGCGCTAATTCTAGTTTGGAATCTGGCTACTTCATTTTTCCGAGGCAAAATCGCGGGCGATAACCCTTGGGACGCATGGACCCTCGAATGGGCGACAACGTCGCCGCCGCCGCATGAGAATTTTGTCGCACTGCCGCCGATCCGCAGCCGTCGACCCTTATGGGACATAGCTAATCCCGACCGGCCTGACCCAATCGTAGGGGAGAACAGCGCGGCGGTAACCCTTCCCAATCACAACAAAATCGGAATCTTGACCTTCATCCTTTCCGAAACAGGATTCTTCGCGGCCCTTATCCTTGCCTACTTATATTTCTATGCTCGGCCGCAAGCCGGTCCCGGGCCGAAAGAACTGGATGTTCCGCGCACGCTGGTGTTCAGCGTTTGCCTTTTCGCGAGCAGCTTCACTTTTTGGCGCTCCGAGGTTGCCCTGACCAAACAGCGCCGCGGTTCCATGCTTGGCTGGCTCGGGCTGACGATCGTGCTGGGCGCAATTTTCCTCGGCGGCCAGGCGAACGAATATTGGAAACTCTTTCAGACCGGGGTCGATCTCAGCACCAATATGTTTTCGACCAGCTTCTTTACCCTGACTGGATTCCACGGGCTGCACGTGCTCATTGGTCTCATCGTGCTGCTCACCTTTCTCTGGGCGGCGTGGGAAGGCGATCTTGTTTCTTCCAGGTTCGACTCTGCCTTTAAAGCTGTCGGTTACTACTGGCACTTTGTCGATGTGGTCTGGGTTTTTGTTCTACTCACTGTTTACATCCTTCCACTTCTTCGATGACTACCTACCAATTCTTCACTACCGCCTGGACGTGGAATTCTATTGCTCTGATTCTGAGCGCGCTTGCTGTCATCGGTTACTTTCTCGCCTTCGGGCGGCGAGGCAGGCCGGTTTATTTCGCTGCTGCGGTCGTGGTGTTTCTTTTGACTGTGATCTCACCGTTTAGTGCGTTGGCGAACGGTTACCTCTTCAGCGCGCACATGGTTCAGCACATCCTGCTCGTGCTGATCGTTCCGGCGCTTCTGTTGCTAAGTCTGCCCCGGTCGTTCTCGCTTCGTCCGCCAGTCACTAGTCTTACTCATCCAGTTATCGGATGGATTGCCGGAGTAGGTGCAATGTGGCTGTGGCACGCGCCCGCACTTTGTAACGCGGCCGCAACGTCGAGAACTGTTTCGGCCATCCAGACGACTTCGCTTCTATTGATGGGAAGCATTTTCTGGTGGCAAGTGCTCGCACCGCGCGAAGAGCAACGGCTTTCGCCTCCCGCGGGGATCGTTTACCTTTTTACCGCCTGCACTGCGTGCAGCGTGCTCGGCATTATCCTGACCTTTGCGCCCGTTTCGATTTGTCCTATTTACCAACACCCGGTCGATCGATTGGGAATCCTCGGCACCATTCGCGGCGACTGGGGCCTAACCAGTGATCGGGACCAGCAGATCGGCGGACTGCTGATGTGGGTTCCCATGTGTGCGATTTACGCGGCCGCAATTCTGGCCCAGATGGCGCGCTGGCATTCATCACCACAACCGGAGCAATCAAATGCCTAGCGAACAACGAACCACGCAACATTCGGACGCGGTGCCACCGGGCTGGCAGGTGCTACCCGGTACGCCGCTGCCGCACCCAACGTACTTTCCGGCCGGGCTGGCCATGGGAGTGGCCTTTATCTTTTGGGGCTTGATCACTACCTGGGTTGTTTGGCTGGTCGGTGTTGTCCTCTTCATCGCAGCGCTTGCCGGTTGGATTACGGAAATTCGCCATGAATACAAGTCTAAGTGAGTCGTCCTCTGCACCGCCGACTGAAACTGCCGAGGAGATTAGCAGGCGGCGCTTTCTTGAAAAACTTTCCATCAGCCTGGTCGGGCTTTGCACCGCGATTGTCGGGGTGCCGTTAGTCGGATTTATCGTGGCGCCGTTCTTTCGAAAGGTACCCCGCGAATGGGTGACAATCGGCAAACCGGATGACTTCCAAATCGGAAAGACGGTAGCTGTCACAGTGACCGATCCTTCGTCGCTTCCCTGGGCGGGAGTCACAGCAAAGAGCGGCGTCTGGCTGCGGCGCGTAACTGAAGATAGCTTCATCGCTTTCTCGGCTAATTGCACCCATCTCGGCTGTCCAGTGCGCTGGCTTGAAGGCGCCGATCTCTTCATGTGCCCGTGTCACGGCGGTGTTTATTATAGTGACGGCAAAGTAGCGGCCGGTCCGCCGCCGCTTCCGCTATTCCGCTACGAGGTGCGGATAACAAATGGCGAAGTGCAAATGAAACAGGCGATCGTTCCGATTTCCACCACGCTGTGATCAAGTTGTTCAAAACAATCTGGAATTGGCTCGACGATCGGCTCGGGATCAGCGTCCTGCTCTCGCCGATGAAGCATATCGCGCCGGAGGATTCGAAATGGTGGTATGTCTTTGGCAGCGCCACGTTGGTTGCGTTCATCGTGCAGGTGGCAACCGGTGTTGCACTAGCGTTTTCCTATATCTCCTCGTCGTCACAAGCTTACGAGACGCTCGTATTCATAACTAACAACGCGCCATTTGGCCGCATCCTGCGCGGACTTCATTACTACGGCGCGTCCGCAATGGTGTTGATGATCGGAGCGCACATGGCGCAGACGTTTTTGTTTGGCGCCTACAAATTTCCGCGCGAGATGACTTGGACTACCGGCATTCTGTTACTGACTTTTACTCTCGGAATGGGATTTACAGGGCAGCTGCTTCGGTGGGATTCAACCGCGGCGTGGTCGGTTGTGGTCGCGGCAGAGCAGGCAGGGCGAATTCCGATTATCGGCGACTGGGTGGCGCGCTTCATCCTGGGTGGCAACACCATTGGCGGCGCGACACTTAGCCGGTTCTTTGCCATCCATGTTTTCGTCCTTCCGGGAATCATGTTTGCCTTTATCGGCTTGCATCTCTGGCTGGTTCTTCGCCACGGCATTTCAGAGCCTCCTGTTGCCGGCAAACCGGTCAACCCGGCTACCTATCGCGCCGAGTACGAAGAGCTACTCAAGAAAAAGGGCAAACCGTTTTGGCCAGACCTGGCGTGGCGCGATGTCATTATCTGCACCGGCCTGATCATCGCAATCGCGGTCGCCGCATTCGTGGTCGGCCCTCCAGTGTTAGACAGGCCGCCGGATCCGAGCATACTCGCAGCGGATCCGAGGCCGGATTGGTATCTTCTTTGGTACTTCGGGCTCCTTTCGCTCATCCCGGACAGAATCGAAGGCTATGTCATGATCGGATTCCCAATCCTGATCGGGCTTTTCCTGCTCTTTATCCCTATTTGGAATCACAAAGGAGAGCGCGCTGCATCCCGACGTCCCTGGGCAATTGCGGTCGTGTGTCTCTCTGTGATCATGATTGGTGCGCTTTGGTGGGAAGGTCAGCACTCGCCGTGGTCACCTAATTTCGATGCTCAACCGCTCAATGAGAAAGTAGTAGGAGCTACCAGCGGGCCGGTCTCCCAGGGCGGCAAGTTGTTTCACGACAAAGGATGTTTGAACTGCCACCTCATTCAAGGTTTCGGCGGGCGACGCGGTCCCGAGCTGACCTACATCGCCGACAAGCTTACGCGCGACAACCTGGTCATCCGGATCGTGAATGGTGGCACGAATATGCCAGCCTTCGCCAGCTCGCTCAAACCGGGGGAACTCGATGACTTGGTTGCGTTCCTGGAAACGCGCAAACGTCCGATTCGCCCGCAAGATCAAGCGACCGAAACCGCTTCATCTGCGACTTCGACATTCAAATGAGAAGAATCGGAGGCGGAATTTCGGGGATTGTGGAAAGCGCATCCCGCTAAAAATGTAAGATTTTGTGAAATGTGCGGTCCTGGAAACTTGAGAAAGAAATAGGACCGCCAATGAGCACCGCGTCAATAACTGAGCCACCGAGCAAGACCAACGCAGCAACCGATCGACTTACTGAAACACTGGAAGAGAAGCTGAATAATCCGGCAACGTCGCCCGATTTCGATCTGCACGCCGCCACAAATGAAGTGTTAAAGGACATCGGGCTAACAACGGCCGACGCCGGAGGCAAGCTCACATTTTACGGATCCGATCCGATTCTCCCAAGCCCGATCCGGTTCGGGACGCTGGCCGCTATCGGTCTGGCCGCACGGAGCGTTGCGCTAACTGCACTTTGGAGACAGACCACGGGCGAAGGACAAGATATTTCAGTGGATGTGCGCAAGGCATTGCGGCGTTTCGCCGGATTCTTTGAGGGCAAATGGGAAACCATCAATGGCCGGCCGCCCTCCCCAGGTGGCTATGCGGTTAGCCCATTCCTAAAGATGGGGGATACGTTTTTTCGCGAGACACGCGATGGGCGGTACGTGCTGGCGCTAGACATTTATCCTCAACTCCTCGTGCGCACCCTCGATTTTCTCGGCTGCAGCCCGAGTACCGAATCCATTAACAACGCCATACTCAAATGGGACGCTGTTGAACTAGAGGAGGCTGCGGCGGCCGAGGGACTAGTTCTGGCGATGGTGCGGACGAATGAGGAATTTCGACGCGAACCCCAATACACCGACGTCCTCTCAAAAATACCGCTGATCACAGTCGAGAAGATTGGCGAGAGCGACCCCGTTCCGCTCAAGGCGAGCGATAATCTTCCTCTCGCTGGTATCCGCGCATTGGGAATGGGTCACGTGATCGCCGGAGCCGGGATGGGCCGAGACATGGCTCTATACGGCGCGGACGTGCTGAATATCTGGAGACCGCGCGATTCGGAAATCGAAGCCTTCGCGTGGGATGTCCAGGTGGGCATGCGTTCAACGATACTCGATGATGCGAAGGAAGATCGCGCACGATTCAATCAGCTTCTAAAGGATACCGACGTATTTTTTGCCAACAAACGTCCCGGATTTTTGAAGAAGCACGGCCTCGATGCCGAATCGCTTTGCGCGCAGAAGCCGGGATTGATTCATGCAATCGTCGCTATGCACGGTGAGGAGGGACCGTGGTCGAACCGACCCGGTTTCGATGAGATTGGCGCCGCAGTCTCTGGCCTCTTCACGATCGAAGGTTCCCCGACTCGGCCGAAGCAGCCGACAATTGTCCCCATTGCTGACAATGTCGTCGGCTGGTTAGGCACAACTGGAATTCTCGCTGCGTTGCGCCGGCGGGCAATCGAAGGCGGCAGCTATCGGGTCGTCGTTTCGCTAACGCGGACCGTGCTGTGGTTGCTCTCGTTAGGTATTTTCGACAAGGCCTACGCGAAAGCGACCGCGGGTTCGAGCGAGGAGCACATGTACAGCAGTCCTGATCTGTTTACCGCGGAAACGCCGCTTGGCACTTATCAGGGAATGACCGACCAGATCGTATTGTCGCGCACACCCGGCGCCTACCGAACCGTGCTGGTTCCGCGCGGCTCAAGCAAACCCGAGTGGCTTCCGAACGGAAAATGATCGCTCCTATACATAATATGCTCGCTCTAATCAATCCCGCAGCTCTGCCCGCTCTTCGAATCGCCGCGACATTCTTCTTCCTCATCTACTTGCTAGGCGGCGTGTATCTGTTTCGCAACCGTCACCGATTCTTTGATCGCGACCCGAACGTCGACAACGATATTCCGGCCGTTCGCCACTTCAGACTCGAGGTCGTTCTGATCCCGTGGTTCTCTATTGCCACGCTCATCCTGATTCTGCTGATCCGTTTCTGGCTCGAATGATCGGGATAAGAGCCCGTTCGTCGATGATTCGTCAGGTTCCAGTTTTTTACTCTGGAAGCGTCGCCGAAGTTGTCCATCTGAGATTACCTCGTCGTTCCATTTCAAATAAGGACGAGAATCTTGATATTCTCTCAACTCGTTACGAACGCAGTTCCATCCATTGCCTAACGAACTGAAATATGAGAACGAAAGAAATAATCAAAATCGCGCGGCGCTTAGCCAAACCATTCCGAGTCAGCAAGGGCAGGCACTTTAAACTCAAGGATGTCGATCCGAGTGGTACGCTTGAGTTTAAAAAAGATGCCGACAAATCGAGAGCGAAAGAAACCCTAACGACTGGCATCACGGCCCTGGCCGAGTTGCAAGACAAACTTTACGCTGAGGACAAGTGGGCGCTCCTTTTGATTTTCCAAGCGATGGACGCGGCCGGCAAGGACGGCGCGATCAAACACGTGATGTCCGGAGTTAATCCGCAAGGTTGCCAGGTCTTTTCATTTAAATCGCCGTCCTCCGAGGAGCTCGATCACGATTATCTCTGGCGTTGCATGAAACGCCTGCCGAATCGCGGGCAGATCGGAATCTTCAATCGCAGTTACTACGAAGAAGTGCTCATCGTTCGTGTGCATCCCGCGTTTCTGGCGAAGCAGAGAATCCCGCCGCGGCTGGTTGGGAAAAAAATCTGGGCCGAGCGTTTCGAGGACATCCGCAACTTCGAACAATATCTCGGGCGCAACGGCGTCGTCGTTCGAAAATTCTTTCTTCATGTGTCGAAGAAGGAACAGAAACGGCGGTTCCTGGAGCGAATCGACGACCCGATGAAGAATTGGAAGTTCTCGTCGAGTGACACGGCGGAGCGCGATTTCTGGGACAAATACATGGACGCGTACGAGGAGATGATTCGCGAGACGGCGACGAAACACGCGCCATGGTATGTGGTTCCTGCCGACAACAAGTGGTTCACTCGCGTTATCGTTGCCGCTGCGGTGATCGAGGCACTCGCCGGTTTGGATTCAGCGTATCCGAAAGTTGACGGGAAAAAAATGAGAGAACTCGCGGCGGCGAAGACCAAGCTGCGGTGACGAAGACAATGGCTCCTGTTGTCAGGGCGCAGCAGTTAAACTGAAGATTCTCTGAAATTTCGGGATTCAAAAGCTTGAGAAAGGGATGGATGAACGATGCTAATCTCAATTCCATCGATGGTGCGGATGAGCAGAGGCCGAAAACACCGCGGGTAGTGATCGTCGGTGGCGGTTTTGGTGGTCTGGCTGCGGCCAAAGCGCTTGGGAAAGCGCCGGTCGAAGTCATTCTCATCGACCGAACGAACCATTCTGTTTTTGCGCCGCTTCTTTATCAGGTAGCGACCTCAGTACTCGCGCCGTCGCAAATGAGTTCGCCACTCCGCGAGGTATTGCGAAGACATAAGAATACAACGGTGATCATGGGCGAGGTCACCGGCGTGGATAAGGCGCAGCGCTGCGTTTTTGTAAACGACGCAGATCGCGAGCATGTGCCGGTGCCGTACGATTATCTTATTCTCGCGACCGGTGTTCGTCCCAGTTATTTCGGACACAACGAATTTGAAAAGTTTGCTCCGAGCTTGAAGACCCTGGCCGATGCCGTCAGTATTCGAAACAAAATCCTGAGCGCCTTCGAGCAGGCCGAGGCCGAAGAAAATGTCGATCTTCAACGCGATTTGTTGACCTTTGTTTTGGTTGGCGCCGGACCCACCGGCGTCGAGATGGCTGCGGCGCTCGCTATTTTCATTCGAACGTCATTACGTTCCGAATTTCGCCGGATCGATCCGACTTCAGCACGAATTGTTTTGCTCGATGGCGCTCGAAAGGTTCTTGGCACTTTTGTACCGAGTCTGTCTGATGCTGCTGAACTCCATTTGCAAAAGCTCGGAGTCGAAATCCATCTGGGCCACAACGTCGAGAAGATCGACAGCGAAGGAGTCATTGTCGCTGGGGAGCGAATTGCGAGCAAAACAGTGATCTGGACGGCCGGTGTTACGTCTTCGCCGGCTGGAAAATGGTTAGGCGCGGAAACCGATCGCGCCGGTCGCGTGCGCATCAAAAGCGATCTGAGCGTTCCCGGTAATCCGGAAATTTTTGTGGTCGGAGATACCGCGTCGCTCGATCAGGACGGCAAACCTTTAGGTGGCGTCGCCCAGGTCGCGATGCAACAGGGACACTATGCAGGGAAATTAATTCGTCGCCGCGTCGCCGGAAAGAAAAGTCCGAAACCGTTTCGCTATTTCGACAAAGGCAACATGGCGGTCGTCGGCAAAGGCTGGGCTGTCCTGGAAAGCGGCAAAGTGCACATACATGGCCTTTTCGCATGGCTGGCCTGGGCTTTCATTCACATCATTTATCTGTCTCAGCTTAGTCTTCGGATCAGCGTGTTCTTGCAATGGGGCTGGTTATTCCTGACCGGACAGCGCGGTTCGCGGCTCATCGTGAATTATCAGCAATCTGAACCGGCACAAACAACGCCGCCCCCTGCGGTCCCGCCAGATCGGGGAGCTCAGCCCGCGCGACTCGAAACCACTTTGACTAAGTGACGTGAAACTTTTCGCCGCCGGAATCAGTCACAAAACCGCGCCAGTCGAACTCCGCGAGCAGCTCGCGGTGCAACGCAGCGAACTTGTCGATCTTGCGCACTATCTGAAGGGGTTTGGCCACTTAGATGAAATGGTTCTGCTTTCAACCTGCAACCGCGTCGAAGTTTACGGAACGACCAGACAGACCGACAGCGATATTAAATCGCTTTTGCAACTGCTCTGCTCCGAGCCGCGCGATTTAGAACCGCACATTTATCTTTATGAGGATGCGGATGCTGTTCGACATCTGCTTCGCGTTGCGGCTGGTTTGGATTCAATGGTGCTCGGGGAGACCGAGATTACGGGGCAAATCAAGAATGCTTATGAGACTGCGCGCGAGGCCGGACTGACCGGGCCGGTATTGAATCGCCTGTTCCAAAAGGCTTTTCAGACGACCAAGGAGATTCGCACGCGCACGGCAATAGGTCGCGGCACCGTTTCAATTAAGAGCGCCGCGGTTGAGTTGATCGAGAAAGCTTTCCGCGACGACCTCGCCAACAAATCAGTAATGGTGATCGGCGCCGGCGAAATGGCCGAACGGTGTGTTCAGCTTCTGGTCAAGAAAGGTGTGCGCTCGATCTTCGTTTCGAGTCGCTCCTTCGACCGCGCAATCGATCTGGCTAACCGATGCGGCGGAGACGCGGTCTGTTTCGGTTATTGCCTTTTTGAAATGCGCGATGTCGACGCTGTCATCGCTGCGACGAGCAGCGCTGAGACGTTATTGAGTTGCGACGATATCGAAAATTTGATGAAGGCACGGCGCAATCGCCCGCTGCTTCTCATCGATCTGTCCGTGCCGCGCAATATCGACGCCGGCATCGCCGCTCTCGATAATGTCTCTCTATATAATATAGATGATCTGGAAGCGTTGGCTCGCCGGGGCGTTCAGGCTCGCGAGCGAGAGTTGACCACGTGCCATCAAATTATCGAGGCGCACGTCGCGGCGCTGACCGAGAAACTTAATGCTGAAGACGAACGGCTTTCGGCCGAAGAACGAAAAAACCGCTGGGTGCGGGACCCGTTAGCAACTCCTTCAAATCTTCTTCCAACAGCAGCCTAGCAGGTATGAACTGTGTCCATGCGCCTCCTGACTCTGCAGTTACTCCTAGCAATCACAGTCGCCAATGCGCGGAATGATCTGCCACCGAGTTCCGATCGGACTTGGTCGCCGCCGAACCTGCCGAATTACGAACGCGAGCTTGCCGAATATCATCTCAACGAAGCGCAAGGCAGCTCTTACGTTTCGATTAATCCACGAAAGATCTACGGCCTCGCCGAGTTGATCGACATCGCCGAGCGAAACAATCCCGACACGCGAGTCGCCTGGGAACGCGCGCGACAGGCAGCGGCTGCGGTCGGATTGAGCGAAAGCGCTTACTACCCGTTCCTGGTCGCGTCCGCGGCTGCGGGTTACGACCGGGCATTCATTCCGTTTCCAACTTTGACCGCAAATCCGACGCATCCGAGCCTTTCGAACGTGACAATTACTGGCGGCGGTTCGTTGGTGACCGAGTCAAGGCTCTATCGAGGCGAACTGAACGCGAAATGGTTATTGCTCGATTTCGGCGAACGCAGCGCCGTCGTCGCGGCGAGCAGAGAGCAATTGATGATGGCGAACGTCGGATTCAACGGAACTCATCAAAAAATCGTTTTTCAAGTAACGGACCGCTTTTATCAACTCGGGACCGCTCGCCAAAAAGTTTTGGTGAGCCAAAGTGCATTGGAAGCTGCGCAAACGGTGGAGCAAGCAGTGCAGGCGCGTATCGACAACGGCCTTGCGACTAAACCCGAACTGCTCCAGGCACAACAACAGACCGCGCAGTCGGAGTTCGACGTTGAAGCGACGACCGGCGCCGAGAGCGATGCGCGAGCTGCGCTGGTCGAGAGCATCGGACTACTGCCGACCGTGCCACTGAAAGTGGCGGATCTCGGACAAAGATCGGCATCCGGCGAAAGCGATGGGTCAGTCGATGAATTGATCGAACGCGCGTTATGGCAACGGCCGGACCTGGTCGCGAAGCTCGCGAACGTCCATGCGAAGCAAGACGAAATCAAAAAAGCTCGCGCGGAGTATTATCCGAAAGTTGCGATTGACGCTCACGTCACCGAGACCGAGCTCGATGTCAGCATTAATCACTCAGATTACTTTGGAGATCGTCGTCCGACGTACGGAGTTTTTCTGACGGCCAGTGTGCCGATCTTCGACGGCTTTGCGCGCGATCGCCAGATGGACATGGCAAGAGCCGAATTGCGCGGCGCGGAGAACGAGCTCGCCGGCGCGCGCGACTCCGCCGTTCGCGAAGTTTGGAAAGCCTACACGGATTTCAAGACCGCGCTTCGCAAACAGGACTCTGCCGCCAAGCTGGTCACCGCATCGCAAAACGCGTTCGACGCGGTGCTCGAATCTTACAAGAACGGGCTCAGCACCTATCCGGAAATCGTGACCGCCCAGCGAAACCTGGCATCCGCGCGGAGCGTGAGCCACGACACGCAGGCGGCCATTTTCACAACCGCAGCCGAACTCGCCTTGAGCACTGGCGATTTGGCTCGGCCATCGGCCGGACCGCTCCGACCTTCAGCCGTTAGACCATTACAGAGTTCACCACGCGCCGTGAGGCCGTTAGAGAGATGAGAACCAGCCGAACAGTTTTGAAGTTTGCCGCCTTTGGCCTTGCAGTTGTCGTTCTTTGTTTGATTGCGGTGCGCATTTCCAGTCATCATTCGCCGACGGTCGATGTTCTTGGCTCATATTTCCCGGCTTGGATGGTTTGTATATTAAGCGGTCTGGCGCTGACACTCATTGCGCATTGGATTGTCCAGGTGGGAAACCTGAAACCGTACATTGGTCCGGCACCGCTGATCTACTCGTGCCTCATGATCATTTTCACATTCGCGACCTGGATTCTGTTTTACCAGAGCTGAACAATGATGCATCACCAAGCGCCTGATTCAGATCCTGTGAAGTCGGCGAATCCTGTGCCGACCAGAGATAATGTGGAACAGCATAGGTTCATTCGCAAAGTCGTAACTCTGATCATCGTTGTCGGCGCCGTGATCATCACCCTTTACGTCTGGGGAATCATCGAACGACATCCCCGGACTGACGATGCGACTGCGCGCGCCAATGTGGTGGGCATTGCGCCGCGTGTGAGTGGTCAAATCCTCAAGCTGAATGTGCAGGACAACCAGGCGGTGAAGGAAGGCGACGTGCTTTTCGAAATCGACCCGGAGGATTACAGACTCATCCTGGAAAAGGCTAAGGCTGAATTGGCCACTGTGGATCAACAGCTCGCACAAGCCCATGACACTTTGCACCGCCTGGAACCACTCCTGCCCCATGGCTTTACGACCGCCGACGCTGTCGACAAAGCCCGAACCGCAGTGACAACTCTACAAGCTCAGCGCGAAGGTGCGATCGCGACCATCAATCTCGAAGAACTCCATCTCTCCTACTGCAAGGTCATCGCACCGTTTTCCGGACGCGTCATCAATCTCAACATTTCGGCCGGCGCCCATGTTACCTCCGGGGTTCCAGTCTTCTCGTTGCTGGACACGAGCAAATGGTACGTCATCGCGAATTTTCGCGAAGCCGAGATTCGACATATGGCTCCGGGAAGCGAGGCGATCGTTTATCTCTCGTCCGCGCCTACCCAACGCTTCCGTGGAAAAGTGCAGGGGATTGGTTGGGCGGTGAAGCCCGAAGGCGAAATCGATCTGCCTTCTTCTGGTGTGCCTTACGTGAAACGCGAACTGAACTGGGTCCGAGTCGCGCAACGCTTTCCGGTTCGCATCGAAGTCGAAAATCCGGATCTCGATCTTTTCCGCATGGGCGCGTCCGCGGTTGCGATCATCAATGGTCCGCCGCGGAAATAATTTATGAGTGCAACGTTTGTCGAAGCCCGACCCATTGATTTCGATTGGCTTGGTTGGCTCAAACGCGAGCTCGCGCCGACGAGCGCGCGCAAGATTAGAACGGCCATCATAGTCGTCGGCGCGGTCTTGTGCGTCATCATTTCGATGACGCTGCAAGTGCCGCAGTTGGCCACCAGTGCCTACATGGTTTTCTTCGCCTCTAAGGAGAGCAAGCTGCTCACGACAATTACCGGAGTCGGCGGAATTATTGTTCTGACCATCGGCATTGGCGCCACTCTTCTACTTTACAAATTCACTTATGGCCATCCGGAACTGCGCATTCCTGGAATGGCAATCGCGCTGTTTCTCGGAATGTGGTTGTCGCGCGTTCTCGTGATCGGGCCGCTTGGGTTCCTCCTCGGCTTTGTCATCGCTGTTTCCCAATCGGTTGGCGAAGCAGTTCCATCACCTGAATATTTGGTTCGTCAACTTTTGTGGCTGTGGGTGGCGCTAACCTACGCCATCGCGGTCACCGTCGTGCTGAACTTGTTGTTTTTGCCAGACACGCCGAAGGCCGCCGCACCTCGACCGAAACCGAAAAGTCTTTTGGTGGCCGACGCGTTCACCAATCCCGCGCACGTGCACTTCGCGCTCAAAGTCACTTTCGCGGCGATGTTCTGTTACATTGTTTATGAGGCGATCGATTGGTCGGGAATCCACACTGCGTTCATTACCTGCACCTTCATCGCGCTCGAGAGCACTGAGGCAACGCTCTATAAAGGAACGTTACGAACCGTCGGTTGCGTGATTGGCGGAGCCCTCGCGCTTTTCTCCATCGTATTCCTCATGCCACACATGGAAACGATCGCATCGCTCGTTGTCCTCGTCGCTTGTGCCTCGGCCGTCGCGGGCTGGGTCGCGACGGGAAGCGAACGGATCAGTTATGCTGGGCTGCAGATCGCATTCGCTTTCTTTTACAGCGTCTTTCAGGGATACGCGCCCGATACCAATCTCGATAACGTCCGCAATCGCGTGGTCGGAATTCTTTTTGGTCTCATTGTTACCGGATTTGTTTTCCAATATATCTGGCCCGAATGGAGCGAACGGGGTGAGCGACATGTCCGGTAACGCCGTGAGGGTAACGGTCGAGGTCCGAGCCGGACTGGCATTTGCGGGAGCGAGCGAGATACAACCCGGTCGAATCGAATCGCAGACCGCACAATGAAATCGTGGAAGAATATCGTTTTTGCGTTGTCGATCTTCGCATCGTGTGGCTGCGCTCATCTCGCGACGGTGAAAACAATGCAGCCGCGTATTCCGACCATCGCCGCAAGCGAAGACCAACTCACAATCGCGAAACAGCATTTGGCTACAGCCGAGCAAGCACAACCATTGGTCGCACTCGGTGATGATCTCTCGGCTGCGCAACTATCACTTAATAACTTGGAGCAGCGGCCGAGCGACTCGTCGGCACAAAGCATCTACAATTTTTCCGTCGCGCGGGCAGTTGAAAATGTCGAGCGGGCGAAAATTCAACCCTGGCAGCATAAGATCGACATCGCCGGCCCTACGAGCCAATACACGCTCACCACTCCCAAGCCCATCGATCCGGAACATGATCCAAGTCGATACGATTTGTTTCCAATCGACAGGCTGAAAATCGGTGGAACATTTTTCAAAACGCGCTCAGCAGTAAGCGGGATCGGCGCGCCCTTGGTTGCGGTCGCTCACTCAGAAAATCCGCATTTTCGGCAGCAGTACAAGCTGCGGCGCGTTTATGCACCGGTCACGGCAGCAATTCGATTCTCCGGCCAAAACGCAGAACTCGATTTTGTCGATCCGATGAAGTCGGACCGGATCGCATTGAGCAAACGCAGTTTCCCGCTGGCTGTCGATCTTAGCGCGCCGACCGCGATGTTAATCGCGCGGGAGCGACCGGAGCGGCTCGGATTTTCGCGCCTGATGAATCCGGCAAAATATGCAGATACGGCGGGGTTGACTCAGTTGCAGCAGTACGATCCAACCCGCACCCCGGTGATTTTTGTTCACGGTTTGCAGGAAACGGGAGCGAGCTGGGCGCCAATGATCGACTCGTTGCGCGACGATCCCTGGATCAGGAAGCGTTATCAGTTTTGGTTCTACAGTTACCCGAGCGGTTATCCTTATCCGTACTCGGCGGCGCTGTTCCGGCACGATCTCGACGGAATCGAGCGCGCATTTCCCAATCACAAACGCGTCGTGCTCGTCGGCCACAGCATGGGCGGAATGATCTGCCGGTTAATGATCACCGACGCCGGCGACAAAATCTGGCGCGATTTCTTTTCCACGCCGCCGGCCAAGACACCGCTGGCGAGCGAGACACGCAAACTTCTCGTGGAGTCGCTTGTTTTCAGTCATCGACCGGACGTTCAAAGGGTCATATTTATTTCAACACCCCACCGCGGCAGCAAAATCGCCTCGGGTTTGATTGGTCGCATCGGCGCTTCTCTGGTTAGAACTCCAAAACAATTCATGTCGATCTACGCTTCGACCAAGCCACTCGTCATTGCCGACCCGGCCGCCCCAACGCTAAAACGCATGCCTAACAGCGTGGACACGCTGGAGCCTAACGACCGATTCGTCCAAGCAGTGGACAAGATTCCGATCACGCCGGGCATTCCCTATCACTCGATCATGGGAGACCGTGGACGAGGCGACACGCCGAATAGCTCCGATGGCGTCGTTCCGTATTGGAGCTCGCATCTCGACCGCGCGGAATCGGAATTGATCGTGAATTCGGATCACGGCGCGCAATACAATCAGCAGGCGATTCGAGAAGTTGAACGGATTCTGAAAGAGAACCTGACTGCCGAGAATTGATGAAACGAATCCTTGTTTTTGTTCTTCTGGTGATGTCAATCCAGCTCGTGCGCAGCGCTGAAACACCTGCTCTGATCGACCGGCCCGCATCAGCAAACGGTCCAACTCAAGTCTCCGTCGGAATCTGGATCGTGGATATCAACAACATCGACAGTGCCCAGCAAAACTTCACCGCCGACATCGCTGTTGTGCTGCAGTGGAAGGACGCTCGCCTTGCCCATACGGGAACGGGAGTGGCGTACCACCCGCTCGATCAAATCTGGACTCCACGAGTGGCTATCGCGAATGAAACCAGTTTGGTCAGTCGCAAGTTTCCGGACTCTGTCGAAGTCGAGCCTGATGGAACGGTGACTTATCGCCAGCGTTATGCCGGATCGTTTACCCAGCCGCTGCGGTTGCGATCGTTCCCGTTCGACCGGCAGACGTTTCATGTCCAGCTCGTCGCTGTCCGCTATCGGCCAAACGAAGTCACGTTTGTGCCGGATGAGGATTGGATACGAAACGGCTTGCAACGAGCGGGCGGAATCGCGCCATCAATCACCCTGCCGGACTGGACAGTTGAAAAATGGCAAACGAAACCGCTCACCTATGCGCTCGCGCCCGGCCTTCAGTACTCGGGTTACGCCTTCGAATTCACGGCCTCGCGCAATGTCGAGCACTACGTCTTGAAGGTGATCCTTCCGCTCGTCTTGATCGTGATGATGTCATGGGCGGTATTCTGGATCGATCCGGTCAACGCCAGCTCGCAGGTCAGCATCGCGATGACTTCAATGCTGACACTGATTGCATATCGTTTCGCGGTCGACAGCCAGCTTCCGCGACTACCATACATGACGCGGCTGGACGTTTTTATCCTAACGAGCACGCTGCTCGTTTTCTTTTCGCTGATCGAAGTTGTGGCGACGATTATCCTGGACAACACGCAGAAGAAAAAGCGGGCGCAAAGAATTGATTTTTACTGCCGCTTTATCTTCCCGGCCATCTTCGGGATCGCGTCGATCGCCATCTTTGCCCATCCGCGCGGCTGATCCGAATGGATCTATTGATCCGACGCCCTATTATTAAATCGCAGATGGAAGAATTGCCTATGTCAAATCTCCAATGAGTGCTTCGATCTTGCGGAGGTCCTTGTGACGCCCTTTTTCGGGCTTCAACTTACGCTTTCGCAGCAAAACGACGGCGCTATCGATCTGATCAAGCTGCTCACTCGAGAACCGTTTCGCTTTCTTTAAGGCCGCGAATTCATTGGCAACTTCAGCCAGCATGATCTCCAGGCGCGCTTCGTACGCTCGCAATGCTTCCCGTAATTCGCTTCGCAACGCAGCAAGCTGCGACAAAATGAACTGAATCTGCAACCTTTGGTGACGTTCATTGTTGGTTTCCTTGCTCACACTTCGGCATTAGTCACTGAGTCAGCGAGCACAGCAAACGATACTCGGATAAGGAGTATGCGGCACAACCGCAGATTGTTGACACTCAATTGTAGCTTTCGTAATGAACGATAATTAGGAATCTGCGAGGAGGCGGTAGCCAAAGCCGCGCACTGTTTCGATCGCGTTGGCGGCTTTGCCAAGTTTGTCCCGCAACCGGCGAATGTGAGTATCTACCGTTCGCGTATTGATGAAAGCTTCGTATCCCCACGCACCAGATAGCAACATTTCACGTGAGTGCACCCGCCCCGGTTTTCTCATGAGCAAGGTGAGCAACTTAAATTCAGCGCTGGTGAGGCGAATTGCTTTTCCAGAAACCTCAACATTGTGCCGAATGGCATCGAGTGTAATGAGGCCGCACACTAATTTCTGTTCTTCCATTTCGGCGGAACGGCGTCGCTCAATCGCTTTGCTGTCGACGGAGGAGAGATCATGTTTTCGGTCCAAATTGCCATGATTGCAGGGCTGCCCTACACCGCATTTCGGAATGCCATCATCACTCATCCAACTCTTGCGGAGGGTCTTGGCGCTTTGTTCTCGTCCGAACCTTTGTCGGTGAATGTCGCAGCGCGAGCGGGATCGCGCTGACTGCAGCACTTGGACGAGTTCGCCGCTCCGCGGTTGCTGCGGATCAGTTTGAAACCAATGTGCGCTTCGCACCGTCTTGGGAAAGGCTGAATCGCGGCGAGCTTGATGAAGCCGCTCCACCGCCTGAAGCTGGCTCCTCGTCGCCGACGAATTCGTAGATCGCCGAAAAATCTTCGGCGGCATGTCCATCGCGCATCGCCAGCCGGTACATTTCCTTGGCGAGATTGGTTAGCGGCATCGCAACGCCGGCTTCGTAGGCGCTTACGGTCGCGAGATGCATGTCTTTTTGCATCCAGCGCAGTGGAAATTCGGCTTTGTAATCACGATTTTCGATCTTCTCCCGTTTCGCGGCCAGGAAAGGTGCGACCGCGGGCGTGCCGAGCAATGAATCGAACAACGACTCTTGCGAGAGCCCGAGGCCTTCGCCCAGCGCCATCGCTTCGGCGAACGCGGCCATGGCGTTACCCAACAACAGATTGATCACCATTTTCATGGAAGTTCCGGTGCCGTTTCCGCCGGTGTGAACAATTCTGTTGCCCATGCTGAGCAGTGGCGGACGAATTGTTTCCAGATCAGCCGGATCTGCGCCTACCCAAAAAGTGAGTTTTGCTTCCTCGGCCACGGGAGCGGAGCCGGTCACCGGCGCGTCGACGAAATGAATTTCGCGACGCGTCGCAAGGGAGGCCATCTTTCTCGAGAACGATGGATTGACCGAACTGCAATCAACCCAAACCGCATCAGGACGGAGGAAATTTAGAAATCCATCGACGCCGAGAGCGGCTTGTTCGACCGCGTCCGGATGAGCCAGCATGGTGAACAGCACATCCACTTGTCGGGCAAGGTCAGCCGGTGAATCCGCAAATTTTCCGCAAGGCCCAAGCAACGGCTCTGCTTTTTCGCGAGTGCGATTGAACAACACCAAACAGTGTCCTTGCTTCTGCAGATTAGCCGCCATGCGACTTCCCATGATACCCAAACCAATAAATCCAATTCTCATCTCATTTCTTTCCTCAAGCAGCGGTGACCAGTTCCGGTTCGTAAATATTTTGCGCTTCGATCTCCGCGATTTCTTTATTCGTAAGACGAAGAGTGGTAGCATCGACGTTTCCTTCCACTTGCTTCGCGTTCCGAGCGCCGACGATCGCGCCGGTGACGCCGGGACTTCGCAGCGTCCAAGCGATTGCGACTTGACCGGGCGGACGTTGAACGCGTTCGCCCACTTCCCGCAAGCGCTCGACCAGCGCAAGGTTTCTGGAAAGCCTCGGCTCTTTGAATTCAACATCGCGACTGCGCCAGTCGCTCGACGGAAGATTGGCCGCGCGTTCTCGCGTCATGGCACCCGTCAACAAACCGGAAGCCATTGGCGAATAAACGATCACGCCGATCCCGTAGGATCGACAATAAGGCAGAATCTCCGGTTCAACTTCACGACGAACTAACGAATAGGGCGGCTGAAGCGAAGTAATCGGGGCGATTTTCTGCGCCCGACGCAATTCTTCCACATTGAAGTTTGAAACGCCGATCCATCGGGCTTTCCCTTCCTTTTGCAGTTGAGCCATCGCACTCCAACCTTCCTCCAGGTTGTCGGTCGGCCAGTGGATCTGATAGAGATCGATAACATCGACATTCAGCCGGCGCAGACTGTCTTCGCATTCCTGGCGAATAGAGTTCGCACTCAAGTCGCGGTGGACATATCCCTGCTCGTCCCAACGCAGACCGCACTTCGTGAAAACGTAAGGCCTCGGGCCCGGCCAGGTTCGCAGCGCTTTCGCCACGACTTCTTCGGAGTGTCCCATTCCGTAAACGGCCGCGGTGTCGATCCAGTTAACGCCGAGCTCGAGCGCGCGATGAATCGCATCGGCCGATTGTTTGTCGTCCTGCTCACCCCAACCGAATTCCCAACCGGATCCGCCGATCGCCCACGCGCCAAAACCAACGGGCGTGATGGACAAATCGGAGTTGCCAAGTTTTTTCGTTTTCATCTCAATCTTTTTGCGTCCCGCTTTCATTTTTGAGTGTCGATCTTCTGTTATGAGTTGCTCGCCATACCGCGCATTCCGAGTGACTGCAATGTGCCGCCGGAAAGGCTTCCAGTTACCGGAAGGTTTTTGTCCGTCTGATAACGCGCCACGGCGTCGCGAGTAAGCGGTCCGTAAATGCCGTCCGCAGGCCCGTTGTAATAACCGAGTTGAACCAATCGCGTTTGAACGGTTGTGACAGTTGGGTCAGGCGACGGAACGTTGCTGTAAGTTACACCCTCATTATTATAATAGGGCTCAACATCGGAGTAATAACCCGGGTAGTAATCGTACGGATAATAGTCGAACGCGTAATACGGATAATAATCCCACGGATAAAATCCGTCATCGAGTCCGAACCAAAAACCGTCATCGAAGACAAAGAACTGGTGATGGAAAAAATGGGCATGGTGCCGGTCCCAGTCGGAATGCCAATTTGCTGCGGTGTGACGCTCGGAGATGTGGTCCGTGCGTCCGTTTAGTCCGCGCTGAGCGATGTTGCCAGACGAACGTGCCACTGGAGCAGTATTCGGTGCACGGTTAGGCGCCGTCACTGGAGCAGTCGGACGTCTATTGGCCGTTGCGCGAGCGCTCGGGTTCACGGATCTCCCGGCGGTTGTGGAGCGAATCGTCGACGAGGGCGCTGACATATATGGTGAGTACCGCCCGGTGCCGAATCCTACTCCGCCTCCGCGCGTTCCAACTCCAACAACTCTGCTCGGACCCGGGGCGGGAAACCCACCGCCTGCGAAATGGGGAACTCCGCCGCCAAACCCACCACTACGAAAGCCTCCTCCGCCTCCGACGTGGCCTCCTCCAAAACCACCACCACCAAAACCTCCTCCACCACCGCCACCGCCATGACCCGCCCAAACGGCGTCAGTCAGGGCGATCATGATGATGCCAACTACGCTAAGTAATCTTAATTTTTTCATACTTAACGTTCGCCAGTCTCCGGTTTACCAGCCACGCCGCGTCCGTGGGATTTTGGGATGCCACGTTCGGATAATGCTTGCTCCCTCTTTCGAGTCAGAGGACTGCGTTCACGGCGCGAATATCTCGAAGACGGGCCAAAACATTCCGACCAGCCCGGCGATCATCAGAATCGAAGCAATGACTAGTTCCCAAAAGCCAACGCGCCGCGGTCGGGAAAGATCGGCATAGGGATGTGGGCGGCGTCCATAAACCAAACGAAGACTGTCGGGATGGTTATCGAAGATTAGAATGCGCCGTATTTTCTTGCCTTTCCCGTATGTTGTCGGCAGTCGGCTGGTTTGTTTGATGACAAAAATCTTTCGTCTCTGGCCATGTTGCTGTCGCGTCACAGAAAAGTCTGGCGCCGCATTGAATTGATTGTCAGCGTTGGGCCTAACGAACGATACTGGCAACTCCATTCGTCGATAATCAAACCGTTCCCTTTTCATTGCCCACGCTACCGCGTCTGTTCGCTGCGCCGCCAGGGCGCGGAGGGGGGATTTTACTATCTTGCGCCGGAGGCGATCGCGGCCACCTCTTTCGGGAGAGCGCCTCTTAAGCGAGGAGGTCGCACTAGAATTGGCAGCAAAATCGAAACCGCCATCAGTGCGGCGACGATATGAAGCGCGCGACCATAGGAGCCAGCAGATTCGCGCATGTGCGCGATGAACAAAGGTCCAAACGCGCTCGCAAAGCTCCAGGCGGTCAGCATTAAGCCGTAAATCGGACCAACGTTCTTCGGACCAAAATAATCGGCAGCGAATGCCGGCATCGTTCCGAAGCCGCCGCCGTAACACATTAGGACGACGAATGTGACGATCGTCATTAACGATACGGTCGCGATGCCCGGGAGAAACCAAAACAGGAGAACTTGAAGAACGAACATGACCGCGAAGGTTGCCCGGCGCGTTATCAAGTCGGAAACCCATGCCCAGAATACGCGACCGACTGCATTGCCGATGCTGGCGAACCCGACCATGTTCGCAGCGCCGATCGCACTCGCTCCAGTCAATTCCTGAAAGATCTTCGCTTCCTGCGAGATGACAGAAATGCCCGCGCACGTATTTAGAAACAACAGCAGCCAAAGGGCGTACCATTGCCAGGTTCTGAGTGCCTCGCTCAGGACGAAGTCGTGTCCGGCGCGTTGCGAAGCTTGTAAAGTTGTCGGCGCCCAACCCTCGGGCTTCCAGCCATCAGGCGGATTCTGCATGAAAGCGCCGGAAATAACCGTAACAATCAGATAGCCGATGCCGAGGTAAGCGAATGTGGTCAAGACACCGACGCTCTGAATCAGTCTTGCCGCCACCGGCGCGGTGATAAGTGCGCCCGCTCCGAATCCGCCAACCGCGATGCCGGTAATGAGTCCTCTTCGATCCGGGAACCATTTCACCAACACCGCCACCGGAACGATGTATCCAAGACCGAGACCGATTCCGCCGATCACGCCGTAACTCAGATACAACCACGAGAGACTGTGCGAGAAGCTGGCGAGAAAAACTCCGAGGCCGTAGAGCGTACCACCGGTCAATGCAACGATGCGCGGCCCTTTGCGGTTCAGCCACAGGCCGCCGAAGAACGCCGCAAATCCCAAAACAAAAATGCTGATCGTAAAGGTCAGCGTTATTTCGGAGATGCTCCGGCCGAAGTGTTTCGCCAGTGGCGCGCCAAAAACGCTCCAAGCATAAACAGCGCCGAGCGCGATCTGGAAGAACACGCCGGCGATTGCGATGACCCAGCGATTACTCGTTCGCATGGATTCGCTACATCGGCATGACTACCGCGCCATTTTTGGGTATCGCGTCGTAAGTTGCTTTGTCGATGTGCAGGTGCGCCATGACCAGTTCGGCCGGCGTGTGAGCCAGCCACTCCGAAAACGAAAACTCCTGATAAAGCGGGCTCTTGAACATTTCGAGGAATACCAAGTCACTGTCGCCTGTATTCTCGATGTAATGCAGCAACGTTTTCTGCACGTAGCCAACGTCGCCCTCCTGGAAATCCATCGTCCGGGCTTTGTTTCCCGTCGCCACCACGGTCATTCGTCCCTTTCCACCAATAAAATACTGCCATTCGTCCGCGTTCGGGTGCCAGTGCAACTCTCTTAGCCCGCCCGGATGAACGGTGACCATCGCCATGGCCGTGGTTGTGACTTTGAAATTGCGTGAATCGACAATCCGCACTTCGCCAGACTTCGTTTGTTTCGTCGGCGGCATTTCCATCGTGCGAAACGCAAAATCTTTCGGTGATTTTCCAAGCGCTCCGGCCGCCGATTTCTGATCGTCCGCAAGAGAAGGTGGCACGTCCGTTTGGAAAATGAACAATTCGTTTTTCGGGACGTTTTGAAATGCCTGTTCGCCAACGCCGAAATTTTTCGAGAGCACCTCGGTCGGCAAATGCGCCATCGCATCGCTTAAGAGCACGGTTTCCGATTCAGAAAAATCACCGTCGTCGAACACGAGCATGAATTCGCAGCCATCCGGATTCAGTCCCTGGATCGAATGCGGGAGGCCGCTCGGAAAAAACCAGAGATCGTTTTTCTTGGTGTCGGCGACAAAACTTTTGCCGTTTTCGTCGATCGCGGTGATCCGGGCTGTTCCGTAAAGCATGATTGCCCATTCGGCGGATGTGTGCCAATGCAGCTCCCGCACACCGCCCGCAGTCAGCCTCATGTTGACGCCAGCCAGCGTCTTGGAGACAGGCAGCTCCCTGACCGTAACTTCGCGTGACCATCCGCCCTTGTAAACACGCTTGTTCGCAAACGAGAACGGGTACTTGAAGTTTTGGACCAGGCTCTTGGAATCCGTGCTCGGCGGCCAGATCGAATCCGGGTTTTGGCCATCAAGAGGCTGATTGGCTGGGCCGGGATCGGTCGGATGATCTGCGCCCACGATTTTTTGCAGCGCCGCAAAGCTGCCTATAGCTACAGCGGTCTTTCCGATGAAACTGCGACGAGTAACTGCGCTCATGATTCTGTCTCCTCAGGGTTTTGAGTTTGTCTGCGTAATTCAAGATTGTTCACGTCAGGCGCTCCACACTGCGCACATGATGGCGATCAAGACAAGCGTCATTCCGCTCCAAACAAGAGTGATCAACTCTTCACGGTTATGTCGGACGACCGGCACGTCGTTCTCAACGGTCGGATCGCGATCGAAGAGTTGGTGTCGCTTTCGGAAGATGAAGCTTCCGACAAGAAGAAAGAAAGTGACTGCGGTGGTAAACGCTACGCGCAGCGCCGGCACGCCAGCTTGTTCAATCGCTGATATCATCAAGAAAATATCCGCTTCCATTTGAAACAGCTTACTCACGCTTTCGATCGGTTGCTGCGATACGTCCGTAGGATTTTTTGCCACATCTGAAGAAAGGATTGCGAATCCCTCTTCCGAGGTAAAGACGAGCGCCATGGTCATTAGTAATTCTCGGCAGCGAAGACAGATTCGGGATCCGAGCCGGAAACTTTTCCCACCTCAATCCAGCCAACGCGACTGACCAGCGCGCCGATTAAGAACGAAATCGCTGCGAATGGAATAAAGGAGAAGAAGCGCAAAACGAGCGCAAGCGGACCCGTCAAAACTTCACCGACCCGAATTAGCCAACCCGTGCCGTGTTCGTGGATCGCGCGATCGGCGACGCCATGTTTATCGACGCTCAACCAAATGAGTAACGCCGTCTCAACCACGGCCGCGTAAACGCCGAGGACGTTCAGCGCGGGGATTCGGTGCCCGAGTAATTCAAGTAGTCCGGCGGCAGATCCTAATCCGGCCGTTCCAAAATGAATGGGCAGCAGCGTTCGATGCAGAAACCACGCTGGAATCGCGGTCGCGCCAATCAACACACCGGTATAAGTCGCGAGTAAGGTTCCAAATATCGCCGAACCCAAAATGAAGATGCCCGCGGCGATGCGAAGAAGTTGATCGAGTGCGCCGGGAAAAAAGTGATGAGCATGGAGCTCGAGCGCGACCAAGCCTGGAACGACGCACGCGCCGAACGCACTCAGAATCCACGCGCCCATAGACATGGCTGATCGATGTTTGAAGACGCGCAACATATTCAGAAAGAGATGTGGTCGACCGAGATCCATGATCAGCAAAATTGGTGAGAGCACTGCTCCGCCGATGGCGGCGAGCCACATGGACGCACGCGCAAGATCCACATGATGCAATCCGATCGCGCCGCTCGCGATCACCGCCGACATTCCGGCCATTCCGCCAAAGAAAAAGTAGAGTGGAATTTCCCATGTCCACACTGGAGGCTTCACCACGGGCTGGCCGTAGTAACCGGGCTTTTTCGGAATTGGTCCGCCGACGACATCGACACCCTTACCCGGAACGACGCCGTCCTTCCACGCTCGCTCGCGCAATTCTTCGAGTCGCTTCTCGGATGGCGAATTGGTCGTCATGAGAAAAACGCGAAGGCAACGACCGCCGCGATGATGGATGCAATCGCAGTCGCGAACGCCGAAGTCCATGCGGACTTCAGATAGATCGTTGGAATCTCTGGCTTGGGGGGAAGTCCGTAAGCTTCAGGTTCGCCGAGAATCAAAAAGAAGGCGTGAATTCCGCGGACCGACGTTTCCGTCGGGTCATAAAGCTGCGCGTCGCTGTAACCGCTTTGTTGCAATTCCTGGACGCGCTGCGCTCCGCGCGCTCGAAGATCGTCCAAGCGACCAAAGACGATTGATTCAGTTGGGCAAACTTTGGCGCACGCCGGAACAAGTCCGCTCTTTTGTCGATCGTAACAAAACGTGCACTTGAAAGCGCCGCCGGTATCGTGAAGCGGTTCAGGCCTGCGATCGATCACGCCGAACGGACACGACACGACGCAGTAACCGCAGCCATTGCAAACATCGTTCTGAACGAGCACCGAACCGACTTCTGTGCGAACAATCGATCCGGTCGGACAGGCTTCGAGACAGCCCGCTTCCTCGCAGTGTTTGCAAACGTCGGACAAGAATACCCAACGGAACGGGTCCTGATCTAATGACATCGGACCGGCGACTTGATTTCCCTTCGGTCGATCTTGCTCGAGAAACATAACGTGTCGCCAGGTCGATGCGCCGAGATGGCCGGTGTTGTCGTAGGAATTTCCCGACCAAATGAATCCGTCATCCGGAACGTGGTTCCATTCTTTGCACGCGACTTCGCAAGCTTTGCATCCGATGCAAACACTCGGATCGGTGAAGAACCCGACTTCGACGTGATCCTGGACGTAAGAATGTTTTCGCTGATTCGTGCTCTGGATTCCTTCGCCGATCATCGGTTGTCGATCTTTCCGTGCAGTCCGTGACCGCCCGCTTCCGGGCCGGGAGATGCGCCCGGCGGCGGTTGCTCTGGATGCAAATTCGGCGGGCCGCCTGTCGGAACATATTTCTTGATCCACTCTTCGTACGCTGGTCCGTGCGGCAACCGGCCGGGCACGATGTTGCAAGCCATCGCTTTGGCTTCCATTATCGTAACGTTCGGCTCCCCCGAAATCGGAACTAGATCGTTAGTTGCGCTGCCTTTGACCGGCCCCGACGTGCCGAAGTGAAATGGCATCGCAATTTGGTGCACCGTTTTCCCGTTGAGGTGCATTGGTCGGATGCGGCGGCTAACGAGCGCCCGCGCTTCGACCGCGCCGCGCAAACTGACGATCGAAATGTAATCGCCATTCTTGAGCTTTAGTAGTGCAGCGAGCTCGGGCGACATTTCCGCGAACAACTCGGGCTGTAATTCCGCGAGATGCGGCAGAAAGCGCGACATCCCGCCGGCAGTGTGGTGTTCGGTCAGGCGATAAGTCGTTAGGACAAATGGAAAGCGCGGATCGCCCGGCGGCGCGAAACGATTCTCGTTTCGCGTAAACCAATTCACGGCCGGATTGGTATCGCGCGAGTAGAGCGCGTTCTTCACCGGTGACTCGAGCGGTTCGTAATGCGTCGGCATCGGCCCGTCCTGCAAACCTTGTGGGACGTGAAGCCAACCGAGCCCATCTTCGTGTGAGATGAACGGCGCGTCGCCGGGAATGCCATCTAGGCCGCTCTCGTTTCCCGTTGGCCGAAACGCTGGCGATTTGTTGGGTGGAAAATCGGGGACGTCGATGCCGCCCCATTTGCCTTGCGCCTCGTCCCACCAAACCAATTTCTTGCGCTCGCTCCATGGCTCACCGGTCGGTTTCGCGCTCGCTCTATTATATATAATGCGACGATCGGCTGGCCAGACGAAGCCCCAGCCGTGGCCAAGATAATCCCTCGAATTGCGCGAGTTCGCCTTGTTGATTTTATCCGGGCCGAGAACGCCGGAGTAAATCCAGGCGCCGCTTGCGGTCGAACCGTCGGCTTTCAGTTTTCCGAATCCGTCAACCTGTGGGCCGTGATGCGGGTTCCCGTCGCGATCGAGTCCGAACACGACTCCTTCTGCGTTGGGTTGCGGTTCGGTGTACCAACCGTTGATCTCCGCCAAGACCGCTTCCATTTTCGGATCGCCCAATTCGTCTTCAGGATACCACCAGTTCAGCGCGCGCAACGGTTCGTCGAGCGGATCGCTTGATTGCTTCGCCTTCGCGATCAAACGCAAGGCAAGCTGATGCATGAACCAGCCTTCCGATCGCGCATCGCCCGGTGGATTGACCGCTTTCTGGCGCCATTGCAACATGCGTTGTGTTTGGGTGAACGCGCCTTCCTTTTCCGCGTGACCGGCTGCTGGAAAAAAGAAAACCTCCGTCTCGATGTCTTCGGCCTTCAATTCGCCGCGCTCGATCTCAGGCGAGTCATACCAAAATGTAGCGCCTTCGATTTCGACCATGTCACGAACGACCAGCCATTTTAGTTTCGAAAGCGACGTGCGCTGAAAACGCGAATTGGCCGCCGCGACCGCGGGGTTCTGGCCCATCATGAACATGCCTTCCATTTTTCCGTCGGCCATGTCGTAGAGATATTCGAAGAACGAATGGTTGCCGGTGAGCTTTGGGATCCAACTGTAACCAAAGTCGTTTTCAGGCGTCGCGTTCTTGCCGTAATAAGCTTTGAGGATGCTGATGAAGTACTTCGGATAATCGTTCCAAAGACCGGTTGGTTTGGTTTGGTGGGCGAGATGATCGTGCAGTGTTTCTTCGCTGCCGTCGCCGCGCGGCATCGCCAGGTAGCCGGGCAAGCTATCGTAGAGCGTCGGAATGTCGGTCGAACCCTGAATCGAAGCGTGACCGCGCAATGCGAGAATCCCGCCGCCCGGACGGCCGATGTTGCCGAGCAAAAGCTGCAGGATGGCCGCGGTGCGAATGATCTGAACGCCCTTGGAATGTTGCGTCCAACCGAGCGCATAGCAGATCGCTGCTGTCTTATCCGGACCCGACGCAGCGACGAGCGCGTCCGCAACTTTGTGGAACAGCGCTGGCGAGATCCCGCAAATTTTCTCCACCATTTCGGGTGTGTAGCGAGCGAAGTGGCGGCGCAGCGTTTGGAAAACGCAGCGCGGATGTTGCAGGGTCAGATCGCGCTCGGGGAAACTGAGATCGGGGTGACCTTCGTAAAACCAGCTGTCTTTGTTATACGTGCGCGTCTGCTCGTTCCAGCCGGAAAAAAAGCCGGTGGCTCCTTCATCGGTGTCGCGAAAATCTTCGCGCAGAATGCAGGACGCGTTGGTGAAGTGCACCACGTAATCACGGAAGAAAAGATTGTTCTCGATAATGTGCCGAACAATGCCTCCAAGAAATGCGATGTCGCCGCCGGCGCGGATTGGCACCCAGATGTCGGCTAGCGCGCTCGTGCGCGAAAATCTTGGATCGACATGGATGATGGTTGCGCCGCGCTCCTTTGCTTTCATGACCCAGCGGAAACCGACCGGGTGCGCTTCCGCCATCGACGAGCCTTCGATTAAAATGCAATCCGCGTTGGCGAGATCTTGTTGCGCAGTCGTAGCTCCGCCCCGGCCGAAGCTGGTGCCCAGACCGGGCACCGTGCTGCTATGTCATATCCGTGCCTGGTTCGAGATGCAGACCATCCCGAGACCAAGCGTAAACAGTTTTCGGATTAAATAATTTTCTTCGTTGTCGAGCGTGGCTCCGCCGAGATGGCAAATCGCGGTGGTGTGATTGATCGTCGCGCCCTTCTCGTTCTTGTGCACGAACGTGCGCTTGCGCGATTCCCACACGCGGTCCGTCACCATGTCCATCGCGCGGTCCAACGGAATTTCGGTCCACTGCTTCGCGCGCGGCGCGCGATATTTCATCTTGGTCTCGCGCCGATCGTGCGTGAGCAATTGATAAGAAGCCGCGCCTTTCGGACAAAGATTCCCCTGACTAATCGGACTCTCCGGATCGCCCTCGATCGAAATTAGTTTTCCGTCCTTGTGAAAGATCAGTTGACCGCACCCGACGCCGCAATACGGACAAACCGACCGCGCGACCTCCGCATTGTCGATCCGCGCGTGCATCACGCGGGTCTTGTCCGACATGGCCTCCAATCCCGTGCCATCCTTCCGCTCGCGGATTTGTCGAACGAGCGGCCACTTCGAGAGCAACGCAGTGAGCGGTGTCATCGTGGTTCCCCCTAATACTTCGGCAACAGCGCCTTCGCGTCGAGCACTAAAAGCTCGTTGATTGGTTATTCCCTCCCGAACGTTCGGACGACCTTATTGCTCGACAAGTGACGCGCGCTCCGAGTCATCCCAGACTGCGGTAAGAGTATAAGTCCTGCCGGGTTCCGCGTTCACCGGAAAGTACGCCGGAGATTGCTCCGAGTAGGTCTTTGGATTTGTGGTTATCGAGACCACATGCTTTCCGGGCGGTAATGCAGCTTGATAATTCTGATTGATCCCGAGGACCGCAACTTGCACGCCGTCGATAGTAAGGTTGATCGACTCGTTTATTCCAAAATCCGCTGATCGGTTTACGATTAAGCGCGCGTTATCGCCAGAGCGCGCTTGGATTGGTGCGATTACGCCGAGGCTGCACGCAACCGCAATCATGACGCTGAGTAGTTTAGTTTTAGTTTTCATATTTTTATCTTTCTAAGACGGAAGGTCACCGAAAAGCCACGCGCTGAGCAGCGCGATGATCATCCCGATCAACGGGCTAAACATCGTGAACCAAATACCGATGCTGGCGATCAAGGGGCCATGTGTGTTCATGAATCTGTTATGCGGCAAGTGGTTGAATCATATTTAGAGCGTCCTCTTTTCGGCTCAGGGCCCGGCGCAGTTTCGCCAAGGCAATATTTTGCAGTTGGCGAATGCGCTCGCGCGTGATGCCGAAATCTCTGCCGACATCTTCCAGCGTCTTTGGCTTTCCACCGTCGAGGCCGAACCGCTGCGAGATAATTTTCTTCTCGCGGCTATCGAGCACCGCGATCAGCTCTTTGACTGCACCGTGCAAATTTTTGTCGCGCAAGAACTCAAACGGCGTTTGCGATTCTTCGTCTCCGATAACCTCGGCAAGTTCGGTCGTATCATCATCGGCAATTGCGGCGTTGAGCGAAGCCGGTCGGATACCTGTAGTTCTTAATCGTGCAACATTTGCGCCCGCGATCCCAAGCTCTTCGCCAAGTTCGTCGTCAGTCGGTTCGCGGCCGAGCTCATCGCTCATCTGCATCGAAACGCGACGGACCTTCGCGACCTTGTCGACCAAGTGCACCGGTAGCCGAATAGTTTTGCTTTGATTGGCCAATGCGCGTTTGATCGATTGTTTGATCCACCACATCGCATACGTGCTCAGCTTGGCGCCCTTCGACGGATCGAACCGCTCGACGGCTTTGGTTAGGCCAATGTTTCCCTCCGAGATCAGGTCGAGCAGGGGAAGGCCGAGATTCGTGTAATCCCGCGCGATCGTGACAACTAATCGTAAATTTGCGTTGATCATCCGTTCGCGCGCCGCGGCATCGCCTTTTTTAATTTTCCGTGCGAGCTCGATTTCGTCTTGCGGCGTCAAAAGAGAAATTCGTCCGATGTCTTGCAAGTATCTATTCAATCCAGAATCGGTTTCGTTCATGACCAGAACCTAGCCGGCCGAGCGACTGCACCGCTATTGCGCGAGCGTGGGATTTTGCGGTGCCACCTACGAGTTGGGGGCCGCTACCTCTTTGGAGATAAGAGATTGCGACCTTGCCAATGCAAACCCTGGGTGCAGATGATTCTTTCGTGAAACTATTGGCTCGGGACCGTGGCGGTTTGGCTGGAACGTAAGCGGGTTTCAGTCGATAGCGCCGCTGAATAAGGCGAACCAGTTCTTCCTTCAGACCTAACGAAAGAGATTAACTTTCGCGAGATCGACAATCTCGTCTCCGCGTCCGCTCAGAACAGCTTTGAGCATGAACAGACCGAAGCCGGTGGCCTGCTCCAACGTAATTGTCGGAGGCATCGACAACTCCTGGCGATGAACGAGCACTTCGACCAGCGCCGGTCCGTCGTGCTTGAGCGCTTGTTGCAGCATCGGTCGCACATCTTTTGCGGCTTCCGCTTTCAGGCCGAGCATCCCGGCGCTTTGCGCGAGTGCGGCGAAGTCCGGGTTTTTCAGCTCGACCCCGAAATCGAGAAAGCCACCCGCTTTCATTTCCAATTCAACGAACGAAAGCGAATCGTTTCTGAAAACAACGACTTTCACCGGCAGCTCGAGTTGATGAAGAGTGAGCAAATCGCCCAGCAGCATCGAGACTCCGCCGTCGCCCGACATCGAAATCACTTGTCGATCCGGCATGGCGAGCTGCGCACCGATCGCCTGCGGTAGAGCGCTGGCCATCGACCCATGCACAAACGACCCCAGCAATCGCCGTTTGCCGTTCATTTTTAGATAACGCGACGCCCAAATCGTTGGTGTTCCGACATCGCAGGTGAAGATGACATCGTCGTTCGCGAGCTCACTGATTACGCGCGCGACAAATTGTGGATGACTGCCTATGCGCTCGTTTCCTTCGGTCGCCAGTTCGTCCAGGGCTTTTCGCGCCTTCCGATAATGTTCAACACTCGCCTTCAAATGCTGATCGTCCGCATTCTGTCTCAATTTCGGCAGGAGCGCCTGCAACGTGACTTTGGTGTCCCCGACCAATCCGTAGTCGAGCTTGGTGCGACGGCCCAGTTGTTCTCCTCGGAGGTCGATTTGAATAACGGTCGCGTGTTTGGGAAAGAATTGTTGATACGGGAAATCAGTGCCGATCATCAGCAACGTGTTGCAGTTCATCATCGCGAAGTAACCGGACGAAAATCCGAGCAGGCCGGTCATGCCGACATCGAATGGATTGTCGTACTCGATGTATTCCTTCCCGCGCAATGCGTGGACGATTGGCGCGTTCAACTTGCCAGCGAGCGTGATCAGTTCGGCATGCGCTTCGGCACAGCCAGCGCCGGCGAGAATCGTGGTCTTTTCCGATTCGTTGAGAACTTTTGCCAGCGTCTCGATCTCGTCATCAGCTGGACATACGGTCGGTTTCGGCGGCGGGAAGTGGAGACGCGGTTCTTGTTCAACCGCGTGACGCAACGCAATGTCCCCCGGGAGCGCGACCACTGAAACTCCGCGTCGTGCGATCGCTGTCTGCATCGCGATCTCCAGCACGCGCGGCATCTGCTCGGGCTGGGAAATCAGTTCACAATAATGACTGCACTGCGCGAATAAATGCTCCGGGTGCGTCTCCTGAAAATAGCCGCTCCCGATTTCTTCGCTCGGGATCTGCGCAGCCAGCGCGAGGACAGGAACGCGACTCCGATGACAATCGTAAAGGCCATTGATCAAATGCAGATTTCCAGGACCGCAACTGCCGGCGCAGACAGTTAGTTGTTCGGTCAACTGCGCTTCGGCGCCGGCGGCGAATGCTGCTGTTTCTTCGTGTCGGACCGGTACCCATTGTAAATTTTTGCGCGGGCGAATCGCATCGGTCACACCGTTGAGCGAATCTCCCACCAGCCCGTAGACTCGCTTGACGCCCGCCGCGACCAGAGTGTCAACCAATACGTCTGCCACTCGCTTCTTAGCCATGGAGTAGGATCAGGGTATTAGCTTTTCCCGAGATGTTCCAACTCTTCCACGGTTGACTGATCGAGCTCAATCAAAGCGGCGGCAGTGTTTTCCTCCAGGTGCTTGACCTTCGAAGTTCCAGGGATCGGAAGCATTACCGGAGATTTCTGAAGCAGCCACGCTAGCGCGATCTGCGCCGGCTTTGCGTTGAGGCGCTTCGCTGCCCGCGTCAACGGACCGTTATGTTTTGCGAGTTCGCCGGTGGCGAGCGGAAACCAGGGGATGAATCCAAGATTTTCCCGCGTGCAATGCTCGAGCACGTCCTCGGAATGTCGATCGACCAAATTGTATCGATTTTGAACTGAAACGATCGGCGTGATGCGCCGGACCGCTTCGATCTGCTTCACGCTTACTTCGGACAGTCCAATATGGCGAATCTTGCCCGTTCGCTGAAGATCGGCCAGCGCGCCAATTTGATCTTCCATCGGAACTTTTGGATCGATCCGGTGCAATTGTAGCAAATCAATTCGATCGAGTTTTAGCCGGCGAAGACTGCCTTCAACTGCCGATTGCAGATGTTCCGGGCGCCCGTCTTCAACCCAACTATCTGGTCCAGGCCGTTGAAAGCCGGCCTTGGTCGCGATCAAATGATTTTCGGGATACGGATGAAGCGCCTCGGCGATCAGCCGCTCGCTAACTTCGGGGCCGTAGGAATCGGCGGTATCGATTAGATTGATTCCCAACTCCAACGCGCGACGCAGGACGGCGATCGCCTCACCATGATCTTCAGGTTCCCCCCAAACGCCGTCACCGGTGAGTTGCATTGCGCCGAACCCGAGCCGGTGCACAGGAATATCGCCAATTACAAATGTTCCGCTCGCTTCAGCCGGGCGGTCGGTCGTAGTCATTGTTGCACTCATATATATAGAGAGATCGCCTAAGCGCCGTGTTTTGTTTCTGACAAAAACCACGTGCGGCGCTCGGTTTCATCGATCCAAACTTCGATCAAACTCGCGGTGGCAATCTCGCGATGCTCGTCGAACACGTTGTGCCGGTCGCGCAGCGGCCGCATTACTCGCGGTGATGAATGTTCTTCGGTCCATTTTTGATTCAACGCAGCATGTCGCTTGAATTACCGAACATGCGAGGCCGCTTCTTCGATAACGGCTGCAACCTCTCTCGGCCTGGAGACGTAGACCGAGTGACTCGCGCCTGAGACCTCGACCGTGTGGCTGCTCGCTCGACTGGCGTACCAGCGTTCGAGGTCGGGGTTAATCGTCCTGTCCTTTGTCGCCACCAGCATCCAACTTGGTTTGTTTCTCCACGCGGGCCTGGTGATGATTGCTTTGAAATTATCAGCGGCGTTCAGCACCTGCGATCGCGCCATCAGAGCGGCCTGCTCGGCCGGCAAGTCGGCTGCGAAGTATTCATGAAACTGCGCGGGGTCGAGATAAGTGAAACCGTCAGCCGTTTTCTTTATTGCATTGGATTTGCTGAGGTCACTTGGAAATCGTTTTCCGTCGTCAGCCTCATTTTCTCCCGCATCCGGCATGTGGGCAGCGACGTAGACCAATCCCGCAACCGACGGATCCGTCCCGGCTTCAGTAATTACAGCTCCGCCATAGCTGTGAGCGACAAGAATGCACGGTCCATCTTGTTGAGAAAGGACACGCTTCGTCGCAGCCACATCTTCTTTAAAGGATGTCTCCGGTTCCTGGACGATGCTGACGTTGTAGCCGTCTTTGACCAAAATGTCGTAAACGCCTTTCCAACCGGAACCATCTGCCCAAGCGCCGTGAACCAGAACAATATTTCGAATGTGGGGTTCTTGAGTTTGCGCTGGGAGCCCGCTGCAAGTTAACAGCAATAATAGGGTGCAGAGGAATTGAGACGCTTGTCGTATTTGCAAAGGCGTCACTGAATCGCTCCATTTGCAAATCAGGCGACCGACTTGTGTTCGTTCGATTGAAAAATGGTGAGGAGTTCCGCCAAGCGCGATTCGTACGACTCGCAGATAGGGGACTCACCGTTTTCCTCGATCCACTCCGGGTGCTGCTCGCGCAGGGCGTCATGAATCTGGTGCTGAAGTTGAACGTAAGAGCCAATGCCGGAGCTGCTCGCATATGTGTTCATTTTCATCTCCAAATTGACCAGCGGTCATGAGACGTCGGCTATTGCGCGTGCGTGGGATTTTCCAATACCATTATAGAGGTAATCCGTAATCCCTCGTTCGAGGGAGAGGGTCTCCGCCCAGAACTGTTGATATTGTAAAGTGGAACGCCTCCATACTCACAAGAGAAGATTGCGATGAGAACTACGTTGACGGTGCATCATAGCGAACATGTCAGCAGCCGATCGTTCGATGAGGTCGTTCGTGCCTTTGAGGCCGCCGTAGGATCTATTGAAAACATTGGACTTGAAGCGCTCTCGGCGTCAGCGAAGAGTGCCGAGGAGTTCGAGGGGCAAGTAAAATCCCGTGAGAGCACGAGCGGTTTCATGCGCTTCTTCACCGCCGATCATGGCGCCTGGATGGCGCGCGTCGGATTGAACGCGAGGGCCAGAATGTACACGATCGGCAATCCGTTGATCGCTCGGACCATGCTCGAACACGATATTGCCGCGGGATTGAATGTTCCGGTGCGATTGATGATCTATGAAGAGCCGGCGAGTCAGACAACTCGGTTGGCCTACGATCTTCCTTCTTCACTAATGAGTGGATTGAAGAATGAGAAGGTCAACGCGGCCGCGAAAAAGCTGGACGCCAAGCTCATTGCTCTGGCCGTTCACGCTACGGGTGCAGAAGCCTAACGAGTTACAAGACATTCGATATGGCGATGCGGATTCTTATCGTCGGCGCCGGGGCCGTTGGTGGTTACTTTGGTGGCCGTTTGGCCGAGGCCGGGCGCGATGTGACTTTTCTCGTGCGCCCATCGCGCGCGAAACAGCTCAGTCGAGATGGCCTCCGAATCATCAGCCCACATGGTGATGCGGTCCTTTCCCCGAAGCTGGTAAGCGCTGATAAGATCGACACGCCTTGCGACGTTGTCTTCCTGAGCGTGAAAGCGTATGCGCTCGAGGCTGCGATGAATGATTTCGCGGCGGCCGTTGGGCCGGGAACGATGATCTTTCCGGTGCTCAATGGCATGCGCCATATCGATCTTTTGGCGAAACGCTTCGGAGAACATGCGGTTATCGGCGGCGTCTGTCTCGTCGCGGCCGAGATCGACGACCAGGGTCGCATCGTCCAGTTCGCCGACTTTCAGCAACTTGTTTATGGCGAGAGAGACGGCGAGATCACGCCCCGCCTGAAAACGCTCGACGCGACTCTGCAGGGAGCCGGATTCGACGCCCATCTGTCGCCGGACATTATGCAAGCGATGTGGGAGAAATGGCTCCAGCTCGCCAGCCTCGGTGCCGTTACTTGCCTGATGCGCGGAACGATCGGCGAGATCGTGGCTGCGCCCGGTGGAACCGAGCTGTCGATCGATGTGGTGAACGAGTCCGTCGCAGTTGCCGCTGCCTGCGGCTACAAGCCGTCGCAAAAAGTTGTTTCAAGACACGCGGCCGCAATGACGGCGCCGGGCTCTTCGCTGACCTCTTCGATGTATCGCGACTTGCGAAAGGGCGCTCCGGTCGAGGCCGATCACATCCTGGGCGACTTCATCGAGCGCGGCAGCGCCCACGGAGTTACCACGCCATTATTGAAAGCCGCTTTCGTCAATCTCCGCGTTTATCAGGACAGGCTCCCGAAGCATTGATGCCAGCAACTCAGTTCCGCGCGCGCGTATTTTCAGGCAGCGGCGCGTGAGTCGATAAGCAAAGGTGCCGCCGCTGTCTCAGACCCGAGCGCGCTTCGCACCAGCGGAGCGACGCGCGTTCCGAGCAGCTTGATCGCGCGCAACATTTTTGCGTGCGGCAAAGCCGCGACGCTCATTTGGAACATGAGCCACGAGACACCGCCTAACGACTCCGAAGAAGGCGAAATAAAACTCGGAACACAACTTGGTAAAACCGTTCGGGCGATTTGTGCACCCATCGCTCACTTTTCTCAAACGTTCGCTGGACCGCAATGCACATCCGTTAAATGTCGAGGGTCGCGCAACCGTGAATCGCCGTCGCACTCTTGCGGGAGTTATGGTTCGAGTTCGTCGCTCTTCTCGTCCGCCTCGGCTGCCCGAAGCATTTGATCGTGTTCAGCTTCGGTGACGCCTTCTTCGAACATCTGCGCACTCTCGCTCCGTCCCTCGGCATCTTCATCTTCTCCGAGGGAGTCCGATGCTTGCCGTCCGGTTGAGCCCGGCACGGGACCCCAACCCTCCGATTCGGGTATGGATTCGCTACTCTCTTGCTGCGGATCCATTTCCGTTTCTCCTGTCAGCTCACGTTTGGCCTGTTGATAGTCAGCCTCGGACGGTTCGGAAGAAGGACGACCGTTAATCGCGGCTAACTCGCGCGCACGGGATTCAACCATCTCAGACGTCACCGTCCCGACGCCAGCAGCGTTCTCCATTATGATACCTTTGTTCAGCGGATTTTTTCTCATGATTTAACTAGCTCCCTATTCTTATTTACCTCGAGTTCGCGACGAGGCTCACCTGCGTTGCTCGTCGCGCAACAACATCACTTACGATTCGATCGTCACACGCCAACAGGCCGGCGATATTTCAAAGGCCCTTAGCCGGGCTTGTCACCGCCTCCGGAAACTCCGGGAATACCCTGATCGGCTGCTCTGGCCGTATCCGTAACCGCGACCACCGTAGTAACCGTATCGGCCGTATCCATAGTACGGGTATCCGCCGTATCCATAATAATCGTACGGGTAATAGCCGTAACCATAATATCCGTATGTATAGCCCCAGTCCCACCACCCCGGATAACCGTAGCCACCGATGAAAACATCATTAGAGAATCGGTGATGGCGCCAGTCGCCACCCCAGTTCCGCCCACCGAAACGGCCATCGCGAAAGCCAGCGCCGTGGAAACCGCCACCGCCGAAACGTCCACCACGGAAACCACCAGCGCTGTGGAAACCGCCACCGGCAAAGCCTCCCGCGTGAAACCCGCCACCACCGAAACCGCCACCGTGGAAACCGCCACCGCCGAAGCCTCCTCCGCCGTGGCCGCCTCCGCCCCCACCGTGGCCACCTGCCCATCCGGCGTGAGCCAGGGCGATCGATATGATGCCTACTAAACTCAGTAATTTAAACTTTTTCATACTTTAAGATCGTTACTCTTCGGTTTTGGAGACATGGCCCATGCGCGGGATTTTGCGGTCCTCCTAAAGAATTGGTCCTGACTCCCTCCTTTGAGTTGAGAGCTCAGGGATCACCCGGTGTTGATCATAAATAAGCCGAGTTCGGTTAAGCCAGGACCTAAGCAAGAGACTTCGTTAAGAAAGCATTGCGCTGATCCAAGGGCCTCGGCGCGGGCACGGATTTATCGGAAGAGGATCTTCGCCATCATGCCCTTGTCTTCGTGCTTCAGCAGATGGCAATGAAAGAGAGACATGCCGCGAATGATCGGATCGGTAAAATCCATAACCAGATCGACCGAGCTGCCATAGGGGACATTCACCGTGTCGACCCATACGGGATCTTTCACGGGCTTCCCGTCGACGGCATACGCGAGGAAGTGAACTTGATGGATGTGAAACGGATGGACTTCTTTGGTTGCGTTCACAACGCGCCAGCGCTGAAGGGAACCGACGTCCACTGTCAGCATGGGACCAGAATTCATTTCGAATTTCTGGCCATTTATATAGAAGCCCTGTTTGTTTTCAGTGAAGTTAACCACGAATTGCGGCTCGCTGGCTTCGACGCGTTTGAGTGTAGTCGGCGAAATGGTTGCGTAAACTGGTGATCCGCCGAGAGCAGGTCGTGCTTGGAGACTTGATGGCTTTGCCGAAACGATATCGGCCAAAACCATTGCGGGATTGGAATCGCCGTCCGGCCCGGTATCGAAACACCGCGTGCGGAGCGCGACCTGCGAATCCGCTGACGGTCCGGTGACAATTGCTTCCACTCTTCCAGCCGGTGGAACTAAAACGTGGCTCATCGATCGCGTCCGGATCGACGGGTCGTGGTAGGCCAGGGGCATGCCGTCAAGAGCCACGATCTCGAATGATCCCGAATCCAACTCCAAATCCGCATACAAATCCGGACTCGCGTTGACGATTCGCCAGAACTGGCGCTCGCCTGGCGCGATGTCGATCTTTGGCCGGAGACTTCCGTTGACGGTGAAAGCCGCCTCTGGCTTTTCAGCGGCAGCGCCGCATTGGGTGGTTTGCATCTGGACCGACTCCATTACGCTTTTGCGCTTGGCGGCATCAGTGGACAGAACAAGATTTCGCAACACCAAAATCCGCTCGCGCATGTTACCCACTTCGGGCACGTAACGCTCGATGCCCTCTACGACGATCGCTCCCGACATTCCATCAAGGTCCTGCACATAACTCTCGCCGTGCGAGTGGGTGTGGTACCAATAGAGTCCCGGAGGTTGCTGCGGTGGGACCTGCACCGAATAATGCAATGTCTCCCCAGGTGAGGCCATCATGTCGAGCACGTCGTCCTGCGGCGCATTTGGAGAAACGTGCAAACCGTGAAAGTGAAGATTCGTCATCTGCATGCACGGATGGCCGAAGCAATCTTCTTTCGATTGCGTCGCGAGCCCGTTTTTGTATTCCACATTCAAAGTACTTCCCGGCTGGAGGCGAATGACCGGTGGCGTGTTGTTGCCTTGAAAGCGAAATTCGGATTTACCGGAGACCGGATCCGACGCCGCTATGAGCGTGACCGGCGTTTTTGCTTGCGGCAGCTCGGGAAGTATTTGGCCTTGCCCACCTGCGGTGGCCACCGGCAAACCGATGGTCACCATCCAGCGACATGCGCATGACACAAGGTTTCGTGAAATTTGCACCGGGAAAGTTACCGGGCGGTGAATAGTATCGCTACAGCGTAAGCGTGGGGTTTTGCAATGCCACCTATGAGGGGATGTTCAGTTCCTCGTTGGAGATAGAGTTGATTTAGATGGAGGCGAACCTCACCTGACCGAAAGTGAATGGAAGAACGCCTACAACTGAATCAAGCCGCGCCGAGTAGCGTTAGCGACGGCCTCTGTGCGGCTGATGACGTTGAGCTTGGCGAAGATGCTTTTTACGTGCGACTTCACCGTGCCCTCACTAATAAACAGGGACGACCCGATCTCCTTGTTGCTTTTGCCCAGGGCCATCAGCTTGAGGACATCGATTTCGCGCTCGCTCAAAGTTTCGCCGCTGACGCGTTGCGCGAGTTTCGCTGCGAGATGAACCGGGACACATGTCTCGCCAGCATGCACTCGACGAATGCAATCCATCAGGGCTTCACGCGGCGCGTCTTTGAGCAGGTAACCCTTGGCGCCTGCTTGAATGGCGCGGTAAATATCTTCGTCGCCGTCAAAAGTTGTTAATACAATGATTCGGGCTTTCTCGTCGTTGGAACGAATTTCCCTAAGCGCGCCAACGCCGTCTAGCTCAGGCATTCGCAAATCCAGCAGCGTTACATCGGGATGATGTTGCTTCCAAAGATCAACCGCTTCGCGTCCATTGCTGGCCTCACCGACGACGGCCATGTCTGTTTTCCGTGTGATGAGAGAAACCAAGCCTTCGCGGACAACGCTGTGATCGTCAGCAATGAGAACTCTAATGCGCGATTTCTTTTGATCTCCAACTTTGGCTGCCTTTTTCGCAACAGCTTTTTTCGAACTCGCCGCCGTCTTCTTTTTTGATGTCATGAGGTCGAGTCTCCGTTGCAGGGCAGCAACACGGTGATCTTCGTGCCTTTGCCGCGAGAGCTGGTGATTTCGAATTCGCCCCCCATTTGTTCCACCCGCTCACGCATTCCAATGAGGCCGACCCCGTCATGTCGATCTTTAACTTTAAATCCTTGGCCGTCGTCACCAAGCTCCAGGTGAACCCCTTCCCCATTGCAGCTTAAACGAGCGCGAAAATTCTGTGCGCGTGCGTATTTGAGCGTGTTGGTTAAGGCTTCCTGGCCAATGTGCAAAAGGTTCTCCTGCCACGGAGAAGGCAAATCCGGAATTTTGCCTTTCGCTTCAAACGTGGCCTGAAGCGAGGTCCCGACCGTCACGCTCTTAATAATACCCTGAAGTGCGTCCCAAAAATTGTGTTCCTGCAATGCTTGCGGGCGCAAAGCGTGCACCGAGCGGCGCGCTTCGCTCAAACTTCGCCGGGCCAGTTCGCCTACGTGCTGCAAATGTTCGTCCGCTTCCTTGCGCCAGCCGCGCGAGATCGCATCCTCCGCTGCTTCCAGTTGCACGATCACTCCGGTGAAACCTTGCGCCAGCGTGTCGTGAATGTCCCGCGCCATCCGGTTCCGTTCTTCCAGGACTGCTGCCCGCTGACCTTGCTCGGCAAATTCGTTGAGTTGAATTGCGAGCATGACCTGATGCGCCAGCGCCTGGGTCAATTCAACCTCTTCCGGCCGATAAGCCGCCCGATCGGAGTGACGAACCCCAATGATGCCTCGGACTCGTCCGCCGACCAAAATCGGAACAGCTAGCAATCTTTTCGTTCCACTTTTCCTCAAATAATCGCGCCACTCGCCTTTCACGCGAGGATCGTTCTCTACATCTTCGCAAACTACCGGACCAGCCGTGAAAAGGAGTTCTTGCACAACCGAATTCTCTTTCCACGACAAAGGATTTGCCATCCAGGGATGATTTGGATCGGGCGCGGCCGGTTTTGCACCGTCGGCCATCAAACGCAAGACCAGCGAGTTCATCGATTCGTCGAACAACCACAAGGCCACAGTCTTCGCGTTCAAAAGCCGGCCAATCGTACTGAGCATTTGTCCCACAAATGTTTCCGGCTCGGGCGCGGTGGCTAAAACACTCAGGCTTTGCGCCAATGCCTCGACTTGGCCGCGCGCGACTTGCTCGGATGCGCGCAACGCGTCTGCCGCGCGCATGTTCTCGGTGATGTCCATCGAGATGCCGACGTATTCGTCTATCTCGCCGGATTTTTTTATAACGGGGCGACCGATCGATTTGAAATGCTTGACCGAGCCGCCGGGAAGAACGACGCGATATTCCATCGTGTATTCGCGTCGCTGACTGGTGCTGTCGTCCAGGATATTTCTGACGCGCGCGCTGTCCTCTGGATGAACTCTTTCGAAAAACAGCTCCACCGTCGGCTCAACGTGGGCGTCGAAACCGAGCATGCGAGATTGCTCGTCCGACCAAATGACTTTTCCAGTGGAAAGATTCCAGCCCCAGCTTCCGGTGTGGCTGATTCTCTGTCCATCAGCAAGAAAACTTTCGCTTCGCCGCAGCGCTTCTTCGGCGCGGTCGCGTTCAATGGCCACGCGGGCGAGGTGTGTAGCCATCTCAATGAGTCCGAGATCATGCGAACTGAGAGTTCGTTTTTCACGAGCGTAAAGACACAATGTTCCCAGCACTTTTCCTTCCGAGGAAAGAATTGGATTCGACCAGGACGCGCGCAATCCATGACTTAATGCCGCCGCGCGATGTTCCTGGACATTCCAGAGCGGATCGGTTGCGATGTCTGAAACAATGACGGGCGAACCGCGATAAGCCGCGGTGCCACAAGAACCCGCGCACGGCCCGATCGGCAGACTTTCCATCTGTCGAATCCATTCTTGGGGAAGACTCGGCCCCGCGACCGAATCGAGATGAATGCCGTCAGAACGTACCAACAAAACAGAAGCGAGAGTGTCATTGCGGTAACCTTCAATAATCAGGCACAGGCAATTCAGGACTTCTTTAAGTGCAGCGCCGGTGGCGATCATCTCGAGCACGCGTTTTTCACCGCTGAGCAACGCTTCTCCGCGTTCGCGCTCCGCGCTCAATTCCCGCCTTTCCTCGCCTTCGCGCAACGCTCGTTTCACCGAAGGCACAAGCCGCGAGAGCCCTGTCTTGGAAACGTAATCGGTCGCGCCGATCTTGAGCGCTTCAATCGCGACTTCTTCGCCCAGAGTTCCAGCGACAAAAATGAATGGAACATCCGGCCAGTTTTGCCGGGCGATTTTCAACGCCGACAAACCATCAAAAGAGGGCAGCGAGTAATCCGCGAGAATCAACCCAAACTGATTCTCCTTCAGTGACGCGACAAAATCAGTCTCGGTTTCAACTCGCGTGACCTGACAGGTAATGTCGCCGGCCTCGAGCGTTTCCTGAACCAACTCGGCGTCCCGGGGATCATCCTCAAGCTGTAAAACTCGCAGAGGAGATTCCATCTTCGGCTAGCTCTTTTTTACGCTTCCCGGTGGCGGCTCGTTCACCAGCGCCCAAAAAATCCCGAGCTCCTTGACCGCATTCACAAACTCATGAAAATCCACGGGTTTCACCACGTAGGCGTTCACGCCGAGCTTGTAGCTCGTGATCATGTCCTTCTCTTCATGGGACGACGTGAGCACGACTACAGGAATCAATTTGAGTTTTGCATCGCTCTTGATCTGCTGTAGCACCTCCAAGCCGTCGACCTTCGGCAATTTCAGATCGAGCAGCAGCACGGCGGGGTTATCAGTCGAGCGCGTCGCGAAATTTCCCCGGCGGTAGAGATAATCGAGAGCCTCCTCACCATCGCGGGCAACAACAACCTCGTTGGCAAGCTTGTAATCCTCCAGAGCCGTCATTGTCAGCTCCACGTCTTTCGGATCGTCTTCCACCAATAAGATTCGTCCTAAGTTGCTCATAATTTAAATTCCCTGTGCTTTGGATAGTGAGAAATAAAACGTTGCGCCGCCATCGACCAGACCTTCAGCCCAAACCCTGCCGCCATGCCGATGAATGATCCGTTGGACCGTGGCCAGCCCGATACCAGTGCCTTCAAACGCCTCAGGCGCGTGGAGACGCTGGAACACGCCGAATAATTTATTCACGTACTTCATATCGAACCCGACGCCGTTGTCTTTGATCGAGACAACTATCTGATCTGGATTGTGGTTCGTCGATGCTATTTCGATCTCGGCCTGCGGGCGCGTCCGCGTAAACTTAACTGCATTTGCGATCAGATTAATGAGGACAAGCCGTAACATCGAACGGTCTCCGTAGCAGGCGGGCAATCTGCCAATCTTCCAATTGATATTGCGTCCGTCGGTCTCCTGCGCGACTTCGCTTTGCGCTTCTTGCACGAGTTGTTGCAAGCTTACCATGGTCTTGTGCGCCTCCGCCCGGCCGATCCTCGAAAAAGCCAGGAGGTCGTCGATTAAGTTCCCCATCTTCTTGGCCGACTCGAGGATCATCGTCGTGTGTCTTTGGCTTCGCTCATCAAGAACGGACGCAGAATTTTTTTGCAGCAGCTCGGTGAACCCGGCGATATGGCGAATGGGCGCTCGCAGATCGTGCGATACGGAATAGGCGAATGCTTCCAATTCCTTATTGATAACCTGAAGCTCGCCAGACCGAAGGGCGAGTTCTTCGTTGAGTGCGCGACGCTGCGTTACTTCTTCCTCAAGATGATCCCGGGATTGCCGAAGGTCTTGCTCGACGCGGCGCCGAACGGCGCTGAACCAGGCAACGAGCGCCGCAAAGAACAAGAAGACGATATAGTACGGGAGGTCAGAAGAGGTAACGTAAAAAGTATAATAAGGCTCTGTGAAGTAGTAATTGAAGCTGGCGCTCGACAGGGCAAATGCGAGCGCCGCGGGTCCGGCCCCGGCATACCAAGCGGTTAGGGCGATGGCAAACAGGAAAAGGGGTGCCTCAACGTCACGAACGTGATAGCGGTCGACCAGAAGCGCCAGGCCCAGCGCGACGGCAACCGAAACAACAGCGAGACCGTAACCTTGAATCATAGAAAGCGGCTTCGCCAATTTACTCAACGTCCGCGCGTCCGGCTTCTCGCTTTTCATGAGATCGATTCTCCGTTGCATGGCAGGAGCACGGTGATCTTCGTGCCCTTACCGCGTGAGCTGCTGATTTCCAATTCGCCGCCCATTTGTTCGACCCGCTCGCGCATTCCGGTGAGACCGACGCCGTCATGTCGATCTTTAACTTTGAATCCGTCGCCGTCGTCGCGAAGTTCCAAACAAAGTTCTTTCGCCTTGTAGGTTAATCGCGTTTTGAAGTTGCGGGCGTGACCATACTTGAGCGTGTTGGTCAGCGCTTCCTGTCCAATATGGAGAAGGTTCTCCTGCCAGGGCTGAGGAAGCTCCGGTAGTTTGCCTTGCGCTTCAAACGTAGTGTGAAGCGCCGTCCCGGCGGTCGTGTTCTTAATAGTACCTTTGAGTGCCTCCCAGAAATTGTATTCCTGCAGTGCTTGCGGACGCAACGCGTGCACTGACCTGCGCGCTTCGCTCAGACTTCGCCGAGCCAATTCGCCGGCGCGATGCAAATGATCGTCCGCGTCCTTGCGAGAACCGCACGCGATTGCATCCTCCGCGGCTTCCAATTGCACAATCACACCGGTGAAACCTTGCGCGAGCGTATCGTGAATGTCCCGCGCCATCCGATTGCGCTCTTCGAAGACTGCAGCCCGCTGGCCTTGCTCGGCAAACTCATTGAGTTGAAGCGCGAGCATGACTTGGTGCGCCAGCGCCTGGGTCAATTCAATCTCCTCCGGCCGATATTGCGCAACATCGATATGACGAATCCCAACGAAGCCACGCACGTGACCGCCCACCAGGATCGGAACTGCCAGAAATCTCTTCGTCCCGCTTCGTTTTAAATGCTCGGCCCATTCGCCGGTCACTCGCGGATCCGTTGCGACATCATCGCATACCACCGGGCCGGCCGTGAAAAGTAATTCCTGAACGACAGGATTCTGTTTCCAGAATAAGGGATCCCTGATGAATGGATGCTCGGGATCGGCCATTACTTTTGCCCCATCCGACGTTGAGGAGCGCAAAATGAGTGCGTCGTTCGACTCGTCAAACAACCACAGAGTCACATTTCGCGTGTTTAAGAGGCGCCCAATCGTGCCTAACATCTGGCCAATAAATTTCTCCGGGTCCGGCGCAGTGGCCAAAACGTCCAAACTCTGCGCCAGCGCTTCCACCTGTCCGCGCGCGACCTGCTCGGAAGCGCGCAGCGCGGCTTCAGAGCGTTTGCTTTCGGTGATATCCATCACCGTGCCCACAAATTCCACGAGATGCCCTGCCTCGTCGCAAACCGGATGACCGACCGCGTGGATGTCCTTAACGGCGCCGCTCGGGTGAACAACTCGGTAGTCCGTTTCGAAGTCCGCGTTCTGGGCAATCGCTTTTCCGAACAGTTCTCTGACTCTGCCCTGGTCCTCAGGGTGAAGTCGCCCGAAGAATTTTTCGAATCGCGGCGGCCCGGCGTCCGGATCGAAGCCAAGCACGCGGTAGGTTTCCTCCGACCAGTACCGGATCTCGCCCGTAGCGGGCACCCACGCCCAACTTCCGGTATGGCTGAGTCGCTGCGCTTCCGCCAGATACGCTTCGCTCTCGCGCCGGGACGTTTCCGCCAGCTTACGCTGGATGGCGACGCCCGCGAGATGAGTAATGTGTTTAATCGTTTCCTGCTCACGCCCGGTCGGGGTGCGTGGCTCGTGATAGTACATGGCAAACGTGCCGATCACTTTGCCTTCGGAGGAAAAAATCGGTGTGGACCAACAGGCGCGGAGCGAATGCGTCAAAGCCAGTTCGCGGAAATCAGTCCACAGTGGATCGGTCGCGATGTCCGAGACAATCACTTGCTCGGCACGAAAAGCGGCCGTTCCGCATGAGCCGACCGAAGGTCCGATGAAAGCCCCGTCGATCGCTTCGGTATAAGTTTTCGGAAGATTCGGAGCTCCGCCATGCCGCAGCTGCTTGCCATTTGGATCCATTAACAAAATCGAGGCGATGACCCCGGTGGATTGTTCTTCTACCAGCAGACATAGATTATCGAGCATGTCGGCCAGCGAATCGCCTTTAGCCACCATCTCGAGGACTCTGTTTTCGCCGGCCAAGAGCGCTTCGCGCCGCTTACGGTTACTAATGTCTCTGATGATTGCCTGATAATATTGGCCACGCAGTGCGGACAAAGAAACCTCCACCGGAATTACTTCGCCATTTTCTCGCAGGAATTTTCGTTCGAACCGAAACGATCCTTCCGCTTTCAATTTCTCGATCCGATCCCGAAACAAGTGGAGTTCTTCCGGAAGATAGGTGTCGGTAACTGAGGAACCGATCAGTTCCTCTTCCGGACGACCTGCCAGCTTGATGCCTGCCGGATTCACCATCACAAGTTTGCTATCCGCATCGAGAACGCAGATGGCGTCGGGCGAAGCGTCGATCAGATCTCGATATTTTTGCTCGCTCGTCCGCAAATCCGTTTCTGCCCGATCGCGTTCAATCGCAACTCGTGCCAGGTAGGTCGCCTTTTCGATAACCTCGAGGTCGTGCGTGCTCGGACTTCGTGTTTCGCGCTCATAAACACAAAACGTTCCGAGGACTTTTCCCTCTGAGGACAATATTGGATTCGACCAGGAAGCTCGCAGCCCATGGCTCAATGCAGCGGCACGATGCCCCGGTACTTCCCAAAGCGGATCAGTCGCAATATCGGAAACAATGACTGCTGATCCGCGATAGGCCGCCGTCCCGCAAGAGCCGGCACACGGTCCGATAGGCAGCTTTTCCATCTCCTGCCTCCATCCTTTGGGAAGACTCGGGCCCGCCACGGAATCGAGGTGAAGACCGTCGGCACGAAGGAGCAAAATCGAAGCAAGCGTACTGGGACGGTACTCCTCGATAATTAGACACAGGACATTCAGGATTTCCGTGAGTGGAACGCCGGTGGCAATCATCTCGAGAAGACGTTTTTCACCGGCGAACAACGCCTGCCCTCGCTTGCGTCCGGTGATGTCTACGGTCGTGCCAACATAACCATCGACATTGCCAGACTCCCCAAAGACGGCTCGGCCCACCCCTTGGACATGCTTAATAGATCCATCCGTAAGCGCGATTCGAAATTCGAGGTCGAATCCCCGTTTCTCCTTAATTGCTTCATCGAGACTTCGCTCAATAAATGATCGATCGTTCGGATGAACCGTTTCCAGGAATAACTGGAACGATGGCTCGGTCTTCTCAGGATCGAGCCCAAAAATCCGGAAATGCTCTTCGGACCATGTGACCTTTCCGTTGGAAACTTTCCAGCTCCAGCTTCCGGTGTGGCTGATTCTCTGTCCCTCAGCTAAAAACCCTTGGCTGCGGCGCAGCTTTTCTTCCGCACTTTTGCGTTCAATGATCTCTGTCTGCAATTCCTCGTTCGCGCGCGAAAGGTTCGCGGTTCGTTCTTCGACTTTAGCTTCCAGCTCATTCCGCGCTTTCCGAAGCTCTGATTCGCTTTCGCGCAAGCGGTTCTCGGAACGTTTGCGGGCGGTGCTCCACGAACTAAGAACCAGCGCCGAAAAAAGAAACGCGATTGTGGTCGGAATATCCCGAACGCTAAATTGAAATGCGTAAACCGGTTCGGTGAAGAAGAAGTTGATCGACAACGTCGAGAGCAAGACAGCGAGCAGGCCCGGACCGGTGCCGCCAAACCACGTTGCGAGCAGGAGAGCGGGGAAAAAAAGCGAAGTTCTGACGCCAAAGCTTTGCAGCGGCATCGTAGCGACCGTGGAGATCGCCACGCATAAAACAGCCAGACCGTACCGCCAGATGGCCGGCGCGACTCTTCGCAAACCAGGATCTAACTTCGACATTCTCTTGACTCCAACAGTCTACCTGAGGCGATTAAGTCCTTGAACGCCGATCAGATCGTTGATGCAGACTCTCAGGCGCTTAATCTCATTGGCCGCCTGTTGCACCTTCGCTTCCATCATAAGGTAACTTCAAGCCGCTGCTTTACCCTGGGGCGCGCGGCGTTCGCGCAGTTCCCGCAAAAACTCATCTGGCGGTACAAAAAACGGGTTCTGCTGGACGATGCCGCCGATGAGAATCATTGGATGAGTTCGTATGACGTCGATGATTAGGTTGCCACCACACTTCGTCAGATTATAAAGACAGATTACGGCATCCTTATATTGCGGTATGATGTCGTTCAGCCGGCACTCGTATTCCAGGAAATCGTCTACTCCGGGCCAGTCTCCTGAAGCCCACTCGGCATGGCCCATCACGCGGGCGAGCGGGAAGCCATCGTGCTGGCTTTGCTCCAGTACGTCCTGCATGCAGGCAAGCATTCGGTCCTTGTCGAAATGACCGTCGCGCAAATAAACTTCATCCCAATCGTGCAGCTCGAATTGTCCATTCTTCTCGACCGAAGGGACGTCGATGCCGCCTGAAGAAAGCCGCTCCAAATGCTCGTCGCGAAGTTTTGGATCGACAATGTGGAACGCCTTCTCGCCGCGCGTCAGCCCCTCCTTAACGAACGGAAGTAGCACGCGATACTCCTCGTCCGCGTCGTGAAAGAATGCGCAGACATGCCGATGTTGCCCGAGCCTAGCATTGGCAAACCGCATCGGCCGATCGTCATCTTCGCGAGACTTGGTGTTGTCTTTAGTCGGATCCATAGGGGTTTCCTTTCTTGGTTGGAACCGCGCCTGACTTAGTCAGCGCCGGCCCACAAGTTAACAGTCGTCCGCGCTCTCCGCCACTCTTACGTCCTCCCTCGAAAGAGGCAGCCGAAAATCCCGCCACTGCTGCGTAGTGACGGATTGCACGGGGGCTTAACGTTTGAAAGAAACGAAATCACTATGAAAGCCAAACAACGTGAAAACAATTTCAGGAGCAGAGTGCGCGACCTTTTTCGACGACGGGCGCACAGGCACGACCCCATGCTCGTTTTTAACATGTCGATCTTCAATTTCACCGATGGCTGGAGCCGCACGTTTTCAAAAAATCAATACGCGCGCTTTTACGCCTAACGAACCGATGCGAAACAAGGGCAACAACCCGCGGACGATGGATGCCGCGGAGGGATCAATCGTAATCAACGCACCAGTCGCTGCGGTCTATAAGCGCTGGCTCGCGTTTGAGGATTATCCCAAATTCATCACCGCGATCAAACGCGTCCGAAGATTGGACCCGAACCATTTTGTTGCCTCGCTCGGATTCAATGGCAAACAATATGACACCACGCTTGAGATGATCCTGCGCGTTCCGGAACGCAGATTGGCGTGGCGGACTCTGGCTGATCACCGCGCTCCTGATCATTTCGCGGCGGGCGTCGTTTCTTTCACGCCGCTTTCCGATCAGGACACATGCGTAACCTTGAGACTGACTTCGAGTTTCGGCGGCGCAGTTTCAAATCGCGTCGATAAGTATTTGCATAACTTCAAACGACTAATTGAGGGACCGATCCGCCAATCCGCAGACGCCTGATTGCACCGTGCGAGTTGTAACCAGGATAAGTCCAGAACCGGTCTTAACTACCAATGCGGAACGCGATTTCGGCAACGCTATTGATCCGAGGCCTCGTGCTTGAGGATGAACTCTCCCCCAAAGGAGGGATCGCGCATCACCCCAGGAGTAGCAATCAAAAATCCCGCGCACGCGCAATAGCTGCAACATTGATCGCGAACGATAGGTCGAAACGTGAGGACAAACTGGTTTTCGACCTGAACTTTCATTGAGGAAATTACCATGCCTAACGAGATTCATTCCTACACCGAACTTCAGCGACAGATCCATCAAGACTTGCGCGTTCAACATCCGGAATGGGTCAAGCCCAACGGTGACTGCCCAACCTGCGACTCCTACGAGTTGCGTTTGGCTGAACTGCTCGGTCTTACCCAGCGCTCGAATGGGGTGAGGATGCAACCATTACCCTTCCTCGGGCACGCGGACGATTTCTGACGACTTAAACAAGCGCGATGAGCATGAAACCGACAATTGAAATCAATGAATCGAACTTCGAGAACGAAGTTCTGAAATCCAGTCAGCCCGTGCTTGTCGAGTTTGCCACCGGATGGAGCCTTCCTTCCATGATGATGGACGGAGCGCTCGATGAAATTGCCGATGAGTTTGTCGATCTTCTGAAGGTCGCCCGCGTGCAACTCGATCGCAGCCCAAATCTCGGATTGTGGTACGGGATTCGATGTCTTCCGACGATTTTGTATTTCAGCGAAGGCGAAGTGCGGATCGGGATTTTTGGAACCACGAGCAAGAACGCGATCCTTTCTCAGCTGAAGCCAGTAATCAGCTGTGAGGACACGCAAAGAGTTGATGTCGCTTCAACCGGTAAGGACTGAGGTGCTCCCAGTCGGGACCGGTGTCAGGGTGTTCATCTCGATTCCGATACCTCGAATGGGATAACACGAACTCCCTCGCGGACGTGACGGAAAATTCCCTCCCACGCTCAATGGCGGCAACCGCCCGCCACATTAGCGTAGTGAAATGAAAAACACATTACTTAAGCAGAGAACTATTAACATCGCTTTCGTTGTCAGTGCAGTGCTCGTCGCAGCATTCACCGCGAACGCGTCACCTAAGTCTCAGAGCCTGCTCTTATCAGCCGGTTTCAAAACAAAGGTCGCAACCACAGCGAAACAACGCCAGGAACTTAAAACGCTACCGGCAGGACAGGTGTCGCCCGTTACCCAAAAGGGAAAAACGTTCTACATCTATCCCGACGCGACGCGCAATCGGATCTACGTCGGCAACGAAGCGGAATATCAGACTTATCAAGGCCTGATCGCGAAGACGCGGGGCAGCACCGGACCAGTCGTGAACACAGATTCGGTCCGTGGGAACCCGATCAAAGTTCGCGAATTCTACGGCTTCGGTCCTCTTGACGACATGCGATAAACGGAAGCGCGTTTTCGCAACTCGGAATCTAACAAAGAAGAAGAACTCTATGATCAAAGTAAAACGAGTCAGTTGCGCACTGTTATTGAGTGGGATGGCCATCGCGACGGGGCATTCGCAGGACACGGAATATGTAGCGCCGCCGGATGCCGGTCCGAAAGGGAAAGCTCCCAGAATGAAGGTTCAATTGCTGAACGAAGGAGCACCGACGAAACGATATGCGGTTATCTTTTACCAGGGAGACGAGGCATTTTCCGGATTGTTGGAGTTTGCGCAAAAGTATCAGATTACCAGTGCCCATTTCACTGCGATTGGCGCGGTGAATGGAGCAACGCTGGGATGGTTTGATCCTCAGCGCAAAATGTACAAGAAAATTCCGATCAACGGTCAGCACGAAGTGATTGGAATGAGCGGCGATATCGCGCTGTATCAAGGAAAGCCCGTCGTCCACACCCACATGCTCGTGGGGGATTCAGACGGCACAACGCGCGGCGGTCACGTTCTCGCGGCGTACGTCTCCCCGACGCTGGAAGTAATGGTGACTGTCGATCCAGTAACGATGCAGAAGCGCTTTGATCCGAACACGGACTTAACGCTCATTGACCCAAGCCCGGCGAACACGGAAGGAAAATAGGGACAATTCATTTATGATAAAGACAATCTCATATCTGGGTCTCGGAACCATGGGCAGCGGAATGGCTTCCAATCTTCTCAAGGCCGGCTACCAACTTACCGTCTGGAATCGAAGCGCTGAGAAATGCAAACCGTTCGCGCGGAAAGGTGCGCGCGTTGCCGATACTCCGGCCGACGCCGCGCGCGATGTCGATCTTGTCATCTACATGTTGAGCAACGACCAGGCCGTTGAGGAAGTTGTCTTCGGCGCGAAAGGAATTCTGAGTGGAATCAAAGAAGGCCAGATCGCGATCGACATGAGCACGGTTCTTCCCGCAACCAGTTTGCGAGAAGAGGAAGCTTACGCAAAGCGCGGCGTCGATTTCCTCGATGCCCCGGTGTTTGGCAGCAAAAAAGAATCCGCCGAGGCCAAGCTTTGGATTATGGCCGCGGGCAACAAGGCGATCTTTGAAAAAGTAAAACCAGTATTAACGAAGTTGGGGCAAACCGTTCACTACTTTGGCAAAAACGGAAATGCCGCGGCGATGAAGCTGGTAGGAAACCTGATCGTGGCGTTGGAATTGGAAGCCCTCTCAGAAGGTTTGGTTCTTGCGCAGAAGGCTGGGCTTGATCTGAATACGGTCATGGAAGTCGTGAAAGTCGCCGACTTCCGCTCACCGCTGCTCGTGAGCAACGGTCAAAACATTTTGAAGCGCGACTTCTCTCCAGGCTTCGCGCTCAAGCTCATGCTCAAGGACGCCGGCCTGATTCAAAAATTTGGCGATAACTTGAAGTCCCCGATTCCAGCGTTGCGTGTTGTTGAAAGAAATCTTGCGGCGGCCGTTGATCTGGGCTTCGGAAAAGAGAACGCCTCCGCGTTAATCAAAGCGCTCGAAAAAGAAGCGGACGTCGAAGTGAAGGCGCCGCGTAAATGAATAGTTGGCTCGTCTGGTCGCTGGTCTCGGCCTTTTTCGCCGGAGCGACCGCAGTTCCAGCAAAGATCGGTGTGGCCGATGTCGATTCCAATCTTGCCACTGCCATTCGCACCACTGTGATTCTTCCTTTTTACGTGGATGATTGCGTCATTCACCCGATCGCACTGGTCCTTCGGTGTAATTTCATTCCGGACATGGCTCTTTCTGGGGTTGTCCGCCCTGGCGACAGGTCTTTCCTGACGAGCCTTGCAACTCGCGAAGCCTCACGCGTCGCGCCGATGGACAGGCTCAGTGTTCTTTTCGCAATTCTTTTTGCGGCAATTATTCTGCGTGAAACGCTAACGTGGCATCAGTGGATTGGCGGCGGACTTGTGCTGACGGGTGCCGTTATCCTGGGTTTCAAATAGGGATAGGCGTCGTCCGGTTTCGGAAAGAGATCGTATCCTTCGAACGAGGGAGTGCTGAGCATCTCGCGAGCGGCACTGAAAAATCCTACCTACGCGCAATAGCTGAGGCGTGATTGCAAACGATATTTCCACGCATGAGAACGAAGAGCACTCAGACGACCATATTCGTTTTTTTGGAAGAAACTCGGAAGCGCGCTCAGCGCGTCAACGGTTTCCTCAAGGCAGGCGGCCGCGAAAGTAAGGCCGAAGTCGTTCCGACAACCGATCTTCTTCTGCAGGCCCCGCTTTCTCACGAAGGATAACACACCATGTGGATCGTTCGCTTAGCTCTCAGTCGGCCTTACACGTTCGTCGTAGCAGCGTTGCTGCTGCTCTTCATGACTCCTTTTGTCCTGACCAAGACGCCAACCGATATTTTTCCCGCCATTAACATCCCGGTGGTCAGTGTGATTTGGAGTTACACCGGATTGCCGGCCGACCAAATCGCGCAACGGCTTGTTTTCAGCGAGGAACGAGCGCTCACCACGACGGTAGATAATATCGAACACATTGAATCGACCTCCTATGACAGCTTCGGCGTGATCAAGGTTTTCTTTCAACAGGGGGTGAATCCTTCGACCGCGGTGGCGCAATTGACGGCCGTTTCACAAACCATTTTGAAACAGCTGCCGCCCGGGACCACTCCGCCGCTGATTATCCAATACAGTGCCTCCACCGTTTCCATTCTGCAGTTCGGAATTAGCAGCACCAAACTCTCCGAGCAGCAGGTCTTTGATATTGCCTTAAACCAGATTCGCGTCGGGCTGATCGGTGTGCCGGGAGTCAGCATTCCATACCCATATGGCGGAAAGCAAAGGGTGGTTTCGGTCGATCTCGATCTCAAGGCGTTGGAAGCAAATAACCTTGTCGAATCAGACGTGGTCACTGCCATTAGCAATGGCTCTCTAACCTATCCGAGCGGCACGGCGAAGATCGGCGGAAAAGAAGTGCCAATTGATCTTAACGTGAATCCATTGCGGATCGATATGTTGAACAACCTGCCGATAAAGAGTGTCGGCGGGACCGTGATTCGCATAAGCGATGTAGCGCAAGTGCGCGACGGCTATTTCCCGCAGGAAAACATCGTTCGGCAGGATGGTGTCCGTAGTACGCTGCTTCAATGTTTCAAGAACGGCAGCGCATCAACGATCGCGGTTGCAGCAGGAGTCAAAGCCGCCATGGCTAACATCCTCAAGACGGTAACAAGCGATGTACAAGTAAAACAATTCGCCGATCAATCCGTCTTCGTGAAGGCCGCCGTTAGTGGAGTGGTGCGCGAGGGCGTTATCGCAGCGGCGCTGACCGCGCTTATGATTTTGCTCTTTCTCGGATCGTGGAGAAGCACGCTCATTATTGCCGTGTCCATTCCGCTTTCGGTGTTGTCGTCTCTGGCAATTCTGAGCGTGCTCGGTCAGACGATCAACATCATGACACTTGGCGGTCTGGCGCTCGCCGTTGGCATTCTGGTGGATGACGCCACGGTGACGATCGAAAACGTCGAGCGCCATCTGGCGTCAGGTGAAAAATTGGAAGATGGAATTCTGAAAGGCGCCGGCGAAATCGCGTTGCCGGCGATGGTTTCCACCTTCTGCATCTGCATCGTTTTCGTGCCGATGTTTTCGCTGGCTGGGGTGGCACGCTATCTTTTCGTGCCGTTGGCCGAAGCGGTCATGTTCGCCGTCATCTCCTCCTACGTGCTTTCGCGCACCCTAGTGCCAACGATGATCATGTTTTTCGAACGCCATCACCACAAAGAAGCGGGCGGAACGAACGGCCCCTTTTGGATCAGGCCGCTGGTGGCTTTGCAGCAACATTTTGAAAAAGCATTCGATCGCTTTAGGGATGTTTATGCAAACTTGTTAGGCACAGTGCTCGAACACAGAGCGGCTTTCGCCGTTGGATTTCTCTCCTTTTGCGTTGCATCATGGCTGCTCGTTCCCTTTCTGGGACAAAATTTCTTTCCCGCGGTGGATGCTGGAACGTTTCGATTGCACGTGCGGGCGGCTACCGGCACCCGGATCGAGCAAACTGCCAAGCTGGTCGACGAAGTAGAAGCTGCCATTCGCCGTCAAGTTCCCGCGAACGAGCTCGAGGGTATGCTCGACAACATTGGGCTTCCGGTTTCGGGCATCAACTTGAGCTATAACGACAGCGGGATATCAGGGCCGGCCGACGCCGATATCCTGGTCTCATTGAAACCTAACCATAAGCCGACGGCGAATTATGTCCGCAACCTGCGTCTCAGTTTGAACCGCGACTTCCCCGGGACAACCTTTTACTTTCTGCCGGCCGACATCGTCAGTGAAACAATTAACTTTGGACTTCCGGCTCCCCTTGACATTCAAGTCGTTGGACGAAATCAAACAGTAGATCAGCAAGTGGCTAATTCGATGGCTCAAAAAATCCGGCAAGTTCGCGGGGCCGTTGATGTGCGGGTTCAACAACCTAACGACTTGCAGCGATTCGAGTTCAACGTCGATAGAACAAAGGCGGCAGAGCTCGGGCTAACCGAAAGAGATGTGGCCGGATCCGTCCTCCTTTCATTGAGCGGCAGCAGCCAGGTTACGCCGACCTACTGGCTTGATTCCACCAGCGGCGTCCAATATCTCGTCAATGTCAGGGTCCCGGAACGTCAGACGACTACGCTGTCGGAGTTAAGGTCGATGCCCCTTAGCGCCTCTAAACCTGGAACGGGCAACGGTCAGATCCTTAGTAATGTGACTGACGTGACACGGATCACGAGCCAACCCATTTACACCCACTACAACGTAATCCCGGTAGTCGATGTTTACGGTGGAGTTGGGGGCAGAGATCTCGGCGGAGTGCTGAGTGACATTAAGCCGATCATCGCGCAGGCCCAAAAGACCGCGCCGCAAGGCGTCACCATTGTTCTGCGCGGACAAGCATCGACGATGAGCTCGAGCTTTCTCGGACTGGGCATTGGAATGTTAGTGGCGATTGCGCTCATCTATCTGCTACTCGTAGTGAATTTCCAGAGCTGGCTCGATCCATTTATTATCCTTACTGCCCTCACAGGTGCGCTGGCCGGCGTGATTTGGGGACTTCATGTTACGAGCACAACCTTAAGCGTCCCGGCAATGATGGGCGCGATCATGTGCCTCGGTGTCGCCACGGCGAATTCTGTTTTGGTCGTAACCTTTGCCCGCACCCACCTTCAGGAAGGAATGGATTCACTGAAAGCAGCATGGGAAGCCGGCACTGGCCGCTTGCGTCCAGTGATCATGACGGCGTCGGCGATGATCATCGGAATGTTACCAATGGCGCTTGGTCTTGGAGAGGGCGGTGAGCAGAACGCGCCACTCGGCCGCGCGGTCATCGGAGGTCTCATGCTCGCTACCGTCGCCACCCTACTTTTTGTGCCGGTGGTGTTCAGCCTGTTGCACCGCCAACCAGCCGACACTGCCAAGGCTGAGCCGAAAGACAATGTTCCATCAACGGTCCTTGAGGAGGCCGTTTCCACAACCTAAGCACATCTCTCTCTATATATATATGAGCACAACTACCCCTACCGACAGCGTTGGCTCCAACGAAGATAAAGCTGCCCCGATTCAGGTCCGCCCACGATTCCGTCGCATTTTAATCGTGGGTGGCGCGGTACTCGCAATCGCATTGGTCGTAGGATTCATTCCTCAGTTGCGACAGCGGCAAACGGCTGTGGCCGATACCAAGCAATTGGCGATTCCCACCGTGGCGGTGGTTTCACCGACCGTTGCCACGCCTGGGAGTGGGCTTAACTTACCAGCCGAAGTCAAACCATGGCAGGAAGCATCTATCTTTGCCCGGGTCAACGGCTACCTGAAAGACTGGCTTGTGGATATTGGCGCGCACGTTGAGAAAGATCAGTTGCTCGCCGACATCGACACACCGGATCTGGATCAGCAACTCGCGCAGGCCAACTCGCAGGCTGTGCTGGCAAAGAGAAATTTGGACCAAGCCAAGAGCACCAATACCAAATGGCAGGAGTTATACAAACAAGGTGTCGTCTCTCAACTTGATGCCGAGAATCAGGCCACCTCGCAAGGCACTAACCAGGCCAATACCGAGGCGTTTGCTGCCAATCTCCGTTTTCTTCAACAGGAAGTCGCCTTCAAACGCGTGACCGCGCCCTTTCCCGGAATTATCACGGTTCGCAACGTGAATGTGGGCGACCTGATCACCGCCAATAATACGAACATGGAGATGTTCCATATCCAACAAACCGATCCCCTGCGCGTTTATTTCCGCGTGCCGCAGGAGGAGGCCTCAAACATCGCGGTAGGACAAACCTTCGACGTTCAGGTCGGCGCCCAGAGCGCGAAGACGTATCCAGGAAAAGTTATCTCGACCTCGGGAGCAGTCTCCCCGGATTCCCGGACCATGCTTGTTGAATTACAGGTCGATAATTCGAGGAACGAGATTCTGCCTGGCAGCTATGCCACGGTCCGCGTGCCCCAGGACATCTTAGGAAAGTTGGTTACTTTACCTGATAACACACTCATATTTCGCGACAAGAGTGTGCAAGTTGGCGTCGTCGATGCCAAAGGCGTCGTGCAACTCCACGACGTGAAAGTCGGAAGAGACTTCGGCGTCCAATCTGAGATTCTGAACGGCGTTACTGAATCCGAGAAAGTAATCGTCAACCCATCCGACTCGCTGACCACCGGAACAAATGTCCGCATTGCAGCAGCCCCGGCTGCGTCGGCGACGCCCATCGGCTTTGCGACATCAGCTGCGTCCGTCGGACCGAATGCTTCTGCATCGCCGGATGCTTCCGCTGCAGCACCCGCCGTTTCCGTGACACCGGCTGCTTCCATTGCCGCACCGGCTGCTCCCGCGTCGCCCGCTCCTTCTGCGACGTTCACTCCGTCTTCAACTCCAGGGCCGACGAAGAAATAATATTCCCATCCTTGGTTCCTCGCGGTAGGAACGTGGCGTGGCCAAAAATTTCAAAGATCTTTCTGAGCGAGAGATCCTGGCGCTCGCGATTTCCAACGAAGAAACGGACGGCCGGATCTATGCCGATTTTGCCGCGCGACTGGAATCCGATTATCCGGCGACGGCCCAGATTTTCAAAGAGATGGAGGCCGAGGAGGACAATCACCGTCGGCAATTGATCGACGAATATCGGCGGCGCTTCGGCGAGCATATTCCATTGATTCGGCGCGAAGATGTTAGGGGATTCGTTAGTCGTAAGCCGGTGTGGCTCATTCAAAGTCTTGGAATCGAAACAGTGCGCCGATACGCCGAGACCATGGAAAGCGAGACGCAACATTTCTACGAACGGGCGGCTTCGCGAGTCAGCGATGCATCAACGCGAAAACTTCTAGGCGATCTCGCCGAAGCGGAGCGGAAACACGTTGTACTCGCCGATGAATTGCGACAGGGACATCTAACCGACCAGGTAAAAGCCGATGAGGAAAAAGCCCATCGCCGATTGTTCCTCCTGCAAATCGTGCAGCCGGGACTGGCGGGATTGATGGATGGTTCGGTCTCAACTCTTGCGCCGGTTTTTGCGGCAGCGTTCGCAACCCACAACAGCCATGCAGCATTCCTGGTCGGTCTCGCCGCTAGCGTTGGTGCTGGAATTTCAATGGGTTTCGCGGAGGCAGCTTCAGACGACGGCAGTCTCACCGGCCGCGGCAAACCGCTGCTGCGGGGTTTCGTTTGCGGATTGATGACCACGGCCGGAGGAATCGGTCACACGTTGCCATATTTGATTCCAGATTTCCGAACCGCCACTGCGATTGCTGTTGTGATCGTGGCGATCGAACTTTTGGCCATCAGCTGGATCCGAAACCGTTACATGGATACACCGTTTCTCCGCGCCGCGTTTCAAGTGATTGTCGGAGGAGTGTTGGTGTTTCTAGTCGGGATTTGGATCGGAAGCTCTTAACGGACTCGGCCGGATACCCCGAACTGAGACTTGCCGAGTCGATCAACTCGGGGAATTTCCCGAGCGGTGCCCGCGGATGACTTGCTCGACCAATTCCTCGCCGAACCGCCTAGTCAATGGGCCCGAGCGCAATAAAAGGCGGTAATAAATCGCGCCAAAGATCGCGTCGTTCAGTAGTTCAGGTTCTGTCTCCGGCCGCAGCTCGCCTCCGTTCTTGCCTCGCTGCAGATCGGCGATGGTAGCAGTCCGCCTGGGACTAACCCATCGGTTAAAGAACTCGTGAAGGACGGCTGGCTCGCTTTGGCCCTCGGCGATCAGCCCGGCCACGATCTTGCCGAAGGGCCCGTTGAACGCGTCGATCAACCGCCGCACTCGAAAGCGCAGAGACTCTTCCGCGGCCAGGACTGTCGGCTTTTCCAGTTTGAGAGCCATCCGCTCGCAGAGCATGGCCAACACCAAGGTCGCCTTGGTCGGCCACCATTTATACAGGGTGGGTTTGCCAACCTTGGCCCGCTTGGCGACCTCTTCCATGGTCAAGTCGCGGACCGACTTTTTCTGAAGCAGGGCGTAGACCGCATCCATGATGGCCGCATGCGATTCAGCCGTTTGGCTCGGCGGCCGGCCTTTGCGCATAGCGGGAAGCGAATCTTTCTTCATCGCGATAAGTTTAACGCAACGTAGCGTAAAATCAATTGACAGGGTACCGCTCGGTCTTATTATAAGAACGGAACGTAAAGGAAATTAAATGGTCAGCGCGCGTGGCTGACTGAAACCACCATCAACTCAAAAGGAAAATATAATGACTAATCAAATCCGCCCCTACGAGCCCCTCACCTTCGACAATGCGACGCTCGTCCTCGTCGATCATCAGGTCGGCCTCATGTCCGGCGTCCGTGATTACTCGACCGGGGAGCTGAAGCACAACGTGGTAGCTTTGGCCAAAGCAGCCAAGGCGCTGAAGCTGCCGATCATTGTTACCACGACGGCGCGCGATAGCATGTGGGGTCCGACGTTCCCCGAACTCGTCGAAGCGCTGCCAGGCATCGAGATCATCGACCGTTCGTCGGTCAACGCCTTCGACGACGCGCGCGTAGCCCGCTCGATCGAGGGAACTGGTCGCAAGAAGCTGATCTTTGCCGGTATCTCGCTTGAAGTCTGCGCGGCTTTTCCGGCTATCACAGCCGTCGGGAAAGGACTGGACGCTTACGTAGCGGTCGATGCTTCGGGAACGTTCAGCGAGACGAAACGTCAGGCCGGGATCCTTCGCATGCTGCAGGCAGGTGTAATTCTTTCTGACTATGCAACTCTGATGGTGGAAATCCTCAGGGACAATGCGCGACTGGAAGCCGGCGCGGTCTATGAGGCAATGGATATGCCTTGGGCCAAACTCGTGGGCCAGATCGCCCAAGCGTACGGGAGATAATCGCTGGGAGCTGGGAGTAAATCCAACGTTTGTTGAAGCGCATCGCTAAACGTTGAAGTAGAAAGTAAACGAGGAGACAAGCTATGTCTTACAGCATTTCGACCTTGCTAACCCGCAATCTTCAGGACGTGTTCGGTGAGAACGATCCCTCGCGTCGGCGCGCGGCTATCGACGAGATCTGGACCGAAGACGGCGTGTTCTATGATCCCAAAACGGGCGTCCACCGTGGCCGCGACGAGATTGATCGCGTTGCGGGCGCGATCAGGGCTACTCACCCTGACTTTCGATATCAGCCATTTGCAAAACCGGAGGAATTGGGCAATGGCGGGCGGGTCCAATGGGTAGCGGGCCGGCCTGGTGAGGCGCCAGCTTACGCCGGAACTGATTTCATCATTGCCCGGGACGGCCGGATTGCCGCCCTTTATCTTTTTTTCGACAAGGTACCCTGAGCTGGACTCTGCCGAGCGGCGATACGAACCTGATCACGCAGCGAGCTGTGCGCGGGTTCGTTCGTTAGGCGCGGATGCGAGCTCGTGAATTACGGAAACTGTTTGAGTTTGCAGGGCGGTTTAATCATTCGCAAACGCGCCATCGGCGTCGCGAACGTTCTCGACACCGTCAGAACTAAATCGGTCGGCGCTCATTTGAAGGCTAACCTTTCGGCCACGCACGGAGTGCGATTTGCGCGACCCGATGTAGTTGATCGGGACTGGCGCCGTCGGCTCCTTGGACGGCCATTCCGTGCAGCACAGTCATCACGTAATGGGATAGTTCGGCTGGGTCGGCGTTTCGCGGAAGGTCACCTTCCCGTTTTGCTCGTTGAAGGCGGCGACGCAACGCAGCTTTGGCTGCGGCGCGGAGCGCGCCTATTTCCTTCCGAACAGACCCGGCCGCGTCTCCGCACGCCAGCGCACCCTGGACCACAAGGCATCCTGCCGGAGTCCGCGGGTCACTCGGCATGTTGGCGGCACCGAGGAAAATTTGTTCGATAACATTCCTCGCTTTCGCCTCCCCTAAAGCCTTGCCAAAAAAGGCGAGCGGTCCGTTTATGTACCGATCAAGAACTTTGCGAAAGAGCTGCTCCTTGTTTCCAAATGCAGCGTAAAGACTTGGCCGATTGATGCGCATGGCCCGTGTGAGATCGGAAAGCGAAGCGCCTTCGTAACCTTTGGCCCAAAAAACATGCATGGCGCGATCGAGGGCCGCGTCAGGATCGAAAGCGCGCGGTCGTCCGCGAGGTGCTGTAGTAGTTTCTGATTTAATACCGATAGGTAAATAAATCACTTGACAGGTTTTTGTCCAGCGTCGAGTTTTATACCAATCGATACATAAGTAGACCATGAGATCAACCTCGAAAGAAACAGGAGACAAACCATGAATAGAAAACTCGAAGGAAAAATTGCACTGATCACCGGCGGATCGCGCGGCATTGGTGCCGCCATCGCCAAACGTCTGGCTGCGGACGGGGCGAAAGTAGCGATCACATACTCGAAAGGCGCCGATGCAGCCGCGTCGGTCGTTAAGGAGATTGAACGCGACGCCGGAAAGGCGATCGCGATTCAGGCGGACGCCGTTGATGCCGAGGCCGCCAAGGCCGCCGTCGAAAAGACCGTGGCGACGTTCGGCAAACTAGACATCCTAGTAAACAACGCCGGCACTGCCATTCCGAAAACGTTTGAGGAGACGACGCTGGAAGAGATGGATCGTCTGCTCGACATTAACGTCCGTGGCGTGTTCATCGCGACACAGGCGGCGCTAAAGCACATGAAGAGCGGCGGTCGCATCATCATGATCGGTTCGTCCGTGGGTGAGCGTGTCCTGGTGCCCGGCCTTGTGCCCTACGCGGCCACGAAGGGAGCCGTGAAGATATTTACTCAAGGGCTATCCAGAGAGCTCGGGAGCCGGGGCATCACTGTCAACAACGTGCAGCCGGGTCCGATCGACACGGAGTTGAATCCCGCTACGAGCGAGTGGGCGGTGCCGCAGAAGGCCGTCACAGCACTCGACCGCTTCGGGCACGTTGATGAGGTCGCAGCGCTGGTGGCGTTTGTCGCCGGTCCGGAATCTTCATACATCACTGGGGCAAATCTTACCGTAGATGGCGGAATGAACGCCTGAATCAAAGGAGAAATGATATGCGCGCAATGAGAGCGGAAACATTCAGCGGTTACGAAGGGCTGAAGCTCATCGAACTTCCGAAACCGGCAGTGACAAAGGGGAAAGTACTTGTGCGAATCACCGCGGCCGGCGTCACGCCGCTGGACCATACGATTCTCTCCGGTAAATTTCACGGCTCGAAGGCGCCGTTAGTCCTGGGCAACGAAGGAGCGGGCGTGGTGGAGGAGGGAGGCGGAACGGACTTTCCAGTCGGATCGCGCGTGATGTTCTTCGGCGCCTATGGCGCTTTTGAGGATGGAACGAATAGTGAGTGGGTTGCCGTACGGAAAGAAGACCTTTGCCTGATTCCTGACAATGTCGACGACGTGAGTGCGGCAGGTATTCCGGTCGCGTATCTCACCGCGCAGGTGGCTCTTACTCTGGCTGGTTTTCGGGCAGGCAAAACTGTTCTGGCACCAGCGATCGGAGGATCGATCGGCAATGCAGTGACGCAATTGGCGCGTGCCTTGGGCGCAAAACACGCCATGTCAAGCACGACCAATCATGCGAAAGCCGAGCAGGCGAAGGCGCTCGGATTCAATGAAGTCATCGATACGTCCTTGGAGAAGTTGGGTGACGGCGTCCGTCGCATTACGAGCGGTTACGGCGCAGACATTGTCATCGACGGGATCGGTGGTGAAGTCTTGAGCGAGGCGCTCGGATTACTCGCGTTGGGAGGAAGCCTCACAACACTGGGGTATTCCGCAAGCCGCAAGACAACCATTGACGTGACAAATCTCATCGTGCCGCAGGCCAGCATACGGGGTCTCAACATGTTCGCTCAGCCGCAGGCTGCCATTACTGACGCATGGAACGTCATTGTCTCTCTGCTTAAATCCGGTGCGATCAAACCGATCGTGGCTAAGACCTTTCCGCTGGTAGAAGCGGTTGATGCTCTTCGTTACCTAATTGAGGGCCGCCCGTTCGGCAGAGTCGTCCTAACAATCTGAGGAGTTTCAAAAGAGAAAACAAAACATGAAAGAAAAACAGATTAAGATTCCAGGTCCAGATCACCCGATCTCCCTCCAGCACAATCCCGCTCGCGTCGTCGTATCGGTTGCGGGCCAGGTGATTGCCGGTACTCGAAACGCTTTAACACTTCGGGAGGCGGACTATTCACCAGTTCAGTACATTCCACGTGAGGACGTGGATTTTTCGCAGTTGGAAAGGACCGATCACTCGACCTACTGTCCGTATAAAGGCGAGTGTAGTTACTACAGCGTTCCCGCTGGAGGAAAGAAGTCGGTCAACGCGGTGTGGACCTACGAGGATCCATATCCCGCAGTTGCGCAGATCAAAGGACACGTCGCGTTCTATCCCGATCGCGTCGAGGAGATAGCAGAGCAGCTTCCAACTACTCCGGAATCGGTAAAGAGGGGATAATCTGAGGAGGTAGCATGATGGCTAGTCTAGCTAACAAAACGGCGCTTGTTACGGGAGCCTCTCGCGGAATCGGTCGCGCGACGGCGTCAGCGCTCGCGGAGGCTGGGGTGCGTGTTCTGGTTCACTACGGCCATTCGGCGCAGGATGCGGAGTCGTTAGTCACCGCCATCCACGCCAAAGGGGGACGCGCGGATACGATCAGGGCGGACTTGAGAACTCCAGACGGAGCAACCTTGCTGGCGAAGGAAGTTCACTCGCTTGTCGGCGAGCGATTGGATCTGCTCGTGCTAAACGCTGGTATCAGCAAGGCTGCGACCATCAAGGATCATACGGTGGAGGATTTTGACAATCTCTTTGCAACGAATGTCCGAGGTCCGTTCTTTCTAGTGCAGCAACTCCTGCCCCTCCTCGGTGAAGGCTCCAACATCATCGTGATCTCTTCGATCGGGGCCCACGCCGTAGTTGGGAAACCGGGCTTGGACAACCCTTCGGTCCTTGCCTACTCCGCGACTAAGGGAGCGCTAGAAACTTTGGTTAAGAACTGGGCCGCCATTCTTGGGTCGAAGGGCATCCGTGTAAACGCCGTCGCGCCAGGGGTGATCGATACCGACATGTCAAATTTCACCAAGACCGAGGCGGGACGTGAGGTCACGCTTGGGATGCAGGCATTGAAGCGAATCGGTAAACCGGAAGATGTTGCAGACGTAGTTGCATTCCTGGCGTCGGATGCAGCGCGCTGGATCACTGGTGCGAGCATTCCGGTAGACGGAGGATCAAAGTTATAAGAGACGGGGATGACTGTGGGCGTTCTTAAGATGAAACACTCCAACGCAACAACCACGAAAGGATCAGCAAATTATTATGAGTCAGACGATACAGGAGAAAAACAAAGCGCTGGTGCTCGACGCCTTCGACACATTGTTTAACAAGCGGGACTACGCGGCCGCTGAGAAGTATTGGTCGCCTAACTATATTCAGCACAGCGCGCACATTGAGCCGGGTCGCGATGGCCTGTTCAATCTGATCCGGAGTGCACCCGACACTCTGCGTTACGAACATCAGCTCATCGTCGCGGAGGGCGACTACGTCATCGTCCACGGACGTTTCTCAGGAAACGCCGGCCGGTTGCTTGGATCGCCGCGAATATTGTCAGGATCGAGAACGGTCGTCTCGCTGAACACTGGGATGTTTTGCAAGATGAAGCGACCAAAGGCGAATCGAAGAGCGGCCTGCCAATGTTTGGCGATCACTTCACTGCCTGAACCAACTTATCCATTCAACCTCACATTAAGGACACCTCTCTGAAACTCACCGACAACACCATCTTCATTACCGGCGGGGGCACGGGTATTGGCCGTGGCCTCGCCGAAGCACTGCACAAGCTCGGCAACAAAGTAATCATCTCGGGTCGCCGCAAAGAACATCTCGACGCGACTACCAAGGCAAATCCGGGAATGGAATCCGTCGAGCTCGATATTTCGGATCCGGCGAATATCGGTGCGGTTACGAAAAAGCTGATCGCCGATTATCCGGCGCTCAACGTGTTAATCAACAACGCCGGGATCATGCTGATCGACGACGCCTCGGGAAAGATCGATGATCAACTTCTAACATCAACGGTCACGACGAACCTAATGGGACCGATCCGGTTAACTTCCGCCTTGATTGAACATCTAAAGAATCAACCGAATGCTACGGTCATCTATAACACGTCTGCGCTAGCATTTGTCCCACTGGCGTTAACCGCGGTCTATTCGGCGACAAAGGCGGCGCTGCATTCCTACGGCCTTTCACAGCGCTATAAGCTCAAGGCGACTTCCGTCAGTGTTTTGGAAATCTCACCGCCATGGGTCCAAACGGACCTTCTTAATAGTAAAGAGGAACCTCGGGCCATGCTGCTGAAGGATTTCATCGAAGAAACTATGAAATTACTTGCCACCGATGCGAACGAGATCGTCGTCCAACCGGCACAAGCTTTCCGAAAGAACCCCGGACCAAACGAAAGCGCACTCGTGACGCAGTTCAACGATTCGATGATTGGCACCTCGCCACAATGAAGATCGAGGAGCAGAAGTCACCGAGCTATGTAAATCTGTCGGCCATGAAAAACTCAACTCCGCGCGAAATTCCCTTTACTGGCGTCCGCCTCAGGTTTGATAGCAACAAAAGCTTCGACGAGGTGCTGTCGTCCCTCCTGGCCGATGTAGGCGACAAGCCGCTGGCGATTAATGAGATTGCTGCCAAGTTCGAAAGCTGGGATTCATACAAAAAAAGAAATTGAGTCTCACGTAGGGCCGAGCGACTTCATTCTGTTCGCCAGCATCGATCACGGCGCGTGGATCAAAAAAGTCGGTATCCGAAGGAAGGCTTTGCGATTAATAATTGGAAATCCAACGATTGCTATCACCATGTTGCGTCATGACTTGACGGCAGGCCTGTTTGCGCCCGTTGAGCTTATCCTCGTCGAAGAAGACCATGGTCACTGCAGCCTAACATACGTGAGGCCTTCATCCCTGATGGTTGTAGAAACAAATGACGCTTTGCTCGCCGCCGCCGCGCAACTTGACGCCAAACTTCAGGCATTGGCCACAAAGGTGACGAGGACCTAGTAATCTCTCACACTTTTTCCGTTTTCGAGACACGAGCGACCAACTCGTCCAATCTCGAAAGCAAGAGTTTTAGGATGGGAGACTTGTTCGACTTTTTGTAGCCGAGGACCAGATCGACAGTCGGCGTATTTCCTTTGAGAGGACGACTCGTTACAGACCGAGTTAGAAAATTTTTTGCGTAAGCAGGTAACAGCCCTACGCCGCGCGTCGACGCTATTACGGACATTCCCATGACGACGTGGTCAATCTCGTGAGCTGGCGTGATATGGATTCCGGACCGCTTCAGGTAATTGTCGATGACCGCACGCAGGACGGGAGCCGTGTGCGCAACGGTCACGAATGTCTCGCCCACTAGATCCGCCGGACTGATGGCTTTGAGCGCAGCGAGACGGTGGTCACTAGGCAAGACCACTACCAGGGGCTCCATGACAAGAGGACGGAACGCCAACTCCGGAAACCCTTGTTCCCGTCGAAGGAAAGCTGCATCAATGGTTCCATTCAAAAGGGCATTCGCGAGCGGTGGCGAATATTGACTCGATATCATCACATCGATGTTCGGCAGTTCATCGCGCAAGATTCGAAAGGTTTCGGGCATCCACGTCAATTCGTGGTTCGTCAGAAAGCCCAGGACGAAGCATGGCTTAGCCGGATGAGCGACCCGGCGGGCGGCTCCGACTCCTGCTTCAACGTGCGATAGCACCAGGCGGGCATGATCGAGAAAGGCTCGACCGGCCGGTGTCAGTTCGATGCCGCGAGCGTTGCGCGTGAGCAGTTGAGCACCAACTTCGTCTTCAAGAGCCCGGATCTGCCGGCTTAACGAAGGTTGTGACGTATGCAGTTTTCGCGCTGCTGCCACCGTCAGGCTTCCGGCGTCGGCGACTGCCACGAAGTAACGGAGATGTCGTAGTTCCATTCCGTGCCCATGCCTGTGAGGCATGGGCGCAGAGCAAACAAAGCATTATTCAGCGTCGCCACAAGAGGCCGACCTTTGCGATATGAAAACAACAAACAGAGAACTCGAAGGGAAGATTGTTGTTTTAATTACAGGCGCACTGACAGGAATCGGTCGCGCCGCCGCAGAAATCTTTGCGCGCGAAGGGGCACATGTTGTTGTCTCCGGTCGTCATGATAAAGAAGGGCAAGAATTAGCTGCAGAGCTACAAGCGCTCGGAGCGGAGGCCATTTTCGTCCGGACTGATGTCCGCAAGAACGAGGAAGTGCGCGACCTTGTGGACCAAACGGTCAAGCGTTTCGGACGCCTGGATGTTGCAGTCAATAATGCCGGGACGGAAGGATTGCGGGGTCTCGTAACAGCACAGACCGCAGAGAGCTACGCGGCTACCTTTGATACAAATGTACTTGGCGTGCTGTTAAGCATGAAGCACGAACTGCGAGTGATGCTGCCACAGGGAAGCGGGAGCATCGTCAATGTCTCATCGGCCTATGGAAGCGTCGGCGCTGCTGGGGCATCCGTTTACGTGGCGAGTAAACATGCGGTGGAAGGACTGACAAAGTCCGCTGCCCTGGAAGTCGCGGGCACCGGTGTGCGCGTAAATGTGGTGGCTCCGGGCACTACGGATACGGGAATGCTCACACGCTTCACCAATACAGCTGAAAATAAGGCTGGACTCGTCTCGACCGTGCCCGTCAAACGTCTCGCGACGCCGGAGGAGATCGCTCATGTGATCGTCTTTGTAGCCTCTGCAAACGCCTCATACATGACCGGTGCGTCCATCCCAGTTGATGGAGGAATGCTGGCTGACTAAACCCTCCGATTTGCCTGGTTTCGTGAAAGACTCAAATACTATGAAAACTCAATCAAAAACTCCCACCATGGCTAACGTGGTGACGAAACACAGTATCTCTTCTGAGCTAGCGCAGAAAATGGTTGATGAAGCGGTGGCGAAAGCGAGAGAACTTGGCGTTACCGAGAACGTAACGATTCTCGATGACGGCGGCAACCTCAAGGCCTTTAGCCGGATGGATGGGGCACCGATCCTTTCCATCGAGATTGCCCAGAATAAAGCATATACGGCTCTGTTCGGCATCTCTACACAGGAGTTGTTCAACTTTATTCAGGGCGACCCGTCGCTTTTGGCCGGCATGCCGACGCTTCCGCGTATGGCGGCGTGGGGTGGAGGGTTTCCCATTAAGGTGAACGGAGAAGTTGTCGGGGCGATCGGGTTGAGCGGGGCGCCCACGGTGCAGAACGACGTCGATTGCGCGATGGCAGCCTTGGCGCTCATACCCGAGGCGGTGCCGGCTGACTAATTCCAGGACTACCACCACAAGGAGATTTATTATGAGTAACTACACACACCAGACCGCGCCGACACAGTTCGTAGAGGCTAACGGCATCCGCTTCGCCTATCGCCGTTTCGGCAAGACCGGAGGAGTGCCGCTCGTCTTTAGCCAGCACTACATCGGCACCATGGATTATTGGGACCCAACGGTGACGGATGGCTTGGCTCGCGACCGGGAGGTGATCTTGTTCAACAACGCGGGCGTCTCCAGCAGCTCCGGCGAGGTCCCGACGACGTTCGAGCGGATGGGAGCTGACGCCATCGCCTTCATCAAGGCGCTGGGCCTGAAGCAAATTGACCTGTTTGGCTTCTCAATCGGCGGCATGGTCGTGCAGGAAATCACTTTGCAGGCGCCCGATCTCGTTCGCAGGTTGATCGTCGATGGCGCAGGTCCGCGCGGCGGTCAGGGAATGGAGTTGATAGTCCAGGCTACAGGGCGGCTCTTTGGTGTCCACCCCCACGATCCGCCCGAGAGTGTCTGGCTCGCGGTCAAATTCAGTCCGTCCGCGGCGGGCCAGGCGGCGGGACGGGAGTTCCTGAAGCGCACGCATCGTCGGCAAGAGGGCCGCGATCCCGAAGTGAACGAAAAGGTGTCGCCCGCCCAGGTCGAAGCGATTGGCAAGTGGGGCGTCCAGCAAGAGGGGTCCTACGACTATCTGAAGACGATCAAGCAGCCAACACTCGTCGTGAACGGCAGTAACGACGTGAACATACCCACGGTGAACTCTTTCATCATGCAGCAGAACATGCCGTATGCGCAGCTGATCATCTACCCCGACTCCAATCACGGCGCGCACCACCAATACCCAGAGCTGTTTGTTGAGCATGTCACGCAGTTCCTGAACGGCTAAGCCCGAGCAGAAATGAAAAACCAAAACATGAAAGAAAAACAGATCGAAATCCAGGTCCAGATCACCCGATTTCCATGGAGCGCAATCCCGCACGCTTCGCGCCGCAGCCGACTGACGTATGGGCGTTAAACATGACAGAGAACTCTAGCGCACCCGAATTGAGAGGTACGTAAGATGGCTACACTTCAAGGCAAGACTGCTTTGGTGACGGGCGCGTCGCGGGGAATAGGGCGCGCCATCGCGTCCGCGCTTGCTGAGGCCGGTGCTCATGTCCTGGTTCATTACGGCCGCTCCAGGCAGGAAGCAGAATCTCTCGTCGCGTGCCTCCACTCAAAAGGGGGACGCGCGGAGGCGATCGGGGCGGATTTGCTAGATCCAGATGGTGCAACACTGCTGGCGAAACAGGTGCGTTCAATCCTCGTCGGCAATCGGTTGGATGTGCTTGTGCTGAACGCCGGAATCACCAAGGCGGCACACATCGCGGATTACACGGCAGAGGATTTTGACAATCTCTTTGCGATAAACGTCCGAAGCCCGTTCTTCCTGGTGCAGCAGCTGTTGCCAGTTCTTGTTGAGGGCTCAAACATCATTGCTATCTCTTCCGCTCAAGCCGTACGGTGGCGGGCAAGCCCGATTTGGAAAATCCTTCGACTCTCGCTTATGCCTCTACCAAAGGAGCAATTGAGATTTTGGTCAAGAATTGGGCCGCCATTCTCGGGCCGCGCGGCATACGCGTAAATGCTGTCGCACCAGGAGTAATTGACACGGATATGTCGAATTTTACGAAGACAGAAGCGGGTCGCGAGGTCGCGCTCGGAATGCAGGCATTGAAGCGAATCGGTAAACCGGAAGATGTTGCAGACGTAGTGGCATTCCTAGCTTCGGATGGAGCGCGTTGGATCACTGGTGCCAGTATTCCAGTCGATGGCGGGTCGAAGCTTTAACGCAGGCGCGCGAACGACTGAATAAGGACAAAGGGGGGAGCCTGAATATGAAAACAAAGCAGATCAAACTTCCAGGTCCGGATCATCCGATTTCCATCCAGCCCAATCCTGCTCGCGTGGTCGTATCCGTAGCGGGTCGTGTGGTGGCCGATACCCGCAACGCCCTGACGCTTCGCGAAGCCGCGTATCCGCCGGTCCAATACGTTCCAGATGAGGACGTGGATTTTGCCCAGTTGGAGAGGACGGATCATGCAACCTACTGTCCTTATAAAGGCGACTGCAGCTACCACAGTATTCCCGCTGGAGGAGAGAAGTCCGTCAATGCAGTGTGGTCGTACGAGGATCCGTTTCCTGCCGTAGAGCAGATCAGAGAGCACGTCGCGTTCTATCCCGATCGCGTCGATGAGATAGTAGAGGAACCCGCAATGTAAAGAATCAGCGACAGACTAAGAGGACAAATTCAATGAACCCAACCCAACAAAAAACAAATAAGGCACTCGTTCTTGAGGCTTTTGACACCCTTTTCAACAAACGTGACTACGCAGCGGCTGAGCGCTATTGGTCGCCCAACTACATACAGCACAGCGATCACATCGCCCCCGGACGTGAAGGTCTGTTTGATTTAATCAAGAGCATGCCGTCGGAGTTCAAGTACGAACCGGGCATGATCGTGGCCGAGAAAGACTTGGTGATCGTACACGGGCGATTTTCCGGCTTCGGCCAGCCCGTGAACTGGATTGCAGCGGACATCCTTCGCATCAACGACGGCCTTCTGGTCGAGCACTGGGATGTCATCCAGGACGAAAAGACACGCGCGCAGTCCAAGAGCGGCCTTCCCATGTTTGGCGACAAGTTTCTTGAGTGAGCACGCAAATTTGAACCCATGAACGACCTATTGAACCTCGCTATCAGAGCGCACGGCGGCCTCGAACGTTGGCGGCAAGTGCGAAATCTGCAAGCCAAGGTCACGTTGAACGGTACTCTTTGGCGGATCAAGGGGCGGCCCAACGGGCTGCCTGGTGTGCTCATGCGGGCTGACACGAGGCAGCCCGCACTGACAATGACTCCTTTCCCAAGTCCCGGCAGCGTCGGCCATTTCACGCCCGATCGCGTGTGGATTGAGGGCGAGAATAATAAGCTTCGCAGCGAACTAAAGAATCCCCGAAACTCATTCACCGGTGCCGTGCTCACGACGAAGTGGAACGAACTCCAGGAACTCTACTTCACTGGCTACGCATTCTGGAATTACTTCACGGCTCCGTTCCTACTGGCTCAGCCTGGCGTTGAAGTCGAAGAGATTGAGCCTCATAAGGAGGATGGTGAAACCTGGCGACCGCTCAGCGTAATCTTCCCGCCTGAGATTCCCACCCACTCCGCTCACCAGACATTTTATTTCAATGACAAGGGTCTTCTTCAGAGGCACGACTACGCCTCTGACGTGGCAGGCGGCGTCGCCTCTCACTATTGTTTTGACCATGTCACATTCGACGATATCGTTGTCCCAACTTTCCGCCGCGTGGTTCCACGCCGAACCGACGGCCCCGTTATCCATGGTCCGACCGCAGTGCTGATAGTGATAAGCGACGTTTGGCTGAGCTGAGTTGGGACGCTGCAAACGGCTTGAATTGAACTTTGCTCATACGTTCCGTTCGGGTTACTGACCTGTGACCATGCCCGGCCTATTTGATCCGCTCGCGATTCGAGAAGTGAAATTTGCCAATCGGGTGTTCGTCTCCCCGATGTGTCAGTACTCGAGCCACGATGGATACGCTAACGATTGGCATCTCGTTCATCTTGGCAGTCGCGCCGTCGGTGGCGCCGGACTGGTAATTACTGAGGCGACGGCAGTTCTTCCCGAGGCGCGAATCAGCCCGCAAGACCTCGGCATCTGGGCCGATGGGCACATCGAGACGCTGAGTCGAATCGTCAGTTTCATTCATGAACAAGGCAGCATACCCGGAATGCAGTTGGCGCACGCTGGCCGAAAGGCTAGCACGCGCCGGCCATGGGAAGGTCAGGGAAAAATTCCCGAGAGCGAAGGAGGTTGGAAGAAAGTTGTCGCCCCAAGCGCATTACCCTTCGCCGACACCTATCCGATGCCGCGGGTCCTAACGACTGAAGGCATTCAAAAAGTTGTCTCTGCTTTTGCAGCAGCAGCGCGTCGTGCCTGCCAGGCCGGCTTTCGCGTCATTGAGATCCATGCTGCGCACGGCTACCTGATTCACGAGTTTCTGTCGCCTCTTAGTAATACACGCGCGGACGATTACGGCGGTTCATTCGAAAATCGAACTCGGCTCTGCCGTGAGATTGTTGCGGCAGTTCGTTCCGCGTGGCCGAAGGAATTACCCTTATTCGTGCGCATCTCTGCGACGGATTGGATAGATGGCGGGTGGAACATTGATGAGTCAGTCAAACTCGCCGGGCAACTAAAGCGAATGGGGGTTGATCTCATCGATTGCTCTTCCGGTGGTAACGCGCCCCACGCAAAAATTCCGGTCGGTCCCGGATATCAGACGGCGTTTGCCGAGCGGATCCGTCGCGAAGCCGACATCATGACCGGTGCCGTCGGAATGATCACCTCTGCGGTGCAGGCGGAGCACATCATTCGGACGGAACAGGCCGATGCTGTGATTATGGCCCGCGAGTTTTTGCGCGATCCGTATTGGCCGTTGCGAGCGGCTCGCGAACTGGACCAACCAATTGCATGGCCTGTGCAATATCTCCGGGCGGCTCCGAAGGGGGCGCAGCCCCGGGTTCCGGTAGATCTGAAGAGCTTCGAATCGTGCTTTGAAGAACAACACGGTGTTCCGGAACGCTGACGCTCCGCGTTGACACTCGTTAGTCTGCCACAGAGCGATGTCGCTTCAGTTGCGCGCGTTTCAAACCGCGGCCCGCGACGGATTGGTTTACTGACGAGTTTCGGCCGCGTGTTTGCCCAATTTTTTCAACAGCCGCAGCAATGTCAGCCGTTCGTTTTTTGAAAGGACGCCCGCCACATCTTCCATCGCGGCGGCGTGCTCGCCAAACCCGCGGGTAATCAACGCCCGCCCTTTCGGTGTCAGTTCAACCCGGCGCACGCGGCGGTCGTCCGGGTGATCGTTGCGCGAGACGAGGCCTTTTCTAACCAAACGATCGACGGCCACACTAATGGATCCGGGGGTGAGCCAAACTTTTGGGCCGATGGTGTTGACCGGAAGCGGGCCCTTGTGCAGGAGAACTTCCAGGACGCGGAAATCGGAGTCGCCCAGTTCTGTGCGCTTGATGCTCCCGGCCGCGTGGGGGAGCAGCGCCTGAAACGCTTTCATGAAAACGAGCCAGACATGCACGCCGGCGGAGTCCGGTCTTTTGCTGAGGGGTTTCCGTTTCATTGAGATTGTGACTTGACTACAAATATATTGATGTCAATATACTTTAAGTCAATTAAGTTACCTTAACATGAAAACAACCATTGTCATTGCCCGTCTCCTTCTCGGTCTGATCTTTTTCACGTTCGGACTGAACGGCTTCCTTCATTTCATTCCCAGCTCTCCGCCCTCCGGAACGGCTGGTCAGTTCGTCGGCGCGCTTTTCGTCTCGCATTATCTGGTCCCGATATTTCTGCTCCAAGTCATTTCGGCGGTCCTGCTCCTGGTTAATCGCTACATCCCACTCGCGTTGACCCTGCTCGCGCCGATCATCGTCAACATTCTGCTAATTCACACATTGATGCTTCCGAGCGGGCTGCCGCTGGCTCTCGTCGTGACCGTGCTCTGGATCGTTGTGTTTCTGAGTGTCCGCTCCGCTTTCGCCGGTCTTTGGCAACAGCGCGTTGCAGCTTGAACAGGAATCACACACAAATGCAAATCGGCGTAGACAGTTTCGTAGCCGCAACCGTTGACGCGTCCGGTCGGGCCGTCGATCCCGCGCGACATCTCAGCGAGTTGCTTGAAGCAATCACCTTGGCTGACGACGTCGGCCTCGATGTATTCGGCATCGGCGAACACCACCGGCGCGAGTTCCTCGATTCCGCGCCGACCGTGATTCTCGCCGCCGCCGCCGCCCGAACCCGCCGTATTCGCCTGACGAGCGCGGTCACGGTCCTGAGCGCGGCCGATCCGGTGCGCGTGTTCCAGGAGTTCGCGACGCTTGATCTACTTTCGAGCGGAAGGGCGGAGATCGTCGCCGGGCGCGGCTCATTCATCGAAGCATTTCCGCTCTTCGGGCTCGAACTCGAGGACTACGATTCGCTCTTTGCCGAGAAACTCGATCTGCTTCTGAACATCCGCGAGAACACGCACGTTCACTGGTCGGGCAAACACCGCGCGCTACTCACCGGACAGGGAGTTTATCCGCGCCCGCTGCAGAACCCGCTGCCGGTTTGGCTGGGTGTCGGAGGCACACCGGGCTCTTTTATTCGCGCCGGCATGCTCGGGCTCCCATTAATGGTCGCCATCATCGGCGGGGAACCGCACCGTTTCCGGCCCTTGATCGACCGCTACCGTGAAGCTGGGTTGCGCGCAGGACACTCTCCAGATCAGCTAAGGGTTGGCATTCATTCGCTAGGCTATGTCGCCGACAGTGCATCGAAAGCGGCAAACGAATTCTTTTCCGGTTATGCGCGAAGTTTTTCTGAGATCGGGAAGGAACGCGGCTGGCCGCCAGTTACTCGCGCACATTTCGACGCCCTGCTCGGACCGACAGGTGCGCTCATTGTCGGAGATCCGGAGACCGTCGCGGAAAAGATCCTGCGCGTAAACGAGTCGTTAGGCGGCATTTCCCGTCTCACATTCCAAATGAGCGTCGCAGCCCTGCCGCACGCGAAATTGATGCACGCGATCGAGCTGCTCGGGACGCGCGTGGCTCCTTTGGTGCGAACCACGCTGGCGTCTAAGACAGCGGCGTCGCCATTGCTAACGGACTCACAATATAAAAGGAACGGCAGCACCACACACATGGTAGGGGGAGAAGTCAAAACGCGGAGGTAACTTATAACATGATAAAGATTGCGATCATTCTCGGTAGCACGCGCCCAGGTCGAAATGGCGAGGCGGTAGCGAAATGCGTCTATGAAGTCGCGCAAAAGCGAAGCGACGTCGAGTTCGAACTCATAGACATCAAAGACTTCAACCTACCGCTTCTGGACGAGCCGGCGCCACCGATCATGGGCCAATACAGTAAGCCGCACACAAAAACGTGGGCCGCTAAGATCGACAACTTCGACGGTTACGTTTTCGTTACGCCCGAGTACAACCACGGAATTCCCGGCGCGCTCAAGAACGCGATCGATTTTCTGTTTACCGAGTGGAACAACAAGGCCGCTGGCTTCGTCAGCTACGGCGGTGCCAGTGGAGCGCGCGCGGTCGAGCAGCTGCGTCTGGTGCTGGCCGAGGTGCAAATGGCCACCGTGCGCCTTCAGGTCTTACTCCATGTACACCGACTTCGAAAATTTCAGTGTCTTCAAGCCTGACTCACGAAAAGAGACGTCGGTCAACGACATGCTGGATCAGCTCGTCGCGTGGAGCGGCGCGCTGAAGACGCTGCGGAAAAAAGCAGCTTAAAGATTCTAACCAGCGATGTCGTTCAACTCTCTAATCGCGTCAGCGGGCAATTGCAGTCCGGCGCCGGCTACATTTTCTCTCAGGTGTTTAACGGATGATGTCCCGGGTATAAGCAGAATGTTAGGTGAACGCTGCAGCAGCCAGGCCAGTGCGACCGCCATTGGTGCAGAATCCAAACGGGCAGCAACGCTCGAGAGCGTGTCCGATTGCAACGGCGTAAAACCACCGAGTGGGAAGAACGGCACGTAGCCAATTCCTTGTTTGGCAAGGGAATCGATCAGCGAATCATCCTGCCGGTTGGCGATATTGTAGAAGTTCTGGACGCAGACAATCGGCGCGATCGATTGCGCCTCGGAGATCTGCTCGGCGCTAACGTTACTTAGCCCGAGATGCTTGATCAGACCCGCGTCCTGCATTTCCGCAAGCACTCGGAACGGCTCCGCGATCGAACCTGGCTCGGGCGCAACGAGGCCGCCTACCCGCAGATTCACGGCATCAAGTGCATCGAGACCGAGATTGTCGAGATTGTCACGAACCGCTTGCCGAAGCTCGTCCGGAGCGAGCGCTCTGGGCCAATTTCCTTCCGCGTCGCGTCGCGCGCCGACTTTGGTGACGATCCGCAACTGCTCCGGATAAGGATGCAGCGCCTCTTTAATGAGTTGATTAGTCACATGCGGACCATAAAAGTCGCTCGTGTCGATATGGTTGACGCCCAGTCTAACGACTTCGCGCAGGACCGCGATTGCACCGTCGTGGTCTGCTGGCGGTCCGAACACATGCGGACCAGCCAGCTGCATCGCACCGTAGCCCATGCGGGTAAGGGTCAGATGATCGGCCAGCTGGAATGTGCCTCCGGGCAGTGAAGTCGAAGTCATCAACTTTTCTTGGTCTTTCATGTTAGAGTGTTTCCACGATACGCTCGGGCGCTGGCGTGCTGCAATGGCACGTTCTCGCGCAAAGGCTTGCCTGCACATAACAACTTCAATTTCGGAATTCCCAGCGCGGCTTATTTTCTTTAAATCTTGCTGAAGTGTAAGTTGTGCGCGTCCAAGGCTCGTTTTCACAGGGACAAACGACCCGGCCGGCTCGATTGTGCTAGAATTTGTGCAAGACCGAACGAGTTTGGAGCCAGGGTGGCGAAATTGGCAGACGCGCCAGACTTAGGAATCCGAAATCAGCGATTTCAGAACATCACTTTTCGTTTCAATAAACAATCATTTTACGAGAGGAGATCGCGCATTTTTCACGAAATCGGTTTGAATACGAATGGCGAGTGGAACGCCGCTCGTTCTAGCACAAATCCTAGTACACAGCGCGCCAGATCTCTTTGCTAAGACTTTTGTTAGACAAGCGCCAGTCGGCCGGCAGTTAAATCGGCCATCAGTCATCGCCTCGGCGTGCGGTTTGTGGGTTCTTTTCCGCCGTGGAGTTAGCGTTTTCATCACGATCGACTCGCACAACTAGAATGAATTCGTTCTGTGTTTCCTGATTTGGCTCGACCCGTACAGTCCCCTTCCATAGGTTTCCGTCTTCACCTTTAAACGTCCAAAGGCTCTGTCGGTGATTCCCGGGTTCAATTTTAATGCGAATCCATTTGGATTGTGATAATTCGAACGCCGCCGTTTTAGTTTCGATCGTGTTATCGATACTTTCCAAAAGTTCAGCATCTGAAGACTGAGTCTTTACCAGCCATTTGTTTTCCCAGTGATTGAGGTTGCCTTCTCGAGCGAGTGGTTTCCAACCTCCAGGGAGGAACTTCACATCGAAATCGAATTGCATGTATTTATCCGCTAGGGCCGCGCGAACAAATCGTGATTCGGGATCCCAATTATATTCCATGCCCAAAGCAGCCATTTGAGCAGTTCCTTTGCCGAATAATTTCTCGATGATGTACAGCGAACAATCGATCCCTGAAGACAATCCGGCAGCGGTCACGATTTTCCCATTATCGACATAGCGTTTATTATCCACGACCTTCGCCTTCGGAGCTGCTTCTCTAAGCTTGCCGATCAAGCCGAAGGTCGTCGTCGCTTCCAGTCCATCGAGCAATCCAGCTTTAGCCAGGATGAAAGCTCCATTGCAGACCGACATGGTTACTGTCGCACTCTTGGCACTGTCTCGAACCCACTTAATGACATTCTGATCATTTAACTGCTTTCGAATATCCCCACCGGGCACAACGAGCACATCCGGTTTAGGCGCATTCGCAAAACTGTACTTAGGATTGACATTCATTCCCATTGCCGTCGTGATTGTTTCGGCTCTGGGCGCCACGGTGTAGATGTTAAACAATGGCTCTTCGTTATTATAAGCGTGACCGAAAGTCTCGTAGGGACCGGTGTAGTCGATGATCTGCACGCCGTCGAAAATGAGGATGGCTAAATTTAAAGGTCGATTGCGCTGGAACTCGTTAGCTTCGGTGCTTGAATGCGTCACTGCAGCGTTCAGGGTGCTAACTGTAGTTATTCCAAAGCAGACAAGTAGGTGAGCTATATTCATGCTGGAACGATACTGGATTTCCACTTGAGTCCGTGATGACTACAAAACGTCTTTTCAGGACATCTGGGTTGGGAGGCACGAGGTTCTCGTTACACCGAAGGTCAGACCCTGGCGGGCCGAAGATAGCTAGGTGGCTTTATGCCTCTGCGCAGCTGAGGGTCCGCGACCGGTTTCCGAACCGCTAAGGAGAAAGGCACTTCACCCGCCCAAACCGGCAAATTGTAATCAGCTTCTTCGTCAACAGGCGGACCACGACGGACTTTTGCCGAAGCTTCTCTGAGCGGAAGGCACAGGACCAACGTCTGCCGGAGTTCGATCTTGTTCGGTTTACGGACGTCTGCCCATCGTCCGGGCAGAATGTGCTCTGAGATGACACGCAAGGCGTTGACCTTCTGCCTTTGATTCTTTACAACCGACGCGGTGCCGAACACAACTACGGACCTATAGTTCATGGAATGGTGAAAGGCAGAGCGCGCAAGGACGAGCCCGTCGAGCAGGGTAACTGTCACGCAGATCGGGATCCCGCTTTTGAGCGCGCGAAGCATGCGACTCGCGGCCGAACCATGCAGGTAAAGCATGTCGCCGCGCCGGCCATAAGCGGTCGGAATAACGACTGGATCATCTGAATAAATAAAGCCTACGTGACAAACGAAGCCATCGTCCAGGATCTGATAGATGGTGCGACGATCGTAGGAAGCTCGTTGAGGCAATCGCTTTAGTGTGGTCCGTTTTGTGGCGAACGGTTTCTTAATTTTCGCTGACATGAGATTTGGTTGCCTGCAGTCAGACCTTCTCCCAATGAGAAAGGCAGGACAACTATCCAACGCTTTAGATACATTGGATCTTGTGCGGCCGTCATGGTCTACTTTCGCAAATGTCCTAAAATGTCTGATATATGTCCGATATTGTTGGGCGGCGGTGACTGATTATTTGCGTGGGATGTCCAAATGATTGCCAGTAGATTGCGCGTGTTAGCTACGATCGGCGTCGATCAGATGGGTGCGCTCGCCGATCGTGTCGAAAATAAATCAGTGCTTCGTCTGGAGAATCTGGCTACGGACTTGCGGCCGCCCGCGAGAGTGATCGCAGTGACCAAGCAAGAAGTCGATCTAGACAGGCTACCTTCCGTTCGTCGGTACCAACGAATTGCGCGAAGCGGCGGCGACGGACCTAGTTAGCCGGTTGTCCGGAATGGAATGGCAGCGACGGCGCGACAATATCCTCCAAGAGCTTCAAGGATTTTCGGTAATCAAGCCGCAAGGCGGATGGGTCACTACTAATGGATACGTCGACCTTGGGATTTACCGGCGCTGAATTCTCGAAGCGCTTGCTCGGGAAGGGTCAAGTCGCAGCAACCGCGATGACCGGATGGGGCAGCGAACGCAGCGATCATTTCATTCGCTTCGTTTCCTCTAATGAGCCGGTCCAACGCCTACACGGCTTGGGCCCTCGCGTCAAGGCAGCCATCGAGTAGATGAGATGCCGCGAGATGCTCGATTGCCGAACTCGACGAAAGTCCTAAAATGTAGGATAAATGTCATATTAGACATTGAAATATTAGCGGAGAATCAAAGTAGGATGTCGTGAAGGTGAAGCGAATCGGGATAGTCGGATTTGATGGGGTCGTTTCGATTGATATCTCTGGCCCCGCCGACGCGTTTGCTGTGGCCAACGAGACGCAGAGCGATCCGAGACCGGCTTACGAGGTAGTGGTTATATCACCATCGAGCAAGCCGTTCGCATCGGGATCCGGGCTGGTCTTCAAACCGCAACGAACCTTTAAGAACGCTCCATCTTTAGATACTCTCATTGTACCCGGAGGGCCTGGCCTACGAAAACCTGCGGTTAACAGGTCGGTCTCGGCCTTTGTCAAAGCACGCGCGAAATCTACTCGCCGGATCGCGTCTGTTTGCAGTGGAATTTACGGCCTGGCCCCAACCGGCCTTTTGGCCGGACGCAACGTGACGACGCATTGGGAGCAGGCTCAGAACGTTGCGCGTCGATTCCCCGATCTTAAAGTTAATGAGAATGCGATCTTTATTAAAGACGGCCAGTTTTATACCTCGGCAGGCGCGACAGCTGGGATCGATTTAGCCCTTTCTCTTATCGAAGAAGATTATGGTCGGCAGGTTTCCTTAACCGTCGCGCGACAACTCGTCGTGTATCTAAAGCGGTCTGGCGGGCAGGAGCAGTACTCCGAGCCTCTGCGATTTCAAACCGAGTCCGTTTCACGACTGTCTGAGTTAACTACTTGGATTTATACCCATTTAAATGACGACTTATCTGTCGAGACCTTGGCGGGAAGAGCATGTCTGTGTCCAAGGCATTTCAGTCGGAGATTCAAGAGCGAGGTTGGCACAAGCCCCGCCGACTTCGTCGAAAAACGCCGGCTCGACGAGGCGCGTCGTCGGCTTTCCAACGGTGACAATAGCGTCGAAAACGTTGGCTTGTCCGTAGGATTTAAAAGTGGGGACGCATTTCGCAGGGCTTTTGAGCGGCGACTAGGCTTGAGCCCAAGCGACTATCGGCGACGCTTCAGTTCCGCTTCCAAAGTTCCGTCAGTTCAGCGGCAACGATCGGAGCCGAAAAAACTTTCCAAAGCCGCGTAAACCGCTCTTGCAAGTGTTCATGCTTCGATATGTCGGCGCACTGGAAGCTCAAGTTGAGTCGGCGGTTGCTTTCATCAGAGACGTGGCGCGAGTAACGCCGCATGAGAACATGGCTTGGGACAACGAAATCGCCGACCGCAACGAAAAAGGTCTGACTCAGATTGTAAAAGTGACTTACGAAGTGGGGGAGCAATCCTTTTTATCACAGAAACGGTGTCGGAACCGAATATGATGAAGTGAACCAGTGCTTAATGCGAACCATTCGAAATCGCCAGCTTTGACGGCTCTTGCGATTTTAAGTAGGTGCTTGGCCGCGCTCCGAACTTCTCTTCAAACGCGTCTTGGAAGGAGCCGGAACTTTTGAAACCAACGGACTCCGAAACGATGCGAAGCGTCCTCTGCCGCTTCGCGAGTCGTCTTCTTGCTTCGTTCAGGCGAAGATTCTGAACGAAATCGCGCGGAGGTTCCCCGAGGATGCTTTTGAATACCTTGCTAAAATGACTCGGACACATACAGGCGCGTCGCGCCAACACTTGGACTGATAAATCCGATTCGAGGTTTCGCATAACCCAGGCGACAAGTTCGGAGAAGCGGTCGATCGGGTAATTATCGGGAGAACTCGTCTCGGGCGGAAGCTCCTCCCGGTCCGCTTTCGTTAGGCGAATATTGAGTTCCTCCTCGACCGATTGTGCGACGTAAGGACCATAATCTTCCTGGATCATGGCCAACGCGAGGCTGATCCCTCCCGCGAGCCCAGTCGTAGTATAATAAGGGCCATCCCGAACGAAAGATTTCCGATGATCAATTTTTAGCCTTGGAAAGCGTCGCGCTAGTTCTCGCGCGAAGCGCCAGTGGGTTGTGACTTCCCGTCCGTTCAACAAACCGGTTGCGGCGAGCGCGCTCACACCGGTGCCTACCGCGCCGAGCCGATGTGTTTCATTAATCCGCTTTAGAATCCAGGTACTAATCTTATCAACGACTTCCGTCCGCAAGGCGCCGCGACCGCCGGCAATCACAATAGTTTCGAGTTCGGGGGCGGCATTGAGGCTGTGTTGCGCTTGGAAAAGCAACCCGGTCTCGGTGCAAAACCGATCCGAAGTAACACCGATGGTATGAATCTCGTAGCACGGAATGCGATTGCCGTAACCGTCATCCAACGCTGCTGCCGCAAAAGCATCGGTCGGTGCGATGAGATGCAAAGCGGTTACTTGCTCGAACCCTACGATGCCTACGCTCTTGGGTCGGAAAGCTAATAACGGATCGCGACCACTTGCCATTTCAGAGGCAATTGTTCGCCAGCGTTCAAAATTACACTAGGACATCAAAACGACAAAACGAGCTACAGATGGCCTAGCTCGGCGCAACTGCATGAGCCTCTGGAGAGCATTTGTCGCTTTAACTTAGAACGAACTCGTTAGGCCCTTGTGAGAATATCATCTGCACTAATGCATTAACGGGGGCGCAGATTGCTAGATGCAAATTCTTGTCGAAGACCATCAAGGTTTCGAAGTCTTCAATTGTCGTATTTATGTCCTCACGCCACGAATCGCCGTCTGGTTAATCTCGGCGCCATAACAGCAACAAAACGATTCAACCCATGGAGAAACCAATGACTAGAAACGTGCAAAAAACGTTGGGAATTCGCGTCGCTCTTGTAGCAGCCGTCGCATTTCCATTAATCATCGCGACGAGCGCGCGTGCTCAGGATGCCACCGCTCC